>Ga0099364_10000021_pt1 | contig 219639 bp, 205 predicted proteins | sample TergutTh196P3_FD_73070 | JGI IMG/M metagenome (GOLD analysis project Ga0099364, IMG submission 73070) | Microcerotermes parvus P3 segment gut microbial communities from Pointe-Noire, Republic of the Congo - Th196 P3 | ecosystem: Host-associated > Arthropoda: Insects > Digestive system > Gut ... | reverse complement strand
CCGAGGAATACCTCGGAACACCTAGTCCCTCCAGCACCATAGACGTGACCTTAATAACATAAGCCAGCCTATCGCGTTCAGAGGTTGACCTCCTCCTGCGCACACCAATCCCATCCTGGGCCGGCCATTCTTTCTAAGGGAGCAGCCGGCCGCGGGAGTGAATTGCAATGCGGGAGGTTAATCTTTCCTTATGGTTTCACCAGAGCAGTCGGCGAGGCTTTCCTGTACCGCATGCCATTTCAACTTTCCACGATTATTGGTATTGGGTGTTCGTGCGCAGCATCAATAGCTTCCATCTGATGATCTTTCGGATTGTAGTTCTTTATCTCATCGCTTTTCTGTGGGCCCCATTCTCAAGTTTTTCCCAGCCCACCTGTAATGATGTCAGTTCTCCGAGTCCCAATACCGCTACTTCTGGATTCTGCTGTCTGAGAGCATATATCGCGTTGTCCGACCATTTGTCTGTTGTAGAGATCCATAAACAAAGTTAGAACTTGGTCTTCTCGTCTGGGAAGTATTTACCAGAAATGGATAGGGACATATCAACATCCGATTTTTGAATGATGTTGTCTCTGCGTAAAGTTTACACTGTATAGCACAGTGTTCTCCCTACTTGGCTTCAGCCATGAGATCAATTACAGTATCGTTGAAGCTGAATCCCTTTTCCCTCGCAAAGTCTCTCATAGTTGTACCTTTTTAGTAGCTACGCATGAGCCATTCAAATTTCAAACCCCTGTCGTGATTGTTCAATTTCTCCGTCCTATATTTTTCCAATATGTCCCGGAACTCCATGCATAAGTGCCTCCCATGACGGAGTTACGTCTTTTCTCAAAGTTTTATAGTTGATTACAGGAAGATTCGAGCGAACCCATATGGCATAGAATATTCCTATTGACGCTTTTAATCCCACCAACGGCATATTGTTGATTACGGTGGGTAGCCCCAGGATGGGAATAGCATGCACACAATGAGTTTGTCCTCACGTAGGAACAGGTGGGCCCATTACCAATGCAACGGCTACAGTGTTGGACGAGTTGGAGGTACCCAGATATTCATTGGAATTCAGCAATCGATTGTATGACGATCATAAGAAATTCGCACTCTTGGTGCAGAAATAGTATCCAGATGTCTCTTATTTTTTTCTGGGCTTATTGTTGATTCCTTGCTTTGCATAGTGCTCAATAGTGTGTTTTTCAAAATAGCCTGAAATATCAATTCCCACAGTTGCAAGAAGCCCGGTGTAGATTGTCATGTCATTTAGTATGTGTGCAAAAGGAGTTCCGGGCGAATTTTTTATTATCATGCGATATGGGTGCCCTTTTTTTATATCTGCACCTCTGATGGTCTTTTTATCGCAATCAGAAATAGACACGCTGTACTTACCATTTACTATAGTATGCACAGGCCTCCTATTTAGTGGCACATCATGATTATCTGTATAATACCTCTCGATGTGTTTGATAATGGCCTCATGCTTTATTCCGTCATATGCAAAGATGTAATTTTTTGGCAGGGAATTCAAATATTCTTTATGTTTTTTTGTAGGTTCTTTATCTGTGTATATATACTCGGGTTGAATTTGAGGCAATTCTTTTATATTATCCAGACAGTTAAAAAGCTCTTTCTTGTCGAGTTTAGTTTTTACAGAAATTGTTCCTGCAACGCTCTCTATTGGAATACACATCCTCATTTGAGTAGAGAAGTCTGGCATTATGTCATTTGTTATTGCAATATCAATCTCATTTGACTCATTTCCTTTATTATCAATAACGATTACATTTTTTCTAGCTTTTAACCGTCTGGGTAAATGATAATTAAAAAAATCAACTAGTATGTCTTCTCTGTTATGTCCTTTTGATAAATTATGGGGTGTTACTCCTGCTGCCTCTGATAATTTCGATAAATGTTCAGACATTGCATTTAAGTATTCAATGAAATTACTGCCCGTTATTATCACCCATCGGCTCAGATATTATTAATGAGTATGTAGACTTTTCCTTTATGTTTGGACGATGGTTTCACCAAAGCCGTTGCGCAGTCCTCACATCATGCGCTGACCCTGGTACAGGGAATTGTTCTGATAGGCCGGTTCGCAGGTTATGTACAGCCCAAGCCTCTTAAGGGTCGAATCTTCGACAGACGATAATATCACCGAGGAATGCATCTCGCACCCTTTGAGTTTGGGAAGCTGTTCCAGGGCGGCCCTCGCCACAGGGTCCGTCTGAGCCGATATCGACAACGCGATCAGCATCTCGTCGGCATGCAGTTTGGTATTCATGAAACCCAGGTCCTTGGTCTTGAGTTCCTGAATGGGCTTCAGGATGCTCGGGGAGATGAGCAGTATCCCGTCGTCAAGGCCGGCGATCGTTTTTATGGCGTTGAGTATGACGGCAGAGCTGGCGCCCAGCAGGGCCGACGTCTTCCCCGTTATTATAGTGCCGTCTTCCAGTTCTATTCCCGAAACGGGCACCTTGAGGGCCGTCGCCCTGTTCATGACCGCCGGTATGACCTTCCGTTCGCTTGGATTGATGTCGGCGTTCTTCATGAGCAGTTCCATTCTGGATACCATCTCGTCGGACGCTGTGCCTTGTTTTCTGTTCTTCAGAAGGTCGTAATATCTTCTGATGATCTCGAACCTCGAGGCCTTTGATACTGTATCGTTATCCGTAATGCAGTATCCCGCCATGTTGACGCCCATATCGGTCGGCGATCTGTACGGAGATTCCCCCAGTATCCTTTTCAGCATCGAATTCAGCACAGGGAATATCTCTATGTCCCTGTTGTAATTGACAGCGCTTTCTTTGTATGCTTCGAGGTGGAACGGGTCGATCATGTTGACGTCGCCGAGGTCAATGGTCGCCGCTTCATATGCTAGATTTATCGGATGTTTGATAGGCACGTTCCATACGGGGAACGTCTCGAACTTAGCATACCCGGCGGAAACGCCTCCTTTGTTCTCATGGTAAAGCTGCGATAGGCATGTGGCCATTTTGCCGCTGCCCGAACCGGGGGCAGTGACGACCACGAGCGGTCTGCTCGTCTTAACGAAATCGTTCTTCCCGAACCCGTTATCGCTGACGATCTTCTCCACATCCAGCGGATATCCGTCTATCGGATAGTGCTTGTACACCTTGATGCCCAGAGCTTTAAGCCTTTTTTCGAGCACGACCGCAGCCGGCTGTTTGACATAATGGGTCATTACCACGCTTTCAACGAACATCCCTCTTTCTCTGAAAGAGTCGATCATTCTCAGGGCTTCCATATCATATGTTATCCCAAGGTCGCCCCTCATCTTGTTCTTCGCCACATCGTCCGCGTTGATGACAATGATAGCCTCAACGGAATCCCTCATCTGCATGAGCATCTCGATCTTGCTGTCGGGCCTGAATCCCGGAAGGGCCCTGGAGGCATGGTAATCGTCGAACAGCTTACCGCCGAACTCAAGGTACAGCTTACCGCCGAACTTGTCGATCCTTTCCCTTATGCGTTCAGACTGCACGCCGATGTACTTCTCGTTGTCAAAGCCGACCTTCATATCAATAGGACTAAGGGATAATCTGCATTAGTAAAAAGTTATCCTATACGAAAAGGCAGCGGCTATGGCTTCTTTAGGTAAGTATATAAGATAAAGGAGGATTAGCAATAGTGAAACAGAGGTGTCTGCGTAAAAGTCGCAGGCGGTTTGGATTCAGATCAGTGATGTATAAATGATCTCAAAGTTCACAGATTTAGGTATATCGGAAGATATCGCAAAGGCATTGGATGACATGGGATGGGAAGAACCCACCCCAATACAGACGGAAGCGGTCCCCACCGGCCTGAAAGGCTTAGACATGTTCGCTCAGGCCCAGACCGGAACAGGAAAGACCGGTGTGTTCGGTTCCATAATACTTCAGAGGACGGAATCGAGACAGAAGCTCCCGGCCGCGATAATCCTCGTCCCGACGAGGGAGCTCGCGAACCAGGTGGCGGAACAGCTTACCATGATCGCCAAATATACAGGACACGAGACCGTCCCGATATACGGCGGCGCGAGCATAGAAGGGCAGATAAAAAAGCTAGAGAAAGGCGCGGACATCATCGCCGGGACTCCCGGAAGGGTGATGGACATGATACACAGAGGTGTCCTTAACCTCAGTAAAATAAAGATAATGGTCCTGGACGAGGCCGACAGGATGCTCGACATGGGTTTCATAGAAGATATAGAGTTCATACTGTCATCAATGCCCAAGAGCAGGCAGACGATGATGTTCTCGGCAACCCTGCCGGAAGACATCAAACGCCTGGCCGGCGACTACATGATCAAACCGAAGGAGATCAGCGTTTCTCAGGACGAAATGGTCCTCGACCTCACCAAACAGTACTATATTTCGGTGGGAAGGAGGAACAAATCCTGGGCGCTGACGAGGATACTGGATATAGATAAGCCGAAGGCGATAATATTCTGTCAGACCAAGAAGATGGTGGACATCCTGGACGAAAGGCTCACCCAGCTGGACTACAAGGTCAAGGCGATCCACGGAGATATGCCGCAGCAGAAAAGGGAGAAAGTACTCAATGACTTCAAGGAGGATAAGATACAGATCCTCATCGCCACGGATGTCGCGGCAAGGGGCCTGGACATAGACGATATCTCCTATGTGATAAACTACGACATGCCGGAAGACGTCGACAACTACATCCACAGGATAGGACGCACCGGAAGGGCGGGCAAAGAAGGCATAGCGATATCCTTCGTGACCTCCGAAGAAGAGCATTTCATCAGAGAGTTCGAGCTCAGGACGGAGATGAGCATAGAGAAGAGAGAGGTCCCCGAGGCCGAAGAGGGGACAAGGGACACCATCAGGAAGGTCATCGACTATGACCAGATCTCCAACGTCTACGGTATGGTGAGGTTCCAGGTGAACCTCGGAAAGAACGACGGCCTTGGTAAGGTGGGTCTCGCCGAACATATAATCAGAGCGGCGAAGATAAGGGACTTTGCCATAGGCAAGATAGAGGTAGGGCCCGACTCGTCGATAGTGGAAGTGCATATGGACTTCGGCAACAGGATGATGATGGACCTCCCCAAGGTCAGATTCAAAAATAAGAAGGTCACCGTGAGAGTGTCGCAGGACTGATTCAGATCTCCAGCACTATCAGGGTATTCCCCAGCTGTATGGTTTCCACAGCTTTGCCGTCCAGCGTCAGCGTCTTTTCCATCTCGAAGAACTCCGGCGCCAGGGTGATCAGCTCCCCGTCGACGCTGAGTGCGAGCCCGTCGGACGTCATAACATTCAGCGCATCCTTCGGGGACAAAGCGGCGAGAGCGGAAACTATGCCTTTGGCTTTTCCTTTGAACGCCGGGCCGAGCTTAGAGTGGACCGGCTTTATGCCGGCAACCTCCTCTTTCAGCTCCGCTTTCTTCGAGAAGACGAGTTCCTTGATCTTGGATGTCTCGGTTATATCTTGGGAGCTCTCCTGAAGCTCGGGCGCATCCTCGCCGATGATCTCGACCATCGACAGCTCAGCGTTGAGAGGCATCTTCTTCTCGGATTTCCAGGCCCTTATGGCGGACGTTATGTCCGTTACGGCCTCTCCTGTCCGGATAGCCACGTCATCGATGAAGATCGGAGAGGGCCAGTCCGTTATATGGACGCTCTTCTCCCCCTCGTGGGCGGCGAAGTGCTCCTGATATATGTCCTCGACCACGTGCGGCATGATGGGCGCTATCATCTTTATGCTTCCCAGGAAGACATTGTACAAAGTGTACTTGACAGCCGGGTCTTTTCTTGCCTTCACCATCTCTATGTAGTTGTCCGCAAGGTCGTGCCAGACGAATGATTCTACCTCTTTCATCGCTTTATCGAACTGGTATCCGTCAAGGTATGCGGTCGCCGCCTCCACCGTCTGGGAATAGCGGCTTATTATCCACCTGTCAGATACTCTGAGCTCTCCGGTCTCCGCCGGCTTCCCGTCGAAGAACCTTCCCACGAACTGCCCGATGTTGAATATCTTGTTGGCCAGCTTTTTACCCCTGACCACGTCCGGCTCCCTGAACGCATGGTCCGTGCCGAGCGAGCAGGACGCGGCGAAGTATCTGAGCGCGTCCGCGCCGTATTTGTCGAGGATAGGGATGGGGTCTATGACGTTCCCGACGGAGGAGTGCATGGGCGTCCCGTCCGGTGCCATAATGAATCCGTGGATCATGATATCGTCCCACGGGCGGGATTGTTTTATCTGTTCCGACCTCAGTATGGAATAGAACGCCCACGTCCTTATGATGTCATGGGACTGGGGCCTCATGCTCATGGGGAAGAATTTCTCATGCAGAGCATCGTCTCTTTTCCAGTATGTGTTATAAAGGCAGGACCCGGAGGAATCCATCCACGTGTCGAAGACATCGGTGCATCCGATCAGTCTGCCGCCGCATTTCGGACACTTCTCGACAGGGGGAGCGTCAAGCGTGGGATCGACATAGCATTGTTCTTCCTCTGCGCAGACCGCTTCTCCGCAATCTTCGCATTCCCAGACCGGGATCGGGGTCGCGAATATGCGCTGTCTGCTCAGCACCCAGTCCCATTCCAGGGAGTCTACCCAATCCCTAAGCCTTATCTTCATGAACTCGGGATACCAATTTATCTCATCGGCTTTCTTAAGCACCTGTTCCTTGAGATCCAGGGTCCTGAGGAACCACTGAGGCACCTGAAGATATTCAACCGGCGTACCGCATCTCCAGCAGACAGAGACCTGCTGAGGAGTGTCTTCCTGCTTAACAAGCGCGCCCGTCTCCTTAAGATCGCTGATGATGGCGGCTCTCGCGTCCTTCACTGGCATCCCTTTGTATCTGCCTGCGAGCTCCGTCATCTTTCCTGTCTCATCAATGCCTTTTTCCATTTCGAAGCGGTATTTCATCACCCATTCGAGATCGTCCTTATCGCCGATGGTACAGATCATCACATTGCCTGTTCCGTAGTTCGGATCGACCTTGGGGTCGGCGATGACCTTTATCCTGCGCCCGTAGATGGGGGTCACAAGGTCCTTGCCGACAAGGTGCTGTTTCTCTTTGTCGTCCGGATGGACGGCCACTGTTTTGCATGTGCAGATAAGTTCGGGCCTGGTGGTCGCGATCATGACATGACCGCCGTCCTCGGTTCCGAACTTCACAAAGTTCAGCTTGGTGGTGTTGTCTTTGTGATCCACCTCCGCGTCCGCGAGGGCGGTCATGCACCTCGGGCACCAGTTGACCGGGAAATCCCCTTTGTAGACGAGCCCTCTTCTGAATAACTCCACGAAAGACACCTGTGTGATGCGCCTGTAGTAAGGGGCGTCGGTCTGGTAATATATGGTGGGGTCCATGCTCTCCCCCAGTATCTCAAAATGATGCGTCATCTCCTCGATGAAGCTGTTCGCGTATTCACTGCACAGTCTCCTGTATTCTTCTCTTGGCAGGTCGAGCTTTGTGATGTTGTGCTTCTTTTCGACCTTTACCTCAATAGGGGTACCGTTCACGTCGAAACAGAGAGGGAAGAATACGTTGTACCCTCTCATCCTCCTGTATCTCGCAGCGAAGTCAATAAGAGAGTATCCGGTCGCATGCCCCAGGTGGAGGGACCCGGACGTGTACCTTGGAGGATTGTCGATGCTGTATGCGGGCCTGTCGGATTCTGGATCGAAACGGTAGATCCCCTCCTCCCTCCACATCTTCTGCCAGCGCTTCTCGACCGAAACTGAATCATACTGTGACATTTTGAACAGACACTTAATCGGGATGATATAAAAAAAGGTTATGAAAATTCATGGCGGTAAATGGGTCTAGCTCGGTTTCGTTCCGCCAAAGGATGGAGCGGCGGCTGGAAGTGCCGAACACCATCTGTTCAAAAAAAGTTGAAAAAAAGAGGGTTGAAAAGAGTTGGTTGTTCAGCGGTCACTTCTTTCTCTTTCGGAAAGTGACGTTGGAGTCCTTCATATTGGCTACCTGCTGCCCTATCTTCTTCATGAGGTCGTTGTTGGCCTTCACAAGGTCCCAGCCTATCTCTTTCGAACTGATCAGGGTCCCGCGTATGAAGAGCTTGCCGGTCAGGCTGTATTTCTTCCTGGTACCTTCCTCGTTGTATCTGGATATGTGTATGGTCAGAGATTCCGGCTTGTATATCTTGGAGATCCTGCTCATCTCCGCCTCGATATCCGCGTACATTGAATCGGCGTAGAGTTTGTCTTCGTCATCAAGTCCGCTTATCTGCACGAAGAGAGAATCCCTTTCCCTGCTTGCCGATATCAGTTCGACGATGTCATATTCAGTGATTATCCCCACAAGCTCTTTCCCTTCGACGACGGGCAGGGTGGAGATGCGGTGCTCTTCCATTGTCGACGCCGCAGACCTCATAGTCTCATCCCACTCGATGATCTTTATCGCGCTTGCGTAGATACCGTCTATTGATATCTGGGCCTTTGAGCTCTTTTTGAAATCGCCGAAGCTCTTTGTATCGGTCTTCCAGTGGTTGTCTATGATCTCATTCATCCCCACTATTCCGACGGGCGCCCCGTCGCTGCCGACGACCGGCACGGTCCTGATATCCAGTCTCCGCATTATCTCCATGGCGTCATCCAGCATACCGTCCTCCCTGACGGACTCCACGGGAGTGGTCATTATCTCCCAGACCTTTATGTCTTTGAGGATCTTCATGCCGGCCGCTACCCGAGTAAGGCTGCTTCTTGACACAACCCCCGTGATCTTCTTTCCGTTCAGGACCGCCAGTTGCCTGCAGTTGTTTGCAACGATATGCTCGGCTATCTTTGTTATCTCTGTATCCAGAGAGACCGTCGGGAGGTTGCGCACAAGGTTCTTCACCTTTGTATCCGGGGCGATGTTCCCTTTCCTGAGTATCGTTCCGTAGCTTACCATTCCTGCGTAGTTCCCGTTCTCGATTATAGGTATCTCCTGGAAACCGGACACCCTCATTTTAGAGAGCGCCTCAGAGACCCTATCCTCTGGGTCAATGGTGGGGAATTCCGTTGTCATTATTTCCTTGACTGTAATCCCCTTAAGCTGTGATCTCAAAATAGACAATTTCTTCTGATCTTCTAGGTATTCTACTCCCATCATCTCACAGTCCTAATACAGAGTGTTGCGGATATAAAGATTGTTTAGTTACCGAACAGATTCGCGGCCGTCCGCGCTTGCCGCGCCGCTGACCTATAAGAAAAAGACCCGCCAAAGCTTCCCCCTAAATGTTTCCGGGAAGGTATTATATAGATTAACTCAGAGATTCTTGAAAGGCTTACCGGAAAGCAGGGATCTCAGGATCTCAGGCACGGAGTCCGCAGGTATCCTCTTCTGGGCGGTGGTGTCGCGTTCCCTTATGGTAACGGTGCCTTTGTTCGGCCCCTCAAGCGATTCATAATCCACAGTTATGCACCAGGGGGTACCCACCTCATCCATCCTTGCGTATCTTTTGCCGATGGTCCCCGAACCGTCGTAATAGGCCTCCATGCTCGGAGAGTGAACCTTTGAGTATATTTCCGTGGCAAGCGTATCCAGGCCGTCCTTTTCCATGAGAGGGAATATCCCCGCTTTGATGGGGGCAACTTCAGGCATTAATCTGAGGATCGTGTAGTCCTCGCCCTTATCATGTTCATAGGAATGTTCCAGCACTGAGTAGAAGATCCTGTCCAATCCATGCGAAGGTTCGATCACGTGCGGGACCACTCTTTCTCCGGAGACCTTCTCGCGCACCATGACAACCTCGAAATACTCGCCGTCGAGTATGATATCCTCATCATTCAGGTTCAGGGTGAGCTTTCCGTCTTTGACGTCGGAGGGTTGCTTTGCCTCTATCATCTCCGCCAGAGTCTTCGCTTTTTCTTTGAACCTCGGACCGAGGGCCCTGTGTTTGGCCTTGACCTTTTCGATCTCCATCTCCTTCGGCTCATCGAATTTTTTGAAATGCGTAAGTTCGGTACCGGAGAATTCCGCATGTCTTGAAAGGTCCCAGCATCCTCTGTCCGCGATGCCCGTCACTTCTATCCACCCGAAAGAGAGGAGCACCTCCGCATCCCAGCAGTCCATGGCGTAATGCGCCATCTCATCGCGGAGATGCTGTCTGAATCTCAGCCTTCCGGCGTCCACCCCAAGCCGGACGAGCAGCTGCTGCGTAGTGTATATGAAGTATGCGAGCACTTTGTTCGCTATTATCCCCTTCTCTACGGCCTCGCCGACGGTAATGATCACCGCCTCGGTGCCGGTGTTGGGAACAAGCGTCATCGGCTCGTTCTCGATTTCAGGGAATCTGCCCCAGCTTTTGTCATCGGGGTCGACGAAGAGTTCCACTTCCATCATGTTGAACTCCCTCATCCTTATCATCCCCTGCCTGGGTGCGATCTCGTTCCTGTAGCCCCTGCCTGTCTGAATGACGCCGAGGGGGAGTTTCTCTCTGTTGTATCTGTACAGATTCAAATAATTGACGAATATCCCCTGTGCCGTTTCCGGTCTGAGATACCCCACTCTGGAGGACCCGGGGCCGATGGTTGTCTTGAACATAAGGTTGAATTCTTCAACGGGGCCCAGCTTTCCGCCGCATTCCGGACATTTCACATCAAATTTCACGAAGGCGTCGTCCAGCTCTTTCGGGGACAGCACGTCCGCATTGTCGAAGAACTCTTTCACAAGGTGGTCCGCCCTGAACGCGGAGCCGCACCCGGCGCAATACGATATGAGGTCCGCGAATTCGTCCACGTGGCCGGACGCTTTGAACACCTCCCTCGGGTTGACGGTCTCGGAATCGATCTCAATGAAACCCTCCCTGCCCCTGTATATGTCCCTCCAGACCTCCACGATGTTGTTCCTCATGTTGGAGCCGAGCGGACCGTAATCGAACATCCCCGCAACTCCTCCGTATAACTCGAAGGACGGCCATATGAATCCTCTGCGCCTGCATAGGGATAAAAGGTCGCCGCTGTTCACTTCGTTACTCATTGCAATTACCTGTGAGTGCGCATAGGACGTCCACGTCGTAGATCATGCCGACCAGCTCGTCTTTGGTGCCGTGCACCGGAAGCTGCCCGAAATCGTTCTCGGTCATGATGCGGGCGACCTCGTTCAAAGGCGTCTTTTTGAAGACGGTGTAGGGATCTTTCACCATATAGTCGCTGACCGTTGTATCGTCCGGGATGTACTTATCGGTCGCCGCATAGAACAGCGGAAGGACGTTCCTGTATCCGGCAAGCTCGGAATCCTCTATCCCAAGGCGCATCATCGCCTCGGCGTCCACCGTTTGATCGCTGAAAAGATCGCGGTCTGTCAATATCCCGACCAGTTTTCCCTTTATGTCCAGTACCGGCACTGCCGACACATCGCTTATCCTCATCGCCGCTACCGTATATGCAAGGGGCTCGCCCTCATATGCGGTCACGCAGGTCGTTCTGATGACGTCTTCCGCAGTCATCGCGGTCTTCATTGTCCGGATCTCATTCAGGAGATCGGTCGGAGTCACTATCCCCACAAGCCTTTCGTTCTCTATCACGGGGAGCCTGTGTATCCTTTTGTCGGCGAATATCTTTGCCGCGCTTATGATGTTCTCATCGGGAGTTATTGTGATGCAGTCTTTTTTCATTATCAGCGACAGCTGGTCCTCCTCGAATTTCCTGAAAATGTCTCTTCGGGAGACAATGCCCATAAGTTTGCCGTCGGAAGCGCGTACGACCGGAAGCCCGGTCAGCTTTTTCCTGACCATCACGTTAATTGCATCGCTGCGGCTTCCCGGAACTTCCACCACAATTGGTGCCGCAGTCATAATGTCTGTAACTGTTTTCATCCTGAACCGACCTCTGAAGACCCTACCAAAGGAAAAGCACCGGGCCTCTCCTGCGGTACTGACGGCGGGTTATTTGCCTTTAGGTAATTAAGGCCATTGATTGAACGGGAATCATTCCTTCGCGGCGGCAGGCGATTTGGCCACCATCACCGGGCATTTTGCGTTCTGCACGATCTTTTCGGCAACGCTTCCCATCAGGAGCTTCGATATGCCGGTCCTTCCAAGGGAGCCCATCACTATAATGTCGTACTCGCCCGTCTCCGCTTCCTGGAGGATGACCTTCGACGGTACGCCCTCTACCAGTTTCTCCTCGACCTCCACGCCCGCCGCATTTGCTTTCTCCGTGACGTAACTCGTCGCGAGAGTGCCCTCCTTCTCGAGGGCATCGTACACGTTGACCAAGGCCGTATCCATCGGCGAGTTGGCGTATACGGTCCGGTCCAGAACATACAGCGCGGTGACCTTTCCTTTAGATAATTCCGCAAGTTCGACGGCTATGTCCACAGCATATTTGGTGAATTCGCTGCCGTCCGTCGGGACGAGTATTTTTTTGAATGTCATTCAATTCCTCCATTCCGGCCCATATCTGAATATGGGGCCCCTGTTTTGCAGGATCTCGTTCATATCGAACCTTCCGGAGCAGGGAAGCACGGTCAGATCCGCCGGCATCCCCACAGAAATATGGATTTTGTTGCCCGGATATAATATTTTTCTTCCGTTGCTGAACATAGGGTCCGCGACATCTTCGGCGGAGCCGCCTTGGGAAAGAAGGACATCTCTGAACGCGGAGGCCTCCGAGCGCATGTCGGGGCCGCCGAACATTGCGTTGTCGGTACCTATGGCGACGTCCGCACCGCAGTCGAACATCCTTTTCACCGGAGGCATCTTCTTGAAATACAGGTTGGATCTGGCGCATACTACGATGGGAACCTCCGTCTCTGCGCACTTCAGAAGGTCCGAGTCCGTCGCTTCCACCATGTGGACGACGAACGCCGGGTCGAACGACAGAATGAGATCGATGTCCTCTCTCCTCCTTTCGCTGGCGTGGATGGCGAACATCTTCCCGCTGTCCCTGACCTGGTCGGCCACATTCTCTATGTATCTGTGATTCATGTCGGATATGCTCGAGATGCCTATGCCGTCCGATGCGTCAAGTATCCGGGATATCTCGTCCTGATCGTATTCTTCGCTCAAAGGCCTGCCCAGTATCACCGACGAAGGAGCGGCTCTCCTGAGGATCCTGCACCCTCTTTCCCCGCCCTCTCTGAAGTCTATGAAGGCCCCTATCCCGTTCCAGCGGGAGGCTTCCGCATAGGCGGCTATGTCATCCTCCAGGGCTGAATCCTCAAGACCCCTGAGGTGAACGTGCTTGAGCCCGTCCGGCGGAGCGACCAATTCCTCCATCGTCATACCCGGAGGTATCTTCAGGCCCGCGTCCGCACAGTGGGTGTGAGAATTGACCATCGGAGGCACTATGAGGCCGGCGGCAAGGGGCTTTTCCGGAGGAGCGCCCTCTTCAACGGATGTTATGACGCCGCCTTCAATGCAGACATATCCCTCTATGACGCCGTCCGCCGTAAGCACGGAACCGCTGAGAATATCCATGGCGGAGTATCGAAATAACAGTATAAATCAGATGGAGCAGACACGGCGGGAGTTTGCTCTTCAAAGGGTGCCAGCAAATCTCGGAAACGTTAAAATACTAACATAGGTTACAAGATTGAGGTGTAAAATATGCCGAAAGTAATAGAAGCAGAGTGCGTAGCATGCGGAGCATGCGTGGATGCCTGCCCCGAGGGAGCGATTGTCGTCGATGATGTAGCAGTCATCGATCAGGACAAATGTATCGACTGCGGAGCATGCATAGACGAGTGCCCCTCTGACGCCATAGTGGAATGATCCGGAAGGACCGCCAAAACAAAGTCAGCGGGACCTCCCGCTGAGAAAACAATTTTATGCCCAGTAGGGTTTCTTTACGAATTTATATGAACTGATGACGGCAGTGGCCGCTTCCCCGCAGGCAGTTATGATCTGTTTGTATTTTCCGGGGTAGTCTACCGCATCCCCGCAGGCAAATATACCGTGGCGGTTGGTGGTCATGTCGAAACCGACCTTCACTAACCCTTCGGAAGTAAGGTCTATCCCCCATTTTTTCAGATCGGTGAGGTCCGAGTTTATTCCGATGTTGATGACCGCCAGGTCCACCGGCACGTCGAACACCTTCCCACCCTGGTCCAAAGTGACGCTCTCGAGGCAGCTCTTCCCGTTGAAGGACACCACATTGGCGCTCATTATCGTCCTGATGTTGCTGTTGTTGAGATCGTTGACGTTGCTTTCGTCCGCCCTGAACTCCGGCCTTCTGTGGACGATCGTGGTATCCGTGACGGTGTCCGAGATGAGCGCCATCTCTATCGCGCTGTTCCCCCCTCCGAACATGACCACCCTCTGGTCCACAAGCTCTTCTTTCACAGGGAGTATGTATGTCACCCCCTTATCGGTGAATTCCTTCTCACCGGGGCAGTCCATTCTCTTCGGGTGGAAACTGCCCATGCCTATTGCTATGATCACGGACTTTGTGCGGTAAGTTTCTTTTTTTGTGACGACAAGAAGCTCTTCCTTGCCGTCGTTGATCTCCATGACCTTTTCGTTCTCCCGGATGTCGCAGCCCATGGATTCCGCCTGAGCGTACAGCCTGTCGGACAGCTTTCTGGCCTGGACGGTCTCGAAGCCAGGATAGTTATGTACTCCCTTCTCCGGATACAGGCATGTCAGCTGTCCGCCGACGCGTCCCGCCTCCAATATCAGAGTATTCATCATCTTCGACCGAGCGTATATGCCGGCCGTAAGTCCCCCAGGTCCGGCGCCGATAATGACGACATCGTAGCACATTTTAGGGTCGTATAATTTATCCGTATAAAATATTGTTTATATCTCGCTGTGTTTTTTTGATTTTTTCTCATGGTAATTTCATTTTTTGATTGTACAGGTCTGAAATCCGCAGGATTACTACGAAAATCGAAAATTTATGAACACATGTCTTTTTTTATGGGTCTGTCCGGTACATCATCATTATTTATGCGGCAAAGCGATGCCATATCATCATGGATGCCAACGATGTTTCCGCGGAGAGCCTTCTCAATATGATATTGGATCAGGTAGACGACATGATAATCATCAATGACTCCGAAAGGAATGTGATATGGATGAACCGCGCGGCGCAGCGGGGCCTGGGCATTCATATCGAGGAAGCGGTAGGCTCGAAATGTTATGAGATCTTCGGAGCAACCTGCTGCTGCGACAGCTGCACCGCGAACCACACCCTGGGAGGGCCGCACCGCTGCGGGTGCAAGTTCAAGTGCAGGAATATGGCCGGCGAATATGAGTGCGAACCCATCCCTCATTACAAAGAGGGGAAGCTGAGGGCGGTCGTGCAGCACATCCGTTCCGTCAAACGATAATGAATAAATATCAACATACGATACTCCGTTCGTGTTTGAGATATCAGAGTTCTACATCTGTATCGGAGTGGTAGCCTGTTTCGCGGCGATCTTGCTGATCGTGAACAAGGTCAAGAGGCCGAAAGAAGAGTGACGCTCTTCTATGCCAGGAACGACCGTTCTTAAAATATACCTGTAATTAGATTTCTCTACAGGTGATTAAATGACAAACATCCCTAACAACGTGCTGGAAATGATCAACGCCAGGACAACGACCAAGGTCCTTGTGACATCGTCAAAGGACGCAAAGCCTCATGCGGTAGTGGCCGGCAGTATAGGGGCGCCGGCGGCCGACACGATGATCGTCGGAGAGATCCTTATGAAAGTGTCATCCAAGAACCTTTCCGAGAACCCAAAAGCCGCTTTCCTCGTCACATCCGGAATGGATTCCTTTGTGATAGACTGCACAGCGAAAGCGCGTCTTGACAAGGGCCCGGAGATCGACGCCATGAACAAGGAGCTTGAGGCAATAGGGCTCAAAGCGGCAGCGGTCTGGGTGTTCAAAGTAGAAGCCGTATATGAACAGGGAGCATCCCCGAACGCAGGGACAAAACTGGCCTGAAAAGGCATGTTTTAAACCACTTAGGTTCACACCCGACGGCGGTACTCACATGGTCAAGCTGATCCCCAAAATAGCTGATATGGTAAAGCGGCCGGAGACCAGCAAGGTCTTGGCAACGGTATCGCCGGAGGGAGACCCCCATGCGGTAGTATGCGGAAGTCTGCTTGTTTCCGACGATGAGACGATCATCGTCGGGGAGGTCTACATGTATGCGACATGCAGGAACCTCGTGCACAGCCCCAAAGCGGAATTCCTTGTGTGGTATGGAAGGGAAGCCTATTCGATACAGGCGGTCCTGACCTCAAGAATGACATCCGGGCCGGCTCTGGAAAGGATGAACCATAACCTTGAGAAGATGAAAATGAAAGCCGTCGCGGTCCTGGAATTCAAGGTCCTCTCCGCTTATGATGAGGGCATATCGTCCGACACGGCGGGGACACAGATACTGTGACGGTGGTCTGCTGACCTTTGAAAAAGAGAAAAAGGTAAACATACTGGCTATGGCCATCGGCCTGATCGCGGCCGCAGCCGGGGTGGCGGTCTATTTTATGAGCAGCAAGCTGGCCGGAGTTCTGCTTATGGTGGCCGGGATATCCGTACTGATCATAACTTGGACGATAGCTGGTGTGTTCTTCCAGATCAAAATGAGAGAAGAATACAAAGAACGTAAAAGAATGAATGAAAAGTAAAACGTTTAAAAGAAGGTTTAGAACCTTCTTCTTTCTCTGTCGCCCCTACCTTCCGGCTGGTGCTTCTTGAAGCAGTCCCTGCAGTACACAGGCCTTCCCTGTGTAGGCTTGAACGGTACTTCGCACTCGTTCCCGCAGTCTGAGCATTTCGTCTTAAAGTATTCCTTGGGCTGATCCCTGCGATCTCCCCTGTATCCTCCGCTTCCGTAGGCCATTTTTATTCCTCTTACTTTTGGGTATTCCCAATACTCTACCTTTACCTCTTCAACGATGGACCAGGAGCAATATTTGAATGCCTATAAGGAGACATGTCATTTAGCTTAAAAACGTTGCTATGAAAACCTGACTGTAAGTGGTGTTTTTTAAATGGTTTGGGGGGAGTTCTCAGAGTTCTCTGCTCTCGAGGGCACTTTTTAACACAGCCATCTCTTCATCGGACAGCGTTATGCCCTTCCCCATCTTCTCTCCGTCAGGGGACCATTCCCTTATATCGTACTTCGGGTCCCTGTCGTTCCATTTTATCAGGTTCAGCTCTTTCGTCCAGCCTTTGGACGATTCCGAGAGAACTGCGATCTTTTCGACTATTTCATATTTGAACTCAGCCGGCATGGTATTAGCTCCTATGACGGGGATTACAGCATAGTTATATAAATAAAATGGGAGAAGTAAAATAAAAATACGGGCCGTCCCCGCAAGGGCGGGTCCTTTATCAGGTAATCCGAAAGCATGAAATATATAGATGAAAAGAGACTTTTTTTTAATAATTTAAAAGACCCAGATGGTAAAAAAAGCTACAAAAAATCTATGTAAAAAAGAATAATATAAATATATGCAAATGCTAGCTTCTATTTATGTCATTCTTTGACAACAATAAAAATGTAGGGCTCGCGTTAATAATCGTGGGCCTTATAAACTTGATTTATGCAGTATTAAAGGTAGTGGATGCATGGAACGGTGATGAAGACCTAACTGTTGCTGCATTGAGAGCTATCGGATCCCTAATCTTCGGCGTGCTGATATTGTTCTACGGAATAAACGTTCGCGGCGGTTCCAATGACAAAGTAACAATCCTGGCGGGGCTAGTGAGGGTCGTTGGTATAATTACAATACTTGCGGCGCTGTTCTATGCGGCCGCAGACTGGCTAGAGCTAGAGAGCTTCAGCGCAGGCATGGGCACGTTCATTGTCCAGATAATCGTCGGTCTGATCCTTCTGTGGGTTTCAGTTAAGATTGGCGGCAAGAGCAAGAACATTGTAAGCAAGGTCCTCTGGGTGATCTTGATAGTGGCGTTCGTCATACTGGCGTTATCTGCGCTATTAGGTTCCATCGTTTGCCTTGTGGACGGAGCGTGGATAGATGCCATCGGCCTGCTGTGCTGGCTGATCGTGTACATCTATGCATTGATTGCGACACTATCGCCCGATGTCAAGAGCTCAATGGGCATCTGAATAGCTACCAAACGATCAAAAACCCCTTAAATAACTTTATTTTTCTTTCCATTTTTATTTTGACACTTCACCCAGACTTGACACACATAGCATAGACATTTCACAGCTCGGAGCTCGAAGTGGGATAAAAATTTATATTCATGTTCTGAATAGAACACTGCGTAAGGTCGGAATCGAATTGATAAATAAAGTTGCCGGGACGGTCTGATAGATGGATGATCTGTCCCTGATAATTATAATTCTGCTGATGGCGGTGCTGGTCGTTTTTTCGGCATATTTTTCCTGCTCGGAGACAGCTTATACAGGCGCGAATCCGATCAAGATCAAGAATCAGGCCTACGAGGGGAACAAGAATGCAGAGAAGGCGCTTCGGATCCATGACAACTACGACAGGCTCCTGATAACGGCGCTCGTCGGTAACAACGTGGTGAACGTCGCATTGTCAACACTTGGAACAATGGTGTTCGCAGAGCTGCTGGGCGTTGCAATGGGGGTCATCGTCGCGACGGTGTTCATGGTCACGTTGATACTGATATTCGGGGAGATAATCCCGAAGACCCTGGCAAAAAGGAACGCCGAACGTTACGCGCTGAAGCTGGCGGGCTCCCTGCAGGTGGTGATGGTGATGCTCACGCCCATATCGTGGGTGTTCATGAAGCTCTCGAACTTCCTGTCGAGGAACGCAAAGAACGATTCCGCCGAAACTCCTTCCTTCACCGAAGATGAACTTTTCGTGATGATAGACGAAGTGGCCGAAGAAGGAGCGCTCGAAAGGAGCGAAGGCGAGCTGGTGAAATCCGCGATGCAGTTCGATGACATCAAGGTCTCCGAGGTGTATACGCCGAGGGCCAACATCGTCGCCGCCGATATGAAGACTGAGGTCGAAGACCTTAAGAAACTATTTCTGGAGAGCGAATACTCAAGGATACCGCTGTATGAAGATTCCGTGGACCGCATAATCGGTTTGGTCCACTCGAAAGATTTCTTCTCCAAATACCTCGCGGACGATGATTTCACCATAGGCGACATCATAAGGCCGGTGAAGTTCGTTCCAGAGAACGTAAGCATAGCTAACCTGCTCACCGAACTCCAGAGATCGCACATCCATATCGCCATCGTTCTGGACAACTTCGGCAGGACCCTGGGGCTGGCGAGCATGGAGGACATCCTGGAGGAGCTTGTCGGCGATATATGGGACGAGAGCGATGTGGCCGGGTACCCGGTCCATGAGGAGAAGGACGGAAGCTTCATAGTCCCCGGAGAAGCCAATATATTCGACGTCATGAAAAAGATAGGCGTAGAATTCGATGCCGGAGATTTTCAGGACCACACCGTAAGCCAGTTCATATCCCACAACAAAGACGGGGTTCCCAGAAAAGGCGATGTGATAGAGACCGGTGGCGCAAGAATAATAGTGAGATCGATGAAAAGCCGCCGTGTGAAAGAAGTAAGGATATGGCCTGTCAGGAAGGATGATCTTCCTCAGGAAACTCAAGAGAGTTGAGGAATTCAGCCATTTTCCCAACGGCGATCTCTTTCCTTGCGGGATGGGATACGATCTTGCCTGTTAATGACAGAACATCCCCGTGATGCGCCGCGGCATACCTTCCCTGCACAAGCTCCTGCTTGTCAAGCCTCAGATACAGGACGCAGTCGTCATCGATCCTCTCTTCAAGGCTGTCTCTCAGCTCGCCGCATAATTCCTTCCCGAGCCTTTGGAACAGGGGAACAAACTCTCTTTGTTTGAGGAGTTCGCAGCTTAATATCAATATCTTGTTCCCGTGCTCGCTGTCCGCTGTGTCGCATTCTATCTCGTCGGTGCCGATAAGCTCAGCCATCGCTTCGCCGATAAGCTCTTCGTTCTCTGTGGCGTAACAGAAGACCTTTACCCTGAGCCAATGGAACGTGCCCTGCATGAACTGCCGATGATATGTTGATTAATAATACTTACAATCAGTTCTGAGCCGGAGGGAGAAGCGAGGCGAATGTATCAGGATCGCCGATAGAGAGAGTGAAGACCCTCCTTCCCGTCAGTTTCAGGGAGACCCCGTTGTCATATCCTGCGCAGATGAGGTTTTTGAAGGTCACCTTCTTAATCCCCCACCCGCTGTAATTGCGTATCACGTCTATATCCCCCACCTTATGATCGATGATCTCCCCGAACGGTATGGCATATCTTTTCAGGAACCTGATGTGTATGACGCCGTTTTCGACAAAGATCCTCAGCTTCACCGACAGACAGAAGACGATTATCGCCGCGAATATCACGGATGTGGCTCCGAACACCCACAAGGGGATGTTCAAAGACTCGATAAAACAGCATATCAGTATGAAGACGTCGGTCGCTATGAGCACGACCGACATGATGACAAATGCGTCTTTCGGCAGGATGTTCTGCACCTCTTCAAAGGTCTTGGCCATATTATACGGGCATATGCGTTCATAGTTTATCAAGAAACCCGGGCAAAATGCCATATTGGCAAGGTTTATATGGTAAGTCCTTATTCGAGTGAATGCGGACCCATAGCTTAGACTGGCTGGAGCGCCCGGCTGATAACCGGGAGGTCGTGCGTTCAAATCGCATTGGGTCCACCTTGTATACATGTTCTCCAGCAGACCGTCTCTGTTTTTAGAAAAAAAGAAAGCGGTCGCCTTCTTTGAAAAATTAAATGAAAGTGGGTGTCCCACTTTATTTTTTCTGGAATTCGCCGGTCTTTTTGTGTTTTACGACCCTTGAACCCTCGTTATTGGAAAGGAGCGTTTTTACGTATTCTTCCGCCTCGGCCTTCGTTCTGAACAGCTTTGTGGCCTTTGCGGCGCCTTCCGCCTTGGCCTGCCACATGCCGTCGTCATCCCTCTTCGTTATGTGCCAAACTTTGTTATCTGATTTCTTTGCCGCAGCGGGCTTCTCCGTTTTTTTCTTTGCTTCAGCCATTTTCGGTTCCTCCCTAGGTTTTTCGACAGGTTCTTTCTTGGATGCTGCCCAGGCGGCATCCTTCTCTTTTGTTTTGGTCTTAACGGGTTTCTCAGGTTCATCTTCTTTTTTAGGTTTGTCTTCTTTTTTCTTCAGTTTGTCAAAAAAGCCCATAAGCATCCCCCAAGCATTACCTCTGATCTTTGACGAGTATGAGGTGCCACCCGAAATCAGTCTTCACAGGACCCACCAGATCGCCTTTCTTCGCATTGAAAGCAGCGTTCTCAAAGGGTGCGACCATCTGTCCTTTTCCGAACCACCCCAGGTCCCCGCCCTTCTTTCCCGAAGGGCAACTGGAATGTTTCTTTGCGGCGTCTGCAAAATTCTTTCCCTTCGATATCTCTTCTTTAAGGTCCTTGGCCTCTTTTTCTGTCTTGACAAGGATATGTGCGGCGTACACCTCTTTTACCATGAGCAATGTAGTGTGTCTTTCATTTATATGTTGTTTGTCTGGATTATTAGAAAATGATATATTTCCTCAGCTTCATACGGTAAGGGATGAACAGGACCAACCAGGCATTGATGGGAGCCCTAATCGGGATTGCCTTGTTTTACGCCGTTTATTCATTCGTCAGCACGATGCTGAACATGAATGACGGAAGCGAATTTAGGATCGTAGCCGATCCGTTTGAATTATTCCCGAGCTTGGCAGTGCCAGGATCCGACGCATATTGGAGCCTTGTCGAACTCTACACAGACCTTGCCGGAGGAGGGAACGAGACCAACGTCACCATGGCATTGCTGGCGGCAGGTTTTCTGCTGGTGGTCGCAGGATGCGCGTCCAAGCCGACCAGGGACATCAAGGGAAGCGCCGAAGATCCCAAAGAGTACCTCTTCACCCACAGACCGAAAGCATTCCTCCGGTGCCTGATGATACCGTGGAACATTCTGACCGTATGCTGGAGGCTGAAAAAGATACCGGTCATATTTCCGATAATATTCATACCTTTCATGCTGCCGTTCGCATTGATAATGGATCTGATCTTAGCGGCGCTTTTCATCATCGCTTGGATGGTGATGACTGTCCGGATAAAGGTGGCGGCCTCCAAGGACCGTGAGGCATATGAAAGGGATACCCAGTACGCCGTATGCCCCAAGTGCAAAAGGAACTTCTACCAGCCGAACGTCAAGTGCAAATGCGGTCTCGTCGTCTCATATCCGGTCCCTGGCGCACACGGCGTGAGACACCACACCTGCAACAAGGGCCACAAGATCCCAAGCACCAACGCCGACGGGATAAGGGCGAGGATGCAGGCGGTATGCCCCCACTGCAAAGGCGAAATGTTCACCCATGAAGCGAAACCCCTGGTCATATCGCTGGTGGGCTCGGTAGGGTCCGGAAAGACGACCCTCATGCTTTCCGCCGTCGAAGCGATCGCCGCTCTCGCGAAGGAGAAGGGAATAGTCACGGAGATAATAACGGAGGGGATATCCGCCAACGCACAGCGCAGAAAGGCGGACGTGATCCCAACTCACCCCGGAGAACTTGATTCGGAATACTTCTTCCTGAGGGCAAGGGACCTTACTGAAAAGGAAGTGGTAATAAATGACATTTCGGGGGTCGAATTCCAGCCCGACAGGGATAAGATACTCTTTGAGGAGTATTACAGATACAACGACGGCATAATCCTCACAATTGATCCACTAGAGGTCATGGCGCTACACCATTCCCAATCTCCGACAAAAGGTTCGAAGAACACTCCCGTTTCCACGCTGGAATCGTTCTACCACATGTACATGGAGATCAACGGGTACGGTCCGGCCGTAAAGTCAACGGTCCCTCTGGCTATCGTGCTGACGAAGATGGACGATCCGAAAGTGAGACCGTCCGTCGACGCGGAGACAACGCCCGCCGGGTTCCTGAAAAAGTACAGCCACAAGATGATAGTCGATATCGCCGAGTCCGCGTTCAAGAATGTCAGATATTTCAAGGTCGCATCCCTCGGCGAGAACACCAATGCCATAGAGCCGTTCGTGTGGATACTGGGAGATAACGACCGGGATCTGAAGAATAAGCTGTTCAAGTGATCAGAAGGGAGGGATCTCCTCCCTTCCGTCAGAGAATCTGATGAACCGTCCGGTCCCTTTAGGGTGGAACTTATCGATAAGGTCCCACGGCCAGCTGCTGAATTCATTAGCTCTTATGAAGTTCATGGCCTCCCTGACCTTTTTGTCGTTATCAAGGATGACCGGGCCGAAGGAGGACATCTTCTCGCCTATGGGCTCGCCTTCAAGCAGCCAGTATGTCCCGTCCGAATCCCCGTTGACGAATGTCACATCCTTATTTCCGTCGAGCTTGAACCTTTGCGACGCCTCATACTCCTCGCCGCCGATCATCACTGTCCCGTCCCCGATGAAATAGAGGTTCCTGTTGACCGTGGGGGATACTGCCGGCAATGTGATCGCCGAGCCGGGGGACATCCGTATCAGCAGTATCCTGACATGATGTTCCTTATCCGCCGCCCAGGAAACATCGTTCGGAGAGATAGCATGCGCCCCGCCGAAGTCTCCGGCTATTACCTTCACCGAGTAGTCTCTGCCTTCCTCGTCTTTTCCTTTGATGATCGGTATGTGTTCCGACCACATCATCTTCACTTCCGGGGAGGATCCCTTATCCTTCAGCGGCAGATTGATCATTATCTGCGTTATATCGTTGGGATTGCGTTGGTCATCGTACGCAAGAGGATACATCTCATCATGCAGATACATGCTCCCGGCGGATACCCACTGGACATCCCCGAACCCGTATCTCCCCTGATTGCCGAGGGAGTCGAAATGATCTATGAATCCGATCTCCGGTACGGTGACGGTCTCGTAACCCCAATGCGCATGCATCGGAAATCCGGGTACGACTTTCCCGTGATACATCCTGAAGCCGAAGATCTTCTTGTAATCCCTCCCCAGATCCCTTCCGCCGATCTCATGCAGCGGGGGAGCCTGCTGGGCGTTACCCTTGGGGTAATCGTCGGTATGATGGGAAACAAACACGAAAGGGTCCTCTGCATCCCAATGGAGCTTCAGATGCTGCCTCTTTATGACCGGCCCGGATATCTTCTTTCCGAACATCCAATATCACACACACGTTAAACATGCAACAGATTAAAAATATCGGCCCCGCTATGGCCGGATATGGCCGTTGAGAAGGATGAGCAGGACGGGGTGCGGCTCAACAAGTTCCTCAGCGAAGCGGGAACGGCGTCGAGGAGAGGGTCAGACAGGATCATCGAGGAAGGGAGGGTGACCATCGACGGCAGGGCAGCGGTCATCGGCGACAAGGTGTTCCCTGATAACAAAGTGTGCGTCGACGGTAAAGAAATAAAAAGGGTGAAAGAGGACATAATCCTGGCGTTCTATAAGCCGGCGGGGATAACATCCACATCCAGCCCGGATGATGAGGACAACGTGGTGGATTTCATTGGGTACCCCAAGCGGATATTCTCCATCGGGAGGCTTGACAAGGATTCGGAAGGCCTTCTGCTGATGACGAACAACGGCGAACTCGCGGACAAGATAATGCGTTCGAAGAACGAGCACGAGAAAGAGTACCTCGTAAGGGTGGACAAAGACATAACAGAAGAGTTTGTCAGCGGCATGTCGGGCGGGGTCCTTCTGGACGACGGCAGGGTGACCAAGAAATGTTTTGCGGAGGCGATCGGCCCCAGGGAGTTCAGGATAATACTGAGGCAGGGCCTCAACAGGCAGATCAGGAGGATGTGCTCCCAGCTCGGCTATGAGGTAAGGAACCTGAAGCGCATAAGGGTGGTCAACATCACTCTGGGCGACCTCAAAGAGGGCCGTTACAGGGACATATCGAAAAAGGAAAGAGAGGAGCTGTACAGGCAGATCGGCCTGAAGTAAGGCTCCGCCGGGGCATTCTCGGCGGCCGCAATTGTTATGGCACAGCAAAAATTAAAAGAAAGGGGCAGGGGCCCCTGTTTATTCATTGGGTTTGGTAACCTTCTCCATCAGTCCCTGGGAGTCCTTGATCTCCGAGTCTGACATCTGGAGCTTGTTCTGCAACTGGTATTCGGTGTGAACGCTCATGCAGTCCACATGCGAAACAAGTATGCCTTCGTCGGTCGCAACGAATTTGACCGTTATGGGGGTGCTTCTGGTAACTCCTTCCGGAAGGTCCATCTCGAACTCTCCCACGCTGTATCCGTCGATGAGATCTATCCTCTTCCCGCCCTCGTTGTTGGAGGCGGAGTTCTCGTAGATCTCCACTTTTATAGATGTCTGGCCGTCCTCGATTGGGAAATAGGTCTTCGTGGAGACGATGGGGAGCACTTCGTTCCTGAAGATGATGTTGGACACCATCTCCTTCTCGTCGTACATCGCTTTGATCCCGAAGGACTTGCTCAGAACGTTGTGGACGGTTATCTCTCCCTCCTGGGGAACGTATGTCTCTCCGGCTGCTGCCGCTGCGGCGAACTCCTCCGCGCCTGCCCAGTTGTGTGCGCCGGCGAATATGGCGGCACCCTTCGCTATGGACTGGTCCGGGTCGAACACCTTGACGCTGGCGTCCGGGTACTTTTGGGATATGCCGTTCTTGACCTGAGGCATCCTGGAGGATCCGCCCACAAGGACAACATCGTCGATGTCGGATATGCTGAAGCCCTTTGACGCGAGCGCCCTGTCGATTATGTCTATGGTGGTCTGCATAAGGGACGCCGTGGCGGCCTCGAACTCAGCCCTTGTTATTGTGTAGACGGCCTTCTTTCCTCCGACGGTAAGCGTCCCTTTAGTGGAATCCGCCGTCGACAGCCTCTTCTTGATCGTTTCCGAGTCAAGGATAAGGGACTGCTTGACGTCGTCGTCATCATCGAGCTCGCTCTCCTCTATGTCGTTCTCCTCGCATACCTTCTGCTTTATGATCTTGGTCAGCGCCTGGTCCCAGTCCTTGCCTCCCAGAAGCCTCTCGCCGTCGGTCGCGACCGCCGTGAACGCGCTGCCGTCGATGTCCAGGATAGTCACATCGAAGGTCCCGCCTCCGAGGTCGTATACCATGACTCTTTTCTTGCTTTCTCCTCCCGCGCCGAATCCGAAAGATATCGCGGCGGCGGTGGGTTCGTTGATTATGGTCACGTCCTCAAGGCCGGCCACTTTACCGGCCGTCTTCGTGGCGTCCCTTTCAGTCTGCCCGAAGTATGCGGGGCAGGTGATCACTGCTTTCTTAACTTCCACGCCGTGGTTGTCGTTGAAATCGTTGATCATCTTCCTGAGTATGGCCGCGGACAGGGTGACGGGGGTGTATCTGTCTCCGTCGATGTCCACTTCGTAGTCGGTGCCTATCTGCCTCTTTATGGCTGTGACCACCCTTTCCAGAGGGTACATTATCGCCATGTCCTTTGCGGGTGAACCGACTATTATCTCTCCGTTCTCGTTGAAAAGGATGACCGACGGTGTCGTGTCTTCCTGTTCGAAGTTCTTCTCGACAACCGGGTCTCCCTCTTCGTCTATGTATGCCAGGCACGAGTACGTCGTGCCAAGGTCAATTCCGATCATATATTCGTTGCTCATTTCTCCTCATCTCCTTCTCTTATCTTGTTTTCAGAAAACTTATAGATTTTCACCTTTTCCTTTTGGAGGACGCGTCCCTGGTACACGTACCCGTCCGACACCCTCTCTGCTATCATACCGTTCATAGATTCATCGCTGGTTGGTATAACGCCGACGATTCTTTGGTGTATTGTGTTCAGTCTCTCGTACTTGCTCTGGCCGATCTGCACGCCGCAGTCGACGAGGATGTTCTCCATGTCGACCCCGTACGCTTCGAACGAACTGAGTATGTCTTTTGGTGAGAAACTGTCCATTTTAGCGTTCATTCCTTTGCAGAGCTTGAAGAAGTCCTCTCTCATTATGGAAAGCTGTTCCAGCATCCCGATGAACTTCCTGTTCGCAAGTTCCGCATCTCTTTTGTTCATGACCGTTGAGTATTCTCTCAGCTGTTCCTTAGAGGTGGTGTATTTTCCCAGTTCCGATGTCAGGACGGCGACCATCTCTTTGAGTTCGGCGATCTCCTCTGTGAGAGAGCCCGCATCCGCCCAGGTAGACGCCGCCCTGTACGGGGTGTCTTCCCGTACCGGTTCCGCGGTCGCTGTTTCTATCACGATGTCCTCTATGATGACTTCCTCTTCGGGCGGCCCCTCGGCGGAAGAGCTCATCACTGATTCCATACCATCTTCCCGAGGCTCTTCTCCCTCGGATATATCCCAGTGCCCTTCCTCGTCCTCGATGGTTCCGGTGACGAGGAAGTTCTTCAGCCTGCTGGTCTTGCTGGATCTCTTTTTTTCGGTCATTTCATCTTATCCTCCAGGCTCTCGCAGTTGAGAAGCCAAATGAATGGGTCTTCCACGCGCATAGGCGATATCCCTCTCGTGAGCACGCTCCCCGGAGGGTTGCTGCCGAGCGCGGATACCGCAAAATAAGAATGTTCTCTGAATTCCTTGACAGTGTGAACGAAAGCAGTCGACACGGCTCTGCGCATATACTCTTCGATCTCCACGCTTATCTGTTCGAAGTTCGTCCTGTCGTATCTTCCCCTCTCTCTTTCGATGTTCAGCGACGAGTTCATACCGAAAAGTATGCTGCTTTCCTCGTCGTTCTCCGGGACCTTCATCAGGACGTCCGCCTTTGTGAGCACGACCGCCAGCGGGATGGGTATGGGGTCCTTCATCCTGAGCGAGTTGTTCGTTCTTATGATGTTCACGATATCGGAAAGCATATTGGCCACGCTGACCCCCGTGGGGGGTTTGTTGTCCATACGTATCCGTGTGTTGATGTAGGGGATCTGCAGCGGGTCCACCAGGAAAACGATCCCCGACGCTCTGGAAATGAATGAGTTCAGGTTGAGCCCCATTATCTTTCCGGTGGAATCGAGGTCCTCTCCCGCAGTATCGAAGAAAGCCAGAGTATACACCCTGGGCGAGTCCCCTTTGAAGAATTTGAGGTAGTAGATCATCGGCTCCCTTGACTCCTTGCTCTCTTCGAACGAGAGCGTGGGAGCCAGCTTCCTTCCTTCCTCGTACAGCCTCTTGTAGTACATCTCCCTGTATTTCAGGGTGGTGCGGTCGGTGGCGGAGCTCATTATCGCGTTGAATTCCTTGGAGAAGGAGTTCTTAAGCTGATCGATCAGCACCGCTATGTAATGGCTTTTGCCGACCCCTTTGGGGCCGAGAACCACGAATACGGTGCTCCCTTCTTCCTCCGCCCCCTGAGGTATTGGATTGTGACAGCTCGGGCAGAGCCTTTTGTACACATGCTTCTTGCAGACGTCGCAGGTCCCCGACGAGTTCCTCATGATGTGATATTTTGTTGTGACCGGGGAGGGACCTCCCGGGTCCTTGCCCAGGAAGATGGAGTTCTCTATGTCGATCTCCTCGTCCATGTTCTTTGATCTGAATCTGCGCGCGCTCTTCTCGTCAAGTTCTCTGAGGAACATCTTCGTGCATGCCGGGTTCGTACACTGATAGTGGATGTTCTTAAGGTCCACCGAACTGAAACAGAAGGGGCAGGTGTATGTCACCGAAGGCGCCTGGGATGGTTCTGGTCTCTTTGCCATTTTCTCACTTCTCCTTGTACAGCGGGTGTATGAACCTGAACAGGTTGTAATCCTCCTCGTTGACGAAGAAAAGTCTCACCTTGCTGATGTCTATCCTGTCTTTCACCGTGAAAACGGTCACATTCCTTCCCGAAACGATCGGCACCGGCCTGTTGGACGACCACATCGTCTCTCCTTCCCAGATCTTGAGCGGTATACCTTCTTTGACCGCTACCGCCGATACGGGGGGAAGCTCTTTTACCGACGGGTCGGTGTCGATGCTCAGGATCATCTTTGTATCCGTCCTCGATATCCCTTCGGCCGCCAGAGAGTATCTTACTTTGGTGTACGCTCCGGAAAAGATATCCAAGCTCATTCCTCGTGAAGGCATCCTCTCCCCGGACACGTCGTAAACGGCATATATGGTTATGACCCGTTTCTTCGAGTTGCCCATCGGTATCCTTACCATCTTGTCTTTGTCGTAAGCGTCCCTGGTAATGGTGATCCTTTCCGCGTCCAGATCATCCGGGCCGGATGCGACAGACGATTCCTTGATCACAATTACCGCCGACTCCGCTCCGGTCGGCCATGTCATCGTCAGACAGCAGTCGTTCCCGCTTATCCTCTTCTCTACGTCCCTGAAGGGTTTCAGGTTGGCCACCATGATGTCCTTGCCTCTTACGGCCACCTTCCCCGCGGGTATCATGGGGTAAATGTACTGCACCGCGCCGTCCGGGAGTAAGAACCTCATTCCGTTCTCATATACCTCCAGAGGCTGTATCTCTTTCATCCATGCGTTGAGGTCTTCGAACTTGACCATCCTTCCGAACATGTTCACTTTTCTAGGCGACGAATACAGGACGACCTTTTCCTTGCTCTTCCATTTAGCCGTGAAGGAGCCGTCCGCTTTGTTCCATCTGATCTCCATATCCCTTACAGGTTCCGGGAACTTTGTGGTGGTGAAGGAGAATGCGGCGCCCATGGATCTTTCGGTGCGTCCCTTGTTTATGTATTCGGCAACGAAAAGGTAGTGGTATTTCATTCCGCCCTTCAGACCGTAATCGTCTATGACCGTCCCGCCGTCGTGCATTATTTCCACTTCTTCTCCGACGCCGGCGGCGCTGGTGCCTTCTTTTCTCCATATGCGCACCCTCGAACAGCCTTTGGGCTTTTCGTATATCAGTCTCAATCCCCCCTCGATGGGCTCGATGCTTACGTTCTCCACTTCTCTGAAGACCATCACCGGGCCGCAGGAGGCCGCCTCTCTGGAGAGGATCCCCCATCTTTTTGAATAGATCGAATAGTAATTGTCGACGCCCGGATCCATCGTCTTGTCCAGGAACACGCTCCCGGGGATATCCGCCAGAGGAACGGTCTCGTCCGTTACGATAGGCAAGGAATCTTTCGCTCTGAAGATGCAGAACGTCATTCCCGTCCTGTCCTCCGGAACGGCGAATTTCAGCAGTATCTTTCCCTCTCTGATCTGAGCCACCGCGTCGGCGGGGGACTCCGGGGGACGCTCCTTCATCATCGCTTTGGCGATAGGGTGGTCCGGACACAGCTCGACCGCGGTGACGTACATCATCATGACACGGTCCGCATCCTTCAGTTCGGAGGCCTTCTCGCATATCCGGTCCGCCTCTATTATCCTCTGCGCCGCCTCCTCGTATTTTCTCTCGATGTCGGGATTGTTCAGTATCTTTGTGAAGTCCAGCTTCGCGTCGTCGATGGCGCCCCTCAGCGCGTGGTACTTCCTTTGTTTGTAAAGGAGGTCAACTTTGTTGTTGAACTCCGCATGCTTTGCGGAGAGCGGTCTGAGCTCGCTCTTCATCTCAAGTATCGACGGGTATGTGGAGTAAACGCGCTCTATCTTCGATATGCAGTTCGCGGCCTCGTCGATCATTCCGTACGATATGGCGATCCTGAACTTCTTCTCAAGGTCCTTTGCTTTGTTGAAGCCGTCCTCGAAATCGAAGCCGCATTTAACGCAGGCTTTGTTCCCGGATATCTGACTGGTCGCGCACTGCGGGCATTTGATCTTCATGCTGGAACCGCAGACCGAGCAGCACATCACGCCCTCTCCGGATTCGACGAGGGCGCCGCAGTTTGAACACGTTGCAAGCCTGCTTTCTTTGGATGAGAAATTGGAGATGTATTTCCTCTTCACGCAGTACTCTTCGAGTATGGATATCGCCATTGACGGATCGGCGTTCGTTTTGCGGATGAATCTGTTCACGATCTCATCCACATATTCTCTTGTGAAGGGCTGCCCGTAGTCCTCGTCCATCAGCTGTTTCGCGGGCTCGAGGGTCCTCATGCATTTACCGTATTTCACCAGGTTGGTGAGGTCCTGGTCGGAGCCCAGAACCAGCTTGAGGGACCTCAGCGACTGTATGTACGAATCCTGGTTAGGGAGTATCTCCTGCCTTACGCTGTTCACTCTCTTCTCGCATGAATCGAATGAGGACCTTATCTGAGTGAGGGCGCTCCCTTCGTCAAGCGGATTGATGTTGATCTCCAGATCGGGATTCTTTATGAGGTCGTTCAGGAGGTCCATGGGTGTGAAGGCGTGAACTTCCTGCAGCCCTTTGAAGGCGGACATGACCTTGTCGCTGACGATCGGCGGGACGGATGTCTTCCTGATGCCTGCCATGCTGATAAGGTCCTCTTTGTTAACGCCGTCCCATTGCAGTTTCTTTACGAGGTTCTCGGCGGTGCCCGGCAGCAGAATGCGGCTGCCGTCATGCAGTATGATGGAGTCTCTGTTAAGCCTTGAGGCCTTAGCTCTGAGAAGTTTCCGGCCTTCGTCGAACTCTTTGGATCTGAGCAGGGGGTCTTTCATCACCCGGCGCATGTCGGGGACCATGTCCAGCCATTTGCTTATCTGGAACCTGCGGTCAAGGTCGTTCTGTTTGTCCTTGCTCTCTTTTGTCCACTTGCCTTCTTTGGCGGCTATCTTCTTATCTATCGCGTCGTAGGTGTACGAGCTTTCCTTCAGAGGATTAAGTCCTATAAGGCGACAGTAGTTCTCTCTGTCACTTGTCATCGACCCATTCCTCATCAGCGGAGCCTTCCTCTTATCTCTCCGCTACCTATTCTTCCGCTGGCTCCGCCGCCTCCGGCACTTTCGCGCATTCCCATCGAACCGGAGCCGATGGCCGTGGCGATCGTGCTGAACGCCTCTCCCAAACGGTCCAGGGTGGTGAACATCGCGCCTTCCTCAACGGTCGATATCTGTTTAAGGAAGCCAAGATCCGCCTCGCCTATACCCACCGCCACGACGGCGATCTTCGAGTTTCTGCAGTTGATCGCTTCGCTGACGGCGAAGTCCCTCTTTCCCCAGATCCCGTCTGTGAGAATGAGGATCATCTTACCTCCGGGGCGGTTGGACAGCATCGTCGCCGCCGTGCCCATCGGGCTGGCGTCCGTGCCTCTCCCGTAGACGTTCACTTTCAGGCCGTCGAGGGCGGTGACGATCATGTTGGGATCGCCGGTCATATCCCTCATTATGCCGACCTTGTCGCCGAACCCTACGAGTCCGAACTTCGTGTTATCGCTAGCTACCGTCATGACGAAATCGTTGACTGTCTTCTTTACCTCTTCAAGTGAGTTCCTCATGCTTCTGGACAGGTCGATGCAGAGGACGACGTTCTTCGCTATAGGCGCGCCCGATGATCTTTCCTTCGGCCTTTCACTCATCCATGAGATGTCGCCGGGGACAGGCTCTGAATCCACTTGCAGAAGCTCCCCATCCTGGGTCGCGGAGACCTTCACGACCCCGTTCTCGTCGTAGTTGTATTCTATATCTATGATCGCGCCGTCGCCGGGGTTGTAGAATCCGGAGATGACCACCTTGGCAAGCACATAGCAGTCCAGAGGCATCCTGCTCTCGCCTTGGAGAGTATACACTTCGATGATGTCCGTCTGATTGCCGGGCTCTATCCTGAAAGGCTTCTTTACCGAGGATGGGATCTTGGAGTTCCTTTTGATCATTATCTCGTTGATGTACCGGTCTCCTCCCGGACTCACCGACAAGGCGCCGAGGCTGTGCGCAGTTACGTCAGATATCTGCATCTCCCTTACTCCGGTGCTTGTGCTGCAATAGAATTCGGACGTAAGGGCGGCGCCCTTCGCCACCGCAAGGTCGGTGTCAGAGTGATCTATCACCGGCTTTCCCGATATCCTTTCCAGGAATTCGGTAACCTGAGGCATTCTCGTAGAACCTCCTACGAGAAGTATCTCATCAACATCTCCCCAGGACACCCCGAGGTCGCTGAACAATTTCATGCAGACGTCCTTCGTGGCGTTGAGGAGGAACTGCGTCCGGGTGTCGAACTGCTCTCTTGTAAGCGTATATTTGCTCGCGTACCCTTCGTATTTTATCTGTATGGTGACGCTGTCGGTCTTGGTGAGTATCTTCTTATAGTTTTCAGACGCCACGATCAATTCGTTCTTGGTAGGCTCGTCGTCCCTCGGATCCACGCCGTATTCTTCGTAGAACTGTTCGCAGACAAATTTGACGATAGCTGCGTCCCAGTCCTTTCCTCCGAGTATGTGGTTGCCGTCCGTTCCGAGTACCTTGATGTTACCTTTCTCGACCTTCACCAGCGTGACGTCGAAGGTCCCGCCTCCGAGGTCATAGACCATTACGGTCTTATTGGATTCTCTGTTGTATCCGTACGATATCGCGGCAGCGGTCGGTTCGTTTATGATCTTCATGACCTTGACGCCGCACGCCTCTCCGGCGCGGATCGTCGCGGTTCTCTGGAAGTCGTTGAAGTACGCGGGGACGGTGATCACCACCGAATCTATCTTCTCCCCGGTCCGCTCTTCCGCATCAGATATCAATTTTTTCAGCAGCATTGCGGAAAGGTCTTCCGCCATGTACACTTTACCGTGCGCCTCGACAGTGAAGCTGTTGTCCCCCATGCCTCTCTTGAAAGATGCCGCTATGGTCCCGGCGCCGCCGGCCTGCATATCCTTTGCATCCTCGCCAATCAGGACCTCACCGTTGTCCAAAAAGCATATGACCGAAGGGGTCAGTTCCTTTTCGAACTTATTGTTGATGATCTCGGGCCTGGAGTTCTTTCTGTCATATCTTGCAACTGTAGAGTACGTTGTTCCTAGGTCTATACCCACCTTCATATCCCATCAGTAGGAGATATGTATAACGCGATATAAAATAGGTTTGACGGGCCGCTACGAATTTCGAAATCCAAGTCAAGCGGCAGGATTAATTTTTTAAACCCTCATCCGCCGATACGAAAACCGCAGAAGCATCCGGCGCCATACGCTGATGACCATTCATTGCTGATATGCCAGCAGGAAACAGGAAGGGATATTTACGTTGCTAAAGGACCGAAGAGGTTTTCTATTAGATGCCGGAATGCGCTGACTAAATTGCTGACATATTGTCACCTTTCAACCGTATGCGAAAGTGACGGAGAAATAGCCCCTTACGGCTGTGCGGCGTCCCGCTCCGGACTTTGCCGGGACCTGATCCGTTGCTTCCGCAGAGCTGTGAACTCAGTGTCTGAAATCCGGCAGACACCCAGCCCCTCAGACTGCGCAGTAAAGTTCCCCGATCTGGAGACACTGGAAATTACAGCGGCGGCGATAGGGTCCAATATGTTCGAGGGATTCTGTCCGACACGCAGGGGGATCGAGATCATTCGAGACTATTGTCTAGGTAAGTTGACGATCGAACAGTTGGCGGCCTTTGCGGCAGAGAGATCTTATGAGTGAGTATAGGTACATAGATCCTGATTACGTATACACCGACCCTGAAGATAAATGAACGGCAATGTGAATAAAATGCCTGAAAAGAGACAACGGACAAAGGTCAATATCCTTTTCAGATTAAGATCTCGTCCAGGCTTCTTATTCGCGCGTCGCATTCGGCGCACGGAACATTCTCCCCGCTCCTGTTTATAAGTACCGAGAACAAACCGGCTCCCTTCCCGGCCAATATGTCGTTGACGCTGTCCCCGATCATCATGGAGTTCTCAGAGGATGCGTCCATCTCGGACATGCACAGCAGAACCGGCTCGGGATCCGGCTTTGAGAACGCCACTCTGTCCTGCCCGACAACAGATGCGAACATACCTTCCACACCGAGCAGCGCGAGCACTTCTCTGATCTGCGGCATGTATGAATTGGAGACTATTCCCAGCACGCAGCCCGCATCGGAAAGGCGGTACAGACATCTTTCCGCGTCTGGAAACAACCTCAGGCCGTTTACGCAGGTATCGTCATAGGTGCGCATGACAAGGGAGATGAACTCTCTGTACTTGCAGGGGGAGTTGGGATGATATTTTGAGAATGTAGCGCTCAGAGGAGTTCGGATGTACTCGTTGTAAAGCGCCGGATCGTAAGGTATGCCGAACTCCCTGAATGCGGCCATGAACGCTTCCTCATAGCCTTTTCTTGAATCGACCAAAGTGTTGTCCAGGTCGAATATGTAGAAGCCATATTTTTCCATCTGCCGCCCGGACGCAGTTCGGATAGATATGGTTTCTCTGCTATTTCCCTTCCGCGCATGCCTTTTGGCTAAAGGAAAAGCAACTATACAGTAGTCATGCCTTAAAGCAGTGCTGTTTTTCATCGTTGTTTCGGCGTCATCCCTGACAAATGTATTTTTTTCGATAGTTTTGTACGGCTCACCCCTGCAAAAAATGCGCCTCTTATGTGATATCGCTCGTTTTCCTATCATTCTTTTTTATGGTTGAAGCACATTTCCCACCCAGTGACTAAATGAAGGACGACATTCAGATAGAAGAAGAAGCCAACGTCATGAACATAACGGACATCGCCGGTAAAATAGGTCTGAGGCCGGAAGACATAGATCAGTATGGAAAATACATCGCAAAAGTGCCGCTCGACGTCCTGTCGAGATTCGACGGCAACAAGAACGGGAAACTGATAATGGTCACGGCCGTGACTCCGACCCCCGCAGGAGAGGGGAAGACAGTTACGACCATCGGCCTCATACAGGGCCTCAGCCACATAGGCAAAAAAGTGGTGGGTGCGCTCAGAGAGCCGTCCGTGGGGCCAACGTTCGGCGTCAAGGGAGGAGCCACCGGCGGAGGGTATTCCCAAGTGTATCCGATGTGGGACATCGACCTTCATTTCACCGGGGACATACACGCGGTGTCATCCGCCCATAATCTTCTGTCAGCCGTCCTTGAGAACAACTTAGTGAGGGACAACCCGCTCAGAATAGATCCGTCCAAGATAGTTCTGAAGAAGGCGATGGACATGAACTGCCGCGAGCTCAGGGAGATAGTTGTCGGCCTCGGCGGAGGAAGGCTGTCCGGCGGCGTGATGCACGAGAGCGGTTTTCTTATAACTTCGGCATCCGAGATCTCGGCCATACTCGCGCTTTCTACAAGCTATAAAGACCTCAGGGAGAGGATCGAGAGGATGGTCGTCGCGTACACGTACACGGGAGAGATGGTGACCGTTAAGGACCTGGGATGCGCCGGGGCAATGATGATACTGCTCAAGGATGCGATAAAGCCCAATCTGGTTCAGACCTTGGAAGGCCAGCCGGTGTTCGTTCACGGGTTCCCCTTCGCCAACATAGCTCACGGCAACAACAGCGTGATAGCTACGAAATACGCCATGAAGCTCGGCGATTATGCGGTGACCGAAGCGGGATTCGCCGCGGACCTCGGAGGGGAGAAGTTCCTGGACATCGTATGCAGGCAGGCGGGGATATCCCCCGACTGCGTCGTCATCGTAGCATCCGTGAGGGCGCTGATGACGCACGGAGGCGCGGACCTCGAGAAGCCGGAGACCCTGACGAAAGAAGCTTTGACAAAAGGCCTGTCCAATCTCGACAAGCACATAGAGAACGTGAAAGGATACGGGGTTCCGGTGGTGGTGTCGATCAACCACTTCTCCTTCGACAATCCGGAACACATGCAGATGCTCCGCGATCATTGCAGAGAGCTTGGAGCGGAATGCGTTCAGTCGGACGCATTCATGGAAGGCGGGAAAGGCGCTGAGGAGCTTGCCAGGAAGGTCGTGGAGGTCCTCGAAAGAGGGGAGAAGAACTTCAAAATGCTTTATGAGGACGACGTCCCTCTCAAAAAGAAGATCGAGACCATCGCGACCAGGATATACGGCGCGGACGGAGTGGTGTATTCCGGCCAGGCGGAGAAGACCCTTAAGAACCTTGAGGATAAAGGGTTCGGGAAACTCCCGATATGCGTGGCGAAGACGCAGTATTCTCTCTCCGACGTAGCCGAAATGAAAGGAGCCCCGAAAGGGTGGAAGCTCAGCGTGAGAGAGGTCACCGTTTCCGCCGGGGCGGGATTCGTAGTGCCGATCTGTGGCGAGATGATGCTGATGCCCGGACTCTCAAAGGTTCCGGCCGCCATGAAGATGGACCTGACGGAAGACGGAAAGGTCAGAGGGCTGAAATAACCGCATCGTCCTTCATACTGTACCAGCGGTCGGCCTCTTCCTTATCCACGGGAACGCCGTCCCCTGTGTCGTACATATTCCCGAGGAGTATCTGTGCGCCGCGGTGCTTGTTCATCGCGGCGGAAGTGAGCCAGTCCAGAGCCTTCTCGGTGTTCTTTTCTACGCCGTATCCGGTCTTGTACAGTTGCCCCAGTATGAACTGGGCCTCCGAATGGCCGGATTCGGCGGACGCAGTGAACCATTCTACTGCGGCGGAAAGATCCTTTTCTTCACTGTCCCCGTCGAAATAGATCAGCCCGAGTTCGTACTGGGCCCGGGGATCTCCCATCGTCGCAGGCATGTTCAGCAAAGAAATGGCTTTTTTGGCGTCCTTTTCCGCCCCGTAGCCTTTACTGTGCATTTTCCCCAAGAAATACATCGCGCCAAGGTTCCCGTCATCAGAGGCTTGTTCGAACCAGTATTTTGCCGCTGAAAGGTCTTTTTTCACGCCCTGTCCTCTTGAATAAAGGAGGCCCAGATAGAATTCCGCGTCGGAGGACCCTCTGTTCGCGGAGGACGACAGTATAGAGAAAGCGGAACGGTAGTTCTTTTCGGACTTCGTCCGGATTATGAATTTAGCCCACTCTAATGGTTCCATCTGACTTTCGAACGGAATGCCAGAGTCCTCGTGCATAGATGCGCAATGAGTTAGGACGGTTATAATTCTTATGCTTTTTCGGTCCCTGTCAGGAATCGTTGCAAAGGTGACGGTTTACGTCAGAAATATGTTTTCATCAAAGCACGGGCAGCGGCAAATATCTGTATTGTTTGAGCTGTCCGATGTTTCCTATACGTCGCTTTCCGTGCACGGAGGAAACGAAAATTCGTTACTCTGTTATGATCTCTCTTGTGTTAACAACCCTCTGTGTTGGAACGTTCTGGTCAGTGCGAGATATTTCGTATGTATCGTTCTTCCTCAAGGGCATCGATGGTGAGGAGAAGGATCCGAGTGTAGCTAAAATGATAAACTTGTTCGGTATATGGAGGACTTATGCCCACGTTGAGGTATGACAGCACTTGTTCGGAAGCGCGTTCCCATATGGATTGCGCGTCGCCGAATTACGATCCGAACAAGGCGGCGGAGATGCTGGAAAAGTTATCCGCAGAGGGCAGCGGCGAAGCCCGGTATCTTTATGCCCTGTTCCTCCGCACCGGAACGTCCGTCATCAGGGACGAGATCACGGCAAAAGAGCTTCTGACGCTGTCCGCCGCTTCGGGCTGGGAGGACGCCGCTCTGACTATGGATGAGATCGGAAGAAGCGCCGGCGCGGAAGACGCAGACACACTCTTTGATCTTAAACTCAGGGGTGAACAGAGGGACACCGATGCCTGCAGGGAGCTGTTCGAGATGTACACAGAAGGAAGGCCCCCCGTCAAGAAAAGCCACAGGGCAGCCGTCAGATGGTACACCGTATGCGCCGAGGAGGATGACGTCCACGCGCAGTGTACGATCGGTTTCATGTATCTAATGGGCAAAGGTGTCGGTAAGGATAAGGAAAAGGCGGTGTATTGGCTGAGTAAGGCGGCAGAGAACGGCAGCTCCGAGGCAATGTACCATATCGGAGAGATGTATGAGGCCGGCCTCTGCTATTCGGACACGGATATGAAGGAAGCGGTGAGGTGGTATCAGCAGGCGGCCGACGCAGGCAACGCCGATGCACAGTATGCCTTGGCATTCATACACATGGTCCCGAAGACATCATATCACAGCGACGCCAAGTCCGCGGCGTATATGGAGAAGGCCGCCGCATCCGGGCACAGCGAGGCGCAGTATCAGCTTGGCATGATGTACGCTTACGGCAAAGGGGTCAAAAGGAACGAGGCCAAGGCGATAATGAATCTCGAAGCATCCTGCGAACAGGGATTCCAGCAGGCAATGGTCGACTATGCGAACATGAGATTTGAAGGAGAGGTGCTAGAACAGGATCTGGAAAAAGCGGCCAAATGGTTCGAGAAGGCCGCCGCATCCTGCAACGGATACGCTCAGTATGCGCTCGCCTGCATGTACGGTACAGGAAGCTATTACAAAAAAGATGACAAAATGGCCGTAAAGTATTTCACGGACGCGGCGGAGATGGGGGAGGCCAACTCGCAGTATTATCTGGGATGCTACTACTACGAAGGAAGAGGAGTGGAGAGGAGCGAAAAGGATGCTGTGTTATGGCTCGGACAGGCGGCCGAGCAGGGGCATCCGGGAGCAAAAGCCTTCCTGGGTATGATATATGTCACAGGTTCCGGGGTCGCGGAGGACATCGAAGAAGGAATGAGACTTCTCAATGAATCCGCCGATTCGGGATACGCCGAAGGGCAGTATTATCTTGGGAAACTGTATATGGAAGGCAAGCACGTGAAAAAGAACATACCTCGCGCAAAAAAATATCTGTCTATGGCGGCTAAGCAGGGAGATCTCGACGCAAAAACGCTTCTCGGAAAGATAAAAGCGGAGAGGATACGCTGAAAGGAGGTACGGCATGGCAAAGAGAACGATATTCCAGGATGCTGAGACGGGGAACCCCTACGCAAGGCTGGGTCTTGCCTATATGTACCACCACGGGAAGAACATAGACCCGGATCCGGAACTTGCGATGAAATGGTACACCAAATCATCGGAAGCGGGATGTTCGAGGGCCAAATGGGAGCTGGCAAAGATATTCCGGGACGGAACGATAGCCAATAAGGACGGCGCGATGTTCGTTTTCCACCTCAAAGCCGCGGCCGAAGCCGGGGTTCCAGAGGCAAAGGTCGAGTTAGGGTTCACATATCTGAAAGGGATCCACATAAAGAGGGACGAGGTGTCGGCGTTAAAGTGGATGCACTCCGCCGCGATCCAAGGGGATCCGATGGCGCTGTTCATGACCGGATACATGTACGGGAGAGGGATCGGCACCCGGCAGGACATATCGGAGCAAGAGCAGTGGTATGCGAGGGCGGGACTGAAAGGCAATGGGGAATTGTTCTATTGGATAGGCCGGAACTTCGAATACGGTCTGTTCAACGTCGAATTCGATCTTTTCGAAGCGGGCAGGTGGTATAAGATGGGGGCGGACATGGGGCACGAGAAATGTCTCATGTGCTGGCAGTACGTCCTTTCCGCACTCGCTGGAGGGAAGCATGATTCTCTGGAGGAGAGAGAATCCATCCTGATGAACGCCGACGTCGAGAAAGAGAAGCTTGCCAGGGAACAGGCGCTCAACGCCGCTGATTATTTCTTCGAGATAGGAAACGAAGAGAATGCGTTCAAGAACTACACGATATCGGCGGAATTGGGGGATCCTCTTTCGATGTTCACTCTGGCAATGATGTACCATGCCGGGATCCATGTCAAAAGAAACGACAGGAAAGCCCTGGAGCTGATGATGAAGGCTTCGGTCGCGGGCTCCGAAGATGCTCAGTTCACCATCGGCACTTTTTATGAAGAAGGGATGGGCCTGAAGAAAAGCCTGGACGAGGCGATAAGATACTATACGATGGCAGCCGCGAACGGTTATCTGACAGCATACTACAGGCTCAGCCTGCACATGGAGCATCCCGAGATACACGTCAGGAACTCGGCCGTGATCGTGAGGTGATCTTTTGGGTTTCAAAGAGGTCCTGGATGCCGCGTCCGGCGGCGATCCCCATGCGCAGAATGCGATGGGATACATTTACTTTGACGGGAGCGGCGTCCAAAAGGATATGGAGAAAGCCCTCATGTGGTTCAGGCTGTCCGCGAGGCAGGGAGATCCGGAAGGGCAATGCAACTTTGGATACATGCTCGCGCACGGGTATGGTGCCTACCAGGACACCGATAAAGCGTTCAAGCTGTACAAATGCTCCGCCGAACAGGGATACGTGAGGGCGCAGTTCAACCTCGCACACATGTATTCCGAAGGCCTCGGAACGGAACAAGACTGGAATGAGGCGCTGACGTGGTATTCAAAGGCCGCCGAGAACGGCAATCTCGCGGCTCATTACAGGATAGGCGTGATGAAAGAAGAGGGCAGAGGGATACCAGCCGATGAGAAAGAGGCCTTAAAGATATATGCTGAATGTGCGGAGGTAGGACACCCTAAGGCAAGGTTCAGGCTGGGCATGATGATCTTTGAGGGAAGGGGGGTACAGAAGGACCCGAACAAGGCGGCAAAGATATTGGCAAAGGCCGCGGAGGAGGGGAGCCCGGATGCCATGCTGCAGCTCGGAAAGATGTCTTTAAGTGGGGAAGGAATGGTGAAGAGCGAGAACAACGCCATGAAATGGTTCAAAAAAGCGGCTGCGAGAGGCAGCGAAGAGGCAAAGGATATTCTGAAGGACCTGCAGCATTGAGCATGGTGCGGGCGTGTTTTTACGCTAGAAAGGAAGTTTTAACTGTATATTATTGTACATTAATGCCGCAAAGTGGTTATATTTGAATTGATTTGTATATTCACACAAGAGGCATCCCCATGAAAATGAACGATTACCAAATGGAAAAGATAACGAACATGTTATCAACGATAAAGGAGAAAAGTCCTTTCTACGGAAAGAAATTCAAAAAGATAGACCTTTCAAAGGTGAATACGCAGGAGGATTTTGAGAAACTCCCGTTTACTGAAAAAGAAGAGCTTCGCGACGCGTACCCTCTCGGGCTCAGCGCCGTGCCAGAAAAAGAGATCGTGAGGATACATTCATCATCGGGGACGACGGGCGTCCCGGTCATAATACCATACACAAAGAAGGATGTCGAAGATTGGGGAACTATGTTCGAACGCTGCTACAGGATGGCGGGGTTGAATTCCGAGGACATTGTACAGGTGACTCCGGGATATGGGTTATGGACGGCTGGAATAGGGTTCCAGTACGGCGCGGAGAAGCTCGGCGCGATGGTGATCCCCATGGGGCCCGGGAACACGGAAAAACAGATCAAGATGATGACGGACCTTCACAGCACGGTCCTGGGATCAACGTCATCGTATGCCCTGCTTCTGTCGGAAGAGATCAAAAAGCGCGGCATAAAAGACAAGATAAGCCTCAGAAAGGGAGTGATAGGGTCGGAACGCTGGGGAGATAAGATGAGGAAGAGGATAGCGGACGATCTCGGCGTTGAGTTGTACGATATATACGGCCTGACGGAGATATACGGGCCGGGCATCGGCATAAGTTGCAGTTACGATAACGGGATACACATGTGGGATGACTATCTCTATTTTGAAACAATAGATCCGAAGACGGGTAAGGTGCTTCCGGACGGCCAGGTGGGGGAACTGGTGATCACCACCCTTCTTAAGGAGGGGGCGCCCCTGATAAGATACAGGACCCATGACCTTACAAGGATAATGACAGGGGACTGTCCCTGCGGATCCAGGTATCCGCGGATCGATATCATAACAGGAAGGACGGACGACATGGTCAAGGTGAAAGGGACCAACATATTCCCCGCCCAGTTCGATGGCGTGCTGAGCAAGATGGAGGATGTCGAAAGCGAATACCAAGTGATGATCGATCATTTGGAGGGAAAGGACATAATCACTGTGTTCTTCGAAACAAAGCTTCCTGAGGAAAAGAGGCCGGCGCTAGAGAAAGAGACCGCCAAACGGCTCAAGGAGACCATAGGCGTTATGGTCATACCAAAAGCGGTCAACATAGGGGATCTTCCGAGGAGCGAGAAGAAGACCAATCGCATATTCGACAACAGATATTGATCAGTTCTTCCCGAATGTGCAGGGGGAACCCAGTTCGAAATTTCCGTCGGCTGCCAGCTCAAAGTGGAACTTGGTTATACCAAAGTCGACCATGTTCAGTCTGCCTCCGGGGGTCTCTGCGGAAAGCGTTCCATCGACAAAATGGAATCTGGTCCTCTGACGGTTCATCGCAGTGGGCGCGAATTGTGCCGCTTTAACGCCCGCGGTCACCCAATCCGGAACATTGGTGTTGCCGTTAAGGAAATCGGACACGCTCTTTGTCTTGCGGTGCGGTGTGTCCGGCACAGATGTCGGCTCGGCCATAGCTTCCGCGCCGTAGCCTACAGATATCACGCATACCATTTCCTCATCGCCTTTTATGTTCAACGATTCGCTTTTCTTGTTAAAGGTCAAGGCAACCCAGCAGGTGCCGAGTCCGAGAGACGTTGCCTCCAGCACTATATGTTCCCCGTAATATCCGCATTTTTCGTACAGGTCCGGATCATTCGCTTTCCCTTTGAGCACGATCACAGAACGGACATTCTTGAACCTGAAGGTCTTGATCGAGTGGAAGGAATCGCTGTCTTCCACAAATTCTATTGTCAGCCCGGAGGCCTCGTTGAGAGAGCGTACGGACTCTCTGAGGATCTCGATCTTATCTCCCTCTATGTGCCTGTCAAGATATTTTCTAACCGACCTTCTTTTCCATACCGCGTCGTAAAGATCCTTTCTCTCCACCTGAAAACCCCCCTTATCTTTTGCTCCCGCCCACCATCACGAGATATGCCAGCAGTGCTTCGAGCTGTATCCTTTCGTTGCTCCCTTCCACTATCCTGAATTCGATCTCTCCCGTTTTATCCATCAGCTTAACCTTTTCGGAATCGGTTATGCTGAGGCTGAAGAATGAGGAATGTATCTGCCGTATTATGTCCTGCCCGGACAGACCGTATGTGATCATGATATCGTCGAGCATATCCCTCGCACCGGTGAAACTCCCTCCAAGTGCGGCCTCAAGCATCTTCTTTATTTCCTCAGGTTTGGCAAGACCGGTAGTCTGGAAGATCACATCCATTGTTATCTGTTTACCGAGCGACGCGGCCACCTGCAGGGAATTCACCGCGCGCCTCATATCCCCTCTGGCGACGTGGACGAGTCCCTCCAGCGCGTCATCATCGATCTTAACGTTCTCTTTTTCAATGATCCTTTTGAGGTAGTCCTCGATATCCTCTTTGGAAAGAGGGCTGAATCTGAACACTGCGCATCTCGACTGGATCGGGTCGATGATCTTGGATGAATAGTTGCATGACAGAACGAAACGGCAGACCTTGGAGTACTTTTCCATCGTACGCCTCAACGCCGCCTGCGCGTCATTCGTAAGGGCGTCGGCCTCATCCATGAATATGATCTTGAAATCGGCCTTTCCCAAAGGCGCGGTCCTGGCGAACTCTTTGATCTTTCCTCTGACGACGTCTATGCCTCTTTCGTCAGACGCGTTCAGTTCTATGAAATTCCCCTTCCATTCTCCGCCGAACAGCCCCCTTGCCAAAGCGAGGGCGCAGGTGGTCTTCCCGGTACCGGCGGGGCCGGCAAGCAGAAGATGGGGAGTATTGCCCGATGACACATATGCTTTCAGTCTCTCGGTCACGTGCCTCTGGCCTATAACTTCGTCAAGATCCTTCGGCCTGTATTTCTCGGTCCAAATCTCATTCATGGGAATGGTTCACTATGGCATATGTAACTGATAAAAGTTTTCAGCTTACAGTGCGGCTCCAGCCTTAACACATAAGGGGTGCCAGCACCGTTCATGTGTTTTTCACTCGGAGAATAGTCTTCTTCTGTCCTCCGGCATTCTGCTGAGGAATTCTTCAGCTTCATCAGGGGAGACGGCATGTTTGGTCCCGTCCTCATCCTCTATCACGACGCCGCTGTTGATCAGCAGATCATGCCTTTTTTTCCTCACGTCTTTGTCAGGATGGCATACGAACTGGCAGTTGGAGCAGGTATACTGCATTTCGTATGTGCCGGCAAGCAGCGGGTTGTATGATACGGGGCCGGTCCTTTTTCTTTGCAGGTACCGTTCGATGTATCTTTTTGATATCGTTCTGTATTCTTCATCGTCATCCGGGAGAGGGAATCTTCCCGGTGACCATGTGGACCATTTTCCGCTTCCGTCCAATCCCGTTATCCCTCCGCAGGGATAAGCGCAGCGCGAGGCGAGTCTGCAGTTGCCGACCCTCATCTCCTTTCCGCCGATCGTCATCGTACGTTTACCAGGAAGAATGAAGTCCGCCACGCATGACCTTTTACAGAGAAGACACCCGTCGCAATAATTTTCGCTTTCGGGGAGGGACTCCGTCGGTTCCAGTTCGATGTCGGTGACCACTCCACCCAGCGAAAATGCCGCGCCGTGCTGTTTTGTCAGGAGCAGTCCGGACTGTCCTATGCTGCCCACTCCGCAAGCCGCGGCAAGGAGCTTCAGGGAGATTGGCGGGATGCGGTCGAAGATGCCGTTCGGAGTATCCTTTCTGAAGGCGAAATTCGATGCGATCGGAACCGCCCTGTGCCCCAAAGAATCGAGAACTGTGGACAACTCGAAGGAGATGCCGAATGCGAATGTCGTCCTCTCGATCTTATGCCCGCTGAGAGAGAAATCTTTCTTGCTCAGAAACGGTTCTATCAACTCTTGGCTGAAAGGAACGGCGAACACTATAGCCGATTTCGCCCCGGGCAGAACATAATCCAGATCGGCTGTATAAGGAGCCCCCTCCAGCGAGCTTTTCGATACGATGCCGGATAATGCGGCGCCAAGACCTTTGGGCATGTTCAATGCCATCTCCGCTGTTATGACCATAACAGAAGATTCCTGGCGCGGTATTTATTAGGTCGTATTTTGAACAGATATTAACTATATCGCCTATATCTCCCGGCGCCGTACGGACCAGCGGCGGCCGCTGCGGGTCAAAGGACGAATACGGAAAAGTATGGCGCAGAAGGCTATACCGCCATCGTAAACGGGGCAAGCGCCATCAAAAACCTTCTGAGCGGCATATGCCCATGATCCTCACGCAATATGCTCAGACAAAAGATGCCGCGCTTGGCAAGGTTAATTATAACCCGCGTTCTATCATTAAACATATGAAGATCTACGACGCCTATAAACTGGCGATAGAAACAGGCATCAAAAATGATCCCAGGCCCAAGGAAGAGATAGACCTCGCTCTCAAAAATGCCAAAGAGGAATATGAGAAACTCTCTGACGAAAAGAAGGAGTTTTTCGACCAGGAAAGACTCTGGAACCCTTACGCGGACTCCAGGTTCTCGTGGGGCGAAGACCTTGCGAAAGAGGCGGAAGCGGAGAGGTTCATGTGGGGCATAGACATCGGGACAGGGGAGATAATGCTGGCAGACCGTCTCAAAGAGAAGGGCCAGAAGGTCTCGGCGGTCGTCGCACACCATCCGGTGGGCGTGTCGAAGACCCCATTCCCGGAGGTAATGTGGATGCAGACAGACATGTTCCACGACGTCGGCATTCCGATAAACATCTCAGAGGGCCTCATAAGGGCGAGAATGGACGAAGTATCAAGGAATGTGATGGGTTCCAATTACAACCAGTCGGTGGACGCCGCAAGACTCATGGGTATGCTTATGTTCAACATACATTCGCCGGCTGACAACATGGTGCAGCTTTATTTGGAAGATCTTATCGAGAAGAGCCAGCCGAAGTATCTGGAGGATGTGATCGACATACTTATGAAAGAACCTGAGTTCAAACAGGCCTCAAGATACAACGACCCGCCCAAGATAATGGCCGGCGGTAAGAAGAACCGCTGCGGAAAGATAATAGCGAAGATGACCGGCGGGACATCCGGCCCTAAGGAGATATACGAGAAGCTTGCGGCAGCAGGAGTAGGGACGGTTGTGGGAATGCATTTTCCAGAGAATCATCTGGAAGAAGCAAAGAAACATAACATCAACATGATCATTTCCGGTCACATGGCGTCCGATTCATTAGGAATAAACAGAATATGCGACGTGTGGGAGCAAAAGGGCATCGAAGTGTTCGGCTGCTCAGGGTTCATGAGATTCAGCAGGAATTGATGATGTTCGAAAGATCCTCTGTGGTGATCAAGGACAGGAAGAAGCTGTCATTTGAGTATGTTCCAGAAAAGCTTGTCCACAGAGAGGAGCAGATGCGCCGCTTGGAAACGCTTTTCAAGCCGATGATATCCGACGGTCTGTCTTGTTCGGCATTCCTGACGGGAAGTGTAGGTACGGGAAAGACAGCCACCGCAAAAAGATTCTGCGAAGATATGCGGAAGCATTGCGCAGGCAGCAACAAGCTGATGGATCATATTTTCATCAACTGCAGGATGAGGAACAGCGAGCACGGAGTGATCCTCCAGATGGTCCGTCACTTCGATCCGGGATTCCCTGACAGAGGGTTCTCCGCCGATGAGATGCTGCGGTCCCTCAAAAAACACATAGAATCGGGATCAAGGCCGTTCCTGGTCGTTCTGGACGAGGCGGATATGCTTCTTAAAAGCAACAGCAAGGACCTGATATATCAGATGTCGAGGTTCACCGAGGAGCTGCAAGGGGGCTCATCCCTATCCACCATAATGATCTCGCAGGAGCAGGTATCTGAGATGCTTGACAAGGCGTCAATGTCCAGCTTCAAAAGGGCAAACACCGTAAGGTTCGAAAGATATACAAAGAGTGAACTCAAGGACATAGTGAAGGCAAGGGCGGACGAGGCCCTGCTGCCGGATGTCATGGATGACGACGTCATCGATCTTCTTGCTGACATCGGGAAGGGATACGGCGATGCGCGTTTGGTCATAGAGATGCTTGAGACAGCGGCGACGATCGCGGAGGAAAGAGCGGATGGCAGACTGACCGCGGATGACATAAGGTCAGCGAACGCGATGATCTACAGTAATGTTTCGGAAGATAAGCTGGCCAGCCTTGACAAGAAACGGAAGCTGGCGCTTCTGGCCATAGCCCGCGCCATCAAAGGCGACCCGTACATCAGCATCACACGGGCGGAGAAGACCTATGCGGTCGTCTGCGAGGAATACGGAGAGACCGCCAGGAAGCACACTCAGTTCTGGACATATGTTCAGAGCATGGAAAAGATGAACCTTCTGGACACTTTCGTCAAGAGTGAGGACGAAGGGGGAAGGGTCACGTACATCTCGATACCCGACATCCCGCCTAAAGAACTGGCCAAGAAATTGGAATATATGCTGGACTCCCCCACCTCAAACAATGACTTCGAGTTTTGATACGATGAGATGCGATCAATGTTCCCGCGAAGCCGTCACCCTGATAAGATACAACGGGACCCATCTCTGCGACGAACATTTCAGATCATATGTGGAAAAAAGGGTGAAGAAGGAGATCCGGAAGCAGATCAGCGTCAACTCTGGAGATACTATCGCGGTAGCGGTTTCGGGAGGGAAGGACAGTATGGTGACCCTCCACATTCTCGACGAAGTTTTCGGGGAAAGGAAGGACGTCTCGCTTTGCGCCATATCCATTGATGAGGGGATCGAGGGCTACAGGCCGCCGAGTCTGGATATCGTAAGGGATTTCTGCAAAGACCGCGGGATCCCCCTTTACGTCAGATCCTTCTCCGAGATGGGCATGGAGATGGACAGGATCGCTTCCGTGACGGAAGATAACAGCCCCTGCACCTACTGCGGGGTCTTCAGGAGGAAGCTCATGAACGACCAGGCACGTTCGGCGGGCGCCAAGTACCTTGCCACCGGGCACAATCTTGACGATATGGCTCAATCCATAATGATGAATTTTGTGAGGGGCGATGTGGAACGCCTCGCAAGGCTCGGCCCTCACACAAAGATACAGCCAGGACTCATACCCAGATTCCACCCTCTCAGGCTGATACCGGAGAAGGAGTCACTTCTCTACGCCATCGTTTCCGGGATACCGTTCTGGGACGGGGAGTGCCCGTATTACAAAGAAGCGCTCAGGAACCAGTACAGGGACGTGGTGGATCAGCTGGAGGACAGATCGCCCGGGTCAAAGTTCAGCATCCTTGCCTCGTATGACTCGCTGAGGCCTATGCTCGCTGATCACATCCGGCCGTCAGGTCTGCACATGTGCGCATGCGGCGAACCCACGCTCGGAGAGATGTGCAAAGCATGCGAACTCCGGTCATCGCTTGAGGAAAGGATCAAAGGTCTCTGAAAGGCACGATATCGCAGCAAGTGCATTCCAGGCACATCGTGCGGCAGCTTCTTGTGTCAAGCCCATGCGCCCTGAGTTTTTCTTTCTGCATCTTTGCGAGTTTGATCGCTCTGGCCGCTTCCGCCGGCGGCTGTGCGCCGATCGCAGCCGTCAGCGGACCGCGGTTCAAAGGGTTGATATGCAGCGCCCTCAGAGTAGGTATTATACCTTTTGAACAAAGGAACTCCGTCATCTCCTCGATCTCCTCGTCGGTCTCCCCCATGCCGAATATCATGTTGGACGTGACCTTGCCTGCGCCGAAGACGTCGACCGAATACAGGAGCATCTCGATGATGTTGCCGCGGTCGAGGTCCGGACAGACCTTTTTGAATATCGTTTCGTTCGGAGACTGGATATTGAGTTTGATCTCGGTCGCTCCCGCATCCTTCAACAATCTGACATGCTCTTTCTTTGAAACATACGGCTCAATGCCGATGGGGAGTTCAGGGAACTCCTTTCTGAATTTCGTGACACATGACGCGAACTTTTCAACAGTCTTATCGACGCTTCCCACGACGCCGCTTGTCAGGGCGATCGATATGATCTTCTGTTCGCAGGCGGCTTCTTTGGTCTTTTTTACCATGTCATCGCAGGAAAGTCTTTTGTCAAGGCCTTTGTCCAGCTTCGGGGACACGCAGAACGCGCAGTTGTAGATGCACCTAGGGTCGAGATTGAAGAACGCCTGTTCCGGACAATGGAACACGACAGGCTCTATCTTCACATCTTCGAGGAACGACGCTCCGCCTCTCCTTATGAAAAGCCTGCCGTCGTTCTCCTCAAGTTCGAACTCTCCCGATCCGTAGGATATGCCTTTTTTTACTCTGTGCCCTCCGAAAGAGAACACAGCAGACGCGGAACCGGCCCCGGGTCCGGCTGTGGACGTCGATATCCTGTACGGGAAAACGAAACCCTCCGGAAGCCTGACGCCTCCTCCGAGTGTGAGCTCGGCCTTTTTCCTCACATTCAGATCTTCTTCCATTTCATACCATCTGCGGTGTCTTCCAAGGTGATCCCCGCTTCCGCCAACTTGGCCCTTATCATATCCGCAAGGTCGTATTGCTTCCTTGCCCTGAGCTCTTTGCGGAGCTCTATAAGAACATCCATCACGGCATCCGCCGTCTCGTCAACCTTCATATCATCCTCTCCCGGAAGTATTCCGAGCACCGTGTTGAACTCGTCTATCATATTAAGTATCTTTCCGGCAGTCTTTTTGGAAAGCGACCGATCCGCCATCATTTTGTTCGTGGAATGTGCCAGCTGGAATAGTTCCTCTATTGCGGCGCCTGTGTTCAGGTCGTCGTTCATCGCTTCAAAGAACCTGTATCTGGTGCCTTCTATGATATCGCACCTGTCATCTTCCTCGTCCGGGCCGCTTTCAGCGTAATCCGAAAGCTCGGCATAATTGTTCTTGAGCCTTCTGAGAGCCGTCTTCGCTTCGATCAGCATGTCCTCTCCGTACGTCAGGGGGCTGCCGTAGTGGGTGTTGAGGAAATAGAACCTTATTGTGTTGCCGTCGAACTTCTCTGTCACGTCGCGGACCCGGAAGAAGTTCTTCAGCGATTTGGACATCTTCTCATCCTTGACCTGAAGCATGCCGTTGTGCATCCAATATTTGGCGGGCACGTCATGCGTGACGGCCTCGGTCTGTATGATCTCGTTCTCGTGATGGGGGAAGATCAGGTCGCTGCCCCCTCCGTGGATGTCTATCTTGTTTCCGAGATGGCGCCTTATCATAGCCGAGCATTCAATGTGCCAGCCGGGCCTCCCTTTTCCCCAGGGCGAGTCCCATGAGCATTCTCCCGGCTTAGCGCCCTTCCAGACGGCAAAGTCCATCGGGTCCTTCTTCTGCTCGTCAAGCACGACTCTGCCCGACGATTCCATATTCTCAAGCTTTTGGTTGGAGAGTTTTCCGTAATCCTTTACCTTCCTCACTTCAAAATAGACGCTGCCGTCCAGGGTGGGATATGCGAACCCGTTGGCGATGATCTCCTCTATCATTTCTATAATGGCGTCCATGTTCTCGCTTGCTTTTGGGTACATGTCGGCCCTCTTTATGCCGAGGCAGTCGGCGTCCTCGAAGTACCGATCGATGTATCTCGCGGAAAGTTCGAGCGGATCGATCCCTTCTTCATTGGCCTTGTTGATTATCTTATCGTCGACATCGGTGAAATTCGTGACATGCGTCACTTCGTATCCTATGTATCTGAGATATCTCACCAATGTGTCAAACACCGTCATGCTTCTGGCATGACCCATGTGAATGTCGTCGTAGACCGTGACGCCGCATACATAGAGCTTGACCTTTCCGTGCTCGTTGGGGACGAATTCCTCCTTCTTTTTGGTAAGGCTGTTGTAGACTGTCAGAGACATCATATCACTGTGCGTCGCCTTTCTTTTCGATCATGGCCTTAAGCTCGTCCATTTCTGACCGGAGTTTGGTTATCTCATCCATGAAGCAATCGGGAATGTCATTGTGCCTGAGCACTTCCTTTTTCTCTATTTTGACGCCGTCCCTCTCTACTACTCGGCCCGGAATGCCGATCACCGTACTGTTGTCGGGAACATTCTTCAGGACAACGGACCCCGCGCCGATCCTTACATCGTTGCCGATAACGATGTCCCCAAGAACGGTCGCGTTTGCTCCGATGACGACACGGTCTCCGACTGTCGGATGCCTTTTGCCTTTCTCGAAAGAGACACCGCCTAAAGTGACCCCCTGATATATGGTGACATCATCGCCTATGATCGCCGTCTCCCCGATGACCACTCCTGTGGCATGATCGACGAAGAACCTCTTTCCGATGGCGGCTCCGGGGTGTATGTCGCAGCCGGTGATCCTGTGCGCTTTGAAGTTGATCTTTCTGGCCTTTTTGACATTTCCTTCCACCCAAAGCTTATGGCTTTTCCTGTACATAGTGACGGCGAGGAGCCCCGTGTGGAATTTTATTGCATCTTCTTCGTCAATTATGGCTGGGTCCAGCTCCATGACGGCGGCTAGGTCGCCGGGATCTATTTTCATCATGATGGTAGATAGAATAGACTAACAGTTAATAATCTATTCAGAGGAAAGGGTTTCAAAACGGCTGAAACACAAAGGGCGCCGCCAAAGCTCCGCGCCGAACGAGAGAGGGGCTGCGTTAGGCCGAGTCATCCGGCTCAATAATCACTCCGGGACACGGGCCGAAACAGTCCTTACAGAATATGCATTCGTCTTCGTGGATCTCCACCTTTCCGTCTTTCATGTAAAGTGCGCCTGCCTGGCATCTTTCCGCGCAGAGGCCACAGCCAGTGCACTGCTCGGCACGCGCTATAAGCTGGAGAGCCTCGCCGATGCGCGAGGCGGCATCCTTCTCGACATATGCCATCGAGACTATGGAACCGTCGCCGCTGAAGGTGACGAGGTCCGCCGCAAGCGTGTTCTTATCCTCATCCAATTCCACGAACCATGCTATCGCGCGTGCGAATGGTTTAAGCTTTTTTAGGTCGACGGGTCTTGAAACGGAAGCCTCAATGCTGTACCCCATCGCGCTTGGGAACGATCCGTGGACCTTCATCGTCATCGGTTTGCCGGACGAGGATCCTTTCTCCTCCGTCTCAGAAATGTTTTTTTCTGTTATTATTTCACCTCTTTTTCTTCCGAAGGCGCATCCTTCTTATCCCAAAGCCTTCCGCGCAGGGGCGGATCAGCCGTCCGCCGTGTTTTTTTAGCGGGATCGTCATGCTGGAATCTGTTTCCTGGATTTTATTTTATCTCCTGTCCGGAACACCAGGCCGTGCGGGGTAAGAGAGAGGGAGACCAGAAGATATCTGCACGCGCTACTATTTAAATAAGTAAACCAACGTGTCGAGCCCGGTGATACCAAGATGAAGAAGATGAAAGCTTCGAACAGGGCAATGGCAATGGACTACGCGATCCGCGAGGTAACAGTCCCGGCCGCAGCCGCCGCCAAGAGAGGCATGAAGCTTTACAGCTTCAACATCGGCGACCCTAACAAATGGGATTTTGAGACGCCTGAATATTTCAAATCCGCGCTGAGGAGCGCAGTCGATAATACCGATAACGGCTATGGTGACTCTCAGGGGAACATATCCCTCAGAGAAGCGATAGTGAAGAGGGAGTTCGAAAAACACGGTACGAAGATAGATTCGGACAACGTCTACGTGACAAGCGGGGTCAGCGAAGGGATCAACGTCCTTATGGCGACCATCCTGGAGCCGGGTGACGAGGTCCTCCTTCCGGGCCCTGGCTATCCCTCATATGCCCAGTATATTGGATTCTACGGCGGCAATACCGTATCATACAGACAAATTGAGGAAGAGGACTGGAAGTTGGATGTGGACATGATCCGCAAGAAGATATCCGACAGGACAAGGGCGATCGTTGTGATAAACCCCAACAACCCCACTTCCGCAGTATATGACGAGAAGACAATCCGAGAAGTGGGAGATGTTGCCGCTGAATACGGGATACCACTGATCTCCGATGAGATATATGATAAACTGGTGTTCGAAGGGGATTACTTCTCGGCATCAAGGCTGCCGTCGGACGTCCCGAGGATAATCTTCAACGGCTTCTCGAAAGTGAACCTGATGCCTGGATGGCGGGAAGGGTACTGCTACTTCATGTACGAGGGCGATTTCATGGATGAGATCAGGGAAGGGATGATGAAGCAATTCCGCACAAGGATCTGTGCAAACGTTCCATGCCAGGAGGCGGCGCGCGCATCCCTTCAGGGGCCTCAGGATTATATCATAGAGATGAACCGGAAGCTGAAGGAAAGAGGGGATTTCTCACACAAAAGACTGAATGAGATCCCAGGGATAACCACTAACAAGGCAAAGGGTGCGTTCTACATGTTCCCGAAGGTAGACCTGTTCGATTGGAAGACGGATAAGGATTTCGTCATCAACCTGATCAATGAGGAGGGCGTGGTATTGGTTCACGGCTCCGGGTTCTCCGAAGAGTTCGGACAAGGTCATTTCAGGACGATACTTCTCCCCCCCATGAAGGCCCTGGAAGAGGCCTATGATAAGCTCGAAAAGTTCATGATAAGACACAGCAGATGAAACTTAACCTCACATGACCGCTCACGCGGTCCCCCGAGCCTCTAAGGCTCGGGCTGTTTTTCATTCACTTCCTTTTCCTTCCTTCCTTCTGAGCTATGACCTCACCGTTCTCGTTTTTAAGAGAGCTGAGTTCGATTTCTTTATCATCGATGTTTTGGAAGTAGGATTTTGCTTTCTGAAGGTCGTCGAACTCCTTCACACTCTCAAATCCGTCGTCATATTTTGTTTCGACACTGTATATCATGTTACCACACCCCTATGAATGGCTTCTTGTATTTATCACATACATCATTCCATTTCGTCATCCGTTCCTACGTTGATCATAAGGGTGCTTTGCCCGACCGGCAGCTCTTCGACGGACTTGAGCTTACGCTCGATAGCTCTTGAACGCACTCCCACAGTGTCTATCTCTTTCGCGGCTAAGTCGATCTTTCTTTTGATGCTGTCCATAACGGCGCCGTATTTACCGAACTCGCTCTTGACCGCACCCAATAACTCCCAAACTTCGTTGGAGCGGCGCTCGATCGCAAGAGTTCTGAACCCCATCTGCAGGCTCGATAAGAAAGCGGCGAGGTTTGTCGGCCCCACTACCGTTACTTTATAGACCCTCTGAAGATTCTCGAACAGTTCCGTTCTGCGGACTATCTCCGCGTATAATCCTTCCGTGGGAACGAACATAATGGCGAAATCGGTGGTCGTCGGAGGGTTGATGTATTTATCGCGTATGTCCTTCGCACATTTTCTGACGGATGACTCGAAACTGCTTGAAACGCTCTTCAACTCGGTTTCGGAGAGGCCGGAATCATAAGCATCAAGCAGCCGCTGGTAGTCCTCGGTGGGGAATTTGGAATCGATCGGAAGCAGCAGCATCTTATCCATGCTGTTCTTGTCCGGGAGTTTTATCACATAGTCCACGCGTTCCTGGCTTCCCTCTCTCACCGCTTTCTGCGGTTCGAATTGGTTAAAGGAAAGTATTTGTTCCAGGATCGAGCCCAGCTGAACCTCTCCCAGATTACCTTTGGTCTTGACATTGACGAGCACCTTTTTCAGATCATCTACGCCGGATGCGAGTTGTTTCATCTCGCCGAGTCCTTTATGCACCTGCTCAAGCCGTTCGCTGATCAGTTTGAAAGAGTCGTTAAATCTTTTTTCCACAGTTTCCTTCAGATTTTCGTCAACGGTCTTCCGCATTTCCTCAAGCCTTTTCTCGGTCTCTGCGCGGATCTCCTTCAGCTGCAGGTCGATGGCCTGCTTCATCTTTTCCTGCTGACTGCTCAGTTCTTCGCGGTTCTCACGTGCGGCCTTGCTGTTCTCCTCACGGTTGCGGACGAACTCCCCGCGTATCATGGGATCGAATCTTTCGAACGATGTTTCCATCGAGGCCAACCTGCTTTCCAACCCGGGCGGCATGACCGCCCCGCTTCTTTTCCTTAAACTCAGAATGATGTTGGCCGCCGCCAATATACACAGCACAGCCAACATTGAAATGACCAGGACATCCATGTTTATCTTCTCCTATACTATCTTTTTTGGAAACGCAGCGACCTAGCCCAATGAGCAGATCCGCTACCACTATGCGGAAAAACTTCATTTTAATTTAAATAGAATCTCAGGGGGTCTCCGAAAGTACGAATAAGCTTCAGATCAAAACCTGTTAGGTTACTAATTCGCTAAATCTGCCATCCATCTGTGTGAAGCCTACAAAGGTAAAAAAGAAGGCCAATGTGAAAAGTTATTATCTTATCACCATTATGCGCTTGCAGGGGATACTGTGGACAACATAACTAAGAAGGTGAGGGAAGAGATCGAAAGAGGATGGATCGGCTCGGATAAGGATTGTCCATATCACCCATGCCATTTCACAGGTCAGGACTGTACGTTCTGTTATTGCCCCTTCTACCCCTGTCTTGACGAAGACCTCGGGCAGGTGTTAAGATCGAAAAGAGGCTCCGACATTTGGAACTGCACGTACTGTCTTTTCATCCATCGGCCGGAGGTCGGCAGATACGTCATGTCCGAAATAAAGGATATGGAGATAACTGATCCGAAGGATCCGAGAATCAAACATATATTAGCCAGAGCGAAAGAAAGGTTCTATAAAGAAGGGCGCCCGATGATGGTTCTCGGAGCAACATCCGATGCCGGCAAGTCAATAATCACCGCCGCGATATGCAGGGTGCTTCACAAAAAAGGTTATCTGACCTCCCCATTCAAATCTCAGAACATGAGCCTGAACTCCAAAGTTACCAGAAGAGGGTCAGAGATGGCGATGATCCAGACGCTTCAAAGCAAAGCGGCAGGTCTGAAGAATCCCGATGAGCACATGAACCCGATACTTCTGAAGCCCAAGGGGGACAGGGTGTCTCAGGTAGTGGTGGAAGGTGAGCCGTACGGCGACTACGACGTCAAAAGCTATTACGGAAACTTCGTACCGGGGCCGGGAAAGGATATCACAAAGAGGAACATCGAATTCCTGAAGAAACGTTATGACTTTGTCATAATGGAAGGTGCCGGCTCCCCCGCCGAGATAAACATCTATGATAAGGACATAGCGAACATCGGCGCCGCAAAGCTGGCCGGTGCCCCCTGCATTCTGGTGATCAATGTCGAATGGGGAGGGTCGTTCGCATATGCGGTGGGAACGGTCAGGCTGATGCCAGAAGAAGACAGAGGGATGATAAAAGGCATAATCCTGAACAATATCAGAGGAGATGCGTCCAGAATGGCGCCGGGAGCCAGAGAGCTCGAAAAGATCCTCGGCATCCCCGTAATAGGGCTGGTCCCGCACATAGAGCTTGAACTGCCTCTCGAAGACTCCGAGGCACTTAGAAGTATGAGGAGCAAAGGCAGCGGAAGTATGGTCATTTCTGTCATAAGGCTGCCGAAGATAGCCAACTTCACCGATCTCGACCCGCTTTATATGGAAGACACAACCGTAAAGTTCGTCACCGACCCGGAGGAACTGGAGGGCACCGGGGCGATAATAATACCCGGAACGAAGAACACTGTGGACGATCTCGTCTGGATGAAAGAAAAAGGGTTCGACAAAGCCATAGCCGAACGAAAAGGAAAGGTCCCGATACTGGGAATATGCGGAGGATACCAGATGATGGGGCGCTCTTTGGAGGATCCCCTCGGAGTGGAGAGCTCGCTCTGCGGAACGATGGAAGGGCTGGGATTGTTCGACAATGTTACAAGATGGGAGGAATACAAAAAAATAACCACCCAGGCGGAGGGAACATTCCTCAATACCGGGGAACCGGTCACTGGCTATGAGATACACATGGGCGTCAGCGAAGTGAATGAGGAACCGCTGTTCAACATAGAACGCTTTTCAGGGGACGAGAAGGAAGGTTCCTTCAGAGAGGAGGATATGCTGTTCGGAACATACCTTCACGGAGTTTTAGAAAAGCCCTCTTTCAGAAGGTTCTTCCTTTCTTATATCAAAGGGGGGAAGGAAGCGCTCTCCGCATCAGAACCGAAGGATTATGACGACCTCATCGAGGAGAACATAGAAAAACTCTCATGCGCGTTCGAGAGCAACGTTGATATCAAAAAACTCATGGAAATACTGGAGGGAGAGCAGTGAAAGCGATCTTCCTCGGAGTTTCATCCGGTGCGGGTAAGACGACCATCACCGCACTGTACTGCAGGCACCTCCGCAAGAAAGGCATCAGGGTCACACCGTTCAAAGCTTCCAACCTCTCTCTCAACTCGCTTCCAACAAAGGACGGGGGCGAGATAGGAGTGGGGCAGGTGTTCCAGGCGTGGGTGTCCGGAGCGGAACCGTCCGGCGATATGAACCCGATACTGCTCAAACCGCTGGGGAAAGGCGTGATCCAGCTGGTGATAAACGGTAAGGTGCAGGAAAACATCTCCAAGGATAGCCCCATGGATAGGGAAGCCGTCATGGGAAAGGCCTGCGAGGCTTTTGACAGACTCTCAGAACAATTCGACGCAGTCATATGCGAGGGGTCCGGGTCCCCCGTTGAACTGAACCTGATCGACAGGGATATAGCCAACATAGGTCTGATGAGAGAGCGCCGCATACCGGCTATCCTTGTGGGGGATATAGAAAGAGGAGGGGTCTTCGCCGCTTTATATGGAACGTGGCTGCTTATGCCGGAAGATGTCCGTCCCCTGCTGAAAGGGTTCATAATAAACAGGTTCAGAGGGGACCCTTCCTTGCTGGGGGGCGCTATCGAGAAAATAGAGAAACTTACAGGCATGACCTATATCGGAACGATCCCTTACGCAGAACTGAAATTTCCCGAAGAGGATTCTTTGTCAGACGCATCCGGAAGTATAGAGGACCCGGCTGCGGCGGAAGTTTTCATCGGCAATCTGGATTCTCTGCTGGAGACGGCGGAGAAAGGCGGGCTGGATCTGAAAAAGATAGACGATATCTCATCCGCCTGAAGCTACTTTGACAGCCTTTATCAGAACGCCGTCGGCAATATGCGAATCCATGGGGACCGGCCTTCCTCCGATCATGAAAATGAACGTGTCCGGAGCTAAGCCGAGCAAACGGACGGCATCGCAGATGGTTGTCCCGCATGAGACCTCATGCTCTTTGCCGCCGATAGCTATCCTCGCGCCCATAATGACGTGAGCGTATGCTCTTATTTTGATTTTTTGACAGTCGGTTCTTTATATCACCCATACGGTAAAGATTCCGCCATGAGGAAACTGGGCCGAGCGATGTTGGTTTTAGCGGCGGTATCAGCGGCCGTGCTGTTCACTGCATCGGCGCCGTTGTCTTCAGCGGATACGGTAAAAGTGTTCTACCAGCCCGCTCAGGACATACAGGTGACCTTTCCGAACGGTACCGAGATCGAAAGAGGAGAAGAACTGATAATCGTTATCTCTTCTCAGCGCTATGACGTGGCAGCATCTGGAATAATGTTCTATAGACTCGATACGCAAGGCCGTCCGATCATGACATCGAGCGTGACGTCGGATTACTATGAAAAAGATGTTAGCAGTAATGTCGTAACATACACATTCTTCAACCTTATCGAGGACATAGAAATGCGTTTCAGCGACCTTAAGTTTTTGGACCAAAACGCAGAAGACGGCACTCCCGGCGGCATCATAGACGACATCCCCGGCAATGTTCCCGGCATTGTTCCTGCTAATGCTGGTTTTGACGTCGATCCGGTGACGGCCATCATGGCGGTAGTGGCATTGTTCGCCGCCATAATGCTCTTGCTGATGGTGAGTTCCATCAAAAAGATAGATTCTTTCTTAAAAGGTTTGGAGGAAGCATCATAAGAATAGAGGATTACTTCATGGTCCAGGACGAGATATACGTCATCGACACGGAGACCACCGGGCTTGACGGCGGACCAAAGGATGTGGTGGTAGACATCGGCGTCTGCTCGGTCAACCTGAACAAAGGGGAGGTAAAGGACGTCTATGAGTCCGTCGTCGGTTATGACGTGACCGAATGGGGGGACCACAGATCCAAAGCGTGGATATTCGAAAACAGCGACCTCACGCTTGATAAGGTGGCCGCGGCGCCTCCTTTCTTGAAAGTTAAGGGAGACATAATAGACTTGCTCAGAGGCAGGATCGTGACGTCATACAATGTGCCCTTCGATATGGACAAATTCCTGTTCAGAGAGCCATGGGGCCTGAGGGGAACGTTCAATGTCTGCACAGATATAATGAAGGCCGCTACCGACGTATGCAAACTTCCAAGCGAGCTATACGGCGTGAGCTACAGGTTCCCTAAGCTGGATCATGCGTACAAAACGATAGTTGACGGCGATCCGGCGGGGGTCGGCGACGCGCAGGACCACCGCGCATTGTCCGACGCCAGGATGGCATCCTATGTCATGACGGCTATGTACAGATCGGGGAATTACCGTCCGTGATCATTCCTCTTTCTCTATTTCCGCTTCAAGCGATCTTTTGTAAGCGGATTCCGTCGCGTCGGATACCCTTCTCATGAACCTGCTTTTCAGGAAAAAGACCGCAAAGAAGAACCAGATCACGACGGCCCCCATGATCATCAGGAAGTATTCCGTCGGGAACACCGCAAGCGAAGCCACTCCCACCGCCACTTGCGGCACTTCGTAAACACCGGCCACAAGACCGAAGAGCAGCAGCGCCAGTCCCGTCGGCTTGAGGTCTCTGGAGACCTTACCGTCCACCGAATAGAACCTGGACAAGGGGTATATGAAGAAAAGCTGAGATATCCCCGCGAGCATCACGAACACAAGCATCGCGTTCCTCGCGGTCACCTCCTCGAAGCTCTCACCCTCGCCAAACACCTCTCCGAGCGACATGTGCGCCCAGAACCCGTCCGGGTCGCTCCACATAGGCGAGCTGCCGTACCCGTTGTACATATCGAGATAAAAGTTCATTCCGAGATCGAACGTCCCGTTCCCCGTGAAATGCAGGAACACGAAATATATTATCAGTCCGGACCCCGCTATCATCGCGGCCATCGGTATCGAGAATCTGAGCACCCCCGGCAATATAAGCGTTTTATTGCTGGAGGGTTTGGCCCATACCGCCATCAGGAAGGCGGCGAAGGATACGGATGTAAGGGCATAGAGAGTGTTGTGCACAGGCAGCATGGGGAGTCTTCCGAGCGCAAGCAGGAGCACCCCCACGAGCACCGCGAGCACAAAGTTCCTCGTAAGGTAGAGGCGGAGGATGTCCCTCATCCCCGTGACCGTTCTCTTCCCTTCGATTATGGCTTTTGGGAGCGCCGAGAACCGGTCGTTGATAAGGACCATGTCCGCAACGCCTCTTGCGGCGCCGCTTCCGCTGTGGAGAGCCACCCCGACGTTTGCCGCTTTGATGGATCTCACGTCATTGACGCCGTCGCCCACCATCGCTACGTACCGCCCGTTCTTTTTCAGTGATTCGACCACGATCTCCTTTTGTTCCGGCTTCATTCTTCCGAAAATGTTCGTTCTCAGGACGGCCTTGTCAAGATCTTCCCCGGACAGCACCGCAAGTTCGTCGCCAGATATGATGTTCCTTTCCCCGGGTATCTCTGCGAGAGAGAACAGGGCGCTGACCGTTTCGGGATCGTCCCCGGATATCACCTTGAGGTCCATGCCGTTCTTTTGAAAATCGTCTATTATCTCTCTGCAATCAGGCCTTATCTCATCTCTGATGGAAATAAGGGCGACCAATTCTAATTCGGGCACTGCCGGCTCGTCACCTTCATATAAAGGGGAATCGGGGCCTCTGCAGAGGACCACCGTTCTGAGGCCCTTTCTGGAGAGCTCCGAGACATTCGCCGTGATGTCCGTCCCTACCGCATATTTTTTGAGCGAGGACCATGCGCCCATGAATATAGTTTGAGAAATATTGCCTGACAAGACCCTGACAGCGCTGTACTTTCGGTCGGAAGAGAACTGCACTTCCTCAATGAGGTCGGACTCCTCGCCCCCGAACTCTTTTTCCAGGGCCTTCACAGTGAGGTTCTTGCTTCCTGTGGAATGGACGAACGATCTGATCAAACGCTCCGCCTCATCTTTCTCGATGAATGCTTCCATCCCTTCGTAAACGAGGTTGTTGGTCGTTATGGTGCCGGTCTTGTCCATGCAGACCGTGTCCACATGGCTCATCGATTCCACCGAGTTCGAGTTCTGAAGCAGCACGCCGCTCTTAGCCATCCGGACGGCTGCGATCATGTAGGTTATAGTGATAAGGAGGAATAGGGCTATCGGCACAATGTCCAGCACCAGCACGGATTTGATGGCGAGGAGCCTGGCCCCGCCTCCGGTGAAGGTGTTGAGCACCGTGAGTATCAACAGGAAGACGAATGCCATTACCATGAGCATCTTCGTGACTGTTGAAGTTTCCCTCTGCAGAGGCGTGTTCTTCTTTTTGTATTTCTTTGCGCTCGCCAGCATCTGCGAGGCGAAAGTGTCCTCTCCGAGGGCGGTGACCCTATAATGGCCGGTGCCGGTCACGCAGAAAGCCCCCGAATGGATGGTATCGCCGATATGTTTTCTCACAGTTCGCGATTCTCCCGTGAGAAGCGATTCATCCATCTCCAGCGAGACGGATGAAAGGAGCTCGCCGTCTACCTGGGCCTGATCGCCGGATGATAAACGGATGATATCATCCATGACTATCTCCGACGGGTCGATCTGCACATCCATGCCGTCCCTTATCACACGGACGGTAGGCCTTAGGAGCAGCGCGATCTTATCCAGCCTCCTTTTCGCCCTCATTTCCTGTATGGTGGATATGAAAACGTTGAGCGCTATTACGCCCGTTGCCGAAAGGGCGCTGATGAACTCGCCGAAATAAAGCAGGGCGGCCCCCAGGATGAAAAGTATCAGATTGAATGTGGTGCAGACGTTCTTTATTACAATATCGATATAACTTCTGCTCACCGGGGACTCGAAACGGTTGACCTTTCCTTCGGAGATCCTGTCTTTGACCTCCTTTTCGGTAAGCCCCGTCGGTTCCATGCCTGTATGCAGCACTTTCCATTATAAAGAAATATACTCTGCGATCCTCTGGGCGATGGCCTCCTTGGGCAGCGGATCGAACTCAGCGGTCTTTCCCAGAGAGACGTAATCTATAATGCATTTCGCCGGTCTCCCGTAATATTCGGAGGCGGCGTGGGCATACACGCTCAGCTGTATGCGGTATTCCTCTTCATAGGATGTGTCGATATCGGTCTTATAATCGTGCACCTCGATCCTTTCGGGCCTGACGATAAGAAGGTCTATCACTCCCTTCAAAGTAACGTTGAGGTCGTTGAAGGGCAGGGAACACTCCTTCTCAGGAAGTATCAGATCGGCGTCCGAGGCCGCCGAAAGCACCCCTCGGATAACGGGCACCTCAGGCCGTTCATCATCCACCTTGTGGCCGGCAGCCATAGCATGTGCCAGCTCGTGAATCTCTGTTCCGTATTCCTTGCCTTTGCCGGAGAACTCGTCCGTGTCGGCATCCGGGCGGAGGGAACCGATCGAGCGCATGATATCGTGCACTCCCAGGTTGACCCTTCTGGGGGCGAATTTCCCTATCGCCGGGGCCTGGATGAGATCGACATCCGCTTTAACATCGAGTTTCCTGATATCGGCATCCCCGCACGGCCGGCCCCTTCCTTTCAAAAGATGTTCGAAGAAAGGGGAAGGTTTCGGCCCGGACACCACCGTGATATATTGTTTAGCCCGAGAGAGGGCGACGAACATGAGCCTCCTTTCCTCGCTGTAATCCTTCGTCAAAGAGTATTCCGCAAGGTAGGTCTTCCATGACGCCGTTATCTTGGAATAATCTCCTCCAAAGGAGGAGACGCTCTTTCTGCACCGTATGCCGGTGGCGTCGTTGAAGGTGTATGTCGATCTATCGGACTGTATGCTGGGCATGACCTTCGAGTCCACTCCCGCTATTATCACTATCGGGTATTCCAGTCCCTTTGATTTATGCATCGTCTGTATCGTAACCGCTTTCCTGTCAAGCATGCCGTCGACCTGGTATTTCGTGTGGTTCTCTATGTCTTTCTCTATCATCCCTATCACGTCAGATATGGTGAGCAGGGAGTCCCTGTGGGATGACGATATGACGGAGATGATCGTCTGGGTCATATCGTTGTTCAGGCCGTAGAAAGCGAACACCGACGAGAGAAGATCGGTTATACGCCTTTTTTTCCTTATGAGGGATCTTCTCATGTCCGAGAACACGGAAGGAGGTTCCCCCCTCAACTCGAGGATGTCGCTCAGGGTGTATCCCGCATCGGCCATTATTGGGCCTATACCCCAGTCGTCATCCTTGTTGTTGAGATATTTGAGCCATGCCAGCGCAAGCTTGCCTTCCCTGGTGCTCATGACCTCCACGTCCCCCTGAAGGAATGCGGGTATGCCGGAAGATATGGCGGCGTCGTTGACCGCACGGCACAGGTCGGTCTTCCTGCAAAGGACCGCTATGTCGCCGAATCCCGGGCGCCTTGCCGTGCTGCCTTCATGGATCAGATGACCGCCGTTCACGTAGCCGGCTATTGTCCTGATGACCTCCTCCGCTTCTTCCTCCCTCGAAGCGGCGGATACGAACTCTATCCGGGTATCGCCGCCGATGTCATCCCGCCGAGCGGTTATTCTGGTGATGTTGTTTTCCAGCAGATCTCTGTTGACATCGTCCTTTTTTGTCGCGGGTATGTACAAAGCGTCATAGGCGGCGTCGATTATGATCTGCGAACTCCTGTAGTTAATATCCAGCGACAGCTTCTTTACTTCCGGTATAGAGAACGGGATCCTCACGCTGTCGTCGTTAAGTACCCTTCTCAGCGCTATCGCTCTGTTCTCAAAATCAATGATGTTCTCGATCGACACATGTCTGAAACCGTATATCCCCTGTTTCCAATCCCCAACCACGCAGAGGTTCGGCTCCTTAAGCAGCATCAGCGCGATCATCAGCTGATTCTCGTTGGTATCCTGGAACTCGTCGATCATGAGATATTTCACGGACATCCTTTCTCTTACGCTCTTGTCCTCGTACAGCACTATGAACGCAAAGGAGGCAACGAGGCCGTATGTCAGTCTGTCGTCGTTTATGCAGCTTCTGACGTATTCATAATAAACGTCATGGATCAGCGAAAGAAGCTCGGTCCTGTTATCGAACGATGCCTCCTCGATCATCATATCGGACAAAGGTTCCGCCCTTGAGACACCGAGTTCTCCAAAGGTCTGATCATTCGAGAATTTCTTACAGAGGAAATCAGACAATTCGTAGTTCCCTCTGGGACTGGCATTGCCGTTCATGGAGGAGAGTATCCCGCGGACCCTTTCCGGATCCCCTAAAAGGACGCGGCCGTCATTACCGCCGAACCATCCTTTTTTCAGAGGGACGACGCCCATAGACATCAGTTTGTTAATGATCCTGTACAGTTCGGGGATGTTCTGCGATGCTATGACCTCCTCTAAGCCATATTCTTCGGGACGGGAGATCATGAAGCGGTCGAAGAAATCCGTGAAGTATTCCAAGTTCAGCGTTTCGTTCTCCACCAGGGCCGCCCCTCTTGTGAGCACCTCGCTCATTCTGAAGAACCTGCTGACCGTATCGGGGGATTCCATCACCACTGAGTAGCAGAATGAATCGAAAGTGCTCGTCTGAATGAACTTGGACGATCTGGAAAGCTCGGTTCCCGCCATCCTGTTCCTTATCCGCTCTTCCATCTCGCTTGCCGCGTTTCTTGTGAATGTCAGAAGAAGGACGTCTTTAGTTCCCACGTCCTCCTTACTCAGGATGTTCAGGAACCTCTCCACAATTGTGTGCGTCTTGCCGGTACCGGGTCCCGCGTCGACAACGATCATCCCCTCAAGTTCGTCGGCGATCGCTTTCTGCGACGGGTTCAGGTCATTCGTCGTCATTTTCATCACCTAAGTCAAGTTCGACCACGTCTTTTGTGCAGGCCCTGAAGAAATCGCATCCTCCGCAGTCTCTTCTCGGGGACGGGGGGAACTCCGAGTATGTCTGCGAAGACGCAAGAGAATGATGCTCATCCACCATCGAGAGGAACCTTTCAAGGGTGTCCGAGGGAATGATGACTTCATCATTGTCAACAAACATTCCCGACGAGATAATGTCCGAGAGCTTCCCCAGCGCTTTTGATACGTTGTCAGAATTGGTTTTGTTATCATTCATTCCAAGTATGCCGATGAGGGATGAGATCAGTCCGCGGTCGTTCTTCCAGGATGTGCAAGAATCCATCCCCGTCACCATTGCCCTGTTCACGAACGAACTCCATCGGTCAGTGATGTGCTGATAGGTCTTGCCGAATGCGGTCTTGGCGGGAGAGTTCGGGTCCGACAGGAATGCTTTCATGCTATCTTCGATAAGCACTACGTCGCGGACGTTGTCCGCTATTTTGAAATTTTCATCGGTGACGGAGCGTACGTCGTTGTCCGCGACATAGACTAAACTGAAAATATGCGGCGGGGGAGAATTGTCCTTCATCAAAGACAGGTAGATCAGCGGCTGAAACTCGAAATAGTCTTGTTTCAGAGATGTATTCATCTTTTTCGTTATATCTTTCGTTGCGATGGCCTTCCCCGTTTTGTAATCCACTATTCGGTGATCGGTCAGAAGGTCGAATTTGCCGAAAAGCGGATGCGTGCGGGACGCAAATTCCGTTTCAGTGATGCTGCTGTACATCTTGCAGCCGTGCATCTCCATGAACATGTTCCTGTATTTTCTCTTCGAGCACTCCCTGTCCAAGGGAACATCGGTTATCATGAGGGAGTCGATGAAGCGTATGATGTTGGTCATGCATATCCTTATCCTGCTCCCGTCGATCTCCATCATCTGCCGGCTCGACAGCCCCGAATATTTCTCGCGTATCATCTCCGTGTGTTCTTCTAGCTTACCTTCCACGAGTTCTGGATAACAGAGGTAGAATTCGGCGAAGTCGTGCAGTATGTTACCGAATATCGTGCTTTCGGAATCGGGGATCGAGATGATCCTGCCGTACATATAGGCACGCGGGCATGCGAAGTAGTTGTTGTAAGCGGATTTGGAGAATTTCCAATCCTTATTCTCCACGGGGTCCGGCCTGTCCTCCCCGATGATGAGCAGATCCTTTTCGCCGGAAAGCGCCCACTGCCCCCTGATCACAATTTTTGACACATCCCCGAAGCCGGACACCGACGCAGACCTTCCGTCTCCTGTTTTTTCATATTCTTTTATCTGCTCGAATATGGGGGAGGGGGAGGCTTCTCTGCCGTTCCTCATGGAGTTCACTGCATAGAGTCTCGAAACGCCCTGCTGTAAAAGGATCGAGAACCTGTACATATCGAGCTCCGCCTCCGCCTCTCTGTCGATATACTCCTTACCGACAACCGTGCTTGACCATTCAGGCCCCAGACCCAGATATATGATGAAAGGGCGGTCTACGTACATGGATTTCAGACAGTCGGCCAGCAGGACCCCTCTCTTCTCGTCGTCAGGTATCTCTTCGTTGTGGCGGAGGTCGTCAATATTATTGACGGCGTAGTTCAGCTCATTCACCGATCCGGATGTCACTTTGGAGTCTTTCACTTTCATGTCTTCGATCAGCATCTTTATCTGCGGACGGTGCACCTCCCTCACCACCCGGTCGCAGACATCCTGAAATGTGAGTTCCCTAATGTTCTTCATCACGTCCGCAAGTTCTTTTGCTCTGTGCCTGAGATGACCTTCGATCTTGTGCAGGAGGTATTCGTTCTCGCGCTGGTCGAAGTATCCTCCGTAGCCGGAGAAAAGTTCACGGACATGTCTGACCCTCAGCGTCTCATATGACAGCGAAAGGGAAAGGAATTGGAGATAATCCCTTACCTGAGACAGGTCCTTCACGGACATGGTGTTCCTGAAAGGTATGTTCCTGCGGTACAGCGCGGCCCTGACGGCATCGGCGATCGGGCCCGTTGTGTCAAACACGATCGCCGTATCGTCAGCTCTTTCCGGGTCTATCAGGGCGACGGCATTCTCGGCGATCTGCCTGTCGTTCCCCACTTCGTATATCGTATCTATTTCGTATGTTCCGTCCGTGAATATATCGATCTCATCGTGTCGGGCGGGAACAAAATGCTTATCGAGGTCGTTGAAAAGCTCGATCCCTATCACAGCCGTCCTTTTTCCATTGAAGAACTCCATTTCTTCCGGGATGTAGGAATCCATGAGTTTCTCGATCGTCCTGAGTCCCAGAAAGGACCTGTATATATCAGCCGACGATCGGGAGTACAGATACCTTCGAACGTCTTTTTTATACCGCCTTATGGTCCGTATGTTCTCCAGCTCGCTGTGAATGTGCTTGAAGCCGTACCCCGTCTCGTTGGAAATCTCTGATATTATCTTCAAATCGCCGAGGACCCCCGCGCCCAGCACCGGCACGGCCTCGTTCCCAGCTATGTGCCTCGGCGTATAGGCGAAGCCGCCTATCTTCGGAATATCTATCCTTGCGTTAAGCGCGGTGGCCAGAGCGGCGTCGTTAGTGATGACCAGATCATATCCCTTGACCTCCTCATACAGCTCGTCGATGCTCTTTGCGCGGCGCATGCTCCAAACAGGTCGTCAGGGTATTTATATTTAGGAGAGAGGTGTCCGAAACTGGCGAAAGTACAATTATGCCGTCCGCATAACCCGTAATGTGTCAGAGGAGATATTCGTCATACAGGCGCTTCCGACAGGCCCGGACGGCTTCCCTTACGACGAGATAGTGGATATCGCCGTATGCTGCGTGGATCTTGACCGGAGTGAGTACCTGACCGTTTATCATAACGTCATCTACTATGACCCAAAACAGCTTGGGAAGAAGAAACTCGACTATCTTTTCGGGATAGGCGGGCTGTCTGCCGAAGAGATCTATGCCGGAGATCCGGAAAGAAAGGTGGCGGATGAGACAGCGCAGATCATCGACGGGAAGAACATAGCCTCGTTCGATGGAAAACAGGAGTTCGGAAGGTACATGACCTTCGACCCTTGGGATATAACATACAGATCCACCGTTATGCCGTCCGTGTCGTCGAAGATGCCTGTAAGCCTCAAATGCAGGTTCCCTTCTGATGAGCCGGTCACGATAAGGAAGGCCTACAAAAGACTTCTGAGGAACGATCCGGCATGCATCGGGACCGGAAGAAGGGCCATCCATTTGGCACAGATGACCTCGGAACTCATGATATACATGAGGTCCAAAGGCAAATATTAAAACCTGAGGATCTTGAAGACCGAACCGAACAAGGTCTCAAGCAAAGCCGCCGCGGCTCCGGAGATATAGACGATCAGCAGGATGACGAGCGCTACCAGAAGGAACAATGCCGAAAGGAAACCGGAATTCCGCATCAGGAAGAACAGCGCCATAACGGAAAGGAACAATAACAGTCCGGCCGCTAAGAACCAATATCCCTTACTGTCTCTGGGATGAAGATATATGATCCCAAGTCCCAGCAGGCCGAAAAAAGGCGGGATCACGGCAAGCAGCACGGCAGCGGCCGGAATATCTCCGGGCACCCTTTTCTTTTTACCGTTCGCAACGCGTTCCGGGCTTTCAGCAGGCGGCTCCCTTGGTATCTCCGCGTAACACCGGGGGCATGTCAGACTGTTCTTCTGGACATACTCCCCGCAGCGCGGACACTTTTTCTGACTCATCTTCTCGGCCTCTCGCCTTTGAAACCTATGCAGGTAGCCGAGGCGATTAGCTTGCCCTCGCTGCGGACGGACACGTCTGCGGTTATCAGTGTTTTTGATTCGTTTATCATCTTCGCCTCCGCTGTGATCATGCTGCCGAAACAGGGGCGGTAATAAGTGACGTTGCAGGAAAGGCCGACGGTACGCACATCCATGTTGCCTATGACCGCAAACGTATGGTCTATAATGCCGAATGTGGCCGCACCGTGGACGACCCCGTTGCTGTTGAGATCATGGGGCAGAACATCTTTTTTCATAACGACCGTTCCGTCCTTATCTATGCTGACAAGCTCTATCCCGTTATTTACGGCATACGGTGCGTTGCACATCTCATGGATGTTGTCCATACAATCATGCCACTTTGGATCCACCAGTCCGAGAATGGTTTCCACGTCCATAAATGGGGTATACATGGGGTGATATTTAATCAAAACACATGGTCAAAATGGTTGGTTCCAAAGCGCCGCGGAAACGGGCGGATATGATCTGGGATCACTCAAGCTTTATGGACCCCACTATCCTCAGCTTCCCGCCTTCGAGGTACATCATGACGCCCGTGTCCCCGGGCTTATGTATGACATCCGATTCCGTTTCGATCGTAAGAATAGGGTTCCTGAAGTCGCCCCCGTTATCTACGCCCGTTATCCGGCAAGGGATCATCTGCATCCAGTGTCCCATATGCAGCACCATCCCCTCTTTCAGCGGCGAAGGCCAATATTTTATGAGTTCCGCCTTCCCTGTGATCTTACGGGTCATTTTGACCGACGGATCCGTAGTGAGCACGTACCCTCTGTCCAGTTCATCCGATTCGATCCCTCTCAGCGCCAGCCCCACATGGTCCCCTTTCACGCCGTCGTCCGCGTCGATATCGTGTTTCTGTATGGACTTCAGGACAACCTCTCTCTTGAGAGGGAACACCTGCATCTTGTCGTGTTTTCTGAAGTGTCCGTCCATGACGGACCCCAGAACGACCGTGCCGACCCCCTTGACATTGAAATGACTGTCCACAGGGCAGGACCCGCACGTCCCGCTGCCGGGCTGCCGGGCCTCTTTCTGAGCGATATCAAGGAGGTCCTCTCTCATTTTGACGTGGTCCTCTTCAACGTAGGTATAGTTTTCCAGGGCCGTTCCCGCTATCAGCGGCGACAGCTGTTCTTTTTGGATATAGTTTCTGAGTATGATCCACCCGTTCTTTATTTTGAAAAGGTCGGCCATGATAATGGATTCCCCAAGGGAGGAGTCGATCTTCTCCGCTACGAGTATGGCGAATTCGGACATGCACATGGAGAAGAAAAGGGATGACAGTTTCTCGGGATATTTGGAAGGCTCTATCAGGGTGATCGAATCATTGCCTCTTTTGACCTCAAAGAATGTCACGTCGGTGACGGTGCCCTTCTTACCTATCTTGTCGGCAAGGTCCTTCGCTCCGAGAACTGCGACATTCAGGTTGCCCATGCTTATATCTCCGATCTTTTGATCAGTTTTATCCCGGCGTCCTTCAGCACTTCGACGGCCTTCCCAGCCTCGTCGACCCTCACGAAAAGGGACTCGAAGGTCTTGCCGCTGTACGCATAGCCGTAGTCAACGTTTATCCCCGCTTTCCCAAGGACGTCCGCTGCTTCGAAAAGCGCGCCCGGCGAATCCTTCATTGCAATTCCTATAACATCGGTCTTTTTGACAATGACGCCTTTGGACCTTATGCTCTCATACGCTCTGTCGGGTTCGTCTACTATGGCTCTGAGTATGCCGAACTCCGACGATTCGGCAAGGTTGAAGGCTTTCAAATTGATCTTGAAATCCTTCAGTATCCCCGCGATGGTCGCCAGGCGCCCGGGCTCGTTGTTGACGAATATCGAAAGCTGCGTGATTATGTTCTCGTTCTCCATCACATCACCCTCTTGTCTTTCACTCTTTTTGCTTTTCCTTCGAATCTCGGGAGTTCACCCGGAGCCTTAAGCTCAACGGTAGCAGCTATGTTCAGGTATTTCTTGAGTTCGGATTCGATCCCCGTTCTCAGGAGTATCATATCCTCCACCCTGTCGCTGAACACTTCGGGCCTGATCTCTACTTGTATCTTCATGTTATCGAGCGCCCCATCGTCCCTGGTTATCTCTATCATGTATTGATCGCCTATCTGCGGTATGCGCATCAGCGTGTATTCTATCTGGGACGGGAACACGTTGATGCCGCGTATTATCAGCATGTCGTCGGACCTGCCGGTTATCCTGGATATCTTCGGGGACGTTCTCCCGCAGGGGCATTCGTCCTTGATCAGGGAGGTTATGTCCTTGATCCTGAACCTGACCATGGGAAGCGCTTCTTTTTTAAGCATCGTCACGACCATCTCCCCCCTTTCGCCTTCTTCTAAAACCTCTTCGGTCTCGGGGTCGATGATCTCTACATACATTATGTCGCCCGCGATATGGATACCGTTCCTTTCCTCGCATTCGGTGAACATCGGGCCGGCCTGCTCGGATGTCCCGTAGATATCGTATGCCCTGATGCCCATCGAACTCTCGATCTTCGCCCTCATGCTCTCAGTCCACGGCTCGGCGCCGAGGACCGCTTTCTTCAGGCAGGTGTCCCTTCTGAAGTCTATGCCCATCTTTGCGGCCACGTCGTTCATGTGCACTAGATAGGAGGGGGTGCAGGCTATCGCCGTCACTCCGAGATCCTGCATTAGCTCCAGCTGCCTTTCCGTGCTGCCGGTGCTTGTCGGGACCACCGCCGCGCCCACTTTCTCCGCGCCGTAGTGCAGTCCCAGCCCGCCTGTGAACAGACCGTATCCGTAGGACACCTGCAGGATGTCGTCCTTTCCGATCCCGATGGAGGTCAGGGACCTTGCCAGCGCCTCCGTCCAGTATGCGAGGTCGTTCTCCGTGTATCCCACAACGGTGGGCTTGCCGCTCGTGCCGGACGAGGCGTGAAACCTTACTATGTCCCGGGTCGGGACGCTGAACATCTTGGTGGGATAGTTCTCCCTTAGGTCCTCTTTGAACATGAAAGGAAGCTTCTTCACATCATCCAGGGACCTGAGGTCGTCCGGACGCATCCCCGCGATCTTCATCCTGTCGTGGTAGAACTTGTTCGTATTGTATAGGCGGTCGATAAGGCTCCTAAAGCTCTGATACTGAAGTTTTTTTAGATCGTCGGCGGGCATACACTCGATGTCAGCATTCCAATACATGTTCTGTCCCATGCCGACCCCATATCAGTCTTATTATTTATGGCTCTCTCGGACGGTCTCCCGCCGAGGCTGTTAGGACGCAGAGCAATCTCCGTGACTTCTTTGCGGATTATGCCGACCGCTGCAATGGCTTATGAGGTGTCCGATAAATGGGACAGACCGCCCTTCAATTCCGTCTCAAAGGTACACTCTGTCTCCATCAATATAGCCAGACGCTGAAGCATGCTTTTCACTTCCGATGTTTAAGAGACCTCGCTTTTCGCGCAAAACAATCCTTCCGGAGAGTGGCCGCTCGGCACCATAGAAAGAACCTTTTTACCATATGCCAATTACACCGATATGGGGGATCCGTCCGGCCCGGAGGGGCGTGAGAGGCAGGCCGACTGCTGGGAAAGATTCTATCAGGAACACAAGAGGCCGTGGAGAGGGATAGGCAAAATAAGCCTGGACCTCGAACCAGGATCCAAGGTCCTGGATCTGGGATGCGGCACCGGTAAGACCACGGCCGCCCTGATAAATATGGGGATGGACGTCACCGGGCTGGACTTCTCGCCGTCGGCGATAAATCACTGCATCGGCGCCTTCGGCGACAGAGCGAAGTTCATTCTCGCCGAGTGCGACCGCATACCGCTACCGGACGGCTATTTCGACGCTGTCACCGCGATACACGTGCTGGAGCATCTGGACGATGTACAGGCTGCCGGCGCGGCGAAGGAGATACGCCGGGTGCTGGCGCCGGGCGGGCTTGTCCTCGTGAGGGCGTTCGCGGTGGGGGACATGAGGTCGGAGGGCAGGGACAGGAACACCCGGGGAAACGGCATAGAGTATCGGTATTATTACGAAGAGGATATGAAGGACATATTCAAAGGGTTCGAACTGGTATGCAGTGAAAGGAAGGACGAGACCATGCGGTTCGGCGCCGTGAGGGTGAAGACCGAGTGTCTGTTCCGTCTGCCGGGATGATGGGAAATGTCTTTAATAGTAAAGGAGAATCATCACCCATAGGTGTAAGCAAATGGACGATTATTACGACAGGCCGCCCAGGAATCCGGTGGCATACGGATTGTTATCTTTGGTATGCGGTATCTTCGGCGTTGTAGCGTACTACAGTTTTAACGTGCCAATGGCGGCGACATGCTTGGGAGCCATAGGTATGGTCATAGGAGGATTCTCCATCAATGTGGCAAGCCATTTCCCTTTGAGCGACAAGAACAGGCCTCAGTACATGGGCTTTGCGGCTACCGGCTTAATGGCGTCCGTCATAGCGTTCATGCTTGGCTTTGTCAACATGTTCTGACGAAGTGTTCGGATGGCTGTGTACAAAGGGAAGTATGTACTCCAGGGGCTGAAGGAGATCACTCCGGAGATGGAGAAGGATCTGGATATTGCATATGAGATATGCATGAGCTACAAGGACAGCTTCCCGTGCGAAATGTGCGGCAGGTGCTGCCGCCAGCCTAACATAGCGGTGCTGCCGGAGGAGGTGGACAGGATAGCGGACGCCGCCGATATACCGCTTCACGACTTCATCGCCAACTACATCGTAAGGACCTCTGACGGGAGACTTCTCCTCAGAAAGACGGATCCCTGCGCTTTCCTCGGCGGGGATAACAGATGCAGGATATGGAAAGACAGGCCGGAAATATGCAGGGATTTTCCGTATGCGGTATCGATGTTCATGAGCAGGGTCTACATAGCGCTGACAAACGATGATGCCGACGTCGTTGAACTCATAAATTACATGGACGATTCCTGGCCTTGCACAAAAGTGATACGTTCCAGCATATCTCGGAAGATAGAGGAGGCAAGGGCGGTCAGGCGCAATGGCGCCTGACGGGGTTTCCTCGTCCGCAGCGCATTCAGATAATGGGATGTTTCAGGACGTGCTCAAGAAACGCCCCGGCATATTCTTTGGGAGACATAGTGTGGCCGCCCCCATCGATCAGCACAAAGTCTGCCCCCTCAATCTCCGCCGCAAGCTCCTCCCCCATGCTGGAGGGCACCATGATGTCCGCTTTACCGTGTATGACCCTCGTCGGCGCCTGTATGCCCTTTGCCCTCAGGCGGCTGTCGAACCCGTCCACCGCAGCCAATTGATAAAGGAACCCATTCAGGGACGAGTTGAGTCTCCACGGGGTGCATATGCCCTTCTCCTCCATCTTTCTGAAGGCCTCCTCGGTCATGCAGAGCGACTGCATCACCGTGAAGAGATATATGAGGTCGCCGCCAGATTGGACGGAGCCGACCATTGCGTTCATTATGTAGCTGGACCTCGAAGGCCGTCTCATATAAGTGGAGACGAGTGTGAGGGACGCGACCCTGTCGGGGTGGCTCAGCGCGATCTCCTGGGCCACGTTCCCTCCCATGGACCATCCGAGGATGTGCGCTTTCGGTATGGAGAGGCGGTCCAGAAGAAGGACTATGTCATCGGCCAATGTCCCTATGTCGAAGGGCTCGTCCGGATATTCGGTGAGCCCAGAGCCTCTGTTGTCGAACGTTATCACCATGAATCGGTCTGAAAGGAGCGGGACCATCCCTTTCCAGAAGGAGACGTCTCCCCCAAGGCCGGTTATCAGTACCACTGGTTCTCCGTTCCCTTTGACCTTATAGTTCATTTTGATATTTCCGACGGTTTCCTTGGGCATCTTTCTGTCTCCGCTAAATAAGATATCATCCTCGGAATGTGCGTCCTCTACAAAAAGGTAATGACGGCCCGCGAACGGCTCGAATTGAACCGAACAAGGTATGCAACACATCGATCCCCCATCCCACAGTTCCTTTGAGAGCACAACATGGTCGCACAAAAAAGCCCTATTCCGGAATCTCTATTGAATTCACGAGGATAACATATGGAGGCCGTTATAATCTTTAAGTATCCTTGTTATATTCCTGAATCACAGGGCGTGACGGCAAGTGGAAGATAAGCCATATCCGATTATTAATGTGGACGAATGCAAAGGCTGCGGCAGGTGTGCGGCGGCCTGCCCGAAGAAAGTTCTGAACATATCGGGCGAGATGAACAAAAGAGGGTACACGCATGTCAAATATTCGGGAGAAGGATGCACCGGGTGTTTCATTTGTTTCTATAACTGCCCCGAGCCCTATGCAATAGAAGTTTACCGTCCCGGAAAGGAGGATTAAGATGCGCAAATTCGTAAGAGGGAATGAGGCGGTGATGATAGGCGCCGTCTACGCCGGAGTGGATGCATATTTCGGATATCCGATCACTCCCGCGAGCGAGATAGCCCACGCCGCGTCGGAATACCTCCCCTGTCTTGGGAAGGAGTTCCTCCAGGCCGAATGCGAGACAGGATCGGCGAACATGATGTACGGCGCGGCGAGCGCCGGTAAGAAGGTCATGTCCGCCTCATCAGGCCCGGGCATGAGCCTGATGCAGGAGGGATTATCATATCTGGCTGGATCCCAGCTGCCGGCCGTCGTCGTCGACATCATGCGGGCGGGGCCGGGGCTCGGCAACATCTACCCCGAGCAGGGAGACTACAATCAGGCGGTCAAAGGCGGCGGGCACGGCAACTACAAGAATATAGTCTTGGCGCCAGCCTCCGTCCAGGAGATGTGCGACCTCACAATCCTGGCCTTCGACCTCGCCTTCGAATACAGGAACCCCGCCGTGGTGCTGGCGGACGCGGTCCTCGGCCAGATGATGGAATCCATAACCGTGCCTGACAAGGTCCCCGAACCGCCGGGCACGGACGGATGGGCAGTCAAAGGCAACTCGGAAACAAAGAACAACCTCATATGCTCGATATACCTGGATGCGGAAAGGCAGGAGAGACACAATTTCCTTTTGAACAAAAAATATGAAGAAATGCGAAAGGAAGCAAGAGCCGAGTCCTATCTTACGGAAGATGCGGAGATAATCCTCACCGGATACGGCACGAGCGCCAGGATAGCGAGGTCAGCGGTCGACATCCTCAGAGAAAAGGGGATCAAGGCGGGCCTCTTCCGCCCGATAACGCTGATGCCGTTCCCTGAGGAAGCGCTGAATGCCTGTGCCTCCGGGAAGAGGATGATCGTCGTGGAGATGAGCAACGGGCAGTACAGGGACGACGTCGTTCTGCATCTGAAGAACAAAGAGCGGGTCACGCTGTTCAACAGGATGGGCGGGAACCTGCCGAAGGTCGCGGACCTGGTGAAAGCGGCCGAAGAAGCGGCGGAGGGAAGGCCATGATAAAAAGGTCCACGGGGCTCTATGAGGAATTCACCCGCAAGGGCGGGGACGCCGTCCGGGCGACGCACTACTGTGCGGGTTGCGGGCACGGCATAATACTGAAGCTCATAGGCGAGGCGATGGCTGATCTGGGCATGCAGGACGACGCAGTCTTCGTGGGGCCGGTCGGATGCGCCACATTCTGTTACTATTATTTCGACTGCGGACATATATCCGCGCCCCACGGCAGGGCGTCTGCGGTGGCGACCGGCGTATCTAGGGTCCTCCCCGACAAGCCCATTATCGCTTATCAGGGGGACGGGGACCTGGGGGCGATAGGCTTCAACAACGCCTTCCAGGCGGCGAACAGAGGGGACAACTTCGCGCTCTTCTTCGTTAACAATTCGATTTTTGCCATGACAGGGGGGCAGATGGCCCCCACGACGCTTGAGGGGCAGGTAACCACAACTACACCTTATGGGAGGGACACAGTGAAAGCCGGTCACCCGCTGAAGGTATGCGAGGTCTTCGAAACACTGGAGGCGCCCGTATTCATAGAAAGGGTCTCGGTCGCCGACACGAAGAGGATAATGCAGGCGAAGAAGGCGATAAGGAAAGCACTCCTGATCCAGAAAGAAAAGAAAGGCTTCGCTTTCGTGGAGATACTCTCCCCATGCCCGAACAACATGAGGGAAGATCCCGTCAAAGCTGCGGAGACGTTCACGGAGGCGATGGAAAAGACATATCCGTTAGGCAACTTCAGGGACCTTTCCGAGAGGCCGGCACCCGCGCCTAAGAACGTCCTTGCGAGGACCGAAAGAGAACTGATCGGGGGCGGCAAAGAGGCGGTGGCCATGAAGAACGACCCCTCCTTTAGAGAGAGGAAGTTCAAATTCTCCGGATTCGGAGGGCAGGGGATACTCAGCTTGGGTCTGGTAGTCGCCGAGGCGGCGGCATCCGACGGAAGGTACGTCTCATGGATGCCCAGCTACGGCCCTGAGCAGAGAGGGGGGTCCGCCTCATGCTCGGTCAGGATCGGCGGCAAGGAGATAGGGTCGCCGACTATAGACGACCCAGATGTGCTGGTGGCTATGAACCAGCCTGCTCTTGAGAGGTTCGCTTCTTCCGTCGCGGAAGGAGGAACGATCATTTACGAATCTTCGATAAAAGCGGACATAGAGTTCCCTTCCGGGGTCAGGGCAGTGCCGTTCCCGGCATCTTCGATAGCGAACGAGAACGGTGTCTCCAAAGCGAGCAACACTGCGTTCCTCGGCGCGATGGCGGGACTGGGTCTCCTTCCCTTCGGGGAGAAGAATGTATTGGATGCCCTCGCCGAGAGCATGTCAGCCAGACCGTCGCTGATCGAACCCAACGCGAGAGTGTTCGAAGCCGCAAAGAAGTGGATATCGGAAAACCGGCGGCCATGAGACGCCGGCGGGGCGCCGGGCTGGCCGATGTTCTCCGAATCCCATGTTAAACAGGTGCGTGATCGGCAGTCGAATTGCCGATCACAGAGTACCTTTTGCTTCTTCGTAACCGACAAAAAGGCTATAGCGCTCCGTGTTGAAACGTAAAACGCAATAGTCCGGATCATCGGGGCCGCTCCAGTGACCTTTCATTTCCGGAAACCACATATCTTTTTTGGTATCTGGGTCGGTCTGTATTTCTACTGTGCCCACAAGGGTTATGTTGTATTCGCTGGAGTTGATGCACACGCTTGCTCGGTTGCATTTGTTAACTCTTTTAGCTGAATTCCTGCCGAGCGAAGTGCAGAACGTAAGCCATTTGATACCGTCCGCTTTTGCGATGGTCAATGTGGAGGCTGTGGGATAGCCTTCTTCATCAATAAGGGCGAGGGCGGCATATCCTCCCATGCCGCCGCCTATGTATCCTGTTTTCGCGTTGATGATCTCTCCTGCTTTTGCAATGATTTTCTGACTCATTTTCCTAACCTTCCGTCTCTCTTAATCCGTATCTGATAAAGGTGACAATATAGGTCCTGCCCATAAAATAAGTTTGTCTCTATAGCCGCCGTATCGAGACCGCCGCAGAAAGGACAGGTACCGCACTATTCAGTTAAGGAAAAAAGCAGACGGGAATGAGTTCCGGGTATGACCCCCGTTCTGCCTCTCCCCCCGCACCTGCCGAATTTCTTATTAATCGGATGAGATATATCCACCGAAGCCGAGGGAGGAAGGCCGGATGGACGATACTAATAAGCTGGGTTCAAGGATCCGAGTATACAGAGAGAGGTTGGGCATAACACAAGAAGAACTTGCTGAAAGAACAGGATTGGAAGTCGATTTCATCAGGGACGTCGAAGATGGGAGCACATATCCGGCCGTGGGCATGCTGATAAAACTTTCCAGAGCATTGGGCAAGCGTCTTGGGACCTTTACGGACGACATTGCCGTGAAAGACCCCCTTATAACCAAGGTCTCCGAGAGAACGGAAGACAGTTCCTCCCAAGGTAAATCCCATTACCACTATTTCCCGCTGGGCAAAGGCAAAACGGACAGGAACATGGAGCCTTTGTTCATAAAGATCGACCCCGAGTGCGGAGAGGCATTGTCGTCTCACGAAGGGGAAGAATTCATCATGGTCCTTTCCGGAAAGATCGAATTGACATACGGCAAAGAGAAGCACATGCTGGAGCCGGGTGATTCGGTGTATTATAACTCGCTGATACCGCACAAGGTCAGTGCGGCCGACCGTCCGGCGGAGATATTCGCCATGATATACGTTCCTTTCTGAGGCCGTAACATGCCGAGGGATGAGATAACGAGAGAAGCGACGTTGGGTCAGTTGCTTGACGAGATCACTGCCAAATATCCGGATAACGACGCCGTGGTGTATGTGGACAGGGGTTACAGGCAGACGTGGAGGGAATTCAAAGAGACCGTGGACGACATCGCGAAAGGGCTGATGGCGATGGGGGTCCAGAGAGGAGAGAAAGTCGCCGTATGGGCGACGAACGTACCCCATTGGGTTGCTTTACAGTTTGCCACCGCCAAAATAGGCGCTATACTTTTGACCATCAACACCAATTACAAATCGGCCGAGATAGATTACATAATCCGCCAGTCGGAAACAGAGAACATTTTCATTATCGACGGCTGCAGGGATACCGACTATGTGAAGACCCTCTATGAACTGATACCCGAGCTGAAATCTCAGCCGAGAGGGATGCTCAGATCGGAGAGGTACCCTCATCTGAGGAGAGTGATGTTCCTCGGGTCAGAAAAGCACCGCGGGATGTTCTCTATGCCTGAGGTAATGGCCATGTCATGTCAGGTGACCGAAGATGAATACAGAGAAAGACAGAACGGGCTGAGCGTTCACGATGTGGTGAACATGCAGTACACATCCGGGACGACCGGTTTCCCTAAAGGGGTCATGCTCACCCACCACAACATAGGCAACAACGGATATTGGGTCGGCATAAATCAAAATTTCAAACCCGACGACCGCATCTGCCTGCCTGTGCCACTCTTCCATTGTTTCGGATGCAGCCTGGGCGTCATGGCCTCTGTCAACCACGGGGCGGCGATGGTCATACTGGAAGAATATGATCCCTTGATAGTGATGACGTCGGTCGAAAAGGAAAGATGCACCGCCCTTTACGGCGTCCCCACGATGTTCATATCCATAATGGAGCACAAGATGTTCGATAAGTTCGACTTCAGCTCCCTGCGGACAGGAATAATGGCCGGTTCCCCTTGCCCCACCAAAACGATGGAGGAAGCGGTCAGCAGGATGAACATGAGGGAAGTGACGATCGTCTTCGGCCTGACCGAATCTTCCCCCGGGATGACCCAATCAACGTATGACGAGCCAAGCATCGAAAAGAAATGCTCAACCGTCGGAAAGGCTATGAACGGGGTAGAGGTGGAAATAATCGACCCTGATACGGGAGAGATCTGCGAGGTCGGCATACCCGGAGAATTCTGCTGCCGCGGATACAACGTAATGAAAGGGTATTACAACATGCCAGAGGAGACGGCCGAAGCAATAGACAAAGACGGATGGCTGCATTCCGGAGACATCGGGGTGAAAGACGCGGACGGATATTTTTCCGTCACGGGGAGGATCAAGGACCTGATCATAAGGGGCGGGGAAAATATCTATCCGAAAGAGGTGGAGGATTTCATACATCACATCGAGGGGGTCAACGATGTGCAGGTCGTCGGCGTCCCGGACAGGAAATACGGAGAGGTCCCAGGCGCTTTCATAATACTGAAGAAAGGATACGACCTGACCCCAGCAGACATACAAGACCACTGCCGCGGAAAGATCGCCAAACATAAGGTCCCCGCGTACGTAGCCTTCGTCAAAGAGTATCCGATGACCGCCAGCGGTAAGATCCAGAAATATAAGCTCAGGGAAATGTCGGCTCAGATGTGGCCGAGCGTGTGAGACGGCGGTTCGCTCTCGTGCGGAACCGGAACAGGGCGTACCCGGCACTCTTTTTCCGACCCGATCACGACACAGGATCAAGGCTCGCATGTTCGATAACATTCACTATCTTTATGACACTCTCAAGCCATATGTTGCTCGATGAAATCCACGGCGTGCGGTACGTATTCGTCCGCAGGTATGTGGTGTCCTGCCCCTTCTATTATCGCCGTTTTGCATCCGGGTATGGTTTCCGCGAGGCGAAGCCCCTCCTCGCACTCAACCGTGATGTCTTTGCTGCCGTGTATAATAAGCGTCGGAACACTGATCTCCGCCGCCAGACCGGTCACGTCTGAAAGCCCCATCGCACCGATCTGGTATCCTAAGCCCAAAATATCCTTAAAGCTATACGCTCTGATGCTCTTTTCTTCGGTTTCTTTCTTTTTAAAGAACTCTTCCGTATAACAAATACCGTTCAGTATTTTAGCTAAGTATTCCGCAGGCATCCCCTGTTTTATCGCATCGACCATCGCCGACACGATGTAATTGAAACGGGACGGTCTGTAACGATAGGAAGAGACGAGGATCAGCGCGGTTATCTTCTCTGGCATAAGTACCGCAGCTTTCTGCGCTATGTGAGACCCCATGGACCACCCGAGGATGCTTATTTTATCAAATCCCAATTCTTCGGTCAAACATCTGACGTCTTCGGCAATGTCGTCCAGCGTGAACCGGTCTTTGTAGATGGTGTTTCCGGACCCTCTGTTATCTACCTTTATTAGAGTGAATTTTTCGGAAAGCATTTCAGAAGCCCTTCTCCAGAAACCTATGTCCCCTCCGAAGCCCGTAATGAGTATCAGAGGCGGGCCGCTCCCTTCTCTGTCATAGTACAAATGGACGTTGTTGACATCTGCGTAAGGCATATTTGTTACATTGCAAATAGTATTAAAGCGCTTCTGTGCCCAAAGTTCGACGGCTGACTATGTTCCAGGAGGGATACGTTAAACAAGATTCTGTTCCAACTACGACGGACAGTAGACGTCTTATTTCGGAGGAAAGGAGTATTTTTGACACTCGGTCCAAAGAGCCGCACAACCGATCGATAACGGCGGAGATCGGAAAGAATATGCAGGTGTGCGTTCCTCTATTTGTCGTACATAGATATCGTCGTTTCCGTTCGACAGTTGCTTATATAACGGAAGCACCCGGTGATTAAAACCATCCGCGGCCGCGGCGAATAGCAGACATGTTCTGCGATCGGCGGCCTTAATGAATATGTCCCGATTGTCCGTGTCAATATGAACACATTTTACTGCTGCTACCGCGGAGGTCATGAATTCCGTCCATGATTCATTTTATTTATCCGGATGACATTATGACAACCCAGAGTGATTCTGATGAAGGTAGTAGGTTTTAACTGCAGCCCCAGAAAAGACGGCAACACAGCGCACATGATCAAAGACATGTTCAAAGTACTGAACTCCGAAGGCATAGAGACTGAGATGGTCCAGGTCGGAGGGAATGACATCCACGGATGCAGAGCGTGCGGAGCCTGTGGGAAAAATAAGAACATGCGTTGCGTAATGGATGACGACATCATCAACTCCTGCGTTCAAAAGATGATCGAGGCGGACGGCATCATAATCGGGTCCCCGACATACTTCGCGGACGTGAACACCGAGGCCAAAGCCCTGATCGACCGCGCCGGGTATGTGATAAAATCTAACGGCAACCCCAACAGAAGGAAAGTCGGAGCGGCCGTGGTCGCGGCAAGGCGCGCCGGAGGGATACACGCTTTCGACACCATCAACCACTTCTTCTCCATAAGCGAAATGATGATCGTGGGGTCATCTTATTGGAACATAAGCCTCGCCAGGATGGAAGGCGATTATGAAAAGGATGAGGAAGGAGTAAGGACCGTTAAAGTTCTCGGAGAGAACATGGCGTGGCTTTTGAAAAAGATCAAAGAGGAATAAGATTGCCCGCCCTTAAAAAAAAGATACTGATCGTGGTGATGGACGGCCTGGGGGACAGAGGCTGTAAGGAATTGGACGGGCTTACCCCCCTCCAGGCAACGGAGACGCCGAACCTCGATTGGTTCACAAAGAACGGGATAGCCGGCACATGCGACACGGTCGACATCGGCATAAGACCAGGGAGCGACACATCCCATCTTTCCTTACTGGGCTATGATCCCCTTGAGGTCTACACCGGAAGAGGACCGTTCGAGGCCGCCGGCATCGGACTCATCGGCAGGCACGGGGATGTCGCGTTCAGATGCAACTTCTCCACCTGCGACAAGGACATGAACATCATAGACCGCCGCGCGGGAAGGATAGACAAGCCGGACACCACGGAGCTTATCAAGTCCCTCGCCGGCATCAAGATCGACGGTGTCGAAGCGATCTTAAAAGAAAGCACTGAACACAGAGCGGCCCTGATCCTCAGGGGCAGCGGTCTGAGTCCGGAAGTGACGGATGTGGATTCTCATGACAACGGACCGCTGAATCGATCCAAAGGCATGGTCCCTGAAGCGGAGTTCACCGCTAACGTATTGAACAAGTTCGTCAAAGAGTCGTATGAAAGGCTCAAGGACCATCCTGTGAATGTTAGAAGGGCAGCGGAAGGGCTTCTTCCCGCGAACATAATAGTTCCGAGAGGCGCCGGCTCGTTCCCCGACATAAAGCCATTCCCGGAGAAATACGGGGTCAAAGCGGCATGCGTCGCCGGCGTAGGTATGATAAAGGGGATATGCGGAGTATGCGGACTGGACGTCATAGACCTCCCTCCCGACTGTACGGGCGGATGCAGTTCCAATTTTGTGTCCAAAGCGAAAATTGCGATGGAGACACTGAAAGAATATGATTTCGTTCTAATGAACGTAAAGGCGCCCGATGTGTGCGGACATGACTGCGACCCGCTTCTGAAATGCAGTGTGGTGAAACGCCTGGACGAGATGGCCAGATACTTCAAAGACAATTTCCGGGAAGATCTTGTCATTGTATTCACGGCCGACCACAGCACGCCCTGCTCTCTGGGCGACCACAGCGGGGACCCGGTGCCGATAACCGTATACACGCCCGGCAACATAAGGGACGACGCAGATACGTTCAGCGAATCTGGGTGTTCGCACGGCCGCATCGGACGCATCAGAGGGAAATACATAGTCCCGATGTGCATGGACCTAGCGGACCGCGCCGAAAAGTTCGGCGCATGATCAGTATATCCGCAGATCCGCCGTGATAGATCCGCCGTAGGTCACTACGTATTCCTTGTGGGATGACGACACCGCATCGCCCGCACCGTTCCCGATGCTGACGGTGCTCCCCTGATAACTGATATCCAAGCGATAGGAGTCAGGCTTACGCAGCAGGGACCCCAGAACGCTTTCTATGTATCTGATGATCGTCCCTTCTCCGGTGAGGATGTAGAAAGCGGCCATATCCGTCACGCTGACAAGCCCGGTCTCCTCCGTTTCAAGAATATCGTTTGTCCTGAGCTTTGCTGTGAAGATACCGTCACACACTGCCGACGCATCGTCCGGCGCAGGCTCCCCGCCGCTGAACGCGAATATGGCGGAGACGGCCAACCCCATGACCACGACAAAGATCATCGCATCCACCATCGCGGTCATCCCCTTCTTGTTCTTCAGACGCATACTGCCACCTCTATCACCGCCGGCACGATCCTGCCGTCAGCCGACCTTAATTGGAACAGGAACCTCTCGCTGCTGATCATACCATCCATATCACCTATGCGCACGGACATGCCTTTGAACCCCAGGCCGCCCGGCACTTCGCATATGACCGAAATTCCTCTGTATCCGTGCCTTTCAGCTTCCGACACAAGCTGCATTTCGATGTCCCCCGCCACCTCTCCGTTGTTCAGGACGAGGTTGTCAAATATCCTGTGGTCTACGTGTACCGCAGCCCCGCTTTCGTTGTTGGCGGCGTTCAATGCAAAAAGTCCGAGGTACGCAGTGAGTGATAAGGTCACTATCATGACCGCCATCATAGCCTCGGGGAAACCGAGTTCCCCTCTTTTGTTAAATCGCATATTATGTTCTACGATGCTCAACATATATAGGGAAGATTTCTACAGTTAGTCTACCCCGCGGAGGTAATGCCCGTAATTGATGGATCCGCACATCTCGGTGATCCTCCCCTTCTTGCCGAGGTCCTTGTTCCGATATGCGTCCGCAACGACCTTTGCCAGCGAGGCGGGCCTTTTCCTCAGGTCTATGCCGAAGGAATCCACTCCCATCGAACCCAATTCCTCCAGATACGGAAGCAGCAGAAGATCGGACGAGTTCAAAATATGGGCAAGGCCGAAACCGTCACGGTAGACGGGAAACTCATGCCCGAGCTCGTCCGCCAGCGTTCCTGCGGCAAGACCCGGATCGCGCGTGCACATAAGTTCCGTTCTTCCGAAGACCATCACTTCTATCCTTCCCGGATAATGTCCGGCCGCGTCCTGTATCATTGACTTGGAGAGCTCGACCGAAAGTGTGGTCTGATGCATTCTGGGCGGAAAGCTGGAGTTGAACATATTCATGTGGTAGCTTCCGTATACTTTACTGCTGTGATAATGACGGAATTGATCCGGCGTGTTCACCACGACGTCATGCCCGGACGCGTCAAGGTCCATCAGCGGTCTGAATCTCGGAAGGTTGACCACGAACTCCGCGCCTTTCTTTTCACATACCTTCTCCGCCGTTCCCGTGCTGTCATTCAGGTCATAATAGATTCGGTCAGCATGCTCGATCACAGCTTCCAGCACCTTTAGGGAGCTTACATAGAATGAGATATCGGGATCCTTTGCCTTTCTGTCGATCTTTTCAAGATCCTGCCGATAAGGCATCCTTTTTGTGCGCCCCTTCAGGTCAGGCACCTCGCCGATGAGGTTCTTTATCTCGTCAATGTGCGGATCATATGTCCTGTATATCTCATACTTCCCGTTCTCTACTTTGAATGGGACGGTCGCCGTTCCTAGCGAGCTGATCTTGAAGCCGCCTATCTTTTCCTTTCCTTTGAATATCGATATGCCGTCCCTGATGTTCACTGTTACGTTCAGATCGGAAAGGCTGAATTTTCTATCGGTGATCGAGACGGTTCCCAAAAGGAAACCCCTGTTATCCGCGTATTTCTGTTGAACGGGACTTGACACTCCGGGAAGATACCCTTCGCAGAACCCTCTGTTGAAAACGGTCTTCAGCAGATCTGTCTCGTTTGCAAATTCCTCCGGAGGGCGTCCGCGGTTCGCCATCGAATATACTTTGGCGGCCAGGTAAGCGTACGCGTGACTTCTCATCCTGCCTTCGATCTTAACGGCCGAGACGCCGATGGATTCCAGACGGCGAAGCCAATCCACTCCGTAAAGGTCGGCGCTGCTGAGGAAGAATCCTTCTTTCCCGTTGAAGAGATATGATTTCCTGCATGGCTGGGCGCACTGTCCTCTGTTACCGCTCCTTCCGCCTGCTATACTTGAGAAAAGACATCCGCCTGATATGCAGTAGCACAGCGCACCCTGGACGAAGACCTCCGTCTCTATCTTCGATCCTTTTATGACGGATGACAGCTCGTCGAAGGTCAGTTCCCTCGCGAGCACCGCTCTATCGATCCCATTCTCATAACACCATTCCAGTCCGGGGGCGGAATGGATACCCATCTGCGTGGAGGCGTGTTTCCCGATACCCAGTCCGCTGATCCTCTCCAGAAGCCCCAGGTCCTGGATGAGCACAGCGTCCGCTCCTATGTCTTCAAGGAATCTCACGAAAGATACTGCTTCATTCATCTCATGGTCTTTTATCAGGGTGTTGACCGTCACGTACACTTTCACATTCCTTTCATGCGCATAGTTCACCGCCCCTTCGATCTCACCGTCAGAGAAGTTCTGTGAGAATGCTCTTGCGCCGAACGCTTTTCCTCCCAGGTAGACGGCGTCGCAGCCTCCTTTGATCGAAGCGATCAGCCCTTCCGGCGAACCCGCAGGTGAAAGTATCTCCATATCGCCACCTATTTCCTCATTGTTTAATAAGCTCTCACATAGAGCGCCGTATGCTAACTGTAGTGTCCGTTTTTAATACACTATGCGGAGGATGAGTAATCTATGTTAACCGATTCAATACGTTCGGCAATGAACATGAAGAAGGATGACGCCGTCGGCGCGGAGCTGTCGGAAGACGTCCTCTCGATAAACTGCAGAAAATGCAGCAAAGTACCTGACTGCAGATCGCCTGTGTGTCTGAAATGCATAGTGCACCACATTTCCCAAGAGGGCAATGCGGGAAGGATAAGGCTCCGGACAAGCAGAGACCTTGAATTATTCGGGCCGGCTGCGGAGGTCCTCTGCGAAATGGCCGCTTTGTACAGGTCTACGACGCTCTGCACGAACCTCGGCGGCAGGTCCTGCTCCGATTGCGACAACTCGTGCCGGAAGATAATGGAGATAGCATGGGCAGGATTCCCGGACCCCAAATTCGACTCCGCAAGGGGCAGGCTGGTGTCCTTCCGCCCCGTCGACGGCAAGTGCAACAACTGCATACAGAAGACGTACAGGGCTTTGGACCAGGCAGAACTGGGGATGAACAACCTGAAGAAGAGGATATCCTTCGAAGCCGCAAGGACGGGGGGTGTGTGATGCCCAGAATACTGTCGGCCATTGTCGGAAGGATCAACAAAAAGAATGTGCATCAGGTCAGCTACAATGACCGCCTCATCATCACCGACTACAGCGACTCGGAGAGTGACGCTTTCCGAAGAAGACACGCGGACATCCATCTGCCTGATGACGACCCGGTCTGTGAACCGATGGAATACAGTGTGCCCGCAGCACAGTTCAATCCTCAGAAACCGCAAAGCGATCCGAGGCCTGAAAAGACCATACGTCCGCATCCACACAGTCAGAGGTCCATATTGGACGGCATGATCCTTCTTTCAGAGAATAACGTAAGATCCAAACCTGCTTATGCGGACTGCTGGCTCATCGGAAAGAAAAGTGATCTGGAGAACGTTTTTGAGTATGAATCGCCCGGCGGCAGGGTCTCTATAGGAACAGCGATCGACGGGGAGACCGAGTATAACCTCATGCCGATTGAGTACTCCTATCCCGATTCGATGAACGCCGTCGTGGAGAAGATCATATCCGGCATAAGGGAGAGCTACAGGGAAAAGGGCGGAAGGATGGACAAACAGAGCGTCATGGGGGTGGCGAGAGGCATGCTGATCGACTATTCCGATACCATCGAAGCTGTCTGCGGAAGCGATACCGACACCGTGGAAAAGATAATCGGGGATATGTGCGGCATCATTTACAGATACACAGTGGGAATGGGCGTTTTCGAAGTGCTGCTTGCGGATCCGAAGCTCGAGGACATATACATCGATGCGCCTTGCGACAGGAACAGGATACACGTTACGATGAACGGCATCGTCGGCAGCAATTCCCACACCAAATGCAGGACGAACCTTATTGTCGACAAGAAAGAAGTGATGAACCTGATAAATATCCTGAAAAGGGACAGCGGGCTGCAGTTCTGCGAATCCAACCCCATCCTTGAGACCGATATCAAGACACACGACGCGAGAGCGACCGTCGTCGGGTATCCGATGAGCCCCAACGGGGACGCGGTCGCGATAAGGAAACATTCGGTGAGGCCGTGGACCCTTACCAGGCTGATAGCCAACGGCACGATGGACCCGAGGACCGCGGGTCTTCTGTCATTCATGGTCGACAACAGAGCGACCTTCCTGATATGCGGCGCCAGGGGAGCGGGGAAGAGCTCGCTTCTTTCCTCCCTTATGTTCGAATTCCCTCTTTCGCAGAGGATACTGACGATAGAGGACACAATGGAACTGCCGACCGCAATAATGAGAAAGATGGGATACAAAGTACAGTCGATGCTCATCGACGACAGAATGGGAGGGGACAACCTCTCAAGAGCGGACGAGGCGCTCAGAGTATCGCTGAGGATGGGGGAATCCGCCATAATTCTGGGAGAGGTCAGGGGAGAGGAGGCCAGAACGATGTATCAGAGCATGAGGACAGGCCGTGCGGGAAGCTCGATCATGGGGACGATCCACGGAGACTCGGCAAAGTCGGTCTATGAGAGAGTGGTTCACGACATGAACATCTCCCCGGAAGCGTTCATGGCGACCGACATCCTGGTGACGCTGGGTACGGTCAAGGACAGAAGGACGGGGAACCAGGTAAGAAAAGTGAATGAGGTTGTGGCGACCACGGACATGATGGGTGAGTTCGTGGATATAACGGATAATGCGACATTGTTCTTGGCGCCTATCATGAGGCGCGTCCTCTCATCCTCTCAGATGAGCAAAGCCGATATAACCAAAGAGATCAGGGCGAGGGCGGTCATAAGGTCGTTCCTGGCCGAGATGGGGAAGATCCACAGCGAAGAATACCACGGCCCGGAGTGGGTGGGCATCGCGAACGACCATGTTTCCAGGTCGCAGGGGAAAACGGCGGAGGATGTGATCACATCATTCAAAGCTAAGTTTTGCGATCTCACGGGGATAGGTGTCTGAGATGGCTCGAAAAGAGAGGGTGAAGAATCCCAATGCGATCCTGAACGAAGGTCCGACCGTCGTCGGGATGATGTCCGCCGTCATCGACGGAGGAGGCTCCATCGATACGGCGGTAAGGGATGTGGCATCGAACGGGCCGGAAAGGTCGGCGTCTTTGTTCAGATCCATTGTGGTTAAAGCAGACACGAGGCAGATACCGGACATCGCCCACGGGCTGTCGGATATGCTCTCAACCCTTCCCGCGGAAGCCGCCGCGTTCAGGCGTTCCGTCCACATGGTGATGGTCGCCGCCGCGTCCTCCGACCGTTCGGAGAGGAAAAAGGTGCTGGGTGATGCTTCCAACATATCATTGGAAGGCCTCAAAGAGATCGGGGAGAACTACAGTACGTCCCTGAACGTCCCCTGCATGATGATATTCGGCCTTGGAATAATGGTGCCGATGATCCTCATGTCCATACTGCCCATGCTCAGTCTGGGAGGGGTGTTCGGCGGTTCTGCGATGGACACAGGGCCGATAGTGATGGTGACGCTGGTGCTTATCCCTGCGATCATAATGTTCCTGATCCTTTCCGTGAAGGACAAGAATCCCTTTATGAGGCCGGTGTCGAACTTGGATCCAAAGTACATCCTGCCTATATTATCGGCTATCCCCGTCGCATTCGCTGTCTCCGCAATGACCGGAGATGTACAGGCCGCATTGACGGTCGCGGCGCTGGTATCAGGCGTTCTGGTGCTGGCGTATTCGGCCCCGTATGTCCTGTCTGAAAAGGGAAGAGAGAAGCAGGAGATGCTTCTGCAGGATTCCGTTTTCGAGCTGGGCAACCGCCTGATATCGGGGGAGAACTTCGAAACAGCGATCGTGAAAGCGGTTGGAATAAGGAAGGAATGTTCGGCCGTCGCAGACAGCATCAGCAGAGAGATGGGGATAAGCAGGGGCGACACATGCGCCGCGATAAGGACAGCCGTCAGGAAGATATCAGCCCGTATCTCAGAGGTTTTCTGCGATGTTTACCGGTGCTCTCTGAAGGACGTCAGAGATGCGGGCAGGCTAGCCGTGTCTGTGGGGAGGCAGATCCAGGACCAGGATTCGGTCAGAAAGGGGATAAAGAACAAGCTGAAGAGCATGACCGACATGATGACTGGAACGGCAGCGGTTTTCGCGCCGCTGGTACTGGGGATGAGCGTGACAATGCTGGAGCCTGTTTCCAGGGTAATGGAGGGGGTGGACCTCGGAGGCACATCGACCATCCTTGTGGTCTATCTCGTTGAGCTGTGCGTGTTGATAGCGGTGCTCACTTCGTTCCTCAACGGCAAGGTTGACACAAGAGACATTGCATACAGGATAGGGGTAATGCTCCCGGTCTCGATGATAATGTTCACGCTGTGTTCCGGCATAGGGCTGTGACCGCACCGCGGTCTCCCCTGTGCGGGGGTGCCCCCCCCTTTTTTTTTATATGCTTCTTGACTTGTGGCACGATCCGCGCCGCCCTGGGTGCCGCGGCATGTACGATAAAAAAGGGCCGTCCGATCTTGTGCTTTCCTGGCACCGCTGTTTTATACGGTAAAGGCAATGATTCCGTATGGAAATGTCCACTCCGGGCAGAGCGGTGTTGCTGTTCTCTGCTTCCTTCCTTGTTTTGATGATCCTGCCGACTCTGCTGTATCCCCACGGGTCGTTCGCGGGACTTGACGGCAGGGCCGGCATCATCGAGAACTGGGACCAGCTCGCGTTCGCCGATCCGCTGACCCGGACCGTTTACACAATGGGGGATCTGTTCTGCCATCAGGAATGGGCAAGGTCATTCATCATAAACGGATCGCAGATGGCCTTCTGTCAGAGGGACGTATCTGTTCTCACAGGCGTAATTATCGGGCTGTTGGCCGCCGACGAGAGGGTAGGCCGCATATACGCGGGGAAGAGCTTATGCCCGATCATTGGGGCCGTAATGATATCGTCTACGTTCATCGAATGGGGGATCGAGTACGGTCTGGGCGCAGACATTCTTGCGGCGAGGATAGCCACAGGTCTGCTGGCCGGAGCCGGCATAGCACTGCTGCTGCAGCATTACGTCACAAGACAATATGAAAAGATAATGGGGTTTGATGCGGGAGGTTAATCGCACTTTGTCCATCCGCAGGTCTTGCATATGTTGCAGCCGCCCTGGAACTGAAGTTCGTCGCCGCATTTGGGGCAGGGATTGGCCGTCTTCTTCGAGTCGGCGGCATTCCTCTCCTTCTCCGCCTCAAAGGTGGTCCCGCTCACTTCCCTCTGCATCTCCGCATGCATGTCGAGAAGCGCCCAGCCTACGGACATCGGACAACAGGACCCTTTGCTGGTGTCTCTTTTGGTGAATGTCCTCACCACATATGAGGGGCAGGAGCCGCAGCTTCTGAGCTGGTCCACTATTGAAGTGATGTCGCATCCGCTCCTCGCCGCCAAAGAGATCATTCTGGACAGACCGATCATGAAATTGTTGCAACCGCCGGTGGAACCTTTGTTCAGATAGGCTTCCAGCAGCTCCCCGCTGTGGGGGTCGAAGAATGCGGTGCAGTGGAGACTCCCGCAACCTGTCATAAGCTTTCTCTTCTTTCCGACGACATCGTCCGCAACATTTTCGACGAACCCTCTCTTCTTGCGTTTTCCGTTGCCGTTTTCCTGTTCGTCCTCTTTTTTGTCCTTCGCTGTGAGGATGCCGAGACGTTTGCAGCCGTCCCTGAAAACGGTGACGCCTTTGCAGCCGATCTGCCATGCATACATATAGAGATCGTATACCTCGTTCTCAGGGAAATCGTTCAGAAGGTTCACCGTAGAACTGATGGAGGCGTCTATGTGCATCTGCCACGTGCCCTGGAGATTGAGACGCTGTTTGTAATCCAGATTCTGAGCTGTCACGAAGAACTTGGGGAGGTTCCTCTCGTCGGTTATCTGGTGCTTGTCCATGTACTCCTTCACTACCGGAGTATAGACCTTGTAATATTCATCGTGGTCAGAGAGGGAAACGGTCCTCCTCTCGAAAGAATTGGCGAATATGGGTTCGATGCCTCCGGATATGCCAAGCATCGTGGACAATGTGCCGGTGGGCGCTACAGTGAGCAGCTGCGAGTTCCTGATGCCATATTTCTCCACAAGGTCTCTTGTCTCTTTGCAAGTGTTCTCCGCGAAGAACGGCGACTGCATGAGCAGGCCTATATCGCATTTAGGGAATTTTCCTCTCTCTTTTGCAAGGAGGGCGGATTCTTTTATTGCGGTATCGGCCATCATGAAACCGAGCATGTGACAGAAATCCATTGCTTCTTTCGTTCCATATTCCAACTCCAGTTCTATCAGCATGTCGGCGAGACCCATTATTCCGAGGCCTATCTGCCTCCAGTCCCTTACGGAATCCCTCTGCTCCTGCAGAGGGTGAAGCGGGAGGCCCTCGTCGAGGACATCATTGAGGCCTCTAACGCATATTCCGACGGCATGTCTGAAATCCTCCCCGTCAAACTCCCCATCTTTGACGAACGCGGCGAGGTTGATGCTTCCGAGAAGGCAGCTCCCCCCCGCGGGCAGAGGCTCTTCGGCGCAGGGGTTGGTCCCCGCATAATGATAATCTGGGAATTCGCTGAGAAGGTTCCATGATTCTATCCTGTCCCAATACAGACATCCGGGCTCTCCGTAGTCCCAGTTTGCGAAACATAGCTTTTTGAAGAATTCGTAAGCGTTGAGGTTCTTCTCCACAGCATCCTTTGTTTCTGGCCGGTGGAAGCTCTGCTTGAAATTCTTTTTATCCCTTACACACTCCATGAATTCATCCGTCACACGGATGGACATGTTCGCTTTGGTGACCCTGTCCACATCGGTCTTGACAAAAGCGAACTCTTCGAGGTCGGGATGCTCGCAGGAGATGGAGAGCATCAGCGCCCCCCTTCTTCCGTGCTGCCCTATTAGGCCGGTGACCATCGAGTACAGATCGGTGAAGGAAACGGCCCCGGACGTCTCGGACGCGGTGTTGTTGATCTTCGCGCCGCGGGGGGCGAGTTTGGACAGGTCTATTCCAACACCGCCGCCGTAGCTGAAGGTTCTCGCAAGTTTGCCGGCGCACTCAAATATGGATTCTATCGAATCCTCAGGAGGAGACACCACATAGCAGTTGGATAAAGTGATCTTCAGTCCGGTCTTATGGAGACCACGGTTGGCCAGTATCCTTCCGCCGAAGAGGAACTTTTTCTGCCTGATCATCTCTCTGACGTCTTTGTTCCCGTCGCTGACACGGTCCAGCCACTGGTCGAAGGTCTCCCCGTTGTAACAGTATTTTTTTTGCCAAATATCAATGCCCAATTGGTTATCTTCACCCAGCCATTCTTCAATTTCCATGCGTCATTCTCCCATCTTAGAAGAGGATGAATTTCACTTTAATTAAACCTCCCAAAGTTGGATAAACCACCCCGCATCTTTCTACCGATAAGGTATAAAAAAACAGGCCGAAAAGCCGCCTCACCGCGTTTTCTGAGAATGGTCGGAAGCCGGAAAGCATTTGAGGCAGTTTCGCAGGCGACATTATCTAAGTAAGTGCTGTGAATTTATATATAGAAAAAACGTTCCGCCGTTTGAAGCACCCGAGATCTTTGTCGATGCGGCCGCATTATCGGATATTTTCCTTTTTATCCCGTGATGTTGTAACGGCACTGCAGTGTCGCTTTCCGGCCAAAATGTGCCACAATGGTCCGGAAACGGTTTCAAATTGTTGGTTAACAAAGTATTTAATATAGCGGGTAATAGGGGGGAATAGCATCTTTGTTATGCTAACAGATGCATTTTGCTGCATTTCACTATGAGGGGAAAAGATGAGCAAGGAAGACATTCTTAAGACGGGAACGACGACCATCGGTATGAAGATAAAAGACGGCGTGATCCTCGCGTCCGATCAGAGAGCGACTATGGGAAACATCATCGCGCACAGCGATGTCCAGAAGGTATATCCTCTGGCAGACAACCTCGGGATGACGATCGCAGGTGTCGTGGGCGACGCTCAGCTCATGATAAGATTCATCGAGAGCGAGGTGTCGATATATTCCATGAAGAGGGGGTCGCCCATGTCGGTGAAGGCAGCAGCCACGCTTGTCGGCAACGTCATGCGCAACGGCTTCTACCTCGGACTGATAGTCGGCGGCCACGATTCAACCGGCAGCCATGTGTTCAGTGTCGACGCCGCCGGCGGATACATTGAGGATGACTTCATATCGATCGGCTCCGGCTCGACATTTGCAATGGGTTCCCTGGAAGCTTCATACAAAAAGAACATGACCAAAAAAGAGGCGATAGACGTGGCCATCACGGCGCTCAACTCCTCGAGGAAGAGGGACAGCGCGTCGGGGGACGGCATGCTGATATCCTATATCGGGCCGAAGGGCTACGAGGAGATAGCGCAGGACCAGATCAAGGCCCGCTGCGAGGAGCTCGGATTCACATACCCGAGCTGAGCCTCCGTCCAAACATTTTCTGACATTATTGATAGTAGGATTTCACATGAACCCAGATAGATTATTTGAAAGCCAAAGAGAAGAGGTAAGAAAACTGGTACCTCAGGAAATGAACGTATCGGCGATAGAGTTCGAAGGCTCGGTCATCATCATCTATACGCCCGAATACGATAAATTCTCTGGCAATGACGACATACCGAGAACGCTCGCCCAGAGCCTGAAGAGAAGAGTGGACATAAGGCCGGACCCGTCAGCTTTAGCTGACCCTGAAAAGGTAAGGGAGAAGATACTCTCCATGATACCCGAATCGGCAGAGGTGTTCGATATAAACTTCATCGAAGAGACGGGAGAGGCGATAATAGAAGCGATAAATCCCAATGAGGTGCTGGGAAGAGAAGGTCAGCTGCTTTCCGACATAAAAAAGGAGTCGGGGTGGAACATCAAGGTCATGAGGGCTCCGCCCATACCGTCTAAGACGGTATCGGATGTCAGGGGTTACATCAGAGTGAACATGGACGAAAGGCACAAGGTGCTGAAGTCCGTCGCAAGATCGCTCGTCAGGCCCACTTTGGAAGGAGAGCAGTGGGTAAGGATGACCACCATGGGAGGTTTCAGGCAGGTCGGAAGGTCCGCAACGCTTCTTACGACGAGAGAGAGCAGGATCCTCATCGACTGCGGGCTCGACCCGAACAGCGACGCCACCCCGTACTTTGCGATACCGGAGACCCAGCCCCTTAACAATATCGATGCGGTGGTGATCACTCACGCGCATCTCGACCACTGCGGCACGCTGCCCGCGCTTTTCAAATACGGTTACGAAGGGCCGGTGTACTGCACCCCTCCGACGAGGGACCTAATGGCCCTGCTCCAGCTGGACAACATCAAGCTGGGATATGGCGAGGCGAAGAAACAGCACTACGAGGCGCAGCATGTCCGAAAGGAGATACTGCACACCATAACTCTGAAATATAACGAAACGACGGACATCTCGCCGGACGTCAGGCTTACTTTCCACAATGCCGGGCACATTCTGGGGTCCGCGATCGCGCACTTCCATGTGGGGGACGGTCTGCACAACGTCGCTTTCTCCGGAGACATAAAATACGAAAAGACCTGGCTGTTCAACCCCGCAAACAACAGATTCCCGAGACTGGAGTCATTGGTCATCGAATCCACATACGGCGGCCACAACGACATACAGCCGTCCAGGATGGATGCCTCAGAAGAGATGAAAGAGATCCTTCTGCACGCGGCAGAGCTGGGCGGAAAGGTCCTGATACCTGTGTTCGCCGTCGGAAGATCCCAGGAGGTCATGCTCGTGATCGAGGAGCTTATGCGCACTGGCAAGATACCCACCATGAACGTATACCTCGACGGGATGATATGGGAAGCCACCGCGATCCACACCGCATATCCAGAATATCTTAACAGTCAGCTCAGGACGCAGATATTCCAGCAGAACGAGAACCCGTTCCTGTCTCCCATATTCAAGAGGGTGGAGACCGCCGATATGAGAGAAGAGATATGTCACTCGCCGGATTCATGCATAGTCCTCGCGACGAGCGGAATGATGTCCGGCGGCCCTGTCTTGGAATACTTCAGAGAATGGGCGGACGACGCCAAGAACACGCTGCTGTTCGTAGGATACCAATCGGAGGGAAGTATCGGACGCACCATACAGAGGGGGCGTCAGGACATAGCGCTCAGTTACAAGGGGAAATCGATGACGATCAGCATAGATATGAACCGCGTGACTGTGGACGGGTTCTCCGGACACTCGGACCGCAAGCAGCTGATGAAGTACATCTCCTCGCTGGAGCCGAAACCCGATAGGATAATAATAGGTCACGGGGAAGACAGGAAGTGTACGGACCTCGCATCCTCAATATACAAAAAATTCAACATCGAGACCAAAGCACCGCTTAATCTTGAGACGATCAGGCTGAGGTGATCGGCTGAGGTCAGTGGTAGCTATCACCGGCGCATCCGGGATCGTATATGGTATACGTCTCCTTCAGGAACTCCCGGGTGAGAAGATCCTTGTGATGTCCAAGATAGCAAAGATGATAATTCCGAGAGAGACGGGCATGTCGGTCGAGCAGGTGGGGGCGCTGGCCGACAAGGTCTTCGATGACGGCGACCTCTTCGCATCCATATCGTCCGGTTCTTTTCACTATGACTGTATGTTCGTTGCGCCATGCAGCGAATCCTCCGTGGCGAAGTTCGCGTCGGGGATCTCGGACACCCTGATCTCCAGAGCGGTGGCTGTCTGCATCAAAGAAGGAAGGAAAGTCGTTCTTGTGGTAAGGGAGACGCCTAAAAGCGCCATAATGCTGGAGAACGAACTGAAACTGGCCAGGTGCGGCGTGGTGATCATGGACGCCAACCCAGGATTCTATTCGGGACCGGCCTCCGTTGAGGATATGGTCGACTTCGTAGTAGGAAAATGCTTGGACAGAGTGGGCATCGACCACAACCTGTACAAAAAATGGGAATGAGCTCACTCCAAATAGATGGCGGGTCTTCCCGGCACTGCGGCTTTCGATTTAAATTTGGGGTCGTAGATGCCCGTATCGTCGGAAGAGAACACCTCTACTTCCGCGCCGAGTTCGTCTTTCAGGAAATCTTTCGCCGAGACCAGGACAGAGTATTCGTCCGTCATTACCATCTCTGTCATCGTTCCGGAAGAGGACCTTGTCAGGTCGGTAACGGTCTTTTTAACAAACTCAGACACAGCCTTGCCGTTCTTTCGGAGGTCTTCGTTCTCCATACATTTTTTCGTGAGGGCGGGGATGTCCAAAGTGCCGTTGTCTTTCATCTCCAACCCTATCCTCATGATGTCCCTCTTCCATGATGGCGAGGTGTAAAGGAATATTTTCTCCGGATCCGTTTCGGTCACTTTCTTGATCTGAATGACATCCGACATCACGCCTCTGATGAACTCCTCACAGTATTCTGCGGAGCCGGATATGCCGCCTGTTTCGGGGAGCTGTGACGACGACACGAGGCCCTCGAACCCAGCCATGTTCCACATCTCCTCTGCAACATGCGGTGTGATAGGCGCCATAAGAGGTATCCAGATCCTCATGGCCTCCTTTATGGTGTTGTCGTTCTTCCCCCCTCTTCTTCCGTACCATTTAATATCGTTCAGCATTTCGAAGTAGACGGCGGTCGCCGTCTGCCTCAGGTCATACTTCTCCATCGCCTTCTTCACAGACAGCAAGTGGCCGTTGAACCTTGATATCAGCCACTCGTCGATCCCTTTCTTCTCATCGGTGCGGTCAGAGGAGAGAAGTTCTTCGATCGTGCCCATGACCCTGTCCAGCCTTTGGCAGTACGTCAATACGTTCTCCTCGTTCCATTCCACATCCACGAACATCGACGCCACATGCGCATAATACAGTCTGAGAGGGTCGACGCCGAATTGCTCCACTGCCCCGGAGATGGGCTGCGCTCCGCCTTTGGATTTTGAGATCTTGTTCTTCCTTCCTGTGATATACCAATTAACGATGATCCCTCCCGGCTGCATATCATCAGGAAGTATGGCGCGATGGTTGAAGAGGTACGCCGGGAAATGCACGGTCATGTGCTCCTTGCCGCCCAGATTTATGTCCAGCGGATACCAGTATATTATGTCCTCCCGTATATCATTCAGAATATCTTCGGGAACGCCCGTGCTTTCAGATACTTCAGCGGAAACTCCCCTGCCAAGCGCCACATGGTCGAAGAACTCCTCCGTCATGTTATCGGGGGATATCCTCCCGTCGTTAGCATACATCGAAATAATGTAATACAACGGATACAGGGTGGAGTCCGATATGGCCTCGATTATCCATTTCTCATCAAAGGGGAACCTTGTTCCGAGCCAGTTGCCTTGCCTTACGCAGGCGCGTTCCCTGAACCATCTCAGCGTGGCGTGTACGTTCTCGTTGAACTCCGGAGGGTACAGCTCCATGCTGCGGCAGTGCTCGCTTGTTCTTTCGGTGAGCTCTTCGTTGCCGTAATCGATGAACCACTGGTCGTCTACCCTTTTCACCCTGACCGGCATACCGCATCTGCAGACCACTTCCTCCGTGAGGTCGTGGAATATCTCCGCCTCGCCGGAATCGAGCATGGCCTGCTTCATCTTCTCTTTGGCCTCTTCCACCCTCATCCCCGAGTATGGCCCGCAGATATCTTTCATGCGGCCCATGTGGTAGCCGTCTTTGTAAACCTGCTTTTTGGCCTCATCGAGCCTCGGGTCTCCGGGCTGGGTTATGCCCATTTCCTTTATTGCGTCATGAGCGGGGAATTCCCCGTATCCTTCGATCGATATTATTGAGATCGGATCTACAGAATCGACGAGCGATCTGGGAAGGCCGTATTCCTCTGTAAGGGCAGGATCCTTCTTCAGGGCCTCCAGCGAGATCCAGTCATCCGGAGCATCCGAGGGGACGGATGTGACAAGTCCGCTTCCCACGTTGGGGTCCGAGAAAGACGCTGGGAAGACCGGTATCTCCCTGTGTATCATCGGCGCTTCGCACATCCAGCCTATCATGTCCCTTCCGGCGACGGGGGAAAGTATCGTTATGCCGTCTACCTGCAGACTAAGTTTTTCAGCCGCCTCTTTGGACACTATCCATGTCTCTTCTCCCTTCTTTATCCGTGTGTATTCTACATCCGGGTTAACCCAGAAGCACACCTGCCCGTATACCGTTTCGGGCCTGAGAGTAGCGGCGACCAAGTACTCATCTCCGCGCCTGAATTTCAAAAGAGTGTATTCCTGGACCTCCGCATTGCCGCCTTTGGATATGTCGGTCTCGGAGGCGTCGACCGCCACCGGCCCGTGGACCGGGCAGGTCGGAGAGTAGTACGGCTTTTGTATCAGCAGGCCGCAGTCGTTCAGCTTTCTGAACTGCCATTGCATGAACTTCCCGTAGTCCGGGTACAGCGTGCATGTGAACCGTCTCCAATCGGCAAGGAATCCGAACCTCTTCCAATATTCGTTCACATAAACTCCGTTAAAATAATCAATGACCTTTACCGGATCCTTCAGATCCTCCAGCTTCTCTTCCGGGCAGCCGTTCCTTATCAGATAATCAATGAAATCGGGATCGTTGCCCGAAACCTTTGAAGCGAGAGTTATCGCGCCGTTGCCGGTGGCATGCGTCCCCACGGGGAACAGGACATTGTATCCTGTCATACGTTTGTATCTCCCGATGGCGTCCGTATACGTGTACCCCCTGAGATGTCCTACGTGAAGGAACCCGGTGACTCCCGGATATGCGAAAATGATCATGAATTTCGGTCTGCCCACATCTCTTTCGGCACGGTCCAGTCCTTTCTCGGACCATTCCGCCTGCCACTTCCTTTCCATCTCACCATAATCAGACATCTGAGCCCTCGGCGGTTGTTTACGCTCTAATATGTCCCCTTATTAAAATAATATCTTATGGAATAGTGACAACGGTCAGCCGCATACGGGTTTCTTAACAACAGCCGCGTTAAAGCCTGCAAAATAGGAACATAATACATTTGTAGTACATCTTTAAATAGTTTGTAATACATGTAGTAATACTGCGAGCGCGGAGGGATGGGACTCTGCGAGCTTAAGGTGATGGAATGGGAGACAAGGAAATAACGATCTCGATCAGGATGGGAACTGAAGACATCCAGAAAATGGAGGACTTCATGGCTGAGAATAAGATCGACAGCCGCTCCAGTTTCATCAGGGACGCAATAGCCGGGCACATAAGCTCGCAAAGGCGTATTGGGTCCGGAAGCGGATTCTTCATCCGCTTTAATGAGGTACAGATGGAGACCTTAAGACTGATGGTGGAAGATGGGACCATTTTCAGCGAAGAGGAATACATCAGAAAATGCGTGACCGACAGGATCGTGTCGCCGGAATCCGAAGCGGATTCCGCCAACCGCTCCTTTAAGGCTGCGCAGATGTCCTCAAAAATGAAATGAAGAAGGGATGGGAAACACTCCGGCGGGGCGATGGGAAAGTGCTATGCACATCTTCGCCGGATAGAAACACTTTAAAAAAATGGGGATGCACAAATGGAAGCGAACACAAAGGAAACTGAAAGATCCATAACGATCGAGCCTCGTATAGCAGTGGTCGGTATCGGAGGTGCGGGATGCAACGTTGTAAGCGGTTTCTACAAAGCGCTTGCACCAGTGGACACCATTGCCATCAACACAGACAGAAAGGCCCTGGACGAAACAGCCGCAGATAAGAAAGTCTACATATGCAAAGCGGTCACAAAGGGCGAGGGCACCAAGGGCGACGCCAGACTCGGTAACAAATGCGCCAAGATCCACGAAGAGGAGATAGAGAAGGCGGTCATCGGGCACGATGCGGTCTTCATTATCGCCGGACTCGGGGGAGGCACCGGGACAGGCGCGGCGTCAGTGGTGGCGGAGATATGCAGCCGCAACAACATGATGACATTCACGATCGGTATCAACCCGTTCTTCTTCGAGACCGAAAAGGTATCGATCGCAAGAGAGGGGATAAGAACGATCAGGGCAACATGCCCGAACACATTCACCATAGAGAACGACAAGGTCCTCGATCTCATGCCGAACGCTACAATGAACGAAGCCATGCGCACAGTCAACAAAAGCATAATGGGCTTCGTCGGCGAAACATCGGCTACGCTGGCATCGAAGATAAAAGATGAAATAACCACAATCCAAAAGACAGTCTACTCCAAGAAGATGGATGTCGGCAACACACGGGAGCTCCCGTTGTTCTCAGGTGTCTAAACTCACTATCAAAAAATGGGGGATTCCCCCTCCCCCAAGTTCTTCCTCCGGGGGCATAAACTCACTATCAAAAAATGGGGGATTCCCCCTCCCCCAAGTTCTTCCTTCTTTGATTTATGACATCGCATCGTAACCCATATCGAATGCTTTTGAATTCAACTCTTTGGAGTTCTCAGGCACGACCTCCAATAAGACCTCCTTGAGAAGCTCTTTCTTCAATGGGAAGCCTTTCACCGCCGCGACCGCTCCGATCATCACGGCGTTAGCGGCGACCGCTTTTCCGGCGGCCACGGCGACCTTTGTAGCGTCCAATGTTTTTAGGTTATCTGTCCTGGACCTTACCGAATCCACCAGCTTCTGAATGTCTGGATATTCTTCGAAGCCGGCGGCGACCGCCGAGGGGTATGTCGGGTCAAGATTCATTAGTATGAACGTCTCCTTATTACCTAGGGAAAGATACCTGCAGGTCTCTACCGGCTCGAACCCCATGATCAGGTCCGCTCCGCCCGCCGATTCCAGGGGGCTGACGGTGTCGCCGCCGAAACGCAGTGTAGATATCACGCTCCCTCCCCTTTGGGCCATGCCGTGGATCTCGCTCATCGATACCTGGTGGCCGGCCCTCATGGCCGCAGTTCCAAGCACCATGGACGCCAAGAGCACTCCCTGTCCGCCTACGCCTACGATCTGCACTGTGTACTTCATTCTCTCACCTCTATCGCGCCTTTGGGGCAGACATTAGCGCACATCCCGCACCCGATACAGTTGGCGGGATCGGTCGTGACGACCTCTCCCTTCTTGATGAGAGCGGGACATGCGATCGTCTTTACGCAGATATGGCAGTGTATGCATTTGTTCTGGTTGACGCTGCATTCTTTGACGACGAGTGTCTTGTTCCTCTTCAGTTCCAGAGGGCAGGGGCACTTTGACACCACCACAGCAGTGCCGTCGAAGTCGAGAGCATCTTTCATTACCTTTTCTGCCGCCTTAACATCATACGGGTTGACTGTCCTGACGAACTTTATGCCCAGTCCTTTGACCAGCGTTTCCATGTCGATAGGCTCGGTGCATACGCCGCCGAAGTCCCTACCCGTCCCCGGGTTCGGCTGGTGTCCCGTCATCGCCGTTGTCCGGTTATCGAGGATGACCATCACTATCTTGTGGTTATTGAAGATCGAGGACGTCAGCGGCCCCACGCCGGAATGGAAAAAGGTGGAGTCTCCGATGAAAGCTATCGCTTTTTGATCTGTCGATTTGTCGAATCCCCCGGCGGCTCCGGCTCCGCCTCCCATACATATCAGGAAATCGGCGGCATGGAAAGGAGGCTGCAATCCGAGCGTATAACAGCCTATGTCGGTGCAGTATACCACATCCCTTTTCCCCACGGCCCTTTTCGCCGCCGCGAACATCCCTCTGTGTGGGCATGCGGCGCAGAGTGTCGCCGGGCGGTTAGGCAGCTTGATATCGGCCGGGGGAAGAGGTGTAGGCATATCCTTTACTTCAAGCAGGCCATTCAGTTTTTTCATGGTGTCCGGGGAGTACTCCCACTCCCTCGGAAGGTGCCCCGACCTCTTCCCGTATATCGGAACGCCGAGGCCGTTCTGAGCGCATATGCGGAGCACCTGGTCCTCCAGGAACGGATCAAGTTCCTCCACTACTATCACATGTTTCTTACCTCTGATGAAATCGGCGATCTTCTTCTCGGGGAGAGGGTTCGTGAATCCGATCTTCAGGATCGATGCCTTTGAGGTGAACTCTTTGACATAAGTGTAGCTCACGCCGGAAGTGATGACGCCTATCTCCCCTTCGCCCTCGATACGGTTCAGAGGCGAGACCTCGGACAGCTCCTGCGCTTTTTTGTTGAGCTCAAGCAGTCTCACCCTGTTCAGTTTGGCGAATGCGGGTATGTTCACGAATCTTTTATCGTCTTTGTTGAAGTGCCCCTTTGCAGGCGTCTCCATCTTAGGCCCGTATTCGACTATCGATCTGGCATGGTTAATCCTGGTGGTGGTCCTGTATATCACCGGAAGGGTCAGCTTCTCGGATATCTCGTAAGCGTACTTTATCATGTCCTTAGCTTCGGCGGCTGTGGACGGCTCTATCATCGGCAACAGGGAGATCGTCGCAAAGTAGCGGTTGTCCTGTTCATTCTGGGAGCTGTGCGCCGAGGGATCGTCCGCGGTCAGCACGAGCATCCCCCCCACCACCCCTGAGTATGCCAGTGTCATGAGGGGATCGGCGGCCACGTTCAGGCCGACGTGTTTCATGAAAGCGAAGGACCTTACTCCGGCGGAAGCGGCGGCGGCGGACACTTCCAACGCTATCTTCTCATTGGATGAGAACTCGAAATACATCCCTGCTTCCTCAGAGATCTCTTCCAGGATATTGCCGATCTCCGACGAGGGGGTACCGGGATATGTGGATGCGAATCTCACTCCCGCCTCAATAAGGCCTCTCACTATGGCTTCGTTGCCCAACAGAAGGCCTTTGCCGCTTTCTTCAAGAATGTTCATTAACGGGACACCTCTTTTTCCGGTATATCTATCTCCTGCTTAATTGGATTTCGTTCGGCGCTTTGTTATTCAAAAAGGAAAACGATAATAACGGAAAGCGTTGTCAGGTCTTCACAGGCAGGGGTAGCCAAGCTTGGAAAAGGCGCAGGACTTAGGATCCTGTTCTTAGTGATACAAGGGTTCAAATCCCTTCCCCTGCACCATATCATACTGGCTCACCTTTCTAAACGCTGTTGCGGAACAGCGCGGGTTTTTTCGTCTTCTGACTGCTGGAAATGTGCATCCTGACCTCGACATTTCATGCTCCGAATACTGACCGCCAGGTCATTTAACAGTTGCGTGCCCGGCATGGCTTACACTATCTGAAAGCACCGTTTTCCTTACTTTATGGCGGGTGTGCAAGAGCGTTTCTTACATACGTGTAGTCGGATATCTTTTTTCCATCATGATCGTACATAGCGTAGACAGAAAGAAATCCCTCTGTGATACCATCAACATCTCTAGCAGGGAGATCAGGTCTGAATTTTTTTTAAGTGCATTCTTCAACACTTTTTTCATAGGTTTAGATGCTCCGTCGAATACAGCAAAAATAAAGGAATACCGTCTTTGGCGGCTCGTTCACAGTCTCCTCTTTTCACATTTTATTCGATGTCTTTCATGAAGTCTTGAGAATTTTCTTCAGGACTTTGCGTGCGCTTATAATATTTGGCATCCAGCAGCTCTGAATTTTTGATAAACATTATTTTCTATGTGTTCATAAAATCTTTGAATAACATCTGATTTGTTATGTTTATTCCGTGAGCCCCCGTGTTTCAAACCTATCATCGAGCACTATAGGATATCTGTGTTCATATCTGCCGTGCTTCGCATGATGTTCGGACCCCAGTAGATCATTTATAAGATTTGCAGATAGAGACAGAATCATAGTTAAGGACGGCATTTTGCCATCGTCTATCTTACTTCTTATGCTTTTAAGAGTTTCAGCTACTGAATAATATTCATAATTTTCATACAACTCCAGGGATGCCCTTATTACACCTCTCATGAATGCGACTGGGTCGCCTGGGTTGAATTTTTCTAACAAGCATCAATGTAACCTAGTGCAGTAATCTAAACTTTTCTTAAAGAGAACTGTTTTGTTCGGGATTATATACATGGAACATAGTATAACATAATGATGAAACTGGACATAAAGCTTGAAACCAAAAAAGAGATCATCAGGGAATACAGACTTGATGAGATAATACATGATGATATTATCAAAGCTAATGTTGCTTTCACACTCCAGTATGTACACTTCAATCTTGATCTTTTGAAGACATATGCTTTACAGAAAAGCCTCAGGGCTATGACCTGTAAACAGCTGCTTATAAACACTTTTTCAGTATTGGAAGGAATAATGTTCGGTGCCGCTCTGACCTTCCAGATGCAATGCAATGAGATAGAGACGTGCAGGGATCCTTGTGAACTCTATTTAAGGAAAGATATGACAGATTTCATCCGGTTCGATGAAATAAGGTCATACCTCAGAAGAATCGGGGCACTGGATTTTTCTGAGCAAGGTAAGCACTTCATCGTAGCTGCAAAGGACCTACGTAACAACATCCACATCGGGAAAACACTTGAGGTCGAAAGCGAGAATATGGATTACAGCGTGGAGTTCATAGACGAATCTTTGAGTACCATAAGAGAGGTTTCAAACGCCTTGGCGAATTTCATCGAAAACCATGATGATGAAAATCAGCAGTACTGCTTGGCAGGACGGTTCCGGAGACAAACCAAACAACAAATGGGTTGAAAAACGCCTAGATGAGTCGAACCAAAAAGATATCGGGGACAAACATATGAGATTCAAATCGATAGAAATCAAAAATTTCCGCAATTTTGATAACATAAAAGTGGACATAGGCAATAAGAACGTTTTCTTCGGTATGAATGATATCGGAAAGACGAATTTTCTTTATGCCCTTCGTTGTCTTTTCGACAGAAACATGCGCAAGTTCGATTTAACGGAATCTGATTTTCACAAAAGGAATATCGAGACAAAAATAGAGATTACTGCCTGCATCGACATTAAGGATGCCGATTCCCCCGATACAGAAAAGCTGAGAGCGAAAATGAAAGATGCCATATGCAGCTCTGACGCCGAGGTATTCATCAGATTTACCGCTTCGTACAACAATCAAATGAACTGTGCTGAAATTTCTATGCAGTGGGGCGGCGATGCCGAGAAGTTAAAGGATATACGCTCAAATAACAACGGATACTTTGACATTGACAGCGTGTTCAACGTAATTTACATCAATTCTTATATCGACCTCCAAGATCTGTTTAAGAAAAACATACGCACACTAATCAAAAACAAAGAAAGCGAAGAAGAAAAGGACAGCTTGACAGAAAACAACATAAAGACAAAAGTCAAGGAAATCAATCAAGAGATCTCGAAACTATCCGGAATTCAAGAATTTCAGAACAAACTTACGCCGTCATACCGTAAAATGAGAGATGAGGATGTCTCGATCGGAATAAAGTCCACTTTTGCCATCAACCATCTTTACTCTGACATCGTTCCTTTCATTCAACAAGATAACGATGATAATGAATATCCGACCGCAGGGGAAGGCCGCAAGAAGCTTCTGGCATATTCGATATACAATCTTTTGTCTGAAGAAACTGCCGAAAAGAAAATAAATCTGTTTTTAATTGAAGAACCTGAAACGCACATACACAGATCAATGCAATCCGCATTATCGCATTTCCTTTTCAACAGCGAAGCAAACGACAACAAACTAAACTATCTGTTTATCTCCACTCACTCACCGTTTATACTTAGCGAAATGGATGATTTGCATCTGATCCGTCTGTATAACCCGAACAAAATAACCGCCTCAAGCGAATCATATGTTGTTCCCGATGTCTGGAAAACCGCAAAAAAGAAACTCAACCGTGCGTTGTCCGAATCAATATTTGCGGATTCGGTGTTGCTGGTAGAAGGTGAGTCCGAGTGTGTATTATTCGAACGAGTGCTAACTGAGATTGATCCGTATTATGAATCAAAAGGCGTGCATGTATTAAGCGTGGAAGGAGTAGGATTCGAAAAATACATTGACGTTTTGTCTGCGCTGAACATTCGATATTTTATAAAAACCGACAATGACATTACAAAAATACAAAACAGTGATCCCGCCCTATACAGACAATCAGGATTCGAAAGAATCAACCATCTTGTGAAATATATCGGCGGCTCTTCTGCATCAGAATCTTTGAACGCGAGATCGGATTTATCAGTCGGTGAGAGCAAACCTCCGCAAGCAAGAACTTATTACGATAACGAAAAAACCGCTCTCGATTCAATTCGCGTAAAATATGCGCTGTTTTTATCTCATTGTAATCTGGAAGAAGATCTACTGGAATGCTTAGGAGAAGAACGTTTCTGCGAATTATTGAAAAAAGGCACCGCAGAAGAGGCCATTAAACTTCTGAAGTCTTCAAAACAGCAGAATATGGTCGAATTAGCAAGCAAATTGTCTGATGATGATTGTATGAAAATTTATAAACACTATAATTTCGCTTCTTTAAGGGCGGTACGCAATGAAACCAATTGATGCGGAATTATCGCTTCAGCAATTAGATATTGTTACCAATACTTCAGGGAATATAGTTGTAAGCGCCAGTGCCGGTACGGGAAAGACACGAACCATGATTGCCAAAATAATGCAAGATTTGTCAGAAAACAGAACACATAAAGTGATTGCGGCCATTACTTTTACAAGAAAAGCCACACAGGAAATTCGCGACAGGCTCACGTTCGACTCATCACAATGCTTCATCGGAACAAATAATAATTTCGCTACTGATGAAGTTATAAAACCATTTATGAAAGATGTCTATGGCGAAAGTTTTGACATTGAGATGGATACAGACTATGCCAATAAAAATCGTGAACTAAAAGATTTCGATGAAGGCGTGAAAAGCATAGAAGAATACCACACAATATATTCATATAAAAACGTCAAGAAAAACTTCGTTTTCGATTTAGCATTGGATATTCTGAAAAAATCAGTTGCTTGCCGCCTTTATTTACAAGCAAAGTACTGCGCCATTTATATAGACGAATATCAGGATTGTGATATTGATATGCACAATTTCCTCATGCATATCTCCGATGATCTGAAGATTAAGACATTCATAGTGGGCGATGATAAACAGTCTATATTTCAATGGAAGGGAGCCTACCCCGAAGTGTTCAAATCCATTTTTGTAAAAGAAAATTTCACGCATAAAAAATTAACAATGAATCATCGATCAGATAAGCAGATTCAAGATTATTCAAACCTTATATTCGAGGAGACACACCCGCTTGTTGTCAATCCGCAAAACTGTGGAAACATAATATGGATCAAGGCGACCTACGACAACTGGGCAGGCAAAGTTATTTCTTTACTGGATTCCGAGAAGACTTCGGCATTACTTAGGCATACGAATACTAACGCAAAGACAGGTGCGGATCTATTAACAAAAGAAGGTTTAGAACATATTTTCATACCAAAAATTCCGATAGAAAATATTACAACAAATACGGCATGGATCTACTATGCCATTGCAAGCTTTGTATTATTGGACACATATTCTGCATACAACTTCTTAAACGATATCCCTGTGGAAAGCGATGCGTTCAGAGTTAAAGAAATTAAAAAAATCCTCAATGATATAAAACAAAACGCTGAGAGTGCGAATCAGAACGCGTTCAACCAATCAGTAAATATGCTTTCTGGTTATCTTGGTTATACAACTCCTAAAGAACATATTGATGAACTATATAAAACCGTCACGGACAAAAAATTTGCGGTTGCACTGAACCCCGAAAGGCCCAGGCACTGCGCACTCACTATACACACATCAAAAGGATTGGAGTTTGAACAGGTTATCATTTTTATTGAAGACTTTGCTCACAACAGGGAACTGAAAGAAGAACACAGTAAAAATCACTATGTCGCTTGCACTCGCGCCGAGTCAAAGCTAATTATTGTCGATACAAATATAGCTGGTGCCCGCACTGCACAGAACAGGCTTTTAGAAATGTTTTATAAGGCTGGCATAGATCCAGATAAACTGATTTCAATGCAATAATCTTAATTCAGAAACGAGAGTACTTTGTCTGCACGCTCCGAAACAGATTTCTTTATCTCTTTGCCCCAGAATCCTGGCCTCGACAGCAGTGCAGTTGAATAAGGGGGTCCCAGCAATGGGGCCTCCTTATTCGATTAAAAAATCATCGAGTTGACGAATCCACGATTGGGTAAAAACAAGATCATAATGAGTAATTACGATAGGGCCTACAGCATTTTCTGGTTTTGCCAGTCGGAAAATTGCAACGAAACCCCCTCTCCTGCACCTATGCATACCGACTCGCCCGTCAGATCCTGAATAGATCCTCAAGGCTGACCAGCGTCAGCCTGTCTTCTTTCTCCGCCTCTTTTTTTAACCCCGCCGTGAATCCTGATCTTGAGAATATGTAATAGTGGATATCGCGGTCCGCGAACAGGGCCGCCTTCCCCCTCAGTTCTTTGTAGATATCCACGCCGGTTTCCCTGTTCTGCCATTTGCATTCGCCGATGATGATGTCGTTCTCCGTAGTGGATGTTGCGACGATATCTATCTCCGTCTCTTTCTTCGTTACCGGGTTGCCGCCCCACCATTTACCAATCCTGTCGAACGGGAACGGCGCCTTGTTTACGCGGCCGAGGCGCAGCAGGTATTGTTTACAGATATCTTCGAAGGCGGGCCCCATGAAGTCCGGTATGAACGGCTCCACTTTCGTTGTGTATATGTCTCCGAATTCACACTCTATTAGTGTCACTGCCTTAGGTACGAAACGATACCAGAACCTATACATGCTGTCCTTCACAGTATATATGCCGTTCCTGTCGTTCCGGGCGAGCGTTGACACTTCTCTGCTAAGTATTCCGAGATCGATGAGATTCTTAATGTAGGTGGCGACCTTGCTGTCTTTTTCGCCCACTTTTCCGGCAATGACGCTCAATTTTGTCGCGCCGTTCGCGATTGCCGCGATTATGGCATTATAAACTGCCGGCTCACGCAGTTCCTGCTTAAGCAGGTTGTGCGGCTCCTCATAAAGGAATCCGTCCTTGGTAAAGAATGCTCGGGCAATGCCCGCCTTAACTGTTTTTGCTTCGGATATGACGTTAAGGTACTTCGGAATACCGTTAGTCACGGCATATCCGAGGAGTTTATCTTCCAAACTGGCATCGCAGAAGAATTCCGCACCGTCATAGTAGTCAAGCGGCTTTATGCGGTACTGCGCCGTTCTCCGCCCGTACAGGGGACTCTGATAGCCGAGCACCTGATATTCCATGAATGACATGGACGAGCCGCAGAGGATGAGCATCATTTCTGTCTTCAGAAGAACAAGGTCTATGTATCTCTGAAGCTGAGAGGATATCGGCGGATATGCCTTTGCCAAGTATGGGTATTCGTCAATGAAGATTATCAGCTTCTCACTTTTGGCCTGACCAACGATAAAATCAAATGCGGTTTCCCAGGAACGGAAAGTTCCCAGAAAGGACATCTCCGGATATGCGGAGAACACGCTTTGCGAAAAGTTCTCTAGATTTACTAAATTAGTATCTTCTGTGGCGGTGAACCTTATCGCTTTTTTATCCCCCCGAGTTATGAATTCGTTAATGAGACTTGTTTTCCCGACCCGGCGCCTTCCGTACACGACGGCGAAGGTGAACTCGTCGCGTTTATACAGCTCTTCAAGCGATTTTAATTCGTGTATTCTGCCCCCGTCGAAGAATCTTTCCATACTGGCCACCACTCCTTATTCATGATTTACTCAATCACGATTGACTTAATTGTAAATGAATTATTTATTGTTTATGTTTTTCTATGTGAAAGCATATTCGAAAAAAGACGCGCGGCAGAGGTAAAGGAGTTAGTTCGCAAAATTACCCCGTTAAATGTGTCCTCTCTGAAGTGTGCCGCGACTTATCAAAGCCGAAAGAAAGATAAACGAACAAGGGGCCTTTGAGGTGTACCGCATCAGGTATGCCGATATGGCCGCTTTGTTGTCAGAAAGTGATGAAATGAGAAGGAAGGACAGAGAAATAAAGGACAGGGAGGAGTTGGAGAAGATCCTACTCCTTTGCAAGACATGTCATGTGGCCATGGTGGACGGCAGTCTGCCTTATGTGGTGCCGTTAAGCTTCGGCTACAGGTTCGTGAACGATAACGTATTGGAATTGTTCTTCCACAGCGCATATGAAGGAAGGAAGATCGAGATTCTCAAAAAGAACAACATGGTCTGCTTCGAAATGTCGAACGAAGGGGAGCCTCTTTTTGCGGATGCACCTTGCAATTCCGGTTATTATTTCTCAAGCATCATCGGGAACGGGAGGGTGGCCTTCATTGAGAATGCGGAAGAAAAATGTGAAGCACTGTCCTTTATGTTCAGGCATCAGTCGGGTAAGGATGCGGTCTTCACTGCGGAACAGGCCGAGACCGTCTGCGTATACAAGATAGTCTCGGCTGATTTCACAGGAAAGAAGAAACCGAGGCCGGGCACGTAAGCTTTCGGCTTCGTATCGCCCCTCACCACCATATTATATGAGCGGGCAACGGTGACCTTTCACCCGATCGCCACATCTAATGTGTAACATTCGATGGCATTATTCAAGCGGTCCGTTCTGTATCTCTTTGTAAACAAAACATGGCTTAAGATGATCGTTTACCATGCCGACAGACTGCATGAACGAATAAATGATAGTCGAACCTACGAATTTGAATCCCATTTTCTTCAGATCCTTGCTTATCTTGTCAGATATGGGCGTGGTTAACGGCATATCCTCAAATTTTTCCCAATGGCCGACAATAGGCTTGTTGTCAACATAAGCCCATATGAACTTGTCAAAACTCCCGTGCTTGGCGATAATCTCGAGGAACAGCTTGGCGTTGATCACTGCGGCGTTGATCTTCGAACGGTTTCTGATAATGCCCGCATTCGTCATAAGTTCTGCAATTTTCGCATCGCCGTATAGAGCGACCTTATAAGGGTCAAACCCGTCGAAGGCTTCTCTGTATGCCTCTCTCTTTTTCAATACAGTTTCCCATGAAAGCCCCGCCTGCGCACCTTCTAAGATCAGCATTTCAAACAGTTTATTGTCGTCATGCACGGGCCGCCCCCATTCTTTGTCGTGATAATCCGCATACTGCGGCGTGTTTCCGAAACATCTGAATCTTTCGCTCATTTTTATTCTCCTTTTGAAAAGTCATATCCCGTCCGAAACCTGTAGATCGCTTTAAGCCGTTCGAGTATTTCAAAGACAACGGTACACACATCTGCGTGTTCGATAACGCCGTACAAACTTGACAGCCTACCGGGGCGGTCTGTGTATGGGAACCCGGCGCAGACATCGGGCTTGCAGTCAAGGTTTTGTTCTTTGAGCCTTTCCGCTTTAGCTTTTATTTCGTTCGGCTCGATCATTTTCCGGCCTCTCTATGAAATCCGATATCAGCGGGAACAGTTTATCCGAATGTACTACGTAGCTGGCATGATCCTCTTTCGGGACGACTATCAGGCGGCTGTCCCGTATCCTGCCGGCGACATGTTCGGCATGAGAGACGGGGACAATATCCTTTTCCGCCACGGTGATCAGGACGGGCACGTCTATTCTTTCCAGTTCCTTATCTGTTATGTTGGGTTCTTCCAGCATAAGTTTCAGCAAAGGATCCCTTTTGAAAAGGTTCTGCAGACGTATCATCAGGCGGAAAGACGTCTTAAGGTCCCGGGGAGTAAGGTTCACGCCGCTGGCGATGAGACCGGACAGCATCCCCGGATATTTTGCCGCAAGCATCAGCCCGACGATCCCTCCGTCGCTGAACCCGTAAAGGATCGGCCTCACTATATCGAGTTCCCGAATGAACGCGGCGACATCCTCCTCCATATCCGAATAGTGGAATGAATCAACTTTTTCACTTTGCCCGTGCCCGCGTGTGTCGACCAGGAACACTTTGCGGTCCTTTTTCAGTTTTTCCGTAAGGCGGTCGAATATCCTGTGGTCTTCGCCGTTGCCGTGCAGCAGTATTACTGGCGGGCCGTCACCCTCTGTTTCGTAATATATCGTGACGCCGTTGGCAAGGGCCTTCATGCGCCCTTCTATTGTTCTTAGGTTCATATTCTTTGCGCGGGGCCGCCGAACCAAGGGCCTTGTCGCGACGGGGCCCATTCAATGACAGCACATAGAAATTTTTATCACAATAAGGATAAAATATCCTAATATGGTTAAATATCATGTAGACATTTTTTGCCTGGACGTGGTTGTTTGAATACCAAAATCATAGCAGTAATAATCATAGCAGTCCTTGTTGTAGCAGGGGTCGGAGTGTACTTCTTCCTCCAAGACAAAGACAAAGAGATCAATATCATTGCCGGAGTCAACACAGAAGGTTCCGGCATTTATATTGATAAAAAGTATAATGTAGGCGATATGTTCGACGCCAGCAGCCAACCGATACCGTCGGGCTGGGAAGGGAAGGTGTTCGGAACGCCCGGAATATCAACGATACAGCATGTACAGCTTCTCACGATCGTAGAAGGCATGGGCATGAGCTTCGCGGCGTATACCGTGGGGGGAAATAATTCTGCCCCTAATACTGTGTATTTCATCTCAAACATATCCAACGCAGGGCTGGCCCTCGGAAACGATGTCATCGACGGAGGTTCGCTGTGGCAGCCCCAGTATCAGAAGATAGTAGACGACGGAACAACAAGGTTTAAAGAACTGGCGCTTACCAACGACCTGTTCCCAGGACACGCTTGCTGTGTCATTGCCGGGTTCCACGGATACACCTCTACTCATGAGAATGAGACCGTCAGGTTCTTGGCCGCATATGTCAAGGCCGTCAATTGGGTAAACGGTGCGCTCAACAACAAAACGAGCGAGGACTATGCTCGGCTGGTCAGCATTGCGAAGGATGTAGCTGGTCCGAATTTCACAGAGGATGAGATAAAAGAAGCTATGGAGACCGTTACGTACACCTATGGCGAGAACAGCGGCACGCCCCTCGCATATCTGAAAAACGAGATTCCATCCTTAGCAGAGAACTTGGTCGAACTGGGCGCCACAAACAAAACACTCAAGAACCTTGGGTTTGAAAACGGCGATGAGTTCGCAGACAAGTTCATAGATGAAAGCTTCCTCGGAAAAGCGCTTCAGTTATTGGCAAGCGGAGAGACCTTTGAGGGATCCGCGAGCCTGAAAGTGGCCGTCATTGCCGGAGACATACACCAGATAGCAGTCCATGTGGCAAAGGAACTCGGGTTCTTTGAAGACTACGGGCTCAATGTCTCGTTCTCTCCCGCAACGAACGGGCCGGGGGTCGCGACAGCCATACAGAACGGCGAGGCATCGTTCGGTCTGCTGGGAGCGCCGCCCATTACGATAACTGTTATAAACGGAGAACTCGTGAAGGCTTAATGCGATGAGTCAGATCTTAGGAATAAAATACGACGAGAATAACAAGTATCATAGGTTCGCAAGGACCGTACTGATAGCTGTTATCTCGTTGTCCATTTTCATTTTTACATGGTGGGCGATCTCAGTAATCACAAAAAGCACCGCCATCCCAACCCCTTTGGAAACTTGGAATGCTTTGGTCGATCTGTATCTGAACGGTGACAGGATGACCAAAATAAGTTTAGGAGGATACATATCGTCCAGTTTGTCCACTTTCATCAAGGGATTCCTTCTGGCGTTTGCTGTGGCGGTGCCATTGGGGCTGATCCTCGGCTACTCCAAGGTCCTGAGGGATTTTGCAAGCCCCGTCATCGAGATACTCAGGCCGATAGCCCCCATAGCATGGGCTCCGATATTCATGCTTTCGTTAGGTTATTCGATCGGGCCCGTTTTAGTGGTGTTTGTCGGTATCTTCTTCCCGCTTTTGACAAACGTCATCTTCGGGGTGAGAAAAATAGATCCCAACTGGATAGATGCATCCAAGACGCTGGGCGCATCGCAGATACAAGTATTCTACAAAGTGATGATGCCTTCCGCCGTCCCGTATGTCATGAACGGCGTCAAGGTCGGGCTGGGGATCGGGTGGATGTGTATCGTCGCGGCGGAGTTATACGCTACGCCTCTCGGAGGCATAGGATTCTATCTTGCCGAGCAAGCGGCAGCGGGATACTGGCCGGGCGCCTACGCCGCGCTGGTGATAATCGCGGTATTGGGGCTGCTGACGATAGGCGTAGCGGATTATATCCACAGGTTGCTGTCAAAGAGGATGGGGATAGAAGTATGAATGACGAACAAGGAACGGAACAAACACCGCAGGAATACGCAGCACCTCCGGATACCCATATTGTTATCAGCGGCCTGAGGAAGGTTTTCAAAAGGGATGAAGTGGAAACAGTCGCCCTGGAGGACTTTTCTCTCGATATCAAAAAAGGAGAGCTGATAACCCTTGTCGGACCGTCGGGATGCGGCAAGACCACGATCCTCAGGCTTATAGCCGGCCTCATACAGCCCACATCGGGAGAGATACGGATAAGCGGAAGGCCGTGTACCGCCCCCGGAGCGGACAGAGGGATGGTGTTCCAGGACTTTGCGCTGTTCCCCTGGAGGTCGGTGAGGAAGAATGTGGAGTTCGGTCTTGAAGTAGCCGGTGTTCCTAAAGAAGAGCGAAGAGAGAGGGCGGAGAAGTACATCAAACTCGCAGGCCTGGAGAAGTTCATCGACGCCCGTGTCCACGAACTTTCCGGAGGTATGAAACAGCGCGTGGGCATCGCCAGAGCGCTGGTGGGACATCCTGATGTGATCCTCATGGACGAACCGTTCGGCGCTTTGGATGCCCAGACCAGGAACATTATGCAGGTGCAGCTCCTTAATATCCTTGAAAAGACAGACCAAACGATAATTTTTGTCACTCATTCTGTCGATGAGGCGGTGTTCCTCTCCGACAGGATAGTGGTGCTTACGAAACGTCCCGCGAGCATAAAGGAGATCATAGACATCCCCTGGCCGCGCCCCAGGGACCGCGCATGTCTGGAATTCACCGCCCTCCGGAAAAAGATACTGACCGAGCTGGAAAAAGAGAACGTTATGAACGATTAAAAAAGAGGGGTCGCCCCCTCTATGATAGTTTCAGCTGTCGAGTTTCAGAAGGTCGTACTTATACACTTTTTCCGGACATGAGAACTGGCATCTGTAACACGCAGTTCCCAGGCAGTTCTTTGTTTTAACAACGATCTGCTTGTCATCGGTGACGGTAAGAGCCCTCTCCGGACACTCTTTCTCACACTTCTTGCATCCGGTACATCCCGGCATGTGCGCCTTCAGCTCGGTGCCTATGTCATGGATTATGCGGAGGCCGCCGGCACCCAGATCCGGTATGTCACGGGCCACCATGCGGAAGACCTCAGGCACACCTTTGACCTTAGGCAGAGGCTGTATGTCCATCATCTCGTTGTATGTGTTGTACATATCCATGCTCATCCCCTCATCCCAGTATGCGAGTTCCATAACATAGATCTGCTCGAATATCGGGTCGGACGCGAACATCACGTGGTTCGCCCTGATGCCGTCCGCTATCCCCTGAAGCTCGTCAAGGAGCTCCGGGTTCCTGAGGATGTCCGTAGCCATCGCGAGGGACGTGTTGCCGTACTGGTATATCTTGTTGCAGGACGGGGGCAGGAGGCCCACCTCCCTGGCCTTGACGGCATCCACATACGTTCCCGATGCGCCCGCCATATACATGGTCTGCATCTCGTCGAACTTTATCCCGGCTTTCTCAAGGAGCGTGAAGTGTCCCGCCCTCATGGCGCCGATGGCCTTGCAAGCCTCAGAGATGTCGTGCGAGTCGATGTATACTCCGTCCTGGAAGACCATTTTCTCGCCGTCGGTGGTGAGCTTTCCTCTTTTCCAGAGGCCGCCTCCCAAAGCCGCTGCGACAGCGGCGACGACGCCGGTCCCGGTGATACCTTTCGCCTTGCCGTGCATCGGCCCCTCGGAGGTGACCATGTTCAGGTTGAAGTCGACCATGTCCCCCGGCTGCGGCATTATGTTCTCATCAAGCACGAGGCATCTCCACTGGGTGTCATATTCCAGATCGCTGATGGCCCCAGGGCCGGCAAGCATACCGTATTTTATGGACTGTCCTTCCATCGCAGGTCCGGCGGCGGCGGAACCTGTGTATATGTCATCGCCGACCTTCAGTGCCATCTCCGCATTCGTTCCGTAGTCTGTGACGAGACAGTTATCCTTCTGCTCCAGGAATCCGCTCTTGTACATCATGGCAAGCGCGTCCGCGCCGATCTCGTGTCTGATAGAGGGCGGAACGCACAGCTCGCAGCCGTCGGGCACGTCAAGGCCCACATCCACGGCGGAGAACACTCCGGCGTTCCTGTCGAGGACCTTGATGCCTCTCGCTTTGTGGGCGTTCTCTCCCGCAAAAGCAAGGTCCTCCACGCCTATGCCCTGGAACAGCGAAAGCTGTATGGGGTTCCCGCAGATTGAGACTCTTTCGACCTTCTTCAGGTCGACGTCGAGGGTCTTTATCACTTTGTTGACAGTGTCCATGACGATCCTGTGTGCGATATCCGTTCCTATGTTGATGCAGAATGTCAGGTGGTCCATTATGTTGGCACCCGGCAGCGGGTGGCATTCCGTTACAGACGTGGATAGTATCTTCCCGTCGGAAAGGTCCACGCTGTGCGCCCTGGTTCCGCTGGTACCCATGTCCAGCGATATACCGTATCTCATTTTTTCCTCCTCCTTATTTTATCCCAGAAAGAGCCTTTTTCGGCCCTTTCGGCCTCTTCCTTTCTGCGGTCCTCACATGCTTCGCAGTGGCAGACCTCATCCTTCTCATCATGGTGATGATGATCGTGATGTTCATGACCATGATCATGGTGATGACCGTGATCGTGGCCGTGTTCGTGATGATGGTGCTCATGATCGCAGCTTTGCCCCTCCAGGTGGTAGTCCAGACCGGTATCCTCAAGGGCATCCATCATTGCGTGTTCCAATTCATGGGGGTCCACGTCAAGTACGGCGGACATGAAGTTGAAGTTGACCTCTTTCTGGGGGGGCAGCGTGCCGTGCTGTTCGACCCCGTTGCCCACATCCGTCAGGTTGAAAGTTATCCCCCTTCCTTCTGAGTTGTAGACGGCGGCCTTTATGTGCCCAAGCAGGGAGCCGGACTCTTTCTCCACCCATTTACCTGTGGCAAGCAGCGCGTTGGACATGCGGGCAGCGGCATCCGCGTTGAAACCGTGTATGTGTCCTTTCAGGCCGACGGCGACGCCGCCCGCTTCCTCGATCGACGTCCTTTCCGTATCCGCTTTCTCGTCCTCACACTCGCGGCAGTGGCAGTCCTTGTCGTGTTTATGTTCGCTCATTGCATCATCTCGTAGACCTTGTCCATATTCTCCCCCGTTTTGGTGGACACAGGGATCATCGGCTTATCCGGATACTCACCCTTCAGCCATTTGATGGCCGATTCCATCTTCTCAGGCGTGGCGAGGTCGCTTTTGTTGATCAGGATGAAGTCCGCGGCGAACATCTGTCTTTTGAAGAATTCCTCCTTTTTCTTGATCAGATCGTCGAACCTTTGTATGTCTGCTATTCCGATGATGTACATTTCGTCGGGATTGATCATTGAAATATGGACCAGATCCTTTACTTTATGAGGCAGCGCTAGCCCCGTGGGCTCTATTATTATTATGTCAGGGTCAATATCTCTTTTTATGTTTTTTAGGGCGGTCTGCAGCGTGCCGGAAAGGGAACAGCATATGCATCCGTCCGGCAGCTCTATGGCGTCGTAGCCCTCCGCTTTCAGAGTGGCGCCGTCGACTCCGATCTCGCCGGATTCGTTCACTAATATGGCTACTTTAGCGCCCTTCTTACTGTACATTGAAGCTAGCTTCATCAAAAGCGTCGTTTTCCCGCTTCCGAGGAATCCGCCTAAAATGTAAACATACATATGATTAAGGGGAACAGTCAGGATGATATATTAGTCTTTCAATGGAATTTTTGAACGTCCCTATTTCGGCGCGCGGTGTATCTTTAAAATACAAGTTGGAGCATATATCCATTATGTCGTGCGGTGTCCCCAGGATCGTAATTGCAGGCACCCACAGCGGAGCTGGGAAATCAACTATAACCATGGGGTTGCTGATGGCTCTGAAGAAAAGAGGGCTGAACCCTCAATCCTTCAAGACCGGCCCGGATTATCTTGACCCCATGCACCACACAATGGTCCTCGGTAAAGAATGCAGGAACCTGGACACCTGGATGTTCAAAGACGAGGCCGAAAGACTTTTCGTAAAAGGTTCGGAAGGGTCGGGAATATCTGTAATAGAGGGGGTCATGGGGCTGTACGACGGCATAGACGGCACAAGCGAAGAAGGCTCGACCGCCCATCTGTCAAAGATAGTCAAGGCCCCCGTCATCCTCGTGATCGACGCAAAGTCAATGGCCAGAAGCGCCGGCGCGATAGCTCTCGGCTTCAAAGAATATGATGCGGACGTAAATTTAGCGGGAGTGATCTTCAACAGAGTGGGAAGCGAGAAACACCTGAGGATATTGGAACGTTCGCTCAAAGACATACCCTGCCTCGGAGGAGTGCTCAGGGATGAATGCATGGCATTGGAAAGCAGACATCTCGGTCTTATCCCCGCCGCGGAGAACTATGACCGCGGTAAGTATGAAAAAATAATGGAGCATGTGGAAAGCTGCGTGGACATCGACAGACTTGTGGAGATAGCGGGAACCGCCCCCTCCTTCACAAGAAAATATGATCCTCCCTCCAAGAAAAAGAGCAAGGTGCGCATAGGTGTGGCGAAGGACCGCGCCTTTAACTTCTATTATATTCATAATATAGAAGCTATGATCGAGGCCGGCGCCGAGATAGTGCCCTTCTCTCCTATCGACGGCGACCTCCCCGACGTCAGCGGCCTGTACTTCGGCGGAGGCTACCCGGAGATATTCTCCGAAAAGTTAGAAAAGAACGAGAAGGTGAGGTCAGCCGTGAAAAAGGCATCAGAGGACGGCATGCCGATATACGCTGAGTGCGGCGGTCTGATGTACCTCTCCAAGCACATATGCCTAACGGAAGGCGGAAGACATGAGATGTGCGGGGTTCTGGAAGCGGAATCCAAAATGAACGACAGAAGAAGATCGCTGGGGTATGTGGAAATGACCTCCAATGCCGACACTATCCTATGTGAAAAGGGGTGGACCGTCAGAGGGCATGAGTTCCACTATTCGGCCATCTCTCCTGCCGGGCACAGGGAATATGCATTCGACCTTACAAGGGGGAACGGGATCGAGGATGGCAAAGACGGTATGATGGCAGGAAACACCATCGCAGGGTATACGCACATCCATTTCGCATCCAACCCGAAAATCCCGGGGAGATTTGTTGACAGCTGTTACGATTACTTCAGAAGATGAGATCATAATTACGTTTCGACCTTGGCCGGATGTCAACTTTACCTCAAAAAAACAAACATTTTTTACGAAATACGTAGAACAATATAGCTTTCTCAAGGCGCGACATATCTACTTTTTTCGTTCACAGTATATAAGCATTGTGTTACCATTTATATCGAATGGATATAACATCCATCCTTGATACAGGTTATATAGTGTTCGACTTATTCTACCATTAGTGTCGGTCGAGAAATCGGCTAACACATAAACAAGGAGGAAAAACTTATGGTTAGTCACAAAGGAGTAGACTATGCAAAGATCCTCACAAGGTATGACATCAAAGCACAGAACGAGGCTTCCCCGGAAGCTATCGCCGCCAAGATGCTGCCTAAGGATCCGGTGCTTAAAAAGGTCGCAGAGACCGTTGTTTGGATGAAATTCAAGGACGTAGGCCCTGCCACCACTGAGGCGCTGAAAACAAAAGACCCGCTCGTCATCATAAACGACGGACTTGTAATCGGAATGGAAGTTGTTGCAAAGCTGTATGCAGACCACATCTACTATCTCCCCGAGATCATGATGGCCGCAAAGACCATGGAGATCGGAATCGCAATCGCCGAGAAACAGATCAAAGGCGGAAGGGAGACGAAAGGACTGGTTGTCATGCATGTTGCAGAGGGAGACCCCCACGACATCGGAAAGAACATCGCCAAGGTCATGCTGACCTCGTCCGGATACTCAGTTATCGACATGGGCAAGGACGTCGATGTGAAAGACGTGGTCGCAGAGGTAATCAAATCCAAACCCATGATGGTTACTGGAACGGCACTCATGACGACGACGATGACAGCGTTCCCCAGGGCTGCTGAGCAGCTCGTCGCGAAGGGAATAAACCTGCCCTTCATGTCCGCAGGCGGCGCAGTGAACAGAGACTTCTCCGAGTCATTCGACCTCGGAATATACTCTGAGAAAGCCCCGCAGACCCCGCCGATAGCCGACAAAGTCAAAGCCGGCTACGACTGGAGAAAGATCAGGGCAAACTGGGACGACATCGTTGGAGGTGTGTAAACATGGCAGCAACAAGATTCACAAAAATGGCATACTCGAGTGCTGATGAGGTTGTATTCGGAACCGCGAAATCCCCCGTATCCTACGGATGCGGAATAAAAGTGGGCGCCGGAAGGGTAATACCCGAGCTCAACTACGGACCGAGGCCCGGATCTGAGAAAGACCCGGCAAGACTGAAGAAAGAGTACGTTGACTACATCTCGAAAGACGCACTGAACAGAGCCATCACGCTCGGATTCCCGGACCTGCAGCTCGAGACAGAGTGGATTTCCCAGATGGGTAACCCCAAATTCGCGGCCCCCGTTGTCGAGGGACAGCGCGAGATCACCAGGAAGTTCAACGAGGAGTACGGCATCTGCACTGCAGTAAGGCAGACCCTGCCTGACCAGCGTGAGGCAGAGGAAGGACTCCGCCCCGGCGCGAAGGGAAAACACCTCTACCCTGAGGCACTCTTCGGATGCTGCGACGTTGCTTGCGAGAACGGAGCCGACCTCATCTCATGCGAGACGATGGGCGGAAAAGAGCTCGCTGACCACGCAGTCACGACCGGAGACGCAGTAGCGTTCCTTTATGGTGTAGGATACCTCGGCTCCATCGACATGGAGTTCGTATGGTCTGAGTTCGTCAACACCGCGAAGAAGAACAAAGTGGTTTGCGGCGGAGACACCAACTGTTCCGGTGCGAACACATCGATGTTCATGGCCGGCGGCATGCTCGACCAGGATGTCCAGAAGACCTTCTCGACCGTAACAAGGGCAATATCGGCGGCCAGGACAATGGTTGCAATGGAGTGCGGCGCATCCGGACCCGACAAGGACTGCGGATACGAGGGACCCATAATAAAGACCATCACCGGAAGGCCTGCAGCCCAAGAGGGAAAGAACTGCCAGTGCGCACACGCTGACCTGCAGGGCAACCTGATGGCTCAGATCTGCGACGTTTGGTCGAACGAGTCCGTTGAGTACCACCCCGAATTCGGTGGATCGTCAGTCCAGTGCTGGCTCGGATCACTCGGCTACGAAGTGGCCCTGATGAACTGCGCTATCGCAACCGGAAACGAGAAGACCCTGAGGGACCTGTACATGATCACCGACCGCACAAGAGGCCCCGAGGGCTACATGCTCGCCTTCGACAACGCCTACAAGGTCGGAGAGGCAATTGCGAAAGAGGGTAACAACATCTACCTCCGCGCAAAGGCAGCAGGACTTACCGCAGCCAAGCTCGTAAAGGCCGGATTCGAGAGCAAAGAACTTCCGCTCACCGTAAAGCAGAAAGAGACCATCGACGTCATCATAAAAGACTTCGAGGCACTCCCCGCTGAGGAAGCCAAGTTCTTCGAGTACTGCGACAAGAAGTACGCCGACGTTCCGAACTACACCAAGAAGAACTACGGCCTCTAAGCCTGCGGTTACTCTTGATGAGTTTAAACTTTTTCCAAATTCCCTTTTTTTATTATATTCTCTGCATTACCTGCGGGTATCCTTCGATCTGCTGTACAATAGGAGATACGGCTTCTGCGCTTTCCCGCAAAGACGCCGCCGTTCTTATTCGTAACCGAGCCCGCGTTTTGTGAAGGGACAGCTTGATATGCACAGCCCGCAGACGGTCTCGTCGATACCCAGCGTCGCCCTTGCGCGGGCATGTCCGGCGGAATAGCAGGCACGGGCATTAAAGAACTCATCTCTGTCTGTGCCGGTCATCCACGATCCGCCCAGGACAGCTTTCCCGGGGCATGCGTCGGCACAGCATGCGCAGTCCGTACCGCAGCGGGACTTCGTTACAGGCGTTCCGCATTCAAGCTCGGCGCTCGTCAGTACGACACCCAGCCGCAATGCCGAACCGACCTCCTCCGTGACGAACAATGCGCATTTACCGATCCAGCCGATCCCCGCCAGTGTACCTACTGTCTTGTGGGGCAGGTTCGTGCGGTGATCTTCGTCCGCCACGACTGTTGAGGAGACCCGGATACAGGCTTTGTATCCCCTTCCGATCAAAAGATCCGCGATCATGGCGGCAAGTTCCGGCAGGCGTTTATTTATGGATCTCAGCTCCGCATGGTATCTTTGCGGCGACCCGCCCTTATTTTCAGACATGGCCTCTTTTGTATATGATAAAGCGAACACGATCCCAAAATCAAAATTTTGACGCACTTCCTTTGACAGACACCGCAGGTCGGCGAAACCAATTATGTTCACCCCCTCGCGCTTCGATAAAATGGTGATCTCGTTGTTCAGACTCATTGTTTCCGCCGCCGGATACTGCTCCAAGATGTGCCGCCTGGTTTCTTTGTTTTCAGTATATGATTCAGACATAAATCCTTGCTTACCGCAAACAGTTGATTTGTTCTGTTTATCCGGGTTTCTGCAACATGTCAAAAAAGAAAGGGCGGGAGCCCCTTTTAACAAAACTAAAAACCGTTTGATTCAAGCCAGTATATCCGTGCTGTTCTTCGTATCAGAGAACGCTCTCAGCAGCAGTATGCACACAAGAGACGCTATGCTTGTTATCGCACACGCTATGAAGACCAGAGTGTAGTCGCCGTCTGAAACAAGCGTTTTTGACAACACCTGAGCTACCAGCGCCGACGCACCGAAACCAAGCATTACAAGACCATAGTTGCTACCCATGTTCTTTGTGCCGAAGTTATCGGATGTCACCGTGGCGTATATCCCGGCCGCACCGCCGAAACCAAAAGCGATCAGACCCATGCACGCAACGTACAGGAGATTCTCAGCAAATATCACAAGCGTGACGCCGGCTAAGGTAAGCGCGAATATCAGGAGCAAGCCGGACATCCTTCCTATGTTGTCGGATATCCAGGTGATCGCTATCCTTCCTGACGCGCTGCATACTCCCACTATCATAACTGTCATGACCGCAAGGTCGCCGAGGCCTCTTTCGGTTCCGAGGTCTTTGAACAGCGGGTTCAGTACAAAGAACGCGGACAGGATAAAGAAGAGGGAGAGAGTTATCAGGTAGAATGATCTGGTTTTCAGCATTTCTTTTGTAGTGTATTGCTTCTGGCTGCAGGCGGAAGGCGCTTTCGGTATGACGTAACCATCCGGAGGGTTCCCGATCAAAAGTGACGCGGGGACACAGATAAGCAGGAAAGCGGCACCAAATACAAGGAATGTGGAGGACACGCCTAAGCTTGGCAGGAGGACCTTATCGGCCAAAGGTCCGAATATCACTAAAGAGAACCCGAACGCTCCGACCATCAGGCCGGTAGCGAAGCCGCGTCTGTCGAAGAACCACTTCTGTATAGGGGATACCGTACAGGTGTAGACAGTGCCCACCCCGAACCCGCCTATTATTCCGTATGTCAGGTAGATCAGATATGAGTGGTCCGAGTTCACCAGTGACGATGCTAGTATCCCTGAAGACATTATCAGGCTTCCGATCACGGCCATCTTTTTAGGCCCTATCTTATCCATTATGCGTCCGCCGATAAGAATGCCGGCTACGAATGCCACAAGCATGAACGTTGCGGTCAGAGCCGATGCGTTCCTGTCGCCGCCGAACAGGAGTTCCGCAACTGGCGCGTTGTATATGCTCCACATGTAAAGCGTTCCGGCACAGAATTGTATCGCTATACCGGCGAGTAGTACTATGTATCTTTTTTTGTTGATTTCAATATGACCTTTATCTTCCATGAGCCTTTCCGAAAAGACACATGGGCAAATAATATATGAATATTTGTACATTAATGCACAATAATATACATTAATGAAAAAATTAAAGAAGGCTTTTCAGCCTTTTGGAATAGTGTTTGTTATATCGGCGGTCTCTGCAAGCTCTGCCGTGGCTATCCTGTCGGCCTTTGCGATCCTGTCTCTGATCTCCGATTCTTTCGGTATGGGGCCGAGGATGTCATCCACGTCACCGAACACCTTTTCCATGTCCTTCATCGTGGATACGGGCCTATCCGGCACGTTCACCGCACTGCCTACGTATTCAGATATACCTTCCATGAGCCTTGTGACCTCCATGGGGAAGAATATCTTGGACGACTCGCCTTGGCCGACGACCTTCAGCGTTTCCATGGAAAGCACTGAAAGTGCCTTGGAATCCAGCGCGGCTGCACCTACGGACATTATCCTCAGTTTTTGAGCCTCTCCCTGGCTTTCGAGTATCAAAGCAACCTTCTTGCCTTCCGCTTCAAGCACCATGGACTGCTGCAGGCCTTCGGCCTCCAGTATCCTTGACTTCTTCTTGCCTTCAGCTTCCAGAATGGCGGCCCTCTTGAGACCATCGGCCTGAAGGATGGCCGCACGTCTTCTCCTCTCGGCGGACGTCTGCTCCTCCATTGAGTCCTTGACCTTTCTTGCCGGGTCTACCTCTCTTATCTCCACGCTCTCTACCTTAACTCCCCACTTGTCGGTGTTCTCGTCGAGTATGTCCCTGAGCTGCGTGTTGATCTTTTCTCTGTTAGAAAGGATCTCATCCAGCTCCATCTCTCCGACGATCGACCTCAGCGTGGTCTGCGCGAGATTCATTGTAGCGAACCTGTAATCCACAATCTCAAAAAACGCATTGCGGGGATCCGTGACTTTGATATAGACGATGGCATCAACGCCCACCGGGGAGTTGTCTTTGGTAATGACCTCCTGCCTCGGAACGTCCAACACTTGGGTACGCAGATCGATCTTCACTACAACGTTGATCAAAGGAGTAACGAAGTTCAATCCCTGATTGAGGATCCTTATGAACTTCCCGAGCCTCATGTACACTCCCTGCTCATACGGCTGAACGATCTTCACTCCGCTCATCATTATGGCAATGAGGGCTGCGGCAATAACTATAACCAATCCATAGAACCAATCTTCCATTATTATCACCAATGGGATATAGAGAGAAGAATATAAAAAATAAGTTATCGGCTCAGAGGTCTTTTTGCCTGACTTTCACATGAACGCCTTCCGCGGCGTACACAACGACCTCTGCCCCGGTTTTGATCACGTTGTCAGACGTCGCACTCCAGCTGTCGGAACCTATCCTGACCTTGCCTTTGAGGTTTCCCGGCTTTACGTCGGTCATCACCACTCCTTCCCGCCCTATCAGAGAATCGACGACGGTCGTGGTAGGAGGTTCGGGCCTGGCCAGCATCTGGTATAATTTTATGGTGCCCACCGTTACCACTACTGTGACGATGATGACCGATGCAACGAGGAGATACCATGTGTCGAAGAAACCGCCGACGAAGTAGCCCAGTACGCCCACCACGACAAGGACCGCTCCAGGTACAACTGCAAAGAATCCCGGCGTCAGAGCCTCTATTATCAGCAGAATCAGGCCGGCTATCATAAGGATTATTGCTATCGTTGTTGCATCCATACGGAGGGGTATGTATTATAAGGCTATAAAAATTGTTGAAAAATTTTAGCTCTGCTTGGCTTACGGGCCGTCGGCGTACTGCATGTACTTGATATTATGTCACCGAACCGCCGAGGCCGCCGCCTCCTTACATCCTGCTCAGAAGCAGTTTGGCGAGGGGTTCGTTGTTCCGCTCGACAGCAAGATCCAAAGCCGTTTTCCTTGAGTTGTTCACGGCGTTCGGGTCCGCGCCGAACTCAAGGAGCATGTCGCAGAAGGTACGCGCAGCCGATTTGTCAAAGTAGCGCGAGGCATAATGCAGCGCAGTGTCGCCGTTCTTATCGGCCGCGGATACGTCGGCTCCTCTCTCAAGAAGATACGTCTGTATGTTCTCCATGATCTTGAAATCCCTGGAGCTTGCGTGCATCAATGCGGTCTCGCCGAATCTGTTGGCTTTGTTCACGTCGAAATCATGCTTCAGCACTTCGTTAAGGACCTCGCGTTTCATGTTGTAGCCCCTGAACTCAACGCCCATAGGAGCTTTGCAGGCCAGTATCAGCACGGTGTTCCCCTCGTCATCCGCTGATCGGTCAAGGTCATGCCCGGCGCCGATAACGGCTTTGAGTATATTGGAAACGCATTTCTCCTTGTAAACGCTGTCATTAAGCGATGACGCAAGGTCGGGATGAGGCAGATAGTACAGCGCCGTCCGGCCCTTCCCGTCCTTGTACACGGGGTCGGCCCCGCATGAGAGCAACGCGTCGACCGCTTTATCTTTGAGAAAAGCGATAGCTATCGCCAAAGGAGTACACCCTCCGAACTGGTCCTCTCTCCCGTCTTTCAGACCATTAAGGTCTGCACCCGCCGCCGCTATGGCTCTGATCGCTTCCTCGTCGCCCTTCTGGGCGGCCTGGTGCAGAGTCATGCCGCCGGCCGCTATGGCCGAATCGTCGCCGTCATCAGACAATGTGCCGGATAGATAAGCCGCGATCTTTTTAGCGTCGCTTTGGACGGCGACATCCAGCGCCGATATGCCGTAGTTGTTCTTATGGTCTTTATCCACGCCGCCGTCCGCGAAGGCCTTGACCGTGCGGAAATAGTCTTCCACAAGCCGCACTGCATTGTCGTATTCCCTCTGCGCCCTATCGGGGTCGGTGAACTCACTGCTTCTCAGATGATCATATATCTTCTCGTCGGACGCGCCGGACTCTTTCATACGCTTTGTCGTCTCCTCGCATTCTTTCAAAACACGATCGAGCCTTTTCTTCTCCGAATCTATCCTGCCTATGGCGCTTCTTACGTACTGGCAGGCGAGGTGCAGGCCCGTGTTTCCGTTCCTGTCTGATAAGTTGAGCTTGACACCACGTTCCGCCAGTTTTTCGACCATCTCGGCGATCCCTCTGCGCGCCGCAAAGTGATAGCATGTCATTCCCTCGTTCTCATCCCTTTTCAGGGCGCTGACCTTATTGTCAAGCAGGAATGCCGTCGTCTCCGCGACCGCACCGGGCGGTATGTCTTCGAAGCGCCCTTCTTTGCGTATGGCGAGACGATGGAGCAATGTGTATCCGTAGTTCTCGGTCACCATGGGGGACACCCCCGCGTCGAACAGCAGCTTCAGCGCTTTGGCGTGTGCGCAGTCCGACGCAAAGAAGGCAAGCGCATTCATTCTGGCCTCGTTGCCTCTGACCTCCTCGATCGCCTGGACATATGCCGGCAATGCCGCATCATATCCTTTGTCTCGGTATATCCTCTGGATGCTGTATTGGTCCACCTTCTCACACTCCGGTCCGCCAGAGGTGCTTGTCTCCTGACATGAAATGACATCGGGTCTGCACCTCACCGTTCAATATGTTCGTGCTAAAGCTCATATTATCTTCTCTGCGAATGGTAAGATGTCGAGAACAATATCTTTACTTTTCCTTTGTTACAAAGTGAGAGTAAGAGTGGACAGGGCGAGATTCGAACTCGCGGCCTCTACCTTGCGAAGGTAGCAATCTACCGGGCTGATTTACCTGCCCATATGGGTACATGCTCATTGTCGCAATAGATATAAATCTTTCACACAGGACAGAGGAGCAATGAAGGGAACGAAAGCCTCCTGCGTATGCCCGCTAAACCGTCAGGGCGGCAGGACGTTCAGTACCCGAGGTCGCTGAGTACCTGTGCCGCACTGATGACAGCACCTCTGCACACAGTCCCGAAAAGATCCTCATCAATGGCTTTAGCTCTTCCCTCGGGTGTGAAAATATCACATCCCAGAAGGCCGCGGCAGGTTACTTCGCCGTGCTTTTCTCTGAATCTCTCAATGAACTCTTCCGTTCTCAGGTTGCATGTGTCCTTCGAGTTACCGTATTTTAAGCCTATGACCATTATCGCTCCGGAGACCGCTCCGCAGATCTCGGCGCATCTGGATCCGCTGTTCAATCCGCACGCGATCTTGAAGGCGGTTTCCTTATCCATCCCGTATCTCTCACAAAAAGCACCCAATATCGCCTGGGAGCAGTACATCCCGTTTCCAAAGAGCTCGGATGCTTTCTCGACGTTATCGCTCATTCCCGTTACCTCCTGACATTATGCTGCCCGCCTGCGTTCACAAAATGTTCCCTCCGAACAGATCTCAGGCGTCATTAAAGACACCGCATCCGTGTCTTATAAAATCTTTCAATGAATGATTTGGCAAGCCGTCTGCGGGCCTCTGCATCTTTCATTGCAGTGTTATGTCAGATCCCGAACCGAACGCCCGCATCAATCGTCGATATTCTCGTCTTTCACATATTGTATGCCCCAGCCCATGGCCGCCGCCAAGGGTATGAACATAAGATATGCCCAGCTGGGATTCAGGGTGTATGTCAATGCAAATATCGCTACGCCGACGGCGGCGCCGATGATAGCGCCGTATTTCATGTTGGTTTTCTTTCTCTCTGATACCATGTTCACACCTTCCTGCCGAGCAGTTCTTCCGCCGCTGAGACCATTTTGTCCACGATCTCCTTCGCGTCGCCCGTGTAGTTAGCCGGATCCATCGCCGAAGCGATCTCTTCTTCCGAGACCACTTCCCTGACGTCCGCCCTTTCCAGAAGAGCCTCCTTTAGGCTGACGCCCCCTTCGACGGCGGCCACTGACGCCTCCCTTACCATCTCGTGCGCATCCTGCCTGCCGACGCCCTTCGTTGTAAGCATCATCATCACCGGTTCGGCCATGATGAGACCTTTGGATGATTCGATGTTCTCCAGCATCTTATCGGCGTGCACCTCCAGTCCTGAGAAGATCTTGTTCATCTTCAGGAGCATCTCGTCCAGAAGTATGAACGTGTGAGGTATAGTGAATCTCTCCGCGGCCGAGTTCGAAAGATCTCTTTCGTGCCAAAGCACCTGGTTCTCAAAAGTGGGTATGACGAACCCTCTGACGATCCTTGCCAGCCCGGTGACGTTCTCCGAGCCTATAGGATTCCTCTTTTGAGCCATTGTCGAGCTTCCTACCTGCTTCTCCGCGTCGAACGGCTCCGATGCCTCCCCTATCTCGGACCTCTGAAGGTTCCTAACTTCTGTGCTGTACCTTTCGAGAGAGGTCGCTATGTTTGCTAAAAGACAGATAAGTTCGGTATATCTGTCGCGGCCTACCACCTGCGTCGCAGCCGGTTCGTATGTAAGACAAAGGTCCCGCATCACAAGTATCTGGATCGTATTGAAGTTCTTGCCGAAGGCTGCGCCGGTGCCCACGGCTCCGGCCATCTTGCCGGCGCAGGCGCGGGGCGCGATCTCGAAGAGTCTCTCCTTGTGCCTGATCATCTCTGCGATGTATCCCGCTATCTTGAAGCCGAAGGTGATGGGGATCGCGAACTGCGCGTGCGTTCTTCCGATCTCCAGCGTATCCCTCTCTTTTTTAGCTATCCTCGCAAACGTATACAGCAGTTCGTCCATGTCGTCCTGGATGATCTCCAGCGCATCCTTTATCTGAAGGGCGGAGGCAGTATCGACAATGTCGTTTGATGTCGCGCCGAGATGCACATATTTCCCCGCGTCACCTTTACATTGTTCGGTCATCGCTCTGATCAACGCCATGACATCATGGCCGGTCTCACTTTCGATCTCTTTGATACGGCCTATATTGACGACGTCCAGCGATGCGACCCTTGCGATCTCATCTGCCTCGTCTTTACCGATGGTTCCCATTGCCGCATGCGCTTTTGCGAGAGCTGCTTCGACTTTCATCTGATATAAGATGCGGCCTTCTTCGGAGAAGACGCCTCTCATCTCGATGCGACCGTACCTGTAATCAAGGGGACAAATAGAGCCATCCATTTGATATCGGATGTCGGATTGAATAACATTATATTATATTTTTTACTGCATATCACAATCGATCCGGTCCGCAAAGGCCTTCGGATTCTGGATTAAGGCGGGGGAACAGATATCATGGAATTTATGAAACTGCGGACAGCCTACAATGGCGCCGAATACGGCAGAGAAACACTGGAGAACATTCTTGATATGATCAGGAATATGCCGGATAAAAAAGCGCTTTTCGACGGCGGCAACACATTATTGCATCTGGCTTCCGAAATGTTACATCTTTCCGCTGTGCAGTACCTCCTGGAAAGCGGATGCGACCCGAACATCAACAATAGTTCTGAAAAGACTCCTCTGATGCTCGTCGCCGGGCAAAAACAACTTTTGCTCACACGCCCCGCCGAGACCGCATATAAGATAACCATGGCGCTGCTGGATGCGGGAGCGAACGCGGCTGTAAAAGACAAAAACGGCGATCTCTCTTATCTGGTCGCGGCGAAAGCAGGTAACGGCGAGTTCATCAAAGCGCTTTTCGACAAAGGCATACGCATCTCGAGAGCCGACGAGCGAGGGAATAATGGCATACATCTGCTCATCGAATCCTTATACAGTCACATTAACAATCACAGGCTCGCCGTCGAAAGATACAAAAAAAGCGAATCCGCGGGCGCATCGCCGGAGACGCTTGAACATTACAAACATCTGGTGGACGAATACGGCAAAAAAATGGATTTTTACCTAAATGAGGCATTCGTCGGCGTAAAAGCACTCTTCGACTCAGGCGTGGACCCCGATGACAAAAATAGCATGGGTGAGACCGCCCACGTTTTGGCGGAACGGCGCGGTGCGAAAAAGATCGGCGCCCTTCTGAAGGGAAACTTGAGCGACGGGGGGCCGAACGAGGAACTCTTTGCGAAAGCGGGGGGACTTACGATGGTCAGGGCCGCATCGGGAGGCGATCACGAAGCGATACGCGCGCTGGTCGGGCTCGGGGCCGACGTCAATGCATTAGAGGATCTGTATGGTTACGGAGAAAGATCGCCGCTCGCAGAGGCTTGCAGGAACTGCGACCCCGGAACGGCGCGGCTTCTGCTGGAACTTGGGGCAGACCCCGGCCTGAAGACAGGCGAGGGGCGAACCGCCATAACCTGGCTCAGAGGAGGGAAGGATCCTTACAGCTTCAGTGAAAGTCATCCCTCCATGATAATAGACTTTATGGTCGCTTCCGGAATGGACATCAACGCGTCCGTAGATGATCTGTCTAACACCCTGCTTACATGGGCCCTCCGCGACAGCAGCGACATGGAGACCTTCTCAACACGCGAGACCCTTCGCTGGTACGTTATAAAATCTGCGATCGGTCACAACGCCGACGTGAACAAGTCGAATATCCTGGGACAAACCCCCGTCATGCTCGCATGCGCCGGAAATCCCAGTCACGGTATGCGTATGGCAGATGATATCCAGATTCTGCTGCTTGAGAAGGGCGCACATGCCGCCGCCAAAGATAAAGACGGAAATACGCCGCTTATTTATGCGGCGGGCAACTCTAACGCAAAAGCCGCAAAAGAAATGGCGGAGAATCTTTTTGATTTCGGCGACCCGCAGGCCGGCGCTGTAAACAACGCAGGCAAGTCCGCGCTGGATATCGCAGCGGAAAAGAACAATGACATGCTTGTAAAACTGTTGCTCAGCAGAATGTGACAGCGGCCAGATCTATTTGTCGACGGATGCTTCGCCGGCTTCGGTCTTTCAGGGTGGTTGATGCCCCTTAGAAATCTTTATAAATAATACCCTTATATAACGATTCGAAGTGGGCCATACTTTTGCTTATGGCTAAGTCGAACGAATGAGTGATGATTTATGGATGAATTTGAGGAGGAAATACAACAGGTTGATTCTCAGGAAGCACAGGAGTCAGCGTCACAGAACGCTGACGCTCTTGAAGAACAGGCAGCAGTGATCGAAACGTCTGCAGCGGAGACCGCGGAAATAACACCTGAAGAAGCAGTAGCTGAGGAATCGGCGGAGATCGTGGAAGCAGCGGAGACTGTAGAAGCGGAAGCTGAAGAAGCAGCAGTGGTTGTTGAAGCAGCGCCCGAAGAGATGGTAGCTGAAGAAACGGTGGCTGTAGAAACAGAGACTGAAGAAGCAACGGAAGTTGTGGAAGCAGCAGTGGCAGTTGAAGCAGCGCCCGAAGAGATGGTAGCTGAAGAAACGGTGGCTGTAGAAACAGAGACTGAAGAAACAGCAGTGGCAGTTGAAGCAGCACCTGAAAATGCGGTAGCTGAAGAAACAGCAAAAGTAGCAGACGTAGAGACAGAGACCGAAGCGGCCCCCGACGGAGGAGACGCGCCCCAGGAAGAGAGGCAGGTGTCTGCGGACGAACTCGCGAGCCTTGAACAAAAACGCAGCATTCTTAATAACGACGCCGAAAGGCACAGGCGCCTCCGGGACGAACTGAATAACCAGACCAAGGAATGGAAAGCGAAGAGGGACGCCCTGAACGTCAGGGTCCGCGAGCTTGTAGATGAGGCTGGAAAATGCAGGGAGGACAGGGACTCTTTCAACCAGAAAGTGAGAGAGACCAAGGTCATCAGGGATGAGAAGAACCAGAGAGTAACCGCTCTGAAAGAACAGATCGCCCAGTTGAGACCCGAGAGGCCGAGCGAGGATAAGAATGAGGTCAATGTGAAACAACTCAAGAAGCAGCTTAAAGACCTGGAGTATAGACAACAGACGGAATCCCTCGGCAAAGATAAAGAGAACGAGATCGTCAAACAGATATCTGTCATCGCAAAACAAATAGACGAAAGAGAGAAGAACCTTGAGCAGAACGGAGAGATCAAAGAGGTCATACTGCAGCTCAAGGAAGCAAAAGTGCAGGCGGAGACCGCCCACCGTCAGGTGTCAGAGCACGCCGAGGCCGCTCAGTCCTCGCACGACAAGATGCTGAAGCTTTACGAAGAGGCGGATACGCTGAGAAAAGAAGCGGATGCGGCTCAGGCAAAGTTCATCGAGTGCAAACAGGCTGCCGATGAGGAGCACAAGAAGCACATCGAGCAGATCAAATCCGTCCACGAAATGGATAAGGATGTCGCCGGAATAAGGAACAAAAAGACCGCTGCAAAGAAGAAGAGAGTGGACTCCGAATACAAGAAGGAGGCAAAGGACATCTTCGAGCGTTTCAAAGCGGGAGAGAAGCTCAGCACAGAGAACCTGATGGCTCTTCAGAAATCCGGTTACCTTTAAACAAAAACCCCTGCTTAGCAGGGTTCCCAAACATTTTATCAATTTTTCCTGCGTTAAAAGCGACATCTCGCTTCGTTGAAACGAAACATATCAAAGAGACGAGAGGTCACTTTTAACGAAATCGTTTGAAAGGTCACTTTTTGGCGGGTTCCCATTTGCAGCGCACAGGGGAGAGTATTGCGCCTTCCGCTTTGAGTTCTTTGAAGGCCTTGTCGACTTCTTTTCTGTCTATGCCGAGCTCCTTCTCCACTTCACCCGCACTCATAGGTTTTCCGCTCTTTCTCATTACATTCAAGACATCATCCTTGACCGCTATATTATCACCGGAATGAAATACAGGTGTGCGTTATTAAAACGATTGCCGTTCAACCTTCCGAAATGCATCAGTGACGGGAACCAAGCTTACAGATACGGCATTGGCTCTTCCCACTCCGCCGGGTTGTTTATTCGCTTATTCCGGACGGGGCGGAGAAGAATATATAAATATTCTATCTATAACAGATAAAAGAGCCGTTTTTTGCCGGTTAGATTTAGAAACACTTATATAGCTTCCTTGCCAATCCGTACAATCGGGGAAAAAGGTCAGTTCTGTAGAGTGCATCCCATCCCTTCTGACTGGCTGGCCTGTTCCCGCACTTACCACATTCTAAATATAATTGAAGCAATAGCGTGTGTATCTCATGGTTCTGGATGGATTGGGAAAATCTCTTAGGGATGTGATCGCGCGCATAGGAAGTTCTTCCGTTATCGACGAGGAACTCATCAGAGAGATATCAAAAGAGCTTCAGCGCGCTCTGCTGCAAGCGGATGTCAATGTCCAACTGGTTCTGGAGATCACTAACCGGATCCAGGAGCGCGCTTTGAACGAGAAGCCTCCTGCAGGGAAGAGCACAAAGGACCACATCATCCAAATAATCTACAAAGAGATGGTATCCCTTCTCGACAACGGCGAAGGTCTGCCCCTGAAGCCGCAGACCATCATGATGGTGGGTCTCTACGGCCAAGGAAAGACCACTACCACCGGAAAACTCGCCCTGTATCTTTCTAAGAAAGGATTCAGCGTGGGGCTCATAGGCGCCGATGTCTACAGGCCAGGCGCTTTGGACCAGCTCCAGCAGCTGGGAGAGAAGGTCAATGTGGAGGTCTACGGCGAACCCGGGAACACCAACGCGGCGGAGATCGTGAAGAACGGGAAGGCGAAGTTCTCTGACAAGAAGATAGTGATCATCGACACCTCCGGGCGGCATGCACTGGAGGACGACCTCATTAAAGAACTGAAAGACATCGCAGAGGTATCGAAACCCGATGAGAGGGTATTGGTCCTGGATTCACAGGTGGGGCAGCAGGCGGGGCCGCAGGCGGACGCTTTCCACAAGGCGGTCGGCGTGACCGGGGTCATCCTGACGAAAATGGACGGCACCGCAAAGGGCGGCGGCGCTTTATCCGCCGTTGCAAAGACCGAAGCAAGAATAATATTCATCGGTACCGGGGAGCATATACGCGACCTCGAACCATTCAATGCCGACAGATTCATATCTAGGCTGTTGGGAATGGGTGACCTCGCTTCTTTGGTGAGAATGGCAAAGGACGAGATAGGCGACGATGAGGTGATGGAGCAGCTTGCGAGGAACATGATGTCAGGAAGGTTCACCCTCTCGGACATGTATCAGCAGATGGCCGCCGTCACCAAGATGGGGCCGCTCCAGAAGGTCATGTCCATGATACCGGGTTTCAGCAATATGGGGGACAGGATCGACTACGAAGAATCTCAAAAGAGGCTCTCTAAATTCAGAGTGATAATGGATTCCATGACAAAGGAAGAAAAAGACGAACCCAACTTGATAAAGGGGAAACGCATAGAAAGAATCGCCAAGGGGGCCGGGGTCCCGACGCACGATGTCAGGGAACTCCTCAAGCAGTACAATCAGAGCAAAAAGATGATGGGCTCGTTCGGCAAAGACCGTAAACTGCGCAAACAGCTGATGAAGCAGATGGGAAACATAGATATGGACGACCTAGAGGACGCGCAGTGATCAGATGAGATACTTTGTGATCGTCGGCCACAAGGCAGTGACCACCGGAGATTTCAAACTTGACGACATCGCCGGCGGCGCCGGAAGACTGGACATACTTGTGAGGTGCGTCAATTCAGCATTCTTCCTCAGCCATGACATAAGACGGGACACTGAACTGTTCCTTGTGCTTCAGGGAGGGTATGACCCCCCGAAGACAGTGAGGTTCTCCGGGAACGAACTGAGATACCTCAACCCGGACGAAAGGAGTACGTCATCTCTCATAAGGAACGCCCTCATGAAAAAGATAGAGGGGGCAGAGACGAGATCGTCGCCGGGGATATCCGTTTCCAAGATGTCCTTTGCAGAGGTGATAAGGATGCTCTCGGAAAAAGGGAAGATAGTCTACCTGAAAGAGGACGGGGCCGATGTAAAGGACGGCAGGCTGCCCGATGATCCCGTGTTCGTGATGAGCGACAATTCGGACCTGACGGAAGACGAGGAGCGTGTTCTGTCGGAGCATTGTCCCGAGAAGGTATCGGTCGGGCCTCACAGCCTCCATGCGGACCACTGCATCATACTGATCCACAACGAAATAGACAGAAACCACTCCTGAATCCTTTTATGCTTGACGGGAGATTATGTCATATGGCGGATCAACCTGAAAGGATACCTCAGCACAGACACTGCCGCGGCTGCGGCAAAGCCTTCGTCGGCGAGGGAGAGTTCTGCAATGAAGGATGCAAAAATTCGGCCGGCGCAGGTGCGAAGAAAAAAGTGAGGAAGCTTTTCTTCATCTGGATCGCAATAATTGTTGCGACGATCGCCGCTATAGCCCTGTTTTATCTATAATGGGAGCTGTCTTATTCCGAGGTTCCGTTATAGGCCGGAGGTGTGTCTTATGAGATCTGTTGTGGCCGGTACTTTCAACATCCTGCACGAAGGCCATAAACAGCTGATAAAAAGAGCCTTCGAGGTCGGAGATGAAGTACTGATAGGGATAACGGCAGACGGCATGGCATCCCGCAAGGGGGGCGGCTACATCCCCATCTACCTCAGAAAAAAGGAGCTGGAGGCTTTCCTGAACGGTATGGACAAACCCTGGGAGATGGTCGAGATCAGCGATATCTATGGACCGAGAGAACAGATGGACGCCGCTGACATCCTCGTTGTGTCAGAAGAGACCGCACAGAACGCCGAAGAAGTGAACCGTGAACGAATGTCAAGAGGCGTCAGGCCGTTTGAGATAGTCGTTTTACCGCTTGTGAACGCCTACAACGGCGAGAAGATAAGCTCTACCGGCATAATGAGCGGCGGATATTCCAGAGAGGGGCGCGGTGACACTGTGAGGATCGCGGTCGGGTCCGTGAACCGGGTCAAGATCGAGGCGGTAAGGGCCGTGATGGAGGGAATATTCGGCAGCGCTATCGTCATACCGGTTGATACGGAAAGCGGGGTTCCCGAACAGCCGTGGGAACTCGATACACGCACGGGTGCGGTCAACCGCGCCGCGGCCGCTTTAGGGGACCGCGACCTTTCCGTCGGGATAGAGGCTGGCGTGTTTCCTACGGATGACGGACTCTATGATTTCCAATACTGCGCCATACTCGACAAGGACGGAAGGATGACGGTAGGAATAGGCCCAGGCTTCAGGTACCCCGATGACGTCGCCGCGCTGGTGTCGGACGGCATGACTGTGGGGGAGGCCGTGCACAGACTTTACGGTGATCCCGACATAGGGAATAAACAGGGGGCGGTCGGGTTGCTGAGCAAAGGGTTGCTTGACAGGAAGGCATTGACAGAACAATCTGTGATCGCCGCAATGATACCGCGCATGGGGGATCTGCGGCCGCTTTAAGTTATCAGGTCTTTGTCAGCGATATTGCCTTTTCAAGCACCTTTTCTGCATGTCCCTGGACCTTCACGCCTTTCCATGCAGCTTCTACGACGCCGTCCCTTCCGACAATGAATGTGGATCTTATCGTTCCCCGGACCTCTTTGCCGTACATCATCTTGGTGCCCCATGCCCCCGCCCTTTCCGTCAGGTCATGATCGGGATCGCTCAGAAGCTTCACTTTCAGCGAGTTCTTCTCTTTGAATCTTTGGTGCGAAGCGGCGCTGTCTTTACTTACCCCGATGACAGGTATGTTCCTCAGCATGAATTTAGGATACAAAGAAGAGAAATCAAGCGCTTCTTTAGTGCAGCCGGAGGTCCCGTCCCGCGGATAGAAGTAAATGACATACCTTATGCCATCCAGGGATCTGCTGTCGAACAGCTCATTGTTCTCATCCCTGAGAGTGAATTCCGGGAATCTGTCGTTCACTTCCATCAGAACAGGCTCCCTTTCCTCTCATCGGCAATGCGGGACAGATCGATCTCGAACATCGCGACGGGATGTGTTATCTCATAATCGGTTATGACTTTGGGAGATAATTCTCCGAAGAATCCTATATTGTCATCTTTCGAAGAAACGAAGGCCCCTCTCCCCTCGATGAACGTCCTGTATCCGCAGGGAGATATGCTGTACTTCATGCCCATCTCTCTGACGACGGATTCCGTGATCGACTTTATCTCGGTGAAAGATGTTTTTGATGAGGTGATCATCCCGCAGAGACGGGGGGCTGTGCGGTGCTCGTCTGAGACAAAACCGATCTCGAATATCTTCTGCGGAAGGTCTCTGTGCTTATTGTGGCGGAGTATCCTCATCAGACTGGGCATAAGATATGACCTCAGGCAGGTGTGGTCCTCAGTTATGGGGTTGGTGATGCGCGTGGATATCTTCACAGGAAGTCCGGAGATGTCGAACTCATCCTTTTGGTTGCTAAGCGTCAGCGTTGTGACCTCAGTGAAGCCCAGGCCGATCATGATGTCCCTCGTCTTATCGGAGAATGATGTCACCGGCCCCAATTTTCCAGGCGTCTGCCGCGATGTGTAAGGGCCCCCGAAGCGTCCGAACCCGTAGCCTATGGCGACGTCTTCAAAGATGTCCACTTCGTGCATTATATCCAGTCTCGTTGACGGGATCAGCACTTCTATCGCGTCCCCCTCGACGGTAGCGGCCATCCCCATCTTTTCGATCGCTTCCTTCATCCCGCTTCCGGACAGGTCCAAGCCCAGGAACCTGTTGCATTCTTTCACCGATATTACGGATCGCGTTCCGCTCAGATCGGGGGAGCAGTGCTGTTCGCAGCCCTCCATTCTTACTCTGCATATCCTGCCGCCGCGTTCCGCCAATGCGGTCGCTACGATATCGAGCGCCCCCTTCACGACCTTTCGGTCTGTGCCGGTAACGTCTATGAAAATATTCTTCGTATCCGGCCTGACAGCCGTCAAAGTGCCGTTTATTATCGGCGGGAATGACAGCACTTCGCCGTTCTTATCGAAAATTATAGGATATCTTTCCTTTCCTTCCAGAAGGTGCGCGTATTCCTTTCCTTTGTCATGGACCTTCAATATCGTGCGGAGATCCATTTCCTCGGCGCAGTTAAGAGGAACGAATGATGCTTCGTCTGGTCTCACTGCAGTATATCTGAACGGCGGCTCCACTTTGTCCAGATCGTGGACTCCGATGGCAAGTTTGCTTCTTTTTCTGCCGATGGTCATATGGAGTTTCTCCTGAAGCTCCATCAGAGATCTTATGAGATCGTCGGTCATGCTGATATCCCTGACCGCGGCGCAAGCGAAATGCGGTCTCACGTCAAGCACCGGCGCCTCCGTCACGGCGACTATGTCCGAATCCCCCAAAGCATATCTTTTCAGTCCGGGCTCTATGCCCAGAAATGCCCGGAGCGACCTTGCTAGCCCTTCCGCCGAGAACATGTCGGGCCTGTCAGGGAAGAATTCGACGGACATGTCGTCCGCGCCGCCCTCGGTCTGGTGCATATCGGCGCCGATCAGAGGTATCCTCTCAATCAGGACCTCCTGAGATACCTCTTTGCCCAAAAGGGAGCAAAGGTCGCTGTATTTGAAATTGATGACCGGCATCTTATCAGCGTCCGAGTTCCTGATGCGCCTTCCCGAGGTGGCCGGCCGCTTGGGCGGATATGGTCGACAGTTCCCCCGCAAGCACGGTGGCCGCGACTATCTCGGCCAATTTCTTGGCTTTTTCATCCCCGAGGCACCCGATAATGCTGAGCGCCTCCGACTGCGAAGGCAGCCTGGTGCCTCCGCCGACCGTCCCGACCTCCACCGACGGCATCCTCACCGATATGTAGAGATTGCCGTTGATATTCTCACACATGGTCGTGGTCATGCTTCCGCTGACCACCTGCGCCGGGTCCTGCCCCGTTGCGATGTACACAGCGGCGAGCATGTTCGCGGCATGAGCGTTAGCCCCGAGGGTCACGGACAGCGAGCTTCCTAGAAGGTTCTTTCTCGTATTGGTCTCCACGATCGAGTCTGTGGAGGCGTGAAGCCTCTTTTCGACTATCTCTTTCGGAATGAGCGCTTCAGCGATGACGGTCTTACCTCTGCCTCTGATCATGTTGATCGCCGCCGGCTTCTTGTCGCTGCACATATTCCCGGATACGGACACCATCACGGCGCCTGTATTGGTCTCGATCTCTTTGCAGACCGCTTCAGTGGCGATCGTAGCCATGTTCATTCCCATCGCGTCTCCCGTTCCGTATGTGAAGCGGATGAAGAGGTTCCTTCCTGCCGGATATGATTCCACGGAAAGGAGTTTTCCGTGGTTCGTCGTGGTGTCCACCACCGACGCAAGAAGTCCCATGTTTCGGTCGATCCATTCCATGATCTGTTTGCAGTGGTCCACTCCGTCCGTTCTGAAAACAGGCGCTCTGGTCATACCGTCCTGAAAGATCTTCACTCTGGCGCCGCCTCCGTCATTGATGACGGACATCCCTCTCGATATTGATGCGGTAAGCGCGCCTTCGGTGGTTGCCAGCGGAACGAGGAACTCCCCTTTAGCATGGTCTCCGTTGATGACGATCGGACCAGCGAATCCCAGAGGGATCTGCGTTGCACCGATCATATTCTCAATGTTCTTGGACGCTTTCTCCGAATCAAAACAGTATTTGGAGATGCTTTCGAGGCTGGCTCCAGTGAATTCTTCAACCGCTTTCCGTCTTTCATCGACATCGGCATGAGAGTATCCTCTGTTCTTCAGACCCCTCTTTTCTTCCATGTCACTACATTATCTTTCTGATAATATAATTATCGAACATTAAATATGTGGAACGGCCTATCATCGGTTATGAGCGAAACGTCCGACAGGATAAAGAACATGGTCCCTAAACCCATGACATATCTTAGGACGATAATCAACCTCAACGAGGACACGAGGCACGACAAGCTTGACAGACTCATCACAGGGATATTCCCGTATTTCCTGGTCATATGCTCGGTATTCACAATTATTCTGACGATCTATCTTGAAAATTACTCCTTCACGGGGATACTGTTCGGAATATGTCTCGGATTCGCCCTGGGGTTCTTAATGCTGGGGATGGCCTGCGTCTTTCTTTCAGACAGGGGCGTGATAACCTGGAAGTATGTCGTTCCGATTGTATCGCTGCTGCCTGCGCTGGTCGCGGTCATTCTGTCCATAGTGGGGTCTGACATAGGTTTCAACGAATTCATAGTGAAATACTTCGACGTTTTCGGAGAGAACACAGACCTTGTCGCCCTTATGGTGAGCACATATTCCATAACGTTGATGACCTTCTTCGTTGCATATGGCGTAGTCTCGGTCATAGTGGGGTATTTCAGAAGTTATTTCTACAGAATACTTAGAGCGTTGGAGCGTCCGCCGGAAGAGAGGAAGAACCATGTCCCGGAATGGCTGTTCCAGATACCTGAGATCATCGATATAAAAACGATAGAGTTCGAGCCGGATGCCGATGACGAAAAATTCAACACCAAACTTTTCCTGAACACCGCTTTCAGCCTGTTCGCGCTGGGGATCGTGATTTGCTCATATATTTTCATAAATCCGCTGTTCCTTCAGATAATCCCCTCCGAAGACATGCTTCTGATCGGAATGCTGCTGTCACTTTTCATATCTCCGCTGGTCATCCCGTGGAGCATAGTCAAGTCCATTGGCGCTAAGGTGACATCCGATGCGCCCCGCGACTTCTACCTTTGGAAGGGCATGAGAGGGAGACTGTACCAGGGGTTCTTTGCAGTCACGTTCTTCATGATGCTTCTGACGCTGTCAGTATACCTGGGAATGGATTTCATGAGGATCCTCAACACATATCTGGGATATGTCGCGTTCATGGGAATCGTGTCTATGATAACATCCTTCGTCTACGTGAACACTTACTACAAAGGGTTCAAGAACGGCATCATCAAAAGCTATCTTCTGTCAAAGGAAGAATGAGTTCGGTTCATAATCATTATTAATGCCGCCGTGTTCATTGTTCTATGAAGGATCCGGAGTACGAAGCCGTTTCCAAAGCGAAAAGGCAGGCCGAAAGCGGCAACCCGAGCGGCGCCGTCAAGACCCTGGAGTCTTTTTTGGAGAACGATCCCCACAACACGAAGGTGAGGATGCAGCTGGCCAGGACGCTCATCTATGATCTGAAGGACATGGAGGCCGGTCTGATGCAGATGAACGTCATACTTGACCTGGAACCGGAGAATGTCGAGGCGATGAAAGCTATGGTGACGGTCCTTGCCAAACACAAAAAGAATAACAAAGAGACTGTGCGGATATATGAAAAATTGTTAAAGACATCTCCGGACGCCGACCTATATAACGCATACGCCATATTTTTGAGGATCCAGATGACCGATTTCAAGAGATCCGCCGAATACTACGAAAAGGCGATATCTTTAAACCCTATGGAACCTATCTACCGTCGGAACTACGCGGTCCTTTTGCTGAATGATCTGAAAGATTACGAAAGAGCTAGGGGGGAGCTTGAGACGCTTTTGAAGCTCGACCCTGGGGACATTCCCGCAAAGAAGAATTATGATCTTTTGATGGAAAAGAAGTTCGATTCTGAAGGAAAGCTGAAGAAAAGGACGTTGTTCCGCAGGTGACCGGTTCATTTTGAAAAAGCGGCGGCGAAACCGCTTTAAAAACAGAACCGGTTCCGGAAATGAGGTGAACAAATGGAACTGAAAGGATCCAAGACAGAAGCAAATCTGATGACCGCCTTCGCGGGAGAGAGCCAGGCAAGGACGAAATATACCTACTACGCATCACAGGCAAGAAAAGAAGGATACAACCAGGTAGCGGACATATTCATGGAGACCGCCGAGAACGAGAAAGAGCATGCAAAGCTCTGGTTCAAGGCGCTTCACGGCGGCTGCATACCCGAGACGCTTGCCAATCTCCAGGACGCGGCCGGCGGAGAGAACTACGAGCACAACATCATGTACAAAGAGTTCGAGGAGACGGCCAGAAAAGAGGGATTCAACCAGATCGCCGACCAATTCAAACTGGTGGGTGACATCGAGGCAGTGCACGAGAAGAGATATCTCGAACTCTACGAGAACATAAAGAGCGGCAAAGTGTTCAAGAAGGACAAGGTAGTGGTATGGAAATGCCAAAACTGCGGATACCTCCATGTCGGAGAGGAAGCTCCAGCCCTGTGTCCGACCTGCAAGCACCCGCAGTCGTTCTTTGAAGTACAGGCTCAGAACTGGTAAACCGGCGGGCTTCCCGCCACTTTTAATCTCTTATTCCCACGGCCTTCGGAACGGACGCCGTCAAAAAGAAGGTGGCACAATGTACCAGACAGCACAACGACATGCTCGGATCAACAGATGATTTTTTTAGAGAGCATCCCGTGGGTATATAGTGACATCAGTATATAACTATTCAATGCGGAGCGAACAATAAAAGATATGACCATACATAATTAAATATACGCAATCCTGTTGTTGCTATCATGGCATCTTACTGTTCAAACTGTGGTAAAGACGTCGTTGAGGGGACAAGATATTGTCCCGCTTGCGGATTCGACACCATGAGCCAAGGAAGCGGTAGCGGCTACAACAGTGGCGGCTACAATCAGAATAATAACCAAAACCAGAGCATGGGTGGATCGCTCACAATCATATTCGTTCTGGGTTGCATATGGGCAATAGTAGCTATTTTAGCTGGCATTTCGAACATGGCAGTCGGAGGTCTTTTGATATCCGGCGCGATTAACTTCGCCGTTGGAATTGCCCTAATAATGAGTGGAATATTTGCCCTCCTCTGCTGCATGAACATCCATAAAAAAGAAGGGCACCAGCAAGCATGCACCTACTGTTTGATAGGGTCGATATTGGCTTTGGTTACTATTATCTTCGGCATCATAGGCATTATTCTCTATTTTGTGCTGAAGAACGAGCGTAGCTATTTCCGTTCATAAACCTGAAACGGCCCTTTGCGGCCGCAATCTTTTTTCATACAGTTTTCATTGTAGCGTTATTTCCTGCCTGCCTCTGCGGAGAATGTATATTGTTTCCGCTTCCGACTAGAACGGGTTTATATAGAGTATATATTCATCTTTATTTTGCTCTGACTAGGTGGGGGGCCTCATCTTGATCGGAGACAATATAAAAAAGGTGTAAAAATGAAGAATAAAAAGGGCATTTTAGTACTCCTTGCACTGGTTGTAACAGTGCTGGTCTCTGTACCCGCCTTCACTGCTTCCACAGCGGAGGGGGGGGGGGACGACGGATTAACATTTAAAGGGAATTTTGGCGGCTCTGTTGCTGATTATTTTCAATCAGTGGCGGCAGTACCTGGCGACGCTGTTGCCGCGGGGTATTCACAGCAAGGATCATTCGGCAACGGCGATTGGACCGGCACCGCGGCGAGAGGCGACCAGGATGCAATCATCGCGAAGCATGTGATTCCAGTCACCGACATCAGTGTGACCGACATAACCGAGGTGCCTTCGGCGGCTACTGCCGGAACGCCGTTGACCCTGACAGGAACGGTGTTCCCGTCTGACGCCTCGTACAAGACCATAACTTGGTCCGTAAAGAACGCGGGGACAACAGGAGCGACCATCAGCGGGGATGTGTTATCTACAACTGCGACAGGTACGGTCACGGTGACTGCGACCATATCAAACGGCAAAGGGGTCGGCACTCCTTATACAAAAGACTTTACTATCTTTGTCAATCCTGCTCAAATCAAATACATTACCGCGACCTCCGATCTCAATTCGGCGATAACGCCGAGCGGAGAAGTACCGGTGTTCTCCGAAACAAGCCAATACTTTGCATTCACCCCCAACGCAGGATATTACATTTCCTCCGTGACTGTAGACGGAGTCGCTTTGTCTTTGTATGAGGTGCAAATGAACAATGGAAGTGGCTACACCTTCTCCAACATGACCGGCGACCATACGATAGATGTGAAGAGCGCCCCTCTCCCAACCATCACCCCAACCTCCGATTCCAACTCGACGATATCGCCGAGCGGCACCATGACCGTGGAGTACGGAGCATTCCTAAATGTTGTATTCTCACCCAATGAGGGACATTACATATCCTCCGTGACAGTGAACGGGGTCGATCGGCCTTTGACCCAATATACGATGCACAATGAAGAAATGTACCTTGTAGTTATGACAAGCGATTATACGATAGATGTGAAGAGCGCTCCGCTTCCGATCATCACCGCAACCGCCGACTCCAACTCAATGGTATATCCAAGCGGATCTGTGGCAGTGTGGAGCGGATCAACCCAATACTTTTATTTCTTCCCCAATACAGGATATTTCATATCTTCCGTGATGGTGGATGGGGTTGCTTTGTCTTTTGAACGAGGGCAGATGGAACTCGAAGGCATCTATATTTTCTCCAACGTGACCGGCGACCATACGATAGATGTAAAGAGCGCTCCGCTTCCGATCATCACCGCAACCGCCGACTCCAACTCGATGATATCGCCGAGCGGGATCGTGACGGTAGAGAACGGATCGAGCCGGTCATTTACGTTCCGGCCCAGTGCCGGATATTTCATATCTTCCGTGACTGTGGATGGAGTCGATATACCTCTGTCTCAGGCAGACATGAGCAGTGGAGTCTACACCTTCTCCAACGTGACTAGCGACCACACGATAGATGTGAAGAGCGCTTCGCTCCCAGTCATCACAGCAACCGCCGACTCCAATTCAACGATATCGCCGAGCGGAATCGTGACAATAACACACATATCAGGCCAACCATTTACATTCCGGCCCAAAGCGGGATATTATATATCTTCCGTTACTGTGGACGGGATCGTTCTGTCTCTGTCTGAGACGGAGATGAGATTCGGAGGCAACTATGACTTCCCCCTCATGACCGGCGACCATACGATAGATGTAAAGAGCGCTCCGCTTCCGATCATCACCGCAACCGCCGACTCCAATTCGACGATATCGCCGAGCGGGACCGCGGCTGTGCAGTACGGAATGAATCAGTCATTTACATTCCGGCCCAAAGCGGGATATTATATATCTTCCGTTACTGTGGACGGGATCGTTCTGTCTCTGTCTGAGACGGAGATGAGATTCGGAGGTAGCTACACCTTCTCCAACGTGACCGGCGACCATACGATAGATGTGGAGAGTTCCGTGGTTCCATACTTTACCATCACCGCAACCGCCGACTCCAGCTCGATGGTATATCCCGGCGGAACAGTGTCGGTGCTATCTTGGTCCAGCCTGACATTCTCATTCTACCCCAACACAAGACATTATATGTCCTCCGTGACTGTGGACGGGATCGTTCTGTCTCTATCTGAGACGGAGATGAGATTCGGAGGTAGCTACACCTTCTCCAACGTGACCGGCGACCATACGATAGATGTGAAGAGCGCCCTGCTCCCTATCATAACTGCGACCGCCGACTCCAACTCGACGATCTCGCCGAGCGGTGCAGTGTCGGTGCAGCCGGGGTCCAGCCAAACGTTCATATTCTCCGCTAATGCAGGATATACTCTATCTTCGGTGACGGTAGATGGAACTGCATTGACATCTGCGCAGATGACTGCCAGATCCTATACATTCTCGAATGTGACGGCCGATCACACAATAGATGTTAAGAGTATCCGTACGCCTCCTACATACTATTACATCACTGCAACCTCTGACCCTGGAGCAACGATATCTCCCAGCGGAAAAATAGCAGTGGAGAAAGGCACCAGCCAAACCTTCACCTTTGCCGTAAATGCAGGATACACTCTATACGGCTATTTTTCTTCAGTGAAGGTTGACGGAATGGCTTTGTCTCAGGAAGAGATAGCACGGGGACAATACACATTCCGTAGCGTGAATATGAACCATACTATCGAAGTGTCGACCACCACTCTCCCGGGCCCATTTGACTATTCAATTACGGTAACTAATTTAGAAGTTAAAAGTGGCCTTGTATATACGACACTTGATAGCTCTGTCAAGGAAGTTAATAAAGGAGGCTGGGTTAGTGTCTCTTTCGCTAAGAAACCAGAACATTTTGTATTCGAAGTAAAGGTTGACGGAGTGGCTTTGTCATATGCAGAGAAAAATCGAGGATCCTACATATTCAATAATGTGACGAGTGACCATACAATAGAAATAGTGTATGCAAAAGATGGCGGAATAACGGCTGTTTTACCTACTGAATATGTGAGTCCTATGTTTGATATAATCCCAATCCCTGCAGAATGGCTTAGGTGGCTTACCCCACATGTTGTCGTAGAGACGATGTATATCGAATCAGACACAATTGCAAAAGTCAACCAAGCAATAAAAATGGGACTTCCTCCGTCAGATGTAGAGGGTCTCGCTGTTGCAATTACCGTCGAGGCAATTAGTTATTTCGTGCCTGTGTTGGGATATGTGAGCCTTATAGTTGATATGTGGAACTTTGTGATTATTAATAATATATTAAATGAGATGATTGACAAGGATGTGAATAAAAATGGCATACTATTAGTCGTAGCAAAAACACCCGGTGGGTTAATTGGAGGTTACATGATCGAACAGCAATGAGTACAATAATACCTTGGGCGATGAATAGCTAAATTTTCGGCAGACTCATGAGCAGTGTGCCGAAATGCGTTTTATTTATAAACTCTAGCCGAGCGGGGACATCCTCTCACGAAGATGTCCCCGCTCGGCTTATATTTTTTGATTGTTACTTTTGAACTCGTCCTTTGCTTTGTATATGAAGTATGCTACTATGAACCCGATAGCGCCCACCAGTATTATAAGTCCAAGTAAAGAGGAGATTATGCACGCTATCAATGCCACGAAGTGGAATTTCTTTGTCATGGACAGCACCGCTGTGACCGCCGCAAATGCACCGCTAGCTGCTATGACCGCGCCTGTCACAAAGAGTGAATATGCAATATCATCACGAGTGTAGCCATATGTATCTTCCATAATATTCCAAAAATCGGGGGTTGAATCGAATATACCCATTATATAGTCTGCTCCAAGAATAAAGAATAAGCCTAACACTAATGCGATTGCGGCCCAGACAGCCGATAGGATTGCCATATTCCTCAATCTGTTGCTTTTATTCTGTGGGTACCCATATTGCGAATACGGCTGTGCTTGGGAGGTACTGCCTATCGCCTCACCGCAGGTTGTGCAGAAAGTATCGGATTCGCGTAACGGGGCTCCGCATTTCATACAAAAATTCGAGGATGATCGTTCTTCCATTTTTATCATGACAACAGTGCATTTTTTCTATATAATTTTGGCTCTTTCAGATTTTGTGTGAAATGACGGTCGGAGGCAGACCGCATAGATTTTGTCGTAATGACATAATACTGCCGAATCCGTAGGAAAAACAACCGAAACAGGAAAATGCTTTCTCCACAATGACTGAGAGTCTTCATTCGATGAGATACACAGGTTCTTAGGGATTTGTTGGACGCTTACGTTTAGGGGTTTATTCCGGCAGCGTTCTTCCGCTTTTCGCCGACCTCATGCGCTCTGCCTCATCAAGCAAAGCTATCTGATACCTAGCAATCTCCAGCAGTGTTTGGAACCGTTCTGTCTTGGGTCTCCCTGCTTTTATCAATTCTGCATTGTGTGTTTCAAGATTGGACAAGACCGCCAGTTCATTCACAGATGCAAAATCACGGATGTTGTTATTTTTTGCCAGTTCTGGATTTTCATTACGCCATTGTTTTGCTGTACAACCAAACATTGCCACATTCAGCAGGTCAGCCTCGTCTGCGTATGCCAGCCACTCCGTCTGTTCTGTATAATCACTAAGCGGCAGGACATATTTCTTCACAGCATCGGTGTGTATCAGGTAATTGGTCCTGGACAGGAACCGTTTGGCATCCCATTCCAGCTTATGGCTGTTGTTCTCTATATCCTTCAGCCGCTGATATTCTTTTAACAAGTATAGTTTGAACACCGGGCTGATTGCAGAGCCGAATTCAAATGCAACATCCTTGTGCGCATACGTACCGCCGTATCTGCCGGATTGAACGAAGATTCCGATCGCATTGGTCTTTTCAACCCATTGTTTCGCGCTTAGGACGAAGGTCGGCAATCCTGCCTGCATTCTAAAGTGGTCAAATTCGACCACTTTGAAGTTAGGGTTATGCATCATCTCCCAGGTGCCCAAGAATTCCAGAGTGGTGCGGTTGCGAATCCAGTTTTTGATTATATCCGCAGCACGAGACTCGCCCTCTTTAGCCTTTGCCATGTCTGTTATGCAAATATAATCGTCAATGTCGAAAGATGCTATCGTGACGTGAACATCCTGTACCGTGATAATGCTGGTCTTATTCTTAATCATCATGAACGTTTCAGCCGTTGCTTGTTTACATATTTCCTCATTACAGTTAGTATTACAGACAAACTGTCATCATTTATTTTCAACTTGAATCGAACCTATATTAATGCCGAAATGAATGATGACGTTATCATGGATGACCTAGCAAAACTAAAAACGAAGCTCTTAGCTTGCAGAGAATGCAGAGAGCTTTTCGGTTTTGAGCCCAGACCTGTCTGCATGGGGAACTCCGACGCGAAGATAGTGCAGGTCAGCCAGGCGCCGTCGGTACATGTGCACAATACCGGAAGATCGTTCAACGACATAAGCGGCAGGAGATTAAGGAACGATTGGTACGGCATATCCGAGGAGGTGTTCTATGATCCAGACATCTTTTACATAACATCCGTCGGGCACTGCTATCCGGGGAAGTCAAAGAACAAAGGGGACAACCCTCCGCCGAAGATATGCGCGCAGAAATGGCTCAGCAAAGAGATAGAGCTTGTGAACAATGATATCTTCGTCCTGGTCGGCAAGGCAGCGGCGGATTTCTTCTTCCCTAAGTATGATTTCACGGAACTGGTCTTTTCCGATCAAAGGATAAGAGGTAAACCCGCATTCGTGATACCGCACCCATCGCCTCTGAACGTCAGATGGTTCAAGGAACACCCCATGTTCGAGAAGAAGAGAATGCCTGAAGTAAGGGGCGCGGTCCATAGCGCGATATTCGGCTGAGCACTTGGTCTTTTGTAAAACGGTCATTTTTGATTTCTCATGCCGTGCTTTACGATCCATTCCCGTGCTTTGCTTTCCTTCGTCTTTTCCCATTGTTCGATGATCCGCTTTGCTTTTTCAGGCGACTCTTTGAACAGGTCGTTCAGATTGTTTCCGACGCTTTTTTGTACGAACCTTTCCGGATCATCCTTCAGGTTCGTGAGGATGACCGCATACCTTTCGAGCTCGTCCAAAGCGACGGTCAATTTCTCCGCCCACGGCAAACGTATCCTGACCCCCTCGCTTGCAAGCCTCCGGACATGAACGTTCTCATCCTTCGTCCACGCTATAAGCTCATCCATCACTTCTTCCGGGTGCTCTTTCAGAAGAGGGCGGATGGCGTACTCTCCTGTAAACCGCTTCGTCAGTTCCTTCAGGAAGGGCAGAGACAGCTTCCAATCTTCATTCCCATGCCGTTCGACATACCTGCCAACGGGCCACAGCCACCACCCTGAGGTGAACATCCCCTCAGGTTGGGTCAATTCCGGGCCAAGCATATTAAAAAACACTTGGATATTTTTTGAGTAGTCAATCCCCATGCTTTTTTCCATGGCGTCGACGATAATGTCGAGCCTCGCAAACAATTCTTTATCATCAAGGCGGCCTATCAGACCGTTTGAAAAAGCATCTTTATCAAAACCCGGCATTACTGAGTGTATCTTCAAAGAAAGATCGAGGACATATTCGTCGTCGTAGCGATCTTTGTGCTTCATATTGCTTCACTTTCCAGGCATTGCTCCCTTTGGCTTTCTCAACGAAAACAATAATATGCCTCCGATCAGCACGCCTGCGACTACAGCAGAGATCCCAAACCAAAGCCAAATGCCAGCAGTCAAGCTGGAGAGCATGCCCTTAATGTCTATTCCGCCGAAGTTATACACCCATTCTGCCTCTCCTATGTCATTGAACTTCACTGCGATGAAGTTCACCGAGTCATCTTTCGATTCAACCCCGACCAGATCTCCGGTCCCAAAAGATCTGTAGTATGAGTCTCCTATGGCGATGAAACCGCTTTCCGTGGCTGCTACCGATTCGAAATAGTCTGATTCCACTCCGCCGAAGCTCTTCTTCCAGATCACTTCTCCCATGTCATCGAACTTCACTACGGCGCCGTCTCTGCTGCCGTAGGTATTATGGTATACATCTCCCGCCGCGACGAACCCTCCGGGGACCGCAGCCACTGACTTAAATGAATCTGCGTCTTCCCGGCTAAGGCTCTTCTGCCACACTACTGCGCCGTCGTCACCATATTTCACGATGTTCGCGTAACCTGCCGACTCTCCTGCAACGACCACTCCGCCAGGTACTGCCGCCACCGAGTTGAAGTAATCGCTGCTGTCCCCACCGAAACTGTTCTGCCACACCACATCGCCTGTTCCGCTGTATTTCACAATTATTCCGTCTGCAGGACCATACCACGTAGTATTGCCGTTGCGGATGATCTCATTTGAGGTTCCCACAGCTACAAAACCATCGGAGACAGCCGTTATTGAACGGAAGGACACGTTCGAACCGGGCACGCCAAAGGTCTTATCCCATATCCTTGATCCGCTGTTATCATACTTCGCTATGGCCGCATCGTTGCCTCTGCTTCCGGCTGCGGTAAATCCGTCGGAGGCCGCCGTCACAGCACTGAGTATAAGGGAACCGGATGTCCTTTGCCATACCCGGTCGCCTGCGTTGTTGTACTTTGCGATCGAACTTCCCACAGCCACAAAGCCGTCGGGGACCACTGTCGCAGACATAAATAGATTGAAACCAGATAACAAGAGATTCTTTCCCCATAACAGTTCGCCCGTGCTGCTGAGCTTCATTATGATGGTCCCTGCAGCGACATAACTTTCGGTTGCCGCAGTCGGCGTAAAGAGATCCGTGCCAGGATCGTCTTCCCCATTAACAAATCCCTCCTCCTCCGCAGACAGTATCGCAGCACTGGGCACGATCATAGCCAGTGCCGCCAGCGCGGACAAGACCGCCAAAACCCCCCTACTCATATTGCGCATGTGTGTTCCCTCCTTGCTCCAGGCCGTTCCCCCCCCCTAGGAAGAGGCCAATAACCGTGGTTATAGATGTATATATCTGGCTCAGTATAATACTATTATTAGGCGCAATGGCAACCACGGTGTCTCTGCGAAGGAGTATGTGCCTTACTCACTCGCTCTCATCATTCTGCGCCATGTCCGCCCTGTCTCCTTGCCGAGAGCAGGAACGCTGCCCCGCATGCCAGCCCGAAGGCGATTGAAAACGCGCCCATCCACAGCCACACCCCCGACATATCCGGTTCCGTATTGATGATGGCGGAAATCCCCCAGGGAGTATTCTGCACCCATGCCGCGCCGCCGGTGTCGTCGAACATCACGATGATAGTGTCCCTCGTGCTCTTCGACTCTATGCCGGCAAGGTCGCCGTTGCCGAACGATCCTTTATACGAGTAGCCAACGGCGATCAGCCCGCCCTCCACCGCGGCGACGGACCTGAAAGAATCATCGTCCGCCCCGCCGAAGTCTTTCCGCCAGACGATATCGCCGGCGTCGCTGAACATCGCGATGACCGCATCGCGGTCCCACGTGGGGCCATGGTACGCTTCTCCCACGACCGCGAACCCGCCCGGCACGGCTATCACCGACTCAACGGATGACATACCGACGACGTCCTTCTCCCACAGCACGGCCCCGCTGTTGCTATATCTCACTATGAGCGGGTTGCCGATCGAGCCGCCGACGGCGACCGCCCCGCCCGGAACCGCCGCAACCGAGCAGAAGGTGGCGTCGTAAGGCATGCTGCGCTCATCGCTCCAAAGGAGCGTGCCATTATCGTTGAACTTCGCGATGACCGTATTGCGGGGGCCGGCCGACCAGTTGTCGTCGAAGAAGGTGGCGTCGTGGGAGTATCCCGTAGCAACGAGCCCGTCGGGGGCAACCGTCACGGATTGGAATATGAACCGCTTGCCGGGGGCGGCGAGGCTCGCCTCCCATATCACCGTGCCTTCGCCGTCGCACTTCATGATGATCCCGTCGCCGTCCCTGTTCCCGGCTGCGATGAAGCCGTCCGCCGTCCCTGTCACCGAAAAGAACAAGGTCGCACCCGCTTCGTCAAAGCTCTTCTGCCACACGGGGTTGCCCGCCGTGTCATACTTCTCCACGAGTTCCCCGACGGCGATGAAGCCGTCCGCTACTGCAGCGGCCGAGCGGACCAAGTGCACATCGTTCCATCGGAAGCCGGAGTATCCGCCGCCGGACCATTCGATGTCCTTAGACCATATCAGCTCGCCTGAGCCGCCAAGCATCAGGAGGACGGCTCCTACAGCGAGGGGGCTCTCTCCTGGCGCCAAAAGGAGACCCGCGCTTGTGACGACAAAACCTTCCCCGCCATCCGCGTACCCTTCCTCCCCGGATGCCACCGAGACCGCCGGCAGGACCATCGCCAGCACTGCCAGGGCGGAGAGGGCTACCATACCATATCTGTTCTTTCCCCACATGTGTCTCTCCCCATTTAGCCGGACAGTCCGGAGCTGCCGGTCTGCTTACAGATTGATATTGTCTGTTCTATATAATACACTAATCTTCTCCGGCATCCTTTTCACGGGGCGGATATAAATACAGCAGCGCGCATAACAAAAGGCGTAAGGAAGGGGGAAGTAAAAATGTCGCCGCTTTGGACTGGTCTGATCATCTTGGGTCTGCTCTTGGTCGCCTCGGCCGCAGCGATGATACTGTTCTACAACAGCTTTGTCGCAAAGAAACTGAAGGTCGAGAATAGTTTCAGTCAGATAAAGATACAATGCAAAAAGAGGTTCGACCTCGTGCCGAACCTCGTCGAGACAGTGAAAGGCTATGCCAAGCATGAGAAAGAAACGCTTGAGAATGTGACCACAGCCCGCAGCGCGGGAGCTTCGGCGAACAGCGTTCGCGACCTTGCGAGAGCTAACAATCAGCTTACGGAAACTCTCAGCAAATTGTTCGCGCTCGGCGAACAATACCCGGACCTTAAGGCGAACATCGGCTTCGTAAAGCTCCAGGACGAGCTCTCGGAGATCGAAAGGACCATTGCGGTCTCACGCAGTTTCTATAACGATACGGTCATGATCTATAACAAAGCCGTTAGGACATTCCCGGGCAACGTCTTCGCCTCCATTCTCAAATTCAAGGAAGCAGAGTTCTTTGACGCACCGGAAGCCGAGCTGGAAAATGTCAGGGTCAGTTTCTGAGCCGGTACCGAGATAACGTATGCGATCACCAGCGGGGGCGGCAGAGTGAAAAGGACAGAAAAGATCGTGGTCGCGGTTTTTTGTATTATTTTCGTAGTGATCCTTCTGGCAACCTTCCTGCCGGACGATCCGGATTACGAATTCGATCACTACAAAACAGATGTGGACATCGAGGTCCGCGCGGACGGCAGCGTGGCAGTAGCGGAAACTTACAATTTCAGGTGGTCCGGCATAAGCAGCGGCGAGATGTACATCTCATTCCCCGATGAGAAAGTAAATGCGCTGATAGGATCGTCCGTCAGCTGTATCATAGACGGGACGGCGGCTGATTTGGTCTCCTACGAAACAGGCAGCCAGGCAACGTACATGGGCGGCAGCGGTATGGCGCTCTATTCCTACGGCATGAATGCCCTTTCGGGCGAGTGGGAGATGAACGCTTTCTACAAGAGAGCCGCGTCAGGCGAGCATACGGTGGTCTTTCAGTACGAACTTGCGAACGTGGTCGGCAGGTACTCCGACTGCGTTGATTTTTATTACAAGGTGTTCACCTATTTCTCAGATGACCTTAAGGATCTGACGGTCACCGTCACCATGCCGCCGGGCAGTACGCAGACAGCAACGCGCATCTTCGGCCACGGAGATCCGAATGGCTACTGCGAGTTCGCAGGCGGCACCGCGAACGCTGTTTTCAAAAGTTCAAATCTGCAGGCATACACCATGTTCGAGATCCGCGTTGTCAACCAGCAGACGGAACTGTACTCCATAACTCCGGTAAGGACGGACAAAACCTTCGGTTCGATACTTGATGAGGAAAGAAAATTCCGCGAGCATACGGAACTGGTCATCCTTTTGGCAAACATCCAGATGTGGCTTATCGTTGCGATGGTGTCCGCAGCATTGCTGCTCCTTGTGTTAACGGTCAAACTTCTCCCCCGCAACAAACCGAATTTCAATCAGCCGTATTTGCGCGAGCTGCCCTCGATCAAACCGAACATCGCGGCGCAATTGGGAGGCTACTATAAACTGGCAAGGACCGGTTTCGGCAACAGGATAACCGCCACCGTTCTGAATTTAGCGGTTCAGAAAATAATTGCGATCGAGGCGGGCGCGGGAAAGGAGATCGTTTTCGTTTCCCTCAACGGGGACGCGCCTATGACAAGATTCGAACGTGGCGTTTACAACATGCTCTTTTGCACCGTGAAAGGACAGGACGATATCAGGATCACGCTCAGTCAGGTAAAGAAAGCTGTTGCAGGCGGCTCGGCGGATCACATACGGCTGTCGGAGATCGACAGACAGGAATTCAATGCGGGCAGTTATGTCGATGACGCTCTGGGGAGGCGGAATTCGAAGTGGAAGATTATCCCTCTCATACCGCTTATCCTGACGGTTCCGGTCATAGGCATCGCCGCTTTCATTGATTTCTTTGACTATATTCCGGCCGCCATCTTTATCTCTTTCATCATCGCCGTGTTGTCGGCGGCCGTCGCAGAAAGGACATCCCGCCCCCTCACCGTCAAGGGCGAGGATGAACGCGCAAAGGTCCTTGCGCTGAAAAAGTTCTACACAGACATGACGCTGATGAAAGAAAGACGGGCCATGGAACTCCCGCTCTGGGAACAGCATCTGGTCTATGCGGCTGCCCTCGGAGCGGCCGACAAGGTGATCAAGGAGCTGGACGTGCGGTTCGCCGAGCCAGGAATGTACGGCTCGAGCTTGAACACTCTCACCTACATGTACGTGCTCCACAGTGTCGGCGGACTCTCTCAAAGTATCTCTTCGATCAACCAGGCCTCGTATACGGCATTCGTCCGCGGAGGCGGGGGAGGCAGCAGCGGAGGAGGTTTCAGCAGCGGCGGCGGAGGTGGATTTACCGGCGGCGGAGGCGGAGGTTTTGGAGGAGGGGGCGGAGGCCACAGGTGATCATGGCCCGCTACCGGCATCGTAGAGAACGGGGGTAACAGTTCAATTCATATACTTCGATAAGATACTCCTTCCCACGGATATCATGAAGGACGCTTATCTTTCATGCCGTGGCGGGAATTTCTCCCGCAGGCCGCACGGGGGCCTGGCCGGACGTGCGGGGTCGGTTTTACATTATGTTCAGTCAGCTATGCTTTTATATAACATCCCTTATACCAAAGTCCGTGATTGTCGGGGACACGCTTCCTGACAAAATACGAGGAATGAATATGGTAACAGTCTATGACGTTCCTGCCGACGAACTCATACTCAAAACAGCGGAGAAACTGAAGGGAAACGATAAGATCACCCCTCCGAGCTGGGCGGAGTTCGCAAAGACCGGCAGGCACACCGAAAGGGCGCCTACGCAGGAGGACTGGTGGTACACAAGGGCCGCCTCCATTCTCAGGAAGCTCTATGTAAAGGGGCCCTTAGGGTCCTCCAAGCTCGCCGCCGAATACGGCGGGTCCGCTGATAAGGGTTCGATGCCCAACAGGGCGGTCAAAGGGAGCCGGAATATCGCGAGGAAATGTATGATGCAGCTTGAGGCGGCCGGATATCTCCTGCCGACAAGCAAGCAGGGCCGCATGATAAGCCCGGCGGGCCAGTCGCTGCTTGACAACACTGCAAAAGAGGTCTTCGACGAAAGAAAGGAATGAAGGTGTCAGGCATGGAAGATCCCGAATTGGAAGCACTCAGAAGGAGAAGGATGGAAGAGGTCCAGGCGCAGCAGTCAAACCAGGCCGCGCAGGAGGAACAGGCCAGACAATTCGAGATGCAGAAGCAGTCCGTACTCAGACAGATACTCACCCCCGAGGCGAGGGACAGGCTGGCAAACATAAAACTTGCCAGCCCGGAACAGGCCAACATGGTGGAGATGCAGCTGATCCAGCTCGCACAGAGCGGACGGCTGCAGGGAGTGATAACGGACGCCATGCTCAGAGACATTCTAAAGAAGATCATGCCCCAACAGCGGGAGATCAAGATAGAGAGGAGATGACGATGTCCAGTACAAAACCGCCTGCGATGAAAGGCAGGCTTAATAAAAAGATTAAACAGAACCGCCGCGTGCCCGCATGGGTCATGATGAGAACGAACAGACAGTTCCTGCGCCACCCCAAGAGAAGATCATGGCGCATGACCAAACTGAAGGAGTGAGGAATATGGCAGATGAGATCGAAAGGATAATGACCATACCTCTCAGAAAGACAAAGCTGGCCCCCCGCACGAAGAGGTCCGCCCGCGCAATAAAAGAGGTCAGGTCCTACATCATGAGACACATGAAGGTCGACGAGGATAACGTTTGGATAGATGCCTCCCTTAACGAGAGGATCTGGCAGAACGGGATAAGGAACCCTCCGTCGAAAGTGACCGTCAAGGCCGTCAAATTCGACGACGGACTTGTAGAGGTCTCGCTTTCAGAGTGAAAGGGATGATGAGACTTTCCCGCTGCAACGGCACTCCGAACATCGGAGTTTATGCATCGGTAAACGAGAGTCTGTCGCTGGTGGCGGCAAACTCCGGACCCGGTTTCGCAGAGGATATAGAAGCGGTGCTCGGAGTGGAAACGATCCTTACGACGATATCGGGGGCCTTTGTCATCGGTTCGCTCGTGAGGATGAATTCCAACGGCGCCGTCGTGTCCGGGATGATAGAATCATCTGAACTGGAAAAGATAAAGGAAAAGATAAACGTGACCGTGCTTCCCGATAAAGCAAATGCCGCAGGGAACAACGTACTCGCAAATGACAACGGCGCGATCATAAACCCTGTGCTGGGCCCCCGCGCGGAAAAGAGGATCGCCGATGCTCTGGGGGTGGAGGTTGTCAGATCCGCCATTGCCGGTTACGGCACGGTCGGATCGGCATGCGTCGCAACGAACAAAGGATGCCTCTGCAACGTGAACGCCACAGCGGAGGACATCGCCCTTTTGAAGGATGTCCTCGGCGTGGAGGCGAAGAAAGGTTCGGTGAACCACGGCTCCGGATATGTCGGGTCGGGCATATTATGCAATTCGAAAGGTGCGCTCATCGGAGACGAAACCACACCCGTCGAAATGGGCAGGATAGAGGACGGCTTGGCGCTCTATTGATCACCTGTCAAAGACCCAGACGCCTGTGAATTCCTGTATGTCGTCTGAAGACAGTTCCACTTCGTTGCCTACGTATACTATCGTGTCCTTGGGCACGTCCGACAGGAACTCGTCGAGCGTCGTCAGGGGGAGTGTGAGCCCCCCGACCCTGTAATGCATCGGAACCACTATCTTCGGGTTGATGATACCGAGGAATTTTTTCAGTCTCGGTATCGGGAGGGTGTAGACCTCGCCCGTTGGAACAAAGATTATATCCACATTCTTCAGGGCCTCGATGACGTCGTCGGACGGGATCTCTCCGAGGTCGCCGCAGTGGCAAATGGTTATACCGTCCATAGTGAACTTATGGATGGTGTTCATTCCTCTGAGAGTTCCCTCCATATCGTCATGGAACGAAGGAAGGCATTCGATCGTCATTCCCCTTATCTCGCGCTCCCCCGTCTCGGCGATAAGTGCGGAATGTTCGTTTCTGATTATTCTCTGTGCGTTATGGTCAAAATGATTGTGCGAGATCAGCACAATGCCGGCGTTCGAAACAGGGGGTTTTATCCCAATGGATTTTCCATCGTGCGGGTCCACTATCAGAGAATTCTCCAGATCAATGAACTCAAAACACGAATGTCCGTGCCATTTGATGCGCATGGAAAGACCATATCATAGCAGATAGAAAACGTTTCCCCTCTTGACCCTCATCCGGCGCTTATCCTTTTCAATTCACATCATCCTCTTATATTAATGAGACAATCCAGTAGCGATGAAGAAGACACTGGTCCTCGTTGTGGACAGGGATGACGACTTCGGCGTCAAGGGCGGCATCGAGACGCCGGTTGTGGGTGTGGAAGGGTGTTCCGTAGCCGCAACGGCATTAGGGGTGGCCGACCCAGAGGACTCCGACGTCAATGCTCTTTACGCAGCGATCAGCATCTACAGGGAGATCAAAGCCGAAGGGAACACAGAAGTGGAGATCGCGCTCATAGGCGGGAATGAAAAGGTCGGCCACAGATCGGACGCCGCCATCGTGGATGAGCTGGAAGAAGTGCTCAAAATGATCTCTCCCGACAGAGTCATACTGGTCGGGGACGGAGCGGAGGATGAATATGTCTATCCGATAGTGTCGTCAAGGATCCCCATTGATTCGGTCAAGAAGGTGTATGTCAAGCAGGCCCCCGGATTGGAAGGAACGGTCTACATCCTGTCCAAGATATTGGAGGATCCGGGCAAAAGAAAGAGATTCCTTGCTCCGATAGGGTGGATAATCATTCTCATCATGCTCTTGTTCATAGTGCCTCCCATCGCATCAGCTTTAGGAGACGGGACCGCCCCTTCGAACATCACGTCCCCTCTTGTCGTTTTCCTGATCGGCGTGTTCATACTGCTGTACGGATACAACATACCGGAGTGGTTATCCCTCTGGAGGGTCAAATGGATGGCCAGGATAAGAAGCGGCAGCGTCACCGTCTCTTTCGTCCTGATCTCTCTGCTGTTTTTCCTGATAGGCATGGTCGCCGGATACCTTTCCCTCGGCGAAATATACATACCTTCATTCTTCCTCGGCGCGTTATGGTTCATATCCAATGCCCTGTGGCTTGTGATATTCTCCATCCTCGCCTATCAGATCGGCGACATGGTCGACCAATACATCTCCGCTAAGAAGATCAAAATAAGTTTCATAATCGGAAGCATAAATATCGTCGCGATAGGACTGATAGCGACCGGTGCGCTGGACGTCGTTCTGGCATATTTCGATATGGGATTGAAGAGCAACGCCGTATTCGCTGCGGAACTCATCGGAGGCATCATCCTGGCCCTGATGTCCGCATTGCTTCAGCACCGCATGAAAGGCGCGATCAAGGCCGCCGAGAACACAAAGGACGCGGATGCGGATGCTGCCTGAGGACTGGGAACCAATCTATAACGAGATACTCGAAGACTTCGGTTATGATCCGTTAACGGACGAAAGTTCCGCGCGCATGCTGAAAGCGCTGATGCTGAATTCTTATCTCATATCTGATGATGACGTCGTTATGCAGAGAAAAGCCACGGTATTCGGTAACAGCGACGATCTGAAGAAGGATATCGCATCGGCCGCCCCGAGAGGCACGCTCATCGCGTCCGGCTCGTCCGTCGCAGTTTTGAGAGAGATGAGTGTGGCCCCCGACATCGTGGTGACCGACCTTGACGGCGAGATCGGGCCGCAGATCGAAGCCAGTAAGAAGGGCGCCGTCACTTTCATACACGCGCACGGCGACAATACTCATCTGATACAGAGGTATGCGCAGGACTTCTTAGGTCCGGTCGTTCTCACAACGCAATCCAGGCCCGACAATGTTGTGTCCAATTACGGCGGGTTCACGGATGGCGACCGCGCCGTGTGCATCGCCAGGCATTTCGGGGCGAAGGAGATATTGCTCCTGGGATTCGATTTCAGTACGCCGTCCTCAAAAGAAGGATCGGATCGGATGATCAAAGCCAAAAAGTTATGGTGGGCGAAAAAGATCATATTCGACCACAACGAACCCGACGTCTCCGTCGAAACGCCTCGTTGACCCTTTTATAAGAAAACAGTAATAAGGGTTCGTTAACAGAGGCGGCGCCGTGGATCCAACCTATATTGTCCTGCTTATCCTTACGATCATCTACGTCCCATTCTACATCTGGGTGCGGAGATCCCCCAAGGCGGCGGCGCGCGGCCTCGTAAAATACGGCCCCTGTGTGATGATCAAGACCAAATGGGGAACCGGGATGATGGAGAGGTTGTCCGTTTACAAGAGATTCTGGAAGTTCTTCGGCGCTCTCTCCCTTGCGATCTCGATGTTCCTTATGGTGTTCTTGATCCTGATCATTGTCGTGGGGATAAGTAATATTTCGGCCAGCCTTGCAGCTCCGGGGATCGGCTGGGAGAAGGGTTTGGCCATACCGGGCCTGAATCCCCTTATCCCCATACATTATGGGTGGTTGGGGTTGGTGGTCGCTATGGTTGTCCATGAGCTTGCGCACGGCATGCAGACCCGGGCAAACAACATGCGGGTTGACTCTACAGGCGTTCTGTACGGGGTCATTCCCCTGGGCGCGTTCGTGGAACCAAACGAAGAGGACATCGAAAAAAGCTCAAGAAGAGCGAAGCTGGATCTGTATTCGGCAGGAATATCGGTCAACTTCATAGTAGCTGTGGCGATATTCTCCATATTCGCCGTTCTGATGCTTGGTAACGTCTCGTCCTCATATGGGGACAACACCGGCGTTTATGCGGTATCATCGGACTCGCCTGCCCATTCTGCAGGCATCCCCAGCGGGGCGATAATAGAGTTGGTCAACGGCGAGGAATACTTCTATTGGGAAGATCACACCATGACATACTCCTGGGAGCCGGGGGATGTAGTACAGATCACATACCTTACCAAAGACAGCGAGCATACGGCGGATCTGATATGGGGGCTGTTCATCGAATCGGTCACAAAGGATAGTCCGGCCTGGAAGCTTAATGAATCGGACAAAGAACAATGCGAATCGGACAAGACTGCTTGCGAACCGGAGAAGGTTCTTTACAAAACATTCATTTTATCTATTAACGGCGAAAAGATCCATGACTATTTGGAATTCTTATCTTTCATGCAGACCACCAAGCCTGGAGAAACGGCGGATATTTTGTGCATGACCGCCGATGGGACGGAGACCTTCACCAAAACTCTGACACTGGGAGACAATGGAGGGGTGGGGTACATAGGGATAGGTACGTCTGTATCAGGAATGAGCTTCACCACTCCCGACATAATACTGGATACGGGAAGGAACCCAATATACGGCGCCGAATCTATAACGACGGCGGCATGGTCCATGCTGACATATATCGGCGGGCCTTTGAAAGGTTTCTCCCCGATCCCGGAGGTCACACACTGGTGGTATGACGTCCCGCTGGGCGACATGTTCTGGGTATTGGTAAGTGTGCTTTATTGGATATTCTGGCTGAACATAATGCTCGGAGTGTCGAACGCCATCCCCGCATACCCCTTCGACGGAGGATTCATTTTCCAGGGAGGCCTCAGCGCACTGCTTCAGCGGCTTGGAATGAAGGATGAGAAGAGAAGGGAGAAGATCACCGCCAGTATAACGAGTTCTCTGTCGTTAGTAATGATATTCATGCTGGTGCTTGTGATGGCGGCCGTCCTTTTCTGACCGTTCCATACAACAAACTTTATCTTCTTTCGTATATGCGGTAGCGATGACTCTGGAGGCCATTATTGAGGCTATAAGGACATTCCCTGGAGTTACCCGGAAGAGGCCGGTTCGCGAAATAGTGGGATCCCTTTCCACAAGGGATTTCCCGTGGGTCGCGGCCTCTGAGGGCGAAGATGCGGCAGCGGTTGAGTACGGCGACGATTACATATTGTTCGCAGCCGACGGCATAATGGAGTCCCTTGTGAATTCCGATCCGTTCTACGCAGGGTACTTTGCCGTTCTCGTCAATGTGAACGACATAGCCGCCATGGGCGGCAGACCGCTGGCCATGGTGGATGTTCTCTCATTGTCAAAGAGTGCGGTCTGCAACCAGATATTGAAGGGGATGTCCAGGGCGGTGAAGAAATTCAACGTCCCCATCGTAGGGGGGCACACACACCCGGACTGCAAATATAACGCGATCGACATTTCGATAATGGGAACCGTCCCTAAAAGAGACATTATACTGAGCTGCAGAGCGAAGGATAACGACGATATTGTTTTTGTAATGGATCTCGACGGTTTTTACCCGCCGGGCCTGAGATATGCATGGGACACCACGTCGAGAAAAGAAGATGCGCTGGTCCAGGCCCAGATAGAGATGATGTCCGTTATTGCGTCAAAGCATTTGGTCCATTCAGCGAAAGATATGAGCAATCCCGGATGTGTGGGGACGCTCGGCATGATGCTTGAAAGTTCTATGAAGGGGGGCACAGTGGACATAAAGAAGATACCTATACCCGATGGTGTTGATCTGATCCAATGGCTTCTCTCATATCAGGGATTCGGATTCTTGTTCGCTTGTCCGCCGGAGAATTCATCCGAGGTCATCGGACTCTTCGAGACCGTTGGGTGCGAAGGCGCCGTTGTGGGAAAGATCGACGATTCCCTGAAGCTGAAACTCAGCATGGACGGAGAAACAAAGGTCCTGTTCGATTTTGAGAAGGACATCATAACCGGGTGCTCACCCAGGAAAAGATGAGTGTTAGGCCACAGAGGTGGACATCGCATCTTGACCCAAGTTGACCGCATCGCTTCTCAACCCTGCGACCCCGCAAACGTCAGTAGCACGAGGTAAGGCTGCTCCCGTCAGGACCTGACCCGGTTTCCCCGATTAATGCGGGCGATACGACCCTCCGGCCGTTCAGCACACAAACTCCGGCTCTGCAGGACAAGATCTCATAGTCACTCTGCGGGCTTGGACCCTCAGCTTTGCCGCCCTCTGCAGTCACCCCCGCTATTGACGGTTGCGGGTATAGGGCACGCCAAGCTCCCCGGTCAAGCCTAACGCTAGGTCTATTGAGGGAGGGTATATAATATCTTTCTATTGCTGGTAGGTGGCCGCAAGCAGGTTTTTCATTTTATTTCAGAGCATGTATTAAATATTACTTCGCTAATGATGTGTGCGCCGTGCTAACACTTAGCACGTAGGTGTTAAAATGACATTCTTCGGATTGACCGACCCATACATCATAGGGGCATACATCGGATGTTTTCTCAGTGTGATCTTATGCTGCGGATGGGCTATATTCAAAAAAGATGATGAAATTGACGAAGAAGAAGGTGAGGAGTGATGGCTGAAGGCGTATCTCTGAGCCTTTTTTTCGGACTGATGATAGTGTTCGTCGCGGTGACGATACTGCTGGGTCTGTATGGATACCGCAACACGAAAGACAATCAGCAATTCCTTCTCGGAAGAAACAAATCCAATTCCTTTATAATCGCTCTTTCATATGGGGCGACGTTCCTGAGCGCCTCTGCCATAATAGGGTTCGGAGGCCAGGCCGCCACGCACGGTCCGGCCTTGATGTGGCTGTGCTTCCTGAACCTGTTCCTCGGGCTGTTCGTGGCGTTCGTCGTGTTCGGACCCAGAGTCAGGAGGGTCGGAAGAAAACTCGGGGCGTCGACCTTCGCGGATCTGCTTGGAAAGATATATAAATCCAAAGGGATCCGCGGGTTCACTGCACTGATAATAATCATAATGATGCCCATTTACTGCGCCGCAGTTCTGAAAGGCGGAGTTAACACCCTCGTGGTGCTTACCGGCCTGAACGAGTTCTATGACGTCATATTGATAATACTGGCGATCATCGTCGGTCTGTACGTCGTATACGGCGGGATAATCGCCGTCATGTACAACGACGCTTTGCAGGCAGGAGTCATGCTTATCGGCATGATCGTCATATTGGCGGTCACCGTATATACTCTGGGCGACTTCGGATCGCTTGCCGGCTTAAAAGGCCCAGGTACACTGAACGGAGCCAATGACTTGGCTTCGTTCCCATCATTTGGAACAGAAGAATGGTGGTTGGTGGTATCTACGTTCCTGCTAGGAGTGGGTATCGGCGCTTTGACGCAGCCTCAGCTTGTGGTAAGATTCATGTCAGCAAAAAATGACAGAATGCTCAAGCGCTCCATGATAGTGGGCAGCTTGTTCATATTCATCATTGTAGGGAGCGCCTATACCGTCGGCGCATTATGCAACATTTACTTCTTTGAGAATTTCGGCATGTCTGCGTTCGATTATGTTACAAACGTGCTCCACCTTGGAGTGGACTTCATCATACCTGAGTATGTGCTCGGCGCGTTCGGCGGTTCAACGTCCGGAGAGATATTCATCTGTATCTTCATATTATCGCTGCTGTGCGCCGCGATCTCCACTCTCAGCGCCCTTATGCATACGATAGGTGCGGCTGGAGGACACGATCTTTACACAATATTGAAGAACAGGATGACCAAAAAGAACGAAGACTTCCAATCGCTGAAGGTAAACAGATCAGTGACGGCAATTGCAATGGTGCTGATCGTGGTGTATTGTTATCTCATGCCTAACGACATCATCGCCAAAGCGACGTCTTTGTTCATGGGCATCACTGCGGCGGCGCTGCTGCCGCTTATGACATACGGTCTGTTCGCAAAGAATCCCAGAAAGAACGCCGCGCTTGCCAGCGTCTCTGTGGGTACCGCTGCATATTTGTTCTGGGCATTGTTCATCAACGCAAGTTCGTCGATATTCCTGCCAATATGCAAATGGATCACCGGCAATGCGGTCTTGTTCATGGATTCGAACATAATGTTTGTCGACGCTTTGGTAGTCGCGCTTCCCTTGTCCGTGATCACTTTGGCCGTAATATACCTCATAGACAGGGTGAGGAACCCCATACCGGCGGAGGCGCCCGCAGAGGCAGATGAGAACAACACAGATTCCTAATAACAGCCTCAAACTTCTTCCCCCTTTCACTTTTTTGTGTAACATTTTTAGGGATGTTCATCTATCGGTTTTCATGAAGATGCTGGAAATGAGAGACGTCTCCGTCGTGAGGAACGGAAAGAGGATCCTTGATTCCATAGATCTTTCGATAGAGGAGAACGAAAGCGCCGCAGTGATCGGAAAGAACGGCTCCGGGAAGACCACGCTGATGAAATTGCTGAGGGGGGAGATACACCCCTACTACAATGAGGACTCCCCCGCTGTCATGAAGATATTCGGAGAGGATAACTGGAACGTTTTCGAAGTAAGGAGCAGGATGGGGATCGTATCGATGGACCTTCAAAGCCAATTCGGAGACGATACCAAAGTAAGTGAGGTCATCGCTTCGGGATTCTTCGGAAGCCTTGACGTTTTCAGGAACATGAACGTGACCGAGGAGATGCTCTCAAAGGTCTGGAGCGCGGCCGCCATGATGGGTATAGACGACCTCCTTGACAGAGCGATAGGTGGGCTCTCCGTCGGCGAGATGAGGCGCACGCTGATCGCAAGAGCGCTCGTCACCGAACCGAGTGTTCTCGTCATGGACGAACCTATGACCGGCCTTGACGTCGTGATGGCGTCAAAATTCAGAAGCATGTTCGATATCCTGATAAGAGCGGGCGTCAGCCTGATCATAGTGACGCACGATCTTGCGGACATACCTAAGAGCATTGACCGCGTCATAATGATGAGGGACGGCAGATTATTCGCCGACGGTAAAAAGGATGCACTCTTCACCGAAGAAACAATGAGCGGACTCTACGATGAGCCTATTAAGGTTGAATGTGATGATGGGATTTATCGTATGCACATGTAAGCATACGGCTGGGGAAACAGATGAGATATATTTGCCCTGAATGCGGGAGCGAGATACCCGAGGATTCGGAATTCTGCCATTCGTGCGGAAGGAAGAAAGACAACACGATAAGGCTGGACCAGGCCGGGAATTTCATACCGCCGGAAACGGACATTTGTGCGTCATGCGGCGCGAAGATGTCTCCTGATGATATGTTCTGCCGCAGCTGCGGCCAGCCGTTATCCAGAACACAGATGGTGGTGTTCAGGCCCCGCATGGTAAAATACGGATGGGTAGGGCTGATCCTCGCCCTCGTGCCGGGGGTTCTGGGATTTATGCCGGATGTCTTTGGCACCGGGCTGTACAGCATATACGGGCTCGGCCACCTGTATTTCAAGAAATGGAAAAGGGGAGCCATATTCCTCATGATATCCGTGTTCATGTTCTTTATAAAGAGCGGAATGGATGAATCCCTCCTTATGACGCTGATGTTCGTGATAACATCCTTATTCGTCTACTTCATGCAGGCGATGGAAGTGGTTGTTCTGGCTTTCATGCCGCCGAAGACCGCCGAGTGATGCGCCATGACCGAGGACTGGACTGAAAAGTATAGGCCGAAGAAACTTTCGGATGTCATAGGCAACCCCTCGGCGGCGGGGGAACTGGCGGAATGGGCGGAATCATGGAAGAACGGCATGCCCAAGAAACGCGCCGTCGTTCTGATAGGATCACCGGGAGTGGGCAAGACATCGTCCGCCGAAGCTCTGGCCAACGAGAAGGGGTGGGATATGGTAGAGATGAACGCCTCCGACCAAAGAACGGGCGCCGTTATCAAAGAAGTGGCTTTAAGAGGATCTTACTTCAACTCGCTGGGAATGGATGAGGAGTACAAAAGTAACAAAGAAGGCAGAAAAAAGCTCATCATCCTGGACGAAGCTGATAATTTATTCGGAAATGCCGACAGAGGGGCTCTGCCTGTGATCAATGAGCTCATAAAAACGACAAAGCAGCCAGTCATCCTGATAGTCAACGATTTCTATGCTCTCTCAAAAAAAAGCTCGACCGTGAAAACGGACACCATTCAGATAACATTCAGAAAACCGACCGCGAGATCCATCGCCGGCGCTTTGAAGAAGATAGCGCTCTCGGAAGGCGTCACCGCCGACGATACTGTTCTTATGAGGATCGCCGAGAACTCTAACGGAGATATGCGGGCGGCGGTAAGGGACCTTGAAGCCCTTTCCCAAGGGCGGGACTTCATTGACGTATCCTCCGCTGAGAGCCTGCAGGAGAGGTTCGCCAAGAAGGACATGTATTCCGTGCTGGAAAGGATGTTCAGAGGCAATGATCCCTTCGGTGCATACAGGGCGCTGTCTGACACTGATGTGGACCCGGAGACGGCCATGCTTTGGGTGGACGAGAACCTTCCGTACGAGTACAAGGACCACGGCGACCTGGTAAGAGGATACGGGAAGCTTTCCAGAGCGGACGTATTCCTGGGAAGGGTCAGCAGGCGCCAGTATTACGGGCTGTGGTCGTACGCGAGCGTGATGATGACCGCCGGCGTTTCCACATCGAGGATCGGCGGCAGGACGTCCGACGGCAGGCTCAGATTCCCGCAGTACCTGATGAAGATGTCAAGGTCGAAAACGGCGCGGGCGCTGAAATCTTCGCTATCCTACAAAATAGCATGTTCCCTCCACACATCCACAAAAAGAGTTGACACGGATATCCTGGGATCGCTGAAAGAGATCGCGATGAACGATCCGGAGTTCAGAGCGATGCTTGCAAAGGACATGTGTCTAGAACCCGAGGAACTCGGATTGCTTCTGAATTCAAAGATAGACTCAAAGATCGTAAAAGAAGCTTACCCGACAGCGCCGGAACCTGTAAAACAGGCCGTATCCGCCCCTCCCGAAAGGGATGAGGGACCTTCCGAAAGACCCGCTCCTGCAACGAACGGGAAACCGCAAAGCAGACTGCTTGACTTCTGAGGGATCGAATGGACGAATCATACAAGGAATTGCTGGTGAAGCAGCAGTACCGTCTCTATAAAGACCACGCGGCGGTGAAGCTCTGCCACTGGCTGAAGGAAAGTATGATACACGGCCGCCATTGCTACAAACAGGATTTCTACGGCATCAAGAGCCACAGGTGCCTGCAGATGACCCCGGCGATAAACGAATGCAGCCAGCAGTGCAGTTTCTGCTGGAGGGTGCAGGAAAGGGACTTCGAAGTAGAAGAATGGGCGGAGCCCAAAGAGATGCTGGATGCTCTGATAGCCCACCAGAGGCTTCTCATATCGGGGTTCAAAGGAGATTCCCGCTGCCCGAGGGAGATGTTCGAAGAAGCCTCCAACCCGGATCAGGTCGCGATATCCCTTGCGGGGGAACCGATAACCTATCCTTATCTGTCGGACTTCATCAAAGAATGCCACAGAAGGAATATGACGACGTTCCTGGTAACGAACGGAACATACCCGGACCAGCTGGCGTCTCTGGATGAACTGCCGAGGCAGCTGTATGTGACGGTAGCCGCTCCGAACGAAGAGATATACAAAAAGGTCTGCAGACCGAAGATAAGCGACGGATGGAGCAGACTGATGCGGACGCTCGACGTGCTCCCTTCCCTCGATACCAGGACGGTGATAAGACATACGCTGGTGAAGGACCTTAATTTCGGATGGGCGGACGAGTACGGGAAGCTGGATATCAGAGCTGACCCAGACCTTATAGAACCTAAAGGATACGTATTCGTCGGCGCGTCGAGACAGAGACTTTCGCTTACGTCAATGCCGTCCTTCGAGGAAATAAAAGATTTCTCATCGCAGCTGGGAGATGTCACTGGGATGTCCATAATTAAAGAAAGGGAGGACAGCAGGGTCCTCCTTCTGGGCGATAAGAACATCAACACCGACGTCAGAACATACCGCCTGCTCAGATCAGGAACCTCTGAATAAGGAACAGGATCAGGACCAGGTGTATGATCAGAAACAGATAGATTATCTTGAATTTCATTTTCCTGGTCTTGTGCCTGAAAACGCTCATCCCCGCCAGAGCACCGAAAGGACCGACCATCCCGGAAATGATCAGGGTCGATTCTTTGGTCCTGTATCTGTCCTTTATTGCCTTCCTTTTATCCGCCCCGAAGAGTAAGAACGAAACGCCGTTCAAGATGACATATAGTATGATGATAAGATGAACGGGGTCCGCGTTCATCTTCTGGACATCTCCTTTATGAAGGCGTCTACGGACGCTCCGAACCCTTCTTCATTCTTTTCATCCTTTCCCACAAAGAATGAAGCGTCGCTGATACCGAGTTGGGCGGAGACCCTTTTAAGCTGCTCCTCGCCCTTTTTATCACCGTACATGCATGAGAGGAAAAGCGACCTCTTTTTGCCGGTGAACTGTTCTTTGTTCTTTTCAAGGAATTCGACAAGCGGACGGTACGGTTTCCCGGCGTGTATGCCTGTGCCGAATATTATGTGGTTGTATTCAGAAAGGTTGATGGCGGTCTGCTTCTTCAGATCAAACAGGTCGGCATTCAATTCTTTTGCAATATATGCTGCTATCTTCTTTGTCTTTCCCAATTTCGAAGAGTAAACAACTGCTTTATTTGTCATTATCTCATCCCCTCGGCATCGCAAGTATGCCGTGCAGAGGGAGTGAACGCGGTAGCTGGTATATGTAATTATATGCTTTCAAATCCCTTTGATTTGAGCGGATTAGCGCGGATCGTCTCGGATAATACTTGTATATATCAAGTGTGAGACATCTGCAATGCGGGCTCTGCCCGCATTCTCTCCATTCAAACCAAAGAAGGACCTTTCGACCAAATCCAGTAAATATGAATATCTCCATTTTCATTTGATCATATGAGCTATGAAGTGGAACTCATCGACGTCGAAAAAGCCTCGGAACTGCGGCTGAAATATAAAGGCCTCAAATCGTACTCTTCCAAGGTGGATATCTTCGGCCTGTGTGTTGAGTTCCTGACGGAGGACAGAGAACACCTGAATATGTGGGAAGATAACTTCTACTCCATGTCCGATGATATAAGGGCCCATGCGAAGATCTACTCCATCTGCGACCCGGCTTATGATATGAAGGTCCTGTTCGAACCTGCAAACAACATAGCTTTCCTTTTCAACTTCGACTATTACGGGTGGATAAAAAGCATAGCGCTTGGGATATCCGGAAGTATTCTGGAGGAGGCGCATGACACCTATTCGGTCCACGGCGCCGTGCTCGATATGGATGGGATAGGGGTGACCCTGATAGCGCCTTCCAAGACAGGAAAGACGACCCAGTCGTGGGGATTACTGAGAATGAGCAACGCGCATCTGATATCTGACGACTGGTACTTCGTCAAACTGGGCGACAGGAGGCCGATCGCTCACGGTTCGGAGAAGAACTGCTACATCGACGCCGACATCGGAGACGTTTGGGAGGAGTATAAGCCGCTTGTAAGCCACGTGCGGTTCGACAACAAAGGCCGGGGGATCGCGAACGTAAGGTGGGTTGCCGGCGAATCGTCGGTCATACCGATGACAAAGATCAGATACGTCTTCCTCATGAAAAGAGACCATACCGATCCCGTCGCAATAAGGCGGCTTATGCCGGAAGAGGGAGTGAACTACCTGCTTTTGAACGACCTGTGCAACCCCCATCAGATCATTTGGAATGACCACAAAGGAAAGATAAGAAGCAGGTTCTTTTCGGATTTCCTTTCGAACTGCGAAGTGTATCTTGTCAACACGATCAAAACACCGCAGGAGACCCAGGAGCTCATAAGAGACGTAATAATGAAATGCGGGGTGATCCAATGAAGATCCCAAAAGTAAAGGTTCCGGACATACTAGGTACGATAAAGAATTCAGACATGCTCAGCACCAAGAACAAGAAGCCTTCCGACCGTGTTGAAAGGGCGCACACCTCAAGGCTTTTGGTCCTCTCAATACTTGCGATCATCTCATTCATAGCAATAGCATCGGTCATCCTGTTCCTCGCCAACAGGACAGTGGATATATTAGATGTTCTAAGAAGCAGCATGGGCAGCGTGTTCGCCCTGCTTTTTGCCGTCATTATCCTTGACACTATCAATGCCAACAGCAATAAAAAAAGGAAAAAACGCGAAGAGAGAAAAGCGATCGTACGCCACAACAAGATAATCCAGCCTGTTATCGACATGTACCTCGTAAGGAAGAACATGGTCATCACTTTGAACGATAAGACCGTCAGCAAATTCAAGATCAACGCCAGCTTCACCATCAAGGATATGAAGGATATGTTCGGCCCTTCGGAACTGGTGTCGGACGTCAGCAAATCGAAGATAGAGGTATATGCGTACTACCAGGAAAAGCTGCACGAGAAGCTCACCCACCTTGTGGAAGATGTGGATTTCAACTTCTATTCGGATCTGTGCGATGCGGCGATGGGTTACATCAACGCAACCTCATACGGGGCGTCCGCGCTGGATGCGGTGGTTGGCTACCAAGGCACAATGGCCGGCACAAAATCAATGAGGTCCGTCGTCATGAATATGATAAGAGACGAGCCGGAGAACGGAAAATTCATAGACGCCCCGCCGGCGCTGAAGAATGTGTATCTTGTGCACCAGATGATCAACGATCAGGAAGTGGCGCTCGGGAAATATCTGAAGTTTGTGCAGAAGATCATCGAAGAGGATGCTAAAGAAGCGGGCGGCGGCGATGCTGCCGACGTGGATTACGAGTGACCTGCGAACTCGACGTCAATGGGATTACCCAGCGATATGGAGTCTTCGGTAACGACAGAATCGTAAGCAAGCACCTTTACACCGGATCCGTACGCTCTTTCGACCTCTGATGCGAACTCCTCATGCATCTCATAGTGAGGAGAGAAGACCTTGGGCCCGGACATTTGTACAAGGAACATTATGTACGCTTCGTACCCGTCTTTCAGAGCGGCCTCCAGTTCCCTCACGTGCTTGAGACCGCGCTCGGTAGGTGCATCGGGGAAAAGAGCAAGGCCGTTCTTTTCAAGGGTGACCCCCTTGATCTCCATTAATTTCATTTTACCGCCACTTTCTGCATAAATGTCTATGCGTGAGTCCCCGTACCTGTATTCCGGGCGTACTTTATCTGCATCCTCGAACCCCGGTATGCGGTGTATCGACTCCTCGACTACTTTATTCGGCGCCTGGGAATCGATGTTCACCAACATATCTCCCTTGTAAACGCCGATAAGATCGTATCTGGTGGATCTGTCAGGGTTGTCCGGCACACTGAGCACGGCTGTTGCGCCCGGGATCAGAAGTTCCCTGCACCTGCCGGTGTTCTTGACATGGCATCTCTCTTTCTTTCCGTCTATCTCCACGTATGCAATGAACCTGTTGGGCCTTTCGATGAAAGTGCCAGTCAGAGTGCTCGGATACTTCATCGCTTCACTTGACCCACTTCAGGATCTTCACTTCGGAACGGGGATGCTTTTCTATGCTGCCGTCGGGCTTGCCGAGTATCATGCACGCTGCGTATTTGTGATCGTCAGGTACGCTGAATTCCTTCCTGAATTCCTGATCATATCCCAATCCGGCCGCGAAACCTATGAAGCATGTTCCGTATCCTAATGAATGCGCTGCAAGCATCATGTTCCCCACCGTCAGCGACCCGTCTTCGACCGGCGTCACTGCGCTCGGGTCCGTGAATACGAATACGAGCGTCGGCGCTCCGTAGAATATGTCCGCACTGGGGTCGTTGGCCATCTTTTCGGCCATCGGGTTGGGCTGCCCTGCCGCCCTTGCCATCTCTGCAAAAAGAGATATTGCCTTTCTGTTGTATTTCTTGATCGTCTCTTTGTTTTCGAGGACGACGAACCTGACTGCCTGGCGGTTCATGCCGTTCGCCGCATAGAATCCGGCTTTGAGTATCTCTTTTATGCATTCATCGGGGACTTTTTCGTTCTTGAACTTTCTGACTGATGACCTGTCATATATGTTCTTTAGCGCTTCGTTCATAATATCGGTACTGCGTCCTCAGAATATAACCCTTAACGGGAATGTCGGGCATGGTATGAATAATGCCTTTTTCAGTGTCTTTGTTATTCAATCTTTAAGACATCCCGCCGGCACTACGTGCACGCCGTCCTCGCGCGTGTATGCGTATCCAGACGCAGTGACAACGGCAAGGAAGGACATCTCCCCCAAGGACTCACTCTCGATCTTGTTTTTTATCTTAAGCAGATTCTCTGCAGCTTCGTCGATCATTCCCGATCCAAGCTTCACCTCCACAGCGCCCCATCTGCCGTCGCGGAGTTGGATCACAGCGTCCGCCTCCGTTCCGTCGCCATCCCTGTAGTGATAGACGTTCCCTCCCGCTGACTGTGCGTAGACCCTCATGTCCCTTACGACCATGGACTCGAACAGCAACCCGAAGGTCTTCAGGTCGGCAAAAAGGCCTTTCGGGGTCGCTCCCAGGAAATATGCGGCTATAGCCGGGTCGGTCAGATGTCTGGTATCCGATGTTCTGACCGATGTTTTCGAACGCAGTTTAGGGGTCCACGCGGGAAGATCCTCAATAACATAAATCTCTCTCAGAGTTTTCTCATATGCCTTCAGAGTATTGATGTGAATAGGCGCATTGTCCTTAGCCGACATATCGGCCATGATGGTGGTATCAGGCGTCTGGGTCGAAACGTTTCTCGAAAGGGATCTCAAGACCTGGCGCATCTTATCGCTGTCACGATCCACTCCGTCTACGGTCTTGACCTCTGAACGGAGTATCGTCTCACAGTAGCTCTCGGTCAGCACCTGTGCATCCAGAAGGCTCTTCCCCAATGACCCCGGCCATCCTCCTCGGACGATCAGCGCGGCAACATCCTCTATCGATAGCGGGGAAACGCCGGATACCTCATTTCCCTCGAACATGCTCCGCAAGGATACATCGCCTGTTGAATCCCCGGACTCATAAAGACTCATAGTGTGCATCCTCATCCTTCCTATCCTCCCTGCTCCCGAATGTAAGATCTTTGACTCGTTAACCGTCGTTGACCCTGTAAGGATGAACTGTCCCGCTTCGGATGATCTGTCCACGCTGTATCTGACTGCGTCCCAAAGGATCGGTGCGGTCTGCCATTCGTCAATGAGGCGCGGTTTCTCACCTTCGAGAAGGAGCGATGGTTTGACCTTCAATGTCCGTTGATACGCCTCCCGCATATCCGCATCATGCAGGTAGATCGCACTTTTTGCAATCCGCTCAGCGGTGGTGGTCTTGCCGCACCATTTAGGCCCTGTTATAAGTACGGCCCCTATTGCTCCAAGCTTTCTTCTGAGTTCACCATCGGCCAATCTTGGCTTATATTCTTCCACAATATCAGATATGTGCTGGAACATATTTAAATGTGAGAGTTGTGGGAATTTTGATGTGAGAGTTGTGGGAATTTTGATGTGAGAGTTGCGAAAGTCTTAATGTGTGAATTGGCCCTCTTTAAGCGAACTCGTCGTGCAGGTTGAGAGATTGATAAGAAAGCGCGGAGGAGGGGATTTGAACCCCCGAGGTGAAACACCACCGGTTTTCAAGACCGGCGCCGTGGGCCGGGCTTAGCTACCTCCGCTTAGCTTGGCAATATTATGTTCATATTTAACTCAACCGTCGGCTGGGTGTGAACGATCGGCGCTATCCGGCCAAACTCTCTCTATGTACTTTGTGATGGCTGCAAACCACAGAAGTTCGATGAGAAGCGATATCGCACAAGGTATAACCGCTTCCGTCATGCTGCCGAAAAGAACGAAGCACAGCGTCACCCCGAGGCCCGAGTTCTTCCACACCGCCATGGGGACGTACACCATGCTATCGTCTCTCCGGGTGCCTTTCTTTTTTAAGAAATGAAGCACCGCGAAGCTGACGGCAAATACGCGGATGATGCATGCGGCCGCCACTAACAACACAACGCCCGGTTCCGAGAAAAGATACTCCCTGTTCTGCCCCAAGGACAGCAACACAACAAAGAACAGCATGACGCTTATCGCGATCATCCTGGTATCTCTGCCTATCTTCACTTTCTTCAGCGGAACGGATGCCGCCATAGGTACGGCGACGAACAGCACCACGTAGGAAAATATCCTCAATACGCTGACCGATTCCCCCGCCAGCGCCCATGTTATGAGCGGCGTCATCGCCAGCGCGATGAAATATATCACCGCCAGAGAAAGAACGCACATCGTTGTGTTCCCTTTGGAAAAGAAGGACATTGTCACAACGGAAACCGCACACGGAACGGCGGCAAGCACGACCCAGCCCTTCCAGATCTCAGGATGGTCCGCAATGAAAAAAGACCCTATGACTAGCGTTACCGCAGTCGAGATCCCGAAGCATGCGATAACGGAATACGATATCGGCCCTTTGTTTTCTTTTAGGCTTTTTGCGTTGAATGATAACCCGTCCATAGACAAGGTCATCTGGATTATGAGAACGATCACTATCAGCGTAGAAGAGATGTCGCCGATCGGCCCTACTATAAACGCGCATATAACACCCAGTATTATCCAGACCCTCATGTTGGAAAGGATGTTCATTGCCGCCATGATTCCTCTATCGGCAGTCGATATTTACAAGTTTTGCATTCTTATCTGTTCGAAAAGAATTCGACGGCATCCTTCACCGGATCCTTGGACAATGTGGCCTCCAGCGGCCTTTTGTATTCGGATATCCTCGAATCCAGGATGACCGCCATGCCGTAGTCTGTCTCGTTCCTGATCATCCTTCCGATGGCCTGTCTTATCTTCCTCACGGCGGGGACCTCTGTCGTATATTTCCATCCCGTCCCCGGCCCGTATCTGGCATCAAACATCTCGGACATCGCCTTCTGCTCCAGGGACGGCGGGGTGAATGGTATTCCCACTATCACGGTGAAGCACAGTTCCTCGCCCGGAAAATCTATGCCTTCTGCGATGGACCCGCCCATGACGCTGAAGAATACCCCGCCGGTACCCCTTCTGAAAGCGTCCAGCGCCCTCATGGTCCTCTTCTGCTGGCCTGACTCCTCCCAATATAGCGGCTTGCCGATATCCCTCTCGAGGACCGAGCGCATCTCTTTCATCATTTTGTAAGACGGAAAGAAAACCAGCGTGTTCCTGTCGACTGCATTGCAGAGATCGGAGATCCTCTTTCCTATGCGGGCGATCATAGAGGGATCCCTTTTTTCGTATCTGGTGGTCACGTCGTCAACGTATACGACCGACCTGTTCTCCTTCGGGAACGGTGACGGGTACGTCCTGGCAATGGTCGTCCTGGGGAGTCCCATGATCTTGTAATATTGTTCTAAGGGCTGAAGCGTACCCGACATATGCACCGCGCCTTTCTGTTCCTGCATGAACTTAACTATGTCGGACGGGTCTATGCACGCTGCGAAAAGATATTCGCCGTTCTCCGAGGTCTTCACCGACCTTACATACCTGTCATTGTCGGACATCGCCCAGTCCTTCAGAGCTACGCCCAGGGCGTATATCTCCGAGATCTGGGGGTTCCCCTTCTCTGCCAAGGCATCCGTTCGTTTTTCGCCGACGTCTATCATCTCCTCTATCACCTTATTCAGATCGCTCCTGGTCATTCCGAAGCGTTTCATGATTATGTTCTCCACAGCGTCCTTGCCAAGTCTGAATTCGGTCTTCCCAAAAGGTATGTTGTCAGTGGCCAGCTGCTTCACGGCACTCTTTACGGCTTTTATGACGTCCTCGACCTTTATGCCGTTCAGCACATCGGATGTCTTGGTCACTGTGCATTCTTCGATCGCGGCGTCGATCATCCTCATTGTTATTGAGAAGCTTTCCTGTTCCCTCGCCGCATCTATTATATTATGCGCTTCGTCCACTATCAGGAGCAGAGGGACGTCTTCGCCTCCGAGGTTGGCGATGAAGTTCGTTCGGATGTCCTCCGACAGGATATGGATGTACGGAGCGACGACCACATCCATGTGCTTCATCAGGATCTTCTTCATCTCATACGGGCAGGAACCGAACTTCTCACAGTGCGCGTCAAGCTCCGCGGATGTGGGGAACTCTTTGAGACAATAATCGACGACGTAGTTGACCTGCGCGGTTGTCCTGTCGAAGTATCTGCAGCCGCCTGCTCCATCGTTCAGACTTTTCTTCTTCCTTTCGTCGCACATCAGCGACAATACGTTGGGCGGAAGGTCATCCAGTCCCTCTCTTAAGAACAGGGGACAGGATTTGTTCCTTCCCGTGATCGTTATTCCGGAGACCGGCTTGATGCCGGAGATCGCCTTCAGTTCCTTCATGACCTGGTCGCTCTGAGATATCGTTCTTGTGAGGTACACTATCTTCTTACCGGTCCTCTTCGCATGTTCCAGGCCGGCTGCGAGAGAGACTATGGTCTTACCCGTTCCGGTCCCAGATTCCATCACGATGTGCCTCTCTTCATCGATGGCCCTCCTGATGTCGGCGATGATATCCAGCTGCATCTCCCTCGGCTCGTAGGGGAGGTAGGGTGCTTCCGGATTCTCTTTTTCGACCATCTTCTTCGGAGGCTGTCCCGCGTTTGCGAACTTAGCAAGCCCGTTCTCCGACGACCGATCCACATTCCGCCCGCATGAACCGCATTTCTTTTGATATGGTAAGACCAAAGACCCGCAGTTTGAGCAGAATGTATTCTCCATCAAATCACAGTAAGCCTGTTCCTTTTATAATGTTAATTCAGGGGTGCCCGAATATACTGAAAGTGCTCAGCGCTTGTCCCTGTCCACATATTCTTTGATATATTCTTCCGCCCCATCCATACTCAGCATGACTTCTTTCATGAGGTGCTCCTCCGCCTCCTTGACCCTGTTGAGCGTAAGATATGTATTTGCGACATCCTGATGCAGCCTTATCAACACCTGGATATCGTCAAGTTTGTTCATTGACATAAGCTCTTCTAGAAGAGAGATCGCAGCCTTCCTGTCTATTAGATACCGCTCAAGAAGGCCTTTCTTCTGCTCAATATCCCCTCTGAGAACAAAAGCGAATATCAGGGACATCATGTCCTCCAGCGAGCCCTTTTCAAAGAGCTCGTATCCGGCGCCGATCGCTTCGGAGAAAAACTCCATGGCCTGATCCTCCATGTTCATTTCCTCCATCGACTGTGCGCTTATAACCAGCGTCTCCAGATATCTGTTCTTCGACCAGTCATCATCGTGTCCGATAAGCATCGTATACAGTTTGTCGATGAATGGCGAGGTCCCTTCCGGGTGTCCGCCGCTCAAAAGGTCCTCGCAGCAGTCCAGACACATCTGTATCACCTTCTTCCTGTCGTAGAGTTTGGAATCTTCGCCGAATTCGTGCAGGCGGGCAGATGCGATCGCGTAGTCTTCAGCCATCTGGTCCGGATCGTTCTCCGCATACAGCTCCCCTCTGGAAACGAACACTCTGATGAAACTTCCGGGGTCCGCTTGTTTACCGGCGCGTTCCATTTTGACGATGATATCGACTGCGTCATTGAGGTCCGACAGTGCCGACATGTAATACTCCATCATCGAAAGGACACTGCCTCTGTTGATCAGGGCGTCCAGCATTTCGTCATCCGAGCACCCGGACTCCTCCAGCCGGTTGATCCTATCATTGCAGTCCTGCAATACTGCTTCGAGGTGCTCGTCGAGCGATGGAGACATCATTTACTCTTATGCTATCTTTTGATTTAAACCCTGACTTTGTTCAAACCGGCACGGCTTTGTTGGCGCATAATCCGCAACAATCTACGGCTTACTGCCGATAAACGTTAGGATGTTGAACAGATCCATCGCTTTTGCGCGGTGCTTCTGCTTTTTTCACCGTGAGGACGAACCCGGTTCTTTCAGGTACTTGCTTTTTCTGCAGACGATCAAGAATCCGACCAGAATTGCTAAGGCTGCAATCCACGTAACAGATAATATCAAGGACCTTGTTCCCGTACTTTCTATGAAGAAATATACCGATCCACCCGCGATGATGAAGATCCCCATGATCATCATTACTTTTCCCATATCCCTTATCATTCTTTGCGTATCGTAATGTTCCAGGTTCTCTTTTCTGATGAAAAAGCTGGTAGTAATGGTGATATCGAATGATTCGCGCTTCTTCATATAATAAATCCCCCAGTATATCGAAATGAAACCGAAAAAGAGGAATATCACCGCAGGATACATCGAAAATGACAGGTATCCTTGGGACAGCGATATGAAGATTACGCCCAGTATCATGAATGCGACCGCAAGGTATGCGAGGTAGTCTCTGGAGATCTTTCTCATGTAATGGGAACTGTATTGCAATATCAATAGAATATATTTACTGCCCGCGGCTTCTTTTTACAGCAACGTATTATTATTGATCAGCACTTAACTGACCCTATGGCTCAGAAAAGGGTCCTCGCCATACACGATATATCCTGCTTCGGGAAGTGCTCGCTTACCGCAGCTCTGCCGATAATATCCTCAACGGGGGTCGAGTGCGTGGCGATGCCTACCGCTGTGCTCTCCACGCATACGGGGGGATTTACCGGATATACGTACAGGGACCTCACGGACGATCTTCTTCCCATTTGGGACCACTGGAAAACCTTGGATCTCGGTTTCGATTCCATATACACGGGATTCCTCGGTTCCTTTGAGCAGATCGATATCGTATCGAAGATATTCGAAGAGGCAAAAGAAAAGAATACCTTGATCGTGGTGGACCCCGTAATGGCCGACAACGGGGAACTTTATCCCGTATTCAGCAAAGATTTTCCTATGGGAATGAAGAAACTATGCGAGAAGGCCGACGTGATAATTCCTAACATAACGGAAGCGGCCCTTCTTCTGGGAGAGGAATATTCCAAGGGGCCGTATTCGAAAGAGTATATCGAAGGATTGCTGAGAAGGCTCGGGAGCATCGGTCCGAAAAAGATCATCCTGACGGGCGTCTTTTTTGACAAAGAACATCTCGGCGCGGCCGCATATGATACGGAAACGGGAGCGATATCCTACTCCTTCCGCGATCTGGTGGAGGGTTATTATCACGGCACGGGCGACGTCTTCGGTTCGGTCGTCGTTTCCGCGCTTATGAACGGATCGGACCTCGCCGAAGCGAATGCGGCGGCCGTGGAGTTCACCTCCAAGAGTATCCTGAGGACAAAGAACGCGGGAACCGACACAAGGTTCGGCGTTAATTTCGAAGAGGGCCTGAGCGAACTGGTCCGCATTATCGGGAAGGGAGGATATTGAGATTCTGCGGCACGGATGAAGCAAAGGAGCTGGCGGAAATGGCCAGGAACATCTGGATGGAACATTATCCAACCATCATAGGCATGGATGATACCGAGTACATCCTGGGCAGGTTCCAAACGGAGGAAGCCATCAGACAGCAGATCGGCGACGGATATCTCTATTCGTTCATCATGGCGGGTGACACCAAGGCGGGATACTTCTGCATAGTGCCGGAAAGCGATTCGCTCCTCATAAGCAAGTTCTATATATCGAAGGAGTTCCGCGGGAAGGGTCTCGGCTCCGGGACCTTGGACGACATATTGGAGAAAGGGCGGATGCTTAAGAAGAAAAAGGTCCGCATCCGCGTGAACAAGGACAACGTATCGTCCATTGACATCTATCTGCACAAAGGTTTCAAGATCGTTCGGGATGAGACGGTCGATATAGGCGGCGGCCACTTCATGTACGACCGTATTGCGGAATATCTCTTCTGAACGGTGCCCGCAATGCCCTTCGGTTGCGCGTACGAAAGTAAATAATATATATTTATTGAACGCTCTGCGGAAAACGTAGGGGGACGAATATAGAAGGAAGGAGTAGGAATGAAATTCTGCGAATACGACGATGCTGAGGAGTTAGCCGAAATGGCCAAAGAGATTTGGACAGATTATTACAGTACATTCCCCGATAGGGACCTGCCGGAGTATGTTCTGAAAAAATTCCAGTCTGAGTTGGCGATCAAAGAGCAGATGTGCGAGGGATACTTGTACTGTTTCATCAAAAAGGACGACGTTAATGTCGGATATATATGCGTACTGCGGGATAGTGACACGGTTTTGCTGAGCCGGATCTACATATTGAAAGATTTCCGCGGGCAAGGACTCGCCTCCGAGGCCATAGACATTCTAGCGGAGTGGTGCAGAAATATGAAGATGAGGAAGTTGTACCTTCGCGTATACAAGGAGAACACCATCTCAATCAGTATCTATACCCATAAAGGCTTCACCATAGTCGAAGAGAGGAAAGAGGATATCGGAGACGGGTTCTTTCTGGATGATTATATAATGGAATACCGCTTTTAAGAAAAAGCGATGTTCATACCGACGACCCCAGAAGAGATAAAGAAGAAAGGCTGGAAGAACCTTGACGTGGTGATAGTTTCCGGCGATACGTACATAGACTCTTCTTACAACGGGGCGTCGGTCATAGGCCATTGGCTGATCGAGCATGGTTTCAAGGTGGGGATCATATGCCAGCCTGTGATAGATTCTGAGAAGGACATCACAAGGCTGGGGGAGCCGGAACTGTTCTGGAGCGTTACCGCCGGATCCACAGATTCTATGGTCGCCAATTACACCCCGACCAACAAAAGAAGGAAGGATGATGATTTTACCCCCAGCGGTGTGAACGACCGCCGTCCTGACCGTGCCTGCATCGCGTACGCCAACCTCATAAAGAAGCACATTAAGGGAAAGCCGATAGTTCTCGGAGGGATAGAAGCAAGCCTGAGAAGGGTCGCGCATTATGACTTCTGGTCAGATTCAGTGAGAAGGAGCATTCTTTTCGATTCCAAAGCCGATATCATCACTTACGGCATGGCCGAGCTGTCGAATCTTGAACTAGCGGAGAGAATGAAGGATGAAAAGGACGTCAATGGTATAAGGGGCATATGCCGGATAGGCAAAGAGCCTCCGGAGGACCATATCAAAATGCCGTCGTATGAGGAATGCGCCGGCAACAAAGACGATTTCATCAAAGCCTTCAGGATATTCTACGAGAACAGCGATCCTATCATCTCCAAGGGCATTTATCAGAAGCACGGAGACAGATATCTCGTCCAGAACCCGCCCTCCAGAAATCTGACCCCGGACGAACTGGACCGGGTCTATTCCATGGACTACGAGAATGCCGTGCACCCGTATTATCTTAAAGACGGGGAAGTGAAAGCTATGGAGACGATAAAGAATTCCATCACTTCCCACAGAGGATGTTACGGTGGGTGCTCGTTCTGCGCCATTTCCGTCCATCAGGGAAGGACCGTGGTTTCAAGGTCCGAGGATTCTCTGGTCTCAGAGGCGGAGAGGATCGCCTCGGCGCCGGGATTCAACGGCATCATCTATGACGTGGGGGGACCTACCGCGAACATGTACGGTATAGAGTGTTCAAAGAAGCTCATAAAGGGAGCATGCGGAGATAAGAAATGCCTTTACCCGAAACCCTGCTCTCATCTTCCCATCGACCATTCGAGGCAGATATCCCTCCTGAAAAGGATCTCCGGCATACCCGGCGTGAAAAAAGTCTTCGTCGCTTCGGGGATAAGGTATGATATGGTCGTGTCGGACCGCATAAGCGGAAAGGAATACGTCGATCAATTGGTCGGAAGCCACGTTTCCGGGCAGCTCAAGATCGCTCCCGAGCATTCGGTATCCCATGTTCTCGAACTGATGCAGAAGCCCGGTCCGGGCATACTGATCGAGTTCAAAAAGATGTTCGACGATTCCAATATCCGGCAGGGAAAGGACCAGTTCCTTACATATTATCTCATGGCGGCGCATCCGGGGTGCTATCAGGAAGACATGGAAGAACTGAACAGATTTGTGCACAAAGAACTCAGGACCAACCCCGAACAGGTCCAGATATTCACTCCCACGCCGTCTACGGTATCCACAATGATGTACCATACCCGAAGAGATTACGACAACACCAAGAACCTGAAATCGGAACATTCGATGCAGATGAAACAAAAACAGAAAGATGCCCTGCTTGGGCCAAAAACGGTGGGAAATGATACGAAACGACGAAAGACTGTTTAAGATCGTCTCGCCGATCGTCTCGGAGCACGGCCTGGAATTGAAGGCCGCTTCCTTTTACGGCCGCAAGGAGTTCCAAGCCTTCTGGAAAAGAACCGGCGATTCTGTTGACGTGATGGTCTCGGACTATCTTATCGACGCACCCGACGGCGTCATCGAGGATTTCTCCAGAACGGTGGTTCAGACCATCACCGACAAAAGGCCGGCATACGGCGGGACATACCTGGATTGGGTAAGGTCCGACGAGTACATAAACAGCAAGAGAAAGATTTATCTGAGAAGGAGCAGGAACCTCACCGGATCGCCGGAAGGAAACGAACGGGACCTCATAGGATCTCTGGATCGGCTTCTCGACTCGGGGCTTCTGGAACCCGATAGCATCGATAATTCGTTCTTTTCGTGGACAAAGACTCCCAATGTAACGAAGATGGGGTTCTGCTCGCCGATGATGAGGGTGGTCGGGGTTTCCTCCGCGCTGGACGATATCTCCGTGCCGGAGTTCGTTTTGGATTATGTTGTATATCACGAATCCCTTCATTTAGCGCAGGGTTACAGGCCCGGCAGGCGGGCTCACGACCAAAATTTCAGAAACAAAGAGAGAAAATATCCTAAGTACAAAGAGGCCGAGAGCTATCTCAAATCCATAAGGACAAGGCTGAAGTGAAACGATATAAAACAGACGGCCTATTTACCCCCGTGTCAGAAAAAAATAAAGGATTTGTTTTCGAAACAGATACAGGGGCGTTCGAAGCGGATCTTGATGAAGTGAGAAGGATGGCCGAAAAAGGCGACCCCGACGGACTGTATGCTATGGGAATGGCCTGCCTGTTCGGAATGGGCGTCGAACAGGACGCGGAGAAAGGATTCAAACTTCTTGAGTCTGCAAGTGAGAAGGGGCAGCCGGGCGCTATGACCCTCCTTGTGCGAATGTTCATGTCGCACCGTTATACAAATATGACCACGCAAAAAGCGGTGGAATACTCCGCGAAGGGCGCCGAGGCGGGAATAAGCGACGCCCAGCTGTTCCTTGGGATAGCATATATGGACGGCGTTGAAGTAGAACAGAATTACAAAAAAGCGGCAGAGTTGTTCAGGAAGGCCGCCGCGCAGGGGAACTCTGAGGCCAGGAATTCTTTGGCCTTCATTTATCAGGAGGGACTGGGCGTAGAGAAAGATGTGGTAAAGGCCTTCAAACTTTACAAAAACGCCGCTTCCGCCGGAAATATCAATGCTCAATTTCAGACCGGCGTATGCTATGAGATGGGGATCGGAGTGAAAACAGATCTGAAGAAAGCGGCCGAATGGTACAGTAAAGCTGCTGAGCAGGGCGACACCTTCGCAATGGAACGCCTTGGGATCATACACGGCCTGGGATCGCCCCCCAACCCGGAATTATCGTTCAAATGGTTCCTCGACGCTGCTCTCGGAGGTATGCTGGGCGCCATGTACTATGTCGGCGCGTACTATCTGGAAGGGTTCGGAGTCGAGAAAGACAGAGAAGAGGGAATGAAATGGCTGAGACTCGCGTCCTCAAGCGGAAGCGAGGAGGCAAAGAAACTGCTTTCAGATCTTGAAAGCGAAGGTGGCGAACGTGTCTGAAGGGGAATACATGGACCTTGACGAAATGTACGACGAGGCCGTCATGATCCTCAATGAAGGCGGTGACATGAAAAAGGCCGCTGAACTGCTCATCAAAGCAAGCGAGGACGGGCATCTTGCGTCAAGAAGGACCCTCGGATTCCTTTATCTTGACGGCAGAGGCGTAGACCGCGACCTTGAAAAAGCATACGAGCTCATCTCGGAAGCGGCAACCTCTCTGGACCCTGTCGCGATGTATGTCCTCGGCAAGATGTACGAAGGCGGTCTCGGCGTCGAACAGAACGATCGGGAAGCATTGTATATGTTCGCTTTTGCCGCCGAAATGGGCATTCCGGGGGCGGAAGAGGATGCAGAAAGGCTCATAGCGAGAATGTCGGAGAGGATAAGCAGAAAGCTCAGATCCAGACCCATTTTGAACCTTGAGATATCGGATATAGAGATCGAAGCCGTGTGCTGCAAGCAGATGCTTGACTCCGCTTTGAACGGTACCATCAGGATCATGGACACCTATATGGGCCCGGAGCTCGTGATGGAAGATGATAAGGGGATCGAAGTTATCCGTAAAGAATGCCCGTTCTGCGGCAAAAAAGCAAAGAAAGTATCCTGCGATAAAATATACTGAATATACAAGAAACTGCGAAAAAAGAAAAAGGCTATATAAAGATAGCGTATATACTTTTATAAGCTCAGGCTTTGAACACTAAGTGGTGGAAAAAATGGATGGGAACGCAGACATAAGAGAGCAGGTATTGCTCATGCGCGCGGCGATCGGACGTAAGGTCATGGAGATCGATGAGTTCGAGGAAAAAGCAACTAACCTTATGGGTGATGAGGCGGAGAAATGCCTCGATATGATGGAATTCCTTAAGAAGGATATTCTGGGATACAAGTCGATAATAGACGACCTTAAGGACGGAAGCAACGACCTCACCGGAGACCTTTGGGACATCGCCTCCCTGCCGGAACAGTCACTGCGCCTCTACACTGATTTCTACCTCCCGGGCCTCTCTGAAGAGGACCGCGCCGAAGACACCAAAGCGATGGACATCAAAGTGAAGTATGCTCAGGACCTCGCCAGAGCATACGTCATGCACATAGGCAGAATGGCCCTTACAGATCCGAATGTGATCGATAAGATACTTGCGGACGAGAATCTTGTGTATTCCATCGGAAGCGCCGTGCTGGACATCCCGGAACTTCTCGATGCGATAGTGAAACAGCAATAAAGGGGCACCCGCCCCCATAAACCTATTTCTTTTCGGAATATCATTTCGCCAATCATTCTGGGATACAATTTATACTACAAGGGCATTCAGAGTCCTGTATGTTTGCTTATGCCTGCGAAAAAGCGGCCAAATTCACAAGACCCCTGATCATCTCGACCAGACAGATGGACGGCAAAGTGAATGCTACCTGCGGAGCATTCATTGTGATCAACAGAGAGGGGTGGATAATCACCGCCGGACATATGTTCGATTCTTTTGTTAAATTCCAAAATGATCAGAACAAGATCAAAGAAGTAAATGAGCTCAACTCATCGAGGAACTCGGATTCAGGCTCCCCTTTCAATACCATTCGCACAGACCCTGAGTGGCTGACCAATCATTCCTTTTGGTGGGCATGGGACGGGGTCAGACTTGTCGAGGCATTTGTGGACAGGCAGATCGACATCTGCGTGGGGAGACTGGAGCCTTTCGATCCAAAGTGGATAGCAGAATACCCCGTTTTCAGGGAGCCGGAATCCCTAAAACCCGGGACCAGCGTATGCAGGCTCGGGTTCCCCTTTGCTCAGATCGAATCGGAGTTCGACGAAAGCAGCAAAGCTTTCCGCATAAAAAAGGGCGTGCTTCCGCTGCCGCTGTTCCCCAACGACGGAATACATACGCGGAACGTCCTGAAAAAGGAAAGGAGCAAAGAAGGCAACTACGAGATGTTGTATATAGAGACATCCTCGCCGGGCCTGAGAGGACAGTCGGGAGGTCCCATCTACGACAAAGAAGGAAGGATCTATGCTATGCAGGTTCAGACAGCGCATATGCCTCTCGGTTTCCAGCCCACTGCGGAGTACGAGGGGAAGAGGGTCGTTGAGAATCAATTCATAAATGTGGGCATAGGCATACACGCTAAGACCATCATGTCCATTCTGAGAGACCGTAACGTAAAATTCCAACTTGACGGAGACAACCACGGCTACAGGATAATCGGTTAAAAAGTCCGGCTGTTTTTTGTGAATTACGACATATCTTCATTAATATAGCATGTTAAGCTACTACATTAATTATTAAAGAAGGACTATTTTCTTAACGAAAAAAAGATATTACTTTGCAATTAATTAATATAATTTAGATATTAGCTTAATTAATAATAGTATATCAATAATAATCAGAAAACCGATGTAAATATTCATTTTCTGATGCATTTTTCACTTCAATATCCTCTAACATTCAAGAAAATGATCTTTTTGACCAAACATATCAGCAAGTGTGTCAACGACGGTCTCCCGAGTATCAAGTTGAATACGTTGCAAATCGACAAAAAGTATAGACGCATCGCGCGTTTCGTACAATTATTCAAAGACCCCTCTCATTCTGAAGCGAAACGATCTATACTGAGCTACAAGCCTTGTGTTTCGGATCTTTAAGATGTCTGCTGAACTCCGATCAAAGAATGAATCCCGCCCCATGCACTGCTCCTGCGCGGTTTAAATATCCCTCGGCCAATCTACGGCAGGTATCCTGGAGCCACCGGTTATCTCCTTAAACCACATATCGGCGTGATCGCCGAGGGCGCTTTAGTTCACGCCCCAATCGTTCATTTATCGGCGGCTCCAGGATATCAGATATGCGTCTGTCTGCGGTGACCGCCTTTGTTGTACTATAATAATTAAATAAGTTAAGCTACTGCATTAATTATTAAAGTATAATTACCTAGGATGTGAAAAAGAGATGTCTGATTGCAATTAATTAATGCAATAAAGATATGAGCTTAACTAATTGCAATATATGAATTTACTCTCAAATGTTTTCTGCGAGCCATGCCGCCGCTACTACGAAAGTAACGAAGACCATTATCAGGACCACGAATATTGCCGTCAGCTTGTTCTTCTTATCTTGCCTCATGTTATTCAAGACCCAATATCTCTGATGAGATATATCTTTATTTACACTGGATAGAAAAAATAAGAGAGTTTGAAAAAGGTTTGATCTTGCATTCCGATCAGAAGATCGGGAGCTTGCCGTCGAGCGCCAAAGCAAATGCAAGGTATACGTTCAACAGGAAGTTGAGCAGCGCTGCGATTCCTATTAGCCAGTGCCAATAGTCGCCATCAATCAGACCGCTAAGTCCTACGAACAAGAATATCAGGGTCGTCGTGACCAATATCAGGGACAGGTTCTTCGGGGTCTTTGCGAATATGGACCATATTATTGCAAGTACGAACATTATCGCAAAGGTAAGATTCTCCCAAGCACCTGCTCCGAAAAAGACACCCAGTCCTTCTGCATATCCGCCACCATCGTAACCTAGTCCGGTCATAAGGACTGCTGTACCAACCAATCCGAACACTACAAAGCCGAAATTACTGTCAGATCTGTATGCAAGCATTGCCACAACAATTATCATCGCACCGATTAGCGTGAAGAACAAGGTTCCGGGACCACCGAATACACTCTCTCCAGCTACATCATGCCCTATCAAGTTAAAGAGCGCTAGGGGTAACGATACTGTTGCGACCAAAAATAGACCGAACGACGTTGGGTCTAAACATTTTTGGCATTCTACCATTTTATTTCCTCCTTTTTGAGGGTTAACCTCAAGGGTGTAATTCTACTTAGATAATATAAATAACCTCGGTCAAAAATGGGCTTTTCAAAAGACCCAGAGCATTGTTTTTCGGTAGCAGGAGAATATGGGTTGCACACATATCTATAAAAACCCAGCATAGGGAAAATAAAAGAAAGCCTTAAATATGAGTTGATGTAACATACATCCAGGTTACTCTGGATCATCAGGTATATTTTCGACTTTCTTCTTCCTGGAATCCCTGGTCTTGGAGGAAATTAGGTGCTGAACTCGGTTGTATTCATCCGATGATACTGCCGTTTTTGCAAAATGTTTTATATATGTTCCATCCCAACGCATATATCCTGCATATATAGGATTGTGAAGAATATTCCTTATATTGTAGATATTCCACGGGTTTCCTTTCTTTGTCAGCAGGCCCTTTCTGTTCAGTTTATATGCAATACCATCCATTGTGGACCCTTTCAGATACTCCGTGAATATTTCTCTGGCAACCTCTAGCTCTTCAGGCATGGAAAGAAGTATCCCGTTGTTGAGATCATATCCATACGGCGCGTTGAACCCCATTGTCCTGCTTTCCTTTTCGGTGTTGGACATGGATTCCGCCTTTTCTTTCATTCCCATATAGGTCCTTTCGCCGATCTGTTCGCTCTCCAGCTGGGCTATCCTCTGTATCATATCGATAACAAACTTTCCGAGAGCGTTGCTCGTATCCAGAGATTCCATCGCCGAAGCGAATTTCTTCCCCCTTTTATTGAGGTCATCCATCATGTTCATGAAGTTCCGGCTGTTCCTGTGGATACGGTCCATTTTCAGGACCAGCATGACGTCCCACTTGTCAAGGTCATCCATCATCCTTGTGTATTCAGGCCTTTTGATGTTCCTTCCGGAATATCCCGCGTCCTCATATATGTCGGCGATCTCCCAGCCTTCTGCGATACAATAATCCCGGAGAGACGATTTCTGCGCTTCCAGCGAATACCCTTCCGTTGACTGTTCTTCGGTTGACACCCTTACATAGACGGCCGCTTTCATAGTGGCCCTCATCCGATCGGGCCATTGATCGATTCGAAAACGTCCTGGCCGATTATCGCGGCATGCTCTCCGCTGCTTACGATACCATCCCATCTTTTGTAACCCGCATAGACTGGGTTGTGCAGTATCTTTGAAACAGATTGGTGCGTCCATTTTACGCTTTTCTTGGGGGGAATGAAAGAATTGTTCAATGTGTCCGCTATGGACCTCAGCGACATCCCCCCGCAGCGCATAGAGTAGATATTCCTGATGACCTCCGCTTCATATTCTACAACAGTCAGAGAACCTCTCTCATAAACATACCCGTATGTTTCTCCGGAACCCATGTACCCGGTGCCGTACTTGGCCTTCATGACCATGCCCATCTTCACTCTTTCGCCGATCTGTTCACTTTCCAGCTGAGCGATCCTTTGGAATATGTCCATCACGAATCTTCCCATCGCGGTGCTTGTATCGAACTTCTCCTGCATAGAGTTGAACTCTTTGCCTTTGCGCCTCAGATCGTCCATCATCATGGTAAAGTTCACACTGTTACGGTGTATCCTGTCCATCTTCAGAACAACAAGAACATCCCAATTCTCGTGGTCGGCCATCATTCTTTTGTATTCCGGGCGGCTTGTGTTCCTTCCCGAATATCCTTCTTCCCTATAGATGCCGGATACAGTCCAGCCTTTTACCCTGCAGTGGGCTTCCAGTCTTTCGGTCTGTGCGTCCAGGGAGAACCCTTCTCTTGCCTGTTCTTCCGTGGATACCCTGACGTAGAGTGCTGCTCGCATGGATTCCCATCCATGCACAATATTAGTGGCGGAGTATAAAAAGCTTAGAGTAGAGCGATACAATTAAAGCTTATAGCTTAATAAAGTTTAAAAATATTGATTATTACTTTCACACATCCTAGGACTCTTTTCCGGCAGCGAATAACGCCTATTGTCAAAGGTATTGTCAATCACAACGTTTCCTCCTTCAACATAACGGCCAAGGCGTCTGCCGATGTCCTTGGGATTTATAACGGTCATCTCTGCTTCACAGAAATCTTTTTCGTTTCTGGTGATGACTGCACCTATTCCGTTCCTTATGGCAGAGAAAGCCAGCAATCCATCTTCGAGATCGTCGACATCAGATCAAGATTATCGTGATCGACATCGAGCACTTCAAAGGATAAGCACATTGGTGTCAACCAAGGTTTTCATAATCCTTCATCCTCTCTTTGAAAATGAAATCATCCAACTAGATGAGAGAAAGTAGTTTGAAATAAATCTGTCTCGAAGCTGTTGTGAGGCTGCATTGGGCTTATGATTTCTTAGCGGCCTCTTTCTCCGCTTCGATCTTCTCGATATCAACATAGAGGTCGTCTATCTTTTTGAATAGGTAGGCGCCGATGCCGGAGAGGTCTTCTCCGTCCTTGTATGCTTTGTAAAAGAGCTCTCCAAGCTCCTCTTCGACCTTGTCGATCTCCCGCCTCTTGTCATTGATCTTTGAGTTGAATCCCGCCTCATCGATCATCTTTGCGCCTCTGTCGATCGCGTTCTCCAGTTCTTCACCAAGGTCTTTGAAGAATCCCATGATATCACCTTCGAGAATTTTTTATTAAAAGGGGGGGGGTTGCCCTCCCTGGAGTTTGATCTTACATCATGCCAGGCGGCATTCCGCCGGGTCCGCCTCTGCCCGGAGGCATTTGCGGCGGGGCACCTCTGCGCGCGGCTATGACGTCGTCGATCCTGAGGACCATGTTCGCCACCTCTTCCGCAGAGTTTATCGCCTGAACTTTGACCCTCAAAGGTTCGATGACATTGTTTTTGAGCATGTCAACTGCCTCTCCGGAGCAAAGGTCCAGACCATAGTACTTCCCGTCCTTCTTCTTCTCGTGGGCATTCTTCAGTTTAATGATGCTGTCTATGGAATCGAGTCCCGCGTTCTCCGCAAGCGTCCAAGGTATGATCTCCATCGCTTTTGCGAACTTCTCAATAGCAAGCTGCTCCCTGCCGCCCACCGTCGAGGCGTACTCGGAGAGTCTCAGGCACAGCTCGATCTCGGGCGCGCCGCCTCCGGCGACCACTTTCTTGTCCTCAAGGGTGACCCCGACCGTGCGTATCGCATCGTTGAGCGCCCTCTCTACCTCTTCCATGACGTGCTCGGTCCCGCCGCGTACGAAGATCGTCATCGCTTTGGGGTTCTTGCATTCGGTGATGAATGCCATTCCGTCCTCTCCGACCAGCTTCTCCTCTACAAGACCGGCCGTCCCGAGATCTTTCTTGGATATTTCCATGACACTCCCCACAACGGTTCCTCCGGTGGCCTTCGCGATGGCTTCGACATCGCTCTGCTTGCACCTTCTGTAACCAAGTATCCCCGCCTTGGCGAGATAGTGCTGGACGAGCTCGTCGACTCCTTTTGACGAGAATACGACATTCGCGCCGACCTCTTTGATCTTCTCTACGATCGCTTTCATCGCGTTCTCTTCCTCTGCAAGGAAGGCGGACATTGCCGCGGGGTCAGAGATCTGTATCTGAGCATCGAACTCTGTTTTCTTTACTTCGAGAGATGCGGTGAAGAGCGCGATCTTTGCGTTCTCCACCCTCTTGGGCATACGGGAGTGCACGGCCTCTTTGTCTATTACAACGCCCTGAACAAGGTATGTATCCCCGATGACACCGCCGACCTTCTTTTCGACGCGTACGTTATCGGCGTCGACCCTGCCGTCCTCCATAACGGACTTTGTCGCTTTTACCACTATGTCTGCAAGTTTTTCGTACTCTTCGCCGACGGATTTTCCTGTCAGCGATGTTACGGCCACCCTCTTGAGCATCTCGTCCTTGGTAGCGTCTACCGCTATCTCATCCAGGATCTCTAACGCTTTGTCAGCGGCCATCCTGAATCCGTTCGTTATGACCGTGGGGTGAATCTTCGCGTCGAGGAGTTCCTCCGACTGTTTGAGAAGTTCTCCCGCGAGCACTACCGCCGTTGTCGTACCGTCGCCGCATTCGTTGTCCTGTGTCTTTGCGACCTCGACGACCATCTTCGCCGCAGGGTGCTGAACCTCGATCTCTTTGAGGATCGTCACACCGTCGTTCGTTATCACAACGTCTCCGATGGTGTTAACAAGCATTTTGTCCATTCCTTTGGGTCCGAGCGTGGACCTTACGGCGTCGGCCACGGCTTTGGCGGCCGAGATATTATTGAATTGAGCCTCTTTGTCCTTTGTTCTCTCTGTGCCTTCTTTCAGCACAATGATAGGTTGATTTCCGTTCGCATACATAGGATGATTTCTCCTTATTTGATTAGTCTGGTAATTTTGTTCTTCTATATTAACGTTTTCTATTTTGTTCTAACTTTGTTAGTTAAAGAGACTTCGTCCACGCGATCGCCGGCCTCAATATTGCCGACGGCTTTTATAGGCTTGGTGTCTGGCCGGGAGATAGATAAAATATCATGCAATACGTTACAGGAAGCGGAAAGATGTCGTTAAGTGCGTTCGGAGATAAAGCCGTCAAGCCGGACGAAGATATGGTCTTGACAGTGCTGGGGGAAAGAAAAAACCTGTGGGACCGTGTCATGGGGCACATCGCATCCGCTTACAAGGATGTGAGCGGAGAATGGAAATTCTACAGCAAAGATGCGGGCTGGACGCTCGTTGTGAAGAGCGGCAAGCGGACCCTGGTGTACCTTATCCCTCTGGAAGGATCCTTCAAAGCGAACTTCGTTCTCGGAGAGAAGGCCGTATGCGCAGCGCAAGGTTCGGACCTGCCGCCGCATATCCTTAAGGCCATCTCTGAGGCCAGGCCGTATGCGGAAGGGCGCAGCTTCATGACAGATGTGAAAGATGACGAGGACAGGGATGCGGTCATGAAGCTTATCGGCATCAAAGAACGCAACTGACGTCATTTCCTGAACGATAATGCGCCTCCCTTATCCCGAAGGGAATCCGGCCGCGGTCAGAAAACATCACTGACCGAAAGTCCCGAAGCTGCTGCCAGCTTCCGTATCTTTTCCCTAGGCCTTTCCGATCCGCGTATGTTCATGCGGTTCAGTCTTTCCGTGAGAAGCGGCCGCGGGTTCAGCCTATCGATGAACACCCGTTCTACTCCGGTAGAAACGATCGCTTCCACAAGTTCCTCTTCATTTCCGTCCAGGTGGTCCAGCACTGGCCCGATCAGAGCGTATGTGTCGATGCCTCTTTCCGAAAGCTGCCTCAATGTATCCAGTCTTTTTCCTGGCAGGGGTGCGCCCGGTTCGGTGATCTTCGAGAACTTGTCACTGAGAGTTGTTATTGTAATCCCCACCTCTCCCCTCATGGATGATATCAATTCTATGTCCCTTAGGATCAGATCGGATTTCGTGTGAAGGTGTATACGAAAATCCCTTTCTTTCAGTATCTCCAGGCATCTCTGCGTAAGTCTGAATCTTTTTTCAGCGTATTGATACGGGTCCGTTACAGTTCCGATCCCTATCGTTCCTTCCAGACCCGACAGTTCCTTGGCCAGCCTTTCTGGTATGTTCGTTCTTACTTTCACGACCCTCCAATCCTTCCAATCGGTGTGCAGAACCTCCGGCGCATAGCAGTAAACGCAGCCGTGTTCGCACCCCCCGTACGGGTTGAGAGCGTAATCTATGCCGGGAAGGCCGGAGGGGGAAAGTGCCCTTTTCGCTTCCGTTATCCTGTAACAGCCGTCCCATTCCAAGGCGCCCTCGAATTCGATAAGGTCAGTAATAGTCCTCTATCCTCCTCTGCGTCAGATAATCTTTCAGAATACCGGAGTTCCTGATCCATGTGTCTCTTTTGATATCCATCACCCCGTCCACATGTGCGAGGGCCTTGTCCAGTACGTCGAATTTGAACGGTTTTGTTCTGAGAGCTGCCCTTACGTTCTCTCTCACGTTCCATACCCCTACCGGCATGACATATCCGGGATGGGCCTCCCTCATTATCACCACTCCGGCGGTCCTGCGCTCTTTGAGGAGGAGTTCGTTCACGGCCATCCTCGCCGCATAGTAGCAGCCGCCGATGTGCGCATATTCTGACCTTCCCTCAAAGAATTCGCAGTCGGAAATGATGTCGATCGTCTTGCCCAGGGGATTCCATGTGGTGTTCGGATACCAAGCTTCGATGAGCTCGTACCTCCACGTGCATGGCATCATCAGCACGCACCACCTGTTGTCAAGCTGCTCCCACTGGTAGATCCTGAACTCATCTATCGTCTGGTTGTATTTTGTTGTTTTAAGCAGATCCTTGCCGATGATGTCGTCCACCGCCGTGATGCTCCATCTCGTCGGCACGAAGCGCCTTCTTTTCTCCGCTCCCATCGTACCCACTGAGAACGCTTTCTGTATCTCGGAGACGAGAGTGCCGTTCTTGTAGGCGCTGACCACGGCCCCTGCGGCGTTCAGATCGATGTCGTAGAAGCTCTTCTCCAGGTTCCTTTCGAATCTCCCGCTCCCTATGGTCATGCCGTCCATCCTCGCCGACGGGCCGAATGGCTGTACCTCATCGTCCAGAACCACCCTTCCTCTGGGCTTCTGCCTGAAGTTCGCTTCCACTTCCAAAGGTCTCTCCGTCAGCGCCAGCTCCTGAACGCTGTCGACGATCCTGCCGGCGGCCTTGAAGTTCTTCGCGTCTATCCTGTATTTCCCCCTGACCAGCCTGAACCTCATATCCACGATCTCGTCTATAGACTTGCCCACCCACATCTCCGGCTTGTCCAGTATCGATGTGTCGCCGAATTCGGGTGGAAGGAGCGGACCGATGTCCACCTTCGGATATCCGTATCTGCCGACGAACACCGCCGGGGGGCTGCATCCCGCCAGGTCCTTTATGTCCATCAGCGGCATGGTTCTCTGCTGGGAATAGAATTTGATCATCAAAGGGCAGCGGTCCTTTCCGCAGAGTCTTCTGGAACCTTTGCATATAGAACAAAGACCGGATCTGGCCGGGGACTGATTTATCTCGGCCATCTTATCGAAGAACTCTGCGCCTGACATCTCATCATACCATATAGCATCCCGAAAGAAAAAACTTCACAAGAAGGGAAGATTGAGCAAGAGGCAACTGGTCGAAACCGGTGCAAGGGGTTGCCCCTTGCTATGGTTCGAAAATGCTCGTTTTAATATTTTAAACATTGTGAAAAATAGAATGATATTGCCTTTTTAGGTAATACAAGTCGTTTACCCTCGCATAATTTCGACTGATTTCTGGCCGATATGGCCTGCCGCCGCAGCTGCGGCGGCATCGGCTATATACTTCATCAAAAACTGTCATTGAACTTCGGAAGAGGTCATTCCGTCAAACGATCCGAGCAGTACGGACGCAGTTTCCCACTAACGATATTATTTACCAACACAGCAATTATCACTTTAGGCGATATCATGTCCGACGGTAATAAGATCAAAGTCACGAAGAACGGCCCGTACATAGTGTACGGCGGCGTACCTCTTAAAGAAGAGGTCCTCGAAAAAGATGCGATGGGCAAGCCGGACAGGTGGGCGGACGGAAAGAAGCACTACCCTGACGAGACGTACGCCCTGTGCAGATGCGGAAGGTCCGGGGACAAACCGTTCTGCAGCGGTGACCATGGCAATTTCGACGGCACAGAGACCGCCCCAAGGAACACCTTTGCCGAGAGGGCGAAGATCTGCCACGGAGATGATGGTGTTGCCCTGCTGCAGGACCCCGCGCTTTGCGTCGGCGACGGGTTCTGCCACGGAAGACATAAGATCGAAAGCACCGTCAAGAAAAAGAAAACTCTCGACATCGCGCTGCAGCAGACATACGATTGTTCGGGCGGAAGTCTTGTTATAACAATAGACGGGGAGATACAGGAACCAAAACTTGAAAAAAGCATTTCCGCAACCTCGGCAGGCACGAAGAGAGGTCCCTTTTGGGTCAAAGGCGGGATACCTGTGGAATCATCGGACGGTTATGTGTATGAGGTGAGGAACCGTGTCGCCCTATGCAGCTGCGGAAGGTCTGAGAACAAACCCTTCTGCGACGCGGCGCACCTTCGCTGAGGGGGTCACAGCCGTTTTATCTCAAGGTCGAGATCGAAAACATCTTTAAAATCATCCTTTATGGTCTTCAGCTTCCATATTTCCATGCTTATGTCGGACTCCGATCCCAGACCGACCGTTATGGCGCCGGCCGATACGGATATATCGACCGTATCGACGGAGGAATTCCGGTGGCGGTCCAGTATGTCGGCGATCTTAAGCATCATGGCGCACATCAGGATGTCCGATATCTCACTTTCCTTCATGCCGCTGAAATGCTTTGATCCCCTGTCGGGGAATTTCTTATGGTGGAATTTCGCCAGCAGCCCCATTGTCCTCAGTTCCTCGTTATCGAACCCGGGGAGGAAGGAGTTGACGATGATCGTGTAAGAATGGATGTGGTGTTTCGTATAGCTTATGAACTCCCCGATATCGTGAAGCAGGGACGCATACGACAGGAGCGTCCTCATCTCGCCGTCTATGCTGTGTATGCCGAGCTCTTTCATGCCGTCGAACAGCAGGAGCGCGTTCCTCCGTACCGTCTCCGCATGGGGCCTCTGATACTGGCATCTGTTTGCGAGGTTCAGCACGGACGACTCCTTCACATTGAACTCGGAGTGCCCGTTGTTCAGAAGATAATCCATTTCCATCCCCTGCTTCATGCCCCTCTCGCTTATCTCTATCCTGTCGATCCCCAGAAGGTACATGAGCTCCTCCGCTACCGCCCCGCCCGATACAATGATGTCGGCCCTTACGGGATTCATACCGGGCACTTCCTTCCTTTCCTCGACGTCTTTCCTGTAGAGTTCCTTCATCACCTCCACCAATTCATAGTACATCATGTAGGATGAATCCCCGTCCCTCTTAGCGGCGCACATCTCCGCGAGAGCGATCATTGTCCCCGACGACCCGTAGGCCTTTTCGAACCCTATCTCCCTGACCCTGCGGCAGGTGCGGTAGGACATCATGTCGACCTGCCGTCTTAAGAAATCATATTCAGAGAAGGTCAGCGCTTTGGTGTGGTCCGTTTCCCCTCCGTACGCGAGCCTCACCGAACCCAGGCTCAGACTGTCAAAGAAGAGATCCTCGCTTCCTTTGCAGAGGGCTATCTCCGTGCTGCCGCCGCCGATGTCTATTTCCAATGTTTTCTGAGGAGGGCCGTTCGGGCCGAACACCCCCAGCCTTATGAGCCTCGCCTCTTCGAGCCCCGATATTATCTTTGCGTCAACGCCTTCCACCTTCACCGCGTCCAGCAATTCTTTTCTGTTTGACGCCTCCCTCGCGGCGCATGTCGCATATGCTATTATCTTCTCCGCCCCGAGGTCCTTTGAGAGCTGCACGAAGTTCGACATAACGATGCGCACCCTCTCAATGGTATTTTCGTCGATGTAACCCTGTTTGAAAAGGTGCTGCCCCAGCCTCACCGTTTCTTTGTCCTGGTAGATCGGAGTGCCGATCGAGTTCCCGAAGAAGCGCACGACGAGTATGTGGATGGAGTTCGTTCCTATATCGATGAAGCTTATGACCTTTGAATCCTCAGCCATGCCATTTGCCTCTGTTTTCGATGAACCATTCCTGCGAACGGAATTTCCTGCCTTTCTTCTTCACCGGGACGTACCGTCCGCCCGGGGTCAGACATTTGGCCTTCAAGCTGTCTTTAAGATGAATATCGAGTATGTTCTTTTTTATCAGCGCGAGCATTTTTTTATCGACTATCGGGAACAGTACCTCCACCCTTGCGATCAGGTTCCTCGGCATCATGTCGGAGGACCCCATGTACATCTCGGGGTCACCGTTGTTCTCAAAATAATATATCCTCGAATGCTCAAGGTACCTGTCGACGATGCTGATCACCCTGATGTTCTCAGAGATCCCTTTCAGACCGGGCCTCAGACAACACAGGCCCCTGATGTTCAGGTCGATCTTCACGCCCGCCATTGACGCCTTGTATAATTCCGCAATGATATCGGAATCGACAAGGCCGTTGGATTTCATCGCGATGTATGCCTTCTTCCCCTTCGCCTGGTTCTCCGCTTCCCTTCTTATCTTTCCGATAAGGGTCTTCTTCAGCGTCGTCGGGGCGACCAGGAGGCATTTATAATCTCTGGGGCCGAAGACGCCGGTCAGCGCGTTGAACAGTTCGCCGACGTCATCCCCTATCTCTTTGTTGATGGTAAGGAAGGACGTGTCGCCGTACTGCTTCGCTGTACTCGTGTTGTAGTTTCCGGAGCTCATATGGGTGTATCTGATGAGCTTATCGTTCTCCAGCCTGACCACCTGCAGAAGCTTTGAATGCACTTTCAGGTCGACCGGCCCGTAGACCATATGGACGCCGATCTTCTCGAGCTCCCTCGCCAGATAAATGTTGTTGGTCTCGTCGAACTTTGCGCGCAGTTCCATCAGGACGGAGACGGTCTTGCCGCTTTCGCGGGCCCTTCTCAGGGCATTTATGATCGACCGATCCTTTCCTATCCGGTAAAGACATATCTTTATGCTTTGAACGCTGGCGTCCTCTGACGCTTCGTTAAGGAAGCGCACGATGATATCGAACGACTCGTAGGGATGGAATATCATCCAGTCTTTTTCTCTGATGGTGTCAAAGATGCACCTGTCCTCCCCGAACTCGGGCGGGACGTAAGGGACGAAGGGCTTGTCCCTGAATTCGGGCACGTCAAGCGATGCTATCTGCCACAGGTCGGTCAGAAGCATTCCTCCCAGCGTTGCCGTGTGTATCTGATTGTCCCTTAGCTTCAGATTCCTTCCGAAGAGAGATATCATCTCGTTCGGCATGCCTTCTTCCACCATCATCCTGACCGGGAACCCCACGTCCCTTGAGTCAAGAGACGTCTCGACGGCAGACATCAGGTCGCATGCCTCGTCGATGGTCACCTGGATGTCCGCGTTCCTTGTCACCCTGAAGATGTACGCCCCCGTCACATTCATTCCCGGAAAGAGATGATTGATCTCCGATTCGACTATGTCTTCGAGCTGAACAAAATCCATACCCTGGGATTCGGACGGTATCCTTACGAACCTCGGCAGAATGCTCAGCGGCACCTTAACCCTTGCGTATATGTTCTCCCCTTTGTTGTTTATCCTCACCGCGATATTGAGCGAATTGCTTGATATGAACGGGAATGGATGGGAGATGTCCAGCGCCAGAGGGGTGAGCAGGGGATGCACCCTTTCTCTGTAGTATTCTCCGACCCAGGCCTTTTGGCCGTCGGAGAGGGAACCGATGTCATGTATCCGTATGCCGCCGTCATACAGTTCCTTCCTCAGCTTGCCCCAGCACGCCTCGTAGCCGTCCACCAGGTTGTCGACGGAGACGTTTATCTCCGACATAAGAGCCTTTGTGTCGCGGTAGACGTCCGGCCCGATGGCTATCAGACTGCTGCTCTCTTCCTTCTGCAGCAGCCCGGGGACCCTTATCATAAAGAATTCGTCCATGTTCCCGTACGCTATGGCGAGGAACTTCACTCTCTCAAGCAGCGGAACGCTCGGATCATTGGCCTCGGCGAGGCACCTGCGGTTGAACTCCAGCCAGGACAGCTCTCTGTTTATGTATAGGCTGTGGTCGAAAAGATCAACCTCTTCCGCCTGATTCATTCTTCTTTCCGTCCCCTTATCTTGACCGAATCTGAATGTGCGTGCAGCCCCTCAGCTTTAGATAAAGCTATTATGGTGGGGGCAAGGACGGCAAGTCCATCCCTTGATATCATCTGGACCGTGGATGTTTTCCTGAAATGTGATACGTTCAGCCCTGACATCGTCGCCGCATACCCGGCGGTAGGAAGAACGTGATTAGTTCCGGATGCATAATCGCCGGCCGCAATGGGCGTATAAGGTCCTATGAACACGGACCCGGCGTTGGTTATCCTCGAAAGAACGTCCAGCGGATCTTTGACCTGTATCGAGAGGTGTTCCGGCGCTATGCCGTTCATGATCTCCGCTGCCAGCTCCATGTCCTCTTCCACGATATATCCTGAGTTCTTCAGCGCGGATAGCATTATGTCCTTTCTCGGAGCGCCTTCCATCTGCTCTTCCATGAACGACCAGACCTCGTCCGGAAGCTCCGGATCGGTCGTTACCAGCAGGCACGCCGACGACGGATCGTGCTCCGCCTGGGCGAGAAGGTCCGCCGCGATGAATTCTGCGTTAGCGGTCTCGTCCGCAAGGACCCCGATCTCGCTCGGTCCGGCGGGAAAGTCTATTTCCACGTTCTTTCTGAGCATCATCTTCGCGGCTGTTACGTAAACATTGCCGGGTCCGACCACTTTCTGCACCGGCTCTATGGACTCCGTCCCCAGAGCCATTGCGGCTATGGCCTGGGCGCCGCCCACCTTATAGATCTCGTCCGCGCCGGCTATGTCCATGGCCACCAACGTCAGCGGGCTGACCGGCGGCGGGGTGCAGCATATCACTTCCTCCACGCCCGCGGCCTTTGCGGCGATCACGCACATCAGTGCGGTGGAGGGATAAGACGCCCTTCCCCCAGGTATATAGCAGCCCACCCTTTCCAGAGGAGTGCTTTTCACGCCCAGGGTTATCCCCGGCTCAATCTCTTTCAGCCAGAGGTCCTCCGGGACCTGAAGCTCGTGGAAACGCTGTATGAAGTCTGCCGCGTTCTCTATCTCATCCAGCAGGATCGGGTCTACGTTCTCATACGCTTCCTCGATCTCATCTCTGGATACTTCGATATCCTCGATCATGACCTTGTCGAATTTCATTGTCAGGTCTGCCAACGCCTTATCGCCTTCGAACCTGACGAGATCGATTATGTCCTGCACAGCGTCCATCACTTCGTCGACCTTCGACTCGCGGTTCTCTTTCCAAAAGCTCTCTTTGACCTGTTTCCACATGTTTCCCCCATAGGTTCGGAGGAATTTATATTATACGCAGGGGAAGACCGTGCCTGAAAAAACGGCTCGTGGAAAGAAAGAGACCGCTTACCGAGCGACCTGAGCGCCTCGTCATACGCTTTATTAACCGCCTAAACCATCATGAGACGGCCGGATGAAGAAAGAACCAGGCTGATCCGTGATGAGCCCTATGAGTGCTGACGGCCCTTATTCTTCATATATCTCTTCCGGAGTGCCGCCGCTGACGACGCCGTCCGGCTCTTCCGGGACATTGCCGTCCGACATATACGACATGAGATCGCAGAGCTTCATACCATCGCCCCACCTCATCACATAGTTCCCGTTGCCGGTGACCTCCATCTTCGGGATCCTTTCCCGAAGGGATTCATTCTTTCCTTTCAGCTCATTGCGGGTGGGGATCGTGAATATCCTCCACGGATCCCCCCTTACGCTCTTAAGCCTGAATGCGTAGACGGGGAGAAGACTCGACCTGCAGCATACCTCTTTCATATTCGCGGCCTGCTCGGTGAGCCTGGGGTTCCTGCTGAAATGCATCGTTTCCTCGGCCGAACTCTTAACTTCTATGGGGAACGAGTAATCCCATCTGAGAGCGACAAGGTCCACGCCGAGAGACCCCGCCGCCCTTATGACCAGGAACGGGTCCTCCAGCATCAGATTGTAGGATCTGGTCTCCTCTTCACTGCAGGTCTTGATCATTTTCGTTATCGCTTTTCGATCCCCGCTGAGCAGACCCTTCAGTTCCCTTTCGTAAATGTCTCCGGCCGCCGCCATGATATCACTGTCTGGATGTACGGGAGATTATTAAAAGAAAACATGGGGGTGGCTGAAAGTACCGAAAGTGCATCACGGAGTAAGTCTGCTCGTGTCCCTGGGAAACAGTATCGCTTCCCTCACATTCGGAAGGTCCAGTATCTTTGAGACCAAACGGTCCACTCCCATCCCCCAGCCTCCGTGGGGGGGCATGCCGTATCTGAAAGCATCCAGATAGGAACCGAAGTCTTCTGGGTTCAGGCCTTTCTTCTCCATCCTTTTCAGAAGTTCAGGGTACCTGTGCTCCCTCTGGCCTCCGGAGGATATCTCCTGGCCTTTGTAATCCAGATCGAATGAGAAAGACAGATCCGTGCCTTCCTTCTCCATGATATAGAACGGCTTAGCCTCTTCGGGATATTCGATGATGAAATACAGATCGTTCCCTCTTTCGGCCATCATATCGCCTATCAGCTTCTCACCCTCAGTACCGAGATCGTCCCCGTCCTTAAGGGGCAGGCCGAGACCGATGACCGTCTTAAGGCATTCGGTGTATGTCAGCACGGGGTACGGCCTCTTCGGGACAATTATATCCTTTCCTAGAATGTCCAGATGCTTCTTGCCCCTTTCTTTGAGCTGCGTGAGAACGTGATCAATCACTTCTTCTATCACCGCCATGACGTCCTCCTCTTTCTCTATCCAGGCCATCTCTCCGTCGAAAGAAGAGAACTCTGTGACGTGGCGGTTCGTATTGGAGTTTTCAGCCCTGAAGGCCGGACCTATCTCGAACACCCTGTCGAGGCCGGTGGACATCATCATCTGCTTATAGAGCTGGGGACTCTGCGCCAGATATGCCTGCCTTCCGAAATAATCTATGCAGAAAAGCGTTGCGCCGCCTTCCGCCCCCGTAGCGACTATCTTGGGGGTGCTGATATTCAGGAAACCGTTCTTGATCATGGCCTCGGATATCAGTTCGGCCACCAGCGATCTTATCTCGAACACCGCTTTCATCTCCGGCTTCCTGAGGTCCATGAACCTGTTGTTGAGGCGCGTGTCCATCTCAACGTTGACCTTGTCTATGACCCCCATCGGCAGCGGTACCCCGGCTTCGCTGTAAAGTTCGAACGAGATCGGTATGACCTCGACGCCCAAAGCCGTCTGGTCGCTTTCTTTCACCTCTCCTGTCACTGCGACGACCGATTCCCTTGACAGCCGGGTAAGCGATTCGAATAAACTTGGTTCTATCTTCTTTTTCGGCATTGTTATCTGCACCGTACCGTACCTGTCCCTGAGGGTCAGAAAGGATATGCCGCCAAGATTCCTTATGTCCTGGACCCATCCTTTCACTGTAACGATGCCGTCTTCCTTACCAATATTACCGGAGTCTCTGATCGAGGTCATTTTAACATGCCTGATTAGACCCGCATATAATAAATAACTTGCAGTAGGCGGCTTTTATGTTTGATGAAAATAAAGAGGCCCGTCCCTGAGGACGGGCGTTTGTTGTGCGGTTTATCTCGGAACCACTTCACTCTTCCCCTGCCCTGTCAAAACGGAAGCTGACGAGGGTTGCGAATATGGACGCAACGAGCAGAACGAACATCAGCAGTGTCCACTCGTCCACAGCCGACGGCGGCAGCGTCCAATCCTCTGTCAGGAAGAACACTACGATCGCCATGATCCCGGTAAGCAGGCCGAGCACCCTGAGCGCCGCTGCCGACCTGGACCTGCGCGTCTTTTCGTCTTCGACGGACCGGTTCCTGCCCGCAACGATCCCTATCGCGCCTGCCGCCAATGCGATCACGGCGCATATCAGGTTCAAGGGGGACCATTTTCCTCCACCTTCCATATCCTCCGGGACGACCGTCTCCGGAGCGGCGGATATGACGGATATGTAGTGATCTCTAATGACATTGTTGAAAGTATACGAACCGGCGCCGGGAAGCTCCGGTCGTTCCTCTCCGTCGATGAAGACCGCTTTAATATCATATCCCTGTCTGGCGGAGAAGGTGAACGCCGCACTGCCGCCTTCCTTGACGCTCACGGTACCCAGCGGGTCTATGTACGATCCGTCATCGGCACTCGAATAGATGTAGAATGTTGCGGGCGCGGTGCCCCCGCCGGGAACGTACGTCCAGACGGGATACAGGTCCACATCTCCGCTGATGACGAACGTATCACCCTCCGCATACACGGCGGAAGAATCGCCGGGGACCGTACTCCACCCTTCAAAGGTGAAATTCGTCCTATTCAGCGTACCCTTTCCAAGGACCGTTACCTGCGACCATATTGCGTAGGGGCTGCCGGGATCGGCCGGAGCGGCGCCGCTGCCGGCTCCGTCGCTGTGATAAATGACGCTGTAGGTCAGGATCGCCCACTTGGCATAAAGGACGATATCTGCCGTGACGGCGTCGGAATCAAAATCCCAGACCTGGGAGCATCCCGCATCCGTATGCCAGCCTCCGAACGCATGGTCCGTCCGCTGCGGCTCAACAGGCGCCGCAATTGTGCTTCCTGCGGCAACATTCAGCCTCGGCGCCTCCTTCCCCGGTTCGGGTGAGTTATACCAATTGGGCACGGCGTCGTAGTTGAGGTCGAAATCCACTCTGTAAAGGTCCTGCTGCCACTCTGCCGTCAGTGTCTGTTTTGCCGAGTGAATTATGTCCCCGGGCTGATAAAGAGGGAACGCGTCCGCAGGCAGATCGGTGAGAGGATGGCTGCCCAGGAATTCCTGGACAGATATTTCGACATAACCGTTATCGGCCGCCCATTGTGCATAGCCGATCCAGTCCAGGTCCGGTACGCTGCTGCGCCATCCCAGGAATCCGTAGTCGGGGGAAGAATGCTCTATCGCCGAGCGCGGCATCGCGATAAGGTCCCCCGAAGGGACATCCGGTATGCCGACGGCGGTCATCACATAGTAGCTGTTGTTCGTGCCGAAGTTCAGGCTTTGTATCACTTCATAGACCTCGCCCGAATTGTCCGGATTTTCTATCTCAGTCGGCACAGCGTCCGTCCAATCGGCGCCGGCGCCGGGGTTGAACATGGTCCAGAATATCTCGACCGCTCCGGCATTGGGGAACGTATCCCGCTTATTTCCCAGCGCGTCATAGGGGATCTCCACCACGTACGGTACGGACCCGTCGCGGTACAGCTCATTGGATGTTGGGCTCACGATGAAACACTTTTTCTTCGTGACACTGCCTTCCGCCCCGACATAGTCTCCGTACTCCGTAGATATCGCGGTGTTCGGATCTCCTCTGTTGGCGGTGCCGTTGTAATGTGCAAATATGTTCTTGACAAGTATCCCCTCGGTCGAGCTGATCCCGTTACTGTACCCGCTTGACCCTGTGGTGTGGTAATAGTGGTTTGTTTTCGGGTTGCCGTAGGTATCATGGTTGCCGTTGTCATAGCCTATGTTCCCGTTGTTCTCAAGCATACGGGGATCCATTCCGAGCAGGACCCCTTGGAAATCAGCGTCACAAAGGGGGAGGACGAAGACGTTACCTGTCCTCGAACGCTCCAGCATGTCGCCGAGCACATTACCGGAAAGGCCGTTGATGGTATTGATATTCGATTGGGAAGCGGGATAAAGCACATAGTTCCCGACAAAGATATTGTTGGTCAATTTCGGCATCGGGGGAAGATGTTCGATGTCTGTTCCGTAGTTGCCCGTATCGACGGCGATCGCGCCGCCTCCTCCTGTGCTCCCATACTTGAGGGTGGGATTCACTCCCGCCGGATATGCGCCTGTCACCCCGTTGTTGTAGAATGTACAGTGTGTGACCTCCGATTCGGTCAGTCCGAAATAGTTTATCGCGCCGCCCGCACCGTCGGTGACCGCGGCGGTGAGACCAAACATGGACCCTCCGTAATGCGCCCCGGCGACGGTGTTGTCGTAGAATGTGCAGTTTGAGATGCTGCTCCTTATGCTGGTAAAGGTCTGCGTCCCTTCGACAAGTATCGCGCCGCCGTCATCCTGTGCGAAATTCTTCTCGAAATATGAGTTATGGATGTTCAGTAAGGCGCCGGTGTTGCCGTCGGCGGCGTTGATGTACAGAGCGCCGCCGTCCATCCTTTTGTTTGCGCCCGCCGAAGAGATCGCCTGCATCGTTCCGACGGATCTGTTCTCAATGAATGCGCAGTCGTCGATGCTGAGGCTGAAATACGAGCCCTTCGCATGTATTGCCGCGCCGCCCTCGTCGCTGTTGGTGGAGCCGGTGACGCTGTTTTTCAGGAACAGGCAGTTTCTGAGATCATATTCGGCGACATCCGCAGACTGGCCGCCCCTCAGAACTATCGCTCTGTTGACATTGTCGCTGAAGGTACAATCAACAAAGGAGGCGTCGTTCCTGTTCCCGTTGAAGGTCACTGACGTTCTTGTAAGGTCAGTGAACGAGCAGTTTGCGAACTCATAGTTCCCTCCCTGCAGCTGCATGCCGCCGGTATTCGGCACTTTGGAATCGTTCGTGAGTTTCACATCTTCGAACCTTATGGTGCCCGTGCCGTTATTGACGATATCGAAATGCCGTTCGCCTGTTTTTGCTGTCAGCGCCGTACCGCCGCATATGGTAATGTTATAGTCGTGTGTGGAAGGGAGTATTATCTGTATGGTGCCGTTAAGCTCCAGATCGTCAGCGAAGTCCTCTGTCAGGAAGATGTTCGTATCTTCGAATGCGTTGATCATAGCGTCCGAAAGTTCCTGCACCGTGTCCGCGTACACATCGGCCGGATCGGCTTCCGTTCCCTCCGATGCTATCAGAAGGGCCGACATCATGATTACTGATACCAGCAGAATCGCCGCTGCCGCTGCCTTCCCATTCCTGTTGGGATTTGCTATGCTGGCCGAAATGGTACGCTAAGCAGCACGGCATTTTCTATAGGTAGTTGGTATAATATTCCCTTCCCCCTCTGTATTTTATATGAAATAATTTGTCTGGCGAGCATCCCATTACATACGACTTAAATATTTTGGACATATTTTTTATATGAATATATATCAATACATATGCAAAAAACTGACAAACTCCTCCTCCGAAAAAAGTGTCGTTCCTTTCAAAATAAATATTATTATAACTGTCTGCCTATACTCAAAAAGAAAATGGTGAATCCATGGTTAAAGAGAAAGTGACCGTTTCAGTTATCAAAGCGGACGTAGGTTCCGTTGTAGGACACTCGAGGCCCCATCCTTCTATGATGCAGGTTGCAAAGAAGATCCTGGCAGACAAACAGAGGCAGGGGATCCTTGAAGACTTCTATGTCACCCGCGTGGGGGACGACATAAACCTTTTCATGACCCACTACAAAGGAGAGGGCAACAAAGAGATACACAGCGCCGCGTGGGAGTGTTTCCAGGAAGCCACCAAGATCGCCAAATCCATGAAGCTGTACGCCGCCGGCCAAGACATACTCACCGATGCGTTCTCCGGCAACGTCAAAGGCGCCGGGCCCGGCTCTGCGGAGATGTCGTTCGAGGAAAGAGGATCGGAGCCGCTGTTGTTCTTCATTGCGGACAAGACCGAACCCTCGGCATACTCCCCCATACTTTCCAGGATATTCCTGGACCCCTTCACGACCACCGGACTGGTCGTCGACGCAAGGGCGAAGAAAGGATTCGACGTGGAGGTGCATGATGTCATGGACAGCAAGAAGGTGGTCCTCTCCTCGCCGGAGGAGACCCTCAGCATCCTCGCGCTCCTCGGAGACACCTCAAGATACGCCATTAAAAGAATATCCTCAAGGGCGGGGATCGGTCCGGCATGCGTCATTTCTACCGATAAGCTCAACCTTACCGCAGGTAAATACATCGGAAAGGACGACCCGGTGTGCGTCTGCCGCTGCCAGAACGGCCTCCCGTCTGTCGGGGAGTACACACAGCCGTTCCTTATGACATCCTGGATCGCGGGAGGATGGATGAGGGGTTCTCACTACGGAACATTCTACCCCTGCTCTCCGGAGGAATCCGATCCCACATATTTCGACGGACCTCCGAGGATATGCTGCCTCGGGTTCCAGCTGAATGACGGGAAACTTCAGGGGCTGGAGGATATCAACTCCAAAGGCGGAGACCATGTGCCTGTCGATTTCTTCGGCAACCCAACGTTCGACACCGCCCGCACAAATGCCATAAAGACAAGCAGGTTCCTCAGGACGCAGGGGCCTTTCACTCCCTCGATACTTCCGGCGGAGGAAATGGAATACACTTCCAGGCCGGAGGTTCTCAAGGAATTGAAACAGAGGTTTGAGAAACTTGACTAAGAAGGTCACTAAGCCGGCGATCATCGTCAATTTCAAGGCATACAGCGAAGTGGAGGCGAACGGCGCCCTCGCTCTCGCCAAGATATGCGAGGCTGTGACAGATGAAACAGGAATAACCATAACGGTCTGCCCCCCGGCCGTGGACCTTTCGCTGATATCGAGGAGCGTTTCGATCCCCGTTCTGTCTCAGAACGCGGATCCCTACGCACCAGGTTCGGCCACCGGCTGGACCACTCCCTCTATGATTAAGGGATGCGGTGCGGCCGGAACTCTGATCAACCATTCCGAACATAAAACACCCTGGAAAAGGATCGGAGAATGTGTTGAGTTGTCAAAGGGCGTTGACCTTATGACCGTTGTTTGTGCGGAAAATGTCCAATCCGCGGTACAGGTGGCTGAGTTCAGACCGGACTATGTCGCTGTGGAACCTCCGGAGCTCATCGGAGGGAATGTATCGGTGACCACGGCGAACCCCGCCATCATCGAAAAGACCGTGGAGGCCGTAAAAAAGGTGAACGGGTCCATCTCGGTCCTCTGCGGCGCGGGCGTGAAGACCGGCGAAGACGTCAAAGCGGCGATAGATCTCGGCACCTCCGGAGTGCTTCTTGCATCCGGCGTCGTTAAAGCAAAGGACCCCAAAGCAGCGCTCCTTGATCTTGTGAAGCGCCTCTGACCGGCCCGGGACGACCGTATGCTCTCTACAGGGCATTTTTTGAAAAGATGTCTTCCCCTTACCCGCCCTCATCTGCAACAGAACGGCATGTGGTTATAAGGCGTAAAGAGCAATCCGTCAGACGCCGTGTGTATTGGACAAATGGTAAGGATAGGGGATCGACCCCTTTGCTGTCCCATGCCCGCAATCACAATAACATCTTCGGGTTAGCTTTTTCATGCCCGCTTCCGTCATCAGATTACCATCATCTTTTCTTGTATCTTCGTATCCTGTTCTCTGAACTTTTGCGAGGATGCCGCACCGCTGCATGCATTGACCCTTCGGACCGGCGTACAAAGCTGTTTGGTCAACTCAAAAACTCCTTCGATCGGCCCCTACGGATCTTCAAGAGGTTTGTCATTTTCCTGAACTTTATGTTCACCGGGACCCTGTGCTGTAAGTTCTCAATCTTTCCCCTATATTTCGAACGAAGCAACGGCATCCCTGCAAATTTCATTTCTCCCTCTATCTGTAAAACAGTCTGTCGATATATATTCATGCTTATTGTATAACCTCCTAACTCTAGTATTTCGCATTTTAATATAAACCGAACAATTTGTATTATATGGTCAAAAAAAGGTGCCTTGCTCTCATTTTGCTGCTGTTCTTATCGCCCGTGTTGTTCGTTGAAAACAACTCATCGGGGGAAATAACGGACGGGGTCCTTTTCTCCGAGGTGCAGCCCTTCGGCAGCCATGAAGGGGTATCTCTTTTCAACTATGGTCCCGAAAATGTGAATCTTAACGGCTGGTCCATAACCGACGGGGAGGGGACGCTCACATTTGCAGAGGATATCTGTATCGAACCTTTTACAAGGCTGACCATTGTAAAGACCGCCGCCGCAGACGATTGGTTCTCGGGGAGGGACCGCGTGATAACTTTCGACGATGAGCGCATTCAAAAGAAAGGGAGCTTCATACTTGCGGACGCCGGGGACGATATCTACCTTTACTGCGGCAGCGTATTGATCGATGCTGTTTGCTACGGGAACAAAAAGGCAGAAGAGGGCTGGGTCGGGGAGCCCGTAAGTCTGCCCTCAGGCAGATATCTGCTTCGCATAGGCTCCGTGGATACAGATTCTCTTACCGATTGGAACTCTACAAAACCGGGTCTTACCAACAACGTTTTCGATCCGGAACTGTATTTCGACGCCGTCGTGACGCCTTTCAGCTTCCCTGAATCCCGCGGCTCTCCCATTTTCAAAGAGATAGGGCAAGCCGAGCGCGAGGTCCTGATCTCCATCTATCTCCTTACAAGCGTCCAACTGGTCGCCCTCCTTTGTGATCTTTCGGAGAGGGGGGTGAGAGTATGCGTCCTTTTGGAAGGGAATGTGTTAGGATACGATATCAGCACCGAACTCACGCTGATGCGGTCCCTTGCCGATGCGGGAGGCGAGGTGTACCTTATCAACGATCCCGCGGGCAGCTACAAACGGTTCTCATATTTCCACAACAAGTATGCGGTAATTGATTCAGAGAAGGTGATCGTCACTTCCGAGAATTGGACCTCCAGCAACCTGGGCCCGGGCTGTTCGAACCGCGGCTGGGGGATCGTCGCGGAAAGTAACGGTTTCGCAGAATATGTCAGGAACGTGTTCCTCAGCGACCTGAACCAGGCATACGGGGACGTCCGCCCCCTTCTTGATCTCTACCCTGCGCTGAAGCCGTATCAGGGGGCCCTGAGTTTCAGCGGGGCGGAGGATCATCAGGAAACGGCAGCCTTTGACGCCAGGATAATGCCCGTGCTGTCTCCGGATAATTCCGCATCCGCGCTGAAATACTTCATCGAGAATTCCGACGTAAGGGTTTTCTCTCAGCAACTTGACCTGGGAAGCTCCTACAAGACCGTCGCCGGAACCTCTCCGCTGAGGTGGATGCTGTCAGCGGCGGAAAGGGGGGTCGATACGCGATTAATCCTGGACTCCTCCGCGAACGGCGGCAGGAACGACGAATATGTCAACACTCTGAATAATACGACCGCGATCAAAGCTATTTCTGTGAACGGCAGGGCATCGTTCTCCCTCATACACAACAAAGGCGTGATAATGGATGATCTGGTATGGGTAGGCTCGGTAAACTGGACGGAGGGTTCGTTCGTTAACAACAGGGAATTCGCCATGGTCATAGATTCCCCTGAGGTGACCGCGTTCTTTGCCGAGCTGTTCATTGAAGACTGGGGAGTGAATGAGCACACCATTGCGGAGACCGGCCTTGAAATAACATTCGATGTGCTTTCGTTCAACGGGGAACCGATCTATGCGTTCTATGTCTCCGGGCCGGAACATTATGCCTATGTGTGGGACGTTCTGGGCGAAGGCATTCTCAGACGGTCGGACATAAACATGATCGTCTGCACCGGCCTTCCCGAAGGGACCTACACAATAAGTGTGGCGATGGACGGAACGCCTTATTCGGCTTCCTGCGAATATACGGTGACCGACGGAGGAGGTTATTCTTTCGGCGGGGATAGTCTCTGGGCCGCCGCCGCAGCGGGCCTTATGGCCGCCGGCGGTGCAGGCGTTATTATGAGAAGGAGGAATAATAACCGCTGACCGCCATACCTTTTTGATGTTAGTAAGGCAGATGACCGTCTCCGATATAGACAGTGTTTACGAGATCGCAGACAAGTCGCTCGGCGAAAGGTACGTCCGTGAGGTGTTCCTTCTTTTCATCAACGGGTGGCCGGGCGGACAGCTGATTGCAGCGGATGACCTCGGAAATGTGATAGGATTCCTTTCGGGAGCAAGGCTACCGCAGGACAAAGCGTCGATACAGATCTTTGCCGTGGACCCCCGCCGCAGGAGAGAAGGGGTCGGAAGCAGACTGCTGGAGGAATTCAGATTCCGCACCTCAATGGACGGAAGACACTACATACAGCTGGAAGTGAAAGAGGAGAACACCGGCGCCATTTCTTTCTACGAAAAGAGAGGGTTCACGGCCATCGCATATCTGGAGGAATTCTACTACGACGGCGGCAGCGCCCTGAGGATGATGTGCAGCGTGCGGGGGAACTCATGATCATTTCATGTCATCAATGGATTCAAGGAACGTCTGCATTTTGAAAAACCCGCGTTCGGCCGCTTTTTCGTCCTTTATATATTCAAGCTCTTTAAAGCCGCGGCCGATGACCTCGGATATCGAACAGATCACCTGCAGGATGTCCGCCAATTCCTCCATGCTCTTGGATCTCTGGTATTCCGCGACCTCTTCCAGCAGTTTTTCGTTCAGCGCCTCCAGAAACTCATCGTTGTCCATTATCCTGAAGTTTGGCATCTCCCCGCTCTCGATTATTAAGGCCGGGATCCTGTCCCTGACGAGCTTATTCACTGTTCTGACAGCCATGAGAGCATAAACACGGCGGAATTTGAAAAATGTTTGTACACGCTGAACGCCCGCGCAATCTGGCAATAAACAGGTGATTCGGGCGCGCGCCGAACAAAAGAATATTATTTCAGAGATATATATGGGTGCGATGGGTATGCTTAATGACATTTATAAAGAGCTGTTCGATCTGCTGAACGGATCGAATACCGGAGATCCGAAAGCGCTGAACGGCCTCGGCTTCATGTGTGAAAACGGGAAAGTCGTACAGCAGGATTACAAAGAAGCCGCCAGGCTGTATAAGCTCGCTGCGGATAAAGGACTTGCCGACGCACAAAACAATCTCGGCCTCATGTACGCAAGAGGAAAGGGCGTTGATAAAGATCATAAAGCGGCCCTTGAGCTTTTCAAGCTCGCCGCCGGACAGGGTAATGCGAGCGCGCAAGCCAACCTGGCCCACATGTATTCCGAAGGGAGAGGCGTGGACCGCGACTACAAAGAAGCATTCAGGCTGTACAAGCTGGCGGCGGAACAGGGACTTGCCCGCGCACAATCCAGCCTCGGTCAGATGTATTTCGAAGGGAGAGGCGCGGAACGCGACTACAAAGAAGCCGTTCGGTTATGCGGACTTGCCGTCAAACAGGGCGACGCCAGAGCACAGAACACCCTCGGATTCATGTATGCCTGGGGAAAAGGCGTGGAGCAGGACAGCAACGAAGCCGTCAGGCTGTATAAGCTAGCTGCGGAACAAGGCAATGCGGACGCGGAAGCCAACTTAGGTTTCATGTATGCTTGGGGAAAAGGCGTGGAACAGAACCACAAAGAGGCCGTCAGGCTTTACAAACTTTCAGTGGAAAAGGGTAACGCCAGGGCGCAAGCCAACCTCGGCTACATGTACTTTGAAGGGAAGGGAGTGGAGCTGGACTTCAAGGAGGCCGTCAGGCTGTACACTCTCGCAGCCGAACAGGGAGACGCGATCGCGCAAGCCGAACTCGGCTACAGATATGAATGGGGCAAGGGTGTGGAGCAGGATTACAAAGAGGCCTTCAGATTGTACAGGCTTGCCGCTGAACAGGGCAACGCCATAGCGCAATACAAGGTCGGCCACATGAATGAAAGGATCCTCTTCGAGAAAGATTATGCCGAGGCCGCGAAATGGTATGAGCTGGCGGCAAGACAGAACGAATCGCAGTCACAGCACCGCCTGGGCGTATTCTATAAGGAAGGAAGGCCCGGAGTGGCCAGGGACTTTGTGAAAGCGAAGAGAATGCTGGAATCCGCCGCTAAGACATACGAGACCGACGCGCACGCGCTCGACGCATTGTTCGAATTGGGAGAGATGTACGAGAACGGGCTGGGCGTGGAAAAGAATATGCTCCTTGCCTACAAGTACTACGCTGTCGCGGCCAAAAGGGATCACTTCAGGGCGGCCAAAAAGATAGAAGGACAACCGTTCAATGCCTCGGAGATCCTGGAACTGATGGGAAACGGTGCTCCCGTATTGAAACAATGACGGATGCACCACGGGGTCACATGTTCGATCGCTGATCGTCAGATTTCGCAGCATAAGGCAGCACCCGCGACCACAGGCGGAAGTTAAAAGGGAGAGAACAACAGCGCGTAGAATACCGCTGTTTCCTCTCCGGAGGGATGACCTCCGCCGAATGACCTGTCCGGCGGCGCCCGGAATCTTTTACTCTCTGTTGGATGTATGTGCCAAACTATAATAAGGGCATAGCCATCTACTCCTCGGTGCCCGGATGAAAGGAAAACTGTATGGAGTGAGCATAGGTCCCGGCGACCCGGAACTCCTTACCCTAAAAGCTAAAAGAACGATCGAAGAATGCGGCATCATCGCATATCCGGTAAGAGTGCGGGGGGAACACAGCACCGCATTGAACATCGTCAAAGGAGCAATAGATGTCTCGGGAAAACAAGTCTTGGAGCTTGTGTTCAGTATGTCATCCGACAAAGCGGTCCGATCGTCCAACTACGGCGACGCCATAACCGAGTTGACGTCCGCGCTTGAAAGGGGGGACGACGTCTGCATGATAACGCTCGGCGACGCCACCGTGTACAGCACATTCATGCGCGTAGGCAAGGATATCGAGAGCAGAGGCTATGAAATGGAGGTGGTCCCGGGAGTGCCGTCGTTCTGTGACGGTGCCGCAAGGGCAAAGATACCGCTGACGATAGGCACGGAAGGTCTTGCGGTCGTCTCAGCGGCAGAGGGATCTGAACTTTTCTGTAACGCGCTTGACGAGTTCGATAACGTGGTGATAATGAAAGCCTACGGCTCGATAGACAGAATATCCGAAAAGATCGAGAGCCTGGATCACGGAGCGGATGTGTTCGTTGTCAGCAATGTCGGCCTCGATGATCAATATGTCGGACCTCTTGACAAAAAAAGAAAGTACGGCTATTTCACCACTGTGATAGTAAAGAAAAGAAAGGAGACCAAACGATGACGCACGTTACAAATGTCAGTCCAAGGAGATGACATAATGTCCGGAAAACTGTACGTAGTAGGATTCGGACCCGGAAACAAAGAAGACATGACCCTGCGGGCGGTCAGCGCGGTAGAGAACGCCGACCTTGTGATAGGTTACACCACATACACTGACATCCTAAAGGAGTACTTTCCCGATAAAACATACAAAACGACCGGCATGATGAAAGAGGTTGAGCGGTGCAGGATCGCCATCGAAGAGGCAGATAAAGGACTGACCGTCGCTATGGTGAGCAGCGGAGATTCCGGGATATACGGGATGGCCGGGATAATCTACCAGATGGCCGACGAGATAGGATCTGACATTGAAATAGAGACCGTGCCCGGAGTGACCGCCGCCTCATCCGCCGCCTCGATATTGGGTGCGCCGCTTATGCACGATCTCGCCATCATAAGCCTTTCCGACCTCATGACGCCGCTTGATCTCATCATGAAGCGCATAGACCGCGCAAGCGACGGGGACATGATAATCGCATTGTACAATCCAAAGAGCAAGAAGCGGACGGACCATCTCCAAAAGGCGGTGGAGATCATAAGCGGATATCGCTCTTCAAAGACGCCGGTCGGCATCGTTAGGAATGCCGGCAGAAAGGACGAAAGCAAAAAGATAACAAAGCTGGGTGCGATCGATTATGACGAGATAGATATGTTCTGCATAGTGATAATCGGTAACAGCCAGACTTATATCTCAAAAGGAAGGATGATCACTCCGAGAGGCTATGAGATATTAGGTGTTTGAAATGATATTCAAAATAATGAAGAACAAAAGGAAGGAGGGTGAACATGTCTGAGAAGACTTTCGTGCTGCTGATCGGACACGGGTCCAGGCTGCCGTTCAACAAAGAAATGGTCGATATGCATGCAGGATTGCTAAAAAATAAAGGATATTGCGTCCGCACCGCATTCAATGAAATGACCGACCCTTCAATAGAAGATGCTATGGGATCAATGGCCGCTGACGGCGTCAGCGAGATCGTTGCGCTGCCGCTTTTTGTAGCGTCTGGGAGGCATACGACACAGGACATACCATGCAAACTCGGAATACCGGAAGGATACGGGAGCTTTGTGTCGACCAAGTATGGCAAAGACATCATGATCCATTACAATGAGCCCTTTGGCGATGACCCTGGCGTCACGCAGGTCCTGCTGGAGAAGCTGAAGAAGGTAGGCTGCTCCGAAAACACCGGAGTATTGCTTGTTGCACATGGCTCCCCAATGAAACATAACGCCGACCTTGTCAACATGACATCCGACCGCCTGAAAGCATCCGGCGTCAGGAATGTGTTTGCCGGTTTCAACGAATATAATGAACCGACCATAGAGCATTCGTACGAAGAGATGATGAATGCCGGGTTTGATAGGATCATCGTGCTTCCTATGTTCCTCGCTTCCGGCGCCCATATCGGTGAGGAGATACCGGAGAAATTGGGCATACCTGCAGGCAGCAACGGGGGGATTGTGGAAAGAGAAGGCAGAAATATCGCGATATTTTATGCCGAGCCCCTTGGACTAAATCCTGACATGAATGACATTCTTGTCAAAAAGATCGGGAAGCCGGTTGCATTGCGTTGATCCAGATTCCAGGCAGTTAATAAGTACCATGAAACAATAAGCGCAAGGTACGATCAGGTTGCCTGAGTCTATTCATTTTTCAACTCATCTAGAATCGTTTCACATCTGGGTTTCAGGAGAGGAATGTCCTCTGTCATGATGATCCATATTCTGTGCATATTGGTCTTGTGGTAACTGTGTGCTATAAAGTCGCGCAACCCGGCAAATTCAGACCATTCTATGTCCGGATGTTCTTTCGTGATCTCTTTCGGGAGTTTCTTCACATACTCCCCAATCTGTATGAGTGCAAAGCAGCAGCTGTTCTGGTACAACTCATCTCCGAGGAAGTCTTCTTCATCATTTCCGAAACGTTCCATTGCCGATCTTATAGAATTACAGAATCTGATGATCATCCCAAGAGCATATAACGGGCCGCACTCATCTTTCATAGACCAGTACCCCGTCTCTTTCGATTTCACTTATGAAGACATCTCCAGCCTTCAGTGCGGTAGCATCTACTATATCCACTTCGCTTTCCAGACCTGCTGTCAGATCGTTCATGAGGCCCACCAGTTTAAGGAGGCTTACATCATCATCAGGATATACGCAGAAATCATAATCGCTTTTTTCAGTTCCGTCGCCTCTGGCGCGGGAACCGAACAGATATATCCGTTCGAATCCGCCTCTTCTCGATGCTATCGGCTCGACTATTCCGCGAATGCGCTGAATCTCATCGTTGCCGATCCTGATCATGTTATTGTGATTGTTCTGTCTGACTATAAAACTGTCTGTTCCAATATACGGGATAAAAAGAAGGATCCCCGATCGTTGTTATAATAAATACACGTGTTTCGATGTACCCATATGCGGGGCGATGTATACAGGCAAAGGGGCACCAATCTTCTCATCTTTGCTTTGGTGCTTACCCTGCTTTGGATGATCTATTTGATCTATACCGAGTTCTTTATGGAACACGGTCTTTTTCACATTCACCACCGTGGCAGGATTATTAGAAACGCATTGGGGCTGCCGTTGTTATTATTTTTCCTCCCTTTTTTCGTAAGAACGAAGTATACTTTATCCCCGAACAGCCTTTTGATCAAGGGTGCATTACGATATAAAGAAGAAATCTATTATTCTTCCATTAAGCATGTAGAAGCGGAATATGACACTGAACAGAGTTCTTTCTCAGCGAAAAAGATCAAGAATATACGAATAAGCTACGGCGTGGACAGAACGGTCACTATCCATCCTGCACGGACAGAGGAGTTCCTGTCAAAACTGATGTCAAGAGTTCCAAAACCTCGCATATGAGCAAAATATAAGGAAAAGAAGTGATAGTACGGACGGAACGGAGTGGGTCCTGTATGAAGGAGCCTGATTTTGATGCACTGAGACGTCCATAAGAAGACCTGTACAAATGGTTTGATGTGAGACTTCTTAAGCGTACAAAGAGGCTGCAAAAAATTCAGTATGTGTCCGATAAAGATCTCTTTATCGCGGCGATCATGTCCTCAAACGTTGCCCTTTCGGGGATAATGTCCACTTTTATACCGAGAGACGTCAGCATATCGATCGTAGGTCTACCTATCGCGGCAACCTTTACCTTACCAAGCATGTCTGCGGTTTTAATGGCCCTGCTCTCAGCGGCCTCTGCAAAGGACTGTGCGGAAAGGGGACTCGTGAAGGCGAACACATCTATCTTTCCAATATTTCCCGCATCCAGTATCTCTTTGAGATATCCTGGATCAGCGGGCTTCAGACTATAGGCGGCAAAATCTACGACCTCCGCACCCGCT
>Ga0099364_10000020_pt1 | contig 225980 bp, 204 predicted proteins | sample TergutTh196P3_FD_73070 | JGI IMG/M metagenome (GOLD analysis project Ga0099364, IMG submission 73070) | Microcerotermes parvus P3 segment gut microbial communities from Pointe-Noire, Republic of the Congo - Th196 P3 | ecosystem: Host-associated > Arthropoda: Insects > Digestive system > Gut ... | reverse complement strand
AATGCTCCCGGCGGAGATTTCGGCCTGGCCACATTACTTAATATGATATAAAACTATGTAAACCGCATACGCATCGATTTTGTCTTTAGTTGTGTGGCCCGGACGCTTGAGCCGCTGGGGGCATGTTTTTGTCCAGCGGTGCAGAGATAATGAGGTCTTAGTTTTGAGTAAGCTATGACAGCATCAATCCTACGGTATGTTCACAATCCTGCATTAGGAATCCCTGCGGGAGTCACATATGCCCTGAAGGTATATTCCCCGCTGGCCCAGTAGCCGTAGCCCCGGACCAGGGCTATGTAGGCGCGGCCCTGGCTTACGGTATACCGAATCTGGGCGTTCCAGTTCTGGCCGCTGTCATCGTCCTCGGCCAGGAGTTCCCGGGTTTCGGCATCATAGAGTTCCATATAGGTATCGGTGCTGCCGGTGGTCTCGGCGGTGAGGATGCCGTCAAAGGAGGGGACCAGAAGGAAGAAATCTTCCCCTTCCTCATCGAGCCAGCGGGTGATGCCGCTGACCGTATCATCCTGGCCCAGGGTGTAGGCCAGGGGCCGCGTCCAGCTGTTATCAAGTTCAGTCTCTTGGATAAAGGCCCTAAAGGCATACTCCCCGCTGGTCCAGGAACCATAGCCCCGGACCATGGCGATGAAGGTCTGCCCGGGTTCCACAAAATACCGGATCCGGGCATTGAGGCCCTGGCCGCCGTCATCGTTATAGGCCAGCTGGGCCCTCGAATAGGCATCGTAGAGTTCCATGTAGGTGTCGGTGCTGCCGGTGGTTTCTACGATAAGGTAGCCTTCGGCCTGGGGATTAATCAGAAAATAATCTTCTTCACCCCCCTCCAAAAAACGGCCCAGGGAGGGTGTAGCCGCATTGGCGCCTACCGTATAGGGAATGGGAGCATCCCAGCTGTTATCGTGGGTATAGTTTATGATATAGGCCCGGAAGCCATAGTCCCCCGAGACAGATTCAGAATAGCCCGAAACCAGGACCATATAACTGCGGCCCCCCTCTACATTACGGACCATCCGGGCGTTCCATGATTCCCCGCTGTCATCATCATTCCCAAGGAAAGCCCCCGTGTCGGCATCGTAGAGTTCCATCACCATATCCAGGGAGCCGGTGGTTTCCAGGGTCAGCCGCCCATTGGAGGGGGCTTCCAAAAGGAAGTACTCCTCCTCCCCGCCTCGGAGGGTCCTATGGATCACCGGGACATCGCTATGGGTTCCTACCGTCAGGTAAAGGGGGAAGTCCCAGCTGCTGGTGAGGAAATTTCCCCCGCTGTCATCCGAGGGGCCCTGGGAAAAGACCAGGGCTGCACAAAAAAACAACATGAAACAAAACACGATCCTGCTGTTCAGCTTTGTCATTCCGAATTTTTTCACCCTGCCCCCCTGCGTGGCCCCCTAAGGGCTACCTGTGTTCCTAAAAGTCTACTATACTATAGAATGAAATATCTAGCTAAAGGGAGCTTCCCATGGGTCTTCCCAAACCGGTAGTAAAATTTATCTTTATTCCCCTTGGTATCATCCTGGTCCTCTCTTTGGTCTGGACCCTGAGCGCCTTCATAGGCCGGGTCAGGGCCGCTTCGATCATCCCCCCTGGCTCTGATCTCGTCGTGAGCATCCCCCGGCCCCTGGCCCTGGTGGAGGGGATCCTCTCCCACGAACCCCTCAAAGAGATGGCATCGGTTCCGGAACTTAGGGACCTGGAACATTCGATTAATGAACTCAGGGCTTCTCCCCTCTTAAAAAATCCCTTCGTCCGCCTGGCCGCCCGGGGGAACCTGGTCCTGGCCCTCCTCCCCGATGAGGGACCCCAGGGGGCCCCGGTATTTATTGCCGCCTGGGACCTGGGGATCTTCTCCCCCCTTTTGCGGGTCCTCCCCTGGGCCTCCCGGTTTATCCAGGCCCCCAACCTCTACTATGTGCAAGCCGGGCGGAACTCCCGCTTCGAGTACCGCCTTGAGGGCCTGACCCTCTACATAGGGCCCCATAAGAACCTCCTGGTCATAAGCAGCAGTTCCGCCGTTTATGAAGCCCGGGCTCTCGGCCCCCCCGGTGAGGGTCTTGGGCCCTCGGACTTTGATGCGGCCCTTCTTATCTCCCCCTCCTTTTTTGCTGCCCTCCTCTCTGAGCAGGATCAGGGGATGGGGGATCTCATGGCCCACATCAATTTTGATTCCCCCGTCGAGGCAGGGCTCACCGTGGGCCCCCATAGGCTCGAGCTGCACCTGGGGGCCGCCCTCTCTTCGTCCCAAGCTGCCATCGAGGGGCTCCTGCAGCGGCGGGGGGCCGTCCCGGAGATCACCGAGCGCTTCCCCGAGGCGGCCCAGTACGCCGCGGTCATATCGATTGGGACCCTGGAGGAGCTCCTTGAGGCGGCCCTGGTTTTTTCGGGCCCCGAACTGGGGGACCTGATCCGGCAGGCCGACTCTGCCTCCCGGACCATCCTTCGGCTCACCCTGGAGGATCTTCTCTTTTCCTGGTCCGGCAGCGAGATGGCGGTCTTTGCCATGGAGGGCCGGCCCCATCCGGTCTATGCCATCCAGGTGAGGGACGAGGGGCGGCGGCAGGAGGTCTTTGACCGGGCCTTCCGTTCCATCGCCCTGAGCGAAAATGTGCGGCTCAACCTGGACGGCACCCGGATACCTCAAATTGAGGTCCCGGGCTTTATCCAGTCCCTCCTGCGGCGCTGGGATATCAACCTTCCTTCCCCCTACTATATCGTTCATCAGAACTATCTTTTCCTGAGTGAATCGGCGGACACCCTTCTGGCGGCCATGCGGGCCATCCAGAGGAACGAGATCCTCCCCCGTTCGGCCCAGTGGCAGGAAATAGCCGGAGGAGCCCGGGGGGGAAGCATAGCCAGCGCCTTTAGTCTTTATTATTCCCTGGATGTGGCGGTTCCCTTCTTCCTAAGGGAGCAAACCCTGATAAGCAGCTTTCTAAGGATCTATAGACAGGGCCTGGTCAGGGTGAACCTGGATCGGGGGCAACTAAGCCTCCAGATAGCTCTGGTCCCCGGCTCGGGGAGCGGGATGATCCTGGTGGCCTCGGCACCCATCCAGGCCAGGCAGCGGCCCTCGAACCTGGTCTACGGGGCGGGGGATCACCCGGCCCTTCCTGGCCCAAGCCGGATCTTCCTCAGCGCCGGGGAGTCGGTCCTTGCCATAGACCCCGGCACCATGGACATCATAGGGACCCTGGAGGGCCAGGGCCAGCACTGGATCATCCCCGCCCAGGGCCTGGGAACACAGATCCGCGCCTGGGTGGTAAACGACCGGGGCCGGGTCAGCCTGGTGGACGGCAATCTGGAACAGCTCCCGGGCTTTCCGGTGGTGACGGGCCTCAGGCTCTCCAGCCCACCGGAGGTCTTTAACGGCATGGTCTACCTTAGCTGCGAAGATGGCAGGGTCCACAGCGTGGATGCCCAGGGCCGGGTACAGGTCTGGGAGACCAGCTTCTTTGCGGCCCTCCGTTCTCCCCCCACGTTTATGACCCTTGTTCCCCGGGGCCTCGTGGGCCAGCAGCCCCGGCATTTTGCCGCCACCTACCCCAAGAGCTTCTTTGGAGAGGTCTGGCTTCTGGACCATGAGGGAAGGGCCCTGCCCAATTGGCCTGCCTCCCTTTTAAGCGATGCCGATGATGACTTTAGCTTCGACTCAGGCCTGGGCTTTGGGTCCCCCCTCCTCTTTGCCCAGGAAAACCGGCTCCTTTTGGCCTTTGTAAGCCAGGCCGGGGACCTCTTCATCTTTGATGAAGAGGCCAGAGAGGTCCCGCCCTTTCCCATTAAACTGGGGGGGGTGTTTTTCCAGCAGCCCCTCTTTGACGGCCAGTTCCTCTGGCTCATCTCGGCCGAGGGCTTCCTCTTTAGGGTGAGCCTAGAGGGGGAGGTCCTCCTCCAGGGCATCCCGGGCTTCCAGGTCCGGGAAGAGGGGCAGCTCATCCTCTTTGATTACGACGGAGACGGGATCCCAGAAATTTTTATTACCGGCGAGGGGAATGCCCTCCACGGATATACCAGGAATTTCCGCTCCCTGGAGAGCTTCCCCCTACCCCTCTGGGGCAGGCCCTATTTTATAGAAGCCCAGGGAAACCGGAGACCCGAAATTATTGGCATGGGGATGGATGCCTTGCTCTACCGCTGGCAGTTCCGCTAAGCATCTCCCCAAAGTGAGGAACCTATGAAGGGCCGTATTTTTATTCTCATCCTGACCGCAGCGATTTTTTCGTCCTGTGCCTCCCAGAGGGATGTCACCATAGACCGCCAGCGTCTGCAGATGGACGAAGATCTGGGGGCCCTGGAGGACCTCATCGTCCCCCTGGAAGCTGCCGCTGCACCCATGCAAAGTGACATAAGCGCCGCCCGCCGGCTTATCACCGACCTGGAACGGAACGCCTCGGCGGACAGCTACTTTTCGGGCCGCCTGAGTGCCTGGTCGGGGCGGCTGGCCATCCTCGAGGGGCGGCAGAACGAGGCCCTGCGGCTCCATGGGGTTTCCCAGGCCGCTGCCCCGGGGAACATCCCCTCGATCATTTTAGGGATCCTTCTCGCGGGGGATCATGCCCGGCGGCTGGAGCTTGCCGAAAGGGAGCTGCAGATTACGGGCCCCCAGCCCAGTGCCCCGGGTTTTGGGGAACTCCACATAGAAAGGGGCCGGGCCCTCCTGGGCCTCAACCGCTTTGCCGAAGCCGCCGGAGCCTTTGACATGGCCTTTGCCTCCCCATTAAGGGCGATTTACTCGAGCAGCTACCAGAGGCAGCGCAACATGGCCTGGGAGATGCGGGACGCCGCCAGCGCCAGAGATGGAACCCTGGGCATCCTGGGGCGGGAAGGCATCACCTGGATAGACAGCATCTCTATCGCCAGGAACGAAACCCAGCTGCTCCGTTTTATAAGCGGCGGAAGGGACCTAAGCGAAGGGGAGTTTTTCAACCGCCTTTTGGAACGGGGCTTTATCCCCTACACCCAGAATGTCCAGGCCCTCGAATGGCCCCTGGCCAGACCCAATCAGAATGACCTGGTTACCCGGGCAGGAGCCGCCTGGCTCATCTGGCACCTCTACGCAGAGGCCAGGGCCGACAGGTCCCTCCTTACCCGCTACTCCGCCCGCTTCTCCGGAGGAACCAACCCCCGGAGCCCCATTGCGGACATCCCCGCCCTCTCCCCCTTCTTTGACTCCATCCTCGGCACCGTCGAGACGGAGCTCTTAAATCTCCCCGATGGCAGGAACTTTAGGCCCGAAGAACCCATCCGGGGAGCCGAACTATTAGGGATATTTAGAAGGATAGATAATTAGGGTATCGCTCATGTCATGAGTTTTTGGTGGTTCTTCGTCATTTTTTGATACCCTTGACTATCTGCCCCAGGCCGTACTATATTCCCCCTAGACCCACGCGGACGTCATATAACGGCATTATCCGAGCTTCCCAAGCTCGTGACGCGGGTTCGACTCCCGTCGTCCGCTAAAAATTTCTTGCAAAAAATAGCTCAATGGCTATGCCAATGAAAAAAAACCTGAACCAAGCATCATAGGGAGTCGAAACGAAGCCGCGGCCCCTGAGGCCCGAGCCGGCGCAGGGCCGAAGGGGTAAACCGCCATGGAGGGCGGTTTAGCGGCGTAGGCGGCCTGGAAGCCCGAAGCAGGAGGCTGAGGGCTGGAAGGCGACTCCCGTCGTCCGCTGCTATTTTCCTTCGGAAAATAGCTTGGGAGTTTTTCGCAAAGCGAAAAACTCCAGGCATGCTTTCCGGGAGTCGAAATTTGGCCTCGAACCTGGGGGCAAAAAAAATAATTTTTTTTCCTAAAATTGTTGACTTTTTTGGTCAGTTTTTATCAATTATAGCTGGGCCCTTTGCTGGCTACCCTGCCCTGGGGCCATAGGGAGAAAAACATGAAAAAAACCAAACCTGGTCAGAACGAAGCCAATCACATCGAAGACTGTCTCAAACAGCTTGAAGCCCAGCTAAGCGGTTTAGAGAAACAGATCCAAAACCTAAGTAATGCCATGGATATCCTCGAGCAGGGGAAGCAGGAAGTCCCCAGGGCAAGTCCCCGGGCAGTTCCCGCGGCAGCCCTGCCAGGGAGGGGGGCTAACATCATCCCCTTCCGCCTCCCCGGGAGTTCCCCCGAATCCAAAGAAGAGGCCCAGCGGCGTTTTGAAAAGCTCCTGGCATCGGTCCCCTTTTTAGCCCACCCGGGAGTAAAGCTTCCCCCCCAGATCCCCGATTTCCGCGGGGTCCTACAGAGGGATGGGCTCATCCTCTTGGCCTGGGATAAGCGCAACACCGAAGAGGGGGACCGCTACACCGCCTACTGGGTAAGCAGCTCCGGGGTTCCCCGTTACTATGCCTCCAAGCCCGCACCCTTTAGTACCTTTTCCGAGGCCCAGCCGGATCACAAATCCTATGCCGCCGAGGATGGCATAGAATATTACGGCCAGGATTCGCCCCGGTACATGGTTCATGTGGCCCCCCAGCTCATGATGAATCATCCGGGCCACCAGGACCTCAGGGCCTCTCACATAGAGGTCTTAAAAAAGCAGGGCTGCCATAGTAACTTTAATGCCAAGTTTCTTTTATCTGAGGGGAGAAGGAAAAAGCCCTCCCAGGGGAGAGGGAAGGCTGTTTAAGAGGCATGTGCGGCAATTTCTAGCTAATCTTGGGGATGACCCTTTGCAAGAGGCCGGTTACCCGGGCGGCGTTTTCGTTGAAGACCGCCAATACGGCCTCCCAGGTGACCGGCTCTTCTCCGGTCCGCCAGCAGTCGTAGTCGGTGCTCATGGCTACCGCCGCATAGGGGATATTAGCCTCGTTGGCCAGGGCCGTTTCGGTGGCTATGGACATGTTTATGATGTCGGCCCCCCAGGCCCGGAACATAAAGCTCTCGGCCCGGGTAGAAAAGCGGGGGCCCTCGATGGTGACGACCGTGCCCTTCTCGTGGAAGGGGTAGGCCAGGGCCCTGCATTCCTCGATGAGCAGCTTCCGCAGCCCCTCATCGTAGGGGTCCGGCATGGAGGCATGGACCGGAGTATGGGGCAGGAAGGACTCATGAAAACTCATCTTTCGCTGTTTGGTAAAATCGATAAACTGATCGATAATGACCAGGTCGCCGGGGGCAATCTCTTCCCGGAGGGACCCAACAGCAGTGGTGGCAAGGATGTGGGTGCAGCCCGCATCGGAGAGGGCCTTTATATTGGCCCGGTAATTTACCTGGCTGGGGGGAATGGTATGCTCCCTCCCGTGCCGGGCCAAAAGAACCACCGGGACCCCGCTTATGGTGCCAAAGCGCAGGGGAGATGAAGCATCACCGTAGGGGCCCTGTGCCTTCTGGTCCTGGGGGTTTGCCAATATATCAGGGTTATTGAGCCCCGAGCCCCCTATGATTCCTATCATGCCCTTCCCCCTATCTTAAATCGATGAATAGCGATCGCTCAGCATGGTACGCCACTCAGCTCTTTGGTCCTTGTTTTCCCATTCGATTATTTTCTTGATTTGAAATTTTCGCTCCCCCCCCTGGGGATTCGCCGGGTCTCCCTGATTAAGGACCCCAAAACGGCCTCCCCCTATGTAGCTGATCAGATCCCCTTCTTCCAGCTCCTCCCGTTCGGCGATCCGGGCGGCAATGCAGTCAAAATGAACGGGAGTTTCGCTTTCCCGGTCGCAGAGGGCAGAGCTGATATCCAGGATGGGCTTTAAGCAGTAGGGGCATTCAGGTGAGGGGAGGGGCTCGGTGCTCACCACCGGGGGTATCCACTTAAGCCGTTCTACCTGGGGCCATCTATTGTCCCTTTGATCTGTAGAAGCTCTTTGGTTCTGGGGCCGGCCCTCCCGGGATCTATCCCGGGATCTGTCCCGGGACCTATCTCTGGATCTGTCCCGGGATCTGCCCTGGGATTGGTCCTGGCTACGGTCCCGAGATTGGTCCTGGGAACGGTCGCGTGATCGGTCTGAAGACCGGTCGTGGGACCGGTCACGTTGAGCTTCGCTGCTTATGCGGGTATTGTCTCTGGGTTTTTGTTCGCTGGTATTATCATTCCGGCGGTTGCCATCGGGGGATGCAGCTTCCCTTGAAGTTCCATCCCTGGGAGTGTTATCCCGCCTTCTGGATCGTCTCCGGTTATTTCCTCGACCATTGCCGGCTTTTCCGTTGCCGCTCATAGGATCTCCCTCCCTGGGGTAAATCAAGAAGCTCATTGCTGATAATTAACGCGATGCGCTGAATGGCTTCGTGAAGGTAGTCTTCACTATTGATCTTTTGGCGCAAAATATCCAGCTTGGTCAGCCCCGGCATCTCTTCAACGAGGAGCTTCATTGGCGATTTTGACGTCACCCTCATCATACACACTCCGTAAAGGCTGATGCAAGATGGGTAAGGCCCTGGGGAGAAATAAATACCACATCGAAACGGATCACCATATATCTATATTCTCGATGTAAGGAGAGGAAATACTTAGAGGTTTCGATTATCTTATGACGTTTTTTCGCATCCAGGGCCTGTTCCAGGGCTTCGATCCCCAAAAATGACCAGTTTTTAACCTCAACAAAGACCAGGCAGTCCCCATCCAGGGCAATGATGTCTATTTCGCCCCTGCGGGATCGGAAGTTCTTTTCGAGGATTTTCATCCCCTTCTCTTCCAGGTAGCTTATGGCTGCCCTTTCCCCCTCTGGTCCCTTTTTCGCCATGACCTTATCCGAGTCCCCAGAACCTAACGGTCCCTGGGATCCACCGCCTTGCTGATATAAAGACTCTTCTCGGATCTTAGGTCCAAGAGGGCCCCCTGACCTTCGGCATATTTTTTACCATCCTGGTCTACCAGAATCTGAATCCGAGGGCGCAGGGCGGTCTGGCTCTGGACCTCCACCACCCGGCCCAGGATTCCGTTATTGAGGGACACCAAAGAACCAATGGGGTAGATCCCCATAGTTTCGATAAAGGCCTTGATCACGTCGGGGTCAAAACGCCGCATATTATCCGAAAGGAGGTTCTTCATGGCCTGGTAGCCCATGAGGGAGTTCCGGTAGGGTTTATGGCTCACCATGGCCTCAAAGGCATCGGCCACAGAGATTATCCTGGCCCCCAGGGAAATACTGGGCCCCGAAAGCCTCTGGGGGTAGCCCTCCCCGTCCCAGCGCTCGTGGTGCTGGAGGGCGATGAGCCCTATGGCTTCGCTGTATTTGAACTCGTGGGTGATAATCCTATAGGTGAGGACAGGGTGGGACTGGATCCGCTGAAGCTCCGCCGCCGAAAGGCTGCCCCTCTTCTCTACGATTTCCTTGGGGATCCTCAGCATCCCCGCATCGTGGAGCAGGGCGGCGATCACTATGGCCAGGACCTCCTGGGGGTTCAGTTTCATTTCCAGGGCGGTCAGGGCCGATAAGACGGCGGTGTTTACCAGGCTTTTGGCGGTTCGTTTGCCCTTTATCTCCTCTCCCAGGATAAAACCCATGTAAATTTTTCCCTGATCCCGAATATTTTGCAGCAAGCGGCGGCTGATGGTATCGATATAGTGGGAATTGACGCTAAGCCCCTGGGCTATGTTGGTACAAACCTCATTTATCTGCCCGATTATTTCGGTGTAGATCCCCAGGGCAATGGAAATTTCCTGAATTCCCGGAAGGGCCCCCTGGGCGGGCTTTAAGGGCGGGGGGTTTGCGGTCCCGGCAGGGGGCGGAAGCAATTTTCCTTCGGTTTCTACCGATTCGATCCCCAAGAGGATGAGCCGGTCTATGTCCTTCCGTTTTAGGGGTTCCTTGGGGGGTGAAAAAAGCTTGTCTTCCTCTATAAAGACAGGGGCGGAAAAGATCATTCCCTCTTTAAGGTCCTTAACTAAAAGCTTCATCACTCATCTTCCTTAGCAATTATAAAGGCCAGAATCCGGGCCACCGCCTCCCAGCACCAGGGGGGAATAAAATCCCCGGCCCGAACTCCCCTGTCCAGGAGGGCCGCCAGGGGGGCATCTTCGACGATCGCTACCCCCGCTTCCTTTGCGAGAGCTATGATCTCCTCTGCCCTGGCATCCCTGCCCTTGGCCACCAGTTTGGGGCTTCCCTCCTCTTTATTATATACCAGAGCCGATGCCTTTTTCAAAAAAAATCTCCTCGAACTATACCCTACCCCTCTTCGTTAACGAAAGGAAGGGGATTCTGAAGCAGTTCTTCTGCCCAGGAAGGGAACTCCTCCCCATTCTGTACCCTGACTTCATCGAAGCCCCGGAAGCTTCCAGCGGGCCCGGCAGCCTGATTCAGCTTCTTCTCAGCCTTCTTCTGAAGCTGCGCCAGGGCCCCAGGGGACACATGGGGAAACACCGAGAGGTCTGCTTCGATACGGGCAGCCTTTTCCTCGATGATACAGTGCCATTGCAGCTCAGGGCTTCGAATAAAGGCATCGAGGCGCAGAGAAGGGGGGCTCTCTTTAATAAAAAAGCGGAGGAGGAGTTCCAGATCCACCCCCCCTATTACCAGGCTGAGGGGAAAAACCAGGCTATGCTGCCCCTCCCGGCCAGGAAAGGAATTCATTAAGTTGAGAAGATCATCTTGGCTCCCTTCTTCCTCTGCGATGGCCCGGATTTTATCTCCATCGGGGGCCTCATCAAATTCCCTGGGGCTGTCCTTTTCGGCCCCCCTGCCCGCCTCATGGCTGACCCTGGGGTCTGGTCTTTCCGGGGCCCCGGATAAAAAAAACCGGGCATAGCTCTCGAGGACCGGCCCTTCTAGCTTAAGCCCCTTGAGGGCCGAACTAAGGAGGCCCAGGGCCCGGGCTTCCAAGAGGGCCCCTTCCTGGGGGTTCTGGGGGGCCGAGGGGCTGCCGGAGGAGAGGAGTTCCCGGCGGAACTCAGATAAAAGCTGGGGGGGAAGGGAGAAAAACCGCATAAAGCTAAGGAGGACTACACTAAGCCTGTCCCGGGGGAGTCCCAGAGCCCCGGCGCTGTCCATGAAGAAGGAAGCGGCCGGTACCGCGGGGCCGGGGGGGGAGCTAGCAGAAGGGGGAGGAGGAGAGCTCTGGGAAGCGGGGACATCGGCCTTTAGAGGAAGAGCTGGGGGGCTTTTATAGGCAATAGGCCCCCCCTCAGGGATTTTCGGCCCCGCCAAAGCTTAGGTGCTGGAGCGTTCCGAGGCCAGGGCTGCCGCTTTGGCCTGAGCTTTTTTGGATACGATAAGCTCCTTAATTTTTGCACCCTTACCAATCTTGTCACGGATATAGTAGAGCTTGGCCCGGCGTACCTTTCCGGGGCGGACCACTTCGACCTTTACCACCCGGGGTGAATGGAGGGGGAATACCCTTTCGACGCCGACGCCGTAGGAATTTTTCCGAACCATGAAGGTTCTGCCCACCTTGGAATTCTTAAAGGCAATGACCAGACCCTCGTAGATCTGAATCCTTTCGTTTCTGCCTTCTACGATCTTAAAATGGACCTTTACCGTATCCCCTACCTTGAAATTATCAAGCTCATCCTTCATCTGGGATGCTTCTATGGCTTTAATTTCGTTCATTCTTCCCCCTTGCCGGCGGCTCCTTGTGCTGCCAGACCTTTCTGTTCTATCAATGTACGGACCTCATCGTCAAAGAGCAGGGATTCTTCCCCCAGCCGGATCAGATCCGGCCGCAGGGCAAGGGTTTTTTCCACCCTCTTTTCCAGACGCCAACGCCGTATGTGTTCGTGGTGCCCCGAAAGCAAAACTTCGGGGACCCTCAATGTACCATAAATCTCCGGGCGTGTATACTGGGGGTACTCCAAAAGACCCCCGGAAAAGCTCTCCTCATCTAATGAAGCGGCGCTGATGACCCTGTCGATGAGCCGGTAGGTTGCATCGATGATGATAAGGGCCGCCACTTCCCCGGAAGAAAGGACATAATCCCCCACGGAAATTTCATCGTCGGTATAGGCATCGATGATCCTCTGATCTATCCCCTCATAGCGGCCGCAGATGAGGATGAGCTCCTCCTCGCCGGCCAGTTCCCGGGCCAGGGACTGGGTAAAGGGGCGGCCCGAGGGGGAAAGATAGATCACCCTTTTTTTGCTGGCCCTTTTTTCCTCGGGGAACCGGAAGCGGTCTACTGCCCCCGCGGCCTCCAGGGCCAGGCCCAGGGGTTCGGGGAGCATGAGCATTCCTGCCCCGCCGCCATAGGGGGCATCATCGCAACTGCGATGCTTGTCCTGGGCATAGTCCCGGATGTTCATGGAGCGGTACTCGATGATGCCCCGGTCCAGGGCCTTAGCCATGATGGAACTGGCCGCATAGGCATCACAGAGTTCAGGAAAAAGGCTTAAGACCGTGTACTTCATGTTTCGTCCAAGATCCACTCCGATAAAAGAACGATGCTTTGGGAATCGAAATCCGGGGGGCCGAAAAACTCCCGGCGAAAGGGGACAAGCCGTCTTTTCCCTCCGGGAATTTCTATCTCCGCCAAATCTCCGCCCCCCCCCTCGATAAACTCCCGTATGTGGCCCAGGAAGACCCCCTCCTGGCTTAGTACGGAAAGACCCTTAAGGTCTTCCACATAGTATTCGTCCTCGCCCAGGGGGGCGGCAAATTCCCGGCCGGCGATAATCTCGGCCCCGCCGAGCTTTTTGGCCTCCTCCGGGCTGTCTATGCCGTTAAAGCGCATGATGAGGGAGTCCCCGTGGGAGACCACTTCGGCAATTTCGTAGGTTTCTTGGAGTTCCCCTTTTTGGAGGATGACCGATTGGAGCCGGAAAAAATGGCTGGTCTCCCCGGAAAAGGGCCGGACCTTTACAAAGCCCTTGAGCCCAAAGGGAGGGCCTGCCAGGCCGAGGACAAATTGAGTTTTAATTTAATCGAGAATTTCCAGGACCGTATGCCTGCCGCCCTTGGCAGTGGAGGCCTGTAAAACGGTCCTGATGGCTTTGGCAATCCGTCCGTGTTTGCCTATGACCTTACCTATATCGCCCTGGGCCACCCGCAGTTCCAGGATGGTGGATTTTTCACCCTCTACTACCGTAATATTTACCGCCGAGGGGTCATCGACCAGGGATTTGACAATATATTCTACGAGATCCTTTTCCATCCTACTACTCCGTATTTGATAATCGAGGGATTACCCCAGGGTAAAGTTTTTCTTGTTCAGTATACCGCGGACCGTATCACTTACCTGGGCACCCTTATCAAGCCAGGATCGAATTTTATCTCCATCAAATACTATTTGCTTATCTTCGGCTTCGATGGGGTGATAATATCCCACTTCTTCTATGGTTTTTCCATCCCTGGGTGCCTTGGAATCTATCACCACGATGCGATAATAGGGGCGTTTTTTGGTTCCGAATCTTTTGAGCCTAATACTGGCGCTCATTGGCCTTCCTCCTGCCTATTTGCAAAAACACTGCCCCGGCTCTGGGCCGGAACGGAAGTTTATCATAGACTTTTCTCTTTCCTTGGTCAACTCCCCCCTCATCCCCTTTAATAAAATGGAAGAAAAGGGTATAGTGTGTGCATTGGATGCTTTACATTTGAGTCATTCGAAGAAGAGGTACCTGTATGGCCGAGAGAGTCGTAGTCCAATGGCAAAATTCCTATTCCGTAGGAATCAGACTGGTAGATGAACAGCATAAAGAATTAATTAGACTGACCAACAGACTCTTTGCTAACTGCCTGGCAGATCGTGAACAATCCCGGAAGGTCTTTGTCGAAATCATTCGTGAGGCCGTAGACTATGTGGGCTACCATTTCAGCACCGAAGAAAAACTCATGGAGAGGGTCAACTACCCCGAGTATGCGGAGCACAAGGCCCAGCACGTGGATTTTGTCCGGGAGGTGTATACCAGGGTAGAAGAGTTCAGTGCCGGGAAATTAAGGACCCCCCTTACCTTTGTGTACTTCCTCAGGGACTGGGTGCTCCACCACATTGCGGTCTGCGACAAAAAAATGGGTCAGTACCTCCTGGATCTATCCAGATCCGGGGAACTTCAAAAACTGACCCTCAGGGTGAAAAGGGACGAGCATACCGACCGGATGCAGCTCCGCTAGGCCCCTTCCATGTGCCCCCCCCTCGGTGAAAAAAAGGCCCTCCCCTGCACCTGCCTTAGCTCCGCCTTCCTGGGCCCCGAAGCGGCCGCCCTGGAAATTTCCTGGGAAGGAAGCCCCCCCCAGCCCGGACAGTTCTTTCTGGTCAAACCCCGGCGAAGCGGAACCTTTTTAGGGCGGCCCCTGAGTGTGGCCGGCTGGGATGGGGCCCAAAAGAAACTTAGCTTTTTGGTAGCCCCCAGGGGCCTGGGGAGCCGGGAGATCTGCGATCTAAGGCCCTCCGATGGGGTAGATCTAATCGGCCCCCTGGGGAATGCCTGGGCCCCGGCGGACCTGGAAGGGGGCCCCATAGCCCTTGTAGCGGGAGGCATAGGGGCGGCTCCCCTCCTCTACTTTGCCCTGGAGCTGGAAAAACCAGGCTCTGCCCTGGGGCCCTACGATTTTTTCCTGGGTTCCCGGACCGCCTATATTAACCTCCCCATTAAGCCCCGTTCCTTTATAATAGCCACCGACGACGGCTCCCAGGGGCAGCAGGGCAGGATCCCCAGCTTTTTCGATCCCGCCCCTTATAGGGCCGTGTTTACCTGCGGGCCCGAGCCCATGCTCAGGGCCATAGGACTTGCCTGCATGGAAAAGAATATTCCCTGCTATGTCAGCACCGAGCGTATGATGGCCTGCGGGGTCGGGGCCTGCCTGGGCTGCACGGTAGAAACCGCCGGGGGCAACCGGCGCTGCTGTGCCGATGGCCCCATCTTCCCGGCCCAGGAGCTATACTTTGAGCCCTAAGACACCGGATCTTTCCCTGACCATAGGGGGGGTCCATTTCCGCAACCCCGTCATTGCCGCCTCGGGAACCTTCGGCTACGGCCGGGAATACCAGGGGCTTTTGGATATCTCGGCCCTGGGGGGCATCTGTACCAAGGGCCTCACCATGGAAGCCCGCAAGGGCAACCAGGGGCTGCGGCTCTATGAGACCCCCTCGGGGCTGATGAACTCCATAGGCCTGGAAAACCCCGGTATAGAAGCCTTTATCCAGGAAGAACTGCCCCGGATGCGCGGACTGGGGCCGGTGATCATCGCCAACCTCTCGGGGGGCAGCGTGGAGGAATATGTCCGGGGTGCCCGCTGCCTTAATGCCGCAGAGGTAGACCTGATTGAGTTAAACATCTCCTGCCCCAACGTAAAGGCCGGGGGCATGGCCTTTGGGCTCGAGCCCCAGTCCGCCGCCGAGGTAACCCGGGAAGTCCGCCAGGCCGCCCCCCATAAGCCCCTGATGGTCAAGCTTTCCCCCAATGCTCCGGATATAAACGCCGTAGCCCTGGCCTGCCTTAAGGCCGGCGCCGACGCCCTCTCTTTGGTCAACACCTTCAAGGCTATTGCCATAGACATTCATGGGCGGCGGCCGGTCTTTAACAACATCAGCGCCGGCCTCTCGGGCCCTTCGATCCGGCCCATAGCCCTGCGAATGCTCTGGGAGCTTTACGAAGCCCTGGCTGCTGAGACCCGGGACGGCAAGCCGGTCCCCCTGGTAGGCATGGGGGGTATTGCCTCTGCCAACGATGCCCTAGAGTATCTCCTGGCCGGAGCAGCGGCGGTTCAGGTGGGGAGTGCCACCTTTACCCGGCCGGCCCTGATGGAAGAGGTGATCAGCGGAATCGAAGGGTATATGACAGAGAAGGGTTTTGAAAAGTTAAGTCAATTGAGCATCCGTTAGAAATAGTGGCCTATCCTAAAATTCCCGTCCATCGTAAAGAGCATGATAAAACTTAGGGGCCGGTTCCTGGGGTCCGGGGTATGGTGGTAGTAGTAGCCATCCCTTTCCCCCAGGGCCATGGGCATGGCAAAGTAAAACTCCGCATGGGGCCAGGGGCTGAGCCTGATCCCAGGGACCACCCGGGCGGACTTCTGCTGGGGGGCATAGAGGGTCTGAACAAAGACCCGGGGGCTTAACCTTCCATCCAGGCGGTACAGGAGGTTGAGAGCGATGTTAAAGCCGTCGATGAGGGGGGTGGTCTCTGCCTCTTGCAAACTGGTTTCGGGGCGGTACCAAAAAGAATTGGTTTCGGCGTTAAAAAAAAACTCCCCGTTTACGCTGAGGCGGTTCTGAAAATAATCATGGTAAAAACCAAAGTTTGTGCCCCCCGTAACCTGATCCAGGTGCTCGAGGTCCGCCGCCACGAGCCATTCGTAATACACTTCCGTATCTTTAATGGTGGTCTTGACGGAGAAAAACCCCCGGGCGGCCATGGTGTCCATGTAATAGGCTCCGGTATCTATATCCGCCCGCTGGGTTGCCAGGTTGTATTTTATACCGTAGCCAAAATCGGTCCAGTTTATGGGCTGCCCTACCGTCAGGTCATGGCGGGTCAGGGCCAGAAGCTGGAGCCCCCCTATGCCCATGGGCAAGTCAGCTCTGACTATGAAGGAGTCCCCGCTTACCCCTTCGGGCACCCGGGAAAGAAGGTTGGTAAAACCATAGTTAGGCGATATACCCCAGGAATAGGTAAAGAGCCCCCCCCGGAGAAAGGCCCTGTCGTAGAGGGTGTAATCGAAAAAGAATTCCTGCAGCCGGATCCCAAAGTTGGGGATCTGAAAAAAAAGGGCGTTGCGGACCCTAAAGGTATCCGAAAGCTGTGCATCCAGGCTTAAATCGGTCCGCATCCTGACGTTGGGAAAGAGGGTAAAGAAGTTTCCATCGGGAGCATATTCTTCGGCATACCAGGGCGCCTCGGAGAGCCCCGGAGAAAGGCTCGCCAGGAACCCAAAGGAGGCATCAAAGATGACGCTCCGCCTTCGTAAATAGGAGGCCAGGTCCATGGTATCTTCGGGATTTTCGGTTTGGAGTTCCGGTGACAGTTCCTCCCAGGGCACATCAAAGATGGTATCCAGATCCCACAAGAGGGGCTCTTCCTGGGCTCCCAAGAACCCAACGCAGAAGATGCCGAGTAGGATCAGGATCCATTTCACCGGCTAACCGTTTCGAGGTATGTCTTAGAAAAAACAGAATCGGGCACCCCGGTAAAGGAGGGGCGGTTAATGGTAATTTGAGTCCTTTCCCGTACAAAGACTCCCCCGACTACTGCTCCCCTAAGCTCATCTACCATGAGGATGCCCCTGGGGACATAGTAGCCGTTAATGTTCTGGTACTCGGGGATCGCAGTGGTCCTAAGGAGCTGGCCCGAAAGGCTGTAGTCTTCGGTCTGGCGGAGAAAGCCGTCTTCGCAGATCCAGATCTTCATCCGGGGGTAGGTAACCTCGGGGGTCACCGCCTCCAGGGTAAGGACCCGGGTATTGAAGCGCCCCAGGGTCTCATTGGCCCCCGCCACCACCCGGTAATCCTGAGCCAGGGTGGAACGGGTAAAGTCCGAGTTTCTGGCATTGGAGTTCTGGAACCGGGCGGTACTGCTGGTGGAATTAAAGTTGCCGCTTTGGGGGTCATAGAACCAAAGGGTATCCCCCTGTTTTAAATAACCCTGCCCCCGGTTCATGACCGGGTCCATGACGATGATCACATAGGTGTCGCTGGAGTCCCGCCGGAAGATGCCCGCCACGGTGGTGGTGCGGCTCTGCCCGGGCCTGTCCTGGACGATGATGTATTCGGCGGAAAAATCGGTGTCATAGTAACTTACCAGGGCATCGACCCTGGCTAAAAGCTCCTGGTCCGAGAGGGCCCAAAGGCTGCTCAGGGTAAGAAAGAAGGTGATTCCGAGTAAAAAAGCCCTGGCAGAAATATGCTTCATATTGGTTCTCCTGACAATAAACCGGGCAGGTCTTTTTTAGAGGCCCGGAGGGATGGAATAAGCGCCGCCACAAAGAGCACGGCGAAAACCAGAACCACGTTCAGTACCATGGTCCTGGGAAGGTACAAAACCGTCATTCTCCCGTTTCGAAGGAAAATTTCGAAGCTAGGAAACCAGGAAAAGGACACCAGCAGGAGGGCCCGGCCCAGGAGCCAGGATAAAAGATAGCCCGCAGCCAGTGCGATAGCTCCTAGGATAATGATTTCTATCCAAAGAATCAAGCGCAGATCCCCTCCATAGAAGCCTATGACCCGCATGACCCCCAGTTCCCGGGTCCGCTCATGGAGGATGAGCCTATAGGTCACCGCTGCACTGATCAGGATAATGACCAGCATCATACCGTAGAGGAAGTAGCTGATAAGGTTCATGGCCCCCAGAAGATTGGCCACATCTGAAAGATAGACCGGGAGAGTAAAGAGGAGGATCCGGTTGCCCTCCCAGTGTATCCAGGTTTCCCGGTCCAGCTCTTCCCGGTTATAGACCAGGGGGCCCGTGGAGATCTGATCCGACAGAGCTTCATGGAGGGCCCGGCGTTTTTGTTCCGCCGAGCCGGTATCATCAAAGAAGAAGCCCACTATGGAGGCAGAGCTGTCCGGGTGGTTCATAAGGCGGTTAAGGCTCAGGCGGGAGATATAGACCTTATAGAAGCCAAAAATTGAAGAATCCTGAACTATGCCCTGGACGATAAACTGCCCCGTATTCCTCTGGCCCCAATCGGTGGGGACCTCCAGGGTAAGGCGATCCCCTAAGCGAACCCCTATCTGCTCCGCCACCGCCGCCGAGAGTATGATGCCCTCATCGCCCAAGAAGGCCTCGTCCCTCTCGATGAAGTTCATTCTGCTAAAAAGGTAGCTTTCCCCCGGGGAGTCCCAGTCGCAGCCCAGGACATACCGTACCTGCAGGGCCGTGCCGAGGTAATAGATGGCCCCCTCGGACCCGCTATAAATGGTTCGAAGAACCGTCTGCCGGTGGTTAAGGCGGGCCCTGTCGGCGGCCTCCAGGATGGTATTGATCTCTTCTTCTTCAATTAATCTATGGAAAGAAAGGGAATTAAATCCCACCGCCACCAGGTCTCCGGTGTAGTGGCTCTGGGCGGTGTAGTAAACGTTATCGTACATCCCGTCCTTGGCGGAGGTGATAAAGGTCACCACCATAAAGCCAAAGGTTAGGGCCGCCAGCAAGAACCCATAGCGCCGGCGGTAACGGTAGAGGTATTTAAGTCCCAGCTTGCCCAGGGCCTTTAGTTTTTCCATCCTAGCCCCTCCTTACCGCCGCCATGGGCTCTATGCGCACCGCAGTTTCGACCGGGTAGAGGGAGGCCGAAAAGCCCAGGGCCAGGGCGGCCGCAAAAGAAAGGGCCCCCACGGGGGGAAGAAAATCAAGCTGCAGGGTAGAGCCCCCCAAGAGGGATGCCACAAGCTCATTGGGGATGTGGAGGCCCAGGCTGTTGAGCCAGCGGATAAAGAAGGCCCCCCCTATGACCCCAAGCAGACCGGCCCCCAGAGAGAGAAGCAGGTTTTCGGTGATGATCAAAGACCGGATATAGGAGTCCCTGGCCCCTATGGCTCTTAAGGTCCCTATCTCCCGGGTCCGCCTAAACACCGAAATAAGAAGGATGTTGATGATGGCAATGACCCCCGCCACGCTCACGAGGAAGACCCCCGCATTAAAGAGGGCCTGGATGAGGATCATCAGTATGGCCGAGGTCCCCGCCGCCACCCGCCAGCCGACGGCCACCAGGCCATAATCCTCTATCTTGCGATTGATGGATGCGATAAAGGCCGAAGGGGAGACCCCCGGTTCCAGGCGGATGATAATAAAATGCCAGTCACCCCCCCGGTGGTCCGATAACTCTTCCCGCTCTTCAAGAAGAAAGCTCTGCAATAGATCGGTAGAAAACTCCTCTTCTTCCTGGAACCAGGTAAAGGAATCCATGCTGAATAGATCATCCAGGTTAAGGTCGAAAAGGGAGGTCGCCTCCGGGGGTGCCTCGGCGGTGCCAGCCACCTGGATTTCGTTTAGGGCCCTGACGGTTTGGGGATCGATAAGGACGATCTCATTCATAAACTGGCCCGGGTTCTGGTAGCTGAAGATCCCCACCAGGGGAACCTCCCGGATCCGAAAGCCCCCATCCCCCAGGGAGGTAAAAAGAAGGGGGTCCCCTATGGCCGGCCGCCTTCCGCTGGCAGCTTCTACCCGCTGGGCCCTCTGGGCGGTGATCATGGCCCCGGTTTCGCCGCTCCGTAAAAGGCGGCCCTCTTCCAGGATGATCCCCGGAAAGAGGGGAAAGTAACTGTCCGCATCTATACCGCCCAGGAGGGCCGGCTCACGGGTCCCCTGGAGATCCAGCAGAGCCTGGCCCGATACCTGGCTGCTTATCCCCGCAACCCCGCTCTCGGCGGCAGCTAGCTCCATGGCTATATCGTAGGCCGGAAGCACGGGGATGATGAAAAAATCTTCGATGATGGGTATGTTGGCTCCAAAGAGGTTCATGGTGAGTTCCCCCCTTCTTTGCAGCACCACATCCCCGGTGAGGCTGTCAATAAAGGCATCTCGGAAGCTCCGGTCAGCTTTTCCTATAATGCTGTTCCCCAGGAAGAAGAGAAAGGTGATGACCCCTATAAGAAGGGCGATGATCAGGGAATTCTTTTTATTGCGGATGATATTCCTGAGGGCGAGGAAAAAAAACATCAACGCCTCTCTTGGGTCTGTATAGCTCCGTCGTGGAGAAAAATGACATGATTCGCCATCTGCCAGATATCCGGATCGTGGGTAGAAAAAATGAAGGTGGTTTTTTCTTCCCGGTTTATGTCCTTCATTAAACTCAATATTTTCTCTCCGTTTTCCGAATCCAGGTTAGCCGTGGGCTCGTCGGCAATAACAATCCGGGGGCTCGTGACCAGGGCCCGGGCTATGGCTGCCCGCTGCTGCTGGCCCCCGGATAGCTCCGCCGGGGTATGGTTCCAACGATCCATGAGCCCCACGGCTTCCAAAAGGTAATTCACCCTTTTTCGGCGTTCAGCTTTGGAGCCCCCCTTTTTGGCAATTAAAAGGGGCAGTTCTACATTCTCAAAAACATTTAAGACCGGTAAAAGGTTAAAGGATTGGAAGATAAAACCTATGTATTCCTGCCTAAGCCGGGCCAGGTCCCTGGTGCTCTGGTTGCTTATTTCCGTCCCGCTTACCATGAGGCTGCCCCGGTCAAAGCTATCTATGAGGCCCATAATATTCATTAAGGTGGTTTTTCCAGAACCGGAAGGTCCAGCGACGGAAACAAAGTCCCCCTCGCTGATGCTCAGGTCTATGCCCTTTAGGGCCTGTACTTCCAGGTTTCCCATGGGGTAAACCTTCCAGAGGTTTTTTACTTCTATAATCACATTATCAATCGCATTATCCGGAATACAGGGCCCCCGGGATTAACAGAATAGTTTACCTTAATTGAGAATCCCGCTTTATTCAAGATTATTAATGACAGAATCACCAAGCTGTGTATAATGGTATAGCCATGAAAGATCGATTCCAGCATTTTAATTCCGGGAGGGCGAATTTTTTCCTCCTGGCCTCTATTACCGTCATACTCCTGGCGGGGGTATTGCGGATCACCGCTTCGGTGCTCCTGCCCTTTACGGTAGCCCTCTTACTGGCCATGATCACCAGCCCGGTGGTTAAATACCTGGAAAAATTTAAGATACCCCGGATGGTCTCGGTCATCCTGGTAATCATCATCCTCATTGGAGGACTGGTCTTCATGGGCCTCCTCCTCCTTAGTTCGGGCCAAACCCTGCTGAACCTCTACCCCCGTTACGAAGCCCGGATCACCGAAATTTACATCTGGCTGGCCCTGGTCTTTGAGCTCCCCTACGACGAGTACCTGTCGGTCTTTGACAATATTTGGGGCCAGGTGGACGTGAGGACCCGGGTCCGCATGATGACCCTCTCCTTCTCCAACGGCTTTTTAAGCTTCCTTACCGATGCCTTCATGGTTGCCCTCTTTATGGTCTTCATCGTCTACGAGGCGGTCTATTTCCGGGAGAAACTGGACAGCGCCTTTCCGGGCACCCGGGCGGATCAGCTTAAAAAAATCAGCGCCGATGTGATGACCCAGGTAACCCGCTACCTCTTTATCAAGTTCGTCATCTCCGTTTTCACTGGCATAGTGGTCGGAGCGGGTCTTTGGGTAGTCGGCGTAGAACTGGCCATAGTATGGGGGCTCATTCAATTTGTGTTCAATTTTATTCCCAATATAGGGAGCATCGCCGTGGGGGTGGCCGCCACGGCCTTCTCCCTGATCCAGTTCTGGCCCAATCCCTGGCCGGTTTTAGCCACCGCCGGGGTCATGCTGGGGGCCAACATGATCATAGGCAACTTTATAGACCCCAAGATCACCGGGGACCGGCTGGGAATTTCCCCCCTGGTAGTGATCGTTTCCCTCTTGGTCTGGGGCTGGATCTGGGGCTTTGCGGGCCTCATCCTGGCGGTGCCCATGATGGTGATCATCAAGATCGTCTGTGAAAATATACCCATGCTGGAGCCTATCTCCATCCTCCTGGGGTCCCGCCGGGCCGCCTTGACGGTCAAGAGCGACGAAGCCGCCGAAGAGACAGGGCAAGATGTTTAATAGCCTCCTTATTGACTAAGATCATTATTTTATGGCACTATGAAGTTCACTCATTTTGGTGAAAAGGCATAAGAAAAGGTAATAGGATGAAGACAGTATTTGCAAAACTCCCGGAAGTAGAACGAAAATGGTTCTTGATTGATGCAGAAGGCAAGGTCCTCGGCAGGGTTGCCGCCCGGGCCGCTTCCATCCTTAGGGGTAAGGGAAAGGTTATCTTTGCCCCCCATCAGGAACTGGGAGATTATGTGGTGGTTATTAATGCGGACAAGATCCTGGTAAGCGGCAGAAAGGCCCAGCAGAAACAGTACCATCGCCATACGGGATATGTGGGGGGCCTAAAATCAATAAATTTTGAAGGGCTCATAGCCAAACACCCCTCATCGCCCCTGGAATTCGCCGTCAAGGGTATGCTCCCCAAGGGCCCCCTGGGAAGGAAGCTCTCAAAGAACATCCGGATCTATTCAGGTTCTGAGCATCCCCATAGCGCACAAAATCTGCAGAAGATCGAACTGTAAAGAGGTTAGAATGATCAGTAATCTAGGTATAGGAACGGGCCGCAGAAAAACCTCCGTGGCCCGGGTGTATGTACGGGACGGAAACGGAAAAATCGTCATCAACGGCCGGGAAATTGAAAAATATTTCCCCCAGGGCGAGCATGTCCTTATGGTGCGGCAGCCCCTGATGGTCACCGCTTCGGAAAATAAATTTGATATCCTCATAAATGTTTATGGCGGGGGATCCAACGGTCAAGCCGGCGCATGCCGTCATGGTCTTGCCAGGGCCCTTTGTCAGGTAGATGAAGGCAACTACACCAGCTTACGGAGCAATGGCTACCTAACCCGGGACCCCCGGATGGTGGAGCGGAAGAAATATGGCCGGCCCGGTGCCCGCAGACGCTTCCAGTTCTCCAAACGCTGATACCCCGCCGGCCCCCGGCGAGGGACCCCTTTCGATTATCTCCCTGGAAACAGACTATTCCCAAAGCGACGGAACCCTCAAGGCAGGGCTCTCCGATGGGAGCCATCTGTTTATTTTGCCCCAATACCTGGACTTAGCCGAAGAAGGGGCCGGCCTCTGGGATCTCCGGGAGGCCTACCTGGACCGGGAACTCTCTGGCCCCGAAGAGGAGGCCCTTCGCTTTGCCGCCGAGTGCTGCCAGGCCGAAAGAATGGCCCTACGGCTCATAAGCAGAGCCGAGCAGAGCAGCATGGGCCTGGCCTACAAGCTGGGCCGCCGGGGCTGCGGAAATGGGGCTATCCGGAAGGTCATCTCGAGCCTGGAAGAAAGAGCATTGCTGGATGATCAGAGGTATGCCGAACTCTGGATCAGATCCCGCCTGGCCTCCCCCCACAGGGCCCTGAGCCCCCAGGATCTACGAAATAAACTCCGCAGCCGGGTGGACCGGAAATCTGCCGAAGGGGCCCTGGAGGCGGTTCTGGATGAAGAAACAGAGCAGGCCATGCTCCATAACTTCCTGGAAAGGGCCCATTTTGATGAGCGGGAGTCTGTCCTGGGGCTTCCCCTAAAATACCGCTTAAAAAAAGAGGGCTTTTCAAGTTCCCTCATCCAGGACTATTTCGAAGCACAATCCGAGACCAAAACCATGGAATAATAAGAACCAAATATTTTTGTTCTTTTTATATTGCAAATATTAGAAGATTTTGATATAATTTAATAATAGAGAAAAACAATGTATTGGTATTATCTGTGCGGCAAGCACTACACCATGGCTCTGGCCAAGGTCCTTGCCGGACAAGTCCATTTAGTTTTTCAATAAAAAGGAGCATAGGATGGCCAAGGGCGGGCGGAAGGTTAGGATCTTCTCTGCATTAGAGGTCGCAAACATTTGCGGTGTCGTCAATCAAACTACAATTAACTGGATACGGAACGGCCATTTAAAGGCCTTTACAACCCCCGGCGGTCAGTACCGGATCTATGCCAAGGATCTCGCCGCCTTCCTTGATAAAAGGGGGATGGAAGCCTCCGGTGAAGTATTACAGGTTATAATGGAAAACGCCAACTGGGGTACCTTCCTCATTGCCCTGCCCCAGCCGATCAATGATACGGTCAAGGCAGAACTGAGCCGCATTTTCCCGGGGACCACTATCATCCAGGCCTTTGACTGGTTCGAAATTGGCAGAAAATTCACCGAAGAAAAACCGGGTCTGGTCATCCTGGATGCGGAACTTCCGGGGGTCGATATAGGCAAATTTGTCACCGTCATTAAGGAAGATCCTATCTTTGGAAAACCCCATGTCTTTTTGGTAAGTGACGGAAGTCCCGGTCCTGCAGGATCTGAGCCCAACGACATCCGGTTCCAGAAGGCCGATGTGATCCTGAAAAAGCCCCTGGACCTGGCGAAGCTCGAAGCGGCCCTGAGGGTCCTCGAGAAGCAGGCGGCAGCGGTCAACGCCTAAGGTCCGGCTAAGCTAAGATTCTTTCCCCAGCTCTGCGGCCCGGCGCCATGCGGCTTCTACGGCATTAATCACCGAACCCCGAAAGGCCCCATTCTCCAGGGCCGCGATCCCTGCGATGGTGGCCCCCCCAGGGGAGCTCACCATGTCCTTTAGTTCCCCCAGGGGTCTTTTTGATTCCAGGTACATGGCCGCCGAGCCCAGGAGGGTCTGGGCCGCATGACGCAGGGCCATATCCCGGGGCAGACCTGCCCTGACCCCCCCATCAGAGAGGGCCTCCATAAAGATATAGGCAAAGGCCGGCCCAGCCCCCGAAAGGCCCGTCACCGAGTCCATGTATTTTTCTTCGATATGATCTACCATCCCCGCGGGACTCAGGAGCTTTTCCAGTTCCCCCAGGGTTTCGGGGCCCACTTCCTTGGCCGCCATGGCAATGACGCCCCGAGCCACCAGGGCCGGTGTATTGGGCATGATCCTTACCACCGGGGCTGCCTGACCGGGGCCTGCTAAACCCAGGGATGACTGGATCTGCCCTATGGACCATCCTGCGGCCATGGAAACCAGGGTAAGGGGCCTCTCTTTAGCTTGAGACAGCCTCTGCTTCACCGTGGGGGCAATTTCTACAAGGACCTGATGCATGACCTGGGGTTTTACCGCCAGAAACACATAGGTCCCTTCATCAACTGCCTCCCGGTTGCTCTTATAGACCCTTCCGCCTAAAGCGGCGGCGGCCTCTTCGGCCTTGGCAGGTTCTGAATCACTAAACCCTATGCTCACCGGGCCGGCTGCCGCCACTGCCTTCATGAGGGCGCTGCCCATATTGCCGCTGCCTATGCAGCTTATCGTTAGCTTCACCCATTCCTCCTGGGGGTACCTATTCTTTTAAAAGCTTTACGCTGAGGTCCCCTAATATGACAACCCCGGAAATTTCCAGTTCCGGTATGCCTTCTTCAGAACCGGCTTGTTTTTTAGCCCTTTGGTTGATCGAAGAATTTCCCAGTACTGGGATGGCCTTATTAATGATCCGTATCCCGCTCTCAATAGAGATACTCGTTTCTCCAAGAATATTCATAACCTGCAGCCTGGTCCGGCGCTTACTCAGATCCTTTTTTCGGATCATGATGTGGCTGCTCCCCAAAATATTAATAAACTGGGAACCCGTTTGCACCGGGCCGGAGTAGACCCGGGCGGAGAGGACCGAATGATTTATTATCCCGCTCCCGTAGCCCTGGTGCCGGGAATAATCTTCCTCATCATCATCTTCTTCTTCTGGGGCAGGTTTTGCCATTGATGGCTCTGCCCCAGGATCTGCACAGTGCTCTGCCACGATCCGTTCCACCACCACCAGTTCCCGCTCGCTCTCGATTTTATTGATGTACTCCACCAGCCGTTCATACTCTTCCAGGGGAAGACGGTTGCGGGCATAGCCATCAGACAGGTCAGTGATAGCTTTTTCTTTTCGCTCTTCTACAATTTCTTTCAGTGCAGGGAGTTTCACGGCCTTTCTCCCGCCGCAAAAACGGTCCCCTCCTGATCCCCCCTTGCAAGGGCCTCCAGGGCCTGGCCTTTTAAGCCGTTAGCTATGATGGTGGGTATCCCGTAAGGAACCGCCTTTTCGGCGGCGGAAATTTTTGTCCCTATGCCCCCGGTTCCCAAGTCGTTGGTGCTCCCTATGGAAACCTTCTTTTTCGTTTCCTCTATGTTTCGGATTTCCCGTACCGGCTCGGCATCGGGGTGCTCCTTGGGGTTTCGGGTATAGAGCCCGTCCACATCGCTAAAGAGGATGAGGAGGTCGGCGCTCCACAATATGGCCGAGTGGGCCGCCAGGGTGTCATTGTCCCCAATCTTGATTTCTTCCACCGAGACCGTATCGTTCTCATTAATGATGGGAATAATGCCCTCATCTATCAGGGTAAAGAGGGTGTTCCTCATGTTTAAGGTCCGGATTGGATCGTTAAAATCATCCCGGGTAAGGAGGATCTGGGCCACATGAAGGCCGTATGCTTCAAAGGCCCGCTTCCAAGCCCCCATTAATTCCACCTGCCCCACCGCACAGAGGGCCTGCTTGTAATGGATATCCTGCTTGCGGGCCCACTTGCTCATGGTAGAGATCCCTGCGGCCCTGGCCCCGGAAGACACGATGATAAACTGCTTGCCCTGCTTCGAGAACACCGAAACCTGCTTGGCGAAATCATCCATGATATGGGTACTTATGGTCCCGTCAGCACCGGCCAGGGTATTGGAGCCAAATTTTAATACAATTTTACGGGCACTGGATAGCAGCTGAGGAATCATAATGAAAAAACCATACTTTACTTCTATAGGTGATGTCCAGTCCTGCTATTCCCTGATATGCCCCGAACCGGTGACCTTGTACTTTATGGTGGTCAGGGCATCGAGCCCCATGGGTCCCCGGACATGGAGCTTCTGGGTACTGATCCCCAGCTCGGCCCCAAAACCAAAGACCCCCCCGTCGGTAAAACGGGTTGAAGCATTGACATAGACACAAGCCGCATCGACCCGGCGGGAAAACTCATTGGCCGAGGAAAGGTCGTTGGTCAGTATGGCCTCCGAGTGGCTGGTGCCGTAGCTGTTGATATGCTTTACCGCCTCGTCAAGGGAGGCTACTACTTTAACGGCCAGGATATAGTCCAGGAACTCGGTGGCCCAGTCTTCTTCCACCGCGTCCTTAACCACCAGGGCGGGGGGGATAGAACCTATGGCCGCCAGGGCTTCCCGATCACAGCGCAGCTCGGCCTTGCCGGTAAGGCGCTTGGCCAAAAGGGGCATGAGCTGCCGGACCGCATCCCGGTGAACCAGGAGGGTCTCTACGGCATTGCAGACCCCGGGGCGCTGCAATTTGGCATTGGCAATAATTTCTACCCCCTGGGCCAGGTCGGCCGAAGCATCTACGAAGATGTGGCAGTTCCCCACCCCGGTCTCGATGACCGGCACCTTGGCATTTTCTACGACCCGGCGGATGAGCTCCGCCCCGCCCCGGGGGAGGACCGCATCGATCCAGCCCCGGGCCTGGAGGATAAGATCTACCTCGTCCCGGGAACCCGAGTCGGCCAGCTCCACCGCATCGGGGATTCCCCCCTCAGCAAGGCCCCTTTTAATGGCCTTCACAATGACCCGGTTAGATTCCAGGGCCGCCGAAGACCCCCTTAATAAGATGGAACAGCCGGCCTTGTAGGCCAGGCAGAAGGCATCTACCGTCACATTGGTCCGGGATTCATATATGATGGAAACGGTCCCCAGGGGCACCGTGATCTGCTCGATAAAGAGCCCTATGGGGGTCCGCCACCCGGCTTTCACCCGGCCCACGGGATCTTCCAGGCCTATTATATGATGTATTTCATCGATAATACCCTTAATCCTGCCGGGACTCAGGGCCAGCCGGTCTATGAGGGCCTCCCTCATCCCCCCGCTGCGGGCCTTCTCGACATCCTTGGCATTGGCGGCGAGGATCTCCTCCTGGGCGGCTTCCAGGGCGGCGGCCACATTTCCCAGGGCCTGATCTTTGGCCTTGCGATCTTCCAGGGCCAGGACAGCAGAGGCCGCTTTAAGACTCGTGAACATGCTATGTAGTGAACTCATTCCTCAATCTAGCACACAAACTCCCTTTAAGGAAAGTCAAAAACCTAGTATAGTAGGGGCATGAAGGTTTTAGTCATAGGCTCTGGGGGGCGCGAACATGCCCTGGTCTGGAAGCTGGCCCAATCACCAAAGGTAGATGTCATATATGCCGCCCCCGGGAATGGAGGTACCGCAGTTGAAGATAAGACCCAACATGTGAATCTAGCCGGGATGGATCCCTCCTCTGAGGAGGGGCAGGTCCGGCTGCTCCAGTTTGCCCAGAAAGAGGAGATCGACCTCTGCCTGGTGGGGCCCGAGGCACCCCTGGCGGCGGGTCTGGCAGACCGCTTTCGTAAGGAGGGCATGAGGATCCTGGGGCCCGGAGCCAGGGCCGCCCGGCTGGAAAGTTCCAAGATCTACTCCAAGTCCTTCATGGCCAAACATGGCATCAGGGCCGCCGCCTCTAAAAGCTTTACTGACTACCAGGGGGCCCTGCAGTACGCAGAGAAGCATTTTTCCAAGACCAAGACCAAGAACCCCCTGGTGATAAAGGCCGACGGCCTTGCCTCAGGTAAGGGGGTGGTGATCGCCGGGACCGCCGCGGAGGCAAAGACCACCCTGGATGCCTTCATGAAGCAGGCCGCCCTGGGGGAAGCAGGAAAAAGCCTCATCCTGGAAGAATACCTGGAGGGTCAGGAGGTCTCTATAATGGCGGCGGTCCATGCGGCCCCTGGGAAAAAGGGGATCATTAAGCCCTTTATCTCCGCCAGGGATCACAAAAGGCTTGGAGAGGGCAACCTGGGGCCCAACACCGGGGGCATGGGGGCCATAGCTCCGGCTCCGGGTTTTACTGCCGCTCAGATGAGGGATTTTGAAAAGGCCATCCTGGCCCCCACCCTGAAGGGCATGGAAGCAGAAAACATGGACTACCAGGGTTTTATCTTCTTTGGGCTTCTGATCAAGGAGGAAAGCTGCTACCTCCTCGAGTACAATGTCCGGCTCGGTGACCCCGAGACCCAGGCCCTGCTGCCCCTTATGGAATCCGACTTTGCCGAGCTCTGTCTGGCGGTCTGCGATGGAAACCTCCAGCGGTTTAACATCACCTGGAAAGAAGGGGCCGTCTGTGCCCCCGTGGCGGTAGGAGAGGGCTACCCGGGTCCGGGAAAAACCGGCCTCCCCATCGCGGTGAACGAAACCCGGTTTATGCAGACCGGGGCCCAGCTCTTTATCGCCGGGGCCCAGCGCGGAGAGGGGGGAGCCCTGGGTTCGGGGCTCCGGACCAGCGGGGGCCGGATCCTCTCGGTGGCGGCCCATGGCCAGGACACAGAAGAGGCCTGTAAGCATGCCTACGAGGCCCTGGGCTTTGTAGAGTTCGAGGGCATATACTACCGGCGGGACATAGGCAGAGAGCCCCCGGCCCCCTGGAGCGAAGAGGCATGAACAGCGGGGACCCCCTCATATGGCAGCTCCTATTACTCGTTTTACTTATCCTGACAAGCGGTTTTTTTTCCTGCGCCGAAATTTCCCTTATTTCGATTAACCGGATCAAACTTGAAAAAGCCGCCGCAGCGGGGCAAAAAACCAAGACGGGCCGGCAGGCCCAGCGCATCCTGTCCCTGACGGGGCAGCCATCGAAATTTTTGGCCACCGTCCAGGTGGGAAGCATCCTGGCAGGCTTCATGGCCAGCGCCTATGCGGCCAGTACCATTTCAGCCCGATTGAGTTCTGCCCTGGCAGCCCTGGGGACTCCCGTGCCGGTCCAAACCCTGGTGGCCTTCTCCACGATCCTCATCACCCTCATGTTAACCTTTGTTCAAATCGTCCTGGGCGAACTGGTCCCCAAGCGGCTGGCCATGAAGTACGCCGACACCCTGGCCTTCCCCCTCTCCTTTTCCATAGTTATCGCATCCCGGATCTTTGCCCCCCTGGTCTGGCTCTTAAGCCGATCGGCCAATGGGATCCTCAGGCTCCTGGGGGTCAGGGCCGAAGGAGAGGCCAGTGCGGTCACCGAAGAGGACATACGGCTCATGATCGATGCGGGGAGCGCCAAGGGAACCATCCCCAGCGGCGAGAAGGAAATTCTCCACAATGTCTTTGAATTCGACAACAAGAGTGCCGCCGAGGTAATGACCCACCGCCGGGATGCGGTCTTGTTAAAACTGGAAGACGATGACCAGGACTGGGAAAAAACCATCACCGAAAGCAGGCATAGTCATTTTCCCGTGTACGGAAAAACCCCCGATGATATCGTGGGGGTCCTAAAATCCCGGGACTATCTCTGCCTGAAAGACCGGAGCCGCCAGAATGTCCTGGCCCATGCGGTCTCTCCAGCCCAGCTGGTCCCCACCACGGTACGGACCAATGTGCTCTTTGCCCGGATGAAGAAAAACCGCAACCATTTTGCGGTGGTCCTGGATGAACACGGGGGCATGATGGGCATAGTCACCATGAAGGACCTCCTGGAAGAGCTGGTGGGGAACCTGGACGATGACAGTTCCAGCCCCCCCGAAGCACCCCTGATTCAGAGGACGGGCCAGGATAGCTGGACCCTAAATGGGGCCATCTCGCTGGACAAGGCGGCCCAGGAGCTGGAGGTCTCGCTGCCCCTGGAACGCTACGACACCTTTGCCGGCTATGTCTTTAGCATCCTGGGCCGCATCCCCGATGACGGCAGCCAGGAACATATCGAAACCCAGGATTTAAAGATAAGCATCCTGGATATCCGGGAAAGGCGGCTGGAAAAAGCTCATGTAACCAGAAAGACAGATAATGAATAAGGAACTAAAGGAGGATAACAATGCTTAATGCAGTACCACTCACCCATGGCGGAATCATGGTTAATTACCGCTGTAACGCCGCCTGCCGCCACTGCGGCTATAGCTGTTCCCCCACCAGGAGCCCGGCTTCCAGGGAAAAGCAGAACCACTATGTAGATGAAGAATCGGCCGAAGAGATCTGCCGCTTCCTGCGCAAGGGGGGCTGCCGCTCGGTCCACATAGGGGGAGGAGAACCCTTCCTGGATTTCCCGGGGCTTATCATGATGATCCAGAAGCTCAACCAGGCGGGGATTCGCCTGGAGTACATAGAGACCAATGCCTTTTGGGCCGCCGGGGAGGCCAACCTCAAGAAGGCCCGGGACATGCTCCAGACCCTGGCCAGCGAGGGAGGAGACTGCCTCTGCATTTCCATAGACCCCTTCCATGCCGAATATGTCCCCTACGGGGCACCCATAGCCCTGGCCCAGCTCTGCGACAAGATGGGGATGAACTACTTCCTCTGGAAACGGGAGTTCTACTCTACTCTTTCCAAACTGAACCCGGAAAAAATTTATACCCGGGAAGAATTTGAAAAGCAGCTCTCCAAGGATTACATTAACAGGGCCGCCAAGACCTATGGCATAGGCTATGGGGGCAGGGCATCCAACATCGACAAGGAGTACAACCGGTCCTACCCGGCAGAAGATCTAATCAAGGACAGCATGCCCTGCCGCCGCCTCTTGGCCACCGGCCACTTCCATGTGGATCTGGACGCCTGCTTTATTCCTCCGGGCTGTACGGGCATACGGATTCCCCTTTCAGAAACCGTAGATGGAATCCCCCCGGGTAAGTACCCGGCCTTTGATACCCTCTACGCCGAGGGAGTGGCGGGGCTCTATAAAAAAGCCGGGGAAGAGGGCTTTAGGGCGGACCCCTCGGGCTACACCTCCAAGTGCAACCTCTGCCTCCACATCCGGCATTACCTCTCGGACAGAGAGGAGTACCCGGAACTGGACCGGAATCACTACGAGGAAGCCTTTAAGTATTATTGATCCCAGGGACCTATTTTCCCGGTTTTGATCCTATCAAGGTAAAACTCATGCTCCCCTGGTAGCGTTCGGCACTCTCGGGGTTGGTGAGTTTTTCCGATGCATAGTAGCCCACCGATCCGGTAGAGAAATCCTTGGCATGGGCGTAGAGGGTACTCCACACCTTGCCGTCACTGTCTTTAATTGTAAGCTCCAAAAATTTCGGCGCCTTGGGGTCCCGTTTGGCTGGTTCAGGCATTTTATCCTCCATATAAGTTGAGAAATTGGGTAAATTATAGTAAAATTTTATTCATGTACACTAGAGAGCTGCATGATGTGCGGCCCAGCCCGGTAGAAAACGGTGTGCCCCTCCAGGGAACCTGGACCAGACCCTTCGAAGAGGTCGATCTTTTACAGGTCCAGCGGCCCTACCCTTTTCCCCTCCCCCGGGGCCTAAGGGATTACCGGATTAAAGAATGGGAATCCTTTGTCATCCAGGACGACCGCTTCCTGTTAAGCGCCAGGCTTTGCAACTTTAAGTATTACCGCAGCGCCCTGGTCATCATGTACAATAAAGAGAGCAATGAAAGGCTGGACTTTCGAAAAATAATTCCCGGAGGGGCCTGGCGGCTGCCCCGGTACCTGAACAATGCCTCGGTGGACAGCCATTCCTATGGCTTCTTTTTTAGGATCCACACCTGGCTGGATGCGGGAACCATCAGCATGGAGCTGGACATAGAGCGGACCAGCAAGCGGCCCCCCTTTACGGCCCTGGCCACCTTTGATGTATCAGCCAAAAAAACCACCCCCATGGCGGTGAGCCTGCTTTTTTCTGAGCACCGGAACATGTATACCTATAAGGCCCTGGCGGCGGTCAGCGGCGACCTGGTGTCGGGGGGCCAGCATTTTCACTTTGATCCCCTGCGGACATCGGGGCTCTTCTGCGATTACAAGGGCTTCTTCCCCCTGAGGACCCGCACATCCTGGGTTTCAGGGATGGGTTTTGACAGCCAAAACCGCCGATTTGGGTTTTCCCTGGGGGAAAGCCAGGCCAAGGAACCTTATAGAAATAACGAGAACGCCCTTTGGCTCGATGGGGCCCTCAGCCCCCTGCCGCCGGTAAAAATTACCCAAAATTACGCCGATACTGGATCTGAGTGGATCATACAAGACATGGAAGGGATGGTAGACCTGGTTTTCACCCCCAAAGAGAGCGAAGGCCCGGCGGGGAGGCCCCTTTCCGCCAGGGACGAGATGAACCCCCTGGGTCTGTATAATGGCCTTTTGGTCAGTTCCGGGGGAGAAGAAATTTCCCTGCGTAATGTCTGGGGAAGCGCAGAAAAACTTTATCTAAAGGTATAGGATGGCAAAAAAGGACAGGGCAGTGTATGCCCCCGGCGAATTAGGCAGGCTCCGAAAGCAGCTCGGTGAGGTTGATGATCAGGAAGCCATGTTCATTGCCCAGAGGCTGGGGGGCCAGGTCGGCCATGAACGGAGCGAAGAAGAAGAAAGGTCCCGCATAGAAAGCGCCAAGCCCCGGAGCTCCCTGGGTCAGCCCAAACGCCGGGTCGAGCTGGCAGCCGACGAAGATGATATCCGGGGCAGAAGGCGGAGTTCCCCCCGAAGAGGGATGGACCCTTCGGATAACCCGGCGATCCCCCAAAGGGCCAATTACTGGGAGCGGGTAAAGCTTGACAAGTTTGCCGGCCAGCCGGAGTTTGAAATAAAATCTCCCATGCAGGTCTACCGTTCCATGTTCTGCATCTTTACCGAGATCCCCGATATGGTGAACCCCCTGTTTGTAAAGCGGCGCATGCCCGAATACTATAAAAAGATCGAAGTCCTGGTCCTGGCATGCCGGTCCATGCTGCCCCGCAACAATGCCCGGCGGAACGAAAAGCTAAAAAAAGGGGCACCCCTGGCTTATGCCATCATCGATGTACTGAGGAACTGGGACATAGAAAAAATTTCCGAAGACCTGGCCAAGATCCAGGGGAACCCTAAAAATGCCAGGGTGGGGGACTTCGCCGGAATCCTCAAGGCCATATACCGGCCCCTCTACCTTTTAGAAAAGATCGAGATAGATGCCCACATGAGGGGGACCTTTAAGATCCTCTACAAGCTCCTTTACCTGGAAAATCCCACCGAAGCCCAGAGCAAGTTCCAGGAGCTGGTCCGGACGGCCCTCATCTCCTATGCGGGGATACACAGGGACATCCGCTACCTCATGTACCCCCTCCTCATGAAGCAAGTATCTGCCAAGTTCTTCCCCTATATCAGTTTTTTCTACGAGAGACGAAACCGGATCATGGCCCTGGTGGGGGTTAAAGAAGAAGAGATGGTAAATCCGGCGGCCTTTGGTGCCCAGGAAGATGTGGCAACCTTTAATCCCGAAGAAGCCCAGGAAGAAAAGGAAGGAGAAGCCGAAAGCCCCGAGGAACAATCAGAAGAAGAAAAAGCCAAGGCCTACACCGCAGAGGCAGAAAAGAAGGCCCTCACCCGGGGCCTTAGCACCATGGAAGCTTTATTCCCCAAGGCGGGCTGGGATCAGCTGGCGAGCTTTCCCGATCTCTACCCCTACTTTGTAGATACCTTTGATTTAAAGCGGGGGGTCATAAACATAGCCCCCTCGGATCCGCTCCAGCAGATTTTCATCTTTATGCGAATTTTGGAAGACCTCTTCATAGGTCTCCGCCATGTCGCCTTTAGACCCCTGGCCAACACCCCCGCCAACGCCGAGAGCTTGGATGCCGCCCTGGGCGAAACCATCAACGGCTGGCGCTTCTTTGTGGAGTCCAGTTTCGAGAAGGCCTACCTTCCCCGGATGAACGAGTATGTCCGGATCCTGGAAGGTTCGGTAGAAGAGCGCAACTCCGCCTATACCCGGAAGCTGGTGTCAGAACTGCACTGGCTTAAGCGGCTCTTCTTCCTGCCCTATTACAAGTTTGATTCCTTTACCACCCCCACCTTTCAGCGGAACGAAGTTACCCCCATCTACAGTGAGGTCAGAAACCTGCGAAAGAATTTAAGCCTGGTGGCAGTTAATATAGAAGAAGGAAACAGGGCCGGCGGGGCAGATGCAAAGGCCGCCTGCGATGGGATAGAAAACCCCTGGGAGCCCTACCTCTTTCAAGTCCCCAACCCCCTGTCTAAACGTTTAGACGCCCTTTTGGCCCCCAAGAACCGGAACAACGCTTCGCTCATCTTCTTTACCCTGGCGGCATGCACCGTGCTGGACTATCTTCTGAACAACGAAAACAGCTGGGCCTACAGCAAGCAGGGATCCCTTTTCCGGAGCATGAACGGCGAGGGCATTAACCCTCTTACGGGGGTGGATGCCCGGATCGATGCAGAAGCCATCTTTAGGGAGTCCCTAAAGCAAAGAACCAAATAAACCTCAATGGGCCTTAAGTACTGCTCCATAACGATGGGCCAGATCGGCCCTGCGCAGGAACTCCTCATCTCCCTCGTGAAGGCCGCCCACATAGACCAGGGCCTTTCCCTGGAGGCACTTTAATCCCTCTTCGATGATATCCCAGCGGCTGCTTCGGATAATGAAGGGGAGCCGGGCCAGGTCGGGAAACTGCAGAGCATAGAGCAGGAACTCCCTCATGGCGGTCTTACCATCGATAAGGGGATGATCCATGCAGACTTCGATGGGAAGCCCCTCTTCGGCTATCTGGCGCCCTATTTCGACGGCCTCTTCGTAATCTCCCTTTTGCAAGAGGGCCAGAAACTCCGGGTTCTCGGCGGCATCACAACCCCCCTCAGCCGCTTTAGATGAAGGGGGCAGCTCGTAAAGCTCCAGCCCCGAAAGGAGGTTCCGGGGGGGAAGTATGGGCAGGGGCCGGGGAGCATAAGCCGAGGCCCTGGCGGCGATCTCCTGTATATGGGCCGGGGTAGAACCGCAGCAGCCCCCTATGATGTTTACCGCCCCTACCCTTAGGTACTCCTCAACGTGTCCTGCCATGGTCTGGGGATCCTCATCATAGACCCCCTGGCTGTCCGGGAAGCCCGCATTGGGGTAAGCGCTCACCAGGCAGGGAACCATGGCAGAAAGTTTCTTGATGGGGTCCAGAAGCTTCTCGGCCCCGAAGGAGCAATTCAACCCCAGGGCCAGGGGATTGGCATGGAGAACCGAGGTGCAAAAGGCCTCCAGGGTCTGCCCCGAAAGGAGGCGCCCGCCAGAGTTTACCAGGGTGGCGGAAATGATGAGGGGTATATCCAGGCCCCGTTCTTCTTCCAGGCGGCGGGCGGCGAAGATGGCCGCCTTGGCATTAAGGGTATCAATGATTGTCTCGATCAGAATGAGGTCAGCACCCCCGTCCAGGAGGCCCCGGATATTGTCGTAGTAGGCCCCCTCCAGCTCGTCCCAGTAGATAGCCCGCTTCCCTGGATCATTCAGATCGGGAGAGATGCTCCCGCTCTTGGCGGTGGGGCCCACGCTGCCGGCCACAAAGCGGGGTTTATCGGGGCTGGAAAACTCGTCTGCCGCCCGGCGGGCCAGCCGCGCGGCGGCGAGGCTTATGTCGTAGGCCCTGTCTTCCAGGCCAAAGTCGGCCAGGGATACGGCGGTGGCATTAAAACTATTGGTCTCGATTATATCGGCCCCTACCTCCAGGTAGGCCCTGTGGATCCCATAGACGATCTCCCCCTGGCTCAGGCAGAGAAGATCATTACAGCCCTTTAGGGGCCGCGGATGGGGGGCAAATTCTTTTCCCCTAAAGTCTTCTTCCCCCAGAGCTTCCCCCGAGGCCTTCCGGTGGGCCTGGATGAGGGCCCCCATAGCCCCATCGAGGATCAAGATCCTCTCCTTGGCCAGGTCTTCAATGTTCTTCCGTATCGGTCCGGATTTATTCATATATACCTCGTTTTCATTATTATGGGGCTCCACAAATGACAAGATGCCGCTCTTCTTCCAGAAAGGGGACCTCCAGGGGAAGGGCCTCCCAGGGGCCTATAATCCTGTCTTTCCCCCCCAGGGCCTCCAGGGGGGCCATCTCTTCAGCTATTGCCTGACGGCGGCCCTTGTAGGCAGCAAGCAGGCCCCCCGGGGAGAGGAGGGCCAACAGGGCCCTTACCATGGGGGGCTCCAGGGGTCTAAAGGCCCGGAACACGATCAGGTCATAGCTCCCCTGGGCAGTGTTCCGGCGGGCCAGTTCTTCCAGGTCCGATTCCACTATCGAAAGGTTAGCTAAACCCAGCGCCGCCTGGGTGTTCCGTAAAAACCCGGCCCGCCTGCCCATCCGCTCTATCAAGCTGAACTGGGCCCCCCCAAGAAATATCGCCAGGGGAATACCTGGCAGGCCCGCCCCGGAACCCGCATCGGCTATCTGGGGGGGCCCGGCCCTCCCGGCCATGATCCTCTCCAGCAGAGCGGAGATGGGCCCCAGGGCCGAGAGGGAGTCCAGGATGTGCCGGACCACTAGCTCCTTTCGATCCTGGACCTTTACGAGCCCATAGGCCGGGTTAAAAAGTTCAACTTCTTCTATGTAACGAACAAGGAGGGAAAGCAAGGCCCCCTCGGCAGGGAGGCGGAGCTGCCTAAGCCCCTCTATAAGGATCTCATCTTTCCCCATGGCCCATTGTAGCTGCCCCGCCTCCCCCTGCCTAGGGCAGGGCCTTCCTTGTTCGGTGCCCCCTTAAAATGAATGAGCTTCCCATGGTAGACTCCAAAATGAAAGCACACACGCATGGAGGATCCTCATGGATACAAACCCCGTCTCGTCCTACCTGGCCTCGGTGGGGCCCCAAAACATAGACACCGGCTTTTTAGCCTATTTATGCAATTTATATGAAACCGCCAAGGCCGCCCCGGAGGTGGCCGCATCCATAGTCCGGGAGCTGGAAAGCCAGCGCCGGCGGGTAAAGCTCATCGCCAGCGAAAACTACTGCTCCCTGGCGGTGCAGCTGGCCATGGGGAACCTTTTGACCGACAAGTACGCCGAGGGGGTGCCGGGGCATCGCTTTTATGCGGGGACCGAAAATGTGGACGACCTGGAAAGCCTGGCCGCCGGGGAGGCCAAAAAGCTCTTCGGAGCCCAGCATGCCAATGTCCAGGCCCACTGCGGTGCCGACGCCAACCTCATGGCCTTTTGGGCCATCCTCTCTACCAGGGTAGAAAACCCCATCCTCGAAAAGCTGGGGGAAACAAACCTCTACAACCTGGGGGATGATCAATGGAAGGAACTCAAAGCCCAGCTCGGAAACCAGCGCCTCTTGGGCCTGGACTACTACTCCGGGGGCCACCTTACCCATGGCTACCGTTATAATATTTCCTCCCGGATGTTTGATGTCTCTACCTACTCGGTTTCAAAAGAGACGGGGCTCCTGGATTACGACCAGATTGAAAAGCAGGCCCTGGAGTTTAAGCCCCTGATCCTTCTAGCTGGATACTCGGCCTATCCCCGAAAGATCGATTTTAAACGGATGCGGGCCATAGCTGACAAGGCCGGGGCGGTCTTTATGGTGGACATGGCCCACTTTGCGGGCCTGGTGGCGGGGAAGGTCTTCACCGGCGATGCCGACCCGGTGGCCCACGCCCACGTGGTTACCACCACCACCCATAAGACCCTCAGGGGCCCCCGCTCGGGGCTGGTCCTTTCGACCGCCGAATTTGCGGAAGCTTTGGACAAGGGCTGTCCCCTGGTCATGGGGGGCCCCCTGCCCCACATCATTGCCGCCAAGGGGGTGGCCTTTAAGGAGGCCTCCCAGAAGGGCTTCCAGGACTATGCCAGAGGGGTGGTAGAAAACTGCCAGGCCCTGGCCGCGGCCTGTATAGACGAGGGCCTAGAGGTCCTCACCGGGGGCACCGACAACCACCTCTTTTTGGTCAATGTCCGGGGCCTGGGCCTTACGGGCCGTCAGGCAGAAAGCGCCCTCTTTGATTGCAGCATTACCCTTAATAGGAACAGCCTCCCCTACGACCCCAATGGCCCCTGGTATACCTCGGGGCTGAGGATAGGAACCGCCGCAGTTACCACCCTGGGCATGGGGGCCCCGGAAATGAAGGAACTGGCCAGCATTATCGCCCTGGTCCTCAAGAACACCAAAGCCCGGCCGGAGGCAAAAGACCCCTCTAAGCTAAGCCGGGCCCGCTACGATATAGCAAAAGAAGCCAAGGCCGAGGCCCTGGATAGGGCGGCCAAGCTTCTGGGCCGTTTCCCCGTCTACCCCCAGCTTCAATTGGATGTATTGAAAAAAGCTTTTCTGCCTAAGGGGCCCTCGGCATAACCGTGGCCTTTAGGTTCTGTAGGATAGATGAGGGCCCCGAAATAAAAGAGCAGGCCCTGCAGCTCTGCCTGGAGAGCTTTCCCCGGGCCGGCATGTGGCCCGATGTGGATGAGAAAAAGGCCAGGGAAACCATTGAAGAATGCCTGGAGGAAGGAAACCTTACCCTGGGTATCATGATAGGCCCCGCCCTCATAGCCTGGGCGGGCCTGCGTCCCATGTACGACGAAACCTGGGAGCTCCACCCCATGGTGGTCGGAACGGACTTCCAGGGCCGGGGCTACGGCAAGGTCCTCCTGGATGAGCTCGAAAGCAGAGCCCGCAGCAAGGGGATCATAGGCATCTTTGCCGGTTCCGACGATGAGACCTTTAAGACCAGCCTTTCAGAAAAGGACCTCACCGGCGAAAATATACTTGAAGAAATAAAGAACATTAAGAACTACCGGAACCACCCCTACGAGTTCTATCAGAAATGCGGCTACTCCATCGTAGGGGTCATACCCAACGCCAACGGACCGAACAAGCCCGATATCTTTTTATGGAAGGACATCCGAACCAAGGGCCATGATTAGCCTTGCCAAACTCTCTTCCCTCCCGGGGACCCTTAAATACCGTAAAGCCGCCAGTCTTATAAAAAACGCCGAGCTGCGCCTGGCCAGGGCGGGAGCTATCCCCCCAAACGAAGCCCTCTACCTGGGACAGCTCTGTGAGCTCCTGGCCAGGGAAGAGGGCCTTCCTGGGGCAGTGCTCAAGATCCTGAGGGAAGCTCAAGGCAGCCTTGCCGCCGAAGGAGCCCCCGCCCGGGAGGATCTACTCCGAAGCCTGGGCCTCATCTATAACCTCCTCTTGGCCCGCACCGGCAAGGTCCAGGCAGACTGGGATTTCTATGATAGGGCCGAAAAACTGGACCCCCAAAAGCGCCGGGTCTTTTCTGGCATGGAGGTCTACCTGGAGGATATCCGCTCCCCCTTTAACGTGGGAGCCATGTTCAGGGCCGCCGAATCCTTCGGGGCCGAAAAAATATGGCTCTCCCCCCTGAGCGCCGACCCTCTGCATAGGCGGGCCCTGCGGAGTGCTATGGGCTGTGTTGAGATCCTCCCCTGGGAAAGGCTGGACCGGGACCCCTTTGCCCCCGGAGCCGCGGCAGGGCCCCCCGGCTTTGAGGGCCCCTTTTTCACCCTCGAGACCGGCGGCAGCCCCCTGGACAGCTTCCCCTTTCCGCCCCGGGCCATCCTCATCGCCGGCACCGAGGAACTGGGCGTTAGCCCCCAGGCCCTGGCCGCCGCCGATGCCTCCCTGGGCAGGGTCAGCATCCCCATGTACGGCAGTAAGGGCTCCCTAAATGTGTCGGTCGCCTTTGGGATAACCATGCAAGCCTGGGCGCAGGCGCTAGATAGATAATAAATAAGATATCTAAGACCTCAATATTCCTTCATTGCTGGACAGGTAAGAAAAAAAAACCGCATTTTATACCATCGACAGGAGGGGTGGGGGCCGCTCAGGTCTAGGAATTGAGATGAACCCGCCTACGGAGCCCCCGGCACCCAGTTTCTAGGCTACCAACATTGCGTTCAGCTTTTCTCGCACATACTGGATGCCGGAGATAACCTCATTATCCTATTCTGCTTTACCCGCGGTCTCCTCCAGCGGAGAATTCCCAGATATTCCTAGCCCCAAGCGACCCCCACCCCTCCCATGTATGCTTAACCTGGCGGGTTATTATCGTTTTAATCATCTCTCCCCCATTTTATGGGTAATATGGATACTTCATCGGCTATACCTTACAGGTGGTCTACGATGATCATCTTCTATCGAACCACCCGTATTGTACTGTGCTGGTGCAGCAAAAATCTCCGGCGGCGACTTCGGCTGCTGAATTGTTCTATACATACTAGACAGGGAGTATGGGATGCAGGCCGCTAGGAGCCGCAGGGGATTGTTTGCTGACCAGCGATGGGGGATATGGTCTGTCTTCGATTAGATTCTGTTATATATATTCTGGAAAAATTATGTTATAATCTCATCTGTGAAGTCATTCTTATCCTTTCTCTTAGGCAGAAAGGAGTATCTATTTTTCATAATCCCCTGCATCCTGGCGGCCTCGGCGATCTGGTTCATCAATCAGACCACCCGGCCGGTCTATGCCGAGACCCCCGAGACTCAAGTTCTGGCGGTCTATGCGGAAGAACCCCCGGCCCCCCACCCTGGGGAAAGGATCATGGCTGTCCTGGCCGAGGCCTATCCGGGGATCATAGGAGCGCCGGAGTTTAGGGACGGGGACTGGGCCTTTCAGATCAGGGGCCGCTGGATTTTTTACGCCGAAGGAAGGTTCCTCCCCGAGGCTTTAAGGGGCCGGGTCGCCGAATACCGGGCCCTGGGTTTTAACAGCAACTATCCCCTGGAGCTCCCCTCCTGGGAAAGCGGGGCCGACCAGAGGGCCCAGAGGACCCGCAGCTACGAAGAGAGCCGCAATAGGCCCCCCCAGACCCAGCCCCAAAATCAGGCCCCCAGGGTTCAGGTGAGGCGGCCCAACTATTTTTACGAGGCCCTCTGGAACGCCAGCACCCGGGAAGAGGCCAGCAGACAGATGAGCAGCTTCCAGTTCCTGGGCTTCAGCCTTACCATGCACAGGGACCTGGCCCCGGTACTCAGACAGGTAGAGGCGGTCATTCTGGAAGCGGCCAGGACCACCCCGGCGGTGCAGCAGTGGATAAATTCTCTGGGAACCATCAGCGGCTGGAACTGGCGCAATGTGGCAAGCTCGGGGAACCGCAGCTTCCATTCCTATGGCATAGCCGTCGACATCCTCCCCAGGGATCTGCGGGGCCAGGCCACCTACTGGCTCTGGACCTCCTGGCATACTCCCCTCTGGTGGAACATCCCCTACACGGGCCGCTGGCATCCCCCCATCGAAGTAATCCGGGCCTTTGAGTCCCACGGTTTTACCTGGGGAGGAAAATGGACTAACTTTGATACCATGCACTTTGAATACCGCCCCGAGGTCTTCATCCTCAGCGGACATCCCCTGGCGGGCCGCTAGCCCAGAGAGGCGTTGATAAAGGGCACGATGATGGCGATGAATCCCGTAAAGAGGATGGCCAGGATAAACATATTGTACCGAAGCTTATAATGATCCAGTAAAGATACATCATAATACTTCTGAACCCCATTATCCCTGTACATTTCTACCAGCCCCGAAATGAGCTTTTTACTCGCCTGTCTGCCCCGGACAAGGCCCACCAGGGAGATAACACAGATGGCGATGGTCAGGGTGACAAAGCAAAACATGATGAGTATCTGGCTGAGTCCGGGGGCATTCGAGAGGGCCGCATTTACAGCCAGGGAGGTAAAATTGATGATAATGGCGGACAAAATAAACTTGGTGTCCGAGCGGGCATTAATGCGAAGTTCATCCAGGATATGTTCATGCAGCCTGTCCAGCATCGCTATCCTCCCTGTTTAATCGAATAAAAAGAACGGTAAAAACAGCTATGCAGACCGCCGAAAGACCCAAGACCACCAGGAGCCAGAAGTTCTCCAGGGGCTCTATGGTAAAGAGAAACCGGTTGTCCACCCTGTAATTCTCCCCCGCCACTTCAAAGGTAACCCAGACACTATCCCTAAAATAATGGTTCCTGTCACTGCTTACGGTTAATATGATAAGCGCAGTTTCTCCGGCCCCCAGATGGGGAATGCGGGTCCGGTCGGGCACCATGGTAAAGCCGGTCTCCCCGATGATCCGAAAGTTCAAGTTTTCTAGATCCCATTCTTCTTCCCGGTTCGTAATGGTGACTTCAAATTGTGTCTGGCTTTTTGACTCTATACTCCGGGGATAGGATCTCATGCCTACCCTTAGATCAGGATCCTGGTTAGGAAAGACCCAGGGGGCGGCGGCAAGAAAAAGGCAAAGGGCCAGGAGCTTCTTCACAGGCACCCTAGTCCACCGCCAGGATGGGCCCTATGGCCCGGTAACTGGGTTCGCCGTTATCCTTCTGCTCGGTCTTGATCTTATCGAACTTCAGGCGGAACTGGAGGGCCATGCCTATGCTTAGCTCATCGGGTTTCTTGTTTATCACATCGGCGTTGAAAAAATAAAAGTTGTTGTACTCTATATCCCGGATCCAGCCCCCCGTATTGTCCAGGGAGAGGATGGTCGAGATCCGCTCCTGGGCCATCTCATCCTCGCTCAGGGCCCGGCGCTTGCCGTTTTGAGCCGGAAATGGCGAGGCCTGGTAGGGAGAAGCCTGGAAGGTATTGCTGACAGGATCCGCATAATTTGACAAGAGGGGCGGGTCCACCAGGGCCGAAGCCGCCGGGCTGCTGATATAGGTCTGCACAGGAGGGGGCGCGGGAGCCTCGACCTGCCGGGGTTCAAAGAGCCCCGAAATAACCGGGTTTTTCAAGTTGAGCCGGTCGTCAATAACGATGGCCATCTGTATCGGGTACTTTACCTCTTCCAGAAGGTCCTGGGAGGTAATGGTAAGGTCCCCGTTGGCACATTCAAAATCCCAGGAGAGGAGCATCACATCGATGGGGTTCCCCATGGTCTGGAGTTCCCGGACCAGGGGCAGGTAGTCCCCATCCCCGGCGATAAGGACCAGGATGTCTATGGCCTTAGCGGCGGCCTTTTTATAGGCATCCAGGGCCAGGGAAACGTCGATCCCCTTTTCCTTTAACTCATTATTGGAGCCCCGGACCAGGGGCAGGTAATGAAGATCCACCCCCTCCCGGGTGAGGGCGTCCTCAAAGTAGCGTTCCCCTATGATGGCCCTTTCGTTCCCGGTCTTTACCATCCGGCCCCGGAAGTAATGGGCCTCCACCACCTTGCAGGCATTTATATCGGTCCCCAGCCGGGAGGCTACTTCGTTGCAGATATAGTTGTGGAGCCCCGGGATGCTTATCCGGGACTGCCGGGGATGATCAAATTTGTAGAAGTTGCTGGTTTTGTAAAAATAATTGCCGTCGTAATAAATGCCAATCCGAATCACTGATTTTTTTCGTGTCGCCATTTCCTCTCCACATTTTTATATATCTAAAGGATCTTTCGATTCTATTTTTATAACAAACATAGTGTAGCATAGGTTGCCAAAAAAGTCCACCTTTCGGGAGCCCCCTCCCCCAGGGTCCTGGCTTTTAGCTTTTCCCCTCTTCTGGTACTATCCTTAACCATGGCTACTCCCCTTCCTGCATACCTGGATACCCTAAACGAGGAACAGCGCAGGGCGGTGCTCCATACGGGCTCCCCCCTCCTCATCCTGGCTGGAGCAGGGTCCGGGAAGACCCGGGTAATCACCACCAAGATAGCCTGGCTCATTAAAGAGAAGGGCCTGGACCCCCAGTCCATAATGGCGGTGACCTTTACCAACAAGGCGGCCCGGGAAATGGCCGCCAGGGCCCAGGTCATAGAGCCCCGGTCGGCTCAAGCCATGCTCAGGACCTTCCACTCCTTTGGGGCCTGGTTTTTACGGCGCCACGGGAAACTCGCCGGGCTGGACCCGGGCTTTGTCATCTACGACGATGATGACAGCCTGGCCCTTTTGGCCACGGTAATGGAGGGAATTCCCCGGCCGGAGCTGCGCATCCTGGCCCACAATATCGCCCGGGCCAAGGATTACTTTCTTTCCCCCGGGGACCCCGAACTGGAGCTCATCGACCATCGAAAGACCTTCCGCCGGGCCTATGAAAAATACCAGGAGAAGCTCCAGGGGATAGGCAACCTGGACTTTGGAGACTTAATTAAAAAGCCGGTGGAGCTCTTACGGAACCATAGGGACCTGGCAGAACGCTTCCATGAGCGTTTTAGGGTGGTCATGGTCGATGAATACCAGGATGCAAACATAGCCCAGTCCCATCTCTTAAAGGAACTCTATGGGCCCCAGACCTACCTCTGCGTGGTAGGGGACGATGATCAATCCATCTATAGCTTTAGGGGAGCCCAGGTAAAAAACATCCTGGCCTTTAGCGAGACCTTCCCTAAAACAGAGATCATTAAGCTGGAACAGAACTATAGGTCCAGCAGCTCCATCCTGGGGGTCGCCTCCTCGGTGGTGGACCATAACCGGGGCAGGCTGGGTAAGACCTTAAGGGCCGTAAAGAAGGAAGGGAAAAAGCCGGTCCTGGCCTTTCTGCCCGATCAGGATACGGAGAGCGAGTTCTGTAGCGAGCTCATCCAGAAGGCCGGCGGCTATGGCGACTGGGCGGTGGTCTACCGTACCAATGCCCAGTCCCTGGGTTTCGAAACCGAGTTCCTCCGCCGGGGCATCCCCTACAGGGTGGTGGGATCCCTCAAGTTTTACGAGAGGGAAGAGATCAAGGACGCCCTGGCCCTCCTGGCCTTTGTGGTAAACCCCCGGGACGAGGTAGCCTTTCGGCGGGTGGTGAATAAACCCAGCCGGGGCCTGGGACCCGCCGCCCTGGATCGTATCATAGAGGGGGGGGCTAATCTTTACGAAGCTTCAAAGAAGACAGCCCCGGCCCTCTCTGCCAAGGCCCGAAGCGGTATCCAGACCTTTTTAAGGGCCATAGAGGCAGGAAAGCTTACCCTCGCCAATGAGGGGAAAGCAGAAAAAAAAACGATCATAGGCGAGGGTATGCGAGAAGCCGGCGAGGCTAAGCAAAAGGCTGGCGAAGGCTTCCTCAAAGGCAGCATAGGGCTCTCGGAGTGCGTGGTAACCCTGGCCGAAGAAAGCGGCATCGCGGCCTACCACCTGAGCCACGATGAGGTCAGCGGAAACCAGCGGCTCAGCAATCTGCAGGAGCTTGCCAATGCGGCGAGCCTTTACGAGGCCAGCGAAGAGGGGCTCCTGGAATTCCTGGAACACATAGAGCTGGACCGTTCCCTGGGGGAAGAGACCGCCGAGACCGCCGAGGCGGTGACCCTCATCACCCTCCACAACACCAAGGGCCTGGAGTTTAAGCGGGTCATCATGACCGGCATAGAACAGGGCATCTTCCCCCGGGAGGACAAGACCGGAGATGATCTGGAAGAAGAAAGGCGGCTCTTCTACGTGGGGGCCACCAGGGCCATGGACGAGCTCTATATCAGCTCCTGTGCCTATAGACGCATGTGGGGAAAAACCATGCCCATGGCCCCCTCGATATTCTTACAGGAGATAGACCAGAAGGATCTGCGGATCATAGGGGAAAGGCCGAGGAGTTTCGCCCAGACCATGGGAAGGGAAGAAAGACGGCCGGTGAAATCCTCCGACGGCCGCTGGGCCCTGGGGGACCGGGTCTACCATGATGATCAGGGCTATGGCACCATTACCCAGATCCGTGAAGGGGACCAGGGGCCGGTGGTAAAGGTGATCTTCGAGAACGGCCAGGAGCGGCGTTTTCTAAGCTCCCATCAAAGTTCCAGCTACATAAAAATAGGAGACGATTAATGGCTCATGGGGACGATCTCTTACGGCTTCTGCCTCCGGTGCTCAGAGCCCGGGGCTACCGCCTCTACCTGGAGGGGGGCCGGCGGCTCGTGGATCTCTACCTTCAGGGGGGAAGGGCCATCCTGGGCCACAAGGCTCCGGGCTTTCTCTTGGAATTAAAAAACGCCGGCGAACGGGGGCTCTTTAGCGGCCTTCCCCATCCCCTGGAGGGCCGCCTTTTGAGGGCCCTGGCCCTCATCTTTCCCCAAAGGAGCTTTCGTCTCTACCAGGACCGGGACAGCCTTGAGAGGGCCCTGGATTCCCTGGGTTGTAAGACAGAAGATATCCCCCCCTGGCGTCCCCTCTCAGGAGAACCCCAGCTTGTCTCATCAAGCCTCCTGCTCCCGGTCCTGCCCCTGCCCCTGGGCCCGGAGGTCCTGGTCCTGACCAGGGAGCAGGATGAGCTCCTTCCCCCGGGAGATCTGATCCCCCCGGTGATCCTGGCTCCGGGGGCCCGGGCCATCCACCAGCTCATCCGTTTTATGAAGGAGGCCAAGGCCCCCCGGCTCTCCCTGGGGAAGAGCTCCTTCGAAGGCCGGGGGATCTATCTAAGGGTTAAAAGTGAGCTGGGGGAGGAAGGGTACAGGGACCTGTTTAAGAAATTTTTGGAGGGGGGCTACCTAATCCCCCCGGTGAAAGAAGAGCCCCTTATCATCCCCCCTGAATTATCCAAGGGGGAATGGGTCAAGCTTCGGAGCCTCGTGGAGGCCTAGCCCTGGATGTCTATCTGGCCGGGGCTCACACTGGCAAAGGCGGGCCGCCGCCGGGCATAGACATTGGACTTTAGGGTTTTAATCTCGTTCCGGATCTCCGCCATCCGCAGGGCCAAAAGTTCCCGGTTCTGCCCCGAGCGCTGGACCGCCTCAGTCTTTAGGCCCTCTAAAGCTTCTTTTAGGCCCATGACCTCATCCCCCGCGGCGGCGCTCACACTGGATCTGGCCGAATGGAACATGGTTTCCAGGGGGTCAATTACTTTTTGAATGGAAAAAATATCCGAGACGATCATCTCTTCCAGTTCCACATGCCGGAGAAGATCGTCGGTGTTTCCGTTTTGAATTACCAGCATCTGCTGATCCAGGGCATTCAAGTAGGTCTCGAAGCGATCCCGCTGGGCCTGCAAAAGTTCCTTAAAGCGTTTAACCACCGCTATCCGGCTCTGAAGCTCCTCATCGGTGATGACTTCCATGGGGATGCTCCCCTGTGCTGTGCTCATCTTCCCTCCCCTTATCGTTGCAGCTTAGCTCGTGATTATCCTGCTATGTTTACCCCGGTGATGGTTTTCCCGGTGGTTTCCGGTACGGTCATGGCGATCTCGGCCCAGGCGCTTCGGAGCTCGTTAAGCTGGTTCCGCACCGAGGTTACCCGGTGCATGTCCTGGCTTATATTAGCCTCTAAAAGTTCCTTGGTAAACCAGGAATAGAGGGCAAAGAGGTTCCTGGCTATGTCCCCCCCCTCCTGAAAGTCTAAAGAGACCGTCAGTTCGGTTACAATTTCCTGGGCCTTTAGTATGGCATTGGAGATTTTTTCGATATTTGCGGGGTTTTTCTTCCCCTGATCGTTTTGGCTCAAGAGTTCCAGGGCCCGATCCAGGTGTTTTATCCCCTCATCGTAGAGCATGATGATAAGCTGCCCCTGGCTGGCGGTATTTACCCTTGTTTCTTTATAGGTAGAAATAGCATTAGTGTAGGCCAAAATGCTGTCCTCCATGGAAAATTAAAGACATCCTTATCTTGTATCGGCAGATAAAAATTGAACTTAAGCTTTTTAGCAATTTTTACAAAAATAAATGCCCTATACAATGGTATCACAGGGAGGGCAAAATTCCAGTAAAGCCCCCAGGCTCATTGTGCCTTGGGAAGAAATCACCTACTATAGCCTATGAGCAGCCCTATACACAAATCCGATGCCGCAGGACGGCTGGGGACCGATCCCCTGGGCCGTCTGCTCCTCCGTTTTTCTGTCCCCGCCATCACCGGGATGGTGGTAAATGCCCTCTACAACGTGGTAGACCGGATCTTCGTAGGCCGGGGGGTCAGCGAGGCTGCCCTGGGGGGCCTGGCCCTGGTAATGCCCCTGATGACCTTTTCCATGGCCTTTGCCATGCTCTTTGGGGCCGGCTCGGCCACCATGATCTCTTTGCGTCTGGGCCAGGGCAGGCGGGATGAAGCCGAAAACGCCCTCAACCACTGTATCTTCCTTCTATTAGGGATAGGGATCCTCTTTACCGTCACCGGTTTCGTCTTCCTCGAGGGCCTCTTGGGCCTCATGGGGGCCCAGGAGGGGAGCCAGTCCATCCTTTACGCCCGCAGTTACTTTCGGATCATCCTCATAGGCACCGTCTTTTCCACCATAGGTTTTGGGCTTTCCCACTGTACCAGGGCCCAGGGCTTTCCGGGGATCACCATGATAGGCATGCTCATAGGGGCGGGTCTAAACATCATCCTGGACTACCTCTTTATCATGGTCCTGCGATGGGGGGTCGAGGGGGCCGCCTGGGCCACGGTGATAAGCCAGTTTTGTTCCTTCATGTGGATCCTCTCCTTTGGGATGAGCAAGAAGGCGGTGCTCCATATAAAACCTTCTTCGTTCAAGCCATCCTTTAAGATAGTCACCGAGATCGTCAGCTTTGGGTCCCCCCAGTTTCTTATGCAGAGCATCATGTCGGGGGTCCAGATCCTCTACAACACCAGCTTCGGCTGGTACGGCGCCGCGGCCCTGGGGGTAGCCAACGGGGGGGACATAGCCCTCTCGGGGGTGAACATCGTGAACTCCATAGCCATGCTGATCATGATGCCCATCTTTGGACTCAACCAGGGGGCCCAGCCCATCCTGGGCTTTAACTACGGGGCCCGACGCTATGACCGGGTCCTTAAGGCCTACCTGGGGGCCGTGGCAGTGGCGAGCAGCATCTGCATCCTGGGCTTTATCCTGGTCCAGGCCTTCCCCCTTTACATCATCCGTTTCTTTGTACCCCAGGGCAGCGATGCCCTCTATTCCTTTACCCCCTGGGCCATGCGGGTCATCTTCCTCACCCTGCCCCTCAACGGCTTTCAGATTATTTCGGCCAACATGTTCACCGTTACGGGGCGGCCCAAAATTTCCATCATCCTAAATCTTCTGAGGCAGTTTATCATCCTTATCCCCTGCCTGATCATCTTTGGCCGGATCTGGAGCCTCTGGGGGGTGGTGGCCGCCGCTCCGGTGGCGGATGGTTTTTCCTTTATCCTGGTGGGGTTCATGATCCTCCGGGAGTTAAAAAAGCTAAGGGCCGTATCAGAGCCGGCCGTATAGAAGAGCGTTAAAAGGAGGTCCCTATGATCACATTAAAATCTAAGCGATTGGAGATTGGCATAAACGAGGCCGGCGAGGGGAACAACCGGAAGTTCCGTTTCGACCGCTCGGCCTTCATCAGCTCCATAGTGCTGGATGGGAAGCACCAGTTCTGTGCCAGGGAGCCGGAGCAGCAACGTCAGCCCTCCACCGGGGGGGAAGGCCTCTGCAGCGAGATCCAATGCAACGAGATCGTCAGCGGCTTTGCCCTGGGCGAAAGGTACCCCAAGTTTGGGGTGGGCCTCATCCTAAAACAGGATGAAGAGGGTTATATTTTCCACCGGGAATATGACTGCCAGTTCTTTGATCTGGAAATCGAAGCAAAGGAATCTGAGGCGGTCTTACTCACCCGCCCGAGGACCTCGAGGGGCTATGCCCTGGAGGGAAAAAAAACCCTGAGCCTGGAGGACAACAAGCTCAGCATAGTCCACCATTATATAAACCGGGGCGACAAGGCCCTGGACCTGACGGAGTACAACCATAACTTTGTCAGCCTGGCAGGCGAAATGGCGGGGCCCCAGATGGAGATTAACTTCCCCCTGGCCGCCTCGTTGGAAGGCAAGGGACCCCGGCGGGAGGGCCAGATCCTCTGCGGCACCGAGAGGGGCTTTGGCTTTAGCGGCCAGTCGAGCCGGGCCTCGATGATCGATGCGGAGGCGGAAGAGATCGACCCCTCCAGGCCCTTTTCCTGGACCCTCAAAAGCAGCGCCTCGGGGCTGTGGATCAGCGAGGGGGTTTCTTTTAGGCCCGATAGAATGACCATCTGGACCATAGGGGACATCGTCAGCCCCGAGGTCTTTCACCGGTTTAGCCTAGCCAGCGGGGAAGAGATCACCTACTCCAGGGAATGGACCTTTGGGTCCTAGGGCAGTTCATCCAAGGGCCCCTATTCGAGGGGGCGCAGCTCCAGGTCTATGCCCCGGGGGGCCAGGACCCGGCAGAGAACCAGGCTGCCCAGTTCCAGGGGCTTGCCGCTTAGGATGAGGGAAGAACCGTCCACCTCCGGGGCCTGGCAGGGAAGCCGCCCCAGGTAGAGCCCCTCGTCGTCCCCCTCGATAAACTCCTCCACCAGGGCATCGTAGTCCCGGCCCGCAAAGGCCCTTACCCGGGCCTCGGTGATGGGCAGCTGCTCCTCTTCTAGAAGCAGCCTCCGGGAGCGGGCGATCTTTTTACTCACCCTCCCCTTCATCGTATAGGACGAGGTTCCCTCTTCGGGGGAGTATTCAAAAAAACCCACCCAGTCCAGCTGAGCGGCCCTCAAAAATTCCAGGAGCTCCTGGAAATATTCTTCGGTCTCCCCGGGGAAGCCCACCAGAAAGGTAGAGCGGACAACTGAATCATCGAAGCGGTTCCGGATGGTCCTGATCAGATCCAGATAGTTTTCGGCCCTCCCCCGGCGGTTCATAGCTTCCAGGATGCTCTGGGACCCATGTTGAAAGGGGATATCAAAGTAGGGGAGAAAGCGGGGGTCCTCCGCAATAAGGTCGAGAATTTCCAGGGGAAAATGGTCGGGGTGTATATAAAGGAGCCGGACCCAAAAATGACCCTCCAGCCGGGCCAGGGCCTCCAGGAGCCCGGCCAGGGACTGGCCTTCCAGATCCTTCCCATAGGACCCCGTATCCTGGCCTATGAGACAAAGTTCTTTTATACCTCTGCCCAGAAGGCTGCGGCATTCTTCTATTATATCTGCCGTACTCCGGCTCCTAAGGGGCCCCCGGATCAGGGGGATGGCACAGTAGGAACAGTTGTTGCTGCAGCCCTCGCTGACTTTAACATAGGCCAGGCCGGGGCTGGATAGGAGGGGCCGCTCGCCGCTTTTTAAAACCCGCCCGGGGAGCTGGCTTTTCCTGCCCACCAGGGCCTCGGCAGCGGCAAGGATGCCCCCCTCTTCGCCGAGGCCGCAGAAGCCATCGGCTTCCTGGAGTTCCTCCCCCAGGCTGTCTTTGTAACGCTGGGCCAGGCAGCCGGCCATGAGGATCTTCTTGGCAGGGTAGAGTTTCCGCCAGGCCAGGACCGCGTTAATCGATTCCTGTTTGGCACTCTCGATAAAGCCGCAGGAGTTGACGATGATTAGGTCCGCCTGGTCCGGGTCTTCTGCGGCGGCCCAACCTGCCTGGTTTAAGAGGGCCATCATGTGCTCCGCATCAACCTGGTTTTTGGCACAGCCATAGGGGTCGAGGTAATAGATCATGGAAAGGGAAACCTAATCCAGGGCGATAAGGACCAGGGCGAACTGGTTGGCCTCGTCCCGGACCCAGCGCAGGTCCGCGGCAACCACCTCCCCGGGGCCCCCCAGGTCGAAGGGGACCGTCCTGCCCCCCCCTATAACCTGAAGCCGCAGGGCCTGGGCGTTAGAGGTCCCCAGGCGTATGCCGTTTTGGGCGGTGATGTTTATCTCATCCCCCCGCTGATGAAACTGCTCGTTCCGGCCGGGCCGGTCAGCCTCAAAGAGGATCTCGTAACGGAAGAAGCAAAAGCCCTGGAAACTGGCCTGGAGGGTAAAGGGATAGGGATTGGGGGAAGTAAAGAGTACCACCGCCGGTTCCCTGGGGGTGACCAGGGCTTCCTGGGGGACCTCGAAGCTGACCACGGGCTGCAGGACTATCTCCTGCTCAAACCGCAAGAGGGCCCCGGAGCTGCTGTCATTTTTCACAAAGTCCGCCGCCACGATTCTGAGCCTGGTATAACCGTCGTTATCCAGGTCTATGGTCACCTCCTGGCCCAGATCCAGGATCACCGGCCCCCGGGGACTGGTAAGGGTAAGGACCTCTCCCAGGTTTGAAAAAATCATTCTATAGGAAGCGGCCCCCGAAGAAATCAGAACGGAGTCACCGGGGTATAATCTCCGTTCCAGAAAATCCATGCTGAGGGTGTGCTCCTGGGCCGGCCTCGTTTCGGGCAGCTGGGGCGGAACCCTCTCGGTCCGGTTGGATGCCAGATAATAGATCCCAAAGGCAATTCCCAGGGCGGCAATGACAATGCAGCATATGGTGATGATCCGGGGCAGGCGGGAGGGCCCCCTGAGGAGTTCCTCCACCGGTATGGGCTGCTCTTCGATCTTGAAGGAGCGGTAGAGGGACATGACCTCGTCTACGTTCAGACCCAGGAATTCACTGTAGTTTCGTAAAAAGCCCAGGGCATAGGGTTCCCCGGGGAAGGGGGAAAAGTCTTCCCGCTCCAGGGCTTCCAGGTAGCGCTGGGAAATATTTATTTCCCGGCTTATAAATTCATAATCCAGCCCCTGTTCTTCCCGGGCTGTTCTTAGTTTTTCGCCAAGCGATTCCACTGGGTTACCCTTTTAGTCCGAATCCCGGAACATAAAATTATGGTATAGGTTCGCCGTTGCCGGGGCATCAAAAATAAAACGCTGTTCGGGGATCTGCTGGTTTACCCTGACATTCTGAAAATCAAAGCGCACCAGGGCATCGGCGATGGTCCGGCCGTCTATTCTACGAATCAAGAGGGTGGCGGGATCTATACTGAGGATGATCTCCCGGAAGCCCTCGGAGGCCAGGCGCCGGGTCAGCCTAAGCTGCACCACCCGGTCGGGGTTCCGGTCGTCCAGGGCTACCGGCTCGGGGCCGCTTACAAAGGTGGCGATATAGCCCCGGCGGAGCAGAGCCAGGCCCTGGGCAGAAGCCAAGGCGGCCCCCCCGGCCCCGGTGGTCCTGCGAAGGGGGTTCACCGTCTGGGTCAGAACCACCCGGAGATCGGGAACAAAGATGGAGAGGAGATCGCCGTTAAAGACCATGACCTGATCGGCGGGGCGGGTAAAGTCTATGCGCAGGAGGTTGGGGTTAAGAAAACTTAAGTTTCCTGTCATTTCGGTGTTCCCCGAACGGATCATCACCTGGGCTTCGTAGTCCCTGATTTCGGCATAACGCTCCGACACGCTCTCGAGGAAGCGATCGGCGGTAACAATTTCCTGGCTTTGCCCCCAGGGAGCTATAATAAAAAGTAAAAGCGCCGCTATTACTCCATATTTAATGGGTTTATTCATAACTCATAGTATCTTATGGAAGGAATAATATACAATACCCCGCCCCCTGGAGGTTCCCTAAATGGTTTCCATGGCGTATGATGGGCCTTAGATGATTCACCGTATGTGGCGGGGCTTCTTTGCCCTCCTCTTCCTCCCCCTCTGGACCGTCTGCGGCCTGGGGAGGTCCGAAACCCAGGTCCTCGCTGCTCTCCCCATTCCCGCTCAGGAACTCCCCGATCCGGGGGAGGAAGAAGCCCCCACTATGAGCTGGCCAGAGACCATCATGCGGGCCCTGGCCCAGGCCTACCCGGATCGCATAGGCGAGGTGGCCTTTTACCAGGGGGACTGGACCATCACTGTCTACGGGGAGCGGTTCTTCTATGCCGAAGGCCGTATGCTGCCCGAGGCCCTGCGCTACCGCTACGAAGAGTATAACCCCCTGCCCTTTAATGCCTCCTACCCCCGGGAACTGCCCCCCTGGACCGCCCCCAGCGCCGAAGAGAGCGCCCGCCTTAGGGAGATGGACCCCCTGCGCCAGGCCTCCAGGGGGCAGACCCCGCGGCGGAGGCCCAACTATTTTTACGAGGCCCTCTGGAGGGCCCGGAACCAGAACGAGGCCTATGAGCGGGTAAAGACCATCCGTTTTTTGGGCCACCAGGTGATGGTCCACAACTCCATATTAACCCAGCTAAGCCTGGTGGAAGAGGAGATCCGCCGGGAGGCCCAGAACAGTGGGGCGGTGCGGACCTGGATTGCCAACCTCGGAAACCCCGAGGGCTGGTTCTGGCGGAACATCGCCGCCACCGAAAACCGGAGCTTCCATGCCTACGGGGCGGCCATAGACCTGATGCCCCGAAACCTGGGGAACCAGCAGGTCTACTGGCAGTGGACCGCCCAGCACACCCCCGACTGGTGGACCGTCCCCTACAACCGGCGCTACCATCCCCCCGATGTGGTGATCCGGGCCTTTGAGAAGTTTGGCTTTACCTGGGGGGGAAAGTGGCGTTTCTTTGATACCATGCACTTCGAGTACCGGCCGGAGATCCTGATCCTCAGCGGCATGGCCCCCATGGATTTAAGGGACCTGCGTTAGACCGAAGTGCCCTGGGCTATGAGTTCCCTAAATTCTTTTTCATCCAGGGTTTCTTTTTCCAATAACAGTTCAGCCAGGGAAACCAAAAGCTCCCCCCTGGATTTGAGCATTTCTTTCACTGCTCCATACTGGGTTTCTACGATCCGGGCTATTTCTTCATCCACATACTGCTGGGTAGCTTCCGAATACTCCCGGTGAAAGACCGGCTCCTGGCTGGAATTCCCCAGGATCCCCGTCCCCCGCTGGGTAAGGGCCACGTTCCTAAACCGTTCTGACATCCCATAGTCGGTGATCATCTTCCGGGCTATGTCGGTGGCCTTGGTTAAATCGTTGGCCGCCCCGGTGGAGATCTTCCCAAAGATGAGTTCCTCCGCCGCCCGGCCCCCCAAAAGGACATTTACCTTCCCCAGAAGTTCCTCTTCGGTCATAAGATAGCGGTCTTCCACGGGCATCTGGAGGACATAGCCCAGGGCCCCAAAGCCCCGGGGAATGATGGAGATCTTCTGCACCGGGTCGGACCCGGGGGTAAACTCCGCCACCAGGGCGTGGCCCGTTTCGTGGTAGGCCACGATGCGGCGCTCTTCTTCCTTAATGACCCGGGTCTTTTTCTGTAAGCCCGCCACGGTTTTTTCTATGGCCTCTTCAAAGTCCCTCTGGCTTACCAGGCTTCTTCCCCCCCGGACCGCCAAAAGGGCTGCCTCATTAACTATGTTGGCCAGGTCGGCCCCCACAAAGCCCGAGGTACTCCGGGCCACCCCCGCCAGGTCCACCTCGGGGGCCAGCTTTACCGGCTTGGCATGGATTCTAAGGATCGCCTCCCGGCCTATCAGATCCGGCCGGTCCACCAGGACCTGGCGGTCAAAGCGACCGGGCCTAAGGAGGGCTGGGTCCAGCACGTCGGGCCTATTGGTGGCCGCCAGGATGATCAGCCCCGAGGTGGCCACGAAGCCGTCCATCTCTACCAGAAGCTGATTTAGGGTCTGTTCCCTTTCATCGTTGCCTCCGGCTATGTTGTTGATCCTGCTCTTCCCTATGGCGTCCAGCTCATCGATAAAAATGATGCCCCCGCCCTTGTCCCGGGCCTGTTTAAAAAGGTCCCGGACCCGGGCGGCCCCGACCCCGACGAACATCTCGACGAATTCGGCCCCGGAGATCCTAAAGAAGGATACCCCCGCCTCACCGGCCACGGCCCGGGCCAGAAGGGTTTTCCCCGTCCCCGGGGGACCCACCAAAAGGACCCCCTTGGGGATCTTGCCCCCTATGTCGGTGTACTTCTTCGGGGCCTGTAAAAAGTCCACCACCTCCATGAGTTCTTCCTTGGCCTCGTCCACCCCCGCCACATCGGCAAAACGGGTGAGGATATCCCCCTCAGCAACGATGACCGCCTTGTTCTGGCCCACCGAAAGGACATTCCCCCCCATGGTACCTATGCGCTTGGTTAAGAAACGCCAGACAATCAAAAAGAAGACAATGGGCAGGACCCAGCTAAAAATCAAGTTTAAGATGGTGCTCCCCTCCCGGGAAACCGCATAGTAGGAGACCCCCATCTCGTCCATTAATTTGAGCAGCTCCGGATCGTTGAGGGGGACGGTCCTATAGACCGTTTCGGGGGTTCCAGGGAAGGCCCCCACCGGGCCGGTCTGGCGCTGCTGGGGAGCCGAACTGGTAAAGCCCACAAAGTAGGAATCGGACAGCTCGACCCGGCGGATCTCCCCCGAGGCAATCCGGGCCTTAAACTCAGAAAAGTCTATGGTGGGGGTCACCCTCTGCATGAAGACAAAGTTAAAGAGGCTCATGCCTATGACTAAAATGAAGATATAAATGAGGGTGAATTTCCAGTTTCCAAAGGGTTTAAAGTCCGGCAGACGGGGACCGCCCCCCCCAAAGGGAAACTGGGGGCCCTTGTTTTGATGCGGCTGCTTCCCCTCCTGGGGTTCCTCGGAATGATAATCACCCATGCCCTAACTATCCTTTATATCACCTAAACATGCAACCTTGCAGGGATGTAACATTTTTGATACCATCCTTGTTACTAGTGCGGGGGCGGTATGTAAAAAAGCAGGCCGCCGCCATAGGAGGCTGCGTGATAGAAGTCAACAATTTGGTTAGACGTTACGGACGCCATTTAGCGGTCAACCAAGTAAGCTTTAAAATCGAAAAGGGTGAAATTGTAGGGTTTCTGGGACCCAATGGGGCAGGAAAAACTACCACCATGAACATATTGACGGGCTATCTTTCATCTACCGAAGGGAACGTCAAGGTCGGGGGCATGGATATCCTCGAATACCCCAGGGAAATCAAATCGATCATCGGCTATCTCCCCGAAAATCCCCCCCTCTATGTGGATATGACGGTCCAGGAATTCCTTTCCTTCGTAGGGGACATAAAGAGGATCCCCCGGAAGGACAAAAAAGAACGCATCAATAAGATCATGGAGACCGTGGTTATCCAGGATCATGCCAAACGGCTCATTAAAAACCTGTCCAAGGGTTATAGGCAGCGGGTGGGCCTGGCCCAGGCCCTCATAGGGGATCCCCAGGTGCTCATCATGGATGAGCCCACCGCCGGGCTGGACCCCAAGCAGATCATCGAAATCCGGGACCTCATTAAAGAACTGGGGAAGGACCGGACGGTAATTTTGAGTTCCCACATCCTCCCGGAGGTAAGTGCGGTCTGTCAGCGGGTGCTGATCATCCACTTTGGCAAGATCGTCGCCGACGGCACCCCGGAGGTGCTGGCCCGCCGCCTCCTGGGGGGCAGGCATATACACCTGCGCCTGGATGCCAGCGAGGCAGAAATAAGCAGGGCCCTGGGGAAGGTGGGGGACATTACGGGGCTCCAGTTTAGGGAGTCCCAGGAAGAAGGAACCCTGGAAGTCATAGCCGAAGCCCAGGGGGACACGGACATAAGGCGGGACCTCTTTAGGGCCCTCTCTTCGGCGGATATACCAATTTTAATGATGAGATCCCTGGATATGAGCCTGGAAGATATCTTCCTTAACCTCACCACCAAGGAAAGGGAGGAATAAGCATGCTGGCTATTTTTTGGCGGGAATTAAAAACCTACTTCCAGACCCCCATAGGATACGTGTACATGGGGCTCTTTCTTCTATTATCTGGGGTATTTTTTGCCTTTAATAACCTCTTCCCCCAGAGTTCACAATTTACGGGCTTCCTGGGGAGCATCCTCTTCGTCTACCTCTTTGCGATTCCCCTATTAACCATGCGGCTCTTCTCGGAGGAAAAACGGCAAAGGACCGATCAGCTTCTCCTTACCAGCCCCGTGTCCATCACCGGCATAGTGGGGGGGAAATTCCTGGCCGCCTTGGCGGTCTACTGCGGAACCCTCCTGGTCACCGTAGCCTACGCGGTGGTGGTGGCGGTCTACGGGGACCTCTGGGTCTGGGAGACCGTGGGCTCCTACATAGGCTTTATCTTTCTGGGGGCCTGTTATATTTCGGTGGGCCTCTTTGTCTCGGCCAGCACCGAAAACCAGCTCACCGCCGGGATCGTAAGCTTCTTTGCCCTCTTCTTTATCTGGATGATAGACAACATCATTAACATGGTCCCCACGGACTCCCAGACGGGAGTCATTTCTGCCCTGGTACTTCTGGCGGTGGTGCTCCTCCTTCTCTTCTTAAACACCAAGAACTGGGTCATCGTCCTGGGAGCCGCCGTCATAGGGGGCCTCACCATAGGGGGCCTCTACCTCTTCCGGTGGAATGTATTTTTTGGCTTCCTCCACCGCTTCCTGGGCTGGTTTTCTTTAAACCGCCGCTACACCCCCTTTACCATAGGGCTTTTGACCTTCGATTCCCTTTTGTACTATATCTCTTTCTCGGGGCTGTTCCTATTTCTGACGGTCAGGCTCATCGAAAAACGGCGCTGGAACTAGGAGGGCCATGATGAAATTTCTTGAAGGCATAAAAAACTTAAAGGGCCTGGACAGCATAAAAGATTCTTTTAAGACCAAGCAGGTCCGCTACGGGGGCTATGCGGTCCTCATCTCCCTGGCGGTGGTGATAGTACTGATCCTCATAAACCTCATGGCCGGCCAGGCCCAGGTGCAGATAGACCTGACCCCCACGGGGATGTACACCCTTACCCAGGAAACCCTTGATGTCCTGGACCAGGTCACCACTCCGGTGCGCCTCTGGGGTCTCTGGCCCCCGGGGGGTGAACGGCAGGATGTAATGAGCATCCTGGGGCTCTACCTGGCCCAGAATCCCCATATAAGCTTTGATACCGTCGATCCCGACCGAAACCCGGGCTTTATCCAACGCTACGACCGGGAACGGAGGGGGATTTCCCGGGGCAGTATTATCGTAGAAGGGGAAACAGGGTTTCGGATCATCACCCCCTTCGACATGTACGACTTTACCCAGGACCAGAGGGGCCGGCAGATCATGACCGGGGTAGCCATTGAACGGCGGATTACCAGTGCCCTGGTCTACCTGGGGATGGGCGAAACCCCGGTAATTTACGAGATGATAGGCCACGATTCCTTCCCCCTGGCGGCCATGGGGATCAACACCTTCCTGGAAAGGGAGAATTTCCAGCTGGAATCGATCAACCTCTTGCTTAACAATGTCCCCAGCGATGCGGCGACCCTGATCCTCAACAACCCCCGGATGGACATAGCTCCCGAAGAGGTGGACCGTCTTTTGGACTACCTGGACGCGGGGGGCCGCTTTTTGGTGGTGGCGGATTACAACATCCAGAGCCTGCCCAACCTGAACACGGTCCTGGCCAGTTACGGCATAGGCTTTGATTTTGGCATCGTGGTTGAACAGGACCCCAATTACGTGGCCTTCCACCCCGGAACGGTCCTTCCGGATGTGCCCTGGGACCATCCCATTACCCTGGCCCTGACCGACAAGAGCCGGACCCCCATAGTCCTTCTTAACCCCATGCCCATAGAGATCCTGGAGGCCCGGCGGCGGACCATAGATATCACCCCCATCATGACCACTTCTCCCCGGGCCTTTTTACGGAAAGACCTGGATGAAATCTCCATAGAAAGAATAGCCGCCGACATTTCGGGGCCCTTCCATCTGGGGGCGGCGGTGATGGACCCGGTCTATCTGAGGGATCCGGGACCCCAAACCCGTATCGTCGCCATAGGGAGCGGTTCCCTCCTTAACCTGGCTAACCAGGGCTTCGAATTCAATAGGGATGTGTTCCTCAACAGCCTCATATGGCTCAATGACCGGCCCGAAACGATAAATGTCCGGTCCCGGAGCCTCTTTATCCTGCCCATGCGCCTTAATTTTACCCAGACCCTGATCTTTACGGGCCTCTTTATCGTGGTAATCCCCGTGGGCCTCTTTGCCACGGGCCTCATAACCTGGTTAAAACGGCGTCATTTGTGAGGTCCCATGACGAGTAAAAAAAGAAACCTGCTTATAGCCCTGGGGGTCATAGTCCTTTTGGCCCTCTCCTACCCGGCCCTGCTTCTTTATCAGCAGGCCCAGATCCAGGCGGAAGAACCATTTTGGGCCAGGGAGGAATCCTTTGTCCGGCTGGGAAACCTCTTCGCCCCCGACATTTTTAGGATAGAGGTCCCGGACCTCACCCTCCAGAGGGTTGATCGAAACACCTGGAGGATCTCTTCCTTAAACGGCCAGGTACCCGAAGAACACATCGATATAGACCAGGAAAAGGCGGAGGGAATTTCCTGGGCCCTGGCAGGTTTCTGGGCCGAGCGGGTAGTTGAGGAAGATCCGGATGATCTTTCAATTTACGGCCTCGACCAGCCCGATGTGCAGCTGACCGTAACGGCCATAGACGGCTCCAGCCTGGTATTTTACCGGGGGGACCTAAGCCCCTCCAGAACCGCCTACTATGTCATGCAGGAAGGGGACCCCCGGGTTTTCATGGTGACCGTCTCCACGGCGGAGCACATGACCATTACCCTGGAGGATCTTCAGCCCCTCTACCGGTTCCCCTATATTCCCGACTTTGAGGGTCTAAGCTACATGCAGCTGGGGACCTCCCTGGGGACCGTGGAAATAAGGCCCATGCCCAACGTATTGCCCACCCACCTGGGCACCACCTTTTCGGGTTTCATCCTTACCGCCCCTTACCAGCTGCACCGGGGGGTGGACAGCGAATTTTTACAGGAGGTGGTGGAATCCCTGACTAATCTATCTATCGAACAGGTCATCCACGATAATCCTCCCTCCCTGGCACCCTACGGCCTGGACAACCCCATCAGGCTGGCCCTGATAGTGGCGGGTGAAAGTCTGGCCCTCTATATAGGGAACCCGGTAGATGGGGCCCATTATGCCAAGCTGCCCTTCGAACCGGGGGTATTTACCGTTCGGGGCTTAAACCGGGTAGCCAGCGCCAGGCCCCTGGACTTCCTGGACAAGTTTATTCTGCTTATTGGGATAGACCGGGCAGATGCGGTCACCCTGGGAGGGGGCGGGTTCCCCGATGTTTCGGTAGGAATTCAAGGTCAGGGAAATAACGCCGCCTTTCATATTAACGGCCGAAGGGCCGAGGACCGCAGCTTTAGGACCTTCTACCAGCATGTCATAGGGCTCCTCATGGACGCGGAGGTTCCCCAACCGGCCCCGGTCTACACGGCGGCGGAACTGGCCTCGGAGGATAACTTCTTCATCGAGTTTCAGCTCAATGCCCCTCCGGATACGACCACAAGGATAACCCTGGTTCCCTATAACCGGGATTTCTACGCCCTCCACCAGGAGGGAACCGTGGAATTCCTGGTTTCCCGGCAGCAGGTCCGCCGGATTTTCGAAGCCCTCGACCAGGTCCGGTACCTGGACTAGGCCGGCCCCCCCAGGAAGGATCATGGAAAACAGCCAGATCATCTACATCCTCATCCGCCTCATCCTGGGGGCCGCGGTCTCTTTTTTGGCCATCATGGTCTGGTCCAAAACCAGGGATCTGGTCTGGCTCCTCTTTACCATAGCCAGCATTACCGCCTACGCCGAAGCGGTGGTTTCCATCGCCATGCTTTTGGGTTACGGGGCTGCCCCGGGCTCCCTGGCCCCCCTAAGCATGGTGCTGACAGCCCTGCCCCCCTGTTTTTTCATCGCCGCCCTTTCGGTCTTTCTTTTTAGGAGGCATTCATGAAGGCCCTCATCATAGGCATCACCGTCCTCTCTGTGGCGATCCTTTCGGTCCTGCCCATGGGGCTGGGCTGGTGGGGGGACCTCCTGGTCTTCCTCCGGGGAAGCTTACCGATCCTGGCCCTCTTTCTGGGGCTCCTCTTGGTATTTACAGGAATCACCGATATCAGGGATAAACTGGGGTCCAGAAAGAAAGATCCCCCCGCCTAGGGTCCCCAAAAACCCGGGGTATTATGCGGGGTACTATCCTATATAATAGAAAGATCCTCCTAAATAAACATATTTTAATGATTTTTTTTTGTTGACAGCCCCTAAATTTAGGTTTATGCTTTTTCAATAGTTAGCATGGAAGGATTATGGGCGCATATCTAATATGCAGATCCCATAAAATTTTCATGCCGCTTAATAGGAGGTTATAAATGGCTGATACCCCGATGATAATGGCAGACGCCCCGGGAAAGGGTGCTAAAGGGGGGCTTCGTTGGAAGCAAATGAAAAAAGATTTGAGGGCTAACTGGGAGCTCTATATATTCCTTTTACTCCCGCTAGTCTGGCTCATTATCTTTAGGTACGTCCCCATGTACGGCGTCCAGATTGCATTTAAGAACTTTTCATTCCGGTACGGAATCTGGGGCAGCCCCTGGGTCGGCTTTATGCAGTTCCAGCGCTTCTTTACTTCCCCCATCTTCTTTACCCTACTGCGGAATACCCTGGTCTTATCGCTCTACGGCCTTTTTGCGGTATTCCCCCTCCCCATCCTCTTGGCCCTGGCCTTAAACTCAATGAAGCACATCAAGTACAAGAAGTTTATCCAGATGGCCACCTACCTGCCCTACTTTATTTCGGTTGTCGTCCTTGTAGGTATGATGATGACCGTACTCCATCCGCGGGTTGGTCTCTATGGGGTACTGTATAACTTCTTCACCGGATCTTATCCAAGGGACCTAATCAGCTCCGCCACCACCTTCCCCCACCTCTATGTATGGTCCGGGGCCTGGCAGGGCGTAGGCTATAGTTCCATCATCTTCTTGGCCGCCCTCTCGGCGGTAGACCCGGAACTCCATGAGGCGGCCCTCATTGACGGCGCCAGCCGGTTCCAGCGGGTCTTCCACATCGACATTCCGGCCATCATTCCAACCATCACCATTCTGTTAATCCTGAGGGCCGGGCAGATCATGTCCATCGGCTTCGAAAAGGCCTTCTTAATGCAGAATGACCTTAACAGGATGACGTCAGAGATTATCTCCACCTATGTGTACCGGGTTGGTCTGGAAACAGGAACAGGGAACTTTTCTTTCGCTTCAGCCGTAGGCTTATTTGACTCCGTCATTAACCTCACGCTGCTGGTCATAGTGAACGGAATATCAAGAAAGTTCAACGAAACCAGTTTGTGGTAACCAATAAGACACGGAGGAGTCAACAATATGGCAAAGATTAAGAAGACGAAGATGAAAGATACTCTGGACGATAAAATATACTATGTTTTTGTATACAGCTTTCTAACCCTGCTCACAATCGTAGTATTGTATCCCCTAATTTACGTGGTCTCCGCCTCCTTTAGTGACGGCCAGGCCCTGCTTCAGGGAAGAGTATTCTTATGGCCCGTAGGGTTCTCCCTTTCGGGCTACGAGCTGGTGTTTAGTTACCACTTTATTCGAATTGGTTACGTAAACTCCTTTATTTACACCATCAGCGCTACGGCCCTGAGTGTGTTCTGGACCATGGTGGCGGGCTATGTATTTGCCCGGAGGAACCTTCCCTTTAAGGGCTTCTTTATGTTCCTCTTTACCTTCACCATGTTCTTCGGCGGGGGTATGATTCCAAACTTCCTCCTTATGAGGAACCTGGGGCTCTTAAACACCCGCATGGTCATGATTATCCCCGGGCTTATCTCGGTATATAACATGATCATCGCCAGAACCTTTATTCAGAGCAGTATCCCCCATGAGTTGCTGGAGGCCTCCCAGATCGACGGCTGCAGTAACACCAGGTACTTTTTCCAGATCATCCTGCCCCTTTCCAAGGCGGTTATGGCCGTTCTGGTCCTCTGGTACGGGGTTGGTAACTGGAACTCCTACTTTGGGGCCCTGCTCTATCTGACCGACCGGAACCTGTACCCGCTGCAGTTGTTCCTGCGCCAGATCCTTATCATGAACACCGTCAGCTTCCAGGACTTCACGGACCCGGACCTCTTCGAACAGATGAGGGGTACCATGGAGTTACTGCGCTTCGCGGTCATCGTCGTGGGTTCACTGCCGGTTATCGTTCTGTATCCCTTCATACAGAAGTACTTTGCCCAGGGCGTCATGATAGGCTCCATCAAGGGTTAATTTCCAAAAAACCATCCATACCGGCCGGGTTCATAGCCTGGCCGGTTTTTTTTACAAAAAATCCCAAAAATACAGCTTGTTTTAATTATTATATGGTGATAAAATTGTTCCATTGTGGTGTTACCACACTAAATCTTATGGAGGTTTTAAAGATGCATAAAACTAAGATCAAAGTCCTTGGTTTAGCCATCATCCTCGTATTAACAACCATTGTACTCATTGGTTGTAACCGGGGTGGCGGAAGAACGACAGGGGCACAGGTGACAAGGGATCCCAGTGAAGTGGTCAATCCTTTAAACCAGGAAACAACCATGCCCATCAGGGTCCTCCTTTTAAGGGGTCACACCCAATCAGGAAGCCGGCAGCAGCAATGGCTCGAAGAGCGTTACAACGTTAACTTTGAGCTTATCGTTCTGCCCGGGGCCGCGGATGCCAACGCCCGGACCTCGCTCATGATGGCCGACGACAGGGAAAGGCCCGACATCGTATGGTGGAACGACTCCATGGCTCCGGACTTTACCCGGTGGCGGAATGCCGGTCTTATGGTAGAACTTACCAGCTGGATCGACAAATACACCGTCATGAGGGATTACCTCAACAGCCAAGACCCCCGGTCCCTCTTCTTTGCCCAGGATGACGGCAGAATTTACCGTATCCCCGGCGATATTTCCGAACCGGGCTGCGAAACCATCTGGCTTCGCCAAGACTGGCTCGACACCCTGGGTCTTGCGATTCCCCGGACCCTGGCTGAACTGGAAAATGTCCTCTATGCCTTCACCCACAACGATCCTGACCGGAACGGTCAGAACGATACCTACGGCTGGGGCGCCGCAGGGGACGACCTTCGCTACTTCTGGCCCTGGATTCAGGGTTCCGGCGGCGGCTATGGTAACCATTATTACACCTTCAGTAGGCTCGCCGACGGCAGCTTCGTCTATTCCGCCGCCCATCCTGACACCAGGATCTGGGTAGAAAGGGTAGCCGACCTTTATCGCCGGGGCCTCATGACCCCCAACTCGGTGGTAAACGGTGTTAACTTCACCGAAGAAATGAACAGGGGATATTTTGGCGGCTGGCACCGCTGGGTAGCCACCAACAACCCCACCAGCCAAACCACCTATCTTTCATTGAACCCCGAAGCGGTCCTGGTCCCCGTAGACATGGTAGCCGGTGACAATGGCCGACCCCAGGAAAACCCTGGATTCTTGGCCGCCTGGTGCTTCTTCGGTATCACCCGGAACGCATCTGACCCCGAACGGCTCTTTGCCCTTTGGGACGATATGCAATCCCCCGGTTATGATGGTCCCTATGTCATGAAGCGCCATGGCGTCCAGGGCCTCGACTGGGACTGGCACCCCGATGGAACCTTTAACCGGATTATTTCCGCCACCGAAAACACCGAAATGAACTTTGGCGTCAACATCTTCGCCGATATGTTCAACCGGAAGGATCGCTGGAACATTTCCAACACCCCCGAAACTGTTGCTCTCTTCGAGAACAGGGGCATCAACAGCCGTGAGGCTTATGCCAGGGGCGTGGAACGGAAGGACGTAGTCTCCTACCCCGTATGGAACCGCCACGGTGCTGACCTCACCGACATCAGAGACGGCTGGATCTGGAGTGTTATTGCCGGTAACGAAAGCATTAACACCTGGGACGCCTACATCACCCGCTTGAACAACGCAGGGATGGCTGAAGTCATTGAAGAACTCACCGAAAGAATGGCTATCCAGGACAGGGACATGAGAGAATTCCTCTCCGCGAGGGGCTTCTTACACCTGATCCAGTAGTCTAAAACGACCTAACAAAAAAACCCCCCACTCCCGGGGGGTTTTTTATTGGCTTAATAATAACTGCCCAGGTTTGATCTCGCCACCTATATTAAACAACCACAAAAGGGGTGGGTGCCGCCATGGTCTAGGAATTGAGATGAACCCGCCTACGGAGCCCCCGGCACCCAGTTTCTTGTCTTAAGTTGCTGCGTTCAGCTTTCTTCGCACATACTGGATGCCGGAGATTCCTTCATTATCCTATTCTGCTTTTCTCGCGGTCTCCTTCCAGAGGGGAACCTCGGCTCCTACGCTCATAGAGCGTCCGAGCCTCGGTGGGGGTTCCAGCGGGGAATTCTGCGCATGTATGCGCCGATATTACCTAGCCCACAGCGACCCCCACCCCTCTCGTGTTAGGCCCCTTAGGCGGCGAGATCAAGCCAATATACAAGGCTTAACCTATCACCTCAGCCCATGGTGTCTGTCACCTTTGTCGAAAAACTTCGTTATTTATCTTCCCCCCGATCACACTTGGAGGATGGATAATTTAAGGCTCTTCTCAGTCTAATCGCTCAGTGCTTGCTCAGCTGGAGCAAAAAATGCTCCTGGCGACGACATTGGCAGGACAAAAGTGCTATACAACATAGACGATTATAGAAAAAAGGCTTCCCTGCCACAGGAGTCGCTAGGGGCATGTTTTTGTCCAGCGGTGAACTGCGCATGAGGTCTTAGACTTAAGGTGCCTATCTATCTCCTAGAATATCCCGTGATTCTCCGTCATCCTCGCTATCTGATTCACCGAGACTATCAGGATAAAGGCCACCACGGACTTGAAGAACCCGGCGGCGGTACTAAAGGCGTAATCGTTCCTGATTATCCCCATGCGGTAGACAAAGGTATCGATGATGTCGGCCACCTCGTAGACCGGGGGTGAATAGAGCATAAAGACCTGCTCAAAGCCGGCACTGAGGATGCCCCCGCAATTCAGGATGAGGAGGATCACTATGGTGGGCATAATGGAGGGAATAGTGATTCTGAACACCTGGGCGGTCCTTGAGGCCCCGTCTATGGTAGCTGCCTCGTAGAGTTCCTGATCAATCCCGCTCATGGCGGCGAAATAGATGATGGTTCCCCAGCCCATTTCCTTATAAATCCCCGTTATTACCAGAAGGGGCACAAAGGCTCTTCTATCTATGAGGATTAAGCGGGATTCGCCGGTAAAAAACCTAATCATCCCGGCTATGACGCCCCCAGCGGGGTCGAGCATATTGATAATAAGCCCCGTGAGTATTACCCAGGAGATAAAGTGGGGAAGGTATAAAACGGTCTGTATGGTCTTTTTATAGCGGAGGTTCCGCATCTCGTTCATCATCAGAGCCAGGATGATGGGGATGGGGAAGCCGCAGAAGAGCCGCAAAAGGCTAATTTTTAAGGTGTTCCAGAGGACCGGAAGAAAGGAATTCCGGGAAAAGAGCCTCATAAAGTTTTCCAAACCTATAAAGACGCTCTCGTCGGGGACAAACATGTTATAGTCCAGAAAGGCTATGCGCAGCCCCCACATGGGAAGGTATCTAAAAATAAAGAAGTAGATCAGCCCTGGCAATAAGAGTAAATAGAGCCAGCGGTTATTAAGAAAATCTTTAAGTCTGTACTTGGTAATTGCTAAAGCCACCCATTTTTCTCCTAAATGAATAAAAAACCGCCTGGCCCCAGAAGGAGCAGCCAGTGTTTCCACTCTGGCATGCCCATCCTGTAGTCAGGCGGTCTAAAACGGTCTGTACTTCAATCTTAGCCCTTGATGGACCCGATCATGACACCCTTTACAAAGTGCTTCTGGAGGAAGGGATAGACCACCAGAATGGGGACAGTGGCAACGACGATGGTACCGGCCCTTACAGAGGTCTCGGTAACCGCCTCAAGCTCGTTGTCCGCATTGGCAGCTATACCCGCCGCGGCCATGGCCGTGGCTGTATTGGTAATCATGTTCCGGAGGACCGCCATCATGGACCACTTGTTGCTGGAGTTAATATAAAGGACCGTACTAAAGAAGTCGTTCCAGTAACCAACCGCAATAAAGAGGCCTATGGTAGCTAAACTGGCCTTGGAAAGGGGGATGATAATCCGGGCAAAGATGTAGACATCATTGGCCCCGTCTATCTTGGCCGACTCTTCCAGTGATGAGGGAATGGTCCTAAAAAAGGTCCTCATAATGATTATATGGAAGGGACTGACCATACCAGGCAAGATAAGAGCCAGCCTATTGTCGATGAGGTTCAGGTTCCGGATCAGGAGGTAGTTAGGAATCATACCGCCGTTAAAAATCATCGTAAAGAGGATGGCCAGCATGATGACCGATACGAAGGGCAGGAACTGCTTCGAACAGGCATAGGCGGTCATGGCGGTAATTGCCAGGCCCCCAAAGGTCCCCAAAACCGTTACCATGATGGTGGTCTGGTACCCCGTATAGGTCTGGGGGTTCCTGAAGACACCGCGGTAGACGTTTACGTTAAAACCCCGGGGCCAAAGGAAAATACCGCCCCTGGAGGTTTCCGCAGCAGAAGAAAAACTGGTCATGATGATATGCCAGAAGGGATATATCATGGCCACTGCTAATATAAAGAAGAAAACATAATTGAAGGCCCCAAAGACCTTTTCGCCGGTGGTTTGTTTAATCATCTTAGCTTCCTCCTCTAGAATATACCTTGATTGTCCGTCAGCCTGGCGAGCTGGTTGACCGAGACAATCAGAATAAAGGCGACCACCGATTTAAAGAACCCTGCAGCGGTGCTAAAGGCATAATCGTTCCTGATTATCCCCATGCGGTAAACGAAGGTATCGATGATATCGGCCACCTCGTAGACCGGGGGTGAATACAACATAAAGACCTGCTCAAACCCTGCGTTAAGGATACCTCCGCAGTTGAGGATGAACAGTATGATAATGGTGGGCATGATGGAGGGGATGGTAATCCTGAACACCTGGGTAAGGCGGGAGGCCCCGTCTATGGTGGCCGCCTCGTACTGCTCCGAATCGATGCCGCTGATGGCAGCGAAGTAGATGATGGTACCCCAGCCCATTTCTTTGTAAATCCCCGATGCGACCAGCATGGGAACGAACATTCTTCTGTTGGTTAAGACCATGGGGGTCTCACCGGTGAAAAACCGGATGATGCCGGCAATAACTCCCCCTGAGGGGTCAAAGAGGTTAATCATGAGCCCCGCCATGATTACCCAGGAGATAAAGTGGGGCAGGTACAATACGGTCTGGATCGTCCTTTTGTACATAAGGCTCCGCATCTCGTTCATCATCAGGGCGAGGATGATAGGAATGGGGAACCCTGCAAAGAGACGCAAGAGACTGATCCTGATGGTATTCCACAAGACCGGAACGAAGGTATTCCGGGAAAAGAGCCTCATGAAATTTTCCATCCCAATAAAGGTGCTTTCGGAGGGATTAAACATGTTGTAATCCATAAAAGCAATACGAAGACCCCACATGGGGATGTATCGGAAAATGAAGAAATAGGTCAAACCCGGCAGTAACAGCAAATAGAACCAGCGGTTATTAAGGAAATCCTTTAGCCGGTACTTTGGCAATGAAATCTGCATTTTTGCCTCCTTAGAATACTATATTGTAGACCCGGATCCGAGAAAGGTCAATAAAAAAAAGTGTTTGTTGACAACCCCCATGGGCCATGGTATCCTGATTCTGGAGGTGACCATGTACAAATCATTAAACGCTGGCCTTGTAAATATCGCCAGCTGGCGGGACCCGGAGAACCCCCGGAACCGCAAGGGCTTGGATTTTGCTTCGACCGTCAAATTGGCGAAAAAACACGGTTTTAACGCCATAGAATACAGCCCTGCCAGTATAATGGAAGAAGGTTTAAGCGTAAATCAGGTCCAGGATGTCCTCGGCCAAGAGGGCATGCACATTTCAAACTTTGGAATCCCCATCCAAATGATGGGAAAGGAGAGGTTTCAGGAAACCTTCCCCAAACTTGAGCCCGTCGCCGCCCTGGCCGCCAAGTTCGGCATCCATCGCTGCCTTACCTGGATCCCCGCCTCCTCCAACGACCTGGAGTTTGCCGAGAATTTCAAGCTCCACACCTGGATGATGCGCCTTATCTGCACGGTGCTCAAAGACTACGACATCTCCATAGGCCTGGAATTCCTGGGTCCCAAGGGAGCCTGGACCAGGGGGACCTACCCCTTTATCCACACCATGCCGGGGATGCTGGAACTCTGCGATGCCGTGGGCACCGGGAACATAGGGGTCCTTCTGGACGCCCACCATGCCTTCTGTTCGGGCCTTAAGGGGGACGATTTTGTCCAGTATGTCCGGGAAGAAAAGGACATCGTCATCGTTCACCTTAACCAGGACAAGCTGGATACCCCGGTGGACGAAATCACCGACTCCCCCCGGTACTACCCCGGAGAAGAAGGGGGCGGCGCCAATGACCTAAAGGCCTTCATGAAGGGCCTGGTAAAAGTGGGCTATACGGGGCCTGTGATTGCAGAACCCAATAGCGCCACCATCAATGCAATGACCGACAACGATGCCATTGCAAAAATTATTTCTGAAAGTACAGATTCGGTCTGGCCTAACTAGGGTCCGCAAAATCTGACTAAAATTATAAGGAGAAAGAATACATGGATTTTAAACCTGTAAAAATTGGGCTCATAGGAAGCGGAAACATCAGCTACACCTATCTCAACACCTTTACCAGCGGGCTCCAGAGCGTCGAAGTAGTGGGCTGTTCGGACCTGATCCCCGAAAAAAGCAAGGCCAGGGCGGAACTCTTCGGCATCAAGCAGATGACCAACGAAGAAATCCTCTCGGATCCGGAGATCGAAATCGTGGTAAACACCACCCAGCTGTGGAACCACAATGCGGTCACCAAGACCATCCTTGATGCGGGCAAGCATGCCTATTCCGAAAAGGCCATGGGCCACGAACTGGCAGGGGCCAAGGCCAACTACGACCTGGCCAAGAGCAAGGGCCTCCACGTCGGTGCCGCCCCGGACTGCTACATGGGCTCTGCCTGGCAGACCGCCCGCAAGCTGGTCGACGACGGCATGATCGGCATCCCCCTGGTAGCCTACTCCCAGTGTATGCGGGGCTACGGCTCCAACGAGCGGGGCGGAGCATTGCCCCCTGGCTTCGTCCGGGACCCCATGATGGGCGCTCACGGGACCACCATCACCTACGACATGGCCGGCTACTACCTCAACGTTCTCTTTAATCTCTTTGGCCCCGTCAAGAAGGTCTCTGGGTTCTCCAAAACCTTTAACGGCGACCGGGTCTACATCAACACCGCCAGCCCCGACTACCGCAAGCCCTTCGATGCATCCGGGGGCGAAACGGTCATGATGGGCTCCATGGAGTTCGAAAACGGCGTGTATGGCTGTCTGGTCCTCTGTTCCGAGGGCTTCAACCCCGAAGTACCCCGGGTAGACATCTATGGCACCGAAGGCCACCTGACCCTGCCGGATCCCAACTACTTCGGCGGCTGGGGAGCCAATGTCCTCCTGACCCGGAAGGGCAACCCCGGTAAGGTCTACGAGATTCCCTTTACCCACGGCTTCAGCGACACGGACCCCAACGTTCCCCCCAAGAGCGGGAAGCGGGAACCCTGTCACAACAGCTGGCGGGGCATCGCCGTGGCCGACATGGCCTTCGCCATCAGGCGGAAAAGGGCCCCCCGGAGCGGTTCGGACCTGGCCCTGCACACAGTGGAAATCCTGGACGCCATTGACAAGTCCAACGTGGACAAAAAAGTCTACGAAATGGAAACCAAACCGGCTAAGCCGCCCATGCTAACCCCTGGGCGCTACGGTCAAGTTTCGGTGATGGAATCTTCCATCGACAATATTTAGTTCCCTCATAACCTTAGCTCCGCAGGAATAACTTTCTGCGGAGCTAAGGTTTTTAAAGGCAGTTCCTTGAAGATCAAGCACAAAATACTGGTTATCTTTGCCGTCCTGGCCCTTATTATTGGGGCCTACCAGGGACATCGTATCTTCCTCCGCATAAGACTCCTCCAGGAGGGGGAGCAATTACTGCGCCAGATAATGGAAGCAGAAATAGAAGCCGGCATCCCCGGCTACATGCCCGGTGTAGATTCCCACAACATACAAAGACTGGTGCTCCATAATTCGGGGCTCACCCTGGAAAGGATACAGGGGATCTGGCATATTACGGCCCCCGAAACCCTCACCCACCATAGGCTGGATCAAAATGTGATCCAAATGGCGGCCCTTACCCTGGCGACTATCTGGTATGACCGGGGCCTCGAAGTGGAGCCCGCAGACCTATCGGTCTTTGGACTCGATGAACCTTCGGCCATGATAGAGATTTCAGATTATAGGGGAAACCATGCGGTCATCATCGCCGGGGATTTAAGCCCCTCCCTGACCAGTATCTATATGCAAACCCTGGGGGACCCCATGGTCTACCTGGTTCCCCTCCAGTCCGGAAACAGCATGCATCTGGATCTAAACGCCATCAGGGATAAAACCCTCTTTTCAAGCTTCGAAATGCTGGACATCCAGTACTTTATGCTCGAGACCGCCAACCACACCATAGAGATCATCCCCAAACCCGATGACATGTACGGTGTTACGGTCTTTACTATCCATGCCATGCTCCAGCCCTATGCCATCCCCCGGGGGGTAGATTCGGAGCGCTTCATGGAAGTGACAGACACCCTTTTAAACCTCATGATAGACGATTACATCGACTACAGCCCCCTTTCTTACGCCCCCTATGGCCTGGAAAACCCCGCCCGGCTCTACCTGGAGACCCACAGGGGCCGCCTTAACCTGCTTATAGGGGACGAGGTGGAAAGAAACGTCTACTATGTTAAAACCCCCGATCACCCCGAGGTCTTTACGGTCTACGGACTCAGAGACCTCCTTACCATACGGCCCTTCGAGCTGGCCGATCATTTTGCCATCATCCTCAACATAGACGGCATCGAGGGCTTTCGGGTCGAAGGGGCCGGCAGGGTCATCGACGTAAACATCTTCGGAGCCGGCAATGATGCCATCTTCATGGTAAACGGTACCCAGGCGGAGGACCAAAGCTTTAGGGATTTTTATCGAACCGTCATCGGATTGATGATGGATGCCGAGTTCCCCCCCCAGATAAATTTCCAGCCCAGCGACAGCGAAGAAAACATCTTTATAGAATATACCCTCATGGAACCGGCGGGCTTTAAAATGTCCTTCGAACTGCTCCCCTACAATAGGGACTTTTACGCCATGAGAGAGGGGGGCCGCATACAGCCCGATTTCCTCGTGGCCCGGCGGCAGGTCCAGACCCTCTTCGATTTTTTTGATTCCCTCGGCTTTTACTCATTTTAGCCAAATCTGGTACTTACTAGGGTCATCTTCCTCTATATAAATCTGTGAAACCCTTTTTTAGTTGACAGCTGAATTTTTAGGGGGTAGAATGATCATACTGTTCTACACCTCGTGTAGAAGCATCCCAAAAAAGGCAGGCGTAGGCCTGTTACATTCTTTTTGCTTTATAAATGGAGGAGTTTAATGAAGCGAAAAATCCTATTAACCATGGTGGTATTCCTCATGGTTTTCTCGTTCCTGGCATGTGATAGAGATAATCCGTCAGGAAGAGCAGCAACAGGGGCTTACCAGGTAAGGGATCCTAACCTAACCCCTCCGGGGACCTTCCCTATCGTCAGGGAACCCATAACTCTCAGCGTAGGGCTTCCGGTCCACATCCAGGTCTCGGACTACTATGACAACATGCTCACCAAGTACTTTGAAAACCTCTTGGGGATCAACCTGGAATTTGCCTTTTACGATCCCGGAAACGACGGTCTGACAAGGCTTAACCTACAGGTAGCATCAGGCGAACCCCTCCCGGACCTCCTTTATTTTAAGGGACCCCTGGGGAACCAGGCCAGGCGCGAAGCCTTTGGCCGGGCCGGTGCCATTATCCCCCTGAACGATCTCATCGAACACCAGGGTGTGCATACCCGGCGGGCCATTGCTCAGATTCAATCCTTCGACTACATGGGGATAGACCCCTGGTTCTGGGGCATGGACTCTGAAGGGGTCATCTGGGGTTACATGCTCTACGAGCAGCAGTTCTCCAACGCCAACTCGGCCCGGGCGGTCTATAACACCGAATTTGCCGCAGCTCTGGGGATGGATGAATCCCAATGGCAGGGCGGCGCCAGCGCCGGTCACCGGGGCCGTATACCCCACTGGGACTGGTTCCTGGCCTATTTAAGGGGCATCCGGGACAACGACGTCAACGGCAACGGCATCATGAACGACGAGGTCCCCCTGGCGGGATCCACCGGCTGGCATGCCCATCTTCTGGGCTGGCTCCAAAAGCTGCACATTTACAGCGATTATACCTCCACCTATTCCTTCTGGATGGTGCAGAACGATCAGCTGCAGTACACCTATGACAAACCGGAATACCGGGACGCTCTGAGGACCATGAACATGCTCTACCGGGAAAGGCTCTGGGACGAATCATCCCTTACCCAGGGTAACCTGACGGCCCTTAACGGCGGCGAATGGCCCGTCATCGGCGTCGGTACCGGCGGCGGCGGCGCGGGAAGGCCCTTCCCCGGAAGCTTGACCTACATGCCCATGGGGGTAGTCGAAGGTCCCACCGGTGTGGCCCTTAACTCCTACTGGCTCCATACCCCGGTATTCCCCTGGGTAATTTCATCCAACTCCCAGTATCCTGAGGCGGCCTTCCGCTTCCTCGATGCCCAGGGCTATGACGATGACTTTGCCATCTATCCCCGCTTCGGCTTTGAGGGGCACCACTGGCGCCGCTCCCTGCCCCACGAACCTGGTCTGTATGGCACCATGGGCCCCAACATTGGCCCGGTCCATCCCTACATGACCGAAGTTGTGGTCACCTGGGGTGATAACCAGAACGTCCACTGGCGGGATGAGTTCGGTATCGACTTCCTCAACCGCAAGGCCTCCATGGCCTGGGACGGGGACGAGGCCAATGGTGAATACCGCCTGGGCCTGAACGTACAGCAGATCTTCCCCTTTACCCCCGCGGAATTCCCCATCCACGTGGTCTATACCTCCGCCGAGAACGAGCGCTGGGACCAGACCCGGGTTGAGGTTCTTAACTACGTCACCCAGAGCCGGGCCCTCTTTGCCACCGGCCAGATGGATGTAGAAAGGGAATGGGATTCCTATCTGGACACCCTGCGCAGAATGGGCGCCAACGACCTCCTGGCCGTTGATCAGGCCGCCTATGCAAGGCTTAGGGCCGCCACCACCAGAATGTGGGGACCCCCTCCTTCGGCCGGAGACAGATAAGAACCGGAACGAAGAGCTAAGCTAATCTAACCGGTCTGGGGCCCCAGGGTCCTGGACCGGTTTTTTTTACCTTGATTTTAACCTTCCATTCTATATATAAACCCCATAAAAACCCTTTTTTGGTTGACAAGGCCCAAATTAATCGTTAAAATTGGACTATCTATAAAAATTTGGGGTCCTATACCCAAATTTGAAAATAATGGACGTATGTCCATTAACATTTTTTTTGTTTCATGATTGGAGGAGTTTCAATGAAGCGAAAGACTATTATTACCATGGCGATTATTCTCCTGGTACTCTTTGTCTCCGCCTGTAACAGGGATGGCCCTCGGCAAGGCGCCGGCAGGGCAGGGGGGGCCTATACTATACAGGATCCCAACCTTACCCCTCCGGGCACTTTCCCCATAGTCAGGGAGCCGGTAACCATTTCCTGGGGTCTACAGATCTTTATCCAGGTAGCGGACTACTATAACAATGACTTAACCAGGTGGTTTGAAGACCTTACTGGGGTCAGGCTGGAATTCGTATTTTACGATCCCGGTGCCGACGGCCAGACCAGGTTAAACCTGCAGGTAGCTTCTGGCGAACCCCTTCCGGACGTCATCTTCAAGATCGGTCTGGGCAACAAGGCCCGCCGCGAAGCTTTTGGCCGGGGCGGAGCCATACTCCCCCTGAACGACTACATCGAACACCTGGGTTACTTCACCAACCAGGCCGTGCAGGGCATGACCGTGTTTAACAACATGGGTATGGATCCCTGGTACTACGGTATGGACGATGACGGAACCATCTGGGGCTACATGTTCTACGAACAGCAGTTCTCCAACGCCAACTCGGGCCGGGCCTGGTACAATGCGGAATTTGCCGCAGCACTGGGCATGGATGAATCCCAGTGGCGGGGCGGTGCCAACGCTGGCCAGCCCGGCCGGGTTCCCCACTTTGACTGGTGGATGAGCTACCTTCGGGGTGTCCGGGACAACGACGTCAACGGCAATGGCATCATGAACGACGAAATCCCCCTTACCGGTACCACCGGCTGGCGGGGTAACCTGCTCCCCTGGATCACCAGGATGTTCCTCTTCAGTGACTATTCTTCCACCGAGCAGTTCTGGTATGTCGAAAACGACCAGCTCTACTATCAGTACGATCAGCCCCTCTACCGGGATGCTATCCGCCTGATGTATCAAATGTACCAGGAAAGAATCTGGGACGAATCAGCTATCACCCAGAGCAGCCTTTCTGCTGTCGCCAACCAGGAATTCCCCCTTATCGGCTTTGCCGTTGGTGGATCCGGCGCCAGCTATCCCCGGAGTCTTACCTACCTGCCCTCCAGCGTAGTTGAAGGCCCCAACGGCTATGCCGCCAACACCTACTGGATGCACGTACCCCAGTTCCCAATTGCAATTTCTTCCAATGCCAGGCACCCCGAAGTGGCCTTCCGCCTCCTCGATGCCCAGGCCTCGGATCCTGACTTTGCAATTATGCCCCGCTACGGCACCAGGGATGTTCACTGGCGTCTGTCTCTTCCCCACGAGCCTGGGCTCTATGCAACCCAGGGCCCCAACATTGGGCCGGTACTCCCCTACATGACCGAAGTAGTCGGCACCTGGGGCGACAACCAGACCGCCCACTGGCGGGATGAATTTGGTATTGACTGGCTTAACCGCAAGTCTGCCATGGCCTGGGACGGCGACGAAGGGGGCGGTGAGTACCGTCTCGGCTTAGCCATCCAGCAGATGTTCCCCATGACCCCCAACGAATGGCCCATCAACCTGGTCTACACCACCGCTGAACTTGATCAGTGGGATCAGACCAGAATTGACGTCTTACAGTACGTAAGGCAGAGCCTGGCCCTCTTCGCCACCGGTCAGATGAACATCGAAAGGGACTGGGATTCCTATCTTGATACCCTCAGGAGAATGGGTTACCAAAACCTCCTGGAACTTGATAGAAGGGCCTATGCAAGGCTCCGCAGCCAAATGGCGCATCCCCCCCGGCCTCCTGTACCTGCCAGATAATTCTGTAGGATAGGAAGCTACGTAAAGGTACTGAGTTAACATAACGGGTTTGGGGTTCATCCCTAAACCCGTTTTTTTTTATCATGATTTTAAAGGAAGACCTAATGAAAAGAAGAATCTTAATCGCCCTTGTACTATCCCTCCTTGCCATCCTGGTGCTGGGATGTAACCGGGGTGCCGGGCCCCAGGGCAGTACCCGGGCTGGGGGAACCTATGTGGTTCAAGATCCCAACCTTACCCCCGCCGGGACCTTTCCCATAGTCAGGGAGCCCATCACCCTCTCCTTTGGCCTTCAGATCTTCTTACAGGTCGCAGACTACTACAACAATGATCTTACCCGCTACCTGGAAGACCTTAACGGCATCAAGATGGAATTTGTGTTCTACGATCCCGGGGCAGACGGACAAACCCGTCTTAACCTGCAAGTCGCCTCCGGCGAGGCCCTGCCGGACATCATCTTTAAGATAGGCTTAGGCGACGCAGCCCGGCGAGAAGCTTACGGCCGGGCGGGGGCCATTATCCCCCTGAACGACTACATCGAACACCTGGGCTACCACACCCAAAACGCCGTGGCCCAGATGCACATCTTCCATGATATGGGCATAGACCCCTGGTACTACGGCATGGACGACGAGGGGATCATCTGGGCCCAGATGTCCTACGGTGCGGTCTTCGCCAATGCCAACTCCGGCCGGGCCTGGTATAACACCGAGTTCGCCGCCGCCCTGGGGATGAGCGAAGACCAGTGGAGGGGCGGTGCCGCCCAGGGTCACCCCGGACGGATCCCCCATTATGACTGGTTTATTTCCTACCTGCGGGGCATACGGGACAATGATGTGAACGGAAACGGCATCATGAACGACGAAATCCCCCTGACGGGCCACACGGACTGGAGGGGAAACCTGCTTAACTGGTTTACCCGGATGTTCCTCTACAGCGATTACTCTACCACCGAGCAGTTCTGGATAGTCGAAAACGGGGTCCTCGATGTTCAATACGACAAGCCCATGTACCGGGAAGCCCTGCGGCAGATGAACAACCTCTTTAATGAGCGGCTCTGGGACGAATCGGCCCTGACCCAACGGAACATCTCTGCCATCTCCAACCAGGAATATCCCCTTATAGGGGTCACCATAGGCGGCTGGGGGGCCTCTTATCCCCGGCTCCTGGACTACATGCCCTTTGGGGTGGTCGAAGGCCCCCACGGCTATGCGGCCAACTCTTTCCACCTGGCAGCCCCGGCCTTTAACATTGGCATTTCTTCTTCGGCCCGGCATCCCGAAGCGGCCTTCCGCTTTATCGACTCCTTCGCCGCGGACCCGGATTTTGCCATCATCCCCCGTTATGGCATGAAGGATGTCCATTGGCGGCTCTCCCTGCCCCACGAGCAGGGTCTTTATGCCACCATGGGCCCCAACATAGGTCCCGCGGACCCCTACTTTGTAGAGCTGGTGGGCACCTGGGGTGATAACAACACCGCCCATTGGCGGGACGAGTTCGGCATAGACTTTATGAACCGCAAGTCCGCCATGGCCTGGGACGGCGACGAAGCCAACGGTGAATACCGGCTGGGTCTGGCTATCCAGCAGATGTTCCCCTTTACCCCCAATGAATGGCCCATCCCCTTAAAATGGACCTCCAGGGAGTTAGAGGAATGGAACGAAACTCGCATCAACATCCGGGACTATGTACGCCAGTGCATGGCCCTCTTTTCCACCGGGCAGATGGACATAGAGAGGGACTGGGACGGCTACATTGATACCCTGCAAAGGATGGGCTATAGGCAGCTTCTGGAAGTTGACCGGGCTGCCCATTCCAGGCTGACCCAAAGAATGGGAAGGTAGTGAGCCTTTAATTAAAAAGAACCGGCCTGGGCTGCCTGGGCCGGTTTTTTTTGACCTGGAAATAATTTCAAGATGAGAAGCCGGTGAACCCAAAAATCAGACTCCTTAAAAGAAACGCCAGGGCCAACTGGGAGTTATACCTCTTTTTATTGATCCCCACGGTCTGGCTCATCATCTTTAGGTATGTCCCCATGTACGGGGTGCAGATCGCCTTTAGGGATTACACCTTCCGGGACGGCATCTGGGGCAGCCCCTGGGTGGGGTTCTACCAGTTTACCCGGTTTTTTCATTCCCCTGTTTTTTGGCGGGTCTTCCGAAACACCCTCACCCTTTCGCTCTACAACCTCTTTGCGGTCTTCCCCATCCCCATCATCCTGGCTTTGACCCTCAACACCATGCGCTTCCCCTCCTATAAAAGGTTTATCCAAATGGTTACCTACCTGCCCTTTTTTATCTCCGAGGTGGTTCTGGTAGGGATGCTCATGATAGTCCTCCACCCCCGGGTGGGTCTCTACGCCAATGTCTATAACTACTTTACCGGAGAGTATCCGCGGAACATCTTCGCCAGCGCTGCGGCCTTTCCTCATCTCTATGTCTGGTCCGGGGCCTGGCAGATCGTGGGCTTTAGCTCCATCATCTTCCTGGCGGCCCTTTCGGCGGTGGACCCGGAGCTCCACGAAGCGGCCATAGTCGATGGGGCCACCCGGGTCCAAAGGGTCCGCTACATCGACATCCCGGCCATCCTCCCGACGATTACGATCCTCCTTATCCTCAGGGCCGGGAGCATCATGTCCGTGGGCTTTGAAAAAGCCTTCCTCATGCAGAATGACCTTAACCGCCTGACCTCGGAAATAATTTCTACCTATGTATACCGGGTTGGCCTGGTGTCGGGGACCGGGAATTTTTCTTTCGCTTCAGCGGTGGGGCTCTTTGATTCGGTGATCAACCTTACCCTGTTAATCCTGGTAAACGGAATTTCCAGGAAGCTAAATGAGACCAGTTTGTGGTAACATGGAGCCAAGATGGAGCATGAGCACATGGAAGCAGGAAAGGTTAAAAAAGAATCCGCCTGGACCCGGCAAATAAATATTTACAAGGGCTACAAAAGGGATATGATCGCCAACTGGGAGCTCTATGTCTTTCTCTTGGTCCCCACGGTTTGGCTCCTCGTTTTCAGATACATGCCCATGTACGGAGTCCAGATTGCCTTTAAGGACTACACCATAGAACTGGGCATCTGGGGCAGCCCCTGGATAGGCCTGGGCCAGTTTACCCGCTTCTTTAACTCCCCCATTTTTTGGCGGCTTATCCGGAACACCCTGGTCCTTTCCTTATATAACCTCTTTGCGGTCTTCCCCATCCCCATCATCCTGGCCCTGGCGCTCCATTCCGCCCGGTTTTACCCCTATAAAAAATTCGTCCAAATGTCTACCTACCTGCCCTACTTTATCTCTGAAATTGTCCTGGTGGGGATGCTCCTGGTGGCCCTGCACCCCCGGGTGGGATTCTACGGGGTCGTTTATAATCAAATCACCGGCAACTACCCCAGGGATCTCATGTCCAGCGCCTCGGCCTTTCCCCATCTCTTTGTCTGGTCCGGGGCCTGGCAGACCATAGGCTTCAATTCCATCATCTTCCTGGCGGCCCTTTCGGCGGTGGACCCGGAACTCCACGAGGCGGCGGTGGTAGACGGAGCCACCCGGTTCCAGCGGATCAAGAACATCGACATCCCCGCCATCATACCCACGGTGATCATCCTGTTGATCCTGCGGGTGGGGCACATCATGTCCATAGGCTTCGAGAAGGCCTTCCTTATGCAGAACGATCTCAACCGCATGACCTCGGAAATAATTTCTACCTATGTCTACCAGATAGGCCTGGTAACGGGAGTGGGGAACTTCTCCTTCGCTGCGGCCATAGGTTTTTTTGATTCCATCATAAACCTGATCCTATTGGTTCTGGTCAACGAAATAGCCCGGAAGGTAAGCGACACGAGTTTGTGGTGATGCTATACTAGGCCTATTATGAATATACGACCCTCTAGGCCCCGGGCCCTTCCCCTCTGCCTTCTTATAGTTTTTTCCCTCGTTCTAAGCGCCTGTGCGGGTTCCGCCCGGGCCATCTCGTCCAGCGGTCTGGGAAGAGCCGGGGACCCCATCCCCATGATGCCCCAGGTACGGATGGGCCGGCTCCCCTCGGGGATGCGCTACTACCTCCTGGAAAATTCCTACCCCGAGGGGCGGGCCTTCTTAACCCTGGCGGTCCACGCCGGGTCCATCCTGGAAGAAGAGGACGAGCAGGGTCTGGCCCACTTTGTAGAGCACATGGCCTTTAACGGCACCGCCAGGTTCCCCCAAACCGAGCTTATCAATTACCTTCGTTCATTGGGCATGAGGTTCGGCCCCGATATAAACGCCTACACCTCCTTCGAAGAGACGGTCTACGGCATAGAGGTGCCGGTCCAGACCGAAGCCGGGGGCCGAAGGGTAATCCCCGGCATGGCCCTGGCGGTCATAGACGACTGGTCCCACAGCATTACCTTTAACCCCGATGAGGTTGAAAACGAGCGGCTCGTTATTATGGAAGAATACCGGTTCCGCACCGGGGCAGGGCAGAGGGTAAGCCGGGAGCTCCTCCAGGCCATCATGCGGGGTTCCCCTTACGCCCAGCGGCTCCCCATAGGGCTCCTGGAGGTCATCGAAACCGCCCCGGCCCAAAGGCTCGAAGACTTTTACCGCCGCTGGTACAGGCCCGAAAACATGGCCCTGATCATCGTCGGGGATTTTGACGCCGCCTATCTTGAAAGCACCCTGGACGAACACTTCTCCCTGCCAGAGGCCCGGGAAGACTCAAGCCCCTTTAGGCGGCCCCGGCATGACCTTCCCCCTCCCCGGCGGGGGAGCCTTGAAACCCTGGTGATCACCGACAGCGAGCTTGCCCGGTCCAGGGTGGACCTTTACTGGAAGCTAAGCCCCCGGGCCCCCCAAAATGATATCGCCTCTTACCGGGAAAGCATTATTGAATACCTCCTCTTTACCATGCTCTCATTACGCTTCCAGGAGGAAGAGGCCAAGCTGGAAACCCCCTATGTCTGGGCCGGGGGGGGCAGCAGCAGCTACGGCTATTCGGGGCGCTTCTTCATCCTCGCCGCCCAGGCCAAGACGGCCCAGACCAAGGAGACCCTGGAGGCCCTCTTTTTAACCCAGGAGGCCCTGTCCCGCTACGGCTTTATTCAAGAGGAGGTCAACGAGGCCAAGGCCTCCCTTCTGGCTTTTATGGAACAGCAGGCCTCGGAACGGGATAACCAATCCTCCAATTTTTTTGTCCGATCCTTTACGCGGCACTTTCTGCGGGGGGACGTGATTGCCGATGTGGACTGGGAGCTTGATGCGGTCCAGCGCCTTCTTCCGGGGATCACCATAAACGAAATTAACCAGGCCGCCCGAAGACTCTTTGCCTCTGATGACCTGACGGTGATCATCAGCGCCCCCGAGGCAGAAGCTCCCAGCCTCCCCGAAGACAGCGAGATTAGGGCCATCAGAGCCGCCGCCCGAAGGGCAACTATAAGTCCCCCGGCAACGAGGGCCCTGCAGGGTGATCTGCTCCCGGAGCTCCCCGCTCCGGGCCGCATCCTCGCAGAGACCCTAGACCAGGACACCGGAGCCCTGAGGATGATCCTCAGTAACGGAGCGGAGGTCATCCTACAGGAGACCCAGAACCGGACCGCCGAGCTCAGCTTCTACGCCCAGGCCCGGGGGGGTACCTTTAGTGCGCCCCCCTCTACGGCGGTTTCCGCAGACCTGGCCGCCGAGATGCTCAACGCCTCGGGCCTGGGTTCCTTTAACCGGAGCGAGCTTACAAGACTGCTCCTGGACAAGCAGGTCTCCCTTTCCTTCTGGACCCAGAGCCACCTGCGGGGCTTTCAGGGAACCTCATCGGTCCGGGATCTTTCGGTCCTCTTTGAGATGCTCTACCTTAACTTCACCCAGATTCGTTTAGACAGCCAGGCAATCGAAGTCCTCCTTGATCAGAGGAGATCTTCCATGGCCTTTCAGGAAAATGATCCCACCTTCGTCTTTAATAGGGAGATCACCCGAACCATCTACGGCAACCGGCGCTACCACCCCCTTACTATTGAAGATCTGGACCAGGCTGATATGGACCAGGCCCTGGACTTTTTGATGGGCCTCTTTAATCCCGCCGACTATGTCTTTGTCTTTACGGGAAACATAGACCTGGCCCAGATCCGCCCCCTCATCGAAACCTACCTGGCCTCTATCCCCCCGGGGCCGGAGTTTAACCAGTGGGATCCCACGGACCCCCAGCGGCCCAGGGGAACCACCTTTCGGGAAATCCACCGGGGCCAGGATGAAAGGAGCGCAGTCTACATGGGCTGGTTCCTTCCCTACCCCTATTCGGAGACCATGGCCGCCGCCGTTTCGGTCCTGGATGAATACCTGAACATCCGGCTGACCGACCAGATCCGGGAGAACCTGGGGGGGGTCTATACGATTTCATCCTGGGCTTCGATCAGCCCCATCCCCAGGGATGAGCTTTCCGGGGGGGTCTACTTTATCTGCGACCCCCAACGGGCCCTGGAACTAAGCGATGCGGTCTACCAGGAATTTGTCCGGATTAGGGAGGGGGACATAGACCCAGAAACTCTGGAGAAGGCCAGGGAAGCCCTCATCCAGGGCCACGAGCAGGCCATACAGCGGAACCTCCACCTGGCCCAGAGCTATGCCAACTCGGCCCAGATCTTCCGGTCCCCCCTGTCCCGCCTTAATGAGCGCCCCGGCCTCCACCGACAGGTGGGCCCCTCGCAGCTCCAGGAAGCTGCTGCCCTGCTCCTGGGGGGTTCCCAGGCCCATTTTGTCCTCTACCCCCAATAAGGCGGTCTGGGTTCCTGCCTATGCCCATTGAGTAATCCAGGGCTTCGGGTTACTATGAATCTGTCTCTGTCAGGAACCATGCGAGGAGCTGCCGCCCAACTCCGCCAGGTCCGGAAGGAAGCAACGGCAAGCAGTTAGCCCCTGCGCCGTGGTCCCCCTGGCAGGGGCTTTTGTAGAATTAATTATGCCACTACAGTTCAATCTAAGACCAAGACCTCATGCGCAGTCCACCGCTGGACAAAAACATGCCCCTAGCGGCTCCGGTGGCAGGAAAGTCCTATAGCTGTATTCCAGTAATTAGCACTTTTTTCCTGCCAATGTCGCCGCCAGGAGCATTTTTTGCTCCAGCTGAGCAAGCACCGAGCGGTTGGACTGAGAAGAGCCTCTAATAATCAATCCTACAAATGTTATCGTGGGGGAAGAGTGATGAAGCGTGTAGGCATAAAGTCGATCTTGCCACCTAAGTAAACAAACACAGGGAGGGGTGGGGGTCGCTTGGGGCTAGGAATATCTGGGAATTCTCCGCCGGAGGAGACCGCGAGTTATGCAGAATAGGATAATGAAGTAAGCTCCGGTACCCAGTATGTGCGAGGGAAGCTGAACGCAATGATAGAATATGAGAAACTGGGTGCCGGGGGCTCCGTAGGCGGGTTCATCTCAATTCCTAGACCTGAGCGGCCCCCACCCCTCTTGCAGATTGTTTCCTGTCCAGCGGGGAACTGCACCTGAGGTCTTTTGATCGAATGTGTCATTTTAATTCCTACCCTTTCATCATCTTAACAAACCCGCTATACTCTACCCATGGCCTATGAAGTTACCGCTACCCGGCGGAGACCTAAAACCTTTGACGAACTGGCGGGCCAGGAGTTTGTGGTGGCGACCCTCAAGAACTCCCTGGAATATGCCCATATCGCCCACGCCTACCTTTTCTCGGGGCCCCGGGGCTGCGGAAAAACCAGTGCCGCCCGGCTCTTGGCCAAGGCCCTGCGCTGTGAGACCGCCGCGTCCTCGGAGGCCCACATCACCGCCAGCCCCTGCGGGGTCTGTTCCCAGTGCCTGGAGATAGCCCGGGGCATGAGTATGGATGTCCTCGAAATAGACGGGGCCTCCAACACCGGGGTCAACGATGTACGGCAAATAAAAGAAGAGGTCCTCTTTCCCCCCAACACGGGGCGCTACAAGATCTATATCATCGACGAAGTCCACATGCTCTCCAACAGCGCCTTTAACGCCCTCCTCAAAACCATAGAAGAACCCCCTCCCAACGTGGTCTTCATCTTTGCCACCACGGAATTACAAAAGGTCCCGGCCACCATCCGCAGCCGCTGCCAGCAGTTTAATTTCAGGCTCGTCTCCACCGAGACCATCACCGCCCTCCTCTACCAGGCCTGTGCCGAGATGGGGATCAACGCCGAAGAAGAGGCCCTCTCCTGGATAGCCCGGGAATCCACCGGCAGCTGCCGGGATGCCTACACCCTCTTTGATCAGGTAGTCTCCTTCTCTGAGGGCCATATCAGGACCGCCCTCATAAAAGAAAAACTGGGCCTGGTGGGCCTGGACGAGTATAACGAATTTGCCGAAGCCTGCGCCGCCGGGGACTTCTCCCTGGCCTACTCGCTGATAGAAAAGCTCCTGGGTTCGGGGGTGGCGGTCGAGACCTTCATCAGCGGCCTGGCGGACTACTTTCACAGCTTGCTCCTTATCAAGGCCCAGGTCACAAGGGAATCCATCCTGGGTTATAACCAGGACCGCTACTCAAAGCAGGTCCTGGAACGCTACGACAGCCTGCGGCTCGAGCGGGCCGAGGAACTCCTCTACCAGCTCTACCGGGACATCCGCTATTCCCTCTCCCCCCGGTTCGAACTGGAAACCCTGGTCTCCAAACTCTGCTGGCTGGAAAAATGGGTTTCCCCCGGGGAACTCTACGAGGCGGTGGAGAGGGCCCAGGGGCTCCTGGGAGCGTCCCGCCCTTTAGCACCAGGGGCTTCGGAGAGCAAGACCGAAGCCCGGCCCAGAACCTAGGGGCAGCGGGGACCGGCTCCCCAGAACAGGAAGCGCCCAGTAGCAATGCAGGCCCCTCTGGTCACAAGGAGACCCCCTCTATGGTCGAGGCCTTCCAGCGACGCATGGCCGAAAAAAACAACGCCGATTCTCTTCCTCCCCGTGAAGAGGCCCCCCAGGTAGATCCGGGGGTAAAACAGGTCCTCTCGATTTTTAGAGGAACCATCATAGAGGAGAAAAAAAATGAACATTAATCCCTTTGACATATTAAAGAACGCCCAGAAGCTCCAGGAAGAGATGGGTTCCTTCCAGGAGAAGCTCTCGGCCATCAGCGTTACTGGTTCCGCCGGAGGGGGGATGACCGAAATCGACATGAACGGCAAGATGGAGGTCCTGGCGGTCCGCATAGCCGAAGAGGTGGCGGGGGAAGAAGACACGGAGATGCTCCAGGATCTTATCGCCGCGGCCTTCAACAACGCCATGGAGAAGATCCGGGAGGCCATAGCCCAGGAGATGGGGGGCATGATCCCCGGGGGCCTCCAGGGTCTGGCGGGCTTTCCCGGAGGCTTTCCCCAGGGCGGCTCCCGATGAGCAGTAAAAGGAGCCCTAACTCCTTCAGCACCCTGGACAAATTGGTGGTCCTTCTCTCCCGCCTCCCCGGGGTGGGAAAAAAGAGTGCCAGTCGCCTGGTCTACCATATCCTGGAGGGAGATCCCTCCTACGCCCAGTCCCTGGCCCTGGAACTTTCGGGCCTCCACGAAAGGATCATCCGCTGCTCTACTTGCGGCAGCTTCACCGAACATGACCCCTGCCCCATCTGCACCGACCCCAGCCGGGACCGGAGCCTCCTCTGCGTGGTCGAACGGGCCCAGGATGTGCGGGTCATCGACGAATCCCAGGAGTTTGGCGGGGTCTTCCATGTTCTGGGGGGTCTTATTGCCCCCCTGGAAGGAATCAACCCCGGCGACCTGGCCATCCCGGCCCTCATGGACCGGATCAGGCAGGGGGAGGTCAAGGAGGTGATCCTGGCCCTCAATCCCACCATAGAGGGGGACACCACCTCCCTTTTCATCCAGAAATACCTGAACGAAAAGCTCCCAGCCCTGGAACTCTCCATTAGCCGCCTGGCCTCGGGGCTCCCGGTGGGGGGAGACCTGGAATACGCCGACAGACTCACCCTTTCCCGAAGTTTTCGAGGCCGGGTAAAAATGTAGAAAACCCTCCGGTGATCCGATACTCATAAGTATACAGGAGTCACCATGCGCACATTTTCCTTTGGCTGTCTTTTAATCACCCTCATGACGGGAACCCTCGCGGGGGACCCCATCTTTGGGGACGGCCTCTTTGCCCGAATTTCCACCCCCCGGGGTGATATAGTCCTTCGCCTGGAATACGAGAAGGCCCCCCTTACCGTAACCAGCTTTGTGGCCCTCGCCGAGGGCCGCATGAACGCCGCCGGGGGCAGACCCTATTACGACGGCCTCAACTTTCACCGGGTGGTGAACAATTTTATGATCCAGGGGGGCTGCCCTCTGGGAACCGGCACCGGCGGCCCGGGTTATCAGTTCCCCGACGAGATCCATCCGGACCTTAAGCATGACGGCCCGGGGGTCCTCTCCATGGCCAATGCGGGGCCGGGGACCAACGGCTCCCAGTTCTTTATCACCCACACCGCCACCCCCCACCTGGACGGAAGACACACGGTCTTTGGCCGGGTGGTCCTGGGACAGAACGTGGTAAACAACATTCGCCAGGGAGACCGGATCACCCGGATCACCATCATCCGCAACGGAGCGGCGGCCAATGCCTTCCGGGCCGATCAGGCGGCCTTCGATAATTTGTTACGGCAGCAGAGGGCCCAGTCTTCGATTAGGACCAGGGCCCAGCGGGATGCGGATCTGGCCCTGATCAGCGAAAGATTCCCCTCTGCCCAGGTGGGAAGCTCGGGGCTCCGCTGGGTGATCGAGAGGACCGGCACAGGAACCAAACCCTCGGAGGGGAGCACCGCGGTGGTCAACTTAAGGGGGAGCCTCCTTTCCGGGGAGGCCTTTGCCAACACGGACCTTTCGGGCGGTGCCCAGGAGATCCCCGTGGGCCAGCGGAGGATCATTCCAGGGCTGGACGAGGCCATCATGGACATGAGCCCCGGAGAGAAGCGGATAGCCATCCTGCCCCCAGAGCTGGCCTACGGAGAACAGGGCCTCGAGGACCTGATCCCCCCCAATAGCTTTCTCATCTTCGAGATCGAGCTTATAAGATTCCAGTAGGATTACTCCGCCAGGCGGTACTCCCCGGCTATCAGCTCAAATTCCACATCCTGGGCCTCCCCAACCAGACGCAGGGTTTCATCGTCAAAGACAAAGATCCCAAGGGCCCCTTCAGAGCGGGCAATAAGGGCCCTCCCCTCCTCCCAGCCCAGGACGAAGGCGGCGGTGGCCAGGGCATCGGCCTCTATGCCGGACCGGCTGATCACCGTCACTGACATAAGGCCATTTTCCACCGGGTAGCCGGTAAACGGTGAAAGGAGGTGGTGGTAACGCCGCCCCTCAATCTCAAAGTAGCGCTGATAGGTCCCCGAGGTAGCTATGCTTGCATCCTGGGCATTGATAATCCCCAGGTAACCCCCCAGGCCCTCCCGGGGGTCCTGGAGCCCCACCCGCCAGGGGTCTCCCGAGGGCCTGGCCCCATGGACATAGACATCCCCCCCCAGGTCCAGGATGGCCCGGTCAATCTCCTCTTCTATAAGGATCTTCCTTAGTTCATCCAGAGCATAGCCCTTAACGATAGCTCCCAGGTCCAGGGCCATGCCCCTCCGGAGCAGCATTGCCTGGGGGTATATCTCCAACTCCCGGTAATTGCTTAACTCCAGGGCCTCCTCAATTTCGAAGATTGAAGGAATCCGGGCCTCCCCCCCTATGTCCCAGAGCTTTATCAGGGGCCCCAGGGCGGGGTTAAAGGCCCCTCCGCTTAGCTCCGCATAGTCCAGTGCTTTATCGAGGACGTATATAAAGGAAGAACTCAGCTCCACGGGCTCAAGACCGGCCCCCAGATTAAGCCGCGCCGTGTCGGAGCCCTCCAGGTGGGGGCTAAAGATCCCCTCAATCTCAGAAAGACGCCCAAAAAGGCGGCGGTAAAGCTCCTCGGAGCCCTGGTCAAAGAGGTTGATGGTGCAGATGGTCCCCAGGGCCTCCTCGGTCCGGGGGCTCATGGCCGTCCCCGGGGCCCTGCAGGAGGTCATGAATATAATTACCAGGACCCCCCAAAAGGGAGCATGTTTCGGTACTGGAACAAGAGCCATAGTTTCATTATAATGGCTTATGGCTGGGAATGATAACTTAAATACCCTGGGAAGGAAAATTTTCTTCCTCCACCCCTCGGCGCTTATCCAGAACCAAATTGTGGCGGAACTCGCTCAGGAAGAGTACGAAGTCTACATTTTAAGAGATGAATCAAAGCTCCGGCACATCCTGGGCAAGTACCCCGATTCCATCGTCTTCGCCAATATTAGCGATGGAATGAAAGAAAGCGCCTGGGAGGCCTGGATCCGGGGGATCATGGGGAACCAGGAGACCAGCCAGGTCGATGTGGGGGTCTTAAGCTCCACCCAGGATGATACCCTAAGGGAAAAATACACCGAACAGCTCAAGGTAAGCTGCGGCTACACGGTGGTAAAGTCCGACATCCTTTCGGCCATCCGGCAGGTCACCGCGAACCTGACCAACGTAAATGCCAAGGGCCGGCGAAAATACATCCGGGCCCTCATGGACGGCGAGACCGTCACCACCGTAAACATCCCCGTGGACGGCAACTTTGTCAACGGGACCATCAAGGACATCAGCGTGGTGGGCTTTTCCTGCACCTTCGATGAGGACCCCCAGCTGACCAAGAACAGACTCTTTGCGGACATCCAAATCCGCCTGCAGACCCAGCTCCTCAAAGTGGAGGGCATAGCCTTTGGATCCCGCCAGGACGGGAGCAGCAAGGTCTACGTGATCCTCTTTACCCAGCGGATAGACCCGGATGTGCGGACCCGGATACGCAAATATATTCAAACTACCTTACAAAACCGTATGGATCATGAATTCCGTTAAAACATTAGAATCCATCGCCCTGGATCTTCGTTACGATGTGCTGGAAATGATCGGGATCAACAATCCCGGACACCTGGGGGGCTCCTTCTCCCTGGCAGAAACCATGGCGGTCCTCTACTTTCACCGCCTGGGCCTATCAAAAGAAAATTTAAAATCCCCCCACCGGAACCGGCTCATCCTCTCCAAGGGTCATGCGGCCCTGGTGCAGTACGCCGCCCTCTCCCGGCTGGGCCTTTTCCCCCGGGAAGAACTCAAACGGGTAAAGACCCTCAAGGGCCTCCTCCAGGGCCACCCTGACTTAAGCATCCCCGGCATAGAGGCCGTCACGGGCTCCTTGGGCCAGGGGCTCTCCATAGGGCTCGGCATGGCCCTGGCCCTGCGAATGGACAAGAGCCCCGCCCGGGTCTTCGTGATCATGGGAGATGGGGAGCAGGCCGAGGGGCAGCTCTGGGAGGCCTCCATGGCCGCGGCGGCCTACGGGCTGGACAACATGACCGCCTTCATAGACTGGAACAAAGTCCAGGGCATGGCCCCCACCGAAGAGATCCTCCCCATCCCCAACCTGGAAGAAAAATGGAGGGCCTTTGGCTGGGAGGTTTTTACCGCCGGGGGCCACAATATAGAAGACATCATCGCCGCCATAAAAAGAGCCGATGCCGTCAGGGGGAAGCCCTCCCTCATCATCCTGGACACCGTCAAGGGAAAGGGCCTCTCCTTCGCCGAGGGGAATGCGGCCTTTCATAACGGCATCCTGGATGAAGGGACCTACAAAAAAGCTATCCAGGAACTGGACGCCCTAAAGGGAGGAACCAGATGAGCAGCTCGAGCCTCCGCCGGGCCTATGGGGAAGCCCTCATCGAGGCCGGGAAGCTCCACCCCAACCTGGTGGTCCTGGAAGCGGACCTCGGCAAGTCCACCATGTCCTACATGTTCAAGGAGGTCTTCCCGGAGCGCTTTTTTGAGATGGGCATCGCCGAACAGAACATGACTTCCGCCGCCGCTGGTTTTGCCCTGGCGGGGAAGATTCCCTTTACCGGCACCTTTGCAGTCTTTGCCGCCGGCCGGGCCTACGACCAGATCCGCTGCTCCATCGCCGTCCCCCGGGCCAACGTAAAAATCGTGGGCTCCAGCTGCGGCCTCTCGGACTTTGGGGACGGCAAGACCCACCAGTCGGTGGAGGACGCCAACATCATCCGGGCCATCCCCCACATGGTGGTCCTTAACCCCGCCGATGCAGCTGAGGTAAAGCGAATGATCCCCGCGATCATAGCCTACCAGGGGCCCGTCTATCTTCGAATCAACCGGAACGATCTCCCCGACCTTCCCGCCCCCAAGGGGTCCTATAAGATAGGAAAAATCTATCCCCTTAGTCAGGGAGAGGACGCGGCCATCTTTGCCACCGGGGTCATGGTGAGTAAGGCCCTGGAGGCCGCAGAAAAGCTCCGTGGCCAGGGCATAGGCGCCCAGGTCCTCAACGTAAGCACCCTCAAGCCCCTAAACAAAAGGGAACTTCTCTCCTACGCCGCGGGGAAGCGGGCGGTCATCGTGGCCGAAGAGGCGGTGGAGACCGGGGGGCTGGGCCAGGCCATCATCTCGGCCCTGGCGGGAGAGGCCCCCTGCCGCTTTGCCCAGGTGGCCATCCAGGACAGCTTCGGCACCTCGGCCCTGAACTATCAGGAGCTGCTCGATGCCTACGGCCTCAGCTCCACCCATGTGTACAAGGCGGTGCTCAAGGCACTGAAATAAAAAAGTTTGATAGGAGTTATTCATGGCAATCATAGGATTCATAGGACTGGGAATCATGGGCCGGCCCATGGCAAAAAATTTAATCAACGGAGGCCACAAGCTGGTGGTCTACGACAAGTTCGCTAAATTCGATGACCTGGTTTCTTTGGGAGCCGAGGGGGCGGCCTCCAGCAAGGAAGTGGCCTCCAAGAGCGACATCATCATTACCATGCTCCCTAATTCACCCCATGTAAAGGAAGCCATCCTGGGGGCCGGGGGGGTCCTGGAGGGCCTTAAGTCGGGGAGCATAGTCATCGACATGAGCTCCATCGCCCCGGCGGTGGCCCAGGAAGTGGGGGCCGCGGTAATGGCCAAGAACGGCGCTTTTTTGGATGCCCCGGTTTCGGGAGGGGAGCCCAAGGCCATAGACGGCACCCTGGCCATCATGGTAGGGGGAGACAAAAAAACCTTCGAGAAGGTAAAACCCATCCTCGATAAGATGGGGTCCTCGGTGGTCCTGGTGGGGGACATAGGAGCCGGCAACGTGACCAAACTGGCCAACCAGATCATCGTGGCCCTGAACATCGCCGGCCTGAGCGAAGCCTTTGTCCTGGCCACCAAGGCGGGAGTCAACCCCGAGGCGGTCTTTGATGCCATCAAGGGGGGCTTGGCAGGCTCGGCGGCCATGAACGCCAAGATCCCCATGATCCTGGAGGGGAACTTTAAGCCCGGCTTCCGGGTGGAACTCCACATCAAGGATCTGCAGAACGCCCTGGACACGGCCCACAACCTTTCGGTCCCCATCCCCCTGACCGCCCAGATTATGGAAAGCTTCCAGGCCCTGAGGGTGGACGGCATGGACACCAACGACCATTGCTCCCTTATCAGGCATTATGAAAAACTCGCCAAGGTAGAGGTCCGCAAATAGTGAGGCTCGAGGGAAAGACCGCCCTCATCACCGGGGCAGCCCAGGGCCTGGGAGCCGCCATGGCCCAGCGTTTCGCCCTGGAGGGAGCCCAGGTCTCCATCGCCGACCTCCCCTCCCAAAGGGAACATGCGGAGCGCCTTATCGAAGAGATTCGCTCCCAGGGAGGGGATGCCCGCTTCTTCCCCCTGGATGTTGTTATAGATGAAGATTGGATTTCTGCCCTGGGGGCCCATATCGAATGGGTGGGGAAACTGGACATCCTGGTAAACAACGCGGGGATAAATATCCGGGAACCCATAGAAGAGATGAGCAGCGATAGCCTGGACGCCATGCTGGGGGTAAACGTGAAGGGCCCCTTCCTGGGCTGCAAGCATGCCATCCCCCTCCTTAGAAAAAACGGCGGGGGCTCTATCATAAACATGTCTTCGATCTGCGGCCTCGTGGGCCACCGCTACACCACCGAAGCCTATACGGTCACCAAGGGAGCCCTTACCCTCTTAACCAAAAGCATCGCTGTCCGTTATGGGAAAGAAAACATCCGTTGCAACAGCCTCCACCCCAGTACCGCCGCCACCGCCCTGACCGAAATCCTCTTTCAAGACCCCCAAAAAAAATCCGAACGCCTCGCCGAAGTCCCCCTGGGCCGCCTGGCCACCCCCCAAGACATCGCCTCCGCCGCCCTCTTCCTCGCCTCCGACGAAGGCTCCTTTCTAAACGGCGTAGCCCTCCCGGTAGATGGGGGCCTGACCGCAGGGTGATGAAGCAGGTGGACATGGGTGTTATTTATAACCTATCGACAAGGTAAGAAAAAGGGCATATGCTTAGAGCATGACCATTACCCAAACCGTAGATATACCAGAAAACCGCCGCCTTGTTATTGACCTTCCCCATGAAGTACCCGCTGGGAGGATGGATGTGATAATTAATTTTCCTGAACAGGATAAAATACAACCGATTGCCTCAGAAAGAACAGAAACAATCATTCCACTGGATACACCAACACCCATATCGGACTCCCTTGTTGGATTTCTTTCAGATATGGGAGATATTGATCTTGAAGAACTCCGTATGGAACGATTGGCCAAGCATCTAAAATGAAGATACTTGTTGACACCAATATCGTTTTAGATGTTTTACTAAAAAACACTGCTTTTTTAACTCATTCTAAAATTATTTTTGACTATGTAGAACGAAAGCAAATTTCTGGTTTCATATCTGCTTCTTCAATAACCGACATATATTTTATAGCCAGAAAAAGACATGGAAAAGAAGCCACTAAGGAGGCATTAAAAAAAATCCTGTCTGTCTTTAAACCGGCAACAGTGACCGATAGCCATATTTATCAGGCCCTGGATCTTGATTGGTCTGACTTTGAAGACTCAGTCCAGTATGTCGTTGGTGAAAGTTTATCTGTCAATTATATCATTACCCGCAATACTAAAGATTTCGCTTCCAGCTCAATTCCCGTTGTAACCCCAGAACAGTTTCTGGAAGCCATTACTGAAAATGAGACTTAATCATGCAGAAAAAAGTATGGGGTTATTTAAAATCCCCTCTAAGTGTGCGGACAGTTTCCAGCATTAAGCTATAGCGATCGGGGCTGACATAATCGGGGATGGAGTTACCGCTGCCAATGGCAGCTCCCCCTTTCTTTGCTTCACAGAGACGGTAAATATTTGTTGTATAAGAATGTACATCTACGGAGCTAGAATCACAGAGTGCATCCGTATCCAGGCCGCCGAAATTACCAATCCTGTCGCCATATTCATCGATCCACCGGGAATATGGAGAAATAACATCTTCATTTGAATGTTTTGCGTTAATCCCGGCCTCGTTAATAATATCATCCATAACGTTAAAGATACAGCCGCATGAATGGAGAAGAAAAGGTTTGCCATGGGCATGAACCCGATCTACAATACGCCGGTACTGGGGAATTATCAGCTTTTTGATATCTTCGGTACTAAGCAGGGTGCTTGACTTATAACCCAAATCATCTCCAAAGCGGCAGACACAGTATAGATCCGCAAACTCTTCTAAAAAGCGGTCCCATATTTTTTCTATAATTTCTCCCACTTTTGCAAAAAGATCATTATAAAGATCTTCATCATCGGCTTTTATATAACAGAGTTCTTGAAAGCCCACGATATCCTGGACGCACTCAAAAACACCGTTACCAACCCCTCCTATCCCCTTCATCCCTGGAGGCATGACTTCATCCAGGGCACGGAAATAATCCCCGTACATCTCAAAGTAAAAATCCGGAACGTAAGCCCAAGGGTAGGCTTCAAAATCCTTACGGGTCTTTATAACCCCTTCCTTTTGCCTTCCCAAGGCACCGCTCCCGGGCATTGCCGGGCCGATACAACATTCATAACTAACAGTGTCGTAACCGGATTCTTTAAAAAAAGCACTGTAATGGCGAAAAAATTCCAATTTATCCTGATAGGTACCATTGTAGAGATCTGAGAATCTTACTCCTCGCATGGTCTCCATGATTTTATGAGAAACAGTATGTTCATAAAGAGGGATACGCTCAGGTTTCTTATTCTCTGCAGCCTTTACTATGTTGTTGTAATCAGGGTTAAACAAGGTTTCTCCTTCTGGTTTTTCCAAATTAAACCAAAAAAACGGCAGAGGTACCTGCCCCCTGCCGTTATGTTATTATCAAACTCCTAGTGCTTTTTTAAAGTTCTCCACCACCTGGTCTACGGGGGGGCGGGCGTCTACGTCAACCATGATACCCTGAGCCCGGTAGAAGTCGATGAGGGGGGCGGTTTGGGCCCGGTAGACTTCAAGGCGTTTTTGGATGGCCTCGGCCTTATCGTCATCCCTGGTGTAGACCTCTCCGCCGCAGTGGTCGCAGACCCCTTCGGTCTTGGGTTTATCGAAGATCACGTGGAAGTTATGACCGCACTTGCGGCAGACCCGGCGGCCCCCAAGGCGCTCCAGGACTGTCTCATCGGGGATGTCAAAGTTCACCACCTTCTGGACCTTTGAGAAGGCCGCCAGGGCCTCCGCCTGGGGGATGGTCCGGGGAAAGCCATCGAGAATATAGCCCCCCCCTACGTCATCCTGAGCCAGCCTGTCTTTCACAAGCCCTATGGTGGTCTCGTCGTCCACCAGCTGCCCCGCCTCCATGATGGCCTTGGCCTTGAGCCCCAGGGGGGTCCCCTCGGCCATGGCAGCCCGGAAGATGGCCCCGGTACTTATATGGGGAAGCTTCAATATGTCTACAGCCTTGGCTGCCAGGGTACCCTTACCAGCCCCAGGGGGCCCTAAAAAGATTAGATTCATGTGTGACTCCTTAGTTTAGATGGGTATATGATAATAGATATAGGAAGATAAATAAAGGTGGGATTATATAGCCACTAAGACCTGCCAGCACATCTAGCTAGCGCTAAACAGTAAACAATCCGTGATGATGTATCTATTATGAAGACAGACCATATCCCCCATCGCTGGTCAGCAAACAATCCCCTGCGGCTCCTAGCGGCCTGCATCCCATACTCCCATTCTAGTATGTATAGATCAATTCAGCAGCCGAAGTCGCCGCCGGAGATTTTTGCTGCACCAGCACAGTACAATACGGGTGGTTCGATAGAAGATGATCATCGAGAACCATCTGCATGGTATAACCAATGTAACACCATGGAAGATATCACCACACGCGGTACATCATCTCTATCCCCTCCCCATACATGGGTAAGAGATGATTAACTGTGTATGATGATACCCCAGGGTACTGATGGCCCCACTAAACCCCTAGGGGTTCCGCCCTCAGAAATATGACACCTATGTCTGCCTTTTTCATCACTCTTCCCCACCTACCTCGCTTGGAGGAGGATTGATTAAAGGCTCTTCTCAGTCCAACCGCTCAGTGCTTGCTCAGCTGGAGCAAAAAATGGTCCCTGCGGCGATTTTGGCTTGACTACACAATTAATTTTACACTGCCAATATGCAAACTGTGTAGTCATGCCACTGGAGCCGCGGGGGCCATGTTTTTGTCCAGCGGTGAAGGAGTATAGAGGTCTTGGGCTTGATGGAACAATAATTTTTAACCTTTGGAATAATTTCATCCAATTAAGTCTACACATGTATACTCATCTACTTGATCTTTCCCCCTTCGGTGCTATACTACCCCCATGAAAACTCTACTACACCCTTCAAAGAATCGCTCTCATGGATCCCCCTCTTCTCTTGCCCCGGGGCGTTTACATCGGCACCTCCTAGGTATCATCATGAACCTCGATAACTCGATCCTGAACCTGGGTCTCTGCCTGGTGAGGATCAGGGATGAGAAGCTCTACCTGCGCCTAGGGCTCCCCCACATGAGTGCCTATGTCATGGCCCTGGCGGAAGAAACCAAGAAGAATCGGAGTAGTATCTATAAATGGCTTGCTATAGGGGAAATCTTCCTAAAATACGAAGAAAAGCTGCGTTCCATAGGCTTTGGGCCCCTCAACAGCCCATCAAAGCTGCCCTACCTGGAGCGGGCCCTGGCCAGGGGGCCGGAAGATCTGGTCTATTCCTACCTAATGGAGATGAACCAGAGGGATTTTGCCCACTATGCAAAAACCGGGAAGACCAAGGGACCGGCGGTTCTGGACCAAAAGATGGATGAACTCCTCCCAGAGCCAAGCAGCCTTATGAAGGAAGTATCGGGAAAAGAGGAATTCACCATCTACTACCAGGAAACCTGGGCGGTGAAGGTAAATAAGGCCCTGACCAAAAATGTCATCAAATGGATCCGCATGGCCATACAGCTGGCCTTCAATGCCCTGGACAGGAAGGGCTCTGTCACGGCGGTTCATCTGGATTCCATACGGGAGTTAATACGCTTCAATGTCATCGCCGCTGAGGCCCGGGAGAAGATGCAGGCGGAGATGAGGAGGGGGAAAAAGAAACCCCTCTCGAACTGATATTATTAAAAAAAGCATGATATACTTGATTCTAATATATAGACCCATGCAGATAAGGAGGACCCTATGACAAACACGAACACTGTTAGCTTATTTTCCCGGTACAATGAAAAGGCCAATGAGGGGTTGTGCAAGGTGGTGAGCACCCTCACCGATGAAGAGTGGAACAGGGAGTTCCAGGGTTTTTTTAAGACGGTCCGGTCTATCTGTTCCCACAATTACACCGTGGATATCATGTACTGTAACCGGTTTAAGAATTTTCGGGCTTTTAAGGCTTTGGAGGATCCGTTCTTTGGGGAGTCCTACGATTTTAGGACCGTTTATTTCGAAGACAAAAATGAGTACCTGGCTAAACGGCCGGTCCTGGATAAGCTTATGAACGACTTCATCGCCGAGGTGACCGAAGAGGATCTTGCGGGGGTCGTCAAGTTCGAAGGCAGAAACGGCACGGTCGAGCGGAACTTTGGGGCCTGGCTTTTGCAATTGTTCAGCCACAGCGCCCACCATAGGGGCATGGTGTCAGTCTACCTGGAACTGTTGGGCAAGGAAAATGACTTTAACTCCCTGACCCAGGCCCTGACCTAATCCAGGATTTCTTCCAGTTCCATGATCAGCTCGTGGATCCTGGTGTTCTGGGGGTGGCCTATGAGGGCAGCTCTGAAGTAGCCAAGGGCTTCTTGGTATTGATCTAAAAAATAGTAATTTAATCCCTGGGCATAGAAGGCGTTAAAGGTAAGCAAGGATTCCCTTTCATAATAGATGGACATGGCCAGGTTAATAAACTCGATTGACACTTCATAAAGTCCGGCCATTTGGTAGACCATGCCTATGCCAAAATAGGGTTCCGGATCCTGGGGGTCCAGATCCCGGGCCCTCAGGTAGATCAGCCGGGCATCTTCTAACATGCCCTGAAAGCGGTACAGCACCCCCAGGTTAAGGTAGGGGACTATATTGTCGGGGTTGGTTTCTATGGATCGGAGGTACCAATATTCGGCTTCATCGTAGCGATTCAAATTTCTATACACCAGGCCCAGATGATCCATGGCATCCACATAATTACTGTCCAGTTCGATGGCCTTCAATAAATAGGGTTCAGCTTCGGTAAAGGAATTCTGCCTGTATAGTTCGGTGCCCCTGTTATAGGCTTCCATGGCTTCTAAATTTTCGGTCGGGGAAGCCATGTCCCTGGTGATCCTGGTGGCTCCCTCGGTAAAAGTTACATCCTGGGCGGAAAGGATGGTTCCGAAGAACAGGAGTAAACAAACAATATATACCTTCATGGTGTTACCAGGGTGAATGCTATGCGGGTTAACTGTTCATCTTCATATGCAAAATTTATCTGGGGATAATCAAAGCCGAAGAAAAACGTAACTGCGGTGACGACATTAAAACGATTTCTGGAGATCCTGTAAAAATCCGGAAATATTCCGGTTATATCTTGAGGGCTGCTGTTTTTATTGATCTGATGCTGCAGCAACTCATCACCTAGTTCTATGGTAACTCGATATATATAGACCCTGTCTTCTTTGGCCAGGTACAAGGCCCATATCGAATAATAGCCAAAGTCCATGTGGCGGGCATTATTGTCGGGATCTTCTTCAAGCTGATCCAGGCCCTTAATAATTTCGTATTCTGACAAAGGTTGCCCCAGATGCAGGTACAGTTCTTCATAATGTTCATATCCCCCTAAATTGGGATAAGCAATGCGGGAATTAACAAAGGGTTGTTCCATGAACAACATGATTTTGGCCCGGGTGTCTGTTTCGTTAATTATGGGATCATGAGAAGAAGGGATGGCACCGACTGGGTCAGCTATTAAGAGGGGCGGAATGAACATGCAAATCACCATAAAAAGGCCAAATTTCACTATGTTTCCCCCTATTCTACAATATTCACAAAATTGAAAAAAAACAACATTTTTTTCCTAAAAAGCATTGACAGGGCTGCGAAAATGTTATACATTAGAGTTACGACAGGATCCTTCCTAGGGGCGATTCCTGGCCGTCATATAATAGTCCGGTTCTCGGACATCTAATATATATAATACATATATAATATCCATTTATATAATACACATATATTACCCATATAATATAGGGTGTGGTGTCCCAAAAGCTAAAGAAGCTCGAGGGGCACCCTCCATTTTCAAGCGGCGGGAGATCCTTTTACTCCCGGCGAGTACATGTTATGGAGGTAAGAGTATGTCAGATTTTTTTGGTGAGTCCGATGATGCCAGGAACGCTAACATTGAGATTTTCAGGAAAGCCCAGAACGGTTTGGATGCCTGGGGGAGGCCCTTTCCCATGGAGGATGATGATGACGACTGGGACGATTGGGATGAGGATGACTAGGATTTAATCTATAATAATCTATATACAGTAGGGTAATTCGAAAACTTCAGTTTTCGAAGAGCAATTATAGTATTAGCAATATAATAGTTTGTTGTGGGGGTATCCAAGCTTGGGAACCTGGTGCCCCCATGGCGAGCACAATAAAGGGTGTTTCACCTCCCATATATAATATTCCCCCCTGGGGATACTACATTTTGGAGGTTGCTATGAATCGTTATGTTTTTAACACAAAACGCATTGGTGCGGAGCTTATAAATATTATTCATTATTGGGGTTATAATACCTTCTCAAATATTTCTGACTATTCAAACTCGGTCTACATAAAAATACTTGCCGGCACCCGGGCACATCCCCGAGCCATTCACATTAGGGTAGCAGACCACGGGTCAAATGGGGGCTCGTCGATGTTTAACTATGATGTGGCGGCGTCTTTTTCACGGAATGGGGCCATTACCTACCCTAAACTGATACACCGTCTGGCTGCTTATCTGGGAAAGCCTATCCCTCGAAGGTATTGCAAACTGCTCGAACAGGACAGCTATAAGGCTTATGCGATAAGGCTGCAGGAGAATAGGAGGAGGGTAAGGAGGTAGGTTTGATCTCGCCACTTATTTTTTCTAACCACATGAGGGGTGGGTGTCGCTCAGGTCTAGGAATTGAGATGAACCCGCCTACGGAGCCCCCGGCACCCAGTTTCTCATATTCTATCATTGCGTTCAGCTTCCCTCGCACATACTGGATGCCGGAGATTTTCTCATTATATCCTATTCTGCTTCGTCCGAGGTCTCCTCCGGCGGAGAATTCCCAGATATTCCTAGCCCCAAGCAACTCCCACCCCTCCCAGTGTTTGCCCACTCGTGTGGCGAGATCAAACCTAATTACCTGGTGGTAAAGCATATTTACTCTACACCTATGGGTAAGAGATGATTACTGCGTATGGTGATAGCCCAGGATGATGATCACTTCACTGGAGCTCTATAGAGCCCAGCACAGAGTGACTGACACTCTGGTCATGTATCTATCAAAATTTCTCTTCCCCCATCACACTTGGAAGATTGATTATTAAAGGCTCTTCTAAGTCCAACCGCGCATTACTTGCTCAGCTGGAGCAAAAAATGCTCCTGGCGGCGATTTCGGTCTGACTACTCAATCAATAGAGAAAGATTTGGTTCATTAGATTACAGGATTGAGTAGTCAGAGCCGCTGGAGCCGCTAGGGGCATGTTTTTGTCCAGCGGTGAAGGAATAATGAGGTCTTGGATTAAGGAGCCATTATCAAACCTACAAATTTACCCTACACCTCTATCCTCCGATTCCTCGCTGCTATGTCCCAATACTCTATCTGCCTGCCGGGGGCCTCGCTTACTACCAGGGCCTGGGGGTAGAGGGCCACGGTGGGGCAGATGTGTCCGGGGATGATGTAGACGACGGTCCCCAGGGGCGGGAGGGGGCCCTGGTCTAGCTGCCAGACCCAGTGTTCTTCGCTGTGGAGGATGGGGATGGCCTGGGGCAGGCTGGGAAGGAAGCCCCGGGTAGGAAGGGGGGAGTCGGCCCCTAGGGCCTTGTGGCCTGCATCGAGGGTGAAGGTTTTCCCGGTGGGGTGGGAGATTACCCGGCTTAGGACGGCAGCGGCGGGGGGAAAGTCCAGGTCCTTGAACTTCCGGCTGTAGTTATAATCGTTCACAAAGAGGGTCCCGGGGGAAAGGTATACCCCCCTGTGCTCTGCGTGGAGGGGGAAACTGGGGCTGCCTCCCATGATAAGAAGGGGTTCTTCCTCCCCAGCGTTTTTAAGGTCTTCTTTTTTAAGGTCTTCTATAATAGAAAGAAGTTTTTCCAGGGGGGAAGAGAGGGCCCTTCGTCTTTCATCCTGGTTTTCTATGCCCAGGTGGCCGTCATAACAATGAAAGCCCCGGACCCTAAGGCCCGGTATGGTACGAGCCTGGGTGTAAAATTCTGCCAGGCTATCCAGGGCTACCCCGGTGCGGTCCATGCCCATGTTGACATCGATGCAGAGGGGGAGCGGGTCCCCGGGGGTTTTTGCGAGGGCCTGGGAGAGGAGCTGCAACTGGCCCAGGTCGTCCCCTATGGCCCAGAAGCAGGTCTGGGGGTAGTTCTGTCTTAGGGCGGCAAAGCGGCCAAGGGCGGGGCCCACCAGTGGATAGGCCATCATCACATGGGGGGCTCCGGTGCGGGCGCAGAGTTCGGCTTCGGCTATGGTGGCGCACTTAAACCGGCTTATGCCCTTCTCCATCTGCATGAGGAGAATTTCCCTGGTCTTGTGGGTCTTTACGTGGGGCCAGAGGCGTTCGGGATTCCCCGCCAGGGCTATGACCCCATCGGTATTCCTCTCAATCTGATCCCTATAAAAGACGAGGGCCGGCGAGGGGATCTCTTCTTCGCCATCAAAATGATAATTCATATACCCATCCTAGCATAGTTTATGCTACCCTAGCTCATGGAAGAACTGGAAAAGCGTTACGATGGTCAATCAATAGAAAGAAAGATGCAGGAGTTCTGGGCCGCCGAGGGGATCTATTCCTTTGACCCTTTGGACCCCCGGCCCCTCTACTCCATAGACACCCCGCCTCCTACGGTAAGCGGCAGTCTCCACATGGGGCATATTTTTAGCTACACCCAGGCGGAGATGATCGCCCGGTACCGCCGCATGCGGGGCTACAATGTATTCTATCCCTTCGGCTTCGATGACAACGGCCTTCCCTCGGAGCGGCTGGTGGAAAAGGAGCTGGGGATCCGGGCGGGGGACCTTTCCCGAAAGGAGTTCTGGGAGCACTGCATCAGCATCACCGGGCGCTACGAAGAAGAGTTCATGGCCCTCTGGAAGTCCATGGGTTTCTCCTGCGACTGGAAGCTCCTTTACTCTACGATTAGCCCCAATACCCAAAAGCTCTCCCAGGCTTCGTTCATCCGTCTGGCCCAGGGGGGGCATGCCTACCTAAAGGAATCGCCGGTCCTCTGGTGCACCGAGTGCGGCACCTCCATAGCCCAGGCGGAGCTGGATTCAAAAGAAACCGAGACCTTCTTTCATTACATCCCCTTTAGCATCCAGGGGCGGCCCCTGGAAATTGCCACCACCAGGCCCGAGCTGCTTCCGGCGGTGGTCTGTGTCTTTGTCCATCCCGAAGACGGGCGCTACCGGGAGCTCCTGGGCAGCATGGTGAAGGTGCCCCTCTTCAATTTTGAAGTGCCCCTCCTGGCAGACGAAAAGGTCGACATGGCCAAGGGAACCGGGGCGGTCATGTGTGCCACCTACGGAGACCTGACCGACGTGGAATGGGGGGAACTCCACCAGCTTCCCTACAAGAAGGTGATCCTCAGCGGGGGCACCATGGCAGAAGAGCTGCCCCTTATCGGGGGGCTGAGTGTTAAGGCGGCCCGAAAGGAGGTGGTGGCTCTGCTGGAAAGGGAGGGGCTCCTGAACCGCTCGGAGGAGCTAAGCCATGTGGTGGGGGTCCACGAAAGGTGCGGCACCGAGGTGGAGATAATTCCCTCTCCCCAGTGGTATATCCGGGTGCTCAACAAGAAGGAAGATCTCTTAAAGGCCGGAGACAGGATCAAGTGGCACCCCGAATACATGAAGGCCCGCTTTGTGAACTGGGTGGAGGGCCTTAAATGGGACTGGTGTATCTCCCGGCAGCGTTTCTTTGGGGTGCCCATCCCGGTCTGGTATTGCCGCTCTTGCGGGAAGGCCCGCTATGCCGCCCCGGAGGAGCTTCCGGTGAACCCCATGGAAAACAGCCCCAGCGGGGACTGCGAATGCGGCGCCCGGGACTTTGAGGGGGACCGGGCGGTCCTGGACACCTGGGCCACTTCTTCCATCACCCCCCTCATCAACCTGGATACCCTGAAGGGCCTTAAGGGAGAGGGGGATTCATTCCTCCCCATGGGGATGCGGACCCAGGCCCACGAGATCATCCGCACCTGGGCCTTCTATACCATGGTGATGGATCTCTATCACCGGGGGGATATTCCCTGGAAGGACATCATGATCTGCGGCTTTGTCCTGGCCAAGCCGGGCGAGAAGATCAGCAAGTCCAAGTCCAACTCGGACCTAAGCCCCCAGGATCTGATCGGGGAGTACTCGGCCGATGCGATTCGATACTGGGCGGCCAATGCCCGGCTGGGGACCGACATGTACTTTGACCTTAAGGCCATAGAGGAGGGTTCGAAGCGCTTTATGACCAAGCTGTGGAACTCGGCCCGCTTCGTCCTGGGGCACCTTCAAGACTTCGATCCCTCCTATGTACCCCCTGCTCTGATGCCGGCGGACCGCTGGATCATGGAGCGGACCCGGGAGTGCCTCCTGGAAGCGGTGCGGCACCTGGATGAGTACGAGGTGGGGCTGGCCCGAAAGACGGCGGACGAGCTTTTCTGGCGGGACCTCTGCGACTACTACATCGAAATCGTGAAGGACCGGCTCTACAAACCGGAACTCCATGGGGAAGAGGGGCGCCGGTCGGGGCAGTATGCCATCTACCATTGTCTTCTTTCTATATTACAGATCTATGCCATCTATATACCCCACCAGGCTGAGTACATTTACCAGCGGGGCTTTAAGGCCCATGTGGGGGCCCCCTCGATCCACCTGACCCAATGGGATATTCCCCAGGGGGGCCTGGATAGGGAGATCCTCGAGTTTGGGGAGGCCCTGCAGGGGGCCATCGCCGAGGTCCGGCGCTATAAAACCGAGCATAGCCTGTCCATCAGCGCCGAGCTGCCCCTGGGCCGGATCAAAACGAAGGAGGCCTTTCTTGCCTGGTTTAAAGAGAGCGAGGGGGATTTTAAGGCCTGCACCAGGGTTGCAGATATAAACTACGAGTTAATCGACCCTTAAACCGGCGGGGTGATCAGGGGCAGGAGACCCATAGACCTAGCAAATTTCGAAAATTCACCCTATAATCGGTTCATTACGGAGCTTTGCTTATGGACGCGGATCTTATCATCATAGGGGCCGGCCCGGGGGGTCTTACGGCGGCCCAGTACGGTGCCCGATCGAACCTTTCGGTCCTGGTCTTGGAACAGCTTGCCCACGGCGGCCAGGCCCTGCTGATCGACGCCCTGGAGAACTACCCCGGCATAGCTCCGGGAAAAACGGGCTTCCAGTTCGCCGACGACCTGCATAGGCAGGCGGTGGATTTCGGCGCCAGGTTCCTTTCCGAAGCGGCCCTGGGTCTATCCAAAGAGGGGGATGCCTTTACGGTCACCCTGGGGAACGGGGAGACCAGGCAGGCCCCGGCGATCATCATGGCCACCGGGGCCAAGCACCGGAAGCTGGGGATCCCGGGGGAAGAAGAATTCTACGGCCGGGGGGTTTCGTATTGCGCAACCTGCGACGGCCCCTTTTTTAAGAACAAGAAAATCTTCGTGGTGGGGGGCGGCGACTCGGCCTGTGTGGAGGCCCTCTTTCTTTCAAGGCTCAGCGATAAAATAGTCCACATCCACCGGCGGGACCGCTTTAGGGCCCAGAAGTCCCTGGCCGATCAGGTCTTAAAGAACCCCCACATCCAGGTCCGGTTTAACCTGACCATGAAGGAGATCCTGGGCCAGGGGGGAAAGCTCCAGTCGGTGATCCTGAGGGCTACCAACAATAAAGGGGAGGAAGAGGGGCCCCCCCTGGACGCCGAAGATGCGGATGGGGTGTTCATCTTTACCGGGACCATCCCCCAGAGCAGTCTGGTCAACGGGGAGGGCCCCCTTAAGGCAGAGCTGGACGAGGGGGGTTATATCATCACCGACGAGAAGATGGCCAGCTCCATTCCGGGGCTCTATGCGGTGGGGGATGTGCGGACCACCCCCTTCCGGCAGGTAGTAACCGCCGCCGCCGATGGAGCTGTGGCGGCCCACTGGGCTGCGGCCTATATAGACGAACTAAGAGGGGAGGCCTACTAGGGGCCATGAGAGTTCCAGGGACCCGGCGAAGTTTACTCATCCTCCTTCTCTCAATCTTTGCTGTCTTTGTGAGCGTCCTGGCCTTCTCTTCCCGGGAGGAAGATGAGGGGCCGAACATCTCCTGGGCTCCCCCCTACCCTGCCCTCTCGTATGCCCCGGAAGCCCCCTCTGCCCGGGACCTGGCTGTCTACCTGACCAATCAAATGAGCGACGAAGAGGCCCTGGCCCAGACCTTTATGCTGGGCTGGGTGGGAGCCGAACCTTCCCCCCTCATCATGGACTGGATAAAAGAGCGGGGCATAGGGGGGGTGAAGATCTTCGGCTGGAATACCGACGATACCCGGCGGCTGGCCGAAACGGTGGGGGAACTGCAGCGGGCGGCCCTGGACTCGGGGCATGGGATTCCCCTTTTAGTGGCCACCGATCAGGAGGGGGGACTGGTGCGGCACGTGAAGGGGGCCACCAGCGAGACCCCGGGGAACATGGCCATAGGGGCTTCGGGGCGGCCCGCCGATGCCTACTGGGCCGGGTACTACATCGCCCAGGAAATCGCCCTTTTGGGGGTGAACATGAACTTTGCCCCCACGGTGGATCTCTTCACCGACCGGAACTCGGTTTTGATAGGCCCCCGCTCCTTTGGGGATGATCCCCTTCAGGCGGGAATCCTGGGGGCCGCCTTTATGCGGGGGCAGCAAGAGACGGGGATGATTCCCACGGCCAAGCACTTTCCGGGCCACGGAGCCACCGCCCTGGACTCCCATGGGGTCCTGCCCATCATCGATGCGGATCTGGATCTGTTGTGGGAGCGGGAGCTGGTTCCCTACAGGCACCTGGTGGCCGAGGGGGTCCCGGTGATCATGTCGGGCCATTTGGCCTTTCCCAATACCCCCGGGGGCCGGACCCCCGCCTCCCTCTCCCGCTGGTTCTTGACGGAGCTCCTGAGGGGCCAGATGGGTTACGAGGGGCTCATTATTACCGACGACCTCATGATGATAGGGGCCACGGTCTATACGGGCAGTCTTTCCCGGGCGGCCAAGCAGGCCATAGAGGCGGGGAACGATATCATCATGTTCTCCCAGACCCCCCATTTAAACGATGCCATCTGGACCTTCCTTCTGGCCTCCATGCAGAGCGAGGAGGATTTTAGGGAGCGGGTCCGGGATGCCTGCCGCCGAATCCTGACCCTCAAACTGGAACAGCTTCAGGGGGATGGGGTACCCCTGATCCCCGACCTGGCCCGGGTGGACCAGGGCTTGCTGGACCCCCAGGGCTCGGCCTTCTTTTTAAGCCTCGCCGCCCGGAGCGTCACGGTCACCCATAACGAAGGGGGCCTTATTCCCCTGCAGGGCGAAGAGGCGGGGCGGATCCTCCTGGTGGGAAACTTCACTGACTTTATCAACTACGGAAGGAGGGCCTTTCCCGGGGCCGCATCCTACTGGTACGGGACCACTGCCTCTGGCCCATCGGCGGCCCTTTTAAACCAGGCCCGGAACGCCGACACCATCATCGTCTCGGTCTCGGGCCCCGGGGGCCTGCGGATCCTCGAAGGGCTTCGGCCCCTGGGGAAAAAGGTCATCGTCTTCTCGGTCTTAAGTCCCGTTTTTCTGGAGGACCTGGACTGGGTGGACGGGGCCCTGGCGGTCTACAGCTACGCCCCGGAATCCTTCATCGCCGGGTTTTCGGTGCTCCTGGGGCGGATAGAGTCCCAGGGGAGGCTCCCCTTTAGCGTCCAGGGGCTCTAGGATGAAGTGGCGGAAACTGCCGGAGGAGCTCCGAAAAGAGGGGGAGGCCTTTCTGAGGGCCCGGGAGCGGTTCTGCGTCACCGCCTATGCCCGGTTCCTCCGCCACGAAAAGCAGGGCCACACCTGGTTCCTGAACAACCCGGAGGGGGGAATCAGGGCCCTTTTGCTCCATACGGGCCAATCCCTCTTCCCGGTCTTCAATAAAAGCTCCGATATTCCCTCCCCCCGCTTTCTTAACCGGTTTTTGGGAAAGGTGCCTATCCACGCCATCCAGGCCCTTAAGGAGGATGCGGAGGTCTTGGAGACCCTCATGGAGGCCCAGGGCTACTATGCGGCGGAACGGATCAACTACGATCTGATGAACCTGGAAGCCTCGCCCAGCCAGAGGGCCCTGGAGGCAGGTCCGCCGGAGCTGATTATCCGATCCCCCGTCAGGGAGGATGAAAGGGCCCTCTACGAACTCCATTCGGCCTACGAGATCGAAGAGGTCCTGCCCCAGGGAGCGGTCCATAGCCCCGCTTCCAGCCAGCATAACCTGAGCCGCATCCTGTCGGGCCAGCGTATCCTGGTGGCAGAACTGGAGGGCCGCTTGGTGGGCAAAATAAACACCAATGCCCAGTCCCAGAACTACTTCCAGATAGGAGGGGTCTATGTCCGGCCCGACCTCAGGAGCCGGGGCATAGCCACCAGGATGTGTGCGGTCTTTCTGCAGACCCTCATGACCACCGGAAGGAGTATCAGCCTCTTTGTTAAAAAGCGGAATACCCCGGCCCGGATGGTCTACGAGAAGATAGGCTTTAGCATCCTGGGAGATTATAGGATTAACTATTATTGACATCCTCTGGATAAGGTTGTATCATTTTAAACGGTAGATAATTTATATTTTGTCACAACAAGGAGAAAATGATGAGAAAACTATTATTAGTGTTCTGCGCACTTATCCTGATTACGGGCCTTGGCTTTGCTCAGGATGAACAACCGGCTGCTGGTGCTGCCGCTGAACCCCGCTTCGAACGGTTCAACATGGAATTCAGCATGGGCTTCCCCATCCACTGGTCCAATGGCTTCGATGACGGCGAACTCTACTGGTGGAATAACCCCACCGACAACGGCCTTAACAACCGCAGGCCTGACAAGACCGTCACCGCTTCGACCTCCTTTGGGGTAGCCTTCGTTACCAACTTTAACCGAACCTTTGGTGTAACCGTCGATGCGGACATCTTTTATGGGACCAGACTCCAGGGTTTTGCCACCCCCACCTCTGACTATGTCTCCATGTTCGGCTTTAACGCCTTTTTAGGGCCCATTATTAATATCTTTAATAATGACCTCCTAAAAGTACCCCTGGGAATCGGCGGCCACCTCTACTACTTCAGCGATGAAGTCTGGGCCCCCATCCTTGGTGTTACCAGCGGAACCCCACCGGCATCAGCCGGCGAATGGCTCAAGAGGAAGGATCTACAGTTTGGCCCCGCGGTCAGCCTGGGTGTCCAGTTCCACTTTGACAGGACCATCTACCTCTTCAGCCGCACCATGGTAGCATTGGATCTCTACCGGATCATCACCCTGGAAGGCTTTAACGACCTGGATAATGACAGCGTCCCGGAATATTCCAAGATCACCGGCAGGGGCGTAGAGATGAACTGGCTCGTGAAGCCCTCTATTGGCCTTGGTATTAAGTGGTAAGAAACTAGCGTAAGCACAACCTGACCGCCTAAGGGTGGTCAGGTTTTTTTTTGCCCCCAGCTATGCTACCATGGCCCCATGGCAGATATACAGGAACTCTTAAAACAATCGGGTGCCCTTTTAGAGGGGCATTTTCTCTTTTCATCGGGCCGCCATGGGGACCGCTACTTTCAATGCGCCAAGCTTTTGGAGGACCCACGGCGGGCAGAGGCGGCCCTTTCAGACCTGGCAGCGGCCCTAAAGGCCGACCTGGCCCTGGGGAAGATCCAGGCCGATGCGGTGGTGGGCCCCGCCATAGGGGGCATCATCGTGGCCTACGAGCTGGCCCGCCAGCTTGGGCTGCCGGTTTTTTTCACCGAAAGGGATGATTCTGGTACCATGTCTTTACGGCGGGGCTTTGAAGTCCGGCCGGGGCAGAGGCTTATCATCGCCGAGGATGTGGTGACCACCGCCAAATCCAGCGGCGAATGTGCCAAGGCCTTGGAGGATCTGGGGGGCCAGGTGACAGCCCTGGCCTGCATCGTCGACCGGCGGGCCCCGGACCTGAAAGACCCTTGGCCCTTTTACAGCGCATGCCGCATGGAGGCCCAGAGCTGGCTGCCTGAGGAATGCCCCCTATGCAAGCAGGGCCTGCCCCTGGTAAAACCGGGCTCCCGGAGGATCTAGAGACATTCCCCTACCCCGCCAAGGGTGACTAATATCCTCAAAATTGCTATACTGGAAGAGACAAATCCGCACTGCCGGGAGCCCAGGCTCAATCGGGGCGCATCAAATTTAAGGAACATACAGTGTCTGATTCGGGAATTTTGGAAGGAACAGCTCCCAGCGGCAGGGTTATTCCCATCGCCATAGAAGATGAAGTAAAGAACGACTTTCTTACCTACGCCATGTCGGTCATCGTGTCCCGGGCCCTGCCGGACGTGCGGGACGGCCTTAAGCCGGTGCACCGGCGGCTCATGTACTCCATGGGGGAGCTGAGTCTTCGCTCAAATCAAGCTACGAAAAAATGCGCCCGCATCGTCGGGGACACCATGGGAAAGTACCACCCCCACGGAGACCTGGCCCTTTATGATGCCCTGGTCCGGATGGCCCAGGATTTTTCCCTCCGCTACCCCCTCATCGAGGGCCAGGGCAACTTTGGCTCCCTGGCTCCCGACGGGGCGGCGGCCATGCGTTACACCGAGGCCAGGCTTTCCCGCTTTGGCGAAGAAATGCTCCAGGATCTGGGTAAAGAAACCGTCGATTTTACCCCCAATTTTTCTGAAGAAGAGGATGAGCCCACGGTCCTGCCGGCGGTGGTTCCCAACTTGCTTGTTAATGGCTCGAGCGGCATCGCCGTGGGGATGGCCACCAACATGGCTCCCCACAACCTGGTAGAGGTCTGCGATGCGGTCTGCGCCATGATCGACAATCCCGATATCAGCATCGATGATCTTATGAAGTATATCCAGGGCCCCGACTTTCCCACTGGGGGCCTGATTTTTGGGCGCCGGGGCATCCGCGAGGCCTATAGGACGGGCCGGGGGAAAATCCTCGTCAGGGGCCGCTTTACCGTAGAGACCGCCAAGGGGGGGAAAGAAACCATCGTCTTCAACGAGATCCCCTACGGCACCTATATCAAGCCCCTTTTGGAGCGCATAGGCGCCCTGGTGAGGGACAAGGTCATAGACGGCATCGCCAGCTTTAACGATGAATCGGGCAAGGATGAGCCGGTACGGCTGGTCTTCGAGCTAAAGAAGGGGGCCATCTTAAAGGTGGTATTAAACCAGCTTTTTTCGAACACCCAGCTGCAGTCCACCTTTGGGATCATCAACCTGGCCCTGGTGGGGGGGCGGCCCCAGCACCTCAACTTAAGGGATCTGATTCATTACTTTATCGAGCACCGGGTGGAAGTCGTAACCCGGCGGACCCAGTACGATTTACGAAAGGCTGAAGAGCGGGCCCATATCCTGGAGGGGCTCATCATCGCCCTGGCTAACATAGACGAAGTGGTGGCCCTGATCAGGGCATCCAAGGATGTGGCCGAGGCCCGGGAAAAGCTCCAGCAGAGGTTCCTTTTAAGCGAGGCCCAGTCCAGGGCCATCGTCGAAATGCAGCTGGGCCGCCTGACGAGCCTGGAGGTAGAAAAGATAGAGCAGGAACTGTCTGAACTTAAAGTGCAGATAGCCTACTACAAGGAGCTTTTGGCGGACGAGCATAAGCTTCGGGGCGTCATAAAAGATGAGACCAAGGCAGTGTCGGACAAGTACGGGGACCCCCGGCGGACCGAAATTGTGGCCGGCGAAGTAGAAAGCATCAACATCGAAGATCTGATCAAAAAAGAAGAGATGATCATCCTTATCTCCAACCTGGGCTATGTAAAACGGGTCCCCGTTTCGAGCTACAAAAACCAGGGCCGGGGGGGCAAGGGCATGCAAAGCGCCAAGCTCACCGAGGACGATTTTGTGGACCAGCTCTTTGTGGCTTCCACCCACGATTACATCATGTTTATCACCAGCGAGGGCAAGGCCTACTGGATGAAGGTCCACGAGCTCCCCGAGGGAAGCCGGACCAGCAAGGGGAGCCACATCAAGAGCCTCCTCATGGTTTCGCCTAACGAAGATATCACCGCCATCGTGGCCTTTAAGGATTTCAGCAACGCCGATAACGAAGGCCCCTACCTGCTTATGGGAACCGCCCGGGGGGTGGTCAAGAAGGCCCGGGTAAGCGAGTTTGCCAATGCCCGGACCAGGGGCATCATCGCCATCCGCCTGGATGAGGGGGACCGCCTGGTAAGCGCCCTTTTGACCGAGGGCCAGGACGAGGTGGTGCTTATCTCCCGCAAGGGCCGGGCCTTAAGGACCCACGAGGAGCATATCCGGGCCATGGGCCGGTCGTCCCGGGGGGTCACGGGGATGCGGCTCGGGGGCGACGACGAACTGGCGGGGCTCCTTCGGGTAAGCCAGACCGAAAAGATGCTTATCATCTCGGAGTACGGTTTTGGGAAGAGGGTCGATTACAGCGAGTTTAGCTCCCATGGCCGGGGTACCGGGGGCCAGAGGATCTACACGGTGACCGAAAAAACCGGAGAGATCGTGGGCTGCGTAAGCACCCAGGATGACGAAGAAATCATGTGCATTACCAGCCAGGGAAAATCGATAAAGCTAAAAGTGTCCTCTATCCGGGTCATGGGCCGCAGTGCCCAGGGGGTAAGGATCTTGAGCATAGAAAAACCCGACTTTGTCATCGGCCTGGACAGGATCGTAAAAGAAGAAGAATCCTAGACAGCCAGTTTCTCCAGGGCCGCAAGCTTGGCGGCCGTACAGAAGACCTCCATGGCTCCCTTTAATTCCTCCAGAGGAGGAAAGCTGGGGGCTATCCGTACATAGCGATCTTCCGGGTCTATACCATAGGGGTGGGTGGCCCCCGCATCGGTCAAGACGACCCCTGCCTCTTTGCAGAGGGCCACGATGCGCTTGGCACAGCCCGGGGGGGCCACGAAGGTGATAAAATAGCCCCCCTCAGGCTTAATCCATTCCCCGGCACCCAGGCCCCTTAGTTGGGTTTCCAGGGTATTAAGGACCGCATCAAACTTGGGCCGCAGGATGGCGGCATGCTTTTCCATCTGGGCCCTGATTCCCGCCATATCCTTTAAGAACCTTACATGCCGGAGCATGTTTATCTTGTCCCAGCCTATGGCCTGCATGGAAAGCTGTTTGGCCGTAAAGGCGATATTTTCCTTCGAAGCCCCCATGAAGGCGACTCCTGCCCCGGGAAAGGTGATCTTATTGGTGGAGCCAAAGAGATAGAGCATGTGGGGGTTCCCCCCCTCCTTGCAGGCATCCAGGGGGTTAAGGAGGTCCTGATCCCGGTAGACCAGGTGCATGGCGTAGGCGTTGTCGCAGAAGATGCGAAAGTCCTTGGCCGCGGGCCTTAGGGCCCCCAGACGACGGATGACCCTATCTGAGTAACTGAGCCCCGTAGGGTTAGAGTACTTAGGCACGCACCACATGCCCTTAATCAGGGGGTCGGCGGCGCTGAGCTCTTCGACCAGATCCATGTCAGGGCCCTCGGCGTCCATGGGGACGTTTATCATCTCTATGCCCAGAAACTGGCAGATGGAAAAATGCCGGTCGTAGCCGGGGACGGGGCAGAGGAACTTGACCTTTTCTTCCTGAACCCAGGGCCGCGGGGAACCCAGGACCCCCGTGAGCATGGCCCGGGCAAGGCAGTCGTACATCATATTGAGAGAAGAAGAACCGCCGACGATGATATCATCCGCGGGGACCCCCAGGTACTGGGCGAAAAGTTTTTTCGCCTCCCCCAGGCCCGTAAGCTCCCCGTAGTTTCGGGTGTCTATGTTCCCCTCTGCCAGGAAGCCCTGGGAGGCGTTCACCGTTTCCAAAAGGCCCATGGAGAGGTCCAGTTGATCTTCCCCGGGTTTCCCCCGGGCCATGTTTAGAGCTAGACCCCTGGAGGCATAGGATTTCATGAGATCTTGGAGGGTCTCTTTTTCTTTAGCTCGATCTGCCGAGGAGAGCTCATCGTATGGCTTCATGGTGATCCTCTCATTAATTTATTATGGAACCCCCTGGGTGAAAATGCAACTATTCAAAACCCCAGGTTTATCTATATACTCTACATGCCATGGCAAAGAGCCCAGGAACAAATCCAGAAGAACAATACCAAACCCTTAGAATAGGAGCCATTAACGAACACCGGGACCGGGAAAGGGGACTCTTGGTCTACCCGGTCTACTCAAGACGTTCGGGGGGCCTTTCGGTGGGGGTTAACCTTTTCCCGGACCGCAAAGTTTGCAATTTTAACTGCCCCTACTGTGAGGTCTTTCCCTTCTCGAATAAAAATAAATTTTCCCTCCCCCAGATGAAAGAAGATCTTGTTTCTACCATAAGGAAAGCTCTCCAAGAAAGGGTTCCCGTCCGGGATATCTGCTTTTCCGGGAACGGGGAACCTACCCTCTCGCCCTTTTTTTTTGAGGCCCTGGAAGAAGCGGCCAGGTTGAGGGATGAACTGGCCCCCAAGGCCCATCTGGTGCTTATCACCAATGGGAGCAGCCTGGGGGATAAAAACATGAGGCAGCAGCTCCATGAAGCTGCCGCGGGGCCTTGGGCCCTTCGGATCTGGCTAAAGCTGGATGCGGGGACCCCTTCCTGGTATGAAAAAATAAACAGGTCTACAATCCCCTACGAAAAGCTGATATCGGGGATCAGGGAGTTCAGCTCCTATAGTCCCCTAAGCTTTCAAACCATGATCTGCGGCATAGAAGGCGGGCCGCCCCCGGAGGAAGAAGAGCGGGCCTGGGAAAAACTCCTCATAGATCTGGTTGGAAGGGCCGGGGGTACCTGGCGAAGGCAGGCAAACCGCCCCGGCGGAAGGGGGATCCGCAGTATCATGATCTACGGCAAGGCCCGGCCCGCTCCGGATGATCCCCTTGCGGCGGCCCTGCCGGATGAGTACCTGGAAAAGAGGGCCGCATCCCTCAGGGCCGCCATGGGAGCTGTTTATTTTACCGGGGCCCCGCCGGTGGAGGTCTATAAATAATATGCCCAATACGCCCTGGTGGAAAGAGAGGGTGGCCTACCAGATCTACCCGAGGAGCTTTCAGGACTCTTCGGCCACCGGGACCCCCGACGACGGCATAGGTGACATCCCGGGGATCATCTCCCGGCTGGATGAGATCCAGGACCTGGGGGCGGGAATAATCTGGCTCTCCCCGGTCTACCGCTCCCCCGATGCGGACAATGGCTACGATATCAGCGATTACTATGCCATAGACCCCAGGTACGGCACCATGGAGGACATGGAGCGGCTCTTTGCCGAGGCCGCCAAGCGGGACATTAAAATCATCATGGACCTGGTGATCAACCATACTTCCGACGAACACCATTGGTTTCAAGAGAGCCGGGACCCCCTTAGCCCCTACCGGGATTACTATATCTGGCGCAAACCCAGGATAGACCGCCGGGGCCGGAAGGCTCCCCCCAACAACTGGACAGGCTTTTTCATGGGCGATGTCTGGGAATACGATGAACAGAGCGACGAATACTACCTGCACCTTTTTGACAAAAAACAACCGGACCTCAATTACCAGAACCCCCGGGTCATCGAAGAGGTGAAGAAGATCCTCCAGTTTTGGCTTGATAAGGGGGCCGGGGGCTTTCGCTGCGATGTGATCAACATCATTTACAAGGAGAGCCTGGAGGACGGAAAACAGGACCTCCTTTCCCGGCTGGTGCCGGTGGTCCGGGGGCTGGAACACTACAAGGGCCGGGAGGGGAACCACGCCATCCTTAGGGAACTCCGTGCTGAGGTCCTGGATCGCTACGACTGCTTTACTGTCGGCGAGACCGTGATGGTGGACCTGGAAGATGCGAAACTCCTCTGTGACCAAAAACGGCGGGAGCTGAACATGCTCTTTTACTTCGAGCACCTGGAGGTGGATCGCCGCATTGCCCGATTCATTCCCAAAAGGTTCCGGGCTGCGAAGCTCCTGTCGGTATTATCAAAGTGGCAGAGGGGCCTGGAATGGAATGCGGTGTATCTGGAAAACCACGACCAGAGCCGCATCGTCTCCCACTTTGGGGCCGCCCGGGGAAAGCTTCTTAAACGGGCTTACCCCTGGACAGCGGAAGATACCCTGGCCTGGGAGCGGAGTGCCAAGATGCTGGCCCTGCTGCAGATGACCCTTAAGGGGACCCCCTTTGTCTACCAGGGCCAGGAGATAGGGATGACCAACTTCGACTATGAAGGCCTGGATGAAGTAAAGGATGTGGAGAGCCAGGGGCTTAATAAACTCATGAAGAGCATGGGGGTCCCCCGTTTTTTGCGCTGGAAATGGATCAGGGCCAGCTCCCGGGACAATGGCAGGACCCCCATGCAGTGGGACGGGACCGAGAACGCCGGCTTTAGCAAGGGGAGGCCCTGGCTGGGGCTGAACAGCAATTTCAAGCATATCAATTATGAGGCCCAAAGGGATGATCCCCGGTCGGTCTTGAGTTTCTATAAGGCCCTCATAACCCTGCGAAAAAACAATCCCTGCCTGCGGGAGGGAGACTTTATCCCCCTTTACGGGGATAGGCGGCTCATGGTGTACCGGCGCAGGAATGCCAAGGGGGAAAGCTATACCCTGGGGTTAAATTTTTCGGGGAAGGAAACCAAAATACCCCGGAAGGTAAGGGCCCACTTGCAAGGAAAAGTTCTGGTTTCTAACACGGACCGGAAAGAAGCCCCCAGGGGAAGCCTACTCCCCTGGGAAGGTATATTAATAAGGATGGAGGACGGGGAATGAAAAATTTAAACGAAAAGGCCAGTGCGGCCAGGTTTCTTTTAGGGGGCATAGGGACCGGGAACATCTCCCTGGACCAGAATGCCCGGCTCTGCGACATCGAGATCTGGAGTGTCCCCAACAAGGGCTTCCGCAGTCCCTATAGTTTCTTTGCCGTCCGGGCAGAGGAACCCAGCGGCGCTGTTCATGCCAAGGCCCTGGAATCCTGGTTACAACCCCCCTATAAGCACCCCCACGGGGCTCCCTTTAGGCTCATGGAGGGCTTTTCGCGGTTTAAGCATTCCCAGATGAGCGGGGATGTCTCTTTTGTGAACTATACCCTCAGCGACGAAGGGATCCCCCTTACGGCGGAGCTTGAGGCCTTTAGCCCCTTCATCCCCCTTAACACCGACGATTCTTCCCTTCCCGCAGGGGTCCTGCGTTACTCCATCACCAACAATGCCAAGGCAGCCCTCAAGGTAAGTGTGGCCGGTTCCTTTTGCAACTTAAGTGGTCTAACCGATAAGACCACCGACTGGACCCATCAGATAGGGTTTGGGCCCAGCAAGAATAGCTTTGTAAAGTCCGATACCCTGCAGGGGATCCATTTTACCCCTCTGGAAAAACCCGAGGATGATCTAGATTATTTAGAGATGGCCCTGCTCACCACTGAGAAAGAAAAGGTCAGCTACCTGGACTTATGGTACCAGGGGGCCTGGCTGGACGGTCTTCAGGATTTCTGGAATGACTTTACCTCCGACGGGGAACTGAGCCCCGGACGGACCCTGGACCTGATCGGCAACAAGGATGTGAATGTTACCTGCCCGGTGGGTTCGGTATGCATAAAAAAAGAAATAGCTCCAGGGGAAAAGAAGACCTTCGAATTTATTATCACCTGGTATAAGCCCAACCGGATCAACTCCTGGCATCCAAACTGGTATACCCGAAAGGGCAGCACAGGTTCGGTTAAAAACTATTACACCAAATTCGGGAAGCCCCTGGAAACGGCGGAGTACCTGGTTAAAAACATGGAACGCCTGGAGGGGGACTCAAGGAAATTTGTTAAGGCCCTTAACACCGGGGTGCTTCCGGAAGAGGTGATCTCCGCCCTCATGGCCACCTCCACGGTGATAAAGAGCAACACCTGCTTTAGGGTTGAGGACGGCACCTTCTTTGCCTGGGAGGGCTGCAACGACACCTCAGGGAGCTGTGACGGTAACTGCACCCACGTGTGGAACTATACCCAGTCCCTGGCCTTTTTATTCCCCGACCTGGAACGGTCCATGCGGCGGACCGAGTTTCTTACAGAAACCGAAGAGGACGGGAAGCAGAACTTCCGGGCCCGGAAATACTTTAATGACCCGGACCACAACATGCACCCCGCAGCGGACGGACAGCTAGGAACGGTGATCCGCCTGTACCGGGACTGGAAGCTCTGCGGGGACCATGCCTTTATTACGGAACTATGGCCCCAGGCCAAGAAGGCCCTGGAATACGCCTTTACCTATTGGGACAAGGACGGGGACGGGGTCATGGAGGGCCAACAGCACAACACCTACGATATCGAGTTTTACGGTGTCACCAGCATGCTTAACTCGATTTTCTATGCCGCCCTGAGGGCCGGCGAAGAGATCAGCCTTTACCTGGGGGATGAGGCATCGGCCCAAAAGTATAAGGCCCTGAGGGAGAAGGGGAAGGAAAAAATTGACGCCCTCTGTTTTAACGGGGAGTACTACGAACAGAAGCTCGATGATATCCAAAAGTACAAGTATCAATTTGGTTCGGGCTGTCTTTCGGATCAGCTTTTGGGCCAGCAGCTGGCCCATGTTTCGGGGCTGGGCTATATCCTGGACGAAAAAAACGTAAAGACCGCCGTAAAGAGTATCTTTACCCACTGCTTTAGGGAGAACCTGGAGCAGTACACCAACACCCAGCGCACCTATGCCCTCAATGATGAGGGGGGGCTCCTTTTATGCAGCTGGCCCCGGGGCGGGAGGCCCGAGATTCCCTTTGTCTACAGCGACGAGGTCTGGTCGGGCATTGAGTACCAGGTGGCCTCCCACCTTATCTACGAGGGCTTTGTGGAAGAGGGCCTAAAGATCGTCGCTGCCTGCCGGGCCCGGCATGACGGAATAAAGCGGAGCCCCTGGAACGAGGTTGAATGCGGCCACCACTATGCCCGTTCCCTGGCAAGTTACGGGGTCCTATTAGCCCTAACAGGGTTCCGCTGCGATGCCCAAAACAAGACCCTCTATTTTAAGCCCGCAATTAAAGAAGAAAACTTTACGGGGTTTTTCTGCTGCAACGACGGCTGGGGCCTTTACCATCAGAAGAAGGGCCCCGATGGCCTTAGGGGAGAAATCGAAACCTTCTATGGAAACCTGGAGGACTACAAGGTACTTAGCTGCTAGGACTACCCGGATTCTGACCCCTCTCGATGAAATCCTCCAGGGGGAAGTCGGGGGGGAGGTGCAGCTTAAAGTGGGCAAAGAACCTCACCGGATAGCCGTCTACCGCAAATGGCATGTTGTTGATAACCCGTATATAGGGCTGGGCCATCTCTATGATAACGAACACTTCCCCGTAATCATTTAGATAGGGGAAGATATCGTCGGGGGAATCAAAGAAGTAGTAAACCTGCTCTTTATTAAAGTAGGGAACCAGGTCGGCATACCTCCAGAGGGAGCGGTTCATGATCAAAACAGGTATATCAGGCTCATCGATAAAAATGTAATTGTCGCCCTTGGTTAGATAGAGATGCTCTACTTTACTCTGATCCCTTAGGGGGAGCAAAAACCCGAAGCACAAAACAGCAATGGCAGCTATGGTAAATAATTTTTTCCTGCCCTGAAGCTCCAGAGATTCCAGAAAGCAAAGGGGAATAAGGATGAGGAAGGGGAACATAGGCATGGCATAACGGAGCAGCTTATAGGGAGCACTTAGCATGGCCAGAGAAATATAAATGAGGCTTATAAGCAAAACCACCCCTGGCAATCCAAAGGAGAATTTTTTATAAAGGAAGCGGTTGCTGCAAAAAAGGACAACACAGAGGAGGATGCCAGGGAGGGCGAAATAATGCCGATGCATCATCCAGGAAAGTTCCATAAAAGAAACCAGGGTGTTATCAATAAAAAACTGGAAGAGGGTCCGGGGAATCTCCGTGGCCCGGTAGGAGAAGAAGCCCTGGATATAACGCAGGTACAGAACCTGGGCAATGACCAGGCTTATGCCAAAAATAACTGCATAAAATTTTATTCTTTCCTGGGTCCCTTCTTTTATGGAATCGATGATGAGATAAATGCCAAAGAGGACCACCAGGATGATGGCATAGTAGCCGGACAAAAGGGTTAAGGCGGTAATAAGGGAGAGGGGGAAAATGAGGGGGGGCAGCTTTTCTGCCCGCATCAACTTGACTGCACAAAAGATAAAAATTATGAACAGGGCCTCTTGCAGCTGGTAGGGCCGCAGAAAGAGGGTATTGGAAATACCGGCGGTAGAAAGGAAGGCACAGAAAAGGCCGGCATATTGAAAAAGCTTGGATTGGGGAAAAACATGGCGCAGAAACAGGAAAAAGAAAATAAAGGAGAGGGTGAAAAAGATGAGGTTTAAGCGGGTGCCCCGCAGAATTGCTTCCTGCATATCAAAGGAAGGAAAATTAATAAAGGCCAGCCTAAGGAAGGAATAATAGAGGTTAGTATGGGGCGGGTCCCGGCTGTCACGCCAGAGACGGCCTATGTCCTGGAAGGCACTGGAGACAGAAATGTCGCTGGGTATAAGGGAAAGATCCTGGGCTTCCTGCCCCGTATAGGGCTGGTTGCTTTCAAAGTTTTGGTCCCAGAAATATTCCCTGTAACTCGACAGGGCCATGGAGATCCCTTCATCTTCATGGAGGCCCGCTTTTTGGTTTATCCAATAGACCCGGGCTCCAAAAGCCAGGGCATAAATGGCTAAAAAAAGGAAGATCTGCAGAGATATTTTGAAAATCCGGTTCAACGGTTCCCCCTTAGCTCAAGTCCCCCTTAAGAACCAGAAGGTACCTGAGCTGCTACCAGTTTATCACCCTGTTCCCGTAAAAGATACTTCTGTATCTTGCCGCTGGCGGTAAGGGGAAAGGAATCTACGAAAAACACATACCGGGGGATCTTGTACCGGGCTATCTTACCCCGGCAATAGTCCTTAACATCCTCTTCGCTTATGGCTGTTTCGGGGTGGAGGATAATAAAGGCCCCCGCCTCTTCGCCGTAGCGTTTATCGCTGATGCCCACCACCTGGACATCCTTAACCCCCGGCATGGTGTATAGAAAATCTTCGATCTCCTTGGGGTAGATGTTTTCTCCCCCCCGGATGATCATGTCCTTGATCCTGCCGGTAACCCTAAAAAGGCCCTTATCGTTCCGGACCCCCAGGTCCCCCGAATGGAGCCAGCCATCCTTATCGATGCACTGGGCGGTGGCCTCGGGCATTTTATAATAGCCCTTCATGCTGTTATAACCCCGGCAGCAGAACTCCCCATGTACCCCGTCGGGACATTCCTCTCCGGTTTCGGGATCCCTAATGCTCACCTCTACCCCAGGCATGGCCCGGCCCACGGTTTCAACCTTGGTTTCGATATCATCGTCGTAGCTGGTCTGGGTCATCACCGGAGAAGACTCGGTAAGGCCGTAGCAGATGGTCACTTCCTTCATGTGCATAAGGTCGATGACCTGCCGCATGGTTTCTATGGGACAGGGCGAGCCAGCCATAATCCCCGTACGGAGACTCGAGAGGTCAAACATGTTAAACATGGGGTGATTAAGCTCGGCGATGAACATGGTGGGAACCCCGTAGAGGGCGGTGCATTTTTCCTTTTGTACCGTGGCCAGGACCAGGAGGGGATCAAACCACTCCACCAGGGCCGCGGCGGACCCATGGGTAAGGACCGCCATCATTCCAAGGACCAGCCCAAAACAGTGAAAGAGCGGTACCGGGAGGCAGACTATATCGTGCTCGGTGAGCCGCTGGTTGTCCCCTATCCCCAGACCATTATTGAGGATGTTCCGGTGGGTGAGCATGACCCCCTTGGGAAAACCTGTGGTGCCGCTGGTGTACTGCATGTTCACCACATCGTTGGTATCTATAGAAGCTTCTATCGTTTCTAATTCCTCATTGCTCCCATGCTGGCCCAAGAGGAGAACCTCACTCATGGAATACATTCCCCGGTGCTTCTGCTGCCCCACATAGATCACATGCTTAAGGGAAGGAAACTTTTCGGAAACCAGGTGTCCCCGGGCATTGGTTTTTAACTCAGGGACCAGCTCGTTTACCATGGCCACATAATCAGAATCCCTGTAGCCGTCTATGACACAGATGCAGGCCAGGTCCGATTGCTTCATCACGTATTCGAGCTCATGGGTCTTGTAGCTGGTGTTCACCGTAACAGATACTATCCCCAGCCGGGCACAGGCAAAGAGGATGGTGTTCCAGTCGGGGACATTGGTAGCCCAGATACCCAGGTGATCACCTTTTTTTAAACCCATGGCCAGAAAGCCCCTGGCCAGGTCATCGACCCGCTTGTCGAATTCTCCATAGGTGAACCGGAGATCCCGGTCTGCATAAATAATAAAATCCCGATCCGGTTGGGTCTTGGCCCTGTCCCTGAGCATATGCCCCAGGGTAGTTTCTAGGTATTGCATAGATATATCCTTTAGCGGCCCAGATGCCGCAAATCAAAGTGGAGTGTAGATTACCGCCAGAATCTTCACCGTTTTGCCATCGGCGGAAAACAAACGGTGAGGAACGATAGAATCATAATAAACCGAATCTCCCTCTTTAAGGGTATGGGACTCGGTGCCGTATTCCAGGGTAAAGCTGCCGGAAATTACAAAGATGAATTCCTCACCCTCATGGGCGGACAGCTTCTGTTCCGCATTGGGCTCTATGTCTACGATAAAAGGCTCCATGTGGCGGCCGCTCTTGTCAGATGCCAGAGCCCTAAAGCTGAGTCCCTGCCTGTCCCCCCCTGCCGCTCCAGCCTCGGGCAGACCGGTGATAAACCGGGCCGCGTCTTCGGCGGTACCGGATCTGGTAATGACAGGGCCCAATTTTTCATGGTCATCCAAAAGGGTGCCAAGCCTAACCCCCAGGGCCCGGGCAATTTTAACCAGGGGCGCTAGATCGGGGATGTGATCTTCGAGCTCAATTCGGCGGATAAGGTCTATGGATAAACCGCTCCGCTCAGCAAGAGCTTCGGCGGTAAGGTTATAGGTTTTGCATAATTCTGAAATACGTTTACCCAAAGAGTTCTTGGAAGCCATAAAAATTTTCTCCTTCATGTTTCTGCGATTCGGTAGAAGTATATAGAAAAATGAAGGATGTAGCAATGATGGAAATAAACAGGCCAGCTATTGTCCCTGGGGGATAATCTCTTTATACTGGCCGGACATGGCTTTGCAAAATATAGAACTGGTGGCGCCCGCTCTTTCCCCTGAGATGCTTGATGCAGCGATAGGCGAAGGGGCCGATGGGGTCTACATGGGTCTTACTAACTTTACCTTTCCCCAATGTGAGGGGGCCCTGCGCTCCCTTCATCGCATGGGCCGGAAGCTCTATATAAAAACCGACCGGGTCTTTGAACAGAGGGAAGCGGACCGGATGTACCAGCTCTTAAAATATCTCCATAGCCTGGGGCCCGATGGAGTCATGGTGCAAGACCTTGGCATGGCCGCCATGGCCAGGGAAGAGTTCCCGGCCCTTAAGCTTCAGGCATCGGTCCAGATGAATGCCGCCTCTGCCAGGGGGGTAAACCTCCTTTCACGGCAGGGTTTTTCCAGGGTAATCCTGGCCAGGCAGCTCTCTTTAAAGGAAATCGGCGATATACGGGCCCTCACCAACATGGACCTGGGGGTGTATGTCCAGGGAGCTACCTGCATAAGCGCCTCGGGGCTCTGTCTGTTTTCCAGCTTCCTCGGGGGGAAATCGGCCAACCGGGGGATCTGCACCCAGGCCTGCCGGAGGCACTACATAGCCCATGCCGAAAACGAAGGGGACGAAGGTTATGCGGTCCAGGAGAGGGGGGACTCCTATTTTTACCCCGGAGATCAACAGCTGATCGATGATGCGGCTGCCCTGGCCCAGACAGGGGTTAATGCCCTCTTGATAGACGGCAGAATGAGGGGGGCCGATTATGTGGGAGCCGCAGTTTCCGCGTACCGGCTGGTCTTGGACAGTTTAGAGGAAGATGAGGAGGATCTCCAAAGGGCCATAGCGCATGGCCGGGAAATTCTGCAGGGGGCCGCCAAGAAGGCCCTTGAGGGCAGAACCCGGAGCCGGCGCTATAACAGGGTCATGCCCCAGAACCTTAGCAGCTTTAAACGGGTCCCTGGAAAAGACAAGGCCCCTCCCCTGGTGGTACATGAGAAAAAAGGCGAGGCCCCGAGCATTAAGGCCAAGGCCGGGAAGAAGGACTCTAAAAAACAGGGGGCTTCCCTGGAACTGCCCGATGGTATCTACACCATGGTTTCCAAGATCGAAGATCTCTATATTTTACAGTCGGCCCGGCCAGCCAAAGCAATTTTACCCCTAAACCGTAAACTGAGGGCCCAGCTTCTGGAGGCCCGGGGTCTCCCCTTCCCGCCCAGGGATATCATCCTTTTTCTTGATCCCTTTTTCGCCCAGGAAGAAGCCGAAGAACTGGAAGAAGACATTTCGGCCCTGATGGCAAAATCTTATACCAGCTATATCATCAATAACCTGGGCCATGTATCCCTCTTCCGCCGGGGAATGGATCCCCAGGCCAGGGCCCTCCTCATTGCCGGCCCCTGGCTCTATGCCTTTAACGGCTGGGCCTGGAACTTCCTTTCCGGTTCGGGGCTCCATTATTGCATCTCCCCCCTGGAGAATAACCGCCAGAACCTGGAAAAAACCTTCCCTGGGAGTATGCAAAGGAGCACCCACGGGCGCAACCAGGTCCTGGTCCCTGTCTTTGCCCGGCCCAGCCTCTTCCGCATCCCCAGGGCTCAGGATGACCGTTGGGATTTTCAATACTTCTCGGACAGCCAGGAAGGGGTCTTCAGATTAACCCCCAGCCCAGAGGGCTACCTGGTCTACCCCCAGCTTACCTTTTCCATCCTGGACAAGATCCCCTTCTTAACGAAGGCCGGGTTTACCAAGTTTTTTATGGATTTTTCTGACCTGCCCTTAAAAAAGGCGGAGTACAGGGAAATAATGGAAGCGGTAAAAATTTCTGCCCCCCTAAGGGGAGTGAGCCGCTTCAACTGGAAAAACGGCTTTTATAATCAGGAAGAAAAAACCCAGAGGCAGGAGCCGGGGTCCCCTGCCCTAGGTCTTAGGCCCGAGTCTTAAAAAGCCAGGGCCTCCATTTCTTCGGCTTCGGTAATATCATCCGCATAACCATCATCTTCTTCTTCGAGGGCCGTTTCTGCCTGGGAAGCCGCATCCAGCTCAGTTTCCTTGCCCTTTTTGAATTCCGTCCGGTACTCCACATGTTCTGCCACGATAGAAACCTTGGAACGGTTTTTCCCCTCCTGATCGGTCCAGCGATCCTGCTTGAGCCGGCCTACGACCCTTACCCCCCTCCCCTTTCGGCCCCTGGATCCGCAGGACTCGGCCAAACGCCCCCAGGCCTCCACATCAAAAAAGCCCACTTCCTGTTCCATGTTGGAATCATGCCGGTAAAACCGGTTGGAGGCGATGGAAAAATTGCACACCGCCGTTCCCTTTTGAGTTTGCTTTAGCATGGGGTCCCTGACCATGTTTCCTTCTATAAGGACACTATTAAGACTATTCATATATACCTCCGTATATACACCAACTCTGTTGGTAAAATTCCAGCGGCCCCGGGTCCGCCGGGCCTGGCATTCATTGATTAGCCTGGCACTACTATACGGCCCCAGGATGCAAAATACTTCGATTTTTCGGGAGAAAAAGTAAAAAAAGATGAAAAAAGTGTCATTTTAAGCTATTATTTCCATATGAACCTTCGATCATTGGCTCCATTGGCCTCTGGGTTTATTGTGCTATGCCTCTGCCTCCTGGGCAGTCCCCTCTACTCCCAGGCCCCCCAGACCGAATGGTTTGTGTCCGCCAATGGAGACGATCAGCTTGATGGCACCTGGGGCCAGGATCTTGCCTCGGTCCAGCGGGCCCTAAGTTTGATCCGGAGGGCCTATCTGGAGCAGCCCTTTGATACCGCCCATATCATCATAGACGGCATGGTGAGCACCTACGGAGCAGATGCGACCATCTTTGCCATGGCGGCAATCCGGGGGAACGACTTCCCTGCCATACATTTTCGGGGTGCCGGGCCCGGCTCGGGCCTCGATGCAGGGGGAAGACTGCGGGTCCTCTATATAGAAAACACCCAGCCTGTCCGGGTGGATGATTTAATCCTTACCGGAGGAAGTGCCAGCACCGGCGGGGGGGTCTATGTTATCGAAAGCCAATTTACCCTGGGACCCGGGGGAGTCATTGAAGAAAACAACGGTGGTTTTGGGGGCGGCTTGGCCCTGGAAGGAGGCAGTATAGTAATTGAAGGGTCCGTGCGGCATAACCATGCGGAGAATGGAGGCGGCATGACCCTTAGGGACGGCAGCCACCTAGACCTAAGAGGAGAAGTGAGGGATAACTTCGCTGCGGTTTCTGGGGGCGGCATTGTACTTGATGCCAGCACAGCAGAATTTAATTCCGCCATCGTAAATAATAATATTGCAGAATCAAATTTTGGGGGAGCTGTGATCCTAATCGGAGAGGGAGCTTCCCTGGTGGTTCACAACGCAGAAATAAAAAACAACCAGGCTCCCCAGCGAGCAGGGGGAGGAATCGCCGTGGTGAACGGCTCCTCGGTAGAAATATTGGATGCCATGATCGAAGGTAACTCCTCTAGAGAAGGGGGAGCTTTTCTTGTCCTTTCCAGCGATCTTACAATCCATGGCGGTCTTATAATTTCTAATACCGCTTCTATTGTAGGGGGTGCCATAGCCATGGGCGGAGCCCAGGAAAGGCCCAGTACTTTTACCATGACCGGCGGTATCATAGAAGGAAACAGCACCGAGGGCTCCGGCGGGGGCCTCTTCATGAACGGCGGAACCACTCAATTGTTACAAAAGGCCCTCATTAGGCGCAACACCGCCTCGGATTTAAACTACCCCAGGGGAGGCGGCGGTATTTTCCTGGCCAATGGATTACTGGTTATGGATGATGAAGCCCTGCTGGAAGATAATCAGGCCGGCCACGGGGGGAATCTTTATATTACCGGAGGGGGATCTTCCTTCCAATTACACAGAGGTAGCATAAGGGGAGGAAGGGCCCAAAACCATGGGGGCGGAATCTTTGTAGATAATGCTTATATAAGCCTGGGTGAGCATGCACGGATTCATAATAACGAAGCGCGCCAATCTGGAGGCGGCTTCTTTATGATGAACATGAACCTTGTATTGGGCACAGGGGTGATCGTAGAACAAAATACCGCAGGGAACGGCGGCGGTGGAGTGTATGTAAACCAGAGCGGTACCCTTATTATGGAAGAAGGCAGCATAGTACGGGAAAATTCCGCCGACAACGGCGGGGGGATCTATGTCCTTGGAGGAAATGGCGCAAGTTTAGAGATGAACGGCGGAATGGTGACCGATAATACCGCACACCGCACCGGCGGAGGAATTTTTTTATTAAGTTATGCCCAGGCAGGTCTGCGTGGTAATAGCGTTATCCATGGAAACAGCGCCCTTAACGGCGGGGGCCTGTATGTCGGCATAGATTCCACCCTTACCATAGAAAACGAAAGCCGTGTGAGCGAAAACACCGCAGACTTTGGCGGGGGAATTTATGCAGCAAACACCAGGAACATGATCACCCTCAATGGCGGAGCAATAATCGATAACGTAGCAGACCGCTCCGGAGGTGGTGCCTACCTGGACGCCAGCTCTCTTACCCTTAGCGGCGGAGCTATCGTAAGCGGGAACAAGGCGGTGCAGTTCCAGGGCGGGGGCCTATATATAAGCCAGAGCTCTACCTTTATTATGGAAGAAGGCACCATCATCAGTAACAATTACGCCGGAGGTACCGCAGGGGGCCTAACCATACGCAGAAGCACCGCGGTCATCCGCAGGGGAATAATCGAAAACAACGACGCCGACTTTGCCGCGGGCCTTGATGTTCGGGATCTTGGCACCCTGCACACCGAACCGGGCCTTATTATCCGTAACAACAGTGCCCGCACCAACGGCGGGGGCTTTATTGTCACTAATGCAACAGCGTTTTTCGAAGGACTATTGGTGCTAAACAATACCGCCAACGCTGGGGCTGGGGGTTTAATCGGAGGTAATGCCGAAGTAACCATGAGCGAAAACACTATCATCGGTCATAACACCGGAAGCACCAATGGAGGCGGCATAAGCCTAGGTTCTGGCGGGGTTCTTCGATTGATCGACAGTATCATCGAGCATAACACAGGAAACAATGGCGGAGGAATCAATTTAAATACGCAAGCTAATTTATTCATGGAAGGAAATAGTTATATAAGGAATAACACCGCTCACCGTGATGGCGGGGGATTGCAAATTGTCGGTAGTACAGTTACCCTAAATAACGGGGTGATAGAAAATAATACGGCCAACAATGGCGGTGGTATTGCTGTTTTTACTAATGGGAACCTTACATTAGGCGGAGGAATGGTATTCAGGAATAACACTGCCAACACTTATGGGGGAGCCTTGCATGTATCAGGTTCTACTCTTAACCTACTAGGTAATACAATAGAAAACAACACAGCAAATCATGGCGGTGGAATTAGAGTAATTGCGGGGAGCATTATAGCTATAAGCGGAAATACCATTTTCAGAAATAATATTTCTATTGAAACTGGCGGGGCGATTAGTATATTCAACAGCTCAATGAACATTAGAGGTGGAATCTTCGAAAATAATGTCGCAAGACGGGGTGGCGGGATTTTAATACTAGAAAGCACAGTGACCATGAGTGATAATGTAATCCTTAAGGGTAATCAAGCCAGAGGATGGGGGGGAGGATTAAATATTAGTAATTCTACTGTAACTATGCATGGTGGTATTATTGAAGAAAATACTGCCGAACAAAGTGGTGGCGGAGTATATATAATAGTCCAGGGACAATTCATCCAAGAGGAGGTAATAATCCGAGACAACAGACCTGATGATATCGATGATAGGGTAGACCAGGACCCTTAGCTTAGGTCCCGGTAAAAATTTTCATGGGAGCTAAGATCAACAAAAGTTAAAAAAATATCATTGTTTCTTTCTATAGAATAACCAAGGAGTGTAAGCTTTCCTAGAAGACTAAATTTATGAACCCGAAGCCAGGATAGATTTCCTCTTTTTCGTTCTCCTATCTCTGGATTACTTATTACTTTCTTTATCGCATCATCAACTTCCGGTAGTTGATTCGCATGAAGCTTTTTATATGCTTTTTTAAACCGGTTGGTTTGTAATACCTGCATTATTTTTCTCTGAACTCAAACACAGATACCTCGCCATTTTCCATTTCACTTTTTGCCTCTAGAACGCCCTTAATAAAATCATAGGGGAGATCAGGGTTTTCTTCAGCAATTCTGCCTATTTTAACCCAGTGTTCAATTTGCTTGGGGACCGAACGTGAGTTAACCGGCGCATAGGTAATTGCGGCTTGTATTATTTCGTCAGAGAGCCTAATGGCATTTTTGGTCATATCTTACTCCTATGATGCATTATATAGCATTTTACTGCAAAATGCAACACCTTCTCGTAAAAAAAATTCCTTGGAAATAAGGAAATATAATGTATTATAAGTATATGAACAATCGATCATCCTCCTTATCGACTTATACTTATATCATTTTATGCCTCTGCCTCCTGAGCGGTCCCCTCTACTCCCAGGCTCCCCAGACCGAATGGTTTGTGTCTGCCACCGGAGACGATCAGCTTGATGGCACCTGGGGCCTGGATCTTGCCTCGGTCCAGCGGGCCATAAGTCTGATCCGGAGGGCCTATGCAGCCCAGCCCTTTGATACCGCCACCATCAACATTCACGGCATGATAAGGAACTATGGACCCGACGCCACGGACATCGCCATGGTGACCCTTCGGGGCGGCGGCCTCCCGGCCATTATTTTTCGGGGAGAAAGCACCGGGTCGGGTCTCGATGCGGGGGGCAGGCTAATGGTCCTTTACATAGAAAACACCCGGCATGTTACTGTAGAAAACCTCATCATCACCGGAGGTTATGCCAACATCGGTGGGGGTGCCATGATAATAAGCAATAGTTTTACCCTGGGCCCCGGTGGGGTCATCGAAGGGAACACAGCTACCAGCTTTGGAGGGGGTCTATCAGTATGGGTTGGAGACCTTACCATTAGCGGCGGTACCCGAATAGCGAATAATACTGCCGCCAATGGAGGAGGCCTGGGAATAGCAGAATCCCAGGCTCGTATACATGGGGATGCCATAATCGAAGGAAACACTGCGAATGAAAATGGCGGGGGCATACAGATCCAGAATAGCAACCGCCTTACTATTGAAGATGGGGCCATCATAAGAGGAAATATCGCTGGAATATCGGGGGGAGGAATTATTTCTATTAGAAGTCCAATTGTTATTAACGGTGCCCGCATCGAAGGCAATAGAGCCCTCCGCGGTGGCGGTATTTTAATAGACAGATTGGCAAATTTGAACCAAGAGGGGGGAGTTATTACCGGTAATACACCCAGCGATGTGGAAGAAGGAACATAGATGACAAAAAAAGGTATATAGTATTTTCTGAAAAACACTTCACGTAGCCTCCCCTAGGCTTCGGGCTTTTCCTTGGAAATATCCCACAAGTATAGACTCGCCACAGAGGCGTAGGGGGAGTAAAGGGTTCTGTATTTTTCGAATAGTTTGGGGGTAATGGTTTTTCGTTTATAGAGGATTCGCATGCCCCGCTGTATGGCCAGATCACCCCAGCTTAGAATGTTTTTTCGCTGCATGGAAAAGATCATGAGCATTTCTGCAGTCCATATGCCGATTCCCTTTAGCTGAACCAGGGTCTTGCACACCTCCTCGTCGGGCAGTTTTGCCAGGCCCGGTAAGTCCAGGCGGCCCTCAACCACCGCCTCGGCGATGCCCTTAATGTACAGGGCCTTTCGCATGGATATCCCGTAGGATTGCAATTCCTCGGCACTTAAGGCGTTTATCGTCAGGGGCTCAAGGGGATCTATGCCCTCCCTCATGCGGGCCCAGACGGTGGCATGGGCCCTGGAGGAAATTTGCTGGCCCACGATGGAGTTAATCAGGGCAGAAAAAAGGTCGGGCGTAACTTCCCGGCGTATATGGCCTATGCGATTAATCGCCTCTCCCAGAACCCTGTCCTGACCAGCCAGCCATTCCTTCTCCTTCTTGCCATACCGAAAGTAGACTGGTCTCTCCATTATCAGCTTAGCTGCCAAAAAGAGTCGCCGCGGCCTTCATGTTTTCGATAATGGGCACCGAAAAGGGGCAGCGTTTTTCGCAGCTCCCACAGGCGGTGCAGGCGGAGCCCCGGTTTTTGAGGTCACCATAGGCCTTATGCACCCCAGTGGGTATATTCCCTTCGTCCAGCCGGGCTATGTCGAGGTTCTTCATCACCTGGGCAATGTCGATCTCCACCGGGCAGGGCTGGCAGTGGCTGCAGTAGACACAGCTTCCCTTCATGCTGCCCTGGAAATCACTGACGATATCGCTGTAGTCTTTTTCTTCGGCGGTGGCAGAAAGGTAGGAGAGGGCCTCCTCCACATGCTTGACTTCGGAACATCCCAGAAGGGCGCTGACCACCGCGGGCCGGGTAAGGGCGTAGTGGATGCATTGAACCACTGAGAGGGGCCGGGAAAAGGGGCTAAACTCGGTGGAAAGCAGCTTTGCCGCCCCCAGGGTCTTCATCACCGTAAGGGCCACATCCTTCTGCTCGCAGAGCCGGTAGAACTCCTGTCTAAAGGGGTCCAGGTTCTTTTCGTACTTCCCCTTCATAAGATCTGCTTCGTTATCAAAAATATAATCGTTTGCCGAGACCATGTCGAATGCGGGGTTAATGCTGAACATCAAAATATCGATAAGCCCGGTCTCTACTATTTTTTTGGCGATCACCGGATTGTGGGAACTGGCCCCCAATGCCCGGACCTGCCCCTTCTCTTTTAGTTCCAGGGCGTAGGGAAGGGCATCCCCATTAAAGACATCATCAAAGTTTTTTTCCGAATCAATAAAAAAGAGCATCCCAAAATCAATGTAATCGGTGTTCAGGCGAAACAGAAGGTTCTCGAAATATTTTTGAATGGTCGGCCTATCCCGGGAAATATCATACTGCTGTTTTATGTCGGTGGCGCAGATATGCCCCTGGATCAGCACCTTGTCCCGCCGGCCCTTAAGGGCCCTGCCTATCTGTTCCCGCACGATGTCGCCAGGCATAAAGAGATCGATTATGTTGATCCCCCCATCCAGGGAGGCATGGATCACCGATTCCACCGTCTCGTAGGGCTTTTTATCCAAATACTCCGCTCCCAGCCCTATGATGCTGGCGGACATCCCGGTTTTTCCAATTGGTCTATATATCATATCGTTACTCATACTGACATTGTAGCATGCCTTGGGCCACAGGGGAACAAAGATCCGCGCTAATGCCCCCCTACTCGCAGAGCACCACTCTTACCACCCCATTTTCAGGATAAACCCATATGCCATGGTCACATTCGTCTCCGGTGCGGATCCGGCTGGTCTGCCACTCTCCGGAGGCGTCAAAGCGGCCCTCTTCTACCGAAAGGTAGGGCATGTGGTAGGTAAGTCTGTCCTCGGAGTAGAAAATATCATCTTTTTGGGCAAAGAAGACCGTAAAATCGCTGCCCAAGAGGAAAAACTCCATGGGGCTGGCCTGGATGATGAGCCCCCGGCCCCGGGAAGGCTCGCTTTCCAGGGCCCGGTGGATAAAATTGCTGTAGCCATCCTTTAGATAGTTCACCTTGACGATGTATTTTTCCGTATCGAAAAAGTATCCCCCCTCGAATTCTTCCTCTACCACCGTATGGACCTTCCCGCTTTGGCGATACTTCACCAAAAGAGGCAGAGCCGCCTCCAATGAATGGTAGCTGTTAATCAGGTCCTGGCTTTGGGGCCTGGGCTGGCCGTTTTTATCCAGGATCCCTTCGATCCCAAAGACTGCATAGCCGATGGCCCCGTAGGTCCCGATGGCATAAAACATGTTTTTAGTGTTGCCCCCGCCCCGGGAGCCCGATTCGGGGATAAACAGGGCGTTTTCTTCATTACTATAGCGCTGGCAGATCCAGGTGTAGAGCTTTAGGGTATTGTGATAAATATCCGGAGCCAAAAGGTCTATTTGAGGGGCCCCATACTTCCAGATATGATAGAGCCGGGGGATGGGCCCCCCGCCGGTATAGTTAATCCCCGGTAGATTCCACCCGGTGTGGTAGCCGTCGAAGGCAATATTCACCAAAAGGGGGATCTGGTACTCCGCCTTGCCCGCTTTGGCCACCTCATTTATATAGGAAGCTATGCTATAGGCGCTCAGGTTCTCGGAGCCCTCCTTCACCCCAAAGGTTTCTTCCCAGGATACCCCCCGTTTACAGCCCTTTTTCTCCCATTGCTTGTAGAGGTAGTCATCGGGGTGCAGGGCTATGCGGTCCAGTAGGCCCTGGGGCACTGGGGCCTGGTAATCCCGCTCGGCCTCTTGGCCAAAATCCCTATAACTCCTCCCCGCGATACCCGGTTCGTTCTGCACCTGTACCGCCAGGAGGGTTTCATCGCTATTGATGGTCTTTAGGTGCTTCATCAGGGCCGAAAAGGCCCGGCAATCGGCCTTTAGGTTTTCCTCGCAGTGGGAAGAGAGCACAAAGAGGCTGTTCCCGTCGTGGCTGATTACCCGTTTAAACCTGCCGGGGTTAGATTTTACCCAGCTGGGGGTATAGCGCATGCTCCCGTTTTTCCAGGTTCCAAACCAAAGGAGGATAAGGTATTTTCCATGAGATCGGGCTTCTTTAAAGAGCATGTCGACGGAACTAAAATCAAACTTTCCTTCTTCCGGTTCTATGGCCTCCCAGTACACGGGAATTTCGGCGGTGTTGGCCCTTAGGGCATCTAGGGCCTTCCAGAAAACCCCCAGGTCCGAGGGCGAATAGGTGCTGGAATTGTGGGACTGGCCGCCCAAAACAAAAACTGGTTTCCCCTTACTGGTAAAAAAGCTATTCATATTTCCCCCTTTATAACGATCTGCATCTGGTTTGCCTAAAAGGTGAGTATACCATGTAAATAAGCCTAAAGCAAATTTTCCTACATCCGATACTTTAAATGAAAAAGGACTAGAACACGTGTGCCCGTTGGGCCTCCTCGGGTTCAGTCTGGAGGAATTTTGGGTAACCAGAATTTCCCCTCACCCTTCCGGGTACGGGTGGGTCGAGGGTTCAAAGGCACGTTAATGTATATATGTGTGTGGAGTTATTCGTAGAATAACTCCCAAGACGAAATGTGAAACATTTCGTCACGGCACGGAAGCCGCGGTGATATAGGTTGTTAGTGGAATAACCTGGCACCGAAAATACCAAAGGAGTGTTTTATGATTATTAATCACAACTTGAGCGCAATGTTTGCCGAAAGATCCCTCAAAGTCACCCAGGTTTTCCTGGATAAGAACATGGAAAAACTTTCAAGCGGCATGCGTATCAACCGAGCAGGTGACGATGCTTCAGGGCTCGCTGTTTCTGAAAAAATGAGAGCTCAAATCCGTGGTTTGAACCAGGCGTCAACCAACGCCCAGAATGGTATTTCATTCATCCAAACTACAGAGGGCTATCTTCAGGAATCTCAAGATGTCGTCCACCGGCTCCGCGAGCTGGCAGTGCAATCTTCACACGGTATCTATACCGCAGAAGACAGAATTTACATTCAGATCGAAGTTTCGCAGTTAATAGCGGAAGTAGATCGCATTGCCTCCCATGCTCAATTCAACGGGATGAACCTTCTTACCGGAAGGTTTGGCCGGCCCATCGGTGAAAACGTGGTTACTGCGTCAATGTGGTTTCACATCGGCGCAAACATGGATCACCGGATTCAAGTTTTTATTGGCACCATGACTGCCATGGGTCTTGGGATCCGTGACGTTGGTGACAGTTCAATCCTTACACTGGCCGATCCGGACAGTGCCAACCGTGCCATTGGAACCCTTGATGAGGCAATGCGGAGGATCAACAAACAAAGAGCTGACCTCGGCGCCTACCAGAACCGCCTAGAATACGCAGTCCGAAGCCTCGATGTCGGGGCTGAAAACCTGCAGGCCACAGAATCCAGAATTCGCGATACCAACATGGCAGATGAATCGGTAAGGTACACCACCAACCAGATTCTGACCCAGGCGGGAACCGCAATGCTGGCCCAGGCCAACCAGAGAGGACAAACTGTTCTATCGCTTCTGCGGTAGTAACCTAAGGGTTAAGGGCGCTGTTTATACAGCGTCCGCAGCCTAAGGGTCTATCGCAAAGCCGTCTCGGGAAGGCGCCTGACCACTTAATTATTACTATTACCATGGATGAATCCGGGTAGTGTTAATGACTAAGTGGTCAGGTTCTTTTTTTTTACCTAGTTCAGCAGGGCTTGCTTTTTATTTAGTATCACCGTAAATTTCCATCATGAATCTATCGAAGCCTCTAAGGGCGGGGCTATTTTTCTATGAGTGTGCAAGATTTATACTGCTCCTTGTTCTGCTTCTTGCCATGCCCCAGGGGGGGACAGTCAATAGAATTGCCATTTATCTGAGCGCCAATGCCTTATTCCCCCTGATGATCCTCTTTGTTTGGGTCAATCCCCGGGAATACCGCCCTTACCTAAGCCTCTACATGGCGGGTAAATTGATCGTTTTGGTCTCTTTTTTCGCCTGGGAACTCTTTTCGGCGGGGAATTTCTCTGGATTTAATGCTATAATGAGAAATATGGTATATGTTGCCGCCAGTTTGATACTGTGCCTAGCAGATATTCTATCAGTTTGGGGAGCATGGACGATTAAAAACAACATTCCCGGGTCCCCGGATCCGGAAGCTGGGGGTATATAATGCGGATTATTCCGATAGCAAGCGGAAAGGGCGGAGTGGGGAAATCCCTGATGGCGGCCAACCTGGCGGTGGCCTTTGCCCAGGCAGATCAGCGGGTGGTCCTGGCGGACCTTGACCTGGGAGCCTCCAACCTGCACCTGGTCCTGGGGCACCATGCCCCCAAGTCCGGGATCGGCACCTTCCTGAACGATACCAAATCAGACTTCAACATGGTCATCGCCGACACGGACATCCGGGGGCTTAGGTTTATCCCCGGAGATACCGAGATTCCCGGCACCGCCAACTTAAAGGTCTTCCAGCTCCGGGCCCTGGTGCGGCGCTTTTTGGCCCTCAAAGAAGAGACAGACATCCTTATCCTGGACCTGGGAGCCGGAACCCATCAATCTATTTTGGACTTTTTCCTCCTATCGGGCCAGGGCATCGTGATTTCGGCCCCCAATGTGACGGCGGTGCTTAATGCCTATGTGTTCCTCAAAAACACCGTCTTTAGGCTCATGTCCACGGTCTTCGGAAAGGCCACCCCCGCAGGGATCTATCTGGAAAAGGCCCGCCGGGATGGTTCGGGCCCCCAGCGGCTCTATATCCCCCAGATGCTGCCGGAAATAAAAAAGATAGATCCCATCTCGTATGAAAAATACATAGACCGGATAGCTCATTTCCATCCCCGCTTAATCATGAATCTTATCGATGACCCCAAGGGGGCCGATGTGGCCATGAAGATCCGCAGATCCTGCGAGGAGTATCTTGATCTAAAGATCGAACACCTGGGGGTAGTCTACCGGGACAGCTTGCAAGATACGGCCCTGGCATCCCGGCTTCCCATCCTCCTGTATAAACCCCAGTCGGTCCTCTCCCAGGCAATTTACCGGATTGCCGATAAAATACTATCCGGTTCAGAAGACGGGTACAGCCTGGACGAAAGGGACATCGAAGAGAGCTTCCAGGAGGCTGGGGTAGAAGCGGAGGTTGATTTTAGCAACAAGATGGACTATGTGGAGGATCTTTTAAACTCAGGGGCCCTATCGCAGGGTGACCTCGTAGAAACCGTGCGATCTCAGCATTATGAAATCGCAAAACTAAAAAAAGAGAACAACTTTTTAAAGTTGAATTTATCAAATGCCATGGCGAAGGGGTTTAAGCCCTAGGGATCAGGCGATTGTATGGCAAATACGATTAGCGCTGAAGGAAGCGCCGCAGTTTCAGTTGACCCCCAGGAAATCGAAGCCCGGCTAATTTTTAATCCCGACAGCTCCGGTGATATGTGGGATCCACCGGCCATCAGAAAACTTTTATCGGATCATAATATTGGAGCTCCCGCCGATCCCAAGATCCTGGAAACCTTCCTGCAAATTGCCGCCAAGGCCAATAGGGATCAAGATACGAGCCCCAAGGAAATTGTCATTGCCCAGGGCATCCTGCCCGAAGAACCCCAGGAAGAAGTTGTTACCTGGGAGGATCTTCCGGTACTGCCGGATTTGCAGCTCTTCCAAGCCGAAGCCCTGGCTGCTGCGGAGTATCCTCAATTTTTTAAGACCAAGGTAGAACGGATTAGGCAAGAGAAGAAGATGGTAAAGCCGGGCATCCTTCCCTTTCTGCCGGGGAAAGAAGAGGTGGCTGTTACCTGGGCCAGAAAGGAGTCCCAGGAAAAAGTTGAGGTCGACCCGGAGGTTCTCGAAGTCAAGTATGCAGACCGGGGTACCCTCCTTGGAACGGTCATCCCTGGAAAACCCGGCAAGCCTGGGAAAAACATCTATGGGGCTCCCCTGCTCCCCCAATCCAGCGGAGAGGATAATTTTTTTACCGGCAAGGGCATAAGCCGGGAGAAGACAGAGCTGCGATCCCAGGTTTCGGGATTTATTCGGATAGGAAAAAACTGGGCCGACATCATCCCCCTGGCCCGGCCATCCTATGACATAACTACCGGCACCGACGGTATTACCCTGCTTCTGTATCTTGAAGGAGGGGACCAAAAATTCGAAGCCCCCAGGGCCGATGATATCCTTGAAAAGGCCATGGAACAGGGGGCGGATCAGGATGTTTTAATCAGTGCCGATGAACTTGAAAATGCTATTTCCGAGGCAAGGAGCACCGGGGTTCCCCTGGAAGCCTATCCCCTCTTCCGGCCCCTGGGGGCAGAAGCCCGGGTAGATATAAACGACGACCGCACCCGGGCGGCCCTCTTTTTGCGCAAGGCCCTGGCCGGGGCCGCCGCTTTGGAGATGAAAACCATCAGCAAGGTGCTCCGGGATTCGGGGCTGCGGTTTAGTGATCCAGAAAAACTAAAGGCCGATATTCGCACCTTTATGGAAGGCCATGAGCTAGAACTTCGGGACTATGTCCTGGCAGAGGGCTTTCCTGCCCGGCGGGGAGATGACCGGGAAATTACGGTTCAGGCAACGGGCCTTACGGAGGATGAAAAGGGCCATGTCCTTCCCCGGCTTAGGGGCTGGAACCATGTTTCTGAGGGCCTAAGCATAGACTCGGAAAGCAATTATGCCTTTGTACAGAAAGGGGCAGTGATAGCCCAGATTAGCCCCATCTCTGAAGGAGAAGCCGGAAAGGACATTTTCGGTACGGTAATTCCGGGGCTGCCGGGGAATGATCCAGACATAAAACTCTACCAGGGCCTGGTTCAACAGGGGGCAAATATTTGTGCTTCCCAAAACGGCCTTCTTATTTATAAGGGTGAAGGCAGCTTTTTCCATGGGGAAGTCCTGGAATACCAGGACGCCCGGATTTTAATTCACCTGAGCGAAGATGCCATGATAGCCCGGGGAGACTTCTTCCGGGAAGCAGGTCCGGGGGTCCCCCTAACCGTGGAGAACATACAGAAGGTGCTGAACATTTTGGGTGTCACCTATGGAATTGATCTTAAGAGCGTACAGGGGGCCTGCCATGGAGCCCAAACCCATGGCAGCGTCCTGGGAAAGGTCATCGCCAAAGGCACCCCAGCGGTGGCTCCCGGGGGCCGGGAGGCATCATGGCACATAGCCCTGGAAGAAGGAAAGGCCCTTCAAATTAAAAAAGGCAGTCCCATCCTCGATTTATCGGCCCCCATAGCCGAGGGAAAATCCGGCTTCGATGTAAAGAGCAGGGAAATATCTCCCCAGGCAGGGCAGCCCCAGTCCTTCGATCATGATGAAACCATTCAAATGACAGAAATTACCGGCGATAGCCCTAACGGAGGCCGCCGCCTGATTGCTGCCCGTTCCGGGGAGCTTCTCTACGACGGCCAGATCCTAAAGATCACTTCGGTTAGAACTATCCAGGGAGACGCGGGCCCAGCGACAGGAAACATCAGGTTTTCCGGAGAGGTGAGGATCTCCGGGAATGTGCTTCCGGGCTGTGCGGTTATCGGAGGTTCCCATGTGATAGTCGACGGCCAGGCTCAGGAGGCCCTCATCTCTGCCGGCGGCAGGGCGGTGGCCCGGCAGGGGGTCAAGGGCGGCGGCAGGGGGATAGTCCGGGCCCGGACAGGGATAGAGGCGGCCTTTACCGAGAGGGCCTCCCTCATGGCCCTGGGAGACATCCAGGTACAGATGGGATCCATCCTTTCGACGATAAAGACCAACGGCAAACTGCTTATTTCGAAGGAGGGGGGAAAGCTCTCCGGAGGCAGCTGCCAGGCCCGCAGGGGTATCGATGCGGTGGACATAGGCAGCGAAAAGGGCCAGCACACGGCCCTCTCTTTCGGGCAGGACTATCTTATTAAAGATCAAATTGATTCCTGCGAGGAAGAAATATCAACCGTAAAACAGGGATTGGAAAAAATAGACGAAAGGATTAAGGAGTTTAAGGAAAAGCATCTTCACCTGCCGGACATAGTTCCCCAGGAAAAAGAAAGATTAAAAAAACTTCTGGAACAGCTCAGCTTAAAGTTATTCACCCTAAGAGAAAAATTCGAAGAACACTACCAATCGGAGATTCGTATCCGGGGGACCATCTTTCCCGGGGTGGTCATAGAAAGCCACGGAAGGTATTATGAAGTTCAGCAAAAACGAAGCGGGGTTATTTTTTATTTTGATACCGAATCGGGCCGGATAAAAGAAAAACCCCTGGCCTAAAACATGGTGTAAAGAGGTACTATGATCCTACAAATTCCCTTTCCTGCATGGCTGCACCCCGAGATAATCCCCGGCCTCCCCTTTCGCTGGTACGGTCTTATGTATATCTTCGCCTTTGGGACCGCCTATATAATCTACCGCCGCATGGTAAGGGAGCGGAACTTCCCCATGAACGAGGACCAGCTTTCTGGACTCTTCTTTTGTGTCATCATTGGCCTCCTTTTAGGGGCCCGGATCTTCTCGGCCCTGGTATATGAACCCAACGACATATTCCGCCGCCAGCCCTGGCTCATCTTTTGGCCCTTTAGGGATGGCCGCTTTACGGGCTTCCAGGGCATGAGCTACCACGGCGGCGTCATAGGGGGGCTCCTTGGCATGGCCTTCTTTGCCAAAACCAAGGGCTACGAGTTTAGGGAAATTTCTGACATGTTTGGGGCCAGCATCCCCCTGGGTTATACCTTTGGCCGGCTGGGGAATTTTATCAACGGGGAACTCTTCGGGAAAATTACCTCCCGCCCCTGGGGGATCTATTTTCCGGGGGGCAGTATTTCCCCGGCCCATCCTGACTACCACCGAATCATCGATATCACCTCCGAGATGGGCATAGAAGCCATTGCCGGCCCCGGGGGGATATTAAACTTTCCCCGCCACCCCTCGCAGCTCTACGAAATGTTTTTTGAGGGGATCTTTTTATGGGCCATCATCTATCTGGTCAGGAATAAAAAACCCTTTAAAGGCTTCTTAACTACTCTTTATATTTCTGGATATGGTTTCGTCCGCTTTTTCATCGAATACTTCCGTGAACCGGACATCCATCTTGGGTATCCCCTAAGCTTTGTTCCGGTAGTCTATCCCCCTGCTCTATCTCACCCCCTCTTGGCCTTTTCGACCGGTCAAATTCTCTGCGTGCTGATGATCCTACTGGGGATAGTCTGGGCCTTCCTGGCCGCTAGGATGCCGAACCCAGAACCGGTCCGCATATACCCTGACATAGAAGAAGACAGCGGCCCCAGCCCCCAAGAGAAAGCCGCCGAAAGGAACCGCCGCAGAAAAAACAGAGCCAAGTTAAAATAGAGGAGGAATAACATGAACAGCAAAAGGATAATCGCGGCGCTCATTGATTATATTATTACCGGAATTTTACAGGCCATTTTTATGATAAATTTTATGATGCTGCCATTAATAAACAACCAATTAGATTTTGCCCTTATAATGCCTAGAGTGTTGTCTATAACCTATGTATCCATGATGTATTTAATTTTAAGAGATATCCTTGGAAGCAAAAGTATAGGTAAAAGAATAATAAAGCTAAGGATCATTGACCAAGCCACCGGTAATGAGGCTCCATTCCTTAAAAGAATAGCCCGGAATGTGCCCCTATTTTTAGCACCCATAGAGATAATTGTTTTTCTCGTTACCCAACACAGGCTTGGAGACAGACTGGCGGGTACAGCGGTGTTGGAGTAGGTTGTTTCAACCCTCCCTACCCAAACAGTTCCCTGCCTGCTTTTAGCGTGTACTCCACGGCCTCGTCGGTGATGTAGTAGTGGGTCACAAAGCGGACCTTGTTAGGTGCCAGATCAAAGCAGAGTATGCCCTTGGTGGCCAATAATTCCACCACCCTGGGGGCATCGATCTTCCAGTCCGGGGGGGTGTAGAGCATGACGATGTTACTTTGAATGTTGTCGGCATCTACGATAAAACCCAGGTCGCGGAAGCCCTGGGCCAGTTTTATGGCCCGCTCTCGATCTTCCCCCAGCCGGTCTCGCATGTTCTTGATGGCATAGAGGGCCGGTGCGGCGAGGACCCCGGCCTGACGCATGGCGCCCCCCAGGATCTTGCGGATCCGCTTGGCCTTCTCCATAAACTCCTTAGAGCCGGCGATGATGCTCCCTACGGGGGCGCAGAGTCCCTTGGAAAAACAAACCATCAGGGAATCGCAGTACCGGGTGATTTCTTTGACATCACAGCCCAGGAAAGAGGCGGCGTTGAAAATCCTGGCCCCATCCAGATGCACCGGCACCTTTACCGAAGAGGCAAAATTATAGACATCCCTCATGTGATCCAGAGGCAGGGCGTAGCCGCCGGAAAAGTTATGGGTGGTCTCCATGCAGATAAGGCCGGTCTTCATGTAGTGGCTGTCTATACCGCTCTTATAAGCTTTTTTTACTTCCTCTATATCCATGGCCCCTTTGTGGCCCTTTACGGGGATGGCCGCCAGGCCCCCCAGGATGGCAAAGCCCCCGGCTTCGGCGGAGTAAATGTGGCTTTCGGCCTCGAATATAATTTCTTCTCCCCTGTTGGTATGGGTAAGAAGGCTCGTAAGGTTTCCCATGACGCCAGAAACCACGTACATGGCCGCTTCTTTGCCCAAAAGACCCGCACAGTAGGCTTCAAGTTCATTAATGGAAGGGTCTTCCCCGACCATATCATCACCCAGGGCGGCGGAATGGATAAGCTCCCTCATTTCGGCAGTGGGTTGAGTTACGGTGTCGCTGCGCAAATCTACGTTCATGGTATACTCCTTGGCTGTATCATTTTATCATACAATGTAAGATCACTCTAGAAACTGCTCGTTGATGCTAAGCTTGTAAGCTTTGGCGATGTCCCTGAGTTCCTCATCGCTAATGCTTTGTTTAATTCCCAGGGCCGAGGCCTTAAGGTAGATCTCCGCACTTTTTTCGATAATATGGAGCAGTCCAAAGACCGAATCAAAGTCGGGGCCCGAACCAAAGATGCCGTGGTGGGCCCATATTATGGCATCGTAGTCCTTCATTTGCTCAGCTGAAGCAAGGGCGATCTCCGGGCCCCCGGGAACCATCCAGGGCAGCACCCCCACACCGGAGGGAAAAATAATGGTGCACTCGGTCATACATTTCCAAAGGGCCCTGGAAAAATCTCTTGGAGTTAAGGGCAGTACAAACGTTAAAGCTATCGTATTAACAGGATGGGCATGATACACCACTCCTTGATCCTGGCCAGTAACTTCCTTTTTAACCGAATGATTAAGCAAATGGCAGGGAAACTCACTTGTTGGGGTTCCGCCCTTGCTTAGACCCCACACGATACGGTACGAAGTACCCTTGTCATCTATCTCGGCGATGCATATATTTTCTTCCGGTTTTTCCATGACGTTCTTAAAATACTTGCCGCTGCCGGTGACGAGGATAAAACATCCCGCCAGGTTTTTAACTTCCACTTCGCAGGCCGTCCAAGCACCTGGTTCTCTATAAAAAAAGGGTCTGCATTGCTCCGACTCATTTTTAGACATGCGGTAGCTAAGGTTCCCTCCATTTCTTTCATGCCAGCCCATCCTGTTAGTATCATCACAAAATCGAATAAAACTCTGTATTGCTTCAATACTAATCATGCTCATCCTGTACCCTCCTATGGTAGCATAGAACTTTTCGGGTATACTTGGAATATGACTAAGGATGCCCTCTATTTAATCGATGCCTACGGGCTTATTTACCGGTCCTACTTTGCCTTTCTTTCCCGGCCCCTGATAAACCCCCAGGGTAAAAATGTGTCCGCCCTCTTTGGCTTTACGAGGACCCTGCTCTCCCTTATCGATGAGGGGGCTCCCTGGCCTTACCCCGCCAATGGTTCCCAGGAGGCCGCCGAAGGACTCCTTAAAAAGCCCCTGCTCCTGGCGGCGGCCTTTGATTCCCCGGGGCCCACCTTCCGCCATAAAATCTACCCCGAGTATAAGGCGACCCGTCAAAAGGCCCCGGATGATCTCCATGCCCAGGTTCCCCTGGTGGAAGAACTCCTTGGGGCCCTGGGGATTCCCTCCCTCCGAGCCGAGGGTTTCGAAGCCGACGACATCATTGCCACCCTGGCTATTAAATGCCAGGCCGAGGACCGGCCCTGCTTCATCCTTTCTTCCGACAAGGATCTTCTTCAGCTGGTTGGAAAGGGAACCTGGGAACTCCGTCCCATCAAAATGAGCGACAGGAGCGAAACCCAAAAGGGGCTGCCCTACCAACTGGTGGGTCCGGATGAGGTAAAAGCCGAATGGGGGGTTAGCCCAGATAAGGTACTGGACCTGCTCTCCCTTACGGGGGACAGCTCTGACAACATTCCAGGGGTTAAGGGGGTGGGTGAAGTCACGGCCCTTAAGCTGATGGCCCGTTATGGTTCATTGGACGAAATCTATAAAAACCTGGCTGGGATAGAAGGGGCAGCGGGGAAAAAGCTTGCTGCAGGTAAAGAGAGTGCCTTTTTTTCCCGGTCCCTCATCGAGCTAAAGAATGAAGTCCCCCTTCCCATAAAAACCATAGAGGAACTATCGGTAGAAAACCTCAACCGCTCTGCCGGGGCCAAGGTGCTCCTAAGGGAGGGGATACGCCAAAGTGCCAGACAATTAGACAGCGGCATGCACTCTGGGCAAGATGTTCCTGCCGGGGGCGGAGCTGTACCAAGCGGGTCCAATGATACAAACCCCGCGGCAGGGGGCGCCCCGATCCAGGCCGATACGGCCCTTTTGGGTGAGGGGACATACCACACCATCCTGGACATGAAGGAGCTGGAGGCCCTCCTTACCAAGGCGAAGCAGAAAGAAATGCTGGCTCTGGATTTCGAGACCGACTCCCTGGACGCCTGGAATGCCCGGCCCATAGGCATAGCTTTAGCTCTGGAACCAAAGACGGCCTACTATGTACCCATAGCACCCCACCGGGGCATAAAGGACGGGGAGATGGCCGATGCTCCCTTCCTGGATGGCGAAGCCGTTAAAAACCTCCTGGCTCCCTTCTTTGCTGACCCCTCCATGTGCATCGTTGCGCATAACGCAAAGTACGATTACAAGGTAAGCCGGGGCTGGGGCATACCCCGGTGGTCATGCAAGATCTATGACACCATGGTGGCCGCATGGATCCTCGAAGGGGACCGGAACAACTATTCTTTGGATTCCCTATCTGCTTTCTTCTTTGATATAAAAACGGTGCTGTATAAGGACATAGTCCCCAAGGGAGAAACCTTCGACATGGTAAGCCTGGAAACGGCAGCCCGCTATGCCGCCGAAGACGGGGATCTCTGCCTTAGATTAAAAGAATACCTGGACGCTCGTTTTAAAGAAGAGGATAGGCAGGGAAGCTTTGAGCTCTTTACCAACCTCGAGATGCCCCTCTTGCCCATTCTGGCCGAGATGGAAGGCGAGGGTATCCTTATCGATAGGGACATTCTAAAACAATACGGAGAGGATCTGGGGAAGGAGCTTCTAAGCATCCAGGCCAAGACCTACGAAGTGGTGGGCCACGAGTTTAATCTCTCTTCTACCCAACAATTGCAGAAGGTCCTCTTTGAGGAACGTAAGCTTGTACCCACCAAGAAAACCAAAACCGGCTACTCCACCGATGTGGCGGTCCTGGAAGAGCTAGCCCGGCAGGACGAGGTCCCCGCGCTCATCCTCCGGCACAGGACCCTTTTAAAGCTAAAGTCAACCTATGTGGACGCCCTACCGGAAGAAGCAGACGAGGAAGGGCGGGTTCATACCACCCTGGTCCAAACCGGTACCGCCACGGGGAGGTTATCGAGCAGGGAGCCGAACCTACAGAACATCCCCATCCGGGACGAAGAGGGCCGGCGAATCAGAGAGGCCTTTATCCCCAAACCCGGCTCCCTCCTTATCTCCGCCGACTACAGCCAGATCGAACTGGTGGTCCTGGCCCACCTTTCCCAGGATGCAAACCTCCTTTCGGCCTTCTTCGAGGGCAAGGACATCCATGCCAAGACGGCCTCCCTCATTTTTGGACTCGACGAGGGGGCAGTGACGGGGGACCAAAGACGGATCGCCAAGACCATCAACTTTGGGGTCATGTACGGCATGAGTTCCTTCCGCCTGGCCAACGAGCTGGGCATAAGCCGGGGCGAGGCTTCATCTTTTATCGAAGCCTACTTTAGGACCTATTCGGGGGTTCGTTCATACATAGATCAGCTCATTAAAAAGACCGAAGAAAGGGGCTATGTTTCTACCATTTTGGGAAGGCGGCGGACCATAGAGGGAATCAACTCCCGGAATAAAACCGAGAAGGCCGCCGCAGAAAGGATCGCAGTAAATACCCCCATCCAGGGCTCCGCGGCGGACATCGTAAAAACCGCCATGCTTAATCTGGATGGGGCCCTCGCAAAAGCGAAGAGCCCCGCAAAACTTTTATTACAGGTCCACGATGAGCTTATCCTGGAATGTCCTGAGGATTTGGCACATAAAACCGCGGCCCTCATGAAGGATGTGATGGAAAGGGCGGTACAGCTATCGGTACCCCTTAGGGTGAATGTGGAAGTAGGCAAACGCTGGGGGGATTTTCATTAAACCCCCGTCCATCTCTGTTGAAGAACTCCGCAGCTTCCTCGTGCAGTACCATTCCCTGGATTCTTTTAAACACTTAAATCAAAAAGAAGGGGTCAAAAAAGTGTTTAAAACCCTGGGTTGTATTCAATACGATGTCCTTGATGTGGTAGGCCGGAACACCGATCTGGTTTTGCAATCGAGGGTTCAGGGCTACAGGCGGAGCATGCTCTACGACCTCCTCTATAAGGACCGGCACCTAATCGACGGCTGGGACAAGGAGATGTCGGTCTACACCATGGGCGACTGGCCCTCTTTTAAACGGATACGCCAACGACAAAAAAACGATGCCCAGGGAACCCTAAGGTACCGGGGTCAGGAAGAAGCCCTGTCAGCCCTTAAGGAGATCAAACAGGCCATAAAGAAGCAGGGCCCCCTGGCGGCCCGGGAGTTGAAGCTGGGACCCACGGAGGCGAATTCCTGGGGCCATAGGCAGGTCTCGGGGGCCGCCATGGACTACCTTTATCAGGCGGGGGAGCTAGGGGTCCACAGCAAGAAAAACGCCCAGAAGACCTACGATTTAATCGAGCGGCTTTACCCAAAAAAAATTCGGGAAGCCCCGGACCCCTTTAAAAGCGATGCCGAATTTTTTGAGTGGTACTTCCTCCGCCGCATTAAGGGCCTGGGGGCCGCCTGGTTAAGAGGCGGCGGCGGCTGGCTGGGGTATTATCTAGGAAACATGGATCTGCGAAAACAAATATGTAACGATCTGGTTGAAAAGAAGCTCATCCTCCCCCTGGAGGTCCCGGAACTAAAGGAGACTTTTTATATCCCCGCGAAGGGGAAGGCCCTCCTTAACAAAAAACCAAACTACGATGAAACCGCCCGCTTTATTGCTCCCCTGGACAACCTCATCTGGGACAGGGGCATGATTAAAAGGGTCTTCAATTTTGAATACACCTGGGAGGTCTATACCCCCCAGGAAAAAAGAAAATACGGTTACTATGTGTTACCCATCCTATACAAAAATTCCTTCATAGGCCGCTGCGAGCCCGCCAGGCCGGAAAAGGGTAAGCCCCTGGAAATAAAAAGCTGGTGGTGGGAAGAAAAGACCCAGAATGCAGGCGCCGCGGAAAAGAAGGGTATGACATCTGCCCTCAGGCGGGGTCTGGAAGTCTTTGCTGATTACCTTGAAGTTCCGAAGCCGAAGAATTGCACTTTCGGAATTTGAGTAATATACTTACCTTATGTGGCACCCCCGAACCGTCATGTTTGATGAAACCATGAAGTCCCTCTTTGATGAGGTGGATCACCACATCGAAGATCACTATGGTCATCTCTACGACCTGCACCCGGTGCGGCCCGCCCGGGGGGCCACCGCTAACCCCGAAGCAGATGGCCTTTTTAACGTGGGGGTGAATTTTACACCGGGCTTTGGGTCCAAACTGGGCCGGGGCTATATCATCGAGGTTAAAATGGCCACCCTGGATAAGGTCTGCGAGGAAGACCGCCGCATCATTTACGAAGCAACCGCCGCCAAGGTCAGGGAGCTTCTTCCTGTGTACTTTCCCGACCGGGACCTGGGGGTAGAATGGTGCGATATTCAGCGATTTAAAATACTGGGAAACTTTACTCTTGGAAAGATTTAGGACCCCGCTTTTGGCGTATAAAGGAGGACGAGGTGAAATTTACCAATGGATACTGGCTCGTTAAAGAAGGCATAAGCCCGCACTTTGCCAACTCGGTCTACGAGATCGAAGAAGCCGACGGCGAACTGGTGGTCTACGCTCCGGAAAAACCGGTCCAGGAACGGGGAAACACCCTAAACACCATGCTCTTAACCATCCGGTATTCCAGCCCCATGAAAAACATCATCAGGGTCCGGATCTCCCACCACGAAGGGGGCCTTAACAGGGGCCCTCAATTTAAGCTCCACCGCCAAACAGGATACAACCCCAGGGTGCGCATAACGAAAGAAGGCGCCTCCCTGGAAAGCGGCGACCTGAGCGTAAAGGTAAGAAAGGGAGAAGACTGGTACAATGAATTCATAGGTGAAGGAAGGGTCCTCACCAAAAACGAGAGCAAGTCCACCGGCTACATGATCGATAAGGATCTGGGCGGCTTTGTAAAGGAAGAATTAAACCTTTCCGTAGGAGAGTTGGTCTATGGCCTGGGTGAACGGTTCGGCCCCCTTATAAAAAACGGCCAAGTCGTAGATATCTGGAACGCCGACGGAGGGACCGCCAGTGAGCAGGCCTATAAAAACGTACCCTTCTACATGACTAACCGGGGTTATGGCATTTTTATTAATGACCCCGGCAAAGTATCTTTGGAAATTGGGAGTGAAAAAACCGCCAGGGTCCAGTTCTCTGTCCCCGGGGAGGTGCTCGAGTACTACATCATCTACGGCCCCCACCCAAAAGCCATCCTCGAACTATACACTGCCCTGACAGGCCGGCCCCCACAGCTCCCTGAATGGAGCTATGGCCTTTGGTTATCAACTTCATTTACGACTTCCTACGACGAAAAAACGGTGATGAGTTTTATCAACGGCATGGAGGAACGGAAGATCCCCCTCTCTGTGTTTCACTTTGACTGTTTTTGGATGAAAGGGTTTAACTGGTGCGACTTTGCCTGGGACAGGGAAACCTTTCCGGACCCCAAGGGCATGCTGAGCCGGATTAAAGCCAAGGGGATAAAGATCTGCGTATGGATCAACCCCTATATAGCTCAAAGGTCTCCCCTTTTTAATGAAGGAAAAGAGAGGGGGTTCTTCTTAAAAAAGCAAAACGGCGATGTATACCAAAGCGACCTTTGGCAGGCCGGTATGGCCATAGTGGACTTTACCAACCCCTGGGCAGTCCAATGGTACCTCTCTTACTTGCAAAAACTCCTAGACATGGGAGTAGACTGCTTTAAAACTGACTTTGGTGAGCGGATCCCCGCCGATGCTACCTACTTTGACCAGGGAGATCCCACCCGGCATCATAACTACTACCCCCTCCTGTTTAACAAGGCGGTCTTTGAACTGCTGGAAGAAAAACGGGGCAAGGGCGAAGCCTGCCTCTTTGCCCGATCCGCCACCACGGGGGGCCAAAGTTATCCAGTCCACTGGGGCGGTGACTGCGAATCTACCTTTGAAGCCATGGCCGAAACCCTTAGGGGAGGCCTCTCCCTCTGTCTTTCGGGCTTCGGCTTCTGGAGCCACGACATAGGCGGTTTTGAGGGCACCCCAAACGCGGCCCTCTTTAAGCGCTGGCTGGCCTTTGGGCTCCTCTCCTCCCATTCCCGGCTCCATGGATCCAACTCCTATAGGGTCCCCTGGAACGTAGATGATGAATCCACCGAGGTCTGCCGTTTCTTCACCGAGTTAAAAATAAAGCTCATGCCCTACATTTTAAGAACCGCCCAGGAAGCGGTCGAAAAGGGAATCCCCGTCATGAGGGCCATGTTCCTCGAGTTCCCCCAGGACCCGGCCTGCGAATACCTGGACCGCCAATACATGCTGGGCCCGGACCTCCTGGTGGCCCCGGTCTTTAGCGAAGATGGGATCGTCAGTTACTATCTCCCCGAGGGGAAGTGGAAACGCCTTTTAACAGGAGAAGAACTTAGCGGGGGCCGCTGGTACACCGAGGAACACAGCTTTTTAAGCCTTCCCCTCTTGTCCAGGGAAGGAAAAGACCTTTTCTAGGGCTTAACTGCCCTGGAGGCCCAAAAGGTAGGGTAGTACTCCCCTACCCCTTCGGTATCAAAATCCTCGTAAAGGTCCCTAAGGGTTAGGCCCGCCCTTAACTGCCCCCCAAGCTGGTCTTCCAGGGTGTGGGAAAACTGGATGCTCCCGTCCTCGGGGTCTTCCATACTCTTTTTATAGAGCTCCGGGTTTTTTAAGGGGTTATAGGGCAGCTTGTGTACAACCCTTAGGGGGTCTTCATCATCAAAGAGATAGCTCACCCCGTTACCCATCCCTGCCAGGAGGACCCCGCCCGATCGCAGGATCCGCATGCATTCCCGCCAGACATGGTTAACATCCTCGATGTAGCAGTTGGATACGGGGTGAAAAATAAGGTCAAAGCTCCCATCAGGAAAGGGGAGGGGCTTCGTCATGTCAGCGCGGACCAGAGTAATATCGTAAGCCTCCCTCTGGGCCACCAGGCGCTCCGACTCTAGCTGCCGCTCCGAATAATCCAGCACGGTGCATTCCGCCCCCAGGGCGGAAAAAACGGGCATCTGCTGGCCGCCCCCCGAGGCCAGGCCCAGAAGGCGGGTTCCCTTTAAGCTGCCCTCCTTCAAAAAGGGAAGAAACCATTCCTGGGGCACGGGCTTGAGGGGGGTAAGAAGGACCTTCCAGTCTCCGGCTTTGGCCCGGGCGAATTCCTCGGGCCCCATGGGGATCCCCCAAATCCAGCCCTTGCCTACCCACCGGTCTATGGCCTGGGCATTAAGCTCCGCATAGCTGTCCATCCTAGTTCCCCGACTCTAGCCAGATCCGCTCATGGTCTGCTAGGGAGATCCCCGCCGCCTGGGCGGTCTCTTCCAGCTCCTGCCGGGAAAAGGCCCCCACCAGGGGGAAGACCTTAAAGGGCTGATTTAATAAATAGGCCAGAGCGATCTGGGGGATCTTGACTCCCCGTTCGGCGGCCTTTTCCTGGCAGCGATCCAGCTTCTTAAAGTTTTGCTCATGGGCGTAAGCTTTAAGGGCCGGCCCGTCCAGGGTTTCTTTATAGTTGTCCCGGTTTACCCGGCCGGAAAAAAGGCCCCGGCCCAGGCTGGAATAGGCAAAGACCGGAATATCCTGGGCCTGATAAAAAGCCCGGGCTTCCCTCCCCGCCTCGCCCCCTATGCTGACACAGCCCTCCCCCCAGGGGTCTTCGACCTGATCGCAGAGGCTATAGTTGGGGCTCGAAGCCGCCATGGGGTTCAGCCCCTGGGCCCTGGCATACTCATTAGCCTCGGCGATCCTCTGGTGGGTCCAGTTGGATCCCCCGAAGGCGTTTATTTTTCCGGCCCTCTGGTGCTCGTTAAGGATCTCAATGATGGGGCCCACCTCTTGGCTGGGGTCGTCCCGGTGGAGCAGGTAGAGGTCTATATAGCTGGTCTGTAAGCGGGCCAGGGAATCGTGGAGGTCCGAAGTAATATCGAAGGGGGTCACCTTTTTCCGGTCCGCGTTATGGTGGGCCCCCTTGGTCAGGATAAAGACCTCTTCCCGGTTTCCCCGCTCCTTCATCCATTTTCCCAGGGCCCGTTCGGCATTACCCCCCACATAGACCCAGGCCAGGTCGAAGGCATTAAAGCCCATTTCCATGGCGGTATCCAGGACTGAAGCCGCTTCGGCATAGTTATCCAGTCCCATCCGATCACAACCGATAAGAACCTGGGAAAAATGCTTCCCCTGGCCCGGTAAGGTATACCTCTTCATATTAACCTTCCTCTTACCCTTCCTCGTCACAGGGGTAACGAAGCCCATTCTGCTTTCTTATCTGATCCATGGTCTGAATAATGGCCAGGGTCTCATCCAGGGGCATCACCGCCGATTCTTTTAAACCCTCGTCCAGGCACCGCATCACCTCCTGTGCCTCGAACTGGTAGCCCGTAGCTTCGTAGGGAAACTCCAGCTCCTTGGTCCCCTCCTGGTTCTGGAGGGTTAAAGAGGAGGCGCCGCCAAAATTGGGCACATAGATGCTGCCCTTCTCTCCCAGGATAAGGGCCCCGTGCCGGTTGGCCACCCGTATGGCCGTATAGAGCTGGGCGCTCTGATGTTCATCATAGGAAAAGAGGGCCGAACATTCTTCATCTACCCCGGTACTGCCTATGCTGATCTGGGATTGGATCCTGGCGGGGGCTTTTCCGAAGATCATGGAACAGAAGGAAAGGTTGTAGATCCCCATGTCCAGTAAGGCTCCGCCCCCATAGGCCAGAGAGAAGAGGCGGCTCTCGGGCCTCACCTCTGTTCTAAATCCATTACCCGAGTAGACATGCCGGACCTGGCCTATGGCGTCCTCCGCCAGTAGCTCCCTTACCTTGCATATGGCCGGCAAAAAGCGGGTCCACATGGCTTCCATGAGAAAGACCCCCTGGCTGCGGGCGCAATCTATCATCCGCCGGGTTTGAGCCGTGTTCACGGCAAAGGGCTTTTCGCAGATCACCCCCTTGCCATGTTTCAAACAGAGAAGGGCTGCTTCTTCGTGCTGGGGGTGGGGGGTAGCCACATACACTATATCGAGCTCCTTATCCTCCACCAGTTCCTGATAACTGCCATAGGCTTTTGCAAAGCCATGCTGCTTCGCAAAAGCCTCGGCCCGCCCCAGATCCCTGGAACCCACCGCATAAAGCTCCGCATCAGGCGTGACCTTTAAACCGGCGGTAAATTTGTGGGTTATCATCCCGGGCCCGAGGATTCCCCATTTATACTTTGCCATCCCTTGCCTCCTTAGATGTACCTGTCAGACTAGTCCATTGTACACCCTATTTTTGAAATGGAGCTAAATAGATTTAACTGCCCCGGATCCCGGCTATGGCATCCTCCAGGGCCTTGTGGAGTATCTCTGCCGGGGGTTCTTTAATATGCCCCAGCCGTTTTAGGTCCTCGGTCATGGCCCGGGCTGCATCTATATCTGCCCTGGCCCGGCGGTAGACCTCTTCCCTGCTGAGGATGATCCGGGCATGACCCTCCTCAATAGCCGCCATGGCTACATCGGCTGCTTCCTCTGCAAAGACTTCGGTCTCTTCCATGTTGGCAATAATATTGTCAGGGCTAATACCCCGCCGGCGGGAATACTCCGCAATGGAATGGGCGCAGCGGATCACCATGGCATCGCTTATCTTCCTGGCCCCCACCAGAAGGGCTCCCTTTAAAATCCCCGGAAAGCATACCGAATTGTTCACCTGGTTGGGAAAGTCTCCCCGCCCGGTGGCTACGATAAAGGCCCCTTCTTCCTTGGCGGCATAGGGCCAGATTTCCGGGACCGGATTAGCACAGGCAAAGACTATGGCCTTCTGGGCCATGGAACGCACCCAGGACCGCTTCACCGTGTCGGGGCCTGCCTGGGAAAGGGCAATGAGCACATCCGCATCCTGCAAGGCCTCTTCAATAGCCAGCACCCGGCCGGGATTGGTGCTCTGGCAGATCTCCCACTTCCGGTAATGTGAAGGGTCTGTCTTAATATCATCCCGGCCCTGATGAAGGCTTCCCCGGCTGTCAAAGACAATCATTTTTGAAGGGTTGCCCCCGCTGGCCAGGATGAGCCTGGCGACGGTGGTGTTGGAGGCTCCAGCCCCCAGGAGCACTATCTTCGCCTGGGCGAGGGTCTTCCCCGCCAGCTCCAGGGCATTGATGAGGGCCGCCAGGGTAATGCAGGCGGTGCCCTGGGCATCATCATGCCAGACCGGGATTTCACAGGTCTCCCGTAATTCGTCCAGGACCTTAAAGCAGTTGGGCTGACTTATGTCTTCCAGGTTGATAGCCCCAAAGGAAGGCTGAACCATCCTTACAAAGTCGATAATTTTTTGGGGGTCATTCCTTCCATCGGCCCCCCGGGAATCCAGACAGAGGGCCACCGCATCGACCCCGCCCAGGTACTTCATGAGCATGGCCTTTCCTTCCATAACGCCCAATCCCCCTGCGGGGCCGCAGTCCCCGTCCCCCAGGACCCGGGTAGAGTCGGACACCACGGCCACCAGGTTCCCCCGGTTGGAGAGGGCAAAAGAAGCATCAGCATCATCCCGGATCTCCGTAGAGATCCGCGAGACCCCGGGGGTATACCAGACATTGAACCAGTTAAACCCGTAGATGCCGCTCTTGGGGAGGGTCTGCATTTTTCCCCCGTAAAAGCGGTGGGCCTCCAGGGAAAGGTTTTTTAAGAACAGCGTTTTGGCCTGGGCCTTTTCTTCATCGGAAAATTCCTGGGGGAAAAGCTCGTCCAGGTTTTGCAGGGAGGGGTCTATGACAGGGCTCATAGGTACTCCCTTAGGGCTTCTAGCCTGGCGGGGATGGGCCGGGAGACAACGGTACGGCCCAGGGCCTTCTGCAAAGAAGGCGGTACCGTCACCGGTCCCGTGATGGGCTCCACGGTCTCGGCAAACTTGGCCGGGTGGGCCGTGGCAGCCACGATGATCCTGTCTCCCCTGCCCAGGGGACCAGCAGCCTTGAGCTTATCGACGGCCCTCCAGCCCACCGCCGTGTGGGGATCCAGGCAATAGCCCTCTTTGGAAAAAACGTCCCCTATGGTCTCCCTGGTCTCATCGTCGGTCACCGAGGCCCCAAGGATCATCTGCCGCATCTCGCTTAGGGTGAAGTGGGCTGCCATCCTTTCAAAGTTGCTTGGGGCCCCCACGTCCATGGCGTTGGACAGGGTGGCCACCGAAGACCGGGCTTCGTAGTTCCCCGTGGCCAGGTAATCCGGCACCGTCCGGTTTACATTGGTGGCCGCCACAAAACCAGCTATGGGGGCCCCCATCCTGGCGGCATAAAGCCCGGCGGTCAGGTTGCCAAAGTTCCCCGATGGCACCGAAATGATCGCCCCGGGGATTTCACCGGCCCCAGAGGCATAATAGACGCACTGGGGAACAAGACGGGAAATATTTATTGAGTTAGCCGAAGAAAGGGCCAGCCGCTCCTTGAGCTCCTGGTCGCCAAAAGCTTCTTTCACCAGCCGCTGACAGTCGTCAAAACTGCCCTCTACCGCCAGGGCAGAAATATTTTCTCCCAGGCCAGCGATCTGTTTTTCCTGGAGGCTCGTGATCCTCCCCTGGGGGTAGAGGACTGTTACCGTAACCCCCTGGACCCCGAAGAAGCCATCTGCCACGGCCCCTCCAGTGTCGCCGGAGGTGGCCACCAGTATCTTTAGGGGCCGGTCTTCTCCCCGGCGGAGATACGAGAAGGCCCGGGCCATAAACCGGGCCCCAAAATCCTTAAATGCCCCGGTGGGCCCATGGAAAAGCTCGAGGACAGATCGATCACTCAGCCCCGTCAGGGGGGCCCCAAAGGGATAGGCATCTTGAATCATTTCTTCCAGTACCCCGTTGGGGATATCCCCCGCCACCCAGGGCCGGATCAGCTCCAGGGCGATCTCCAGGTAACTCATGGAACCCAGGGAGCTCTTTACCGCCGGGGACAACTGGGGAATCTCGGCAGGAACATAGAGCCCCCCATCAGGGGCTAGCCCCCCAAGGGCTGCTTCGGAAAAGCTCACGTCGTGAGTTTTGCTTCGGGTACTATAGTAGCGCATAAACTGAGTGTACAAAGGAAAAGAATAGCCGGACAAGCCTTCTAGGGAGTATACTAGGGCCTAGAATGAAAGAACCGAAGGATCCTTCTGGTCCGGTGTTCACCGGCCTCGTGGAAAGCATAGCCGCCGGAGGGGCCGGGATAATCCGGCAGGATGGGAGGCCCGTCTTTGTGGAGCTGACTGCCCCGCAAGACCGGATCAGCTATGTAATCCGAAGGGACCACTCTAGCTGGGCCGAAGGGGATCTCCTGGAAGTCTTATCTCCTTCTCCCCAGCGGGTGCCTCCGGCCTGCCCCCTCTACAGCCGCTGCGGAGGCTGTTCCCTCCAGCACCTAAGTTACGAAGCTCAAGTTGATGCGAAAACAAGGATACTCAGAGATACCTTTGAACGGATAGGGGGCCTTAGTCCCCCCATCCATAGGATCCGGCCCTCATCCCCCTATGGGTACCGGAACCGCCTTCAGCTACACCGGATCCCAGAAACAGGGGAGCTGGGCCTAATGGAGCGGCGGAGCAAGCAACCGGTGGCCCTCGAGGACTGCCCCGTGGCAGACCCTGGAATACGCCAGGCCCTTAAGGCTGGTACCTTCAAGAGAGAGTCAGGGCCGGAACGCTTCAATGTCTATGCCCATCTGGATACCCTTTTGTGGGAAGGGGGCCTCCAGGAGGGCCAGATCACCATTAAGGGCAAAACCCTCTTCTATGATGTGAAGGTCTTCTTCCAGAGTAATGCAGCTATGCTGGAACTCCTTATTGATGACCTTTTAGAAGCCGCCTCCTCTGCCAATAGCGATCTGCCCCTGGCGGATATCTATAGCGGGATAGGAACCTTTGCGGCCTTTCTCGAAGGCCTGTTTTCTGGAGTTACGGTGGTAGAGGAAAACCCTGCTGCCCTGGCCCTGGCCCGCCGGAACCTAGGGTCAGCAAAAGCCGAGTATGCGGCCCTAAGGGACAGCGCCTGGGTAAAGAAGCTGAGCCCCGGGAAAAACCCCTGGGGTCTCATGGTCCTGGACCCCCCCAGGCAGGGCCTCTCGGCCCCCCTTAGCAGCTACCTTGCCCAGAGGGGCCCCGAGCATATTGCCTATGTATCCTGCGACTGTGCCACCCTGGCCAGGGACAGCAGGGTCCTGGTAAACGGAGGCTATACCCTCCACAGCCTGGGTCTCTACGATTTTTACCCCCAGACGGCCCACATAGAAAGTCTCGCCCTCTTTCACAGAACTAATAAATCTGCATAGAATCAATAGATCAACATTCCTACTATTAAATAAAAGGTGAGGTACCAGGATGGATCTAAAGAGGCGGCTCCATGAGATAGAAAAAGTAATCGCCGAGGGCCCCTACAGCCCCGACTGGGAATCCCTTTATGGCAGAACCATGCCGGCTTTTATGCGGGAGGGCAAGTTTGGGATCTTTATCCATTGGGGGCCCTACTCGGTTCCAGCCTTTAACAACGAATGGTATTCCCGAAACATGTATCGGGAGGGAACCCCCGAATTCGCCCACCATGTAGAAACCTACGGCCCCCACAAGGATTTTGGCTACAAGGATTTTATCCCCCTCTTTTCGGCCCCTTCATTTGATCCCGCCGCCTGGGCAGATCTTTTTTCCCAGGCCGGGGCCCGGTACTGTATCCCCGTGGCCGAACACCATGACGGTTTTCAAATGTACAAAAGCAATTTATCCAGGTGGAACGCCTTTGAGATGGGCCCAAAACGGGATGTGCTGGGGGAACTTCATGGGGCCTTAAAAAAAAGGGGCATCATCTGCGGAGGATCTACCCACCGGCTGGAGCATTGGTTTTTTATGGGCCATGGAAAAAATTTCGAAAGCGATGTAAAAGAGCCCCTGCAGCGGGGGGATTTCTACTGGCCCGCCATGAAGGAACCGCCCCTGCATGATCTTTTCGGAGAACCCGCCCCCAGCGAGGAATTCCTCGAAGACTGGTTTCTGCGCTGCTGCGAGCTCGTAGATTCCTATAAGCCCCGGGTCATCTACTTTGACTGGTGGATCCAGCACGAAGCTGCAAAAAAGCGCCTAAAACAGTTCGCCGCCTATTACTATAACCGGGCGGCCCAATGGGGCGAAGAAGTCACCATCTGTTACAAGCACGACGCCTTCCCCTTTGGCTGCGCTACCGTAGACATAGAGAGGGGCCGCTTTGCGGGCATCCAGCCCTTCCATTGGCAGACCGACACCTCCATAGCCAGGAACTCCTGGTGCTGGACAAACAGTAACACCTTTAAGACCGCCCCCAGCCTCATCCGGGACCTCCTGGATATCGTGAGCAAGAACGGGGTCCTCCTTCTTAATGTGGGGCCCAAAGCAGAAGGAATCATATCGGATGAAGAGACCAGGGTGCTTAAAGAGATGGGTGCCTGGTTGGCTGTAAACGGCGAAGCGGTCTACAAGACCGGAGTCTGGCGCCGGGCCGAGGAGGGCCCCACCCAGACCATAGAGGGCCAGTTCACCGACGGAGAAGACCCGGTCTTTTCTTCCCAGGACATCCGGTTTACCGCCAAGGGGGGTACGGTCTATGCCTCGGTGCTCTCCTGGCCCGAAGACGGTAAGGTGACCATCCGCTCCCTGGCCGAGCAGGATGCATCGAAGCTCCCGGTCTTTCACGGCATCATCCAGGATCTTGCTATCCTGGGGGAAGAAGCAAAGCCCCGCTGGGAGCGGAATGCCGAGGGCCTCCAGGTCCAGGGCCCCCCGGGGAAGCGGTCCATGCCGGTGGTCATAAAGATCACAGTGGATTAGGCCCATGCACATCTACAGCAAACAGGAACTGCTGAGCATTTTTAAGACCCAGCTAGCTAAAGAGTATAACTGCCGCCCCGGAGACTTCGATACTCCCCATAATCTGGTAACCCTTCAACGTAATCACCCGGAAAGAAGGCATTACACCGAAGGGGCCTTTTTTTTCCAGATGGCTACCTTTGGGAACGGGGCAGTCATCACCAGCGATGAAGCTATGCATGGGTGGCTTAGGGAATATATAGATCAAAAAACAGGCCACTGGCTCTTTGAGCATCCCCATCTCATGGCCATAGAAAAAAAGCTTGAGGAATTTGGAAAAAAGCTATTCCAGAGTCACCATATGTTTATCCCCCCCGGCGGCCCTGGGGAAGCTTTTATTCCCCATGGGGGGACCACCCTAAAATGGTTCGAGGGCCAGGAGATACACCAATTTTACGGTGACAAGAGGTTCCGAAACGCCCTCTGTGACCGGTACCGGAGCGAGAGGCCCGACATACTGGCCCTGGCTGCCTATGATGGAGAAGAGATAAGCGCCATGGCCGGCTGCTCCGCCGACACCCCCGACCTCTGGCAAATAGGAATCGACGTCATCGAAACCTACCGGGGCCAGGGCCTGGGAGCTTTCCTGGTCGGCCTTATGACCAGAGAGATCCTTACACGGGGAAAGATTCCCTTTTATGGGACGAGCCTCTCCAATATACCTTCATGGAGGATAGCCCTAAGCTGCGGCTACCTTCCAGCCTGGGTAGAAATTGCTACCATCGAAGAAAAGAAAGAAGCTTAGAAGGAAAAATTTACACTGAGCCAGGGAAGGATGGCCCCCAGAGCTTCCTTCTTAAAGAAGTGCATGTGATCCAGCCCCAGATCCAGATAGATGCGATCGTGGACCTGGAAAAAATAAGAAGCTCCCATCCTAAGATGAAGAAGATCCATCCCCTGGGTTTCGAGATCCTCCGGGGGGCTTAGGACAAAGCTATAGCCCGTACCCAGCCTAAAACGAAGGGCTCCTCTTTGATTAGCCAGACCCTTCTGGGCCAGAAGGCTCAGGCGACCGCTTAAAAGATGGTGCTTTCCCTGATCACTTTCCAGCCCATGCCAAAGAAGGGCCGCTTCCAAGCCGGGAATAATCCCCCCCAGGGCCGAAAAGGCTCCCTCTGGGGGGCTATCCCCAAAAAGGAGGGTCAGGCCCAGGGCGGCCCCCAGGGGGCTCACATTCCGGGTGAAGATCCTGTCCATTGAATCACCGGAACCCTGGTAGCTGCGAAAGAGGGGCATATAGGCCACCCAAAGGGAGGGTTCCAAGGCCCCCCCATAAAAGCGGTCAAAAAAGGGAGTCCTCTCTGCCCGGCGGGAAAAGCTAATATTCTCCCTGGTGGCCTCTAGCCCCCCGGGGTTCCGGATGGTAAGGGCATAATCTCCGGGGCTCAATTCCTCCTCGTCAAAGACCAGCCGGGCCCGGTTCCCCTGGGCAGAGATATCTGCCTCCAGGGGATGCAGGGCTTCCTCCCCGTCCCGGTGAAGGGCTATCTCGGCCTGGGGTGAAATATTGCTGCCCCGAAGATCCATCACATAGGTCCCGGCGGATCGTGAAAAGGCAAAGTTGGGGGCCCCCTCCACCTGGGGTTGGGTAGCTTCCAGGACCGTAAATTCCTGCCAGGGCGAAGGTTCATCTTGATCATCGAAGTAATCATAGGGAATCACCTGAAAGCGATAAAAGCCTGGGGGCAGGGAGACATCGATATAGGGGTCGTAGCTAAACTCCCGGTGCTGCTCCCTGAAGGTAGGACCCGCCGCCGCTTCTATGATCACCTCAAAGCGCAGGGCATACTCGCCCCCGGCCCAGGCAAGGCGCTGGACAAAGCGGGGGTTCCCCTGGCCCTCTTCTACCAGAAAGAAGCCCGGCTCTGGGGCCTGGGCCCCTAGACCGGCGCTTATACAGATCAGCCCCAGGGTAAGAGCCCAGATTCTTTTAGTTCCCATAAAGAACCCCCGGCTCTAAGGGAATGACAGGTCCGGGCCGGGGTATCTCTATGGTGAAAAAAACCCATCCTTCATGACCCCGTCTTATAATTTCCCCCTCCCCGTCCAGGTTAACCGCTTCCAGGGTCCAAACAAAATTACCCTGTCCAAGGGTACGGATATCCTCCAGGGTCCATGAGGTGCCGGTCAAGGGGGGCTCTTCGATGACCAAGCTAGTGGTTGAAAAGCCTAGGGGATGGAAAAAATCTTCTTTTAACACCCTGAACAGATAGGCATCTGCCCCCGGCACCCCCTGCCAGCTAAAGGTTAGGCTCCTTTGCTGACGGAGTTCCTCTATGCCTATGGTCTGTCTAGGAGCAGGAAACCTAAGCAGGGGGCGGGCCAGGAGGGGATCTTCCTCGATGCTTACAACCGGGCCCCCTGCATCATCCTCTTGATCGGGAAGATAAATTACCAGCTCCCCTTCCTGGCCCTGTTCTATATAAAAGAGGGAGGGTTCAGAAAAAAAGGAGCGTCCTATAAACACCTCGGGGAAGACCGGCATGACCCGCCAGTACCAGGGCCCATCTGAAAGGGCCTCTTGGACCACATACGGGAGGGCCCCTTCGGATCTATACCGGGGGTTACTAAAATCATTAACCTGGGAAGCTTCGAAGCGGTACGATGAGGCCCCAGGGACTTCTTCCCATTGGAAGCGCAGTTGGGGCAGTTCTCTGCCGTAGCGGTAGCGGCTACCCTGGACTGGGACCAGAAGGGAAGGAGGATCCCCATCGACTATGCTTAACTGCCCCTGGGCCAGGATAGCTCCAGAGCCTTGAAGCCGCCAGTACCAGGTCCCCGTACCAAGGGCGGCTTCGGCGTTGGTGTAAACATCATCTATGGTGTGTATAATCCGGGTAAAATTCCGGTCCGCGGCGATCTCAAGACGGAGGGCCAAGGCGGCATCGATGTTAAACCGGGTCCAGACAAAGGGGACCCTAAAGACCGAGCCCTGGGAAGGGTGATGAAGAAACCGGGCATTGGGCCGGGGCTGGCTCATCACCGCTCCGGGGGGGCTGTGTTCCTGGCCCTGGCCGTCCACGGCGATGAGGGCCGGACTCGTGATATGCCTCTGCTGCTCCTGCCCCGAAGCCTGTATCCGCATAGTACCTTCGCTTAGGCTTAAGACCGTTCCATTAGATCCCGCCGAAAGCTCCAGAACCGACCCGGCTCCCCCTTCAATTTCCAGGTCCATCATCTGAAGGATGATCTGAGTCCCCGCTTCTCCGGTCACCATGGAAAGGCTCCCGTCACTTAGCTCTATGCGGATGTCCCCTTCATCATCGCTTTCCCGGTAGATGCGAATCAGGGTGTTTTCGTTAAGGTCTATATTATTTTCGTTAATATGGAGGGTCGCCGCCGAGGCTTCGGCTACCCGGATCAGGTCCCCCTGATAAACCGGTGAGTGGACCGCCATGCGCCCCCAGAGGAGCCGGTCCGCCAGGCGCCGCTGGACTATATTCTGCCTAATGGTTATGGAACCCAGGGGTTCCACATTCTGGGCGTACACGGCGGCCTGAAGATCCTGCCGAAAGAGGTAGAGACTATAGGCGGCAGAGGAAAGGCAGAGGATGATAATCAGGAGATCCGCCGGGCGAAGGCCCCTCTTGGGCAGTCCTACTGCCTGATCCCTTGCTGTGTCCATCCCTAGTCTTTCCCCAGTTTGTACTTTCGTTCTTCCCCATTGATATCTATCAGGGAAAGGTCGGGAGCCGTGGTCCCCAGAAGCTGCCGAAGTTCATCCAGGGACTGGGGCCCCTCTCTGCTGCTTGCATGGTTAATCACCGCAAAGATCCGCAGAGGATCTTCTTTGCCCTTGACGCTCACCGAAGGCATTTCGGCGAAGAGGAACTTATCCCGTACCAGGGCCCAGGTGTTTTCGCTTATCAAAATATCTACCGCCAGGGGCTTACAGAGGGCCTCTACCCGGGATGCCAGATTAACGGGGTCCCCGACCACGGTGTATTCCATCCGCAGATCAGAGCCGATCTGCCCGGCGGTGATCCGCCCCGTGTTGATCCCGCAGCCTATACGGATGGGGGGGTCCGCCGGATCATCGGGACGGCGCTGGGCATTCATGGCCATCAGGGCCCGCCGCATAAGAAGGGCGGCGGTTACGCAGTTATAGGCATCGGCGGCGGGGCTAGCCGAGGCATAGGCGGTACCCCAGTGGGCCATCACGGAGTCGCCGATAAATTTGTCCACCACCCCGCCGGTCTCTTCTACACAGTTGACCATATGGCCCAGGTAATTATTCAGCCAGGTAACGATGCGGTTACTGGCGTCTTCGGGGAAGGAGGCGGTAAACTGCTCCGAGAGGGCCGTAAAGTCCCGGATATCCGAGAAGAAGATGGTCGCATCTTTGGGCAGCCCCCCGGGTTTAATCTCGCCCCGCATGGCCCGGACGGCGATATCCCTATTGGTAAAGCGGCCAAAGATGCCCAGGGCGGCGCTCATCCGCTGGAAACTGGAGGTAAGGGCCCCAATTTCATCCCTGCCCCGGGGATCAAGACGGACTCCAAAATCGCCCCCCTCTATGGACTGGGCCGCCGAGGCCAGAATTCTTAAAGGTACCGAAATACTCTTGGCGAAGAACCAGATAAACAAAATAGAGATGGAAAGGACCGCCGCCGTAAGGTAGAGGTTCCGCCTGGTGGTGGCCCTGATTCCTTCAAATACCTTATCAAACTCGATGGTGGTGATGACCGCCCCACCCTGGCTCAGCTTGGTAAAGGCCCCAAAGTAGCGGATGCCATCATCGCCGGTGTAGAGCCTCTGGGCGCTGCGGCCGGGGTTTTCCCACACCGAGCGGATAAAGCTGTCCCCGGCCATATTTGGGGCCAGAAGCATGAGCTCCCCCTCGGGATGAACCAGCACTTCCCCCCGGTCATTGATTAAAAATGAGCGGTTGGTGCCATAACCGAAATTCCCGCTTAAGGAGATGGGTGAACATAAGAGCAGGGCCCCTATGTTTTGTCCATGAAGGTCCTGGGAAGGAAAAAAGTAGGCCAGAAGGGGGAGCCCAAAGTGGGGCGATGCATTAAGCAGGACCGTCTCGCCCTGGGCGGCCCTTTGGAGGGCCGATCTGTTTTCTTCCAGGTATGAATCAGCCAGGGACAGAGACAGGTCCTGGCTATAAAAGAATGCCTCGTTGATGATCAGGTCCTGGGCCGAAGGGCCCGGCAGAGCCCTGGCAGATTCAAAGGCCAGGACCGCCAGGCCGGGGTTCTGACTAAAGAAAAAATTCAAAGTCCCCTGGGCCGCCTCTGTCCTAAGCTCCCCCCCATGAAGGGTCTGGATAAGCATGGTGCCGTTTAAACGCAGGCTAAGGAGGAGGTTTTCTGCTTCGCTGGCCGAATAGCGGTTGGCCTCAAAATTGCTTTCTTCGGCGGCGATCCGCAGATCTTCGGTAACCAGCCAGGACACCAGGGCTATGATGGAACCCAGGGAGATTATCACGATGATCGTAATAATGGTGATCAGCTTTGCGCCTATGGTAAAACGCAGGATGGGTCTAGCCATGTCAATACTCCCAGTTTTGTGGCTCACCGGAGTCTAAGTTTACCCCAGGCCCGGCGGTGTTTTCCCTTCGTCTGGGCCCCACAGTGCTATAAACCCCATGTCCCATATCATCTACCAGAACCCCGGCACTGTTCCGCACCACATTGCCAATCACCGAATCGCTTGGGTAGCCCGTAATAATTGAGTTCCCGGTCTTGGTAAAACTCCCCGAAAGAACCAGGACCCCACCGCCCTGTACATGGGCCCTATTGCCCGTGATGGTTCCCCCGCTCATTACGAAAGACCCCTCTCCATATACTGCTACAGCGCCGCCCCCCAGGGCGGTATTGTTGCGGATAATACCCCCCCGCATGGTAAAGGTGCCCCCTTGAACGTAGACTCCCCCGCCGTTGGCACTGGGGCGAAGGTGCCCGGAGATCTCTCCCCCCTCCATGGTAAAGCGGGCACCGCTGCCATTGAGATAAACACCCGCATTGATATCCTCTGTGGTTTGGGTGTTTATGATGTTTACCCCCGGGTGAATGATTAAATGACCCGAAGTCCGAACATGAATGAGGGGTTGAACCGCAGGTACATTAGGATCACCCTGGATAGTTATGCTGCCCCCCGCACCGGGCCGTAGTATAAATGCATTCATCACATCAAAGGCAGGGTTATTTCCCTCGGGTCTGGTAATTGTTACATGGGCCCCCGGTTGTGTGGTAAAGGTGAGATCCTTGTTAATAGAAATGTTCCCTGCCCCAAGATCGTAGGACTGGTTAAGGGTAATCGTACCACCACTATTAGTAGTTGCAATGAGTGAATTAAAACCTGTTGAGTCCCCTCCCCCAGGGACATCCCAGCCCCCAGACGGACCGGCTATACTACTGTCCATGTTCCGGCTGGGTAATGCCGTATGGGTCCGCACCTTCGAAGGGGAGCTATTATGAAAGACCGCATTCCCCGCCGGGGCAGTTCCCGTGGCCATATTGGCAGCCAAGCCGCCATCGGCCCCGTAGATGGTTCCCCCGGTCTTGGCAAAGCCACCGTTGGCATCTACATAGACCCCACCCCCATAGGGGGCAGTATTGCCCCTAATGTCGCCCCCCTGCATTTCAAACCGAGCATTCCCCTCTACCCTCACAAGGGAAGCATTATTGTCTTCATGGCCCCGGAGGCTAATTCCATCTCCCAGGGTTAAGCGGACATTGGACCCTATGGTAAACAGGCTCCCATTTCCTTCTAGCTGCACCCCTACGGTCCGGTTGGCATAGCGTCCCACAAGGGTAATCCGGCTCCCGTTAATACTTAATTGAACGGGGTCCAGGGTCTGATCCACCGCAACGCGGATCCTGTAGGTTCGGGCTTCGGTGATAAACTCCAGGGCCGCCTGCAAATCATCGAAGGGTATATTTTGCTCACCCCCTGTAATATCCACCATGACAGGCGCATAGGGCCCCTCATCCTGCTCATCTTCAAGCTGGCCCTTAAGGCGGTCGTAAAAGGGCTTAACCAGAGGGTTCTGGCAGGAGGCAAAAACAATCAGAATGATCAAAAAGAGGGAGCCCCAGATCATGCCAAGGGGTCTAAGCTCCGCCCGTATGTTCATCCCTTTCTTCATGCTACTGCCCCCTACAACCTGCGCCCAAAGGAGACGCTCAGCCCGGCGATATAGGGGTACCCGGCCCTCAGGCTGGGCTCCACATACCAGGCCTCTTGCAGGGGGATGCGCCAGCCCGCCAAAAGGCCCGCCGAAAGGGTCCCTACCCCCTCCCGGAGGGTGGCCAGGGACTCATAGACAAAGAGTACGGGGCCCCCCATAAGCTGGATAAAGGGGCCGGAACGGACCCCTTGGGCTCCCAGGTAGAACCGGTAAAAAACGAGGATCTCCAGGGCCCCGTGGCCCTCCGGGTCGCCGGCATAGAGGAGCCTAAGGCCCAGGGCGGTCCCGGAGCCGTAGCCCAGGCTTAGGCCCCCGCCATAGCTAAGCCCCTCGGGGCTGTAAAAAAGGGTTTCGGCGTAGGGGGCAATAAAGATCTCTTCCCGGGCGGGGGCCTCCTGGGCCTGCATAGAAAAAACCGAGAAAAACAGCAGCGCCAAGAGGGTTCCCGCCGAAAGCTTCATATAATAATACTATCCCATGTTTAGGGCTGGAACAACTATTTAAGGCAGAAGATCCCCAATTACCGATAAAAGTTTATCCGGATCTACCGGTTTTTCCAGGTGGTAATTCATCCCCGCATGGGCCGAAGCATCCACATCCTCTTTATAGCTCCTGGTGGTAACCGCAATGATGGGAACCACCTGGCCCTTCTCCAAACCGGAGCTCCTGATTTCGGTGGTAGCCTCGTGGCCGTCCATATTGGGCATCATGATATCCATAAGGATTATATCGATTTTCTGATGATCTTCCTTAAAAATGCTAAGGGCCTCAAAGCCATCCCTGGCCTCGATGATATCCATACCCTTTTGACTCAGAATATGCCTCAGCACTGTCCTATTGGTCCCCACATCATCTACCACCAGGGCACATCTTCCTGTGTAGTCCCGGTGAGTAAAGGAATCCATGGACAGAGGGGCCGGGAGTGGGGCCTTTTCAAACTCGATGGGAAAGGAAAGGCTAGCTCCCGAAGGCCGCAGACCCTCGCCCTGGCTGCTTTCGACGGTAATGTGGCCCCCCATGGCTTTTACGATGTTGCTGCAGACCGAGAGCATTATTTCGGTAAGGCCAAACCTTAGATCACTTTCTTCAGTTGAAAAAATTTGGGTCAATTCCCCCAGCTTCTTGGCCGTCATGCCTATGCCGTTATCCCTAATCTCGAAACGAAAGGAGGCCCTATCAGAAGTCTCATTAATAGGTTCTACGATGAAGGTAACCCTGCCGTATTCTTCGCTGGCGTACTTTACTGCGTTCCTCAATAAAATGGCCAGGGCCTGCATGAGCCGTATCTTATCCCCCCGGACCGTAAGATTCTTAGGGATTTTAAACCTGGGTTCCCAGGCAATTCCTTTTGCCATGCAGAGGGTTTGAATGACATTTTGAATCTCCAACAGAGCTTCGTTCAATACAAAGGGAGTATAGGCCAGCACTAGGTTTCCGCTTTCTATATTGGATATTTCCAAAATGGTGTTTAACACAGACAAGAGATCATTCGAAGAAGCATAGGCCTGCTCTAGGACTGCCTTCCGGGCCTTGGGTTCCTGCAAAGAGAGGGCTTCTTTGATCAAATGGATCGTGCTGTTAAGGGGTGTTTTAAGTTCGTGGCTCATATTGGCCAAAAACATATTCTTTACGCTGGAAGCTTTTCGTTCCGCCTCCATGGAGCTAAACACCCTCGCCTCCATCTCGATGATGCCTTGCTCCAAAGCTGCCAGTTCATCTCCATAACGCATGACTGGCTGCATGGGGTTCCTATTGATGGTTTTAGCATCGGGAAGACAGGCCCTTACCCCGGAAGAAATTTTATTGATCGGCGATATAACATATTTTTTGATAATCACCAGATTAAGAAGGATAGATACCAAGAGGTGCAGAACTATAACGGGGCTTCGCAGGGGAGTTCTCGAGAGAAAAAGGAACATCATCATGCAGCAGATAACCGAGACCAGGGCCAGGAGGATAATTAATCGAAAGTACAGGGACCTTTTCCACGGTATCTTTCCATGGAGGTTTAAAATCTCAACGGGGCTGCCCATGATCATTCTTTGAAAGAAGATCATCAAAATACTTCTTTCCAATTTTTTCAAAGTCATCTAATTCAGAGAGCAGTTTTCTGGCGCTGTTATGTAATATGACCTGGGGGTCTTTATCCTGGGCAGAATTTTGAAGGACCGAAGAAGCTAAAAACCGGTCCTGAGCCGTCTGGGTTTCTGGCAAAAGCATTGTTCCTAAAATCCTGGTGGGTTCCATTTTTTTTCCCATTTTTTGTGCCCTTTTTAGCAATACATAGCCTATTGGATTATACATCATTTTATAGATTATAGTCAATACCTATTGATTTGATTAAAAATAAACTAATAGTAGATAGTATCACATGACGGACATAAGGGTACTACTGGCCCAAAACATAAAGAAATTACGCAGAATCAGGGGGTTTTCCCAGGAAAACCTTGCCGAAAGGGCCGAAACATCCACGACCCATATAGGAATGATAGAGATAGGGAAAAAATTTCCCTCGGTAAACATGCTCAAAAAGATAGCTGCCGCCCTGGGGGTAGATACCTCTGAACTATTCAGCACCAATACGGTGGTGCTCATTCCCTCCCAGGACAAATCCATCGAACTCCTCCATAACGAAATAATGGAAGAGATAGACAAGCTCAAAAGCAATATCACCGAAAAGATCCGAAAAATCGATCACTAGACAGGGCCCTTTGCCCCTTATCAAAAATCCTCTAAGCTTATACAATGGGCCCATGGATGAATTAAAAAAACACAGTATCCTCATGGTGGATGATCAGCAAACCAATATAGATACCCTCAGGGCCATCCTGGAACCTGATTACATCATGTACTCCGCCAACGACGGGCCCAGCGCCATACAAGCCGCCGAAGCCTACCTGCCGGACCTGATCCTCCTGGACATAGTGATGCCCCAGATGGATGGCTACACGGTCATTTCCCGGCTTAAAAATTCCAAGGTAACCCAGAACATCCCGGTGATTTTCCTTACCGGCCTGGACAGCGACCGGGAAGAAGAAAAGGGTCTTGACCTGGGGGCGGCGGACTACATTGTTAAACCCTTTCACCTGGGGAATGTAAAGCTCAGAATCAAAAAGCAGATCGAAACCCTGGTGCTCCTTCGTTCGGTGGAACGCCTCAGCATGATAGACCAGTTAACCGATCTTTCTAACCGCCGGGGTTTTGAATCCCGCCTTAACTCCGAGTGGGCCCGGGCCCTCCGGGAAAAGGCCCACCTCAGTATCCTATTTATCGATGTCGATAAGTTTAAGGGATACAACGACCGGTTTGGGCACCAGCAGGGGGACATAGCCCTTAAGGCCCTGGCCCGGGTCCTGTCGGAGACCCTAAAAAGACCCGGGGACTTTTCTGCCCGCTGGGGGGGTGAAGAATTTGTGGCCCTCCTGACCAACACAAACTTGGAAGGGTCGATAAATGTGGCGGAGCAGATCCGGGCCAGCATCGAAGAGGTGAAGATCCCCAGTGTAGATGACGGGGCCTCCCACATAACGGTCAGCATAGGGATAAAAACCCTGGAGCCGGGGCACAAAAGCACCGTAGAGGAATTTATCGCCGCCGCCGATTCGGCCCTCTACAAGGCTAAGGAATCGGGCCGCAACCGGGTCGCCCATAGCTAGACCCATGGAGGGCCCTACATTTTAAACTCGGTACCCAGATAGATCCGGCGGACCATCTCGTCGGCCAGGATCTCCTCCTGGTTTCCCCGGGCTATGATATCCCCTTCGTTGATAATAAAAGCTTCGGTGGTAATCTCCAGGGTGTCCCGGACATTGTGGTCGGTAATCAAGACCCCTATACCCTTCTCGGCCAGGCGGCGGATGAGCTGCTTTATCTCATAGACCGTGATGGGGTCTATGCCGGCGAAGGGTTCATCGAGCAAGAGAAACTTGGGTTCGGTGGCCAGAGAGCGGGCTATTTCGGTGCGGCGCCGTTCCCCCCCCGAAAGGGTAAGCCCCAGCTGCTTTCGGACATGGGCTATCCCGAACTCCTCCAGAAGGGACTCAAGCTTCTCCTGCCGCTGGGGCTTAGTCAGATCCTTGCGGGTCTCTAAAATGGCCCAGATGTTTTGCTCCACCGTAAGCTTCTTAAAGATAGAAGCCTCCTGGGGCAGGTAAGCTATGCCCTGCCGGGCCCGGCGGTACATGGTCATGGTGCTTAGGTCCATGCCGTCCAGGGTAACGGCCCCCTGGGTGGGTTTATGGAACCCCACGATCATATAAAAGATGGTGGTCTTTCCGGCCCCGTTGGGGCCCAGAAGGCCCGCCACTTCGCCGTTATCCATGGAAAAGTTGACCCCCTTAACCACTTCCTTCTGGCCAAAACGTTTTCGAAGGCCCTTCACCGCCAGGGTATGTCTTTCATTCTCCATGGTCAGTTCCTAATGGTCCCCGCCACGTCCCCCTCCATAATGACATCGTCGGTGTCCAGGTCTACCAGGATCCGGTCCGCCCGGAACTCATCGTCGTTCCTAAAGACCACAGGGAACCCAGTCAGAATGAGGGATTGGTCCCCCCGGTCGTAGACCGCAAACTCGGAGCGGCAGACCAGGTTATCCCGGAAGAGCCGGACGGCAATCTGAAAGACCGCCACCTCCCTTTCGTCATCGTACTCGATAAACCGGGCCCGGGCCACCAGTTCATTATCCCGGTCCTCCAGGGTGGAGTTCCCTTCCAGCCGGGCTATCTTGAGGGTCCGGTCATAACGAAGCCGGTCGGTCCTAAAGAGGATGTTTTTTTCTTCGTCATAGCCCCGGACATTTCCGCTGCAGTCAATAAAGCGGTTATTGTCTCCGTGGATTTCGATCCGATCCGCCTGCAAAAGGAGGTTATCCGACACCACCTCGGCATTCCCCACCAGGACGATGACCTCCCGCCCCGAGGCCCGGCCCCCGGACATGGAATCGGCCCTAAAGGTAAAGGTCTCGTTGGCCGCCAGGTGTAGGGGGGCCCCAAAAAGAAAGCAGGCCGCTAGAGCCAGGGTGCAAAGGAAAGCCTTCAATTGCCGCCTCCATTTTCCGCGGGGCTGTCATCCTCCGCCGGGGCTTCATCTTCTTCTTCGTCTTCGTCTACGAAGGTCCCCTCCACGGGGCCAGAAAAGTACCAGGTCCGGCTGCGGATGTCTGCGAAGAAGCCCTCGCCGCTAAAGTGAGTCCCATCGGAGCGTTCCACCTCTACCAGCTCCTGGTCCCCCGCCCTCAGGGTCCGGGCCTGGTCCCGCCACTCCAGCCTATTGGTGCTGATGATGATGTCCTCCGATTCGATGTTAACGGTAACCCCCCCGAAGAGGTCTATGTCCCCCGTGTCGAGCATGACCATGGCCTGAGCTGCATGGCCCAGGGCGTTGACCCTTTCGCCATTTTCTTCCAACTGTTCAAAGGTAAAGGAGTAGAGATCCATGATCTGCAGGTTTTCCCAGCGTTCTGCATACTCGGCCTGCAGGCGGGCCTGGACTTCCCCGCCCCTGACCCGGACATAGTCAATTTCTTCCATCATAATGTCGGGGCGGTTATCATTTTCTTCAGTCCCCTCCCCGTAGTCGAAGGAGCAGGAGACAAGAACCAGGGCCGCCGCTATGAGCCCCGGAAGCTGTGCGGAGTGGAATCTAAGCATGCCCTCTCTTTTAGGGCCCTTCATAGGCTCTTCCTCTTCTGCCCTAGCGGGCCTTGGTATCCCTGGCGGCGGCCACAAAATCCCTAAAGAGGGGGCTTGCGGCGGTGGGCCTGGATTTAAACTCCGCATGGAACTGGACCCCCAAACCCCAGGGGTGCGGGTCTTCCCCCTGGGAAGGCCATTCCACCGACTCTACGAGATCCAGATCGGGCTCCAGGGCGCTGATCACCAGACCCGAAGCGGCCATCTGGTCCCGGTAGCGGTTCGCAAACTCATAGCGGTGCCTATGCCGCTCCTTGATAGTCCCCTCGCCGTAGGCCCGGGCAAGGCGGGTCCCCTCTTTTAAGGCTGCTTCGTAGGTCCCAAGACGCATGCCCTCCCGGGCCGCTTCTATGACCGGGTGAGGGCCCTCGGGGCTAAACTCCATGGAGTCCGCATCGGTCCAGCCCAGGACGTTCCGGCCCCATTCGATCACCATGGCATGCATGCCCAGGCAGATCCCCAAAAAGGGAACCTTCTTTTCCCGGGCCCACTGGGCCGCCAGGATCATCCCCCGGCTGCCCCGCTGGCCAAAGCCCCCGGGAATCACAACCCCATCCAGCCCATGGGGGCCCATGATGGCGTCCGCAAATTCGGCTTCTTCAAGCTGGGCCGCATCGATTTTAACCAGCTCTACCTCGGTGCCATTCTCCAGGCCCCCATGAAAAAGGGCCTCGTAGACCGACTTGTAGGCATCGTGGAGTTCCATATACTTACCCACCACAGCGATCCGGAGCTTTTCCTTTTGGGCCGCCACCCGGTCCATCACAGACACCCAGGGTTTAATATCGGCAGACCGGGGCTCCAGGCCCAGCTTCTTTAGGACCACCAGGTCAAGTTTTTGCTCATAAAAGGTCAGGGGAAGCTCATATATCGTCGTTTCCACGTCCACGGAGGTAAAAACCGCCTCGTATTCGATGTTGGTAAAGAGGGAGATCTTCTCCCGGGTGGGCACATCCAAAAGCATGGGGGCCCGGCAGATGAGGATGTCGGGCTGTATGCCCATCTCCTGCATGGCTTTTACCGAGTGCTGGGTGGGCTTGGTCTTGTGCTCTCCCCCCACTTCGGGGATCAGGGTCAGGTGGACCGAGATCACGTTACTCCGCCCCGATTCGTGAATCAGCTGCCGGGCGGCTTCCAGAAAGGGGATGGATTCTATGTCCCCCACGGTGCCGCCGATCTCGACTATGGCTATCTCGGTCTGGGGGTCCTCTTCGGCGACCGCCGCAATCCGGGCCTTAATCTCATCGGTTATATGGGGGATCACCTGAACGCAGCGCCCCTGGTAGTGGCCTTCCCGCTCTTTGGAGATCACCGAGTTGTAAACCTGGCCTGTGGTAATGGAGTTCGCCTGGGAGAGGGGCCCCGAGGTAAAACGAGCGTAGTTTCCCAGATCCAGGTCCGTTTCGGCACCGTCGTCGGTCACATAGATTTCGCCGTGCTGGTAGGGGCTTTGCATCCCCGCATCCACATTGATGTAGGGATCACATTTGATCATCCGAACATGATAGCCGCGGCTCTCCAGGAGGGCCCCAAGAGATGAGGCGGCAAGGCCTTTCCCCAGACTGGAACATACCCCACCGGAGAAGAAAATCAGCTTGCTCATGTACTACGATTATCCAATAAGCCCCTAGGCTCTGTCAATTATCCAAGGAGACAACCCGGTTGGTTGTCCCCTAATGATCATTCAAACTGTAGGTCTTGCCGTACTTAACGATTTCAACCTGGGGGAACCCCGCATTGGCCAGGTGCTGCTTAAAGGTGGCCTGCCCCTTGGGTTCCCCATGGACCATGAGGATCTTCTTTAACTTTGAGGTGTCCAGGGTCTTGAGCCAGGTGATAGCCTCGTTATAGTCCGCGTGGCCCGAAAAGGCGTTGATCTTCTCTACACTCGCCCGGCGCTTAAACCACATTCCGTGAATCTTTAGATCCTCTTCACGCTCTACGATCCGGCGGCCCAGGGTGTTCTCGGCCATGTAGCCCACCACCAGGATGGTGGTATTGGGGTCCCCTATGTTGTGAATCAAGTGGTGCTGGATCCGTCCGGCCTCGCACATCCCGTCGGCAGAGATGATAATCAGGGGCCCCTTGTGATCGTTTAAGGCCTTGGACTCCTCTACGCTGGTGACAAAGTGGAGGGAGTTAAATCCAAAGGGATTTTTATGGTGTTCCACAAAGGCGGCCTTGATTTCTTCGTCATAACATTCGGGGTGGACCTGGAATATGGTCGTGGCGTTAGTTGCCATGGGAGAATCCACATAGATGGGCACCTCGGGGATAAGGCCCTCGTCGGTTAAGAGATGGAAGTAGTAGACCAGCTCCTGGGTCCGCTCTATGGCAAAGGAGGGGATGATCAGCTTCCCCCGGTTCTCTACCACCTTCTTGGTGATGGCCGCCAGCTTCGACAGGGCATCGTCAGTCTTCTGATGCAGCCGGTCCCCATAGGTGCTTTCAATGACGAGGTAATCCGGGGCCGGCGGAAAATCGGGATCCCTAATGATGGGCTTCCCCGGCCGGCCCAGGTCTCCGGTGGCCAGGATGTTTATCTCCTTCCCCCCATCTTTAAAGGATAGGGAAGCCAGAGATGAACCTAAGATATGGCCCGCATCGAAAAATTCAAGCTTAAGCCCATCGTCGATAAAGAGGGGCCGGTTGTAAGAAACCGTCAGCATCTGGCTGGTGGCCTGGATGGCATCCTTCTCATCGTAAAGGGGGGTCCAGGTAAATTTCTCCCCCTTCTTGGCAGCCTGCTTGCGAAGGTATTCCGCATCCCTGGCCTGTATGTTCGCCGAGTCCATCATAATGAGGCTTGCGATGTCCCGGCTTGCGGGGGTGGTGTAGATGTTCCCCCTATAGCCCCCCTTTACAAGGAGGGGAAAAAGCCCGCAGTGGTCCAGGTGGCCATGGGTGAGTATGGCCGCCTCGATCTTGTCCGCCGGGATTCCGAAGTCCCGGTTCTTCCTATCAGCCTCGGCCCGGCTTCCCTGAAAAGCACCGCAGTCAATCAGATAGGATCTGCCATTGATTTCCAGTACATGCTTGGAGCCGGTCACTTCCTCGGCAGCACCGAGGGAATAGAAGGAAATATCCATTTATAAAGGATACCCTACATATTATGATTTGTGTATAGTGAACCCAAAGGAGATTAGCCATGTTAATTCCTAAAGCCGAACCCCGGATCACCCAGATCCTGCAATTCTTAAAAAACCGGCGCTACCGGGACCTGGAAACCCTGGTCTTCGAGAGCTTTGATACCGAAGATACCCACCGCAGCCCTCCCCATGATGCCCCCTGGAAGGCCATCACCTGCCCCCACCAATATGGCAAGCCCTGGCACTGCCACTGGTTCCGCTCCTCCTTTAGGGCCCCAACAAACAGCAGCTATCCCCTCTATCTGCGGATTATCCCCAACAGCGATTCCCTGGTCTTCCTGGACCAGAAGCCCCTGGGGGCCCTCAACCCCCACCATAAAAAGCTAAAGATAGAGGCCGATGGGAAGGAACACACCCTTCATATAGAAGCTTATGGGGGCCATTATTTCCCCGGCTGCCACCCCCTGGAAGAAAACCGGGTCATGCTCACCCTGGGGCGTTCGATTAAGGACTACCCCAATGTCTTTGAAGGGGGTACCCTGGCGGAACGGATAGAGCCGGTCTACGGCCTCTACTACGACGCTCTGACCCTTTTTGAAACCGCCGGGACCCTGGACAAAGACTCCCTGCGCCGGGTCCAGATTATCCAGGGCCTCTACGAAGCCCTCATGGATATCTACTTTGACTCCGCCGGTCAGACCCTCGAAGAAGAGGCCGCCGCCGCTCGGACCAAACTGCTTCCCCTCATGCAGGCGGTCAACGGCAGCACGGTCCCGGCTATCAACCTCATCGGCCATGCCCACATAGACCATGCCTGGCTCTGGCACATAGGCGAGACGGAACGAAAGATCGCCCGGACCTACATGAACATGTGCGCCCTCATGAAAGAATACCCGGAGTTTGTGTTTATCCAGAGCCAGAGTGCCCAGCTGGAACTCATTAAAAATGAATACCCCGAGATCTTCGAAGCTGTAAAAGAAGCCTACAAGAAGGGAAGCTGGGAACCCAATGGGGGTATGTGGGTCGAGGCGGACTGCAATGTCACCGGCGGCGAGTCCCTGATCCGGCAGTTCCTGGTGGGTAAACAGGCCTACCGGGAGCTCCTGGGGGATGAGCAGGGGGGCCCCGTGAACGATGTCCTCTGGCTCCCCGATGTCTTCGGTTATGCCGCCGCCCTGCCCCAGATCCTGGCCAAGTGCGGCATCAAGTACTTTATCACCAGCAAGATCAACTGGAACGACACCACCCGCTTCCCCTACGACAGTTTTATCTGGCGGGGCATAGACGGGACAGGCATAGCTACCCACTTTATCAGCTCCCGCATGGGAGGATACAACGGCCGGGTCAGGCCCGAAGACCTCTGGGAGACCTGGAAGAACATCCAGCACAAGGAGCTGCAATCCGCCGCAGTCAAACCCATAGGGGAAGGAGACGGCGGGGGCGGCACCGCCCGGGGTGACCTGGAAATAGCCCGCCGGCTGGCTAACCTGGAGGGGGCCCCCAAGGCGGCCTGGAAGAAGGTCTCCCAGAGCATGGAAGAGATCTTTAGCCCCGGCAAGACCTGGCCTGAGTGGAAGGGAGAGCTCTACCTGGAACTCCACCGGGGGACCTACACCACCCAGGGGGCCGTTAAGCGCTATAACCGCAAGCTGGAATACGCCCTGCGCCGGGCAGAGTTTTTCTCGGTCCTGGCCCTCATAGAGATGAGCGTCCCCTATCCCCACCAGCGCCTCTTGGCCAACTGGAAGCTCCTTTTAACCAACCAGTTCCATGACATCATCCCCGGTTCTTCGATTAAACGGGTCTACGATGAGACCAAAGAAACCTACAAGACCATAGAAAAGGATCTGGAGGACCTCACGAACCGGAACCTCTACGACATGAAACGCTATGTCCACGAACAGAACGAGAGCCCCTCCCACTGGGGCCTCCAGGTCTACAACGACCTTTCCTGGGACAGGAGCGATCCCCAGTTCTTCAATGTTGATTCCTTTCCCGCCGATTTCGGGAAGGGTATCACGGCCCTCAAACCCATAGAAGACGAAACCTCCATCCTTATTCCCGATGAACAGGAAGGAAGGGACTGGGTCTTTCCGGTTCAGCCCTATGTGGACCTCCAGGGGCAGGAGCAGTACATCCTCGCCCCCAAGATCCTCCCCCTGGGATATACCACCCTGATCCCCACCGAATACCAGCGGGTCACCAAGCCCTTTGCCTTTAGGGGGGACAACCTCAAGACCCCCTACTACGAAGTCCGCTTTGACCAGGCCGGCAGGATCGTCAGCCTCTACGATGTGGAGATGGACAGGGAACTCTGCGCCCCCGGGGGTTTCTTAAACAGCTTCGTCAGCGCCCAGGATGTGCCCCTCAAGTTTGATGCCTGGGACATCGATGCGGACTGGAAGCGCTTTATGGTCGAGGAGACCAAGCTCCTTTCCACCGAGATCAGCGCCTCCGGGCCCGTCTGCTTTGCCATCAGGCGGACCTACCAGATCGGCCAGAGTACCCTGACCCAGGATATGCGCTTTTACGCCGAGTCTAGACGTATAGACTTTGACACCCTGGTGGACTGGCGGGAAAAACATCGGCTCCTAAAAACTATATTTAACACCGCCATCAACACCGACCGGATCCGATGCGAAGTCCAGTACGGCCACATCTTTAGGAACACCCACCAGAACCTTCCTCAAGACAGGGCCCAGTTTGAGTTCTGCGCCCACAAGTGGGTGAGCCTCGAAGATTCCCAGGGCAGCATAGCCCTCTTAAACGATTGCAAGTACGGCCACCATGCCGAGGGGGGCACCGTGGGACTCACCCTGCTTAGATCCCCCCTGGCTCCAGACCCCGAAGCCGACCAGGGCCTGCACCGCTTCTGCTATGCCCTCCTTCCCTATTTAGAGGCCTTTGAAGAATCCGATGTGATCGAATCGGGTTACGAGCTCAATGTTCCCTCCCTCTCCCGGCCCATCCCCCTGCCCATGGGAAAAATGCAGCTCCATACCTGGGACTATTCCTTCTTCGATTTGGAAGGGGATGGGGTCATCGTAGAGACCATCAAGGTACCGGAAGAGAAGAAAAATCAGGACGATTTTGATTTGGAGGATCTGGATTTGGATGACCTGGATGACATGGAGGAGGAACTAAAACAGGGGATCATCCTGCGGCTCTACGAATGTTACGGCGCCGAAGCCAAGGCCACAGCCATCTTCATGACCATGCCCCCCATTGTGGGAGCCTACGAAGTAGACATGCTCGAAGAGAACCCCCAGCCCATAAACTTTTCAGAAAGTGAAATCACCCTGGAGTTTAAGCCCTTCGAGGTAAAGACCATTTGGCTGGATTTTGAATCCTAGGGTGAAAGCCCCGAGCGGCCCCGGCGCAGGGCCGCCCCCGGATGCTTGGCGTTAATCGACAGGATTGATTCTTCCAGGCGCCGTTCCTTTTCGCTTTTTTCCTCGAAGAGCTCCCCCTGCCGCAGGGGGTCTTCGGCCGCCAGGTTCATGAGCCCCGCCCCAATGAGGCGGACCCCAAGACGCTCACCCCGCTCCGGATCGAACCTCCGGTTAAAAAGGTCCAGCACCCGGGAGTAAAAGCCGTTCAGGGTCCGCAGCGGCTCGGCGAAGGTCTCCCGGAATATGTCGGTACTAAAATCTCCGTAACGGATCTTGAGGGAAATGGTGGCACTCTTTTCGCCGCTGGAAAGGAGCCGGAACATCAGGGTCTGGCAGATCTCCAGAAGGGCGGTCTCCATGGCAAAGCGGTCGTAGAGATCGTCCCCAAAGGTCCGCTCGGCACTCATGGAATGGCTGCCCCCTTCCCGGTCAAAGCTCTCGGCCCCCTCCCCCCGGACCGCCCGGTAAAGGAAGAGCCCCAGGGCCTTGCCGAACATGGAACTGAGGGCCCCCTGGGAAAGACCGTAGATATCTTCACAGGTCTTGAGCCCGTACTTGGCAAAAATCTCCTGGGTCTTCTTCCCGGCCCCCCAGATCTTTCCCACCGGCAATGACCGCATGAAAGCCTCTTCCCCCCCGGGGGGAATAAGGCAGAGCCCATCGGGCTTGGACATCCCCGAAGCAATCTTGGCCACATACTTGTTCCCCGCTCCTCCTATAGAGACCGTCAGCCCTGTTTCTTCCCGAACCCTCGATTTTAAGTTCCGGGCCGCCTCTTCCCAGGGCCCCAGGACCTTCTCGGTCCCCGAGATGTCCAAAAAAGCCTCATCCACCGAGAGCTGCTCCATCCGGGGGCAAAATCCCTCAAAGATAGCCATGATCTCCTCGGATTTTTCCTGATAGCGCCCCATGCGGCCCCGGACAAAGATCCCCTGGGGACAGAGCTTATGGGCCTCCAGAATGGGCATGGCCGAATGAACCCCAAAGGCCCGGGCCTCATAAGAAGCCGCCGAAACCACCCCCCGCTTATCCGAGGGCAGCCCCCCCACAATAAGAGGCTTCCCCCTATACTGAGGATGGTCCAACTGCTCCACCGAAGCATAGAAGGCATCAAGGTCCGCATGGAAGTACCTAAGCATGATGGGTTATTATAACATAATAAAATCTAAGACCTCATGCGCAGTTCCCCGCTGGACAAAAACATGCCCCTAGCGACTCCTGTGGCAGGGAAGCCTTATACCTTATCAACTATATTTAGCACATTTTTCCTGCCAATGTCGTCGCCAGGAGCATTTTTTGCTCCAGCTGAGCAAGCAATGAGTGATTAGCTTGAGAAGAGCCTTTAATAATCCATCCATCCTACAAGTGTAATCGGGGAAGAAAAATAATGAATAATGCTCGACAAAGGTGACAGACACCTTTGTCTACAGATTTAATCACTCTTCCCCGCCTACTGTATGTGTAGTGATGAATTTTGGTCTAACCAATCAGATTAAGCTTGAATGGGAGGGGTGGGGGTTGCTTGGGGCTAGGAATATCTGGGAGTTCCCCGCTGGAGGAGACCGCGAGAAAAGCAGAATAGGATAATGAGAGAAGCTCCGGCATCCAGTATGTGCGAGGATAGCTGAACGCAGCGAGATTAGACTAGAAACTGGGTGCCGGGGGCTCCGTAGGCGGGTTCATCTCAATTCCTAGACCTGAGCGACCCCCACCCCTCTCGTACGAAGATTAAAATATGGCGATCTTATCTTCCCTATACTCCCCCCACATTGACAAAGTATAACATCTCTTTAAAATATACCCATGGATCACAATAATGAAGCGGCTCAGCCCCGGAAATCCCGTCTTTCTGCCATTTGGGTTATATCGACCCTCATCTTTTGTGCCGTCTTTGCGGTTACCCTGGCACCCACAGCCCTGGCTCAGGGCAGGACCCAGGACCCCTTGCCCAATTATATAAACACCATCCGCAGTGTATTTGAGTTTATCCAGCGCTATTATATAGAAGAACCGGATCCGCAGCTCCTCTACGAGGGGGCCCTCTCGGGGATGATAGGCTCCCTGGGGGATCCCAACTCGGCCTTTCTCCCCGAGGCAGAAATGGCGGGGCTCAGCCACACCACCCAGGGCAGCTTCGGCGGCGTGGGGCTCTATGTAAGCAAGCCCACGGCCCCCCGGCCCGACGGCAGGCCCAACTACCTGGAAGTGGCGGCCCCCATCGAAGGCACCCCGGGCTGGCGCGCGGGGATTAACCCGGGGGACCTGATCGTCCTCATCGACGGGGAGTCCACCGAATTCATGTCCAGCGACGAGGCCGCTTCCCGGCTCAGGGGGACCCCCGGCACCGATGTGACCATCCTCATCCGCCGGGGAGCGGGGATTGAATTCCCCATCACCCTTACCCGGGCAGTCATCGAAGTACCCACGGTTACCTATGCCATGATAGGCAACGACATAGGCTACCTCAACGTCCTCACCTTTACCCCCTATACGGTAGAGCGGAGCCGGGATGCCATCAGCTCCTTCCAGTCCGCGGGCTACCAGGGGCTCATCATCGATCTACGGAACAACTACGGGGGCCTCCTCGATTCGGCGGTAAACCTGACCAGCCTCTTTATTGAAGGCGGCACGGTGGTATCCATCCGCTCCCGGATCCCCACAGAGAACCGGGTCTACCAGGCCCGGGGAAGGGCTATGGTGGGGGCCGATATCCCCATCATCGTGCTCATAAACCGGGGCTCCGCCTCGGCCTCGGAGATAGTTGCGGGGGCCCTGAAGGACCGGGGCCGGGCCTACCTGGTGGGCGAAAAATCCTTTGGCAAGGGTTCGGTCCAGCAGGTCTATCCCCTGGACAGGGCGGGTTTTAAGATCACCACCGCCCACTACTATACCCCCAGCGATGTAAACATAGACCAGATAGGGATCCCCCCCGACCGGGAGGTCCTCTTCCCCGAGTTTACCTCTTCGGATGTGGAGAACCTGAACACCCTGATCAACTCGGGCAGGATAGCCCAGTACGCCCAGGATAATCCCCAGGCCAGTCCCCAGGCCCAGGAAGCCTTTGCCCAAACCCTAAGCAGGGAGTTCGACCTGGATTCCTTCCTTTTGGGGCGGCTCATCCGGAATGAGCTAAACCGCACCAGCGCCGACCCGGTCTATGACCTGGACTACGATGTGCAGCTAAAGGAAGCGGTGAACATCCTCCGGGAAGAAAATTTCCGCATGCTTATGGAAGGAACCAAAACCCTGCGGGCCCTCCAGGAAGAGGCCATGCAGGTAGAGGACTTCGCCCAGGCATCCTAAGCGGAGCTCTGATGAAACACTTCGTCCTAAGGGGCCCTCCCGACCCGGATGGAAAGCTGCGCCTCACAGACAAGGACTACCATTACCTGGTACGGGTCCGGCGTCTTAAGGCGGGGATGAGCTTCCAGGCCCTTCTGGATGGCCAGGAGAAGGAACTCCGGGTAGTATCCACCAGAGACAAGGTCCTGGTAGCGGAGGTGATAGAGACCCATCCGCCGGGCCGCCCTTCCCTTCCGGCCCTGCCCCCCATCATCTTATTTCAGAGCCTCCCCCAGGGAACCAAGATGGACACCATAGTCCGTCAGGCCGCCGAGGGGGCCGTGAACCTCATCGTCCCCTTTGCAAGCCAGTACTCCAATGCCCGCTTAAGCCAGGGTGACAAACACCAACGTTGGGAGCGGATCATCCGGGAGGCCCGCCAGCAGAGCGGCTCCCTGACGGAAACCCAGATCCGCCCCGCCGCCTCCTTCGAGGAAGCCCTCTCCTACTGGAGGGACCTCCAGGGGTCCTATCAAAAACCCCTGGGGCTGCTCCTCCACCCTGAGGCCCCTTCGTTAGAAGGTCCTTCGCCTCTTGCCAAAGGAAGCTTTCACAGCTATCTTGGTACCAGTCCCGATCTCATCGCCCTGGCAGTGGGCCCCGAAGGGGGCTTTGCTCCCCGGGAGGTCCAGGGTCTAGAGGAAGCGGGATTCAAGCCCCTGATGATGGGGCCAACGATCCTACGAACCGAAACCGCCGCCCTCTATGGCACCGCGGTTATACGAATACTTCTTTTGGAGAGCAACGCGTGGATACCCCGACCTCTAGAATCCTGCTCTTAAAGGTCCCCCTGGACATAATACCCCCGGAGGAATTCCCCAAGGTCATAGATCGCCTCCTCCTCACCCAGAAGCGATCTCCCCTTCCCCCGGCCAGCTGCGATATAGTCCTCCTGTCCCTCTGGGACCTCCTTAAGGCCCGCCGCAACCGGGAGTACCGGAACTATGTCCTAAATGCCGCCCTGGTAATCCCCATCTCCAAGAGCCTCGTAAGCGGCACCCGCTTCGTGACGGGGAAGAAGGTCTATCGCTACATGCCCTTTCATTTTGTCATTTCCCTCTTGTCGCTTTTGGAGCCCCGGGAACTCTCCCTCTGCCTTCTGGGGGCCAAGCCCCAGGTCCTCCGGGTCGCCGAGCGGAACATACAGACCACCTTTCCGGGCATAAAAATTCTGGGCCGTTACTCCGGGGGCTTACGAAAGCAGGAAGAAGGGGCCGTCATAGAAGCCATCCGCAAAGCTGCCCCCTCCCTGCTCTTGGTAGGAAAGGGAACCAGGGGCTCGGAACACTGGATAGCCCGAAACGGGAACCTCCTGAGCCCCGGCTTTCGCCTCTGGTGCAGCGACCTCTTCGAAGTCTTCGCCGAAAAACGCCAGCGCCCCACCGACACCGCCTTTGAAAAGGGCCTGGAGGGCATCAGCTTTATCCTTCAAAACCCCTTTAAGATTTTCAGGATCATCCCCTATCTATGGTATAAGGTGTTATTGATTTTTTATCGAATTTTCTAGACGCCAGGTCAGGCCGCAACATACCCGTCTATGTTAAAAGACTAAGTCTAGGTCTTCTGGCTCAGGCGGACCGCCCGGGTGATAAGATCCGCAAAGTAGATCCCCTCCCGTTCCGACAGGGCAGAGCGGGAAAAGAGATCCCGAAAAAACCGTTCCTGCTCTTCCCGGCCCGCCTGCTTGTAAAACCCCAAAAGCCGCAGCTCCCCCGAAATCCTCTGAACCAGCTCCTCTGATTTTTCCTGGGTCAGGGGAACCCACTGCCCCTTCACCGCCCCCCCGGTAGAAAGGGCCAGAAAAAGTTCGTAGGTATAGATCTGCACCGCATGGGACAGGTTGAGGGAAGGAAAGGCCTCGTCCACCGGGATATGGGAAGCCAGGTTGCAAAGGCCTATCTCTTCATCATCCAGGCCCGTCCGCTCATTCCCAAAGACCAAGCCAATTTGGCCGCCATTGGACGCAGCCTCCTCCCCCAGCCTCTTTTGCAAAAACTCCGCCAGCTCCTTAGGCGTCATGCTGACCTGCTTCCGGTTCCGGCCTCGGCGGCGGGTGGTTCCTATGACCAGGCTGCAGTCCTTCACCGCCTCCGCCAGGGTGGAAAACCTCTCGGCCCCCTCCCAGACATCCGCCGCATGAACCGCCCGGGCCACTATAGTCTCCTCTGATTTCTCAGAGTTCTTTAACTCCAGCCACGAAAAATCCGGCTCCACCACCCTCAGCCTATGGAAGCCCATGGTCTTCATGGCCCGGCACACGGCCCCCACATTCCCCGGTTCCGAAGGACGGGACAGGATGATGATGATGTTTGATAGGTTCATGGGTTTATAAGCTCTTCTGCAATTAATTCTGCTTGCCTTAACACAGTCTCAGTCGCCAGGGCCTGCATATCCGGCGGGTACCCATACTGCCGCAGGATTCTTTTTACTATTACCATTAATTTTGCCCTCACGCTTTCTTTAATGGTCCAGTCTATCGACGTGTTCTCTTTTACTTTTTCGAATAATACTACCGCCAGCTCTCTAAGAGTTTCTTTAGTCATCACTTCCCGGGCGCTATCGTTATTCGCTATGGCGGTGTAAAAGGCATACTCGTATTCAGTTAGATTCATCTCGCTAGGTTCGTTGTCCATAGCCTTTATATCTTTAGAAAGAGAGATTAATTCTTCTATTACCTCTGCGGCACTTATTATTTTTGCATGGTATTTTGTGATGGCATTCCCGAGCATTTCCATAAGGGATTTACTTTGAACAAGATTTTTCTTTGCTCTTGATTTTATTTCGTCATTTAGAATTTTCTTTAAAACCTCCAAAGCAAGATTTTTATGCTTCATGGTTTTTACTTCAAGTAAAAATTCATCTGACAAGATAGAAATATCAGGTTTCTTAATCCCAGCGGCGTCATACACATCGATGATCTTTTCGGTTACCAGGGCTTCATCGATCACCTGGCGTATGGCGGTTTCGATTTCTTCACCACTTCGGCCTGATCCGGAACTGTCAAACTTTATGAGCCTGGCCTTTAGGGCCTGAAAAAAAGCAACTTCGTCCTTTAGATCCATGGCCCTATCGTTGGGAATGGCAATTGCAAAAGCCTGGGACAGAGCCTGGACCTCATCTATAAAACGCTTGGCTCCATTTTCTAGGCCCAGGATATGGTCCTCTGCTTCCAGTATAAGCGATAGTTTTCTCCCTGTATTGGCTTTAAAATACTCAGTATACTTAAATCCATGGAACATCTGGGAAACTACCTCCCATTTTTCCATCATTAAATCTACTGCCTGCTCCTGGGTTTCCGCCGGATCACCCTTCCCTCCCGCATCAGAATAAAAAGAAAGGGCCCTTTTTAAGTCCGAGGCAATCCCCAGGTAATCAACAATCAAGCCGCCGGTCTTATCCTTATATACCCGGTTTACCCGCGCAATGGCTTGCATTAAATTGTGCCCCTGCATGGGTTTATCAATATAGAGGGTATGAAGATGGGGCACATCAAAGCCCGTAAGCCACATGTCCCTAACAATAACCAGTTTTAATTCATCATTGGGATCCTTCATCCTGTCTGCTAAGGAACGGCGCTGATCCTTGGTGCTGTGATGCCTGGCTATTTCCGGCCCATCGGAAGAAGCAGAGGTCATCACCACTTTAATGACACCCTTATGTAAATCATCGTTATGCCAATCAGGCTTAAGTTCGATAATTGCTTTATAGAGTTCGGCAGCTATCCTCCGGGACATAGCCACTATCATGGCCTTGCCATCAAATACCGCTTGACGTTGTTCAAAATGGGTAATTATATCCTGGGCCAGTTGCTTAATCCTGTCAGCACTTCCTATAAGAGCTTCTAACTGGGTCCATTTGGCCTTGGTCTTTTGGGTTTCTGAAAACCTGGCATTGCCAAGCTCATCATCCTGATCCAGTTCTTCATCCAGCTCGGCAATAAGTTTTTTTCCCTCATCGCTTAAAGATATCTTTGCAAGGCGGCTTTCGTAGTAAATTCGCACTGTAGCACCATCGAGTACGGCCTGGCTTATATCATAGACATCCACATAGTTTCCAAACACCGCCTGGGTGTTCACATCGGTACTTTCGATGGGGGTCCCCGTAAAACCCAGGTAGGTAGCGTTTGGGAGAGCATCCCTTAAGTACTTGGCAAAACCATAAACGATCTTACTGCCGATTATCTCGCCCTTATCATTTTTTTCGTCCACCACCTTGGCCCTAAATCCATATTGAGTCCTATGGGCCTCGTCGGCAATGACTATAATGTTGGTCCTTTCGCTAAGGGCCTCGTAAACATTTCCCTCTTCGGGCTGAAATTTCTGTATCGTAGAAAAAATGATTCCCCCCGAAGCAACCTTTAAGAGGGTCTTTAAATGATTCCTGTCTTCGGCTTGTATAGGATCCTGCCGTAATAATTGCCGGGATGCAGCAAAGGTATCATACAATTGATCATCCAGATCGTTCCTGTCGGTGATCACCAGGATAGTAGGATTATCCAACCCTAGAACTATCTTCCCTGCATAAAACACCATGGAGAGGGATTTCCCCGACCCTTGGGTATGCCAGACAACACCGCCCTTTCTATCCCCGAAGGGCTGAGAGCTAACACCCTGGAGGCCATATCCCTCGGGTGACTCCGCAGCAGATTGTACCTGGGCCAGAACCTTCTTTTCATTTACATATCCCGTAGCTCTAAGGGTCGACTCCACTGCCCGGTTTACCGCATAATACTGATGGTATGCAGCTAATTTTTTCTCGGTTTGAATGGTAATAACACCAGTATCTTTATGTTCCTTCTTAGATTTTTCGAATACGATAAAATGACGAATAAGATCCAATAGGGTATGTTTATGTAACATCCCCCGGATAAGAGTTTCCATCTGGCTAATAAGCCTGGAACTTTCTGTTTTTCCATCGGAACTTTTCCATGCCATAAACCGGCTGTACCCCGAAGAAATGGTCCCTGCCCTTGCCTCAAGGCCATCCGAAATGACTAAAAATCCGTTATACGCAAAAAGAGAAGGAATAGCCTGAATATAGGTTTGTAACTGATTAAACCCTGATCTAACCGTAGCACTATCATCGGCGGGATTTTTTAACTCGACCACCACCAGGGGTATCCCATTAACATACAAAATGACATCTGGCCGCTTGTTTACGTTATTTTCAATAACTGTAACTTGGTTTATTACCGCAAAATCATTATTTTCGGGATTCTCAAAATCTATAAGAGAGACGAGATCACCCCGGCTGTTTCCATCCTTCTGGTAACTGACCGTGATACCCTCAGTCAATAGGCGATGAAAAGCTTCGTTATTTGAAACAAGATCCGGTGAACCCGAACGCAGGACCTGTCGGAGGGCATCCTCCCGAGCCTCCGAAGGAACATGAGGGTTAATGGCTTCAATGGCCGTTTTTAAGCGGCCCAAGAGGAGGACATCCCCAAAGGAGGAGCGTTCAGGATTCCCGCCCTCATGGGAGATATCGGGCCCATATAAATAGCTATACCCCTGCTCTTCCAGGAGTTCAATAGCGAAGTTTTCTATGTCAGATTCGGTTAATTTTTTAGCCATTATTTCACCTATGTTAGCATAAATAGCCAGTAAAAACAAGAAATTGTTCTTAGACGCTCTACCCCTCTGTTATTGACAAATTGCATAAAATTATATAAATACATATTAAGGAGATACTTATGGCACAAACTATTACCTTAAAGGTAGAAGACCATGTTCATGCTGCCCTGAAACAGGCCGCCAAAAAAGAAGGGCGCACCCTCCCTGTTTTTATTAAAAATACCTTATTAAACTATTTACATAACAATAATGAAATTAATGATAATAAAATGAAAGAAACACCGGTAGCCAAAAAGGAAGTTAAAAAGAGTTCATCTGCTATAAGAAGCAGGTGGTATTCATCAAGCTCAATTGACGAAATATAAGATCGTCGAATTGAATAATTTTCTCACAGAGTCAGGGCCTTCCCATGGAAGGCCTTGGCACAAAGTACCTAGGGTGTGATTTATGTTTCTACCCTCACTTCGCCGCTCATGAGCTTGGGTAAAAGAGTATCCCGGAGTTTTTCAAGGGAACGGATTTGAGTTTGGTTATTATATATTTTATCAAATAAATGCTCGACTTCACTATGAAATGTAATTAACAATTTTTCTTCTGGATATGATATCAAAATATTCGAGAAATCACCAGTGTTTAGATTATATGTTGCAGTGCCGCCACTTGCCATTGTCTGAATAAGATCATATGATGTTTTCATCGTTAAGTAGAGATAATAACGGAAATGATTCATATTTGGTATTATTGAATTAATCTGTTGGTTTGTTTGACTTTCTATAATACTCAATGAAACAAGCCCGACGGTAGCTATGCAACTTACACAAATGGATTTTGGAGGCAATGTCTTATTGTCCTGAGACAATTTGCCTTCTTCAGTTAAAGTGTCAGAGGTATAAAATATAAAAACATTTCCATGCATATCAGGTATTTTGATAAATGGGATATGGCCGCCAAAATAATGCCCGACTGCCTTAGATGGTGTTTTTCCACAAACAATTTTACCAAAAAATGATAGTGGTTTTTCCTCCCACCCCTCATCAACCTCCTCCACGAACCACTGGCGAAAGAGGGTCTCTGCCATGGCCTCCAGGGTCTTGTTCTGCCGGTGGAGCAGGTCTATCTTATCATCCAGGCTGGACAACACCCCCGCAATGGCCTTTTGTTCAGGGAGGGGGGGGAGGAAGATTTCAAGATTCTCAATGTCAGAGGGCTTTAATGATGGATATGCTGAGGTAGAACCTTCGGCAATAGAATCCAGTAAATCTACGATATCATTGGAAGAAAGAAGGTAATAAATAAACTTTGAATCTGATAATTCATTAATCGTTTCAATAACTGTAAAACCTGTTGAAACAACCAAATTATTTGGTGGTTCTTTTATATAGCCATAATGCCTTTGAATAGGACGAACTGTTGAATAAACAATATCACCATTTTTAACGAGGCGTTTTGCCCTAGAAGGAGCTTCTTCTAATAATAATTCATGGTATGAGTCTAACTTTCCAGATGTAATAGATCCTGTATCAAGATATAATATTTCCTTGAATGGATAAGATGATGTGAGGCTATTCACATTAGTTTTAATTACATCCCCCAGCTTACACTCCCGCCACTCACTCATCCCTTAATCCTTTCCTTTGTGTCCTCTGTGCCTCTGTGAGAAAATTCTTCCCTCAACTCCCGCCACTCACTCATCATTTTCTCCAATATAATTTTTCAAAAGCACTCGTTTTTCGATATCCTCTGCGCTGGGTAAAGTATCTGCCAATTCAGCAGGAAGGAAATCTGATAATCTATACTCACTAACCCCGATAGGTTTGTTTATGTCTTTTAACGCATATTCAACGATTATTTTATTTCTTTTTTTACAAAGTAATATTCCAATGGACGGGTTATCACTTTTGTGTTTTAATAAATCGTCAATCGCAGATAAATAGAAATTTAGTTTTCCAGCATATTCTGGTTTAAAATCTGTGTTTTTAATTTCAATTACAACATAACACCGTAATACAGTATTGTAGAACAATAAATCTAAATAATAATCATTATTACTAATTTCTATATGATACTGGTTTCCAACAAAAGCAAATCCAGTTCCTAATTCCATTATGGTTTTGGCAATATTGGCTACCAATTCCTGTTCTATTTCTCGTTCAATAATACCTTTACGCTGTTCAATAAAATCAAATACATAAGGGTTTTTTAATGTCTCAACAGCAAGATCGCTTTGCGGATGAGGCAATCGAGTCTTAAAATTCTCTATCTTATCTGAAATAACCTGTCGTTGGAAAGTTTTAGTACTTACATGATATTCAAGTGAAGACAAAGACCAACCGTTTGCTATGGTTTGATTGGCATACCATATATACTCCTCAAATGTCTTGGTTTTGTCAAAAAGATGAATATTATGGGACCAACTCAAAAGTGCAGACACTGTCTGCACTTTCTTCCAATCAGGGACAAATTCTGCGAATTTTCGCATGTATTTGAGGTTACGGATAGAAAACCCTTTTATTTCAGGAAAATCCCGTTTAATGTCACGAGCCAGATTATCAATAAATTTAGAACCATATTTGGAATTAATAATAATGATTTCACCAATATTCCAATAGAGTTTAATTAATTCCTTGTTGGCTCCCCTAATAATTTTATACTGCACTTCCCTTATGTGGTTTTTTATTCTTTCTACAGTTTTTATATATGCATTGTCATTTAGCAACATATATCCTCCTCACACCTTCACCTTGGCCAGGTTCTCCATAATCGCCTTGTTTAGAGCTGCCTCTTCCTTCAACTGGGCTTCAAACTCCGCCTTTAGGCTGGTAAAGCGTTCCTTAAAGTCAAAGTCATCTTCTTCGTCCGGGAGGCCCACGTAACGGCCTGGGGTTAGGACGTAATCCAGTTCCTTAACCCTGTCTATCGTAACAGAGGCACAGAAGCCCTTTACGTCTTCGTAAGAACCTTTGGGCTTACGCCATTCGTGGTAGGTGGAGGCTATTTTTTGAATGTCTTCGCTCGAAAGTTCCTTGGTTCGGCGGTTTATTAGATGACCCTCGTTTCGGGCATCGATAAAGAGAATTTCGTCACTGCGATTGCGGTAACCCCCATTGGCCTTGTTACGGGAGAGGAACCAAAGACAGGCGGGTATTTGGGTGTTTAAAAAAAGCTTCGCTGGCAGGTTTACTATGCAATCCACCAGGTGATCTTCTATGAGAGCTTTGCGGATCTCTCCTTCGCCGGAGGTTTTCGAAGTCAAGGAACCCTTGGCCAACACAAAGCCCGCGGTACCCTTGGGGCTTAGGTGGTATAAAAAGTGCTGTATCCATGCATAATTGGCATTCCCTGCCGGAGGGCTGCCATACTTCCACCTGCCATCGGTACGAAGAAGGTCTCCAGACCAGTCACTGTCGTTAAAGGGAGGGTTGGCGATGACAAAATCCGCTTTTAAATCCTTGTGGGCATCGTTTAAAAATGAGCCTTCATTATTCCATCTAACAGATGAGCTATCTATGGCCCTGATGGCCAGGTTCATCTTTGCAAGCCGCCAGGTGGTTTGGTTACTCTCCTGACCGTAGATGCTTATATCATTTATCTTACCCTTGTGGGCGGTGACAAATTTTTCTGACTGCACAAACATGCCGCCGGAACCACAGCAGGGGTCGAAGATCCGGCCCTTGTAAGGTTCCAGGATCTCCACCAAAAGTTCCACGACGCTCCGGGGGGTATAGAACTGCCCTCCCTTTTTCCCCTCCGCCAGGGCGAACTCCCCAAGGAAGTACTCAAACACATGGCCCAGGACATCGGCACTTCGGGCCTTGGCAGAACCCAAAGCTATGTTCCCTATCAAATCTATAAGGCCCCCCAGGTTGGCGGGGTCCAGGTTACCCCGGGCATATACCTTGGGGAGCACATCCCTAAGGGAGGGGTTATCCTTTTCGATAGCGTCCATGGCATCATCCACGTCCTTGCCTATGGTAGGTAATTTGGCCCGGGAAAGAAGGTGGGACCAACGGGACTCGGGGGGTACAAAGAAAATATTCTCTGCCTTGTATTCATCCCGGTCTTCCGGGTCTGCTCCGGCGTGCTCTCCCTCTCCGGCCTTAAGTTTGGCATAAAGGTCCTCAAAGGCGTCGGAGATATATTTTAGGAAAAGGAGCCCCAAGACCACATGCTTATATTCGGCGGCATCGATATTTTTACGGAGTTTGTCTGCGGCCTTCCAGAGAAGCTTCTCCATGGGCTCGGTGCTGGTCTTTTCTTTCGTCTTAGCCATAACCTAGAGTAGCATGTTTATAAAAAGTTTATCAGTTATAACTGATAAAGGGTAATACCCCAGTACCAAAAATGAAAAGGGAGACCCCTACATTAAACAGGATACCTAAAATAATCTCGTAACTTATTTAGTGGTGGGTATTGACATTTTGGACATATTTTTATATATTATAGATGTGGATATTTTCAATATTTCTGCCAGTCCTTCCATTCCTCAAAGTCCTGCTGGTGAACAAAGGGACCCAGCCCAGGAGTATGACCGTAAACTACGGGAAGCCATAGGTAACCCAGGGCCCTCCCCCCTGGTCATGGGCACCTACCTGGCCCGGATACAGGAGGGAGCTTTGTACAAGAACCTGGGGTATAAGAACATGAATGATTATCTTATTACCATAAGCCAGGCAGCCGGGAAAAAAAAGCCCAGTATACATCGCTGGCTGACCATAGGTATCTCTTACTTAAAACATCAAGATGATCTGGAAAACGCGGGTTTTACGGAGAAACATGGCAACACTAAACTGCTTTACCTAGACGAAGCTCTAGATAAACATGATAAGAAAGAGGTCTTTAATAAACTCGTATCTTTAAGCTTTAAAGACTTCCTCCTCTATGTCCGGCCTATGCAGCCTACCTCTGTTCTTCCCAAGATTGAAGAGAATTTGAAGCCCATGAAGGGATCCAAAGCGGGAGAAAAAAACGAAAGGATCTATATAAAAGGTAACCTAGCCCTCACCATTAACCTGAACCAGGAGAGTGATACCTTATACTATCTCATGCGAATAAACAACTTGGCAAAAAAGGCCATTGAACGGGGCAGAAAGGTATACTATGTGGAGGTTAAAGATACCCAGGAATTCCTCCGCTATGAAGATGCAATTAAGAAGCTCCTCTCAAAGCTTAGGAAGGAGGACTCCGAAAAGTCCAACGTTGAGACTAGGCTCACAAAAAAAAGTCCAACGTTGTAACTGGCTTGTCCATAAAAGTCCAACGTTGAGATTAATCTAAAAGAAAAAGTCCAACGTTGTAACTGTTGTAATAAAAAAGTCCAACGTTGGAATTACTCTATCACTCCATGAAAGACCTGCCTTCCGCTAATGATCCTCCTGGTGACTATTCGCTGTAGCTATATTTTGCCTAAAATCCTCAAAATAGGGCCTTGCAATTATGGGCATATATGCCTATATTTTATGGGTATGTAAGCCTATATTTTATAGTTTTGCATGCCTATTTTTGCAAGGAGGTCCAGGTTATGTATCACCCTAGAAGTTTGGAGCATTGGCTGAATAGAACCCTGGAAACCAGGCCTCTTGTGTACCTTAATGGCCCCAGGCAGGGGGGGAAAACAACCCTGGTAAAAACCTGGGTAAAGACCATGAGCATACATATCTTAGTTTTGATTCACCGGTCGTCCTGGGGGCCGTAAAAAGTGACCCTGCCGGGTTTATCAGTTCCCTTCCCTCTGACTGCTTAACAATCATAGATGAGGTCCAGATGGCCCCGGAGATCTATCCTTACCTGAAAATAGAAATAGACAAACACCGGGAGAGGGCTAAGGGAGCAAGCTTGTTTCTCCTTACCGGTTCGGCGAACCTCTTGACCCTGCACCAACTGGCCGAAGCCCTGGTGGGAAGGATGTCAGTAATTAGCCTTTACCCATTTTCTGCCGGTGAATATACCGGCAGGGGCGGGAATTTCATTCATCGGCTCTTCGAATCCAAGCCGGTATATCGCAGCTATAAGCCCTACAAGATCATAGAATATATCAAAGATGCCACCTTCCCTGAACCGGCGTTAAATAAGGAAATCAACCGTGAGCAGTGGTACGGGGACTATCTTAACACCCTCATCCAGCGGGATGTGCAAACCGTAGCAGATATTCGCGACCCTTCCCGGATGATCATGCTTTTTTCGATGATGGCCATGCGGGCGGGGGGCCTCGTAAACAACAATCAGATAGCTCAGGAAACCGGACTGGAGATAAAAACCTACAACCGGTACAAAACCGCCGCCATCAATACCTTTTTATTCTTTGAGTTGCCTGCCTGGACGAAACCTACCAGGTTAAACAAGCGCTTTACAAAGACACCCAAGCTCTATTTTACCGACACCAACCTATTGGCATATTTACTAAAACGGGACCTCAATGATATCTTTAATACCGATTCTGTAACTATGGGACGGCTCTTTGAGAATTTCGTGGCCTGTGAAATCCTAAAGAATGCTTCGTCCATCATTGGGCTGGAGGTCTCGCATTTTAGAACTTCCGATCAAAAAGAAGTAGACTTTGTCTTAGAGAAAGGAAAGGAAGTCATAGGCATAGAGGTAAAACTAGGCTCTACCCTGGGTACCAAAGATTTTTCCGGCCTTAGGGTCCTCAAAGAGGCGGTAGGTAAAAGGTTTACCCGGGGCATCGTGCTGTATACGGGAACCGACATGCTGCCCTTCGGCGAAGATCTCTGGGCTGTCCCGGTCTCTTACCTCTGGGAGGATTGAGGGAAATCTTCCCAGGTCTTGTTTATTAATAATTTAAAGGGATTAATATGAAAAAAATAATATTAACAGCCAATGGCTTGGAAAACCAAAATATAGGAAATTTATTTCTAGATTTGGCCAATAAAAAGCCAGAAGACATAAAAGCTGTATTTGTACCGACCGCGGCTAACAATGCCGGGGCAATTGAGGTTCTGCCAAAATGTTTGCATGACCTTTTGGATTTAGGGATTCTTGACCAGAATATACATATATATGATTTACATTATTGCATGGAATATGAAGAGTTATCTGTATACAATGCAATATATTTTTGCGGTGGCAGTTCTCAGTACCTGCTAAACAGGATTAACGCGACAGGTTTCCATGTACCCCTTAAACAATTCGTAGAAAATGGGGGTATATACATAGGGGTAAGTGCAGGCAGTATTGTTGCCGCTAATAATTTACCGGAAAATTTAGGCTATCTAAATAGTACATTAAGCGTCCATGGCAATGTAGGAATAGAAACCGGGGCATTTAATCCATATAATTATACAGAGATAACTTTACCAGACAATAGGGCCATCATCATTACAGATGATACCTATACGGTTGTGGAATAAATGAAGAAAATGGAAACAGGAGTCATTAATGGACGAAAAGATTGTAGTTAAAGAGCTACATGTTAACGACATGTATGATGAAATGCTCATTTCGTTTAATCGCTACCAAAAAGTAACCAGGATTTGGTTTAATAACAATGGAGAATGGCAAATTAAAGATCATGATTATATCGAAGATTGGGATGAAGCAAAAAAGATAGAAAGAGCCAAGCAATTTAAAACAATTCTTGCCGAACATAAAGGAAGCATTTTTGGCGCCTATGATGAGCATAAGCTTATAGGGTTCTCTGTCATCATACATAAATTCTTTGGCTCTGATAGGCAATATGTCCAATTAAAGTACCTGCATGTATCCCTGGAGTATAGACATAAAGGCATAGGCAAAGAATTATTTAAACTAAGCGTTGAAAAAGCAAGGGACCTGGGTGCCAAAAAACTTTACATATCTGCCAATGACTCTGAAGAGACTCAAAAATTCTATTTAGGCATTGGCTGTGTCGATGCTGTTGAAATCAACGAGGCCTTAGCACAAGAAGAACCCTACGACAGGCAAATGGAATACCCGGTCTAATGAGAAGGATGCAACCATGAGGCAATATACCGACATTTTTGGAAAAATCTGGGAAATGGAATGTATGGGATGTGCTATAACCAATGGCGAAATGGAAATCCCTGGCGGCATCTTGCATGAGACAGAATGTTTCCAGATACATCAAGACCCGACCAACCCTATTCCGGGCTTCCTTATAATATCTTTAAAAAGGCATATAGGGTCTTTTACCGAATTTACACCACAGGAAGAACAAGAATTTACAGATTTACTGTATAACGCAAGAGATTCTCTCAACCACATAGAGGGATTCAAATTTTGCACTATTATCCAAGAAGAACGGGCCCCTCATTTCCATGCCTGGATACTACCCTATTACGATTGGATGACCGAAATCGAACATGGCCCATTGGATGCAGTAATACCCTTATTACAATATGCAAAGAAGCACTGGAATACGGAAGATAAAATAAAGCTGGTCCTTGAGACGGCAGAGAAGATAAGGGCGTATTTTGCAATGAACTAATACTTAAAGACACTTTGAAATGGGAACATTTAAAGAATATCTCTCACAGAGACACAGAGAACACGGAGGAACACAAGAAAATAGGAATGATTTTTACGATCGACTAAAGTCTTGAGGTGAGGTAGTGTAGCTTGAATAGTTCATTAAAAGCAAAACTGATATTTGAAATTTCTCAAATTAACAAACTATTACAATGACTTCCAAGCTTGGCTTATTTTTGGTTGTCTATCTTCCCATAACTCGCATAGCAATACACGCAGCCATGGCGGCAGGTGTTATAGGTTCCTATGTCGATGCTGTTGACGCAGCCGCATGCGGGGCGTTGGCCTTTGTCTTTGCTTAGTTCGAGGGCTTTGCCTGTGATTTTCGATATCACCCTGTCGTCTATGCAGCGGCCGGGTTCTATGTTGTACTTCGATAGGTCTATGCTTTCAGCACAAGCGGATATTCGTAGTTTGTTCTCGCTGGCGGATCTGGAAAAATTTTCGGCTATTGTTTCCTTATCTTCTATAGATATTTCTGAAAGGCCATGGGTTTTCCAGTTCCGGTCTATCTTTCGGTAATAATCGATGTAACTAAAGGTCACCGACTCCGTATATTGCTTTAAGGCTGCAGCGAGATCAGAAAAATGATCGATATGATAGGTTATGGGGTATACATCATTTAATATAACAGGATCATAACGCCACAGAACCCTTTGGGGGCCTATCAGATCGGACAGTCTTTTAAAGGTTTCGATAATCTCTTCTTTCCTGGGTACATGGGGCTCCATATCGCTGTCGTAGGGGTTAAGGGTAAACTGCACATAAAAGGCATAGTCCTGCAGGGCCTCCAGGTGATCCAGCAGGGGCCGGGGGTTCTTGCTCCAAAAAACTATGCAATCTACTTTTTCGGGAGATAATTCTATCCTGCGAATTTGCTGGGGATTCATGGGGTTTTTTACTTCCACATATCCCTCATGAATACGTTCTATCATCCATTCTGAAAAAAAGGCGGGAATATCAGTTCTACGGGAGGCACTGATGATCAAGAATGAGGGCTCCTTGTTATTCCACCTTGAACCTGGAGACTTCTTTTATCAGGGCCGCGATGGCCAGACGGTTTTTATCACTGAGTTCGTTCACATGGTTGACGGCCCTTTCCATGTTGTCGGCGCTGGAAGCTATCTCGTTAATGCCCTGGGTTATTTCCTGGGTGGCCTTTTCAAGGTTGCTGCTTTCGGTGATGACTTCCTTTGCTCCCTCAAGCATTTGGTGGGACCCCGCCTCAACCTGGCTGGTTATCTCGTTAACATTGCTGACCCCTTGGAGGATCTGGCGGCTCCCCACTCCCTGTTCTTCCATGGCATGGCGGATGTTTTCTTCCTGTTGGGCCACGGTCTTAATATTGTTCTCAATTGCCTCAAAGTGGTTAAAGACATTGTGGGTTGATGCGGTAATTTTATCCATCGACTCTTTTATCTTTTTTAATACCGACCCTATGGTCTTGGACTGCTGGCTCGAACTCTCGGCAAGTTTGCGGATCTCGTCGGCCACTACGGCGAAACCCTTCCCCGCCTCTCCGGCATGGGCTGCCTCGATGGCCGCATTCATGGAAAGCAGGTTAGTCTGGCTGGCAATGTTCTCCATCACCGAGTTGATCTCCAAAAGCCCCTCGGATTCCCGTTCTATTTCCTGGATGTCTGCGATAACTTCGGACAGGCTGGACCGTCCAATTTCTGATGCATCTGTCAGGGTTCTTACGTTCCCCTCATTCTTCATAAGCGTATCGGTGACCGAACTGGTATTGGCTACCATCTCTTCTATGGCCGAAGAAGCCTGGGATACATTGGAGCTCTGGTTTTCGACATGGGCATTGAGCTTATTAATGTTGGCCACCAGTTGTTCCATCGTTGCGTTAGTTTCGCTCACGCTGGCAGACTGATTAATGATGCGGCCCTTTATATTCTGCACCGCCTCGGTAATATCCTTCATCGAAGAAGCGGTACCGCTCATGTCGCTGGCCAGGTCGTTCCCTATGCTGGATAGATCGGCGGCTTCCTTTTTAATACTCGAGATAAGGCTCCTGATGCTTTCCTGGGTTTCTGAAAGGAGGGCCGCCATTTGTGAAATTTCATCCTTCCCCTTTACTGTAATGGCTTGAGTAAAGTCTCCGGCGGCGATTCCCTTTAGGGTGCCAAAAAGCCCCACTATGGATTTAGTTAAGACCATAGAAAACCGCAGGGATATTACGATGGCAAGGACCAGCATAAAAACACTAAAGGCTGCGATGATGAGGAGGACTTCACGAAAATCCCGGGTGAATTCGTCGGTAGATCCGGTGGTGACGATAAACCAGTCCATCCCGGAAATTGGCATGGAAGCCCAATAGCTGTCGCCTATGACCTGCACATCCACATCGCTTGAAGAAAATTCCAGGCCCAGCCCTTCGGTGTAAAAGAAATTTCGTTCTAAAATATAATCGCTGTTACTGTGGACCAGATAGAGACCATCGCTGTTTATAATAAAGGTATGTCCGTCTTCGGTAATGGTGCGGCTGCTTACGATTTCGTTCAGTACATCCAGGAATACATCAACCCCAACTATGCCGATTATGCTCCCCCCGGCATGGACGGTCCTTACCACACTTATGCAGAGGAGGCCGGTGTTGGAGTCCACGTAGGGGTCGGTGATCGCCGTCTGCCCCGGGTTCTCCAGGCCTGTGGCAAACCAGGGCCGAAGTATCTGATCCCATTGGGGGTTATCTCCGTAGGGATCCCAATCGGTGGCGGTGACAAAATAGCCGCCTTCAAAACGGGATAGGGTGGTTCCGTAGAACAGCTCCCCCGCCGCCGGCACGGTGGAAAGCATGTCGGGTAAAACTTCCTCCAATAAAGATGGATCGGTAATACTGGATATCATGGCTGCTACACTGCCGGCTAAGTTCAAGGAGGGCTCGAGGGCTTTTTGAACATCCAGGTTGAGGTAGCGCATGTTGATGCCCGCGGTGGCATGGAGACTCCGGGTATTCACGTCCGCCAGGTTGGATAAAAAGATCCAGGACAGAATGGCAGAAACAGAGAGGACCAGGGAAAGGCAGAGGATCACGACCCTCCTGGCTAAAATAGATTTATTCATGCCCATAGGATGCAGTAAAATACCAATCATGTAAACTGGACTTACAGGAACAAGATCCATAGGGGATGCAATTTATTTCCCCCTAGCATTTCCTGGGAAAAACTCCCACACTTTAGCTATGGATAAGCTTTTTGAAAACAGGAAGGCCCTGGTCATAGGGGGCACCGGGGGCATAGGCCGGGAGGTGGCCCTGGGCCTGGCAGCTCTGGGGGCGGACCTGGTAGTCCATGGGGGATCTTCCAAAGAGAAACTGGAGGAGGTGATCACATCTGCCCGGGACCTGGGGACCACCGCCGATGGGTTTTTACGGCAGATAAAAAGCAGCGCCGACGCAGAATTTATGTTTAGGGGCTACTCAGGTACCTATACCCTCGGAAGGCATAGGGGACACCCGGATATTCTGGTCTGTGCCTTTGGGCCCTTTGTGCGCAGGTCCCTGGGGAGGATGGACGGACAAACCTGGCGTGACATGACGGACCTAAACCTCAACTTTCCGGGGATCTGCATCTCCGCCTGCCTCCCCCATATGAAAGAAAAAAACTGGGGACGGATCCTTCTATTTGGGGGTACCAACACCGACACCATCCGGGGTTTCAAGACCACCGCAGCTTATTCTGCCGCCAAAACCGCCCTGGGGGTCCTGGTAAAGTCCGCAGCCCTGGAAGGGGGCCCCATGGGCGTGACCTGCAACCTCCTCTGTCCGGGCCTGACGGACACCGAAAACACCCCGGCGAAACTTGCCGCGTACAATAGAAGAAAAAGCCCCCCCGGGGGGGTCCTTACAGCCCCTGAGGTGGCCCAGGCAGCCCTGGACATCCTCTCAAACCCTATCTACAACGGGGCCATCATTTCTGCCGACCGGGGCCTCCTCCTTTAAAGAAGAAAAGGACTTGCGGGGGGCCAAAAAAATCAGTATACTTCACTATGTGCCCCCACACCGGCCATGGGATGGCAGGGTACACACATAGTCAAAGGAACTATCATGGAAAACAACGATATTGTTGCCGGATTTGATAACGAAAAAGACGAGAGCTTAAAAATAAAACTTCAGAAGGCCGATGAGGCTGAGGGCTGTCTGATCCTCTTCCTCTCGGGCTACATAGACACCTATAATTCCAACTACTTCCAAAAAAGGATCCAAAAGGCCATCGAGTCGGGTTTTACCCGGCTGGTCTTTCACTGCGGGGGGCTCAACTACGTTTCCTCCACGGGGATTGGTTCCTTTACGGCCTTCCTCAAGGCGGTAAAACCCCAGGGGGGGGATGTGGTGCTTCTGGAGATTCAACCCAAGGTCTATGAGGTCTTCCAGCTTTTGGGGTTCTCCCAGTTCTTCAATATCAAGGATGACCTCACCGAATCCATCAATTTTTTTAGGTCCAGCCCCAGTACCGAGACCGAGTCCCTTTTTCCCAAGGTCTTTGACTGCCCCATCTGCTCAAAAAAGCTAAAGGCCCTTAAGGCCGGCCGCTTCCGCTGCTCGGAGTGCAAAACCATCCTGGCCATCGACAATAACGCCCAGGTCTTCCTGGGATAATCAAAAAAAGGGAAAGGGACTCAAGATGAATAAGATTGAGCAATTTTTAATAGATTTAAAGTACAATTATCAGGAAATTAAAAAGAACTTCTGGCTCCTCGATGATTCGGAGCACAATCTCGAAGGAATCGCGGTCATCCACGAAGACCCCCTGGTCATCATCGAGGTCCAGGTGATGGAAACACCCAAAAAAAAGCGGGAAGAGTTTTACGCCAAGCTGCTGGAGCTCAATGCCAGCAATATGACCCACGGGGCCTATGGTCTTGAGGGGGGCAAGGTGGTGATCACCTATACCCTGGAACACGAAACCCTTAGCTTAGAGGTCTTTAGGGAAGCCCTGGACGCGATCAGCCTGGCCCTGACCCAACACTATTCAATCCTGGCGGGCTATAGGGCAAAGTAAGCCCGGAGCTCTTGGAGGTATCTATGGGAATTTTTTCAAGGCTTAGGACCTTGATTTCTTCCAATGTAAACGACCTGATTAGCAAGGCCGAAAAGCCCGAAAAAATGCTCAATCAGCTCATCCTTGATATGCAGGGACAGCTACTGGAGTCCAAGCGGGCGGTAGCTCTGGCCATAGCAGACGAGAAAAAGCTGGAGCGGGAAGTCCAGAATCAGGAAAAACAAGCCCAGGACTGGGAGAAAAAGGCCATGCTGGCCGTCAGGGCCGGGAAGGATGATCTGGCCCGGGAGGCCCTGCTGAGGAAGCAGGAGTACGACCAGGCCCATTTAGAGTACCAGAAGCAGTGGGAATCCCAGAAAACCTCGGTGGAAGGTTTAAAAGAGTCCCTGAGGGAGCTCCAAAACAAGATAGAAGAGGCCCAAAGGAAGAAAAACCTCCTTATTGCCCGGGCAAAACGGGCCGAGGCCCAGCAAAAAATCCAAAACACCATCTCCAGTGTCAGTAAAAACCGGAGTTCCTTTGACGCCTTCGATAGGATGGCCCAAAAGGTGGACCAAATGGAGGCCCAGGCCGAGGCAGCCAAAGAATTAGAGGATCTTAGCTCCAATGCGAGCCTCGAAAAGCGTTTTGTAGAGCTGGAAAAGTCCGATTCCTCTTCGGATCTTCTCCTGGAGGAATTAAAGAAGAAAATGAAGGCCCTGCCAGACAATTCATAGATTGTGCATAGACTGTGGAAAACTTGTTCACCCAGGGGGATCCTTCCTGGCAGATGATCCGGGGGTTCCATAGCTTAAGAGAGAAAGCCGAGGGCCCTGGGCGGCATAGATATAATTCCTTGTAATACAAGGAATTAGGTATTTTTTAGGTAGGATGGATTGAAGAAAGGCCCAGGGGCAAAAATCCAGGGCTGGCCAAAAGTCCGGTCTTTTGTCATTTTCACTGTGTATAACCTGTTAAAAAAAGGGAGAAAAACCCTGGACGATGAAAAGTATAGCTAAGCTTACCCTTTTTTACAGCATATCCTTCCTTATCATCTTTGTGAGCTCCATCCTTTTTCATATCCTAGCCTCCTGGGTGCTAGCGGCCCGGACCATCCCCGTGGAGGCCCTCTCTGGCCGGGATCCGGCGGAATTTGCCTGGCTGGCCCTTCCCCTGACCCTCTATCTATCAATCTGCCTTACCCTTAGTTACTCCGCCCGGCGGAGCATAGCCATCCCCTTAAGCCTAATCTGCATCCTTATCCTCTCCTGGGGCTTTACCTGGGGGCTCTCCCTGGGAATCACCCGGACCACCATCCTCCGGCCGGCCCTGAACCCCGTCCCGCCCATTTCTGCGGGCCCGGGGCTCATCCTTTCCCAGAGGGATAACGCCATGGTGCTCTTGCGGGAGACCGCCGAGGTCCGGGGGCCCCGGGTGATCGCCATTCCCGGGGAGGATCTGATCTACCAGGAAATTCCCCTGGGGCCCAACAATAGCATCCTTAATACCCCCGCCATCCCCTTCGAGGCCCGGGTCCCCTGGTTTATCCGGAGCCTGGACATGGATCTGGGCCTGAGTGCCCGGGAACTTCTCTCCCGCCACGATGCGGACTTCTATTCCTTTGCGGCATACGCTATTACCCTCATCCTCCTTTTGGCTTCGCTGCGCTTTTTATTTGAACTGAGCAACTGGCCCCTGGTGAATTTCTTTATCGGGGCCCTGGTCTTTAGGGGCATCCTCTCTTTGGAGGCCCTGGCCAACTCAAGGGAGATCCAGGCCCTCATAGGCACCTTTGTGGGGGATTGGCTTGCCCCTCCCCTGCTGAGCCCCCTGGTTTTTACGGCCCTGGCGGTGCTGGTCCTTTTTTACACCCTCCTCAGCCGCATAGTCCTTCATAGCTCAGCGGGGGGCGAAAAGCGCCGGGCCCGGCGCAGCAGTCCCAGGAGGCAGCGGAATGGCTAAGGCAAAGCTCCAATCCCCCAGCTCGGCCCTGGGGATCTTCTTCTTCTATATAATCGCCTCGGCCCTGGTGATCATGGCCTTCCGCTTCTTTGTCCCCGGAGAACCGGTACCCCTGGCATTTTTCTCCCTCCCCTGGCGGCTAATCCAGGGTTTCTTAAGCTTCCTGGATCTCTTCCCCGCCCTCTGCCTTTCGGCCCTGGTCATTCCCTTCGGCTTTAAGGTCCACGACCAGGAAGACATGAGCCCCTTCTCTGCCCAGTTCCTCCAGTCCCTCAGCCAGTCCATCACCACCGCCATTTGCGCGACGGCCCTTTATGGGCTCCTCTTTTTTCTGGCCCTCCCCTTGGCCCAGGACTTTGAAGCCAACATCCTCTACGAGAGCCGGCTCTACCGGCTATCCCGGGAGCGGGCCCAGGAGTTTGCGGAGCTGGGGGAATGGAACGAGACCTACCAGTTCCTGGGCATCTGTGAGAGTATCTGGCCCGGGAGCCCCGAACTGGCAAGACTGCGGACCGAAACAGAAATTCAGCTTGAAGCTGCCCGGATGGCCGGACCCTACCCCGAGGGTCCTGACCTCAGCCTGCCGGGCCTGCCGGGAGCCAGGCCCCTGACTTCCACCGAAGCCCTGGTCATGGCCGAGACGGCCCTGGGGGAAGAGCGCTACTTTGATGCCCATTGGCTTGCCACCCTGGGGAGCCGCCTGAGTCCCCCGGGGAGTGCCGAGGTGGCCCTGGCCCGGCGCCTTGAGGGTCTGGCCTGGAACGGCATTAACTCCCTGGAACCCAATGCCAGAGAGAGCCGGGCCTATATGCTCTTTAGGCTTAAGCGGGAAGGCTACGAGGCCCTTCTGGCAGAGGAATGGATCCGGGCCTACTACATCTTCCTGGATCTCCTGGAAGAAACTCCCCATGATCCGGATGTGCTGCAATACCTGGAGCTAAGCGAAGAGGGGGTCACCAGGGTTGCCTTCTTTATCGACGAAATTGAATTCAGCCTAGGGCGGGTCCTCACCGGAGCCCTCTACTCCATCCCCTATGATTCGGGCCGGCTGGTGATACGCTTTAGCTCCATCTCCAAAGGCTCCGATTCGGCCTATGCCACGGGGATAGAGATCCTCGCCTTTGACCAGCTGGGGCAGATCCTCTGGGGCCTCGATGCCCCCTTTGCAAAGGTCATTCCCCTTTCCTATGTTTCCCGCCCCGGGGTGGCCATCCTCTTAAGGGCCCTGGACCGAGACGACAACAGCATCTTCTGGGAACCGGTGACCTGGGGCCTGGGTTACTCGGGGGGCCCCGCATCCATCAACCTGCCCCTTAGCTGGGACACCTTTCTCTTGCTTGCCGAGGTGCCCCGGGGCCTTTCGGGGCTCACGGTGGCCCAATTAAGAAGGGGGGCCGACTTCCTGGGCCCCTACGGCCACCTGCCCCAGGTCTTCGAGGCGGAAATTCTGCGGCGTTTTTCCCACCCCTTGCTCCTCCTCCCCTTGAGTATGTTCACCATAGTCCTGGGCTGGCGCTTTAGGGCCCGCATTCCCATCCGTTATATAGGCTTTCCCATGCTCTTTATCCTTCCGGTGATCTTTAACGGGGCGATTCAGATTTTACAGATCTGGATTCATAACCTGGGGGTCTGGGCGGTCATTACCATGGGCTTTTTCTCCGCCGCCCTGGTCTTGGGGCTGGGGGCCCTGGTGCTCTTTATAATTTCCCTAATAGTTCTGGCGGCTCAGCACGGATAGTACTCCCGGGGAACCCGGGGGTGGATGGTGCAGGTAATCTCGTAGGGGATGGTCCCCAATAGATCTGCCAGGTCAGCGGCACTACCATGGCCATTGCCAAAAATCGTGACCTCGTCCCAGCGCTGAACCTCCGGGCTTGGTCCCAGATCGATCATGCAGTGGGCCATGCAGATCCGCCCCACCAGGGGATAGGTCCTGCCCCGGATGCTGACCCGGTGGCGCCCCGAGAGGGAGCGGGAAAAGCCATCGGCATAGCCCAGGGGGATGATCCCGATGCAGGTGTCCTGGCTGGCTATCCAGGTCCGGCCGTAGGAGACCGCTTCGCCCTGGAGGACCTTCTTGATGCTCACCACCTTACTGGTCAGGGCCATGAGGGGTTCGGCGGCTAAAGATGGGGAGGGGGAATAGCCGTATAAGAATAGCCCCGGCCGGACCATGTCGAAATAAGAATCTTGGTGAAAGCAGAGGGCCCCGGAGTTGGCCCCATGGAGGAGCCCCGGATTTATCCCCGCCGCTTTTACGGCAGAGGCCGCCTCCTTAAAGCGGCGGATCTGTTCCTGGGTGTAGGCCAGGTCATCGGCCTCCGGGGAGTCGGCCGCCGAAAAATGGGTGGCCAGGCCCCCCAGTCTCAGCCGGGGGGAGGATGCGATAAGACCCGCCAGGGGAGCGGCTTCTTCGGGGCGGCAGCCAAAGCGGCCCATGCCCGTATCAACCTTAAGATGTACCGTCAGCTGCTTCCCCGCTCTCTCGGCGGCCCCCCGGCACTCTTCGATGAACTCCCGGTCATGAACCAGGGGAACCAGGTCCAGGGCTATGATCTCATCCAGATCTAAAGGAAGGCTTTGGTAGAGGAGGAGGATGGGAGCTTTTATGCCGGCCTCCCTCAGGGCGGCCCCCTCGGAGGGTTCTGAAACCGCCAGCCATTGGACCCCCGCTTCCAGGGCGGCCCGGGCCACGGGGATCATCCCGTGTCCGTAGGCATCGGCCTTTACCGGAAGACAGATGAGGGGGCCGGGGCCAAGGCGGCTTCTGGCGGTGTCGATGTTGCTTTTTAGGGCCCCCAGGTTGATTCGCAGCCTGGCGGCAGAGAGAAACGGCATTAACTTACTCCTAAAAAAATAATACGATATACTGGAGGTGCTCGCCTACTCTAAGCGGGGGAGCTACCCAAACCAGGAGGGGATGGTTATTAAAAAGCTGGCCTTTTACTCATGTCTTGTCATACTCCTCTTTTCCTCCTGCCTCAACCGGCCGGTCCCCCGGAGGATCTTCGACCTCTCGGATCATCCCCGGGCGGTGGAAATTCCGGGGACCCTCATTGTCATGGATCACCAAAATCAGGGAACCCGAAACGAAATGCCCGAATGGGTGACCGCCTTTTTAGAGGGGGGCCTAAGGGAAGTAGAAACCCTGGAAGAGTACGAGGGAACCAGGGTCTTTGTAAGCCGGAACGAGGGGATTAGCTTCCCCGCCCTGGCCCAGTGGCGGGAGGGTTTTTCTGCGGAGCTGGATTTTCCCCTCCTGGCTTCGAGGCGGATAGAGGAGCGCTTCCTTCTCGCCGCCGAAGACCCGGAAACCTATGGGAGTTTTTTCCCCGCCCTGATCCGGGCCGCCTCGGACTTTCCCTGGGAGGGCCCCCAGAGGGCCGGGGACTTTTGGATCCGCTGGCACTTTATCCCCGACCCCCCGGACCCGGAGGACCTGGATGATCCCTATGATACTCCCATGGAGCGGATTTCCTGGGAGTTCTTGATTTTGGTCACCATAGAGGAGCAGCTCTTTGCCTCCCAGTTCCAGGAGATCCTGAGATCCCTTAATCCCATCCCTCCCCCTTCGAGGGATCAGGTGAGTGACACCAATAGGGTGATCGACTCCTTCTTCGAGGGCTTTTAAAATGCTCCAACACTTCATTCCCCTGCTGTTTTTAGTCTACTGGGGCCTCGATGAAAGGCGGGGCTTCTGGCTCATCTTCCTCCTCACTCTCTCGTCCTGGATCAATCTTTGCTTAAGCCAGTTCTCGTTTTACCCCCAGGATCAGATCCTGGTCATGGCAGCCAGCTGGGTCCTGGGAGCTCTCTTCCTGGGCGGGGGCCTTCTCCTCATTCCCCGGCTAAAACAAAAGCTCTCCGCCATAGATGCCCGGTTTTTCAACATGGGGGCCGCCCTCCTGGTCCTCACCATGAACGGCCTCTACCCCCTGGATAGGACCCCTGGGGCCTTCCTCCTGGGCTTTGCCCTGGGCTACACCACCATGAAGGCCCGCTTCCCCTTTTGCGCCCGGGAAGGGGGGAAAAGAGCCCTGCCCAAGCTTCTTCTGGTGACAATCCGCTGCCTCACCGGGAGCCTGGGCCTGGCCTTGATCTTTTTGGCGGGCCCCCTCTTTCTGCCCGGCGAGGCCAGCCTCTTTCAAGGGTTTGCAATCTGGGGCGGTTCTTCTCCCCTTTACCCCATGGGGCAGTTCATCCTCTATGGCCTGGCCGGTCTTTGGACCGCCGCCGGAGCCCCCAGGGCCTTTCAGCAGATGGGCCTGGCCCCCCAGAACCAGGAGGAGCCATGAACAAAGCTGGATATGGCTCAGCGGACCCCATCATGGCCCTGGCAAGTCCCCGGGCCCCCAGCGCCCTGGCCCTTTTCCGCTGCAGCGGAGAGGGTGCCCTAGAGCTCTCTTCCAGGATCTTCTCCCGGCCCAGGGCCCTCCTTAAGGCCCGGGGAAACAGCAGCCTCCACGGGTGGCTCCTCGATCCCCAGACCGGGGAGCAGATCGACGAGGTCATGCTCACGGTCTACCGGGCCCCCCGGAGCTTTACCGGCGAAGAGGGCATAGACATTTCCTGCCATGGGAGCCTGGCGGTCATCCAGGCCCTGGAGGGGGCCCTGATTAAAGCCGGGTTCCGCCAGGCCCTGCCGGGGGAGTTTAGCTTCCGGGCCTTCATGAACGGCAAGCTGGACCTGACCCGGGCCGAATCGGTGATGGAGCTGGTGGAAGCCAAAACCCAGGAGGGCCGTCTCCAGGCCCTGCGGCGTCTCTCGGGCCGCCTGGAAGCCGAGATCTCCGCCATAGCCCGGCTCCTGGCGGAGGTCCTTGCCGGGGCAGAGATCTACCTGGATTACTCAGAAGATGAGGTCTCGGTTTCTACCGAGGAAGAAATTGCCGGCCGGCTCCCTCAAAAAGCCCAGGCGGAAGAGGCCCTTTCCCGCTTGCAAAAACTTTCGGAACTATGGCAGGAGGAGCGAATCTACGCCGAGGGAGCCCTGGCGGTCATTGCCGGAAGGCCCAACGCGGGAAAATCCAGCCTCTTTAATTACCTCTTAAGGGAAGACAGGTCCATAGTCAGCGCCAGGGCCGGTACCACCAGGGACTGGATCGAGGCCCTCATCGCCCTGGAGGGAATCCCCCTAAGGCTCATCGACACCGCGGGGCTCAGGGAGGCGGAGGAGGACGAAGAGGCCGAGCGCATGGGCATAGAACGGACCATGGAACTTTTGGATAGGGCCGACCTGGTCATCTATGTCATAGACGGGGCCCTGGGAATAAATGAGGAAGACAGAGATTTTATCCTCCGCCATGGGTCCCAGAAGCCCCTCATCGCCCTATGGAACAAGGCCGACCTGGGGGGCTTCAGTGAAGGCCCCTATCTTAGGGTGAGTGCTGCCACCGGCGAAGGGATCCCCAGCCTCCTGAGCCTCATGGCAGAGACCTTGAAGGGGCCCCAGGGGGGCAAACATAACACCCATGAAGAAACTGCTCCAGGGCCGGGAAGCCAGAGGCAGAAGGACCTGATCGACTCAAGCATTAAGTATCTTTCCGAGGCCCTGGAGCTTTCTAACCGGGAAGAGGCCCTGGACCTCATAGCCCCCCTCATCCGGGAGGCCCTTTCTTCCCTGGGCGAAATAACCGGGGAGATCTCTTCCATGGAGATCCTGGAACTCATGTTCAGTAATTTTTGCGTGGGAAAATAGCTACCTAAAGTCCCCGGCGGAGCGGATCTCGTCGCAGTACTCACAGCGGTAGGTCCGCTCTTCGGTGCTGACCAATGAGAACACATGGGGGATATAGCTTTCGCTGGAGGTTATACAGCGGGGGTTCTTGCATAGGATCACGTTCTCTACTTTTTCGGGGAGCTTTAATTTTATCTTCTCGGTAATTTCTTCATTCTCGATTATGTTTACGGTGATGTTGGGGTCGATTAAACCCAACAGATCAAAATTAATATCTATGGTGTTATCGATCTTGATAATGTCCTTCCGGTCGTAGCGGTTAGAGCTGGCGTTTACCACAAAGGCCACGGTGTACTTGGCCCTGTCCAAACCCAGCCAGTTAAAAATCCTAATCCCCTGGCCGCTTTTAATATGATCGATTACGATGCCGTTGCGTATTTTATCTATGTTTACCATCTTAGCCTCCCCTAAGCTATTATGGATGACAAGAGGGCCATCCTTACGTACATGCCAAACTTCGCCTGCTTAAAGTATGCCGCCCTGGGGTCCTCGTCCACCTCCAGGTCTATCTCGTTGACCCTGGGCAGGGGGTGAAGGATCGTCATGTCCTTTTTCGCCAGAAGCATTTTTTCCTTGTTAAGAATATAGCTGTCCTTTAACCGGATATATTCTTCTTCGTTAAAGAAACGCTCCCTCTGCACCCTGGTCATATAGAGGATGTCCAGGTCTCCGATTACCTTTTCCAAACTGTCGGTAAAGTGAACCTCCACCTGGTTCCTGGCAATGGGGCCCGTGCTCAGGTAATCGGGGATGCTCAGCTCCCGGGGGGAGATAAAGACCATCTTGATGCCCTCGTACCTGGCCAGGGTGTCTACCAGGGAGTGGACGGTGCGGCCAAACTTGAGGTCCCCGCAGAAACCTATGCACATGTGTCCAATTTCTCCCCGGAGCTGCCGGATGGTTAAGAGGTCCGTCAGGGTCTGGGTGGGATGGTGGTGGCCCCCGTCCCCGGCATTAATCACCGGCACCTCCGAGTAGCGGGAAGCCAGCAGGGCCGCCCCCTCCTTGGGGTTGCGCATAACGATGGCGTCGGCATAGCAGGCCACGGTTCTGATGGTGTCAGCCAGGCTCTCCCCCTTGGAGGCGGAGCTGGAGCCCGGCTCGGCAAAGCCCAGGCAGCTCCCCCCCAGCCGCAGCATGGCAGCTTCAAAGGAGAGCCGGGTTCTGGTAGAGGGTTCAAAAAAGAGGGTGGCCAGGATCTTGCCCCGGCAGAGGTCCCGGAATTCATCGGGTTTTGAAATGATCTCGCTGGCCCGTCCAAAGAGGCCTTCCATCTCCTCTTTGGATAGGTCCAGGGGCTCAATATAATGCCGTCCTTTTAGCATGGCTCCTCCCATGACACCATATCATGGCCCTTCTCTGCCGTGCAAGGGACCGCCCGAAAGCCCGAATTCTGTCTAGTGGCGGCAAATAGCCTTAATCAGCCTCTCGCTTACGGGCTTTCGATCCTGATCGATGAGGGTAAAGCTCATGCCCTTGTAACTCCAGACCCCCCGGCCTATGCCGTACTCCAAAAGGATGTCCGACACATCCTCGTGCCAGATCTCCCGGCTCTGCATGTCCGAGTGGGTGATCACCCCATACTCGCCGCAATAGAGGGGCTTATCGTGTTTCTTGATAAAATCAAAGGCGGGCTGCATAAACCGATGAAGCCACTCCTTGTCCATCCGCGTAAGCCCCTCGTAGCTTGGGGGCAGCTTAAACTCCGGAGCCACCGGCGGCTGAGAAGGCCGGGGGTTGGTCTTGGAGCGCTCGTAGGAAAACTTTAAAAAGTCGATGTGGGGCTCCATCTCCGAGGGGTAGCTCAGGTTCCGATCATACTCCTTGGTGGCAAAGGACCAGCTGGCCTTCTGGTGGGTAAAGCCATGGGGCTCGTACATATGAAAGGTGTAGATGATGTTTGGGTCATCGATGATGGGAAGCAGGGCCAGGGCGTTCACGCTGTTGTACATGATTCCCCCCACGATGATGTCATGCTCGGTGTCCACTTCGCGGATGCCCTTTACCAGCCGTTCCACCATGGGGTTCCAGCGGCTCGAGTCGGGCTCGACCATCTCGTTCATCAGCTCGTAGACCACATTGGCCCCCTCCCCCTTATAGCGGGCGGCGATGGCCTTCCAGAGATTAATAAACCGGTCCTGCATCTTTGGATCCGTAAAGAGGGTATTGCTGTCCAGGTTTCCGAAGAAGAAGCCCGGGGCCTTATGGAGATCGATGATCACGTTAAGGCCGTACTTCTTTGACCAGGTGATGGCCTTATCTATGTATTCAAAGCCGCTTTCCAGGTAGGTCCCGGGCTGGGCATCGTCTTCCAGGACCGGGTAGTCCACGGGAAGGCGGATATGGTCGGCCCCCCAGGAGGCGATGGTCTTTATATCTTCCTCTACGATAAAGCTCTTAAAGTGTTCGTGATCGTAATTCCGGTACTGGGAGATCCATCCCCCCAGGTTAGGTCCTGCCATATAGCCGTCAAGTTTTTTCATAGATCCAGTCTCCTTCTTTAAAGAGAGTCAAAATAAGCCGCCACAAAAATGGCGGGAGAGTTCCAGTAGATGGCAATCTCGTTCCCCGATGCCGATGGGGTAAAGTCCAGGTAGAACTTGGCCGGCGGCGTCCCGGGGGGTACCGCATTCTTGGTGGCCCCATCGGGACTCCTGTTGTTGGGCCCCCCAGAAACCAGGCCTGGCACGGGATCATCCACCCCATCAGCGTAAGAGGGCCGGTGGTGGGGGAACATGAAGGGCTTGGCTCCAAAGCCCGTCACAAAGCTATACCCCGTGGCATTAAGCCCCAGGATATAATCCAGCTGACTGAGGGCCCCATCCCTGTACTTTAGATCCCCCGTCAATAAATGGGCACAAATCAGGGCTATGCCATTATTCAAGATGGGCAGGGAGCTCCCCCAAATATAGTTCCCCGGATCCAGGGCGGTGCCGTAACCGCTCTTCTGGGCGAGGCCTAAAAAGCCATCGGCCCCTTCGATAAAGCGGCTCCGCAGGGAATCCAGAAAGTCCTTGTCCAGTTTATCTTTAAGCACGAAAAGGCAACAGAGGGCCCCAAAGCCCGCGGTCTCCCTCCAGCCCAACTGGCTAATGTCCACTGTGGGGGCCCGCTTTTTTAGAGCCTCAAGATAGGCCCCCTCTCCGGTGACCGAATAGAGCTCCGCCGAGGCCCAAAAAAGTTCATCTTCCACATTGTTATCCCCGTAGGCTCCGGAGTTAAGGTTGGGGGGGTTCGTAAAGGGAACAAAGTCCGGGTTAGCTTCGAGCCAGGCCCAGGCCTTCTTGGCCGATTCCAGGAGCCGGTCCGCAAAGGCTGCATCGAAGGGCCTAAAGACCCGGGAGGCCTGGGCCGCGCAGGCAGCATGGGCCCCCGTGGCGGTATGGGTAACCCTAAAGAGCCAGAGATCCGCCTGGTCATCCTGGGGCATGATAAAGCCCGTAAAGAAACGGGTCGCCACCTTGTGGTAGAGACCCCCGTCGGCCCTCTGCATCTTGAGCATCCATTCAAGCTCGAACCTTACCTCGTTTAAAAGGTCCGGCACCCCGTTCCCGCTCTCGGGGATGTTTAGCTCGTCCTTAAAGGCGCCGGGGAACAGTTCGTAGGCGTAGAGCATGTGGCTCACCGTCACCGCCGCGGGGGCGATATAGCGGCCGTAGTCCCCGGCGTCGTGCCAGCCCCCGGCACATTCGATCACCGTCGAGGGGTCCAGCTCTCCATCATCCTTTACCAGGGTAGCCTTGCCCAAATGACAGGGGGGGTGCCCATAGGGGCCCGCATATGTTTCCGGCAGCTCTACCCCGCACCTCTGGTAGTAGAGCCCCTTAACAAGGGCATTACTCAGGGCCCTATAGGGCCTCTCTTTTATTTCGATGATCGCCGACTGGGAGTCCGCAAAAAGATAGTACTTCCCCGGCAAGGTCAGGGCCGAAAAATCCGCCACCCGCACCGTATCCCCCGAAGCCTCATCAAAGTAAGGCTCGGAGAGGATGGGCTGGGCTATCTTCCCCTCCTCCATGGCCTTGCGGGCCGAAGGGTCCATGCCCCGCTCGCTCAGGATCATGCAGTTCTCTCCCTTGCCGGTGATGATCGCCTTCTTGGGTAAATGGGGGGCATAGCCCACCTGGTTATAATGGATACTCATGAATGTTCCTATATAAAATAAAAAAAACCGCCGCCCCCTGGCCGGAAGCGGCGGATAAGGTTTAAAACCTAGCGGCCAAACTGCCTTAGGATATCCTGGACCCCACGGTTCATTTCTACAACCCTGGGGCGGTCATAATTTAACACTTCCTGGTAACCAAAGTCATTGAGCTGGGCCCTCATCTGGTTCCACTCGTTCATGAACTCCGCATCGGTGGCGGCATAGATCATCCTCCAGCCGGCGGGAACTACCAGGTTACGAATCTGGGCCCTGGCGGTGCTGATCTCCGAGGGTTCCACCGGAGCGGTGTAATCGGTACCGGGCCTGACTTGCAGTATCCCCATGGCTTCGAGCAGCTCCAGGGGATGCTCCGCATTGTAGTGGGCCCTCCACTGGGTGTTCCACTCCTGGCGGGCCAGGTCTACCGTGCCGGGCCAGAAGGAGGAGCTGGTGGGGAAGCCGTTTAAGAGGGGGTTCGGATCCTGGGAGTGGGTCAGGGGGAAGTTAATCCGCTGTATCCCCTCGCTCCAGAGCCCGCCGCCCAGGTTGGCCGGAGCCTGCTTGTCCGCCGAGTTGTCGATCCCGTACTCGGTCTGGACCGGGACCCCATTCACCATGGTATAGGTGAGGCCTTCAATCTGGGAGTTCCAGATCAGGATCCCCTCGTCGGAGCTGACCCAGTCCATGAATTCCATAATCCGGTCGGGGAACCGGGCTCGGGAACCGATGGCCCAGGCGTTGCCCTCGAGGCCATAGGGGTTAAAGCCGGGGTTGATCAGCTGCTGACCCTGGACGGGCACCACCGCATAGGGGGAGCGCCGGGTCAGATCGAGGCGGGTAAAGATCGAGTCCGCCTGGAACTGCCAGAACCCATAGGCCACCCGGCCGTCGATGAACTTGGCCCGGGACATATCCCAGTTCTGGGTGGCCGAGTCTACGTCCACCAGCCCCCGGCGGTAGGCCCGGTTCCAGCGCTGAAGCCACTGGAAGTAGAGGCTGTTGTTGTCAAAGATGTCTATGGTCTGGGAACCGTCCCAGTTACTAAAGATAAGATCCGTTACTCCCGTAAAGCCCTCATGGATCATGAGCATTTCCCGGGCCGCCCGGACCGAACCGCCGTCCCAGTCGGGGAAGAAGGAGAAACCAAAGGTCCTGTCCCCATTCTCGTTCACCGGGTGGGCCTGGACCATCCGTTCCACCACGTCGATCAGATGATCGGCGTTGCGGATTTCCGGGAGCCCTATGTTGATGTACCAGTCATAGCGAAGAAAGTGGGCATGCTCGGGGTCCCAGGTACGGCCCGCAGGGGTCGTGGGGGGAAGAACCGACACCCGGCCAGGGAAGGCGTAGATGCCGTCGCCGGGGAACTCTTCGGCAAAGCGCTCATAGGCCACCGCCAGTTTTTCCCTCACGTTAGGGGCATTGGCCAGAAGGGGCCGGGCGTTATAGAGCAGCCCCGCCTGCTGGAGATCCAGCATCCGGCCCTTGGAGACCACGATAAGGTCCCCCAGGTTTCCCGCCGCCGTCCGGGTCTGGTAAAGGGTATCACCGGTCCCCGCAACCTGGGGCGAGATAAGGTTAAGTTCCATATTGAGGGTTTCCCTTAATATGTGGCCCCACCAGCCGGCATTGATTCCCATAAAATTTGAATATGTGTTGAACACTTCAATCTGATAGAAGGGTCTGCCATCCACTGTTTCCCCGCCGCTCCGGTTACACCCGGTAAAGGCAAGTATACTAAGGAGGAAGAGGCATGCAATCACCATCCATTTCCTACGTTTCATATAAACCTCCGAAAAATTTGTATATAGGCGCTGCCGGCTCAAGCCGGACAGGTTACCTCCAAGCATGGGCCTAGCCCTTCACGGCCCCTATCATGATCCCCCGCATAAAGAAGCGCTGAAAGACCGGGTAGACCAAGAGGATGGGCGACACCACAATCACCGCCGCGGTAATCCTCAGGGACATGGGGGTCTGCAATGTCGCCGAAGTCATGATGGTCTCCGACAGGGGAGAACTCTGCATCACTATGGCCGTCGAAGTGGCCTCCCGCAGAAACCTAAAGAGGATAAACTGCAGGGTGTGGAGCCGCTGGGTGGTCATCAAGAGCAGGGTATCCTGAAAAGAATTCCACTGGGACACCGCCGATAAAACCGCCACGGTGGCCAAAATGGGTTTTGAAAGGGGGAGGATGATCCTCGAAAAAATGTGGGGCACCCCCGCCCCGTCGATCTCCGCCGCCTCTTGCAGCTCCAGGGGGCTGTTCTCGATATAGGTTTTGATCAAGATCACATAGAAGGGCTGAATCAGGGGGATAATAATATAAGCCAGAAAGTTGTTGGTCAGCCCCAGGGACCGGACCGTCAGGTACCAGGGGATGAGCCCTGCACTAAAGTACATGGTGGCCACCGTAAAGCGGTACCAAAAGGCCCGGGCCCAAAGGCGGCGGTGCTGGAACATGTAACCCAAAAAAGCACAGCCCAAAACCGTCAGCCCCGTTCCCAGGACCGTGCGGCTCACCGAAACCAGGGCGGCATGACTAAAGTTATAGACCCTGAAGATGGCCCGGTAATTTCCAAGATGAAAGCCCACGGGGTAAAACAGAACCTGGCCCCGGGCACTGACCGAATTATCGCTCAGGCTGTTGATAATGAGATAGTAAAAGGGATAAACACAGATAATCGTAAAGAGACTGAAAAACACAAAGAGGAGGGTCTGGACCAGATAGTCCACATGTTTATCCCGGGGCTTCCCCATTACCATGGGCATAGGTTCTGTCCCTTAGCCCTTCACCGCACCGATCATGATGCCCTTCACAAAGAAGCGCTGGAAGATGGGATAGACCAGCAGGATGGGCATGACCACGATGACCGCCACGGTCATCTGCACCGAGGTGGGAGTCGTCTGGGTGGCGGCCTCGGCGGCAGCTTCCGAGATGGCACCCCCCGAGGCGGCGATTAAGAGGGCCAGGGACCGGGCTTCGTTCAGGTACCTAAAGAGGATGAACTGCAGGGTATGGAGCCGCGCATCGGTCATCAAGATGAGGGTGTCCTGAAAGGCATTCCACTGACCCACCGCCGCAAAGATGGCCACCGTGGCCAGGATGGGCTTCGAGATGGGAAGGATAATCTGAAAATAGGTATAGCCTATTCCCGCTCCGTCCACCTCTGCGGCCTCCTGCAGCTCGAAGGGCGTGTTCTCAATATAGGTCTTCAATAGAATAATATTGAAGGGCTGGACTATGGCCGGCAGGATGTAGGCCAGGAAGTTATTAGTCAGCCCCAGGGTTCTCATGGTGAGGAACCAGGGGATAAGGCCGGCGCTGAAGTACATGGTCACCACCACCGAGCGGTACCAGAACTTGCGGGCCCAGAGGCGGCGGTGCTGGAACATATAACCCAGGAAGGATGATCCCAACACCGTAAGGGAGGTACCCAGCACCGTCCGGCTGATGGAGATCATGGCGGCGCTGGAGATCCCGCCAATGCGGAATATCTGCCGGTAGTTGTTAAAGTGGACCCCCACGGGGTAGAACATGACCACCCCCCGAGCGCTCATGTCGTTGGCGCTGATACTGTTGATGATCAAATAATAGAAGGGAAACACACAGAGTATCGTAAAGGCGGCGAAGAAGGTATAGAGCACCGGAAGTACGATAAGATCGATGTATCTGTCTTTGGCTTTTCCTACGACGACTGGCATGACCTACCTCCTATATGATGGTTTCGCCCCGGAGGAGCTTAGAGAGCCTATTCACCGTAAAGAGCAGGGTCAAACTGATAAGGCTTCTCATTAAACTAATTGCCACCGCCAGGGAGTAATTCCCCTGGCCTATCCCCAGGTTGTAGACGAAGAGATCCAGAACCTGAATCCGCTGAAGGTTGAAGGGATTGGAGAACACAAAGAACTGCTCAAACCCATTGGATAAGAAGCTGGCAATATTAAGGAGGAGGAGCACAAAGTAGGTAGGCAGCAGGCCCGGAATGGTCACATGCCAGACCACCCGAAAGCGCCCCGCCCCGTCCACATAGGCCGCCTCGTAAAGCTCCTGATCTATCCCCGCAATGGCGGCAATATAGAGGATCGCCGACCAGCCCAGGCCCTTCCAGGTTCCCCAGAGCCACATGGTAATCCAGACATTATCCCCCGATTGAAGGAAGAGGATGGGGTTCTCGTAAATACCCAGCCGTATCGCCAGGGTGTTCACAAAGCCGGTGGAGCTAAAGATGAAGAAGGCCATGGAGTAGACCAGAACCCAGCTAATAAAGTTCGGCAGGGTAGTAAGGGTCTGGACCACCCGCTTATAGGGCCGGTTACTGATGATGTTTAAAAGGATGGCAAAGGCCATGGGGAGCCAGGAAAACAGGATGCTGAGGCCGCTCATGGCGAAGGTGTTGGTCAGGACCTCCAGGATCTGGCGGCGCCGGGAGGCGTTGGCCACCAGGGTGGTAAACCAGCGGAACCCTACAAAATCGGTATCAAAGAGGCGAAAGGGGGGCCTGTAATCGTAAAAGGCGTAAATAAGACCATGGAGAGGGAAATATTGAAACAAAAAGACCAGGGATAAAAGCGGCAGGATCATGAGGAACATTATGTAGCCCTGACGCTTCCGGGGATCCATTTTGAGCCGTTGAGGCTTGATTACCACATCACTCATATGTGACCTCTCACTTTCAGAATATCAGATAACTGATAACTACCAGCGTACCCATCATGATAAAATTAAAATGAGAGATTTGTCAATGTGTAATTTACCTTTGAATTCTAGCCGAACCCCCCTTGGCCAGGGCTTCTACCTGCTCCACCGTCACCATGGAGACGTCCCCGGGGGTGCTGGTTAAGAGGGCTCCGTGGGCCCAGCCCAGTTTGAGGGCCTCCTCGGGCTCCTTCCCCGCCATGAGGCCGTAAAAGAGCCCCGCCGCAAAGCCGTCGCCCCCCCCTACCCGGTCGCAGACATCCAGCTCACAGGCCGGAGCCCTGTAGCTCTTCCCGTCCATCCAGAGGACCGCCGACCAGGAATGGCGGTTGGTGGAATGGACTTCCCGCAATGTGGTGGCCACCGCCTTGATATTGGGAAAATCCCGGGCCACCCCCTCGATCATGGCGAAAAAGGCCGCCGGGTCCAGTTCGCCCGAGGACTCCACATCCTGACCCTTCAGGCCCAGGCCCTTCTGCAGATCCTCCTCGTTGCCCACCAGAACATCCACATGGCTCACGATCTTCCTGAGGATGGTGGCCGACATCTCCGTGGCCTGGTTGGGGTCCATTCCCTGCTCTTCCGCTGCCAGGGCCCAGAGCTTGGCCCGGTAGTTCAGGTCAAAAGAAACCACCGCCCCGGCCTTCTTGGCGGCTCCCATGGCCTCGATGACCAGCTCCGAAGTGCTGGGGGACAGGGCCGAGAAGATCCCCCCCGAGTGGAACCAGCGCACCCGGCCCTGGCCAAAGATGCTGTCCCAGTCAAAGCTGCCGGGCATGAGCCGCTGGGCCGCCTCGTTGGCCCGGTTGTAAAAGACCACCGGAGCCCGCAGGCCCTGGCCCCTATCACTCCAGACTATGGCCATGTTGGGCCCCCGAACCCCGTCGTGGGCAAAGCGCTTGTAGTAGGGAGTCACCCCGGCCCGCCGCACCGCCGCCTCTACCCTTTGGCCTATGGGATAATCCACCATGGCACTGGCCAGGGCAGCATTAAGGCCAAAGCAGGAAGACAGGTTGGAGGCCACGTTGTATTCCCCCCCCGAAACATGGAGGGTATAGTGATCCGCCTCTTTAAAGGGAATGATCCCCGGATCCAGCCGGGTCACCAGGGCCCCCAGGGCCAAAAAGTCATGTACCGTCCCCTCTCTGGGGAGAATCTGTAAAGAAGCCATATTCACCTCACTTTGTCGTGTTCGTAGAATCCTTCAATATGACCCTTCCCTCGAAGGGCCTAGACATTATAGGTACTGGCGCTGGTACTGCCCCCCTGGCCGGTCCAGTTGGTGTGGAAGAATTCCCCCCGCTTTTTGTCCACCCGCTCGTAGGTGTGGGCCCCAAAGTAATCCCGCTGGGCCTGAAGCAGATTGGCCGGCAGCCGCTCGCTCCTAAAGCCGTCAAAGTAGGCCAGGGCGCTGGACAGGGCCGGCACAGGGATCCCGTGGCTCACCGCCGCAGCGACCACCCGCCTCCAGGGGCCCTGGGCTTCATCAATCAACTTTGAAAAGAAGGGATCCAAAAGGAGGTTGGAAAGGTCCGGCTTGGCATCAAAGGCTTCCTTGATTTTTCCCAGAAAGACCGAGCGGATGATACAGCCCCCCCGCCACATAAGGGCTATGCCCCCGTAGTTCAAGTTCCACTTGTACTCCCGGGCGGCCTCCCGCATCAGAAGGTAGCCCTGGGTATAGGAAATTACCTTGGAGGCATAAAGGGCCAGGCGCAGGTCCTCCAAAAAGGCCCCCCTGTCACCGGTGAACTTTTCCTGGGGGCCGGAAAACATGGCCGCCGCCCCCAGGCGCTCATCCTTGGCCGCCGACAGACAGCGGCTAAAGACCGCTTCGGCAATTAGAGTCAGGGGCACCCCCAGGTCCAGGGCCGAAATCCCCGTCCACTTGCCGGTCCCCTTCTGCCCTGCGGTGTCCAGGATCTTCTCCACCAGGGGGCTGCCGTCCTCATCCTTAAACTTGAGGATGTCCCGGCTTATCTCGATTAGGTAGCTCCCCAGCTCCCCCTGGTTCCACTGGGCAAAGACCTCCCCCATCTCTTCGGCAGAAAGGCCCAGGAGCCGCTTCATAAGATCATAGGACTCGCAGATAAGCTGCATGTCCCCGTACTCTATGCCGTTGTGAACCATTTTGACAAAGTGGCCCGCCCCGTTCTCGCCCACCCACTCGCAGCAGGGAGCCTCACTGCCATCGGGGCCCTTCACCTTGGCGGCGATGGCCGTAAAGATGGGCGCCACCTGGGGCCAGGCTGCTGCGGAGCCCCCGGGCATAATCGAGGGCCCCAGCAGAGCTCCCTCTTCACCCCCCGAAACCCCGGTGCCCACATAGAGGAGCCCCCGCCCCTCCACCAGGGCACAGCGGCGTATGCTGTCATCGAAGTTGGAGTTCCCCCCGTCGATGATAATGTCCCCGGCCTCGAGGACTTCCAAAAGCTGTGCTATCGTTTCGTCCACCGCCGAACCGGCCCGGACCATCATCATCACCTTCCGGGGCCGCTCCAGGGCCTGGGCCAGCTCAGCCAAACTGCTGCAGCCGGTGAACTTTTTCCCCGCCCCCCGGCCCCGGATAAAGTCCTCTACCCGGCTGGCGGTGCGGTTATAAACCGCCACCTGAAAGCCCTTGCTTTCCATGTTGAGAACCAGGTTTTCACCCATCACCGCCAGACCAATCAATCCTATCTGGGCCTTCGCCATGTCCTACTCCTATGGTGCGATAATATCAAGAAAATAGTAGCTAATGTCGTAGATGGCATCTTCAAAAAGAATGATGAGCTCCGAGCTTGAATAAATCCCGCTGGCAACCCTTATGCTTCCGCTGCTCTGGACGCTCAGCCTCCGGCGAAAGAGGGACCGCCCCGTAGCATCCAGGACATCCACGGTCATATCCACCTGGGCCCGCAGCTGCCCCGTCCGGCCTATGCCGGAACTCATGGCCTTGCTCAACTCGAACTCCACAAACATGACCCGCCCTATGCCGGTTTCCCTCTCCAGGGCCAGGGGGAAGTCCCGGTCCCGGGGGTTTATCATCCTGTAGCCCTCGGGGCTTGCCCTCTCTTCCCTTATATGTCCCCGGTGAAGCTGGGCCCCTTCGTAGGCTTCGGTATGAAGGTAGTCCTCCGGGTCCGCCAAAAAGATGAGGAGCGAGGTTTCTAATACCTCCCGAAAGATGGCCTCGGCACTGTCGATGAGTTCGGCCGAGCGGACATTGACCGCCAAGTCGCTGTCCCGTTCCAGGGTCCGCCGCTGGGAGGCCACCAGCCGGGCGGCATCCACGGGCCCCTCGCCGCTCCAGGTGATGTCCCCGTTGGCCACCAGCGAAACCAGGGCTATGGGAGTTCTATCCCCGGTAAGCCGGGCATTGGCCCCGGAGACACAGGAGGTCCCCAGGATAAGAGCCCCTACAGAAAGGGCTAAAAATATCAACTTTCTTCTATATAAAACCGTTATTGATTGCGTACTTCCCATCAGGATCTCCTCGCTTTATATGATAAAAAGGCTTCCATGGCCCGGCGGGTGGAATCAAAGGCCATGTCGTTTAGATTGATGTCCTGGGCCCTCACCATGAGGATCCCCCCCACTTCCCCCGCATCGAGACGCAGATCCTCCTTTTTAAAGTCCGGCACCAGGATCGTAAAGAACATATCGCAGGTATTGTAGACCACATCCCGGTAGGGATAGGTGTTAGGAAAGGAAGCAAAGAGGGTGAAGGCCTCTTCCAGGGGGAGTCCCGGCGGCAGGGAGGGCTCCCAGGCCAGTTCTTCCCGGAGCTCCCGCATGAGGCCCTCCAGGACCCCCTCGCCGGGGTCCACAAAGCCCCCGGGAAGGTCCAGCATCCCCTTGGAGGGCTCATTGGCCCGGACCAGCAGGGCCACTTCCTGGCCCGTGTCGATCACACAGCCCGTTCCGGTGGCGGTATTATGAAAATAGACAAAACCACAGGCGGGGCAGTTAAACCGGTGTCCTTCCAGGCCTATTTCCCGGGAGGCACAGCGGGGGCAATATTGAAACATAATACCGATCAGTATAAAATGGAAATCATGGTTTGTATATGCAATATCACCGTCCGGACCTACGAATGCGACAGCTACGGGCATGTAAATAACGCCAACTACCTGAACTACCTGGAATACGCCCGATGGGAGTTCCTTAAAGACCTGGGCTTTGAATATTCGGCCATGGTGGAGGCCGGCTACGGCATCTACGTGGCCCGGGTCGAAATCGACTACAAGAAACCCGCCTTTCCCGAGGACCAGCTTGAAATTAAATCCTGGTCCATTAAAAAAGGGGCCGTCAGCGGCATCATCGCCCAGGAGATCTGGCGGGGTGAGGACCTCCTGATAGAAGCCAAGGTCACCTGGGCCTTCGTCGATAAAAACGGCATGCCCACCAAGATCCCCCCCCAGTGGGACCTGCCGGGCCTCAAGCCCCAGGGGGATTAATGATCTACCTGACGGGCTTTCATGCCATAGAGGAGAGGATCCGGTCGGGCCGGCCCTGCGGCCCCCTTCTTGTGGCCAAGCCGGGCCCCCGGGCCAAGGAGATCCAGACCCTGGCCAACCAAAAGAAAGTACAGATCCACCGGGTGGGAACCGCCGAGCTGGACCGCCTGGCTCCGGACCACCGGGGCATAGTGCTGGAGCTGGACGAGGCGGGCCTTAAGGGGGACATCACCCTCGAGGAGTTTCTGGCGGACCTGGGTTCCCTTGATGAAGGGGGCCAGAAGGATGTCCTCGTGGCGGTGTTAGACGAAATCACGGACCCCCACAACTACGGGGCCATCCTGCGTTCCTGCGATCAATTTGGAGTAGACCTGGTGATTAGCCGCCAGCGGCGCATAGCCAAGCACGCGGACGTGATCTCCAAGACCTCCGCCGGGGCCCATGCCTGGGTCCAGCAGGCCGAAACCCCCAACCTGGTCCGGGCCCTGGATGCCCTCAAAGAAGCGGGCTTCTGGATCTACGGGGCCGACATGGAGGGGGAGAGCATCGTTCGAAAGGATCTTACCGGCCGGAGCGCCTTCATCCTGGGGGGTGAGGGGACGGGGATCTCCCGGCTCCTGAAAGAAAACTGCGACGCCCTGGTCAGCATTCCCTCTCTGGGCCGGATCGATTCCCTTAACGTGTCGGTGGCTGCGGGGGTCTTATTTTACGAAGTGATGCGCCAAAGGCAGAACCCCTGCGCTAAAAAAACCGGACCAGGCCCTACTTAAATTCCGACAGGACCTGAACGCCCCCCTGCTTGGCCGCAAAACCCCCCAGAAGGGGCACTATCCGTTTAAAGTGGTCGGTTTGAAAATGGGCCTCCAGATGGGCCATGGACTCCCACTCCTCCACAAAGACATAGAGCCCCGGTTCATCCTTGTTCTCGTAGAGCTTGTACTCCAGACAGCCATCTTCCTTGTTGGTGGCCTCCAGGATTTCCCGGAACAGGGGCTTGGCCGCTTCAATGTGCTCGGCCTTAATATAGTTGGTGGCGATAACTTTTACCATAAATCCTCCTAAGTGTAAGGGATTGTAACATACTATTATATGGAAGGAAACCAAGGAGCCCCTACCCTAGGGCCCCGGAGGATGAACCTCCAGGATCGTGATGTTCCTAAGGTGCCGGAGGGTCAGCCGAATCTGATAGGGATTATCCGAAGGGGGACTCTGCATGATCAGCTCCTCCCCCCTAAGGGTCACCGTCCTGTGCTGCAGATCCATGAGGAGCCCCCGCTCTTCGTTGGGAACCATCCACTCGGCCCCCTGGCCGGACACCACAATCTGATAGAAGGGATGGGACCCCACCAGCCGCACCAACCCCGTCACCTCGATAGGGGTCCAGACTTCCGGCTGAGGGAGGGGCTCCGGACTCTGCACCGGTGCAGGAGGTTCCGGTACTACGGCCCTCTGACGATTCCCCCAGCCCTGGACCTGGGTCAAAACACCCACCAGGAGCAGGAGGAGGAAGAAACCCCTATTCATCCACATAGACCCGGACAAAGCGGGAGCGGTCCATAGCCGCCGAAGAAGCGGCACTGCGCCCCTGGCCCGCTGTCCCATGATCGAAGACCATCACATCCCCCAGCTCCACCGGAGGAGGAGTCCTCCCCAAACGTCTCAGCATGACCTCCGCATCCAGGTCGTTCAGCCCGCCCTGCCCGAAGGAAGGTTCCGCCTGGCTGAAGGAGGGTCCTGTGATGGAGGGGTTTTGACCTGTGACGGTGCCGGAGGTGGGAGAAGCATTTACGGCTGTGTTTATATCGCTATTATAGGTTAGAAGGGCTCGGTTGAGAGGAATAAGATTCGGTCCGGGGTACATTACACTCGTTGCTCCCATTCCCAGAAAGCTGATAGGAGAATTAGGGGAAGGCACCGAATAGGTATTTGTAACATGACTAAAAACCCCCTCACCGGGGAAAAGGCTGTGGGTTGTAATCCCGCCTCCAGGAAGGTGGTGCCGGATTAGGTTAATCTGATTACGGTAACCATGGAGACTCGAAGGAGACTTTATATAATTCGCCGCCAGCCAATCCCCCAGAACAGTAGCCCAGGTATCCTCAGCACCATACATGTTATGCCAACGAACCTCATCCAACACTGCCTGGTAACCGGCATGTTCCGAAAGGAGAATATTGAGATAGATTGGCCAGTTATTTTTATCAGGCTGTGCATGTATCCTTAACCACTGAGCAAAGAGGTAGGCAGTACTGTAATCGTCCAGGATCGGATAAGGGTTTGTTGTGCTAAGATGGTTCCCCCAGACATAAAAATTATTCCCTTCGATGATCCTGGTACCATCCCTAATACTTGCACTGCTACTATATGGTGCTTGGTTATACCAGTTTATTCGATCCTGGTTATAGGTACCCGAATAAATATATTGAGCCCCCTCAGAGAGGGTCTCATTGAGCCAGGTATCCATCTCAGATGAACCCCTTAACCCCCATTGATAAAGCAAAATCCCGCTGACAAAATTGATCAGATGCTGCATTTCGTGGGCTATGGTCTCGTAGAAGCCCACCTCCCCTATGGGGTAACCATTCCCCGCCACATCAATATAGAGCATGTCCGTATTATTTGAATTTGACGCTAGAATTTGAACTGCTTCTATTCTTCTAAAATTAGCTCCAGTGAAGTAACCTGCTGCCCCCCCGGTATCAAGGAGGAGGATAGTCAATCTTCCATTATTATCTCCGTTTTGATCAGCGACCTGCATAATATCAGGGCTGTTCTCCGTGGCCCTCCATCCAAAGGTATTCATCATCCGTGGGTAGATTGCCAGTCTGTACTCCCTGGCTATGGCCATGGCCTGGGCATTACTTACCCCCGAGCCCAGCTCAGCCCAGATCTCTACTCGACTATTATAGGCCAGCATCCGGGCATCGGTTTGGTAGGCCTTATTATCCATGTCCCAGGCCCAGAACCTCCGGACGGCGAAGGTCCCCTCCACCTCGGTGTCGGCCACTATGGGATCCGGGCTGACAGCTCCGCCCCCGCAGGCTCCAAGAGCCAAGGCAAAAACAAAACTAAAAACCCAGATCTTCTTCATATTCCTCCAGAAGGTACTACCCCTATTATAACACATAAACCTGCATTAATAGTATATAATCTGAATAAGCAGAATGGAGGTCCCGACATGTCCATTAGAGACAGATTTTTTAAAGCCATGAGACGCGAATCGGCCGCTTACGTTCCCTTTGAGTTTTCATTATGCCCCTCCTTACATGAAGAATTTTCCCGTAGAACCGGCAAGAAGGATTATGCCAGCTACTTTTCGTTTCCTGTCCGCTCTATAGCTCCTGGTTTTTTAGGTAAGGGCGAAAGATTCACTAAATATTTTGAACAGGCAGGTAAAAAAGGTTTTAGCATAAATCCCGAATGGGGCATGGGACACATGGCTGGCAGCATCGCCCATTTTACCCACATGGTTTCTCCCCTGACCCATGCCGCTTCCCTAAGGGACATAATGGAGTATCCATTGCCTGACCCCGGCAAGGATTATGACTGGAACCCCATAGGGGATAAGGTCGAAAACATAAAAAACAGCGGCCTAATCGCCGTGGCACCCATGGAATTTACCTTATTTGAATTATCATGGTATATCAGAGGTATGGAGCAGTTTATGATCGATTTGTTAACTGCCCCAGACCTAGCTGAAGCTTTGCTTGACCGCATATGTACTATCCGCTGCGAAACAGCCCGGCGCTATGCTGCGGCAGGTTACGATGTGCTGCGCCTGGGAGATGACGTCTCTACCCAGTTGGATACGATGATAAGCCCTGCCCAGTACCGTCACTTTATCAAACCCAGGTTAAAAAAGGTAATAGATGCAGCCAAAGCCATTAGACCCGAGATCCTTATCTTTTACCACGGCGATGGCAATCTTCAGCGAATCATACCCGACTTAATTGAAGCAGGTGTAGAGATACTCAACCCTGTCCAGCCTGAATGTATGGATCCGGTGGAAATTAAAAAGCTGTATGGGGATAAGCTGTCATTTTGGGGAACCCTTGGGACCCAAACAACCATGCCCTTTGGCACCGCCGATGAGGTGCGCAGAGTATGCAGAGAAATGATCGAGAAGGTAGGCCGCGGTGGGGGCCTCTTCCTGGCCCCCACCCATGTACTGGAACCCGAAGTACCCTTTGAAAACATCGAAGCTTTCATCGAGACTGTCACTGAATATAACCAGAACCATGACCCATGAACATACAAACGGTGTGGAATTATTGCTTTAATTTACTCGTCGCCTGGGCCAGTATCTTGCAAGGCATCGTATCCTTCTTCAGAAGTACGAACCTTGATTACGTTCTCTACATCATAAACGAATATTTTACCATCGCCTATGTTGCCAGTGTACAATGTTTTCTTAACAGCTTCAACAAGAGTACGGACAGGAACTTTACTGATGACAATGTCAATTTGAATCTTTGGCCTCAAAGGCTGTTCTAGCGGTACGCCTCGATATGTATGTGTATGTCCACGCTGTACACCATATCCCATTACATTGGTAACCGTAATACCTGTAATACCTAACTGATCAAAAACAGACTTTAACAAGCCAAATTTATTCTGATTGGCGATTATGGTAACCTTGCTAAGCTTTTTGCCGGTTGATTCATTGCTAACAGGGATTGCTTGTTCTTCCGGCACAGTACCGCTTATGGCGGGGGTCGCAAAAAAGCTGCTTAACC